>QRFC01000010.1_pt1 | contig 224530 bp, 161 predicted proteins | sample 1861061 | NCBI WGS metagenome assembly QRFC01 (sample SAMN09711282, study PRJNA482702) | Human gut metagenome, whole genome shotgun sequencing project.
AGCGAACAAATTGGCATGAAAAGAGGACGGCATAGACCTTCTGGTCATGCCGTCCTCTTTGAATGACAAGTTGTCGCTCTGGTGCCCGCGCAGCGTCGGGCAGTTACGGCGTTTGGCAAAACGCCGTAACGAACTACCGTGTAACTCCCCTAGCTCATCATGGCATTCATCATCTCGTTGGTTGCGGAATCGTCGGCAGACCACTCGCCGTCGTCATTGCAGGAATACTTGAAGGTGACCTTGGTGTCCTTGGTCTTAGCAGCCTTGGTCACATCGACCATAACCTGACCGGCCATCTTGTACAGCTCGTCATCGGAAGGCATCGAATCGAGCGCGGCGACCTTCTCCTGGTACTGGGTGGCAAAATCCTCAACGATCTGGTTCATGGACTTGCAGGTAATGGTGACCTCGGCAGTTGCGGTACCCTTGTCCTCGTCGACCGTCACGTCGCCGATCTTGTAGTCAAAGCCCTCGAGATAGCTCTTGGCGTACTCCTTGGGATCGATGCCCAGCTGCTCGAACTCGTCACCCGAGGCCTCTTCCAGGCCGGCGAGGAAGTCGTCGCCACCGTTCTTGACCTCGTCAAACTGCGTCGTAAGATCATCGGTGATGAGCTCCTCAACCGAAGGGCCTCCGCAGCCGGAAAGCACAACTACGCACGCGACCAGAACAGCCATCAGGGGCGCAAGCAGCAGCTTCTTCTTCATGACATTCCTCCCAACAAGCGGCACCGCGCTTCCCGACGCGGTGCACGTCGTAACAATAAGGCCATTCTAGCCGCTAACGAACACCCCCGGCAAAGCAAAGGCGCAGTCGGCTCGATTTAACGTCCGAACGGTTTACCGTTCCGCCCAACGCGCAATAAAACGTTCCGCCGCATTGTAATAAAAAAGGGCGGCCGGATAACCCGACCACCCTTGCGCATCCTTATGTTGCCGCAGTTTACTTGCGGACGACCTTGACGATGACATCGCCGGCGGCGACAGCGGAGTCAGCCTCGACGGCGAGCTCGACGTCGGCGAACTCGGCAGTGTTGGACACAGCCACGACGACGCAGTCCTTGTAGCCGGCAGCGGCGATCTTGGCGCGGTCGATCTTGAGCATGGGCTGGCCAGCCTTGACGACGTCGTCGGCCTTGACGAAGCCCTCGAAGCCGTCGCCGTTCATGTTGACGGTATCGACGCCAACGTGCACAAGAACCTCGATGCCGCTATCGGACTGCAGACCCACGGCGTGACCCATGGTGACGGTCACCTTGCCGTCGCAGGGAGCGTAGACCAGATCGTCCTCGGGCCACACAGCGCAGCCCTTGCCCAAAACCTCGCCACCAAAGACGGGATCGGGCACGTCGGCCATCTTGATGACCTTGCCCTTGACGGGCGAGCACAGCACGTCGGCGCCGGCAGAAGCAGAGATGGAGGCCGGAGCAGCGGCAGCCGCAGGCTCAGCCTTCTTCTTGAACATGTCAAACAGACCCATACATTTTCTCCTCTTGATTAAGCGCAACGTTATGCGCATGCCTATGGTGATTATAGTGCCAAATGGTTCAAATGCTAAGGTGGGGACTCGAATCGCGAGCCCTTCCAAGCCCTTCCCAAAACCTTTTCCCCACTGGCACTCATATTGTCGATTAAGCCAGACCCTCGGTGCCGTTGGACTTGATGATCTTCTGGTATGCGAAGAAGCTGTCCTTGCGGCGGCGCTCGTAAGTACCGGTACCGTCGTCGTACTTATCAACGTGGATGAAGCCGTAGCGCTTGCGCATCTCGCCCGTGCCGGCGGACACCAGGTCGATGGGGCCCCACCAGGTGTAGGCAATCAGGTCGACGCCGTCGGCAATGGCCTCGCCCATGGCCTTGACGTGGCTGCGCAAGTAGGCGATACGATACGGGTCGTGGATGGAGCCGTCCTCCTCGACCTCATCGTAGGCGCCCATGCCGTTCTCGACCACCATCAGCGGAATCTCGTAGCGGGCGTAAATCTCGTTGAGGGCGATGCGCAGACCCAGCGGATCGATCTGCCAGCCCCAGTCGGTGGACTCCAGATAGGGATTCTTGCCGCCAAAGGTCATGTTGCCCTCGGTCATCTCGTGATCCTTGTGGGTGCCCACGGTGCCGGACATGTAGTAGCTAAAGGTGTAGAAATCGACCTTGCCGTCGGCGATATCCTGCAGGTCGCCGTCCTCCACCACAAGCTCAACGTCGTTCTCGGCCCAGAAGCGCTTGGCATAGAACGGATACTTGCCGCGCACCTGCACGTCGGAGCAGTACCAGTTCATGGCATTCATCTCCTGCTGCGTTGCGAACACGTCGGCCGGATCGCACGTGGCGGCATAGGAAAGGATGAAGCAATCCATGTTGCCCATCTTAAACTGCGGGTAGTGTTCGTGGGCATAGCGCACGACACGGCCGCTGGCGACAAACTGGTGATGCAGGGCCTGCATACGGGCCTGCGGCGTGGTGTGGACCGCCGAAGCCGGGCCCTCAAAGCCCTGGATCATGCTGGTCCCAAAGAGATTGCCCATGTCCTGGGTGCCGCAGTTGATCTCGTTGAAGGTGAGCCAGAACTTGACCTTGTCCTGATAGCGGTCGAAGACGGTCTGGCAGTACTTCTCAAAGAAGCCGATGAGCTCGCGGCTCGCCCAGCCGTTGTACTTCTCGACCAGGTGATAGGGCATCTCGTAGTGCGACAGGGTCACGAGCGGCTCGATATTGTGGGCGCGCAGGCAGTCGAAGACGCGGTCGTAGAAGGCGAGGCCGGCCTCGTTGGGCTCGGCGTCGTCGCCGTTGGGGAAGATGCGGCTCCAAGAGATGGACATGCGGAACATGTTGAAGCCCATCTCGGCGAACAGCGCGATATCCTCCTCGTAGTGATGGTAGAAGTCGATACCGTCATGATTGGGGTAGAAGCGGTCGGGGTCGATGTCGATCGTAATCTGACGCGGCTCCTTGTAGCTGCCGCCCAGGAAGTGGTCGTCGACGGAAGGGCCGCGGCCGTCCACGTTCCAAGCACCCTCAAACTGGTTGGCGGCGGTGGCGCCACCCCAATAGAAGCCCTCGGGGAACTTGATGTTTGCCATGAGCATCTCCTTTGCATCGCGGTTCGATAAGCCGAGTATCGCCCACGCACGCGACAGGCAGGGGCAGGGGTGCCAAACCCGACACTTCTTTTCGCAGCGGCACCCCGCCGCCACCCCGCCCCTGACACTTCCTGACACCTGCCAAAAAGGGACTGCCAAAAAGGGACAGGTTTATTTTGGTCGGTTTTATCTGGGCAAACGCTGGCGATACGCTGCCGGCGTGCAGCCATAGCGCTCGGCAAACTTTTTGTAGAAGAAGCTCATGTTGGCGTAGCCGACCTCGCGCGCCGCGGCTTCCGCAGTGGAGCCGGCGTCGAGCAGTGTTGCCGCGCGTGTTAGGCGACTCTCCTGCACGAGCTGCATAAACGTGCGTCCCGTCTGCCGTTTGAGCAGCGCGCTTGCGTAGTTGGGACTCAGATGGAGGTGGCGAGCTACGTCCTCGAGCGTACAATCGCAGGCATGGCGCTCGATGTAGCCCACGGCGGCCGCGACCTGCGCCGAGGGAAGTGTAGGTTTGCCCGCTTGCAGCAGTGCGGCCTCATAGCTTTGCATCAGCTCAATCAACAGCAACTCAAACAGCTTCGACACGATCTGGGGACTCGCAGCCGTCGGCTCCAGAAGCTCGCACAGCATCTCCTGCATATATCGGCGCACGCGGCGGCTGTTGCCCGTGCGGAAATGCACATGACCGCGGTGGTCGGTTTCGTCATTGAGGGCATTAATGAGGAACTGCGAGACGGTGCTTGACGGCGACAGGCTCTGCTCTAGGCTGCGGTGCAACATCGGCCGCGAGATGACGATGCTCAGCATAATGTCATGCTCGCCGAGCTCGCCTACGGCATGTGGACAGGCGGCGTCGAGTAAGAGCACCTCGTTTTGGGCAAGCATAAGCTGTTCGCCGTTGACGGTCTGCGGCGCATACCCGCGATAAACATAGCTGATTTCGACATAATCGTGCACATGCTCCGGTACAGGGTTGAAGCGCGAGTTGCGCACGATTGATAGGCCCTCAGGCATGCCTTCTTGGCGCAAGGCTCGCGTCGGGTCACCGATTTTATGGATATGTTTTTCACTGATATTCTGTTGATGACCCCAGCTGAACGCATCATTCCAGTCATAGCGGGCGCCCGCGTGGTAAGCACGCTCGTTGTCGGTCAGCTCGAGCAGAAGGCTGTCTAAACGTGCAAGATCCATGGCATCACAATCGTTGATTCGGTCATATTCTGCTGTGGTTTTGATATTAGCAGGACGGCGCGCTCGGCGTACTCTGACTTCAATCGATTTAAAAGGTTGGTTTTAGAGGAGTGGATATGGCGGCATACGACAACCATGTGCTTCCGTTCTTGTGGCTCAAGGGCGAGGCGCACGAGACGATTACCGAATACCTGGAGCAGATCGCCGGTGCGAACATCCGCGAGGTCTGCCTCGAATCGCGCACGCATCCCGAGTTTTGTCGCAACGGCTGGTGGGCTGACCTGCGTTTTATCATCGGCGAGTGCAAGCGCTTAGGGTTGAAGATCTGGCTGCTCGACGACGCCCATTTCCCCACGGGCTACGCCAACGGCGCGCTTGCGGGCGAGAACGTCGACCCCGCGCTTAAGAAGACCGTGCTCAAACATCGCACGGTTACGGTCGTCGGTCCCCAGCCGTCCACGGTCATCAAGCTCGGCAATCTTATGGATCACACGGAGCGCTTTGTGGGCGCGGCGACTTTCGACGCCGCCGGCGCACCGCTCGACCTTGAGCTCTCCGTTGAGCAGGCCGACGGCACCCCCGCTCGCCTGCGTTTTGACGCGCCCGCCGGCATCACCACCGTCGAGCTCTTCGTCACCAGCCAAAAGACCGGCTTTCGCGATGAGTACATCAACATGGTCGACGCCGATTCGTGCCGTGTGCTCATCGATGCCGTCTACGAGCCCACGTTTGAGCACCTGGGCGACGAGTTCGGCTGCACCATACTGGGGTTCTTTACCGATGAGCCGGGCTTTATGAACGAGAAGGGCACGGCCCTCGACGATGCTTCTACCAGCAGCTTTATTGGACGCGGCGATATGTCACTGCCCTGGTCGGACGAGCTTGCCAGCCGCCTGTGCAATGCACTTGGCGAGGACTGGCTCACCAAGCTACACGGCCTTTGGACACGCGAGGCAGATGGTGCCCGAGCCCGTCACGCCTACATGGACATTGCCACGCAACTCTACCGCGCATGCTTTGACGAGCAGATTGGCGACTGGTGCCGCGAGCGCGGCGTCATGCACATCGGACATGTGATTGAGGACAAAAGCTGCCACACGCGCCTGGGCCAGGGCGCCGGGCACTACTTCCGCGCGGTCGCCGGACAAGATATGGCGGGCATCGACGTTGTCATCAACCAGCTTGCCCCCGGCATCGACCACGGGCGCTACAGCTACTTCCACGGCGCGTGGAACATGGAGTTCTTTACCTACGCGCTTGCCAAGCTGGGCTCTTCGGCCGCGCGTCTCGACCCAAAAAAGCAGGGGCGCTGTATGGCCGAGGTCTTTGGCGCCTTCGGCTGGCACGAGGGCCTTCGCGAGATGAAATGGATCGCCGACCACATGCTCGTCCGCGGTATTAACTGGTTTACGCCGCACGCATTTAGCATGGCGCCCTTCCCCGATTGGGACTGCCCGCCGCACTTTTACGCACACGGCAACAATCCGCAATGGCCGCACTTTGGCCAGCTCATGAGCTATATGAACCGTACGGCAACGCTGCTTTCGGGAGGCAGCGCCGCGCGTCCCGTCGCCATCCTGTACCACGCCGATGCCGAGTGGGCCGGCAGCGCCATGCCTATCGAGCGCGTGGCTGCCGAGCTCACGCGCGCGCAGATCGACTTTGATTTTGTGCCCGCCGAGGCTTTTGAGGATGAGGACCGTTACGAGGTTTCAGTTGCTGATGGAATGCTTGCCGTAAACGATTGTCGTTACCAGGCGTTTGTTATGCCAGGAGCTTCATTTATTGGCTCGGCGACGACGCGGGCCATAAGGCGCATGATGGCGGCGGGCGTTATGGTCCTCGCTGTCGACGAGGTGTCGAGCGCGCTTTACGACGCCGATGGCGTGGTTGAACTGGGTGAACTTGCAGCGACTCCGCTTGCCGATATGGCGGGCGTGCTGGCGAGCGTTGGGCTGCAGACGGTTGTCACCGACACGCCCCAGCCCTGGCTGCGCGCGCTTCGCTACGAGCACGCCGACGAGACCTACGTCATGCTGGTCAACGAGCACCCGCGCGAGTGCGTCGACTGCACAGTTAAACTCGCGCAAGGCGAGCGACTTTGCGGCACGCGCCTCGACCTGTTGAATGGCACCGATCCCGTTGCGTTTGACGGAACGCTTGAGCTCGCACCCTTCGAGAGCTGCTTCGTTGCCTTGGAGACGGACGGCGAGCTGGAGTCCGGGGACGGCGCGGACATGGGCTCGAGCGATGCGCTCGCCCTCGACATCAACGGACCTTGGACCGTCGCCCTCTCCCCTGCCGACAGCGGAACCTTTGGCGCCCCGCAGGAACTCGAGCACTTATGCGATCTCACTGCCGAGCGATTCCCCGATGCATGCGGGACGTTCCGCTATCGCACATTGTTCGAGCTGGCGAACGACCTTGCCGATGCCGCAATCGACCTGGGAGATGTCTACGAAGTCGCGACACTTACGCTCGATGGACACCCACTCGGCACACGCATCTGTCCGCCCTATCGCTGTGCCATCGACCCGCTTGCCGCCGGCACGCACGAACTCACCGTCGACGTCATCAACACGCTCGATCATGCGATTCCCGACATCTTCGCCCTCACCGAACCCATCGCCCCGAGCGGCATCCTCGGTCCCGTTACCCTTTGCGGGCAAAACCTGCCAAAATAAACCTGTCCCTTTTTGGCAGGCTTGTTGAGTGTGGGAGTTCGCATGGATATCAAACGCACGATTTCCGAGGCACAGGGCCTTACCCCTACCGAGCAACAGCTCGGCATCTCGGCCCTTGCCATGGGCGAAGACGTCCGCGGGTTCTCTATTAAGGAATTTGCCGCGCGCACCAACGTTTCCGTTGCGAGCGTGCACCGTTTTTGCAAAAAGCTCGGCCTCGAGGGATTCAAAGACCTCAAGGTCGAGCTCATCCGTCAGGCAGCCGAGACGGGTAACCGGCGCGACGTGGACATCAACTTTCCCTTCGATGCCACCTCCACTCCTGCGCAGGTGATGGAGCGTATGGAGGGGCTCTATCAGACCACTTTGGCCGAAACGCAGGAGCTGCTCGACCCCACACAGCTCGACCAGGCCGCCAAGCTTATCGTGCGCGCCGGCACCGTGGACATCTACACGGGCTCGCATAATCTGTATCCAGCGGGAATGTTCCGCGATCGCCTGCTTTCCGCCGGCAAAAGCGCAACGTGCCACGACAGTGTCGAGGCGCAGGTGCGTACGGCGCTCGCCTCGGGCCCCGACCATGTGGCAATCGTTATCTCCTACAGCGGCCTTGCCCCCAACCTCAGGGAGATCTTGCCAATCCTCAGCAGTCGACATGTCCCGGTCATCGTCATCGGCACGCCGTACTGTGCCCGCATTCACCCCGGCTTTGCCGCCTATCTCACGGTAAGCGACCACGAGAGCATGACGCACCGCATCACGCAGTTCGCCAGCCATATCGCCGTGCAATACGTACTCGATTCGCTCTATAGCAGCTACTTTGCCAAAGATTACGCCCGCTGCTCCGAGTTCCTAGAGCGCTCGTTCCCCTACACCCGCCTGCCCGGACTCAAGTAGCGACGAGCGTGGATTTTTGGACACTCAGATAACGAGCGTGGATAATCTCCCACTTTGAGCCCGCACACAGGCCAAAACCGGGAGATTATCCACGCTCATTTTGGGTCCCCTGGGAACGCATGAGGAGGGCGGAAGACAGCCGTTATTTGCGAGGCGTCAGCGACGTAAAGAGTCCGTGTTGGTTGCAGTAAAGATATATCCTGCCGCGCCCGGTAATATGGAAGCGCGGCTGCACCGATTGCTCTGGATAGAGCTTCTTAAAGCAGATGCCGTCCATAGTCGCATATGCCACAAAGCTAATGTAGTGATCCTTGGTCATGGGATGATCGAGCGTGACGTACCAATCGTCCTCGATGCGCTCGATGGAAAAGGCGTGGTCCGCGTCCGGCTCTTCGGCCTCCTGGGGAAACATCGTGGAGCCACAGCAGCTAAAGCTGCCTTCTCCGAGCGCGTGCACAACGTTTCCGCAGATAGGGCAAACGTAAAAGACGCCTTTGAGCATATTGCCTGCACGGTTGGCGTTGGCCCGAATGTCACCAGCCAAAAGCTCGGCCACGCTTATGCCGAGTCTCTGGGCCAAAGGCTCAACGAGGGAAATGTCGGGAAGGCCGCGGCCGGATTCCCACTTGCTGACGGCTTTATCGGTCACGCCAAGGCTTTCCGCCAGGGCGCGCTGGGTGAGGCCGCGCTCTTCGCGCAGCTGCTTGATGGCATGCGCTGCCAAAAAAGTATGGGAGGCATTGGTTTGCCGTGTCTGGTTCATGGGCTGTCCAATCAAATTGAAGAAATGGAGTGAACCGGTTCGACAGTCAGTATCCATTTGAAGGCCAGGCTCGACAACCTACGCTGCGTAGACATGCGCCAATCGAACGAGCGCGGATTTTTGGACGCTCATCCTGAGTAGTCATTTAAGAACGCCCCAATGACTACTCATTTATGTCTGTCCCCAATGACTACCAAGGCAACGCCGATGTTTTGGCAACGACAGCGAAAACCCGCCAGAGCGAGCAAGGTGCCTTGAAACGAGGCGGCATTGATCTTTCGATCATGCCGCCGAAGTTGAAAGGCAGATTGCCGCTCTGGCGGGTTTGCAGCGTCGAGCCGTTACGCGGGTTGGTAAACCCGCGTAACTACTCCCGAGCTCCGTACTGCTCGTAGTAGGCGTCGATAGCGGTCTTGAGCTCGTCGTCGATGACGACTTTGCCGTCGATCTCGTGGTTGTAGAGGGTCTCGACGACCTCGGCCATGGAGACGATGCTCGCGACGGGGAAACCGTACTTGGCCTCGATCTCCTTCTGCGCGGTGGTCACGCCACCCTTGCCGACCTCCATGCGGTTGAGGGACACGATGAGGCCCTTGATCTCGACATCGGCAGCAGCCTTGACCTTGGGATAGGTCTCGTCGATGGACTTACCGCTGGTAGTGACGTCCTCGACCATGACCACGCGGTCGCCGTCCTGGGGCTCGTAGCCCAGCAGGTTGCCCTTGTCGGCGCCGTGGTCCTTGGCCTCCTTGCGATCGCAGCAGTACTTGACCTCCTTGCCGTACAGCTCGTGGTAGGCAATTGCGGTCACGACGGCCAGCGGAATACCCTTGTAGGCCGGTCCAAACAGCACGTCAAAGTCGTCGCCAAAGTTATCGTGGATGGCCTGGGCGTAATACTCGCCCAGCTTCTTGAGCTGGTAGCCCGTCACATAGGCGCCGGCGTTCATAAAGAACGGGGACTGACGGCCGCTCTTGAGCGTAAAGCTGCCGAATTTAAGAACGTCGGACTCAACCATGAACTTGATGAACTCTTGCTTGTAAGCCTCCATGCGGGCTCCTCTCGTAATCGCGTACGTGCCTTCCAGTTTAGCGCAGGCAGGGCGCGTTGCGGGCGCGCTTTGGGGCCTCGGCATTCTGTAAAGGCTTTGTCAGGGGCAATGGTTTTCCAAACATTGGGGTTGACACGGCAAACCCCCTCATCAAGAATACGGGCGGATTGTAACGGGTACGAGATACCCAAAGCGCGCCGCGCCCGGCCTTAAGGAGGTGTGCCATGGAAGGCAGTCATAGTCGAAAAACCTGCATGTCGCCCTCGGCACGCCGCGAGGATTCCGCGCACGCATAAGCGCCAACAGCCGATCGTCAAAACCACCACAAAGGTGCCTGTCCCTTTGTGGTGGTTCGAAAGCATGACGTGAGCGACATCTAGGTTTTTTGAAGCACATACGACACGTACGCTAACTCCCTTCAACAAGGAGGACCCTATGCTGATGCTCAAAACCGCCACGGTACTCGAAGCCATCTCCAAGCGCCGCCGCACGGCGCGCCCCGCCGCTCATACCGGCATGTCCAAGAACACCATATTCGCCGCCACCCATAGCGCCGAGGATGCCCTCGTGCTGCTCGACGCCACAGCCGACGGCCTCACCGCCGAGCACGCCGCCGAGCGCCTGAGCGCCGTCGGCCCCAACACCATCGAAGCGCCGACCAAGACGCTCGCCCGCCGCATCGCCGACGCCTTTGTCGACCCCTTCGCCGGCATCCTCGCCGCTCTCGCGCTGGTCTCGCTCTACATCGACGTGCTCGCCGTGCCCGAACCGCAGCGCGACCCCTCCACGGTCATCGTCATCGGCATCATGCTGCTGGTATCGGGCGGCATGAAGTTTATCCAGGAAGCCCGCAGCGGCAATGCGGCCGAGGCCCTCAAGGACCTGGTCTCCAACACCTGCTGTGCCCTGCGCGACGGCGAGCGCATCGAGATTCCCTTCGACGAGCTCGTCCCCGGCGATGTGATCCGCCTCTCTGCCGGCGATATGGCGCCGGCCGACGCCCGCATCATCACCGCACGCGATCTGTTTGTGATCGAGTCCGCACTCACCGGCGAGAGCGAGGCCGTCGAGAAGACCGCTGCCATCACCGTCGTCGAGGGTGCCGACGGCTCCGCGCTGTCACTCTCTGCCTGCAAGAACATCGTCTTTACCGGCACCTCCGTGCAAAACGGCACCGCCATGGCGCTCGTCGTTGCCACCGGCTCGGACACTTACCTGGGCGGCATCGCCAAGATGCTCAACGGGCGCGGCGAGAAGAGCGCGTTTGACCGCGGCGTCTCGAGCGTCTCCATGCTGCTCGTACGCCTCATGCTCGTTATGGCGCCGGCCGTCTTTGCCATCAACGTCGCCACCAAGGGCAACGTCATCGACGCGCTGCTGTTCGCCACGAGCGTAGCCGTTGGCATCACGCCGCAGATGCTTCCCGTCATCGTGACCACGAGCCTGTCGCAGGGCGCCAAGGACCTCGCCCGTCGTCAGGTTATCGTCAAGGAACTGCCGGCGATCCAAAACCTCGGCGCGATGGACGTCCTGTGCTGTGACAAGACCGGCACCCTCACCGAGGACCGCATCGTGCTCGAGCGCTACCTCAACACCGACGGCAACGAGGATGCACGCGTGCTGCGCCATGCGTTTTTGAACAGCTTCTTCCAGACCGGCCTCAAAAACCTTATCGACCTGGCCGTCATCGACCGTGCCGACGTGACGCCCTCGGCCACAGCGCCCGATTCCATGCTGGGCCAGAGCCTGCGCGACCGCTATACCAAGGTCGACGAGGTGCCCTTTGATTTCTCACGCCGTCGCCTGAGCGTAGTTGTCGCCGATGCCCAAGGCAAAACCCAGATGGTCACCAAGGGCGCTGCCGAGGAAATGCTCGAGATCTGTTCCTTTGTCGAGGTCGATGGCATCGCCCAGCCTCTCACCGAAGATAAGCTCGCCCAGATTCGTAAGCAGGTCGCCGGACTCAACGCCGAGGGCCTGCGCGTGATTGCCGTGGCGCAGAAGACCAATCCGCGCTACGTGGGCGAGTTTGGCATCGCCGACGAGTGCGACATGGTGCTGATGGGTTTTTTGGCCTTCCTCGATCCGCCCAAAGCAAGTGCCGCGGGCGCCGTCGCCACCCTCGAGGCCAAGGGCGTGGCGGTCAAGGTCCTGACCGGCGACAACGACCGCGTCGCCGCCACCGTCTGCGAACAGATCGGCATCGACGCGAGCAACGTCTTGCTCGGCTCCGAGATCGATGCACTCGATGACGCCGAACTTGCCGAGCGCGCTGAGAAAACCCATCTGTTCGCCAAGCTCTCGCCGCTGCAGAAGGCGCGCCTGGTGCGCGTCATGCGCGAGCTGCTCGGCCACACCGTGGGCTTTATGGGCGATGGCATCAACGACGCCGCCGCCATGCGTGCGAGCGATTGCGGCATCTCGGTCGATTCGGCCGTCGACATTGCCAAGGAATCCGCCGATATCATCTTGCTTCAGAAGGACCTGGGCGTGCTCGAGCGCGGCATCATCGAAGGCCGCCGCACCTACGGCAACTTGCTTAAGTACCTCAAGACCACAGTGAGCTCCAACTTTGGCAACGTGCTGTCCGTAACCGCCGCGAGCCTGTTCTTGCCGTTTTTGCCCATGAGCGCTCTGCAGCTGGTGCTGCTGTCGCTGGTCTACGAGATCGTGTGCATCGCACTGCCGTGGGACACCGTCGACAACGCCTGGACTGCCCGCCCGCGCGCTTGGGACGCTGCGTCCATCAAGGGCTTTATGCTCGAGCTGGGCCCCGTGAGCTCACTGTTTGATATCGCGACTTTCGCCGCGCTCTTCTTTGTGGTGTGCCCCGCCGCCGTGGGCGCAAGCTGGGCAGAGCTTGCCGCTATAGGCGACGTCGCAGGCATGGCGGCCTTTACGGCGCTCTTCCAGAGCGGTTGGTTTGTCGAGTCCATGTGGTCGCAGACGCTCGTGGTCCACATGCTGCGCTCCCCGCGCCTGCCACGCCCGCGCGACCACGCCGCGCCCGCGCTGTGCCTCCTCACCGTGCTGGGCCTGGTGCTCGTCACCTGGCTGCCGGCAAGCCCCATCGCCGATGCGCTGGGTCTCATGCCGCTGCCGCCAATCTTCTTCGCGCTGCTCATCGGCATTGTCGCCGCCTACATCGCGCTCACCCAACTGGCCAAGCGCCGCTACATCGCCCGCCACGGCGAGCTGCTGTAACGCACGAGTTGTGACGCTCGACCCATCAGGCGGTCAAAAAGTCCCGCCTCACTGTCCCCTTTGTGGTGGTTTTGGTGCGCTACGAGGCATTGGTCAGGCGGCTCCAGAGTTCGTCAATATCGATTTGGTCGCCGCCGCTCAGATAACCGGTGTGAATAAAAGACTCACTATAGATATAGATGTCATGCGCGCTGTCGCCATCATCTTCGGTGTCGTAGGCCGAAATCACGTAACGGCTGCCGTCGAGCGCCTTGACCAGCCAATACACGGAATCGTCGATTGTGCACTTCTCCTGCACTATCGACGCATCGCCGATTGCGCCGGTGAGCGCACGATCGCCCGTCGTATAGCCGCCCACCGAGAGCAAAATCGCCACGCTATCGTCTCCGCCGCCCGGCTCAAGTTCCTCGTACTCGGACTCCGAAAGCGGTATCGCACTGTTCGCAAGTTCGTCCACGTCATCCGAAATCTTAGAAAAGGTAAAGGCGAAAAGTCCCGCATCATCGGCGGCACCGTAGCCCACGCTCTCGCCTTGCCACTCATAGTTTTGATGCTTGAGCAGGCGCACCAGGTCGGCGCCATCCAAGTTGATCGCAGCATAGACCGTCACGTTGGCGTTGTCGTCTACACAGGCGGCGTCCGCCGTGGTCGCCTTCTTGGCACCGCTCGCGCCGCCCAATCCGCCCGAGCAGCCAGCCAGCGCACAAGCCAACGCACCCGCGCCTGCCACAAAGGCCGCACGGTTCATCGTCACTTCATTCATCATGTTCGTTCCTCGCTATGGTATTGGCCACGTCGCACCTAGCCGAGCGCGCGTCCAGTCTTTTCCTGCCAAAATTCGTCTATCGTCGGAGCACCGCCGCCCTGGGTAAACCTACCGGTCTTGATAGCCTCCTCGGTAATGAGATCCAAGCGGTAGTCACCGTTTTCCATCGGGCTCGTCATGGCGACGTGCCGCGCCATGTTGGAACCGTATACGCACGCGATCCATGAGCCCGAAGTAATCTGCGCCCGGTCCTCGACCGGCACAGAAAAGCCCGCGATAACATCCTCGCAGCTCGAATAGCCCGAAAGTTGTAGCGTGAACATCACGGTGCTTCCGGTGCCGCCCTTGTCGAGCTTTCCGATTTCGTCCTCGCCGAGCCATTCGGTCGCGCCGTCCTTGCTGATATTGCAGACGCTGAGCACGTGTCCCGCCTCGTCCTCGTACATCTCGAGCGCGTCTTGCCAGGTATAGCCCTGCTGCGAGGCAAACTCCTGCAACTGCCAGCCCTTAAGCTCGAGGAGCGCCGCGATGCTGATGTTGCGGTGCGCGTCCCAGCAATCTTCCGACCACGTATCGAACGCATCCGCCGAGCCGCTGTCCGCGTCGCCGGAATCGCCCGACGTCGCACCCGCGTCCATCTTGTCCTTTACCGGGCGGTCGTCGTTAAAATCCGTCGCATCCTGCGTCCGCTGTCCGCCGCACCCCACAAGCGTCAGCAGCGCCGTTCCCGCCGCCGCGACAAATGCCGTGCGCGAAAGTACCGTCTCCCTCATCATTGTTCCTTTCCCGTTCTTTAGCACAATGCCGAGAAACACACCCGGCATCGATTCACACATAAGCCACCCCACGCTATTGACGAGGCAGTTCCGTCCAGCCAAAACCAGGTTCAAAACCATCGCGTGTACCGATCACATCGCCCGAACCGTTGACCCAGGCCTGGTCGGCCATCACCGAGACCTCGACATCGGTGCCGTCGGGTCTGGTGTAATGGTTGACCCCACGAATGGCATCGAAATACGAAGCGGTGCCCGTCCCCACGCCCGCGCTGGAAAAATTGGCGGCGCTGGCAGCCATATTCGCGGCGTGCTGACGGTCGCTGCGATCGAACCACGCCTGCTGGTAGCTGTCGAATGCCGCCTGTTGCGAGGCATGCATCTGTTGCCAGGCTGCAAACTGCTGTTGCTGCTGGGCAATGTTCATCTGCGTGCGTTGGCGCTGCTCAAGCACCATCTGTTGCTTTTGAGCTGACGCTTCGCGTGCAATCGCTGGATTGAGCCGCAGAGTCGACGCCATTGATGCAAGCGCCGTGGAGGCCGCCTCGTCCAGGCGACCTTCTGGCGCAGCCAAACAGAAGCTGTCCCTGATACGCCACTGCAGCAGGTCGGCCGCACCCAGCTCGAACGACGCTCCGTCCGGGCAACCGCCTCGACCCGTGGGCTGTTCTTGCGCGACGCCCTGTCCCGCCGCTGCCGCCGCCTTGCGCTCGCGCAGGCGCTTGCCCAAAACACCGCCGATCAGCCCACTCGAAAGGCTCGCGCCCAGCAGCGCCTCGGCCCCAGCGGCAACACCTTTGCCCATAGAACCCGCGACGCCTCCGATTGAAAACATATAGCCCTCGACTTTGGCCGCCACCGCGAGCTCGGTGGGCACCGGAGCGCCCGTGAGCCGATATCGACGCATGCGGCACTCATAGACCACATCACTCGGTTCCATCGAAAAGCCCTGGATTGCAAAGTCGTTTGCCGCCTCGCGCTTTACGCGGGCACGCTCGCGCTCGATATCGACCGCCGCGCTCGATGGGTACGGTTGCTCGGCAACAACCTCTGCCCGCGCGCCCAGCCGTGCTGCACAGGCCTGAGCCAGCTCGTCGCAAGCTGCCTCCACGTGCACAAACACCTTGCGTTCGGTTTGCGTGGGGATACGCTTGGCAACGGCGCCCGCATCCACGTAGCAGAGCTCGGAGCGGTACATAATCCGCTCACCCATCGGACCCGCCGCCGTCACGCCAACCGAAATCGGGCAGTCGAAACTGCCGCTGCGCTCAAGATGCGCTTCTTCGATATGCCAGCCCCGCGGCAGCACCACCTGCGCGAGTGCCTGGCCGCCAGAGGTATCGCATGCGGCATGAAGCTCAAGGTCACCGATGTGAGGCGCATCCGTCGTGGCTGCGTCACGAGACGACGCGACGCCGGCAGTCTCCACCGGCGCATCGGCCGGCGCGTCCACACTCGGGTCGCCGCCTTCGTCCGCATCGTCATCGGCAGTCGCCCCATCTGTAGCCCCCACGGCGCCCGAGTAGCCCACAACGCCCTCAAGTCGGACGCCGCACCCCGGGCAAAATCGCACCGGCACGCCGGCGACCCGAGGCAGCTGCGCCCCGCACGCCGGGCAGAATCTCAAGTCACTCATCCCGTACATCCCTAATTTCGTTAGCTGTTTTTGATTGCGGCAAGCTGCCGCCATAACTCATCGGCACCGTTAAGTCGATACGCCGTCTTATCGAGCACGATGTTTTTGCCCTCAAGTTCTACCGATTGCTCCGAGCCATCCGTATAGACAAAGACGAGCGTTCGGCCGGCATCGCTCGTCCGCTCATCCACCGCATCCCCCACGGTGCAGCCATCGAGCGCGGCAAAAGTCGATGCGACCAGTTCGGCATCGTCGGTCTCATAGGCCGTCCGCGCCTCCCCGTCCTCGATAAGCTTGACCGCCACCGGAACGGCAGCGCAATCGTTGAGCGACACTTGCGCGGCAGTCTTTCCCTGAGCGCCATGGTCGCCGGCAACGTAAACTCGCATGAGTGTCACCGCCGCGGCAAAGACCACCACGGCGATAAGCGCGCCCGCAATTTTATTAGACGCGCAACCCCGAGACGCCATAGGTGCACCCCCTCCGTTCTGCTCTGCTCAGCATCACATTCATATGCCTTTGAGCACCAAAACGGCAGGTGACAAATGTCTCATATTCATATTTTTGCAGGTAAAAAACCACCACAAAGGTGCCTGTCCCCTTTGTGGTGGTTAGCTAGTCTTGGGGTGTCCAGGACCAGAAGAAGTTGATGAGGGCTACGCGCGAGGAGGCACCTGTCTTTTTGTTAATCGAAGCGATGTGGCGATAGAGCGTGGAACGCGAAAGGAAGAGTGCCGCCGCCACGTCCTGCACGCTGTCGTCCGAAACGACCAGTGCCTCCAGAACATCGCGCTCGCGCTTGGTGAGCCCAAAGGCGGCAACGAAGCCATCGAGCCGATCGTCAAACGAAAGCTCCGGCGCCTCCAGGGGCACCGTGTCGGCCTGGCCGGGCTCACAGCTCACGCCAAGATCGTCGGTGGCAAGCGCCAGCCTGCCGCGCGTCGCCTCGCCCTCACCGTCTTGTCCAAACTGTCCCAACAGCGAAATCGCGATGCCGACAAACAGCACGAGCACGACGCTCACTGCCGCCAGCACGTTTTGACTCGAGATAATCGCCACTGCCGGAGCCGTCACGAGCATCGAGCAAACGTTGTTGATAACACGGCCCATGCACGGCCACAGATACGCCCAGCGGGCATACATCGAAATCGCGGCGAACTTCGCGGTGAAGAACACCACGAAAAAGCCCGTGCCAAGGTAAAAGATAATCGTGGCGGCAAGCGTGTTGCCACCGTTGCCATCGGTGATAAGTACAAAGAACGAGAGCGTGGACAGCATGGCGGCGCACGTCATGATGATATTCATATACGAACGCCCACGCAGGTCATACAGGACGCCGGCGGCAAGGGCGCTCACAACCAGCAGCAAGCGCGGCCAGTCGCCCAGATCGATAGCGCCAGCGGCATGCGAGGTCGTAAGGCCGGCATTGAGGGCCGCGAACACGCCGGTGAGGCAAGCGGTCGCCACCGTCAGACGCACCACGGCACCCTGAAAGGCCGCCTTTGCCTCGGGGTCATCGTGCCACCTGGCGCCACGCTCCGACGCATCGACCGATAGCTCGGCAATCTCGACCTCGAACTCGGGCGCAGGCTCATCACGCAATTTAGCGCGGCGGACACCGTGAAGCAGCCCCACCAGCGCAATCGCACAGGCAATGAGAACAGACTGCTGGGGAATGCCCGCAGGCATCACCATATGGTTGAGCACCTGCACCAAAATGTCCACAGCATAGGAAACCGCCACGGTGCGCGCCAGGCAGGGCGTCTGCGCAAAACGCCGCGCAAGATTGGCATGGGCGGTCGATCCGCAATAGCCCAGGGCGCAGCACGCCACCAGGCCGCCGGCAATTACTACCTCAAACCGCATTGCCATAATCATCAGCAGCAACGCCGATACCAACAGCACGCCCGTAATATCGCTCGTCGCATCGATCGTCTGGGGACGGCGATAGTACAGAAATGGGCGCACGAAAAAGCCAATCACGCTCGCGCCGACAACGATGCTCTCGTAGATGACGACCTCACTCGATGGCACGAACTCGGCCATGCGCGCATCAAAGAAATACTCGCACGCCAAAAACGTGAAGAAGAACAGCGCTAGGCACAGAATCTCCCGCATGCCCCGGCGCAAATATGCGGTTGTGTCTCCCAGGTCCCTCATGGTAACCCCCACCCGCTTTGTTGTCCGGAACACCATTTTCATAAAGAACCAATCTCAATATCGAAGCCAAGTTCGAAATGTTGCAAATTCGACCCCAGCCGTCCGCATGACGCCGCGATTTTGAGCCGCATGACCCAGAAGGGGCGCGCGCAAGCTCCAACTCGGCAAGGAGTATCCCCCAACTGCCACTCATTTAAGTACGTCCCCAATGAGTACCCAATGAGTAAGCAAAGGGTGCGACGGAATGGCTCCCCTTGGCAGCTTGAAGCCGTCATGCAGGAACCATTCCGTCGCAGCCTAATGAAAGGGACTGGGTTGTAAATGTTGGAGAAGAGCCGTTAGCGCCCGGGGGCCAGGATCACCAGCGCGTCGTGCTCAAAGGGATGCTGCGCCACGCGCACGGTGCCGTCACCGTTGTCACGGACGGGCAGCTTTGCGATGCGCTTGTCCTCCATGTCGAGGACCGTCGCCGTCCAGCCACGCGCGCCGTCGAGCTTAAACTTGAGCGCCGTGGTACGCGGCAGGTACGCGACGATGCGATCGCCAACGCGCGCCACACGGATGGACTCGCGCGCGTCGTCGAGGAGCTCCTGCGCCGGAACCACGGCAAGTGCATCGTCGGCAGCCGTAGCGCCTAGGGCGGCAAGCACGTGCTCGATCGCGCCAAAGTCCCACACACCCGCAAACTGCAGGCACTCTTGCCAGCGGAAGGGCATGTCAAAGCCCTCGCCCAGGACCGAACCCTGGCTGCGCGATGTTTGCCAGTTCCACACGCCGTGTGCGCCATAGGTCACGCCGGCACTGGCGCCGGCAAGAATCGACGACCATACGCTCGCGCGGCAATCCTGCGCGGTAAAACGCCAGTAGACGTTGCGCGACGCACCCATCTGCTCGTAGCAAGGCTCGGAGTTGACCATCGGCTTTTTGGGATAGTTGGCGATAAAGTCCTGCGGCAGACGCCATGCCTCGGGCTGGCCCTCGTAGTTGTGGCCGGGCTGGAACATATAAAAGTCCAGACGGTCCAAATACTGCGCCGGAATGGTGCGGTTACCGCGGTTGATATGCATGGTGCGCAGTGCCTCGGGCGCGCGCTTGACGACCTCGTCGAGGGCGTCCTCGTAATAGGCGATCGCCTCGTCGCCGGCAAAGTCGGTATCGCCCGCCACCACGTAGACGGGGTCGAACTCGCCCAGGTTCTCGACGACGCGGGCAACGTGGGCGCGAACCTCCTCACGCGGCATAATCTCGGCACCGCAACGCTCGGCGATCTTGGCACCCCAGGTACCGGGCACGTAGTTGCACCACATGAGCACGAGCGCCGGACGAATGCCGTGCTCGACGGCCGCGCGGCACATGGCGGCGGCACGATCCCAATACGCCTGGTTGGGGCAGGACCAATCAAAGTGCACGCCATCCTCGCTGGCATAGGGCCAAATGCCCAGGTCGGGACAGCAGCGATCCCACTGCGGCAACGTGTTGATCTGCAGCACGTTCATGCCCTGCTCGGCACGGCGGGTCAGGTAGTAATCCCAGTCGTTCTCGGCGATGCTCGTAAATGCGCTCCAGCACGTATCGGCAAACCAGAAGAACGGTTTGCCCTCGCACAAAAAGCCGTCCTGGCGACCGTTGGCGGTCAGCTTTCCCAAACTCATCTGCATGTCCTTTCGTTTGATAAAGGATTTGCGAACCGCCGGGGGCTTTCGCGATAACCCCGCGCGAAAGCCCCCGGCGCTTGGCAAACCCTCGCGGGCGAATCTCACCCGCCTCCATCAGTCTACCTTGCAAGAAGGGCCCCGCCGGGCTTACGCCTGACGGGGCCCTGTCGTGTAGGTGAGGTCTTATGCGACCGAACGGTTTGGCCTTAGGCCTCCATCTCGGCGAGCTCCTCCTTGGAGAAGCCGGAGACAAAGACGACGGCAGCGGCGATGACAAAGGAGATTGCCATACCAACGATAGCCCAGACGGTGTTCATCTGGCCACCCTGCAGGTAGTTGGTGAAGACCAGGAAGTTGGAGGCACCGCCTGCGAGGTAGTAGGTAACCCCCATGAGGCCGGAGAACACAGCGCCGATGGCACCGCCGATGAACATGCCAAACATGGTGCGACGGAAGCGCATGAGGATGCCGAAGAGCGCGGGCTCGGTGACGCCGCCGGCGATGGCGGAGATGACGTAACCGATGGCGAGAGACTTCTCGTCGGGGTTCTTCATCTTGAGGAAGGCACCGAAGGCGCAGCCCCAGACAGCGGCCATAGCGCAGTTGGTGGAAACGAAGACGAAGGGATCGTAACCGGCAGCGATGATCTGAACCTGGGCGAGCAGGATGACGGGCATGTGCATGCCGCAGACCACGAAGAGCTGCCAGAAGGCGCCGAGGACGGCCATGACGATCAGGATGCCGATGCCGCCAAGGTCAGCAAGGCCGAAGAGGGCGTTGGCGATCAGTGTACCGATCTCGTTGCCGATCGGAGCGAGGACGATGAAGGCAATGGGGATCGTGACGATCATGGTGCAGAACGGCGTGAAGACCGTGGAGAGCACGTCGGGCATGACCTTCTTAAAGAACTTCTCGACGAAGTAGAGGACAGGCACCGAAAGGATGATCGGCAGGACGGACTGCTGATAGTTGGCAGCAGCGATCTGGATGCCGTAGACGGAGATGATGCCGCCGCCCTCCTGGGTGGCGACGCTCACCACGGAAGGAGCCATGAGGGCGCCACCGAGCAGCATGCCGAGCACCGGGCTGGCGCCGAGCTTCTTAGCCGCGGCATAACCCAGGTAGATGGGGATAAAGGTGAACGTGGCCTCGTACAGCGTGGTGTAGAGGAACGTATAGGTCGGGTCGTCGGCCGAGAGCACACCGAGCATGGTGGGGCCGAGGACGGCCGCGATGGTACGGAACAGACCGCCGGCCATGAGCAGCGGGATGAGCTGGGTCATGGAGCCCGACAGATAGTCGAGGATGATATTGGGCAGGTTCTTGAGCTCGAACTTCTCCTTGGGAGCATCGAGGTTCTCGTTGACGGCCTCACCCTGCTTGACACCGGAGATGGCGACGAACTCGGCGAGCACCTTGGGCACGTTCTGGCCGATGATGACCTGGAGCTGGCTGCCGGCAAACTGGCAACCCAGAACACCCTTGACCTTCTTGATCTTCTCCACGTCGGCCTTGCTGTTATCCTTGAGCGTCAGACGCAGGCGCGTCATGCAGTTGGTGGCAACGGAAACATTCTCCGCACCGCCCACGAGCTCGAGGACATCGGTGGCAATCTGCTTGTTATCTACTGCCATGGGACCCCTCCCCATATCTTCGTGTGCCAGCCCCCTTGGGCTTAGGCACGCCTTTGGCCCGGCGACTATAACCCCTTACGGTTGCCGGACCCTTGGATACGCTTTTGTAAACAAGGTGTTTACTGAACGTTTACGGGCTTTAGTTTACACGGAGCGCCGAATTTATGGCAATTTTGCCGTCTACAGTCCGGTGAACGGTAGGAAATCGGGGGTGAACGTATTTGAATGGCGGGAGATGGTCTCTTTGACCCTCTATTGATATATAGCCATTTACGTGGGATTTTATTTTGATGAACACCTCACTGATCTGTTAACTCATCAACAGAATCCCTGCTAGAAGCTAGTAAACATACGTTTAGTAGTTCACGACGTGTTCAATTTTGCCGTTTACCGAGTTCATCTGGTTATTCTTCAATTCTAGATTACACTAAACATGTTTAGTTTGTATTGCCGCAGATGCCAGGCATTCGCGGCGCAAGGGAGGCAGCTCATGGAACTCAAATTGTGTACCTACGCAACCGTCACCACCTTGGGCGACTTTGGCCCCTGGATCAGCAAGGTCGTACTCGACCTGCCCTGCACCGTGCGCGCCAACGACATCGACGCGAACACCTTCCATATATATGTAGAGCGTCACGAGCGCTCGGGCGATGTTCTGATGCGCAAGGAACGCGGCGCCGACCATGCCGCGCCCTCCGTGGGTTACATCGACATTCTCGCCGCATATCCGTGCGACGAGAACGGACGTAAGCTCGCCGTGGGCACCCATGTGGCGCTCGAGGTCGCCGAGCAGCGCCTGACCAAAAAGATCGAAGGCGGCGTCATGGGCTCGCGCATGCTCGATGACCAGTTGCACATCACGCAGCTCGCGGCTCTTCCCGGCAACGACGGCGACGATCCCACCTGCGGCCTGGTCTTCGACACCTGCCGTGGCGATATCTGCCCTGCGCTCAAAGGCTGGAGCAACGACACGCAAAAGACCGCCGTCGACGGTATCGCGCTCGAATACGGCTTCTTTGAGCCCAGCTTTAAGGCCGAGGACTCGGCATGCTTCAACCCCTTTGCGCCCGAGGCCACGGCCGTGCCCCAAAAGGCACCGCTCGTGGTGTATCTGCACGGCGCCGGCGAGGGCAAGGGCGCCACGCAGGGCGAAGGCGCCACGCGCGCCTATATCGGCAACCGCGTGACGGCCATCAGCCAGGCGCAGATCCAGCGCTACTTTGGCGGCTTTGCCTGGGTGCTCGTACCGCAGTCGCCCACGTTTTGGATGGACAACGGCGTCGAGCAGCTTGGTCACTCCAACCAGAGCATCTACTCCCCCGTGCTCAAGGCACTTATCGATGAGTTTGTCGCCGAGCATGCCGACCGCATCGACACCGACCGCATCGTGGTCGCCGGTCTTTCCAACGGCGGCTTTATGACCCTGCGCCTGTGCGCCGACTACCCCGATTTCTTCGCCGCGGGCCTTCCCTGCTGCGCCCCGTGGTACAACGCCACGGACGAGGACGTGGCCGCGCTCGCCAAGACGCCGCTGTGGTTTACGCACTCCAAGGGCGACGAGCTCGTGTCACCGCAACAGACCGTGCTGCCGCTCACGGCGCGCCTGCGCGATGCCGGCGCCAACGTGCACCTCACCTACTTTAGCCATGTCGAGGACCTGACCGGCGTGTATCGCGAGGCCGACGGCTCGGCCAAGAAGACGTTCAACCACGGCGTGTGGATCCACCAATTCAACGACCTGTGTTATCAAGACTTCGACGGGGGCAACGTACTCATCGACGGCGAGCCGGTGGGCTGCTGGGAGTGGTCGGCCAGGGTCGACCGCTAAGCCCTCCCATCGCGGGGACCGGGGTTTAGTCTTGCAAACGTCCTCGGGCATGCATGGGCTGGCGCTTTGCGCTTCGCGCTGCGCCTGCCCATGCCCCCTGCGGAATGTTTGCAAGACTAAACCCCGGTCCCCGCTGCGTTGACGTTGCCGTGACCCTGGCCGGCCGCTTCTAGCGGGCCGCCGGGTCGGTGGCGATGGGGGCATGGGTCCCGTCTTGCCTTGCGCGTAACTGGCTGAATTGATTTTGATTGGAGCTGTTCCTATGTCCCAGAAGTTGACTCGGGTGATTGTTACTACCGATATGGAAGTCGACGATATGAACTCGCTTGTTCATTTGGCTCTGTATCTCAACTTGCTTGATGTTCAGGCTGTGGTGTATACGGCTTCGCAGTATCACTTTCTTGGGGATGGGGTTCATACGCTCGGCGAGGTGAATTCGCATTGGCGGACCAAAGGGCGGCGCTCTTATGAGTGGGCTGTTGTGCCTCATGAGCCCGATCCGCTAGCCGGCGAGCTTCGTGAGTATCGGCCGTTTCCCGAGCATTGGATTGAGAGTCTCTGGAGTAATGAATATGCCCAGGCTTGGCCGCAGTTGCAGGCAAATGCGGACGCCGCCGGTGAACCGCCGTTTCCCACGCCTGCCCAGATGATCGAGCGTACGTTTGTGGGAAATGTTGCCTTTGAGGGTGATGTGACTGAGGAAACTGAGGGGTCTCGCGTAATTGCGCAGGCGATTCTGGATGATGATCCGCGTACGTTATGGTTGCTCAGCTGGGGTGGTATGAATACGATCGTTCGCGCCCTCATGAGTATTGCCGAGCGCTATCGCGCCACGCCCGAGTGGCCCGCCGTGCAGCAGCAGGTCTATCAGAAGGTGCGCGTGATGGGCGTTGCCGATGGCGTGGGACAGGACAACTCGTGGCTCGACCATGGGCGCGAGCTCTTTCCCGAGCTCATCTTTTGGCGTACGCCCTATATGTATGGCAACTATTTCGACGCCAAAACAGCTCAGCCCGATACGCTGCCGCTGTTTAAGGCTCCCTGGCCCGAGCAGAATCTCACGCAGGGCAACGGCCCCCTCATGGCACGCTATATGCTCTATGGCGATGGTAAGGTCTACGAAAACGAACCCGAGCGCTTTCAGTTTGGCAAGCATGCCCGCCTGGATTGGGGCCTGGAAGGCATGCCCGCGGTGCAGTTTGAGCGCGGCGACTTTATGGCCGAAGGCGACAGCATGACCTATATTCCACTGCTGCCGTTTGGCCTGCGCGGCATCGACGACCGCGACTTCGATACGCTGCTGGGCCGCATGTTTCTTGATGGACACCCCGATGCGAGCGCGCCCGCCGGTTTTGCCTCCATCGGCACGCCCGCAGACGACAATCTCAATCCCTATCTGCGTGCCTATCAGGAAAACTTTGCCGCCCGCGCGCAATGGTGCGCCCATGATCCGGCCATCTGCTCGCATCCGGCACATGTTGTCGAGGTCACGGCCGACCGTAGCGCCGCAGCCGGCGAGCGCGTCGCCCTTGCGGCAACCATCGTCGACCCCGACGACAAGGGCTTCGATGCACATTGGGATGTGGCCGTAGACCCATCGAGCTATGCAGGCGTCCAGGATCTGTCGATGTGGCAAGAATGCACGGTGGACACCGCTTTCATCGTGCCCGCCGACGCGCAGCCCGGTGACCGCTTCGTACTCACGCTTACCGTGCAGACGCGCGCCGAGCGCCCCTGCACCCGCTACGCCCAGGTCGCCGTAACCGTGGCATAGCAAGGGCGACGCCCACATTCGGCAGCCGCCGCATTCGACAAAGAGTGTCCCCAAGTGCCAAACGAGCGGGGATTTTTGGACACCCAAACAACGAGAGTGGACAATCTCCCACTTTGAGCCCACAAGCAGGCCAAAAATGGGAGATTATCCACTCTCATTCTGCGGGTACTCATTGGGGACGTACTTAAATGAGTAGTTTCACTCATTTAAGTGCGTCCCCAATGAGTAGGAAAAATGGGCCATGTGTCCCAGTTGTGGAGACTCGTTGAGCCGTCTGGGTATCGTGAAAGATCGCGCGCTCGCCCATCATCAAAAGTGACACACGCTACCTGTTGATGGGAGGCAGCCATGGGCTTCTTTGACAAGATGTTCGAGAAGAAAGAGTGCGCGATTTGCGGTACCGAGCTGGGGCTTTTGGGAAAGACCAAGATCAACGAAGGCTACCTGTGCAAAGAGTGCGTCGGCAAGCTCTCCCCCTTCTTTGGCGGCTATCGTTCCAGCACCGCGGACGATATCCGCGAGCAGCTCGCCTACCGCGAGGCCAATGCCGAGCGCCTGGCGTCGTTCAACCCCACGCGCACACTCTCGGCCGGGCGCACCAATATTATGCTCGATGAGGACGCGGGCCTGCTGATCATTACCTCGCAGAGCCGCTGGCGCGACGCCAATCCCGACATCATCGAGTTCTCGCAGGTACTCGGCTGCGATATGGATATCGACGAGCATCGCACCGAAATCTATCGCGAGACCAAGGACGGCGAGCGCGAGAGCTACAACCCGCCGCGCTACGACCTGGATTACGACTTTAATCTGACCATTCACGTCAACACGCCGTACTTTACCGAGATCAACCTGCGCGTAAACGACTCCACCATCGATCAGCGCGGCTCCATCGAATACCGCGAGGCCAAGCGCCAGGCAACCGAGGTCCGCGACGCGCTGGTGCAGCTGCGCCAGGAGACGCGCGACAGCGTCGTGGCCGCCAAGGCCCCCAAGACCGCGGTGACCTGCCCCTTCTGCGGAGCCACCACCATTCCCGATGCCAGTGGGCGCTGCGAATACTGCGGCGGCGCCATCGGCGCATAGCCTCCGGCACGGAAAGGACCGATCATGGCCTTCGAGAGCGTCAACTATCAGTGCCCTGCCTGCGGTGGCCCCCTGCATTTTGCAAGCGCCGAGCAAAAACTCGTCTGCGACTACTGCGATTCGCGTTTTGAAGTCGAAGAAGTCGAGGCTCTCTATCGCGAGCGCCAGGACAAGGCAGATGCCAAAGCCGATGCCGCAGCCGCAGCTCCCAAACCTGCTGCCGACGATGCCGTGCAGGAGCTCGCCCAAAACGCCGGTTACATCTGCTCGTCGTGCGGCGCCGAGCTCATGTCCGACGGCACCGTCGCCGTCACCACCTGCCCGTACTGCGGCAACTCCGCCGTGGCGCCTGGCCAGCTCTCTGGCGACTTCTCGCCCGACCTGGTGATTCCATTTAAGCTCGGGCGCGACGACGTCACGGCCGCACTCAAGGAACACTACAAGGACAAAATCTTGCTGCCCAAGAGCTTTGTCACCGGCAACCACATCGACGAGGTCCAAGGTGTCTACGTGCCGTTTTGGCTCTACGGTGCCCGCGTTGACGGCGAAGTGTACTTTGACGCGACCAACGAGACCGTGACCGAGGAATCCGACCGCACCGTCACGACCACCGACCACTACGATGCCTATCGCAAGGGCAATATCTCGTTTAGGCGCGTGCCCGTCGACGGATCGTCCAAGATGCCCGACGGCCACATGGACGCCATCGAGCCGTTTGACTACGACGCGCTGCGTCCGTTCTCGGTCGCATATATGCCCGGCTACATCGCCAACCGTTACGACGAGGACTGCGAGACCTGCAAGGCGCGCGCCGAGCGCCGTATGGAAGAAAGCGCGATCTCGGCCCTGCGCGAGACTGTCGTCGACGAATACGACGATGCCACGGTCGAAAGCAAGCAGCTCGACTACACCTGGGAAGACAGCGACTACGCCCTGTTCCCCGTCTGGATGCTCTCCACCTCGTGGAACGGCAAGAGCTACCTGTTTGCCATGAACGGCCAGACCGGCCGCTTGGTCGGCGAGCTCCCCTGCTCCAAGCCCAAGCTCGCTATTGCCTCGGTGCTGTTCTTTGTGATCGGATTTGTTCTCTCCCAAATTCTCTTTATGGGCGAGAACGCCTTCGATCCGGATTACCTCGCCTTTGATATCGAGGGCATCCTCATCAACATCATCGCGCCGCTGATCATCGTGATTATCGGAGACGTGCTGCTGGTAGGCCAGCTCAAGACGGCCAACGAGGCCACCCACGCCGACGAGTACTGCGGCGAGCTCGACCTGACCGAGAAGCACGACACCTTCAGCCACACCGAGACCACCGTTGTCATGAAAGACGACAAGGACGACTAAGCAATCCAACCAATACCACCCGGCCTTTGACGAGAAAGGAAGATCACCATGGGACTCTTGAAAGCTGGATTGGGAGCTGCCGGCGGCGTCATGGCCGACCAGTGGAAGGAATTTATCTACTGCGAATCGATGCCTGCTGACGTCTTGGCCTGCAAGGGCAGCAAACGTACCGGTGGCCGCAGCTCCAACACGCGCGGCGAGGACAACGTCATCTCCAACGGCTCCGTCATCGCCGTCAACGACGGCCAGGGCATGCTCGTGGTGCAAAACGGCAAGATCATCGAAGTCGCGCTGGAGCCTGGTGAGTTCGTCTTCGATACCGGCAGCGAGCCGAGCGTCTTTAGCGGCAACCTGGGCGATTCCATCAAGGAGACCTTCGCCAATATCGGCAGCCGCTTTACCTTTGGCGGCGACGCGGGCAAGGACCAGCGCGTCTACTTCATCAACACCAAGGAGATCATCGGCAACAAGTACGGCACCGCCTCGCCCGTGCCCTTCCGCGTGGTCGATAACAACATTGGCCTGGACGTTGACATCTCCGTGCGCTGCAACGGCGAGTACTCGTACCGCATCACCAACCCGCTGCTGTTCTACACCAACGTGTGCGGCAACGTGACCGATAGCTACACGCGCGACAAGATCGACAGCCAGCTTAAGTCCGAGCTGCTCACCGCCCTGCAGCCCGCCTTCGCCAAGATCTCGGAGATGGGCATCCGCTACAGCGCCATCCCCGGCCACACCACCGAGCTCGCTCGTGCGCTCAACGAGGTCCTCTCTGCCGACTGGCGCGACCTGCGTGGTGTCGAGATCGTGAGTTTTGGCGTCAACTCCATCGCAGCCTCGCAAGAAGACGAGCAGATGATCAAGGACCTGCAGAAGGCCGCCGTCATGCGCGATCCCACCATGGCGGCAGCCAACATTGCCAGCGCCCAGAGCGACGCAATGCGCGCGGCAGCCGCCAATCCCAACGGCGCGATGGCAGGCTTTATGGGCATGGGCATGGCAGGTGGCATGGGCGGCATGAACGCCAGCCAGCTGTTCGCCGCCGGCCAGGCACAGCAGCAGGCCGCCCCGCAGCCGGCTCCGGCACCCGCTCCCGCACCGGCTCCTGCCGCTGCTCCCGCGGCCGGCACATGGACCTGCAGCTGCGGCGCCACCAACACCGGCAAGTTCTGCTCCGAGTGCGGCAGTCCCGCACCCGCCCCGGCACCGGCCAAGTGGTTCTGCCCCAACTGCGGCAGCGAAAACGGCGGCAAGTTCTGCAGCAACTGCGGAACGCCCAGGCCCTAGCCCCTCTATCTGGTAATTGGCGGGGGATCCGCCACCCCCGCATTTGCTTCTATGGGTTTCGTTCGATAAAGGAGGACACCATGAAGACAACGTTCAAAAAGTCCGTACTCGCATTTCTGACATGCGTCCTTGCGCTCGCCTTTGCCCTGACGGGCTGCAGCGGCGGCGGCAAAGACCCCAAGGCCAACTTCGTCGGCAGCTGGGAACTCTCGGGTGGAACCCTGGAGGGCGAAGAACTGACCGATGAGTACATGAAGATGCTCGAGGATTGGGGTGTGCACTGCGTCCTGATTCTCGATGAGGACGGTACAGGCGCCCTCGACCTGTTCCTTGAAGTCGTCGACCTTAAATGGGAGGCAAAGGACGCCACCACCGTAACCATCACCGCCGAAGACGAGTCGCATGACATGAAGCTCAAGGACGGCAAGCTCATCCTCGAAGAGGATGACGGCAATCTTGTCTTTACCAAGTCCGACAAGGACCTGTCCGGCACGGTGAAGAAGGATCGCGAGGCGGCCGAGAAGGAAGAAGAGATCGACGAGGCCGTCGAAGACGACGACGTCCAGAAGATTGAAATCTCCCCCGCCGTCACCGTTGCCGATGACGACCTGTGCACCATCACCATCACCGAGAAGTTCAAGGACGAGTGGGACGACATCGGTTTTGTCGTCAACATCACCAACAAGAGCGACAAGGACCTGACCTTCTACGCCCCCAGCGGCAAGACCAACGTCAACGGCACCATGAAGGAACCCTGGTTCTCGGCTCACCTGATGCCCGGCACCAACGCCACCGAGGAATTCACGTTCTCGAGCGGCGAGCTTGACAGCCTTGACGACCTGGTCAACACGACCATCGGCATCGACGCCTACCTGACCGATTCCTACGAGGACGTCGCCTCCTACAGCGCAACCATCGCGTAGCGGCACGTAACATCAGCCGCGGATTGGCGGACACATCCGCGCACACCAGACGGGGCCGCAGGAGATGATCCTGCGGCCCCGTCGCTTTATGCCGACAGCACTGCCCATACAAGCAGGCCGCCCGCCGTTTTTAGATGCGAAACGGTGGGCGGCCTATCCTTGCGGTGCCGGAACACGGGTGAGCGCGTCGATTACGGGCGCTCCATGTTGGGAACGATGCTACCCTCGGTCACCGCATGCACGGCCAGGCGCATGATGTTGTCGTAGCCGGTCTTGCTCAGGATCTCCGAGATGCGGCGCTTGATGGTGCCCTCACTCATAAACAGCTCGGCCGCGATCTCGCGACGACTTTTGCCCTCGCAGGCAAGGCGCAAAATCGATAGCTCGACATCGTCGAGGGCTGCTGTACCCGAAAAAATGCTCTCGGGCGGCTTGGGAAACGTGCAGTAGCCAGCCAACGTGGAGCGCATCACGGCGAACAGCTCGTCGATACCGACGTTCTTGTACACAAAGCTATCGACGCCCGCCTCGCGGGCCTGATCGACAAAGGTGATCTCGGGCATGCCTGTCATGATAATGATGCGACACTCGGGCAGCTGCTCCTTGATGCGTGCCGCCGCCACGATGCCGTTTGAATCGTGTTCGGTGCACACGTCCATCAGTATCATGTCCGGGCGCTCCTTGAGCGCGACACCCAAGGCCTCGGAGGCATCGGCGATCGCGGCAACGACGGTCATATCGGGCTGGTCGCCAACGGAGCGCGCCAGGCTCTCGCGCAGGATGGCCTGATCTTCGACAATTAACACGCGGATCATGAGTTTCTCCTTTGGGACGTGTCGTTGGCGTTAAGCGGAATGGATACCGTAAGCGTAAAGGGCGGGGTGGCGTGGACCTCTAGGCTGCCACCCAGATCTTGCGCGACATGCCTCATACCTGGGATTCCCGTTCCCTCGCGATACGATACGGGGGCCGGGGACCCGTCGTTAGAAATCGTCATGTGCGCGACGGCGTCAGCATCCGTCCTCTCCTGCCACAAGCGCACATGGACCCGATGCGCCTGCGCATGCTTGGTGGCGTTGGTCGAGGCCTCGCGGATAATCTGCAAAAAGGCAGCGGCGACACGCGCGTCCTCAGGCAGCGCACCCTCAACATCGATCTGCACGCTCACCAGGCCAAAAGCATGGACGATATCGCCCAGTTGCTCTGCCGGTTCGGTGTCGCCCCCGCTGCGCAGATCGGCAGCGATTGAGCGCAGCAGCGGGTCGATCTGCTCGAGCGACTCGTCGTCCAAGCGCCCCTCCTCCAAATAGCGATGGAGGATGGACAGACGCTGCCCGATCACGTCGTGCACGCGGGCGCGCATACGCAGATAGGCCGCATTGCCAGCAACCTTTTTGACTTCTTCGATCTGGGCCTGGAGCTCTTGGCCCGCAAGCTCAAGCAGGTGGTTGGCCTGCGCCAGGCGGTCATGCGCATGCGCATACTCTGTCACATCCAGACCGATTATGCGCTCGAACGAACGGCCCGAGACCATAACGCCATCGCACACAAACAGGCGAATCTCGGCGGGAGAAACCTCGACCACCGCACGCGCCTCACCAAAGCGGTCCAGGTTGATCCGCACGCGGTTCTTACCGCCTTCGGGCATTTGCATGCTGAGCTTGCGCAGGTCGTTCCATGTACCGCTCATATCGCCTAGGTCGGTGGGCATATGAAGCTCCACCAGGTTTTTACGCATGCAGCGGTTCATGAGCAGTGGACGGCCCCTCGAGTCCAGATACAGGATGCCCACGGGAATCACGTTGATGGTTTCGATCGTCGAGAACGCGGTGATATCCTCCTGGCGGTTACGGACGTCCATCAAGAGCGCCGCGACGGAACGGAACAGGAAGAACGCTCCCTCTGCGATAAGGACAACGGCCCACACCGAGCCCATGGCAAAAACCACCGGCGGTGTCACGGCGCCAACAAGCAGCAGCTCGGCCAGCATGACAGGGCGACGATAGTGCACCATAAGGACCACGCCATAGGCAAAGATCGCGGCATTGAGCCACAGCACTCCGCCCATTGCCCTGGCGCAAACGTCAAGCGGCGCCACCAGATACGAGCCAGACGACGCGAATAAGATGAGCGCCGAAATCATCAGGTGAAGCACAAGGCTCGTCTCGTAGGCGCAAATCACCTTACGGTTATAGGACGAGCGGCGCGATGCGATGAGCGGGACGTGGATCATCTGCAGACACGCAGCCAGGGCAAAGATAACATCGAGCGCAACGATTTGGGGAAGGATGAACGAAATCTGCATCGTCACTCACCCGCCCTCGGCATCAAGACGATCATGCGCAGCTGGCCGGGCTCGCCCTCAAGGCGGTATGCCACGTTGCGCCCTTGCAGAGCGCTTTCGAGCTCTTGCGCAGCGGGCGTCTGCGAAAGATCTTCATCATCGTTGGAAAAAAGCGTGGCGCGCAGCTCGACACTGCACCGGTCATGGTCGCCCAAGTGATACATAAGCGCCGGATGGTCGGTGGTGTAGGCAAAAAACGCAAAGTCATACACGCAGTCGTACAGGGCGCTTACCGTACTGGCGTGCATCGGGCGCCGTATGGCGATAATCGAGGCGCAATCGACATCGATGGTGCGCAGGTCACTTGCGAGCTCGTTGGCGATGAGCTGAATGCGGTCGCGGTCAAAACCGCTCTCCCCGTGCTGTGCCAACGTGAGCGACCCCTTGCGTTTGCAATAGGCGACGAGCATCTTGGCGCGCTGCAGCATGCGGTAACGCTCGTGCGAAGATGCCTCATCGGTCAACGGCGGCAGCGAGCTCAACAGGTCGTACATCCCTTCGAGCGCACGGGCAAGCGCTTGGTCCACGTCTTGGACCAGTAAGGTCTCGGCCTCTTGGTCTGCCAGATGCGTCTTAAGGTCGTAGTCGGCGGCGAGCAGCTCGTTTTGGCGCTGCAGCTCCATGCGACGATGCGCCAGCTCGCGATTGAGCTCGTTGAGCTCCGAGACGTCCTGGGCAAGCAGGGCCGATCCGCCCAGCAGTGGAAAGGCACGGTACATTACATCGGGATCGGACGCCACGGCAAAGGCATGGGCATGCCCGTGTTCCTGGGCCCGCAGCTCTTCGCACACGCCCGCCGGCATTGGCTTTGACACCGGTGTGGCATAGACTTCCTGCAGGTCGCGCGTTAGAACTTTGAGGTCGAGCGGCAAGGTATCGAAGATGCCAGCAATGTCGTGATATGACGGAATGACACCGCAATCGAGACAGATTTCCATCGCCACCACGCACAGGACGCAATAGACGAGCGAAAAGTTGAGCCTCCATGCCCAGGGCACGCGCAGAGCATACGAGATGGCAAAGAATGCGCCACCCAGCAGTACGAGCGCCGCCGTGCCCGAGAAACGCTGGATGCGAAAGGACGAGGACCGGCCCACCAGGATAAAAAAGGCAACGAAGTTAAAGGCTGTCCATACCAGAACGGTACCGTAGCCCCAACCATATGTGTAATCGTTGCTCCAGGTTCCACTCGATCGATCGAAATGGAAGACCTGCTGATGAACATCGTTAGTAAGCACAAAGCCGATAAGCAGGACAGCCATGACCCACAAAACGGTGCGGTACCGACGCCCCATACGATGCTGTTCCAAACCCGCGAGGCGCAGACCGCACAGCTGGTAGATCAGCGGAATGAGCGTCATGGGCACGTAGTACAGGTACCACAGCACGGTGGCATAGAACGGCGTGAACGACTTATATTTGAGGATGACCTCGATCATCCACAGGGCACAAATGGCGGCGATGGCAACAAGGCGGCGGCGCAAGACGTAGTCCAAGCAGCGTAGGTACGCCAACACACCCCAGATTGAAAATGCAATTGCGGCGACAAGCAGCGGGAGAGAGCTCGAGTGGACGAGCGCATCCACGACCTCTTCGGACACCTCGCTATAGGCGGGCACGGTGTTGGAAAGCTTGGGGTCGGAGGCAAACAGTGCCGGCAAGACTGCCAAAAGCATAAGGAACAGCGCGGTAATGGCGCCGGCGATAACAAAGACGCGGTGGCGATACACGCCATGCGATATTCCAACAAGGAATCGCGGCATGGCGAAGAGCCTGCCGCCCCTAAGATCCGCCACGGGCGCGGATCGGGCGGTCGCGTGGCCGATATGTCGCTCGCGGGTACCCATAGTGCTTTTAGTGTACCGACAGGCGGGCCCAAAAAGCGGGCCACATGTCCCAAAATCCGCCGACGGCGAGGGACGTCGCCAGCGACTAGTCGTTTAAGAACGTCCCCAATGACTAAGACAAAACGAGCGAGGATTTTTGGACGCCCAAATGGCGAGAGTGGATAATCTCCCACTTTGAGCCCACAAACAGGCTAAAAACGGGAGATTATCCACTCTCATTCTGCGGGTACTCATTTAAGTACGTCCCCAATGAGTGCTTTCACTTCTTTTAACAAAACGCCCGGCGGGCATTAACTGCTCGCCGGGCGTATTGGTTAGGAAACTCTGAAGTTGAGTGTCTCGGCTTCCTTAGGACAGATCCTCACCATTCGTTTCAATGACATGCTTGTACCAGTGAAAGCTCTTCTTTTTGGAACGCTTGAGGGTGCCGTTGCCGGCGTCGTCGCGGTCCACATAGATAAAGCCGTAGCGCTTGGACATCTCGCCCGTGCCGGCAGACACCAGGTCGATCGGGCCCCAGGTGGTGTAGCCCAGCAGGTCAACGCCGTCCTCGGTCACCGCATCGCGCATCGCGGCGATATGCTGGCGCAGGTAGTCGATACGGTAGTCGTCGTTGATGGAGCCATCCTCCTCGACAACGTCCTTGGCGCCCAGACCGTTCTCGACCACAAACAGCGGCTTCTGATAACGGTCGTACAGGTCGTTGAGGGTGATGCGGAAGCCCAGCGGATCGATGGCCCAGCCCCACTGGCTCTCCTGCAGGTAGGGGTTCTTGGCGCCGGCGAAGGCGTTGCCCTGGGTGCGCTCGACATCGGGGTTATCGGCACCGGCGGAGCAACGGGTGCTGTAATAGCTAAAGCTGATGAAGTCGACGGTGTTGGCGGCCAGGATCTCGCGGTCCTCATCCGTCATGCCCACATCGATGCCCAAACGCTCGAGCTTCTTGACGGCATAGGCCGGGTAGTAGCCGCGGCTCTGAACGTCGACGAAGAAATAGTTGCTCTGGTTGTCAATCTGCGCTTGGCGCACATCGCCCGGACGGCAGCTGTAGGGGTAGTAGCTACCTGCGGCAAGCATGCAACCGATCTTGACCTCAGGGTCGATCTCGTGAGCGATCTTGGTTGCCCAAGCGCTGGCGACGAGCTCGTTGTGGGCGGCCAGGTACTCGACGGCCTCCTTGTTCTCGCCCTCCTCAAAGACCAGACCGGCACCCATAAACGGCAGGTGCAAGATCATATTGATCTCGTTGAAGGTGAGCCAGTACTTCACCAGACCCTTGTAGCGGGTAAAGATCGTGGTCGCGAGGTTCTTGTAGAAGTCGATGAGCTTGCGGTTGCGCCAGCCGCCGTACTCCTTGATGAGGTGGATCGGGCAGTCGAAGTGCGTGATGGTCACGAGCGGCTCGATGCCGTGCGCCTGACACTCGCGGAACACATCCTCGTAGAAAGCCAGGCCGGCCTCGTTGGGCTCGGTCTCGTCACCGTTGGGGAAGATGCGGGTCCAAGCCAGGCTCATGCGGAAGGTCTTAAAGCCCATCTCGGCAAAGAGGGCGATGTCCTCCTTGTAGTGGTGATAGAAATCGATGCCGGTCTGCGCGGGGTAGTAATAGCCGTCCTCGAAGTCGAGCATCTTGCGCTGGCCGGAGACCACCGCATAGCGCTCGGGGCCGTGCGGTGCCACGTCCACGTTGGCCAGGCAGCGGCCATCCACGTCGTAAGCGCCCTCGCACTGGTTGGCAGCCGTCGCGCCGCCCCACAGGAAGTCTTTACGGAAAGCCATGCATCAATCCTTTCACACGCTGTTTGTCGTAGCTTCAGTATCCCCGCAAACAGCGCGCCGCTCAACGACAGCAACGCAGGTCGACACTTCTTTTCGCGCGCGGGCGTCCGGCAGCCGCCCCTGCCTGACACTTTCTGATACCGCCGCCCCAAACCACCACAAAGGGGACAGGCACCTTTGTGGTGGTTTGGGGCGGTTTGTCTTGATCTGTAACAGGTAGACCGCCAAAACCGGGCCTGGTGTTACAGATCGAGATCTTTCGGGCACCCTCTGCGGTTATCTCAATCTGTAACAGGTAGAGACGATTTAGCCCGCCAGGTGTTACAGATTAAAACAAAAGCCCCTAGTCCACGGTGATGTCGAGGTTCTTGCCGACGAGGCCCACGTAGCCGCCTTCGGCTGCCTTGGGGCTATCGGCGTGGCAGAGGACCCACTTGTCAGCCTTCCAGTAGCAGTAGCTGTCACCGGCGGCAGGCATGTCGGCTGCAGCCTCGGGGCGCGGGCCATTGGTGCCCGCCGGCAGCGCCACCATCACCTGGAAGCCGCCGTCGTCGACCATGCAGGGCGTGTAGTGGAGCGTGGTGTTGAAGACCTCAACGACCTTGCCCGCCGGTACGCGGAACGCCTTGACGCACGCGGTGTCGAGCTTGCCGTCCTCGATCTCCCAGCGATGCGCCACGAGCAGGATAAAGTCGCGGGCGCCCAGGTTAAACTCGCTGGCGCGGTGATACTCCAGGCAGTTGAGGCGTGTGTTGTGCCCGTTGCACCAGCCGAGCTGGAAGGAGCGGCCGCCGTACATGAGAAAGCCCAGCTTATCGGCATCCTTGACGCCCTCGAGCTCCGGCGCGCTTGCTACGTACTTGCTGCCCTCGGGGATGGGCGTAGCCGCGAGCGCCTCGATGAGCGGAGCGGTCAGGTTGGACGGAACGTCGTTCCACACGCAGCCATAAGATTTGAACTCGTGATCTGATACAGAGTAGATATGCATGTTCGCTCCTGTTCGTTTATGTGACAGTACGAACATTCTAGAACATCATTCATCCACGACCACGATCAATACCGAAAACATTGCATGACGAAATCACCCGCTTAAAAAGCGACATGCAGTTTCCTAGTCGAGATAATCTTTAAGAAACTCAATAACGCTCATACACCAGTAGTCGGTCTCCGGCGCATGGGGCTTCATCAATGCGTGCCCCCCTTCTGAATACATGACTCCCTCATGGTGTACTCCAGCTGCATCCAGAGCATCGACCATCTTTTCATAATTGTCGGGCGATACAATATCATCGTCAGCGCATTGCCAAAGATATGTCGGAGGATACTGCTCCCACACATGCTGATTAATACAGAAATCATCGAGCGAGTCGCGACCAGCCCCGCCGCACACCGAATCAAGAAATCTATTGTCTGATGCGTTCTCAAAGCCATGAAGATCAATCGGTGCATAACACAGGGCCAAGGCTTTTGGCGCCTCGCATCCGTAGGACGCAAATCCCTTGTTGTCCGTCCCCCACTCGGCAGTTAAATGCGCACCAGCAGAAAAGCCGATAACTGCATAACTTTTTGCGACATTAAATTTCGCTGAATTCTCCAGGACAAAACGGACGGCTCGATTTAAATCGTCGATTGGGCGCGGCATCAAAGGCTCGACCCTCACCCTGTATGACAGCACGAACACGTTATAGCCCGCATCGTTGAGCTCGGGGGCAACGGGAAAGCCTTCCACTTGATGACAAACGCTCTGATAACCTCCGCCCGAAACCGCAATGATAAAGGGAGCCCTAGGTCTCCCGGGAAAGAAGAACAGTTTCGTATTGCGCCGAGTCGGATCACGGATGCAGTCGGCTTCATCCCAAATATCGTAGGCAACCTGCCTCCCGTCATCCACGAGCTCGACAATTCGATTCAATCCACGCAAAACGCGAGCAGTTTCATATGGATTAGCATCAGAATTCATATGAGACACAATGGGTTTATTCCACATGCGCTCCCAAGTTGAAGGCCGGCAAAGCATAAGGTGCTCGCCAAAGCCAGCGAACTCAGGAAGGAGCGCGATTTCGCCAAACGTCATATCGGCAGTAATTGTCATAGCTAGTCACTCCAAAAATGAGGGTGGGCTCGCGTGAATCAACGGCAAGCCCACCACATGCAATCTGCCGCGGGGTTTTCGGCAGCTTACATCCCGAATAATTGTCTACTCCACTACCGCCTCTTCATCAGGGCGATACAGGATGTAAACGAGAACGAAGTTAAGAATTAAACCGACGACATTGCAAAGAATTGCGCCGATGAGGCTGCTCATATCACCAGAAGGATCCATATAACCGGGGAAGCTAAAAATGCCGCTCGACGTCATAACGAACGTACAGGTGTTGAAAATCGCCGGGATAACAGCACTGATTGCTCCGGCGACCATGGAAGCGATAATGATCTTCTTGTGCTCCAAGATGATGCCGTACAGCGCCGGTTCCGTAATCCCGAAAAAGCCCGTAATGGCACAGCTGAACCCAAGACTCTTTTCACTCGGGTCCTTCGAGCGGAGGGCAAACGCCAAACAAGCGCCGACAACACCCATGCTGCAGCAGAGAAGTCCAAGGATAGGATCGGAGCCGACGGTCATAATATTGTTGATGGAAAGCACGATCAGGGCCCAATGGAGTCCAAGGGGGATCATAACGAGACCGAATATCGGCCCGAGAATAACGCCGCAAAGGACGGGGCTGAACTGATAGACCGCCAGCACTGCAGCCGCAAGCAAAGAGCTCGCCTGCTGAATAACGGGGCCGATCACAAGGAGCGAGACGGGGGCGGCAACAGCAACCGTCAGGAACGGGACGAGCGCAAATGCCACAACATCGGGAAGAACCGCCCGCAGCCACTTATTAAGAACGGATGCGAACCAAGCCGCCACGATAGCAGGAAACACCGTGGAGGAATAGCTCACCATTGTGAACTTCATGCCGAGCAAATCCAGCGCATCGCCCGCTCCGGCCGCAGCAACGAAAGTCGGATAAACCAGGATTGCGCCGAGTACCGCACCGATATATCGATCGGTTCCAAAGAACTGAGCAGCAGATGATCCGACAAGAACGGGCAGGAAATACATGCAGGCATTTCCCATGCCGTACAGCAGAGTGTATATTCCGCTCTCGGCGGAAACAGCACCCGCCGTCGTCAGAATGCTAAGGATGGCGTTTATCATTCCGCATGCGATCAAGGCAGGAAGAACGGGCATCATGATGCCGCTGATGAACTTCATTAGCTTTCCCAGAAAGCCCTTAGTCTCTCCTTCGCTTGCCTCGGAATCTCCGGCGTCAATCCCGGTTTCCTTGGCAACGATTTCATAGACCTTATCGACCTTAGGTCCCACAATCACCTGATATTGCCCCGCGGAATGGCGAATGTCGATCACGCCATCAATCGCCTTGACTTTTGCATCGTCTACGATGCTTTCGTCCTTAAGGTTGAACCTTAAACGAGTCATGCAGTGAGCTACAAATGTAACGTTGTCTGCGCCGCCCACCATCTCGAGAATCTCGGCAGCGAGCTTGGTTGTATCTGCCATAAATACCATTTCTCCCATGTTGAGTTTTATATGTAACCATCAGCAAAGCGCGCGCCTTTGCCAACTAATTACCTTGTTTTCGATGCAATTCGATTGATGTGCATCATGAGGTAGAGTCTTTCTTCGTCTATAAGTTCCCGCCCCGTCAGTCGGCTGAGAACAGAAGCAATATCATCGGCGCACATTGATGCCACCGGATATTCTTTTTTGAGCGAGAGGTACATCTTGCGGTTGTCGCTCACGATGCTTTCGCCAGAGTTCAACCTATTGAATAAGTACTGAAGATGGGTTGCGAACCTTGCGTAATCGAAACCTTCCCGATCAACTTGAATGCCAAGCCGATTTTCAACAGCAACGGTTGACTCCTCCAGAACACGATCGTAGATATCCGCGCTAAACTCTTTAACTACTTCGCATGAGTCCGAATCGGCCATGTTATTGATAAACGCCATGGCAATTCCAACTGCCTCATGAGCTGGAAGCCTAACGTTAAGACGTTTCCTGATTATCCTAAGTGCATACTCGCCGATTTTAAATTCGACGGGATATTGTTGGCGGACATCAAACGATAAAGGCATGCGGACAACGATATTTTGCTCTTTGCGCTTAACCGCATACGCGATATGGTCCGCAAGGATAAACGGCAAATTAGGGCTCACCTCATAAGGCAGCAAACCTGTCGACATATCAATAACATCCGAGGTAAGCTCAAGAAGCTCGTCGGGGACCTCGTCAACGAGAGCGATGTAGCGAGAGCTAACGTTATAAAACGTTCGTTGAATCTCCGAAAGAGGGACCTCGTCTCCGACATTCTTAAACCCCAGACCACGGCCGAATGCAACCAACTGTCTGCCATTTCCATCGACGCAGAGGACAGCGCTGGTATTAATTCGTTTAACAATTTCCATGTGCCCCCCTAAACAGAACAAGGCTCCCGAAGCAGAATCCGACAATCAATGTCAACAGATGCTGCTTCAGGAGCCTTGCCTGAATATCACTCTAAGAACTAGTTTAAGCGAGCTAGTGCTAATGACCTCGAATAAACACTTCTAAACAGTTAAACGGTCGATATCTCCGTGTGAACGGTTTGGAGGCAGAGGGCGGCCCTATGCCTGCTGATAGTGCAGGTGCTTCTCGTCGATATCGGCCAGATCGCGGTCGAGATAACGGCGCGCAAGCCAGTTTGCCATGGGGAGGTTCTGGTCCAGGTAGTTACCGCACTCCTCGGGAGCGGCACCGGGAACATCGCCCTCAAAGCCCGCGACAAACGCGAACAGCTCACGCACGAGCGGCAAGATCTCCTCGCTCGTCACCTCGCCAAATACGACGAGGTAAAAGCCCGTGCGGCAGCCCATGGGGCCAAAGTAGACAATGCGGCTCGACCACTCGGCATGATTGCGAAGGAACGTCGCACCCAGATGCTCGATGGTGTGGCACTCGGCCGTGTTCATGACCGGCTCCTTGTTGGGCGTGGTCAGGCGCAGGTCAAACGTGGTGACGGCGGCACCGGTCGCCGGATCGCGGTCGATGCGGCTCACGTACACGCCGGGCTCAAGCAGCAGATGGTCAACGGAAAAACTCGCGATGCGCTCCATGGCAGATCCTCTCGGTAGTCAATTTAGGACGGGACTCTTTTAGCTGGTTGGAATGGTCGCACCAATCATACCAGTCAAAAAAGCCCCGTCCCAAATGAGCTACCCGGGACGGGGCCCGAATGATTTTTTAATCCCCGTCCCAGAAAAATCATTCTAGGCAGTGTACGAGATGGTGGCGGCTACGGCGTGGCGCCAGCCGGTGATCTTTTTGGCGCGCTCGTCGGCGGTCATGGCAGGCTCCACGATGCCGCGGGCCCCATAGACGTCGACGACATCGCGCGTATACATGCCCAGCGCAATGCCGCAGGCCCAGGCCGCACCCAGGCCGCTCATCTCGTCGTTGCTCGCGATGCGGATAGGCGAGCCAACCAAGTCGCTCTCAAACTGCATCAGGTACGCATCGCGCGTGGGACCGCCGTCAACGCGAAGCTCGGCAAGTGCCGCGCCCGAATCCTCGACCATTGCGTCAATTACGTCAAAGATTTGATAGGCAATCGATTCGTCTGCAGCTTTTACGAACTCCGCGCGACCCGTGGTGCGCGTCATGCCAAAGACGCAGCCCTCGGCGTCACTCGCCCAGTGCGGCGCGCCCAAACCGGTAAACGCCGGCACAAAGTAGACGCGGCTCGCCGGATTGGCGGCGTAGCACAGGTCGGTAACTTCCTCGGGGTTATTGATGAGCTCCAGATCGTCGCGCAGCCACGTCTTGACGGCGCCGGCATAGCTCACGTTGCCCTCGAGCACGTACTCGGTCACGCCGTCCATGCGCCATGCGAGCGAGCTCGAAAGCCCGTGCGAGCTGGCAACGAACTCGTTGCCGACGTTCATCATGACCGAGCTGCCGGTGCCATAGGTCGCCTTGGCCATGCCGCGACTATGGCAGCCTTGGGCAAACAAGGCCGCGTGGCTGTCGCCGAGCACGCCGTGAATGGGCACGGGCGCCGGCAAAAAGCCGCCCAGATCCGTCGTGCCGAACAGGCCGTCGGAATCGGTCACCTGCGGCAGGCAGGCCACGTCGACGCCAAAGGCCTCGCACACCGGCTCGCTCCAGCAGCCACGGCGCAGGTCAAAGAGCTGCGTGCGGCTGGCGTTAGACCAGTCGCAGCGGAACTCCGCACCGCCCGTGAGCGTCCAGACCACCCAGGCATCGATGGTACCCAGGCACAGCTCGCCCGCCGCGGCAGCCTCGGCAGCAGCGGGAACGTTCGCGAGGATCCAGGCCATCTTGCCCGCCGGGTAGTAGGGCGAGAGCACCAGACCCGTCGTGTCACGCACCAGCTCGGCCACACCCTCGCGCGCGGCCAGCTTGTCGCACAGCTCGCGGGCGCGGGCGCACTGCCACACCACGGCATCGCACAGCGGCTCGTCCGTCGTGCGGTTCCAGGCAACGGTGGTCTCGCGCTGGTTGGAGATGCCGATGCCGGCGATGTCGGCCGGATCGACCCCGGTCTCCTCCACCACAGCGCGCGCCACGGCCAGCACATTGGCGGCAATCTCGGCCGGATCATGGCTCACCCAGCCGGCCTCGTTGACAATCTGGCGATGCGAGCGGTCGGCACGATGAATCAAATGGCCGCCCTCGTCCACCAGCAGCGCCTTGGTGCCCTGCGTGGACTGATCGATCCCGATGATGTATTTACTCATGTACTCTCCTGTCTCCCCCGCCGATTCAAAAACTAAAACCCGACGGACAAGGAGCGAGCGGCCACCAAGTGCCGCAGATTGCCGTGAAAGAGGAGCGCCGCGTACTTTGCGTACGCAAGCGACGGTTTGAACGGCAAGGTGCGGTGCTTGGCGGCCGCGCAGCGTCTGTGTCTACTAGTTGCCGAGGAACTCGGCGACGGTCTTGGCAATGCCTTCGCCGGTGAGGCCGTAGTGCGCAAAGACCTCGGGGCTCGTGCCGGTGATGACCGGCGCGTCGGGCAGGCTCAGGCACTTGACCGGACGCGGGCAATGCTCGCCCACCACCTGCGCGACCATAGAGCCCAGGCCGCCGAAGGGGCTGTGCTCCTCGACCGTCACGACGGCGCGCGTGGCACCGGCAGCCTCGATCACGGCCTCGGCGTCGAGCGGCTTGACGCAGTACATGTCGAGCACCGTTGCCGAAATGCCCTGCTCGGCCAGCAGGTCGGCGGCATCCACGGCGTGGCGGACCATCTCACCGGTGGCGACGAGCGTCACATCGTTGCCGCGGCGAACCCAGGTGGCACGGTCCATCTGGAACGGACACTCGTCCTCGGTATACACGTCCTCGACCGGGTTGCGCCCCACGCGGATGTAGGCCGGCTTGTTATCGTTGACCAGGGCGCGCACGAGTTCGGCGGTCTGGAAGCGGTCGCTCGGCAGATACACGCGCATGTTGGGAATCGCGCTCATGGCGGCGATATCCTGCGCAGAGTGGTGGCTCATACCTAAGGCGCCGTAGGACACGCCGCCCGAGATGCCGATGAGCTTAACATTGGTGTTGGAGTACGAGACGTCGACCTTGCACTGCTCATACGAGCGCGTGGTCGCAAAGGACGCCGGCGAGGCGGCCCAGGCCTTCTTGCCGCACGAAGCCATGCCGGCGGCGATGCTCACCAGGTCCTGCTCGGCAATGCCGACCTCGACGGACTGCTGGGGATACCGATCGAAGAACGGCGTGAGCGACGCGGAGCCGCGGGAGTCGGAGCACAGGACGACGATGTCCTTATCGGTCTTCGCGGCCTCGAGCAGCGTGTCGCAGATAACCTTGCGATTGGCGATCTTGTTAGCCATTGATGGCCTCCTTATGGGCAGCGAAATCGGCGATGATCTGGGCATATTCCTCATCGTTGGGCAGGTGATGATGCCAGGAGGCCTTGTCCTCCATAACGGGCGAGCCATAGCCCTTCACCGTGTTGAGGATGATGACCGTGGGCTTACCCTTGGTCTCGGCGGCCAGCGTCAGCGCGGCGTCGATGGCCTGGACGTCGTTGCCCGGAATGGAGAGCACGTTCCAGCCGAAGGCGGCCCAGCGCTCCTCCTGCGAGTCCTGCTTCATGACGTCCTCGGTGCTGCCGCTGATCTGCAGGCGGTTGCGGTCCACGAGCGCGCACAGATTATCGAGCTGGTAGTTGCCGCCGCTCATGGCGCCCTCCCAGACCGAGCCCTCGGCAAGCTCGCCGTCACCCATGATGGTGTAGACGCGGTAGTCGCGGCCGTCCATCTTGCCGGCAAGCGCCATGCCCACGGCCACGGGCAGGCCATGGCCCAGCGAACCGGAGTTCATCTCGATGCCCTTGAGCTTGTTGTTGGGGTGACCGATGTAGGGGCTGCCGAACTTGGAGAAGCGGGCCTTGACGTCGTCGAGGTCCAGATAGCCCTCGTGGCAGAGCACCGCGTAGTAGGCCTCCATGGCGTGGCCCTTAGAGAGCACGAAGCGGTCGCGACCGGGATCGTCGACGGTCTCGGGCGAAATGTTGAGGTGGTTGGCGTAGAGGGTCATGAGGGCGTCGATCACCGACATGTCGCCGCCGATGTGGCCGCCGGCGCCAGCCATGATGATATCGACGCAATCGCGGCGAAGGTCCCAACGCAGGGACTCAAGCTCTTCGATAGTTGCCATTTCTACTCTCCTCGCAGGTAGGCTTTGACGTCTTCTTCAATCGGGTCGTACAGGTCGGGGGCAATGCCGATGTACTTGCACGCCTCGTAGAGCACCGGCACCACGTTGGCGTGAATGGCGACGCAGTGGTGGATGTAGGGGCCCTCGACGATCTTGGCCTCGAGGCGCTTGAGATTGTCGACCTCGACCCACAGGTAGGTGCCCATGCCGGCCGGGCCGTCGATGCCGCGGGCGTTGCCCAGCAGCAGCGAGTACTCGCCGTTGTCGCCGTCAAAGCGGGCAAGGGTGAGGTCGCCGTGCTTGGCCTCGGCCGTCAGCGCGCCGGGGTGATCGAAGGCCAGCGGGTAGGTGAGCTTAGGCTTGACGGCCGCACAGCTGCAGGGCCAGGGGCCGCAGTGCTGCAGCAGCTCGCCGTTCTCGTTATCGGGATGGCGCACGGTCCAGTCGGCGAACATGCCGCGGTGACGGCCCAGGTCGGCCGCCTCGACCATCAGCGCGGTGATGGCGCCGTGGATATCGGTCTCGCACACGACGGGGATACCCATCTCGTTGAGGATGGCGTTGGCGGCGCAGGGCATAATGCCCAGCTCGTCCTGCAGGGCGTTCCAACACTGGATGGCGCCGGCGTTGCAACCGTACTTCTCGACCAGGCGCTTCATGGCGATGGCGAGCCCTGCGACCGCGGGGACCTTGTCCTCGGGGATGCAGATCTCAAAGCTGTCGGTGATGTGGGCGAGCATGGCGTTCATGGCCTGCTCGTCGGCCTGGGCATCGCGCACGGCCTGGACAAGCTCGGTCATGGGGATGGGCGAAAGCTGGATATTGAACTTTTCGAGCAGCTCACCCTCGTTGCACATCGTGGACCAGAAGTCGAACGGACGGGTGGCCATCTGCAGAATGCGGGTGTGCTTGAAGGTCTTGACCACGTTGCACACAGCCAAGAAGTCCCAGACGCCGCGCTCGAACTCGGGGTCGGTCAGGCGGCAGTTGGTCATATAGGTGAAGGGAACCCGGAAGCGGCGCAGGACCTTGCCGGTGGCGAACAGGCCGCACTGGCTATCGCGCAGACGGGTGCCATCGGGCTCGGGGCGCTCGTCGCGCGGGCCCCACAGCAGCACGGGCAGGCCGAGCTCGCGGGCAAGGCGGGCGCAGACATACTCGGTGCCAAAGTTGGCGTGGCACAGCATGATGCCGTCGACGCCCTCGGCGCGGAACTTCTTGACGATAGGCTCGATATGGCTGTCATCGAACAGCAGGCCCTCGTCGTTGATGTCGTCGATATCCACGATGTCGACGCCGATCTCGCGCAGGCGATCAGCCGTCAGGCCGCGATACTTGATCGCGTCCGGCGCGCTAAAGATGCTGCGGCGCGTGGGCACAAAACCGAGCTTGATCTTATCCATGTACGTCCTCCCCTAGTCACATGTTCAGTAAACAGACGCGTGTTTCGTTTTGTTCTGTTTACTAAATGTTTTACTCTTCTGTTTAGAAGTTTAACGCGAAATACCCGTAGACGGTAGAGAAATCAGCCTAAACGGTATGTAAACAATCTGAACATACAAGGGGAACAAAAAGAGGGCCCCGAAGGACCCCCTCTTTGAACGACGTTATGCGTGCCGCCCCGCGCATCTTGGCACGGCGCGTGCGATGCCGCTTTCGCCTAGAGCTCGCGCACGCTCTGGCGCTCGACAAAATAGGTCGATACGGCTGTCTTGCAGGTGTAGCTCTTGGGATTGCGGATGTTGCCCACCAGACGGCGCACCGCGATCTCGCCCACCTCGTGCTTGGGAACGTGCACCGTGGTGAGCGGCGGGTTGGAGAAAGCGCCCAAAGATAGGTCGTCAAAGCCGATGATCGAAACATCCTCGGGCACGCGTATGCCGTGCTCGTTCAGGGCGCGCATAGCGCCCACGGCGAGCACGTCGTTCTCGGCAAAGAAGGCCGTCGGCAAGTCATCGCGCGAGACGCCGTCGAGCCACGCGCCCATGTCGCGATAAGCACCCTCGAGCGTGGTGCCCAGCGTGACGTGCCAGATCGGGTTGGCCTCGAGGTCCGCATCCTCAAGCGCTTGGCGATAGCCGCGCTCACGATCTTTAAAGTTGCGAATGCGAAGGTCGCCTGCCAGGTAGCCGATTTGTCTGTGGCCCTTCTCGATAAGGTAGTCCACGGCACGCAGCACCGAATCGGTGTTAGCAATGACCACGGCATCGAAGTACTGGCGATCGCTCCAACCGTCGAGCACGATCAGGTGGGCGGCAGCGTTGGCGAACAGGGCGTAGTCTTCCTCGCCCAGCTCGGTGCCCATCAGCACGATAGCAGCAGACGGATCGGCGATCAGGCCCTCGACCTGCGGGCGCACGGCGTCCAGGTCGCTAAAGTCGAGTGTGACAAAGCTCGTGCTCATGCCGTGACGACGCGCCTGGCGCTCCACGCCCTCGATGACCGCGGGATGGAAGGTGCTCTCGTCCAGGATGGCGCCCGTCTTGCGCGCAAGTACAAACTGGATGCTCTCGAGCTGCGTCGACTGCTGATAGCCGAGCGACTGCGCACACTCCAGGATGACCTTGGCGGTCTCCTCGCTCACGCTGCGCTTGCGGTTGAGCGCGTTGGACACGGTTGCGGGCGAAAAACCGGTGATGCGGCTGATCTCGCGAACACTTGCTTTGGCCATTGGTCCCCCTAGCGGCGGCCGTGGTGGAGCATCGCGACTCGATGGCTCGGCAACTAAACGGCCGCAAATTCAAACTAAACATAATAGTAAATGTTTATGAGCTAGTTTAGCCTGTTGTCAAGCGAAGTGGCACGACTATTCCCCCAACGGGCGCATTTGCTCGGTAGCTAAAAAAGCCCCGTCCCAAATTGACTACATGGGGCGGGGTGCAGGAATCGTTTAACCTAGGACGCGGGCCATGCGCGCCTTAAACTCGGACAGGAAGCGCGGGGCGTCAACGGTCAGCGCCACAAGCGCGCTCTTGTCGGGATCGGACAGGCGGTGCTCGTCGCAGATGGTGCGGCCACGGTACTCGCCCAGCAGGTCGACACGCAGATTGCAGCCGAGCGCACCCACGAGCGTGGGGTCGATCGCCACGGCAACGGCCAGGGGATCGTGCAGTGCGCAACCACCCAGGTAGGGTGCGTTCATCTCGTACGAGCCAATGTAGTGCTCGACCATGCTCGCAAATGTGCAGCCCGCCATGGTGCCCGAGCCTGTCCAGCCGGCAACATCGCGGCGCGTGAGCACCACGCGATGCGTCACGTCCAGGCCCACCATGGTGAGCTTGCGGCCCGAGCGCAGCACGGCATCGGCGGCCTCGGGATCGCTTGCCATGTTGGCCTCGGCACCCGCGCTCACGTTACCGGGCACGGTCAGGGCGCCGCCCATCACCACCACGCGGCCGATAGACATCATCGCCGCCGCATCGCGCTCCAAGGCAAGTGCCAGGTTGGAGAGCGGGCCGGTCGCTACGTAGACCAGATCGGGCCCATAGGTGCGCGCGGCATCGATCAGATAATCGACCGCGGCATTGCCATCGGCCGAGGTCGCCCCCACTGGCTCGTAGGGAGACGCGGGCACGCTCGCGCCGCCGATGCCGTTCTTGCCGTGGATGAGCGTGGTGGACGCCGGTGGCGTATAGGGCTCGGTCGCCTGTAGGGGACGGTCGGCACCCAGATACACCGGCACCTCGGGACGACCCAACAGGTCGAGCACCGCCAGGCAGTTATGCGCCGACTGCTCGACGCGCACGTTGCCAAAGCACGTGGTGATGCCCACGAGCTCCACCTCGGGGCTCGCGATGGCATAGGCAAGCGCCATCGCATCGTCCACACCCATATCCAGATCAAGGATCAGCTTCTTGATTGCCATTGTTCTACTCCGCTTCTCCGTCTTGTACGTAATCGTCTAAACCAAACGCGCGCTCGACTTCGCCACGCGTGGGAATCGACTGCTGTGCACCCAAGCGCGACACCGTCACCGCCGAGGCACGGGCACCCGCGGCCATGCACTCAAAGAGCGGCAGGCCCTCCAGACGAGCCGCGGCAAGCGCACCGATAAACGTATCGCCCGCGGCCGTCGTATCGACCACCGTGCTCGAAAGCGCCGGCATGCGCAGCAGCTCGCCGTCGTCGCCGAGCGTAACCGACCCGGCACCGCCCAACGTGATGACCGCAGCTCCGGCACCCTTGGCGAGCAGGGCATTGAGCGCTGCGGCGCAGCTCGTATCATCCGCGGGCAAGATGCCCGTCAGCACCTGGCACTCGGTCTCGTTGGGACAGACCAGGTCGACCGCCGTCCAAGCCCCTGCCGGCACGTCACTTGCCGGCGCCGGGTTAAAGACCGTATAGAACCCCAGCTCGTGAGCGCAAACGAGTGCCTCGGCCGTCGCCGCCAGGTCGCATTCGCCCTGGGCGATAAAGACGCTTCCGGCAGCCGGGGCAATCTTGCTGGCGTCGCCGTCGAGTTCATCGGCCACCAGGCACCTCAGCGCGCAGGCAACGTCCTCGCCCGTAAGCGCATGGTTGGCGCCCGGCGACAGCACAATACGGTTGTCGCCACCAAAGCGAATGATGGTCGCCGTTCCCGTCTCCACGTCGTCGCGACGCGCCACAAAATCGCAGCTCACGCCAGCGTCTTGGAGCCCCGTCACGAGCGACGTGCCAAACGCGTCGCGACCGACCGCACCGATCATGCATGTGTGCGCGCCCATGCGCGCAGCCGCTACGGCCTGGTTGGCGCCTTTTCCGCCGGCGTTGGTGATAAACCCGCTGCCGCCGACGGTCTCGCCCGCACGCGGCATGCGCTCGCACGCCACCGAAAGGTCCATGTTCATGCTGCCGAACACCGCGACGATGCCGCAATCTGCCATGGAAACCTCCTCGTCCGCGGGCTCTGCACCCGCTGCCGGTCGTCGATCGTGCGCTCTCACGCCTCTATAACTTTAGTTCACTTTGATGTGGACGCGCGCTTGAGCTTGCGCCAGCAGCAAGCATTCACAGGAGCAGGCGGCTACAATAAAGGCGTGCTGATTATTCTCGTCATTTGGATGATGTTTTATGGAACAATTCCCGCGATCGAACTCGCGCAGCTCACGCCACTCGAGCGATCAACAGGCGCCGCACGAACGCTCGCGCGCCAGCCGCCAAACCTCCGAGCCGCGCCAAGCCGCAGACCCCCATCGCGCGTCTGCCAACAAGGGCGCCCACGCCAGCAGCGCCACAAAAGAGCAGGTGCCCGCGCGCCCCAAATCTCGGTATATCCCCGCCCTCGACGGTCTGCGCACGCTTGCCGTCGTCGCGGTGGTGCTCTATCACCTCAACCTCACCTGGGCGCAGGGCGGCTTGCTTGGAGTCACGATTTTCTTTGTGCTCTCGGGCTACCTGATCACGCGCCTGCTCATCAACGAAGTATCAAAGACCGGCCGCATCGACCTCAAGAGCTTCTGGATCCGCCGCATCCGTCGCCTGGTCCCCGCCGTGGTGACCGTTGTGGTTGTAACCTGTGCGCTGTGCACCGTCTTCAACCACGTGATGCTCACCAAGATGCGTCCCGACATTCTGCCGTCGCTGCTGTTCTTTAACAACTGGTGGCAGATTATGCAGGACGTTTCGTACTTCAACGCCCTGGGCGACCCCTCGCCGCTTACGCACTTTTGGTCGCTCGCCATCGAGGAACAATTCTACCTGGTTTGGCCACCGCTGCTGTTTGCCATGGTGTCCATGCATGTGAGCAAACCCAACACGCGCCGTGTGGTCCTGGGACTCGCAGCGGTATCCGCCCTTGCCATGATGGTGCTCTACAACCCTGCCGCCGACCCCAGCCGCGTGTACTACGGCACCGACACCCGCGTCTTCTCGCTGCTGCTGGGCGCCTGGATGGCCTTTATCCCCAATCGCGACCTGGCGCCGGTGCGTCTCGCTCATCGTTTGGGGCTCAATCGCCTGGCTGGCGCCGCCAAGCACGGCAAGAACGCCGAGGGCAAGCCTGGCGAGAAGGCCGACAACGCAGCCGAGACCGTCCCGGCACAGCCGAGCGCCCTCGTGCGCTTTTGGTCCTCGCCCGCATCCATCGATGTGTTGGGCGTCGTGGGTCTGGTTGGCCTTGCCGCCATGGTCGCGCTCACCAACGGCTACACCGCGTTCCAGTATCGCGGCGGCACGCTGCTATGCTCCATCCTCACGCTCATGGTCATCGCGGCCTGCGTGCAGCCCCAGGGAATGGTTGCCCGCGCACTGTCCGCCGAGCCGCTCGTGTGGGTTGGCAAGCGCTCGTACAGCATCTACCTGTGGCACTATCCGCTACTGTTGCTCATGAACCCGGTCGCCAACATCAACGATACGCCGTGGTGGCAATACATTTTGCAGGTGTTGTTGGTGGTCGCCGTAGCCGAATGTTCATATCGCTTTATCGAGACGCCGTTTAGAAAGGGCGCCTTTGGGCGCACCGTATCCGAGTTCCGCGACGGCACCACCGCGCCCGCCAACTGGGTGCGCGCGCACGTCCCTGTCTGCGCAGCCTGCGCTGTCGTGTTGGTCGTTGCACTGGGCGGCCTGATCTTTGTGCCCGAGACGTCTGCGCTGAGCGGTGAGGGCGCCGAAGTCCTCAACAAGGAAGCCAAAAACACCGCGCCCACAGACCAACAGGCGGCCGACGACACCGACAAGGACAACGACGGCTTCCCCGATGGCTCCTACGACCTGTTGATGATCGGTGACTCCGTGTCGCTGCGCGCCGTTGATTCCTTTGACGGCGTGTTCCCGCACAGCCATATCGATGCCGAAAAGGGCCGCCAGTTTGATGCGGGCCGCGCGACATTTGAGGGCTATCTCCAACAGAACCTTGCCGGCAAGATCGTGGTCTTTGCACTGGGCACCAACGGCTTGGTAACCGACGACCAGATCGACGCCATCATGACCGATGCAGGAGATAAGCGTATTGTGGTGTTTGTGAACACGCGCAGCCCGCAGCCGTGGGTTGGCTCTACCAACCAGGCCATCGCCAACGCTGCTACGCGCTACAAGAACGTGCGCGTTATCGACTGGTACGGATACAGTGCCAATCGCAACGACCTGTTCGATGGCGATGGCACGCACCTGTCGACCACTGGCGTGACTGAGTACCTCAACTTGATCCACGATGCAGTCAAGAAGGACCTGCCCGTGCATCCCGAGGATCACGTCAACGATCCGCAGCCGGCGGCCGTCAAGTCTGCCACCGACGCGCTCGTCAATGCGCTCGCTCTCAAGCCGCACAAGCTGGGCACCGACAAGTAACCTGCAGCGCAAACTTCCCACATCCGGAGGGGGTGCCCGCCACGGCAGGCACCCCCTCCGACAGTTAGGGACGTTCCTTATGTGCCGGCACCCAGGGACACTCCTGACACAGCCGAGGAACGCCCTCCTTGCGACCAAATTCTGGGCGCCTCGCCACCCCGAACGTTGTTTCCAAGCCCACACCCGCAGCAAACAACCCAAAATCACTCTTTTCGAGCCGGCTCCAAGGGGTCGTGGACAAAAAGGGGCAAATATGAGTACTGTTACCATTTTAGTAGCAGGCAAAACCACCCAAAATGACGTCCGAGCGACCCCTACAACCCCCTAAAGCAGCCAACCTGACTGGTTTAAGACATATTGGAGCCAATTTTAATGAACATACTATCGGCTATGTCCATTATCTTCTTGGATGTAAATGCTATTCACTTAGCAACAGTACTCATATTTGGCATTTTTTGTCCACTGCCATATAACTAATGCCCTATAGCGGGCAAAAAACAGGCCGCAGTCCATCGCTGCGGCCTGTTCGGAAGCAAAAGTGGGCGCTAAGCGCTGTAACCCATCGCCTGCAGGACAAACATGACGACCGTGAGCACCGTAATCACACCGATAGTCGCCCAAGTGAGCACGTTCCACACGCGACCGTTGCGGTTAGTGCCCATAATGTGACGGTCGGCGGCGATAACCACCTGGAACACCAGAACCACGGGCAGTAGCACGCCATTGATGACCTGCGAGGTCATCATAATCTGGAACAGATCGACACCGGGCATGAGCACCAACACGGCAGAAATACCGATGATGGCCGTAATGATGCCGCGGTAAACCGGGGCCTCATCCCAGCTGCGATCGGCGCCGCGCTCCCAACCAAATGCCTCGCAGATGGCACTCGACGTAACGCCCGGCAGCACGCAGGCAGCCAAAAAGCTCGCTGCAACCAGGCCCGAGGCAAACAGCACCGTGGACCACTGACCCGCGATGGGCTCCAGCGCGCGGGCGGCATCGGCAGCATCGCTAATCTGAATACCCGCCGGGAACAGCACCGTACCGGTCGTGATGATAATAAAGCCCGCAATGATATCAGCAGCGATCGAGCCGCTCACGGTATCAATGCGCTGCAGCACGATGTCGTCCTCGCCCGCGTTCTTATCGACCACGTTGTTCTGCGCCAAGAAAATCATCCACGGCGCGATGGTGGTACCGATCGTTGCGACCACGAGCGACACGTAGCTGGGGTCATTTTGAATGTTAGGCACGACCAGGTCGACCGCGACCTCACCCCAGTTGGGGCCAGCCATAAACGCGGCGACAATATAGGTCACGAAGACGCAGCTTACCAACAGCAGAATCTTCTCGATGCGCTGGAAACTACCCGACATGGTAAGCATCCACACCAGCAGCGCCACCAACGGCACCGAGATGCTCGCCGGCACGCCAAAGAGAGCAAGGCCGCTGGCGATACCCGCAAACTCCGAAATGGTCACAGCCGTGTTGGCGATCAACAGCGCCGCCATAGCAAGTACACTCTTGCGCACGCCAAAGCGCTCGCGAATGAGCGATGCCAGGCCCTTGCCCGTGACGCAGCCGCAGCGCGCCGCGGTCTCCTGCGTCACGATGAGCAGCACGGTCATGACGGGAAGCATCCACAGCATCTTGTAGCCATAGCTGGCGCCCGCGCTGGAATACGTTGCAATGCCGCCGGCGTCATTGCCCGAAAGCGCCGCCAGCAGACCGGGACCCATAGCGCCAAAGATGGCCGCGATGGTCAACTTTTGCTTGGTGCCCGACTTTTGCTTGGTATTTTGCACGCGACCACCTAACCCATGACCGACATGGTGAGCAGCACCGCAGCGGCGCAGTACGCTACGCACGAGATCATGACGGCAATAACGTTCATGGCGGTGCCCGACGTGTTGAGGTCATGCTCGTCGCGCCAGAACAGCACCATCAGGTAAATCACGGCGCTCATGTTGCCAACCAGGCAAATGATGGCAGCGATATTAAAGCACCCGGTAAAGAGTTGCTCCTCAAACATGGACGCATCGGGGAACGCAGCGGTGCGCACCAGCTGGGCGCACAGGTAGGTCACGAGTGACAGAATCAGGCCCATGCCCGTGCTCTGGAAGAAGAACCCCAGATACGGCTTGGGCTCGTCGTCGTGACCGTCATACTCCAGGAAGTAGTTCTTGACGAACGACACCATGCGCGAGGCCGCCAGCAGCACGAGCGGCATGGCGCACATGGGGAACACCACCAGATGCGCGGAGCCGAGCGCCGTTCCCAGCACGGTCGCCATGATGCACGACGCGATGCCCCATACAACAACCCAGTACTGGCGATGCACGAACCAGCTGAGCACATTCGTCGAGTCATCGGACGCGCTATCGCCCGAGCCGACACCGGCGATCTGCAGGTCCTCCTGGTGCTCCTCGGCGATAACGTCCATGGCGTCGTCGAAGGTCACGATACCCAGGATGTGGCGGTTCTCGTCACAGACGGGGATAGCTACCAGGTCATACTTGGTCATCTCATCCGTTACGTCTTCCTGGTCCTCGTCCGGCGACACATAGACCAGGTCGCGATAGGCCAGCTGACCCAGCGTGGCGTCGCGGTCGGCTACAATCAGCGTGCGCAGTGAAAGCACGCCGGTCAGCATGCCGCTCGGATCCTCGGTATAGACGTAGTAGACGCTCTCGAAGTCCTCGTCGAGCTCGCGAATCGCCTCGATGGCGTCACCGACCGTTGCCGTGGCGGGCAGGGAGACAAACTCCGAGGTCATGATGCGGCCGGCGGTGTTGTCTTCATACCCTAACAGGTTACGAATCGCCTTCTCCTCCTTGACGCCCATCAGGCGCAGGAGCTTCTCGGCCTTCTCATAATCGAGCTCGTCGATCAGGTCGGCAGCGTCATCCGGGTCCATCATGGCCAGCATCGACGATGCGTCCGTGTCGGACAGGCCCTCGAGCATCTCGGTCATGAGCTCGTCGTCATCGAACTCCGAGATGGCCTCGGCGGCCTGAGCCGTGTCGAGCTGTGCGAACACCTGCGCGCGTAGGCGCGGGTCGAGCTGCTCGATAATGTCGGCGATGTCGGCAGGGTGCAGCTCGCCGAGCGTCTTGTGCGACACCGAGAGCTGGATGTTCTTAGTCGAGCGATCGAGCAGGTCCATGTAGGACCAAGCGATGATGTCCTCACTGAGCGGCTTACCCAGGTGCTTCATAAAGCCTTCGACGATATGCTCGAGCGCGGGGCTGATGGCGCGTAGCAGACCGCGGGCACCGACCTCGGCACCCAGCAGGCGCAGCTGGTTTTCGCCCGACATGGAAAACTTGATGTCGTTTACGCGCACGACCTTCATGCCCTGCGTGTCGACGATCTGCTTGTTGAGCACGTCGCGTGCGAGCAAGAGCTCGGTCGGCTGCAGGTACGAAAAACGGATTTCGGTGGCCGACGCCTTAAGGTACACGCCCGTCTCGTCGATACGGTCGACCCATTTGCGCCAACTGATCATAAACGGCGTCTTGCCGGGTCCGCGGAACGCGAGCGACGTCACGTGCGGAAAAACTTCGCCGGTAGCAATACCAAAATCGTTGACCACGCCGAGCTTTTCGCCGTCGACGTCCAAGACCGGCAATTTGAGCATCTCACTCAGATAATTCAATGGTGCTCCCCATCATTATTCCTCCGGACGCGGCCATGCCGGCGCGCCATCCGTGGACTTTTAGATATTTATACGCATGCGCGGGCGGCACGCCGCTCGGCGCTCACACCCCGTGCATGCGCAGAAAGCACCTGCATGGGGTCATCGACTGTATGGTCGAGGTTTGGATTTCACCTGTAACCTTTCTCTTGGCCCTTATTATCCGCAGTAACTATAGCATCAGCATCGCGCTGTGGCGCCAAATTTATGCGCTGCACATCGCAGGCATACCAAAGGCTGACGCATCCGTGACATAGTCATTGGGGACGTTCTTAAATGACTACCCAATAACTACTCTGCGGTGTCGTTGTCCTCGGCAAGTTGGGGGAACACGGCATCCTTGGGCATGGTGGCCTTCGTCAGCGAGGTGAGCTTTTTGCTCAGCGACGTGTCCGTCTTGACCAGGTCGCTGAGCGTCACGATCTTGTAGCCGTCGGCAATGAGGCCGTCGATAATCTGCGGCAGCGCCTCGAGCGTCTGCTCGGCGCATTCGTCTCTATCGGTGAGCAGCACGATATTGCCCGGCGTCACCGAATCGAGCACCGTCGAGACCTGCTCGTCGGCACCGTTGAGCAGCCAGTCGCCCGAGTCAATATTCCACGAGACCACGGCGGAGACCAGGTCCATCGCATCAATCCAGTTTTGCTCGTCAAAGGCAGCGTAGGGAGCACGCAGCAGCATCGTCTTCACGCCGGTCGCCGACTTAATCGCATCGGTGCCTTTCGTGATCTGCTCGCGTACCGCCTCACGGTCCTGACCCTTGAGCGAATCGTCGCTGTAGCTGTTGGATCCGATTTCGCACCCGGCATCGACAATCGCCTTGGCCGTGGCGGACGAGGCCTCGACCGCATCGCCTGAAAGGAAGAACGTCGCGGTGACGCCCTTTTCCTTGAGTACCTGCAAAATCTGCTTGGTCGCTCCGCTCGGGCCCTCATCAAACGTCAGCGCCACGTACTTTTCGTTGCCCTTGGGTGCCACGCTCGCGCACGCAACGACGCAATCGGTAGCGGGCACAACCTCGCCGCGGTCCTGCGTCTTACCCGATTGCTCGCCGACCCACACCTCCGAGCGGCCCTGGACACCCCACGTCTGCACATACTCGATAGCGCCCGTGCCCTCGACCTTGAGCTTGGGCTCGATAACCGAAGCCTGAACCTCGTGCTTCTCGTAGGTGTTACGGCCATCCTTGACCGTCACCTTCTCGCCGCCCTCAAGTTCGCGGCTTTTCCACTTACCCTGTTTTATGCGCTTGCCGTCCACCTTAACCGACAGCTTTTCGCCGCCATGGCGGGTCAGCACGCTGTCATCGACGGCCAGCAGGTCGCCTGCGTCGTAGGTGTCAGTCAACTCCTGGTCGTCGATGAGATTCTGCAGCGTAGAGCCCACGCGCACCGCGGTCTTCTGGCCGTTGAGCTCCACGTCCACGCTGCGGTTGACGTAGCCCACGACGGCAGCGATAAACAGCACGAGTGCGCAACCCACGGCGATGAGCGCATAGGGCAGACGGGACGGTCGGCGCGGCGAGCGCCCGTTGCCGATGCGCGCGCTGCGGTCGCTAAACCCGCGGCTATGGTTGAGGTACATCGCGCCGGGCTTACGGCGACGGCGGCGCTGACCGCCGGGCAGCTGCCCCAGGTCGCGGCGCGCCGTCGGACGCGCACCCGAACGCCCGTTTAAGTTGGATCCGTTTTGGCGCATGTGCCCTCCCCCATAAACACAGCAAGCCGGAGCAACAGGTCTCCGGCTTGCCTCCCATCATTTGGTACGTCGCTATTTTGTAGCTTTTGACGAGCCTCCGCTCGCCTTTTGGTATTCGTCCTTAAAGGCCTTGAACATGCCGCGCGTCTTGCCGAGCTGCTTGCCCAGCGCGCGACTGCCCTTGTCCACGGCAACCGATCCCTTGTCGTCGAGTACCATGGCGCCCTTTTTGACCTTGTCGCCCACCACGACGCTGGCCTCGGCGGCCTTGGCAGCCGCACCGCCCGAATACCCGAGCGACTTGACCTCGTCCGAAACAATCATTGCGCCGTTCTCGTAGCCGCGCAGCATCGTCGGCGGCACCTGCGTGTCACCAACCAAAACACTCGAAGCAGCACCGGCGGTCACATAGAATGCCTGCACGATGCCCGAGCGTGGCTTGAACTCAACGTCCGAGCAATAGCCCACGACGTCGCCCGATTCCGTGCGCACGTCCATACCGACCCAGATGATGCAATCGTCCAGGTTGATGTCGAGGCGCTTGGCAGCGGCGGCATCGTATGTGTCCTTGACGTCATCGACCGCAATGGCGCCCTCATAGACGCCGATGGCATCGAGCGCCACAAAGCGGTCGGGGCGCTCGATCATGCCCGCGATATCGGACTGGCGGACCATAAAGCCGACCACGCGCGTACCGCCCGGGGTAAAGACCGGAAAGTGAATCTTTCCGAGCTTTTTAGGGCTGCGCGGTGTGCCGTCCTTTTTGGTGCGTTTGTCCTCGGTAGGCTTGCGATAGATCTTGGCGCCGACAAAATCCCCGGCGCGCATTATGCCTCGGTCGAGGGCTCCGCAGCCTCGGTATCAGCCTCGGCGGCGTTCTCGACCACGACGTCGGCGGCAGGCGTCACGTTGCCGCCCGAAATGGCGTCGTTGAGCTGCTCGCGCAGCTGGTCCATGCGCTCGCGGGCCAGGTCGACCTTGGCGCGCAGGTCGTCGGTCTTGGCGTCGACCATCGGGCCAAAGTCATTCACCGCAGCACGGGCCTCCTCGGCGCTGTGCTCGTAGGTGTCGCGCATATTGTCCCAGGCGTCGTTGGCGATATCGGCAGCCATGGCGCGGGTCTCGGCACCCGAGCGCGGGGCCAGAGCAACACCGATAATAGCGCCGGCAGCGGCACCAAAAAGTGCGCCGGAGACAAAGCTGAAAGTCTTACCCATGATCATTCCTCTCCTGCGGGCACGTCGGTGCCCACCGTTTGAATGCTGTCCATTATACCCGCAGCGCATCACTTGCCGCTCCGCTCATCTGCGTACGGCAAAGGCGCAGGTACGTGATGGTGATAAACGCGTAGGCCTACTCCTGAGGCATAGCCGGCATGGCCACCGTGGCACCCGGGTCCTCGCCGGCGCCGTCCACGAGTGGCAGGCCGCCCTCATGCGCAGGTCCTGCCGGAACCGTCGCCGCACCGCCAAAGACGGCAGCGGAGGCCTCGTGGTTCTCGGCAACCGCGCCCTCGGTATCAATCGCCACCTGGGGCTCGTCGTCAAAGTTGGGGACGCCCTGGGGCTCGGTGGGAACGGGCTCGGCGGTCGCATCGGCAACGGGCTCGGCGTCGACCGGCACATCGCCCTCGTCAGCGCCCTCGTCCTCGGCAGCATCTTCGCCGTTCGCAGCAGCGACGGCCTCGTGAGGATCCTTGCCCTCGGCCTCGGCGCGCATGCCCAGCACCAGGTTGCGCAGGCCCGCGACCGTGCCTTCCACGTCGGGGGCAGGCTGGTCGGCGTGCAGGTACGCCCAGTCCATCATAAAGGTGGCCGACGACAGCGCACCGATGGCCAGTGCGTCGTCGGGACACGAAAGCTCGACCTCAAAGACACGCTCGTCATGCTCGCTTACGCGCGTGCGGCCGCACGAGATGCTACCGGCAAGACCGGTCTCGTTCATGAGCTCGACCGTCACGTGCTCCAGCAGGTGGCAGAGCTCGGTCTGACCCATGCAGTCCTGGAACTCGCGGCCGGAATCGCCCAGGCACAGGTGCTTGGCAATCGCCGGTACCAGGTAGTACACGCGCGCCGTGGCCTCGATGTCCTCCGAGGTCATGAGCGGCATGCCGGGGTTCACCAGCACATGCGCACAGATCTTGTCCTCGCTGACGGTGACCTTAAGGATGTTGAACAGGCCTGCCATAACTCTCCCCTACTCTTCCTTGTCCTACTCGTCGCCATCGTGCGGATCCACAGAGCCCGCACCCGACGCCGCCGGCTTCTCTGCCGAAGACTCGGAATCCTTCTTATCGGTTTCGGCCGGAGCGATCACGCGAATGAGCGAGATGCGCTGGCCACGCATCGACTGCACTTTAAACTTGTACCCCGCGACCTCAAACACCTCTCCGATGTCGGGCACCGAGTCGCAAAGCTCCAAAATCCAGCCGGCGATGGTCTCATAATCATCGCTTTCCTCGAGCGGCCAACCAAGCTCAATCGCGTCATCGCACGAAAAACGCCCATCGACGAGCCACTCGCGGCGCGAAAGGCGCGTGAGGTACTTGTTGTCGGGGTCGAACTCGTCCTCGATCTCGCCCACGATCTCCTCGACGATGTCCTCGATGGTGATGATGCCGGCCGTGCCGCCGTACTCATCCACGACGACCACGATCTGGTCGTGCGAGGTCTGCATCTCGGACAGCAGCGGCAGGATGTCCTTGGTGTCGGGCACAAAGGTGGCGTCGCGCAAAAAGCCGGCGATGGGCTGGTCGCCCTTGCCATCGAGCGCGGGCTGGATCAGGTCCTTGATGTGCGCGATGCCCGCGACGTTGTCGGGGTCCTCGTGATAGACGGGGATGCGGCTGAAGCCGGTCTGGCGCATGGTGGACAACACGTCGGCGACCGTCTCGTCGTCCTCGCACATGGTGGTGTCCACGCGCGGCACCATGACCTCGCGGGCAACGGTGTCGCCCAGGTCGAAGATCTCGTGGATCATGCGCTTTTCCTCGTCGAGCAGGTCGTCCTGCTCCGAGACCATGTACTTGATCTCTTCCTCCGAGACGTTCTGACGGTCGTCGGCACTCTTGATACGCAAGATGCGGGCCAGGCCATCGGAGCAAGCGCCAGTCAGCCACACGAGCGGACGGGCGATCTTTTGGAATACGGAGAGCGGTCCCACGACCTGCTTGGATACGCCCTCGGCGTTAGCAAGGCCGATGCGCTTGGGCACGAGCTCGCCGATCACGATGGACACAAAGGCGACGGCGACGGTGATGATGACCGGCGCCAGGCCGCGCGCGATGGCGGAGAGCGGCGCGATGCCAAAGCTCATGAGCCACGTGGCGAGCGGGTCGGACAGGCTCGTCGAGGCAACGGCGGACGAGGCGAAGCCCACGAGCGTGATGGCGACCTGGATGGTGGCGAGCAGCTGGTCGGAGTCGGCAGCCAGCTTAATGGCACGCTCGGCGCGCTTGTCGCCCTCCTCGGCATCGTGCTCCAGCACGGCGCGCTTGGCCGTGGTGAGCGCCATCTCGGACATAGAGAAGTAGCCGTTGATGAGGGTCAAAACGAGGGTAGTGATAAGGGAGATGGTTATGTCCATCGGGAGTTTCTCGAACCTCCAAGATTCGGGACGTCAGGTCAAAACGTTGATGACGGATACGGCAATTGCACCGGCGCCCAAACGAGGACGCGGGCGCGCAGGCGTGGTCGCTAGATTACGAAGAGGATCACCGCCATGAACTGGAAGATGCTGCCGGCGAGCACCCACAAGTGGAAAACACTGTGCAGATAGCGCACGTTTTTGGCGATATAGAACGGCACGCCCACGGTATAGCACACGCCGCCGACAGCGAGCAGGGCAAGCGCTACGGGGTTCAGCAGTGCCACAAGCGCGGGCAGCTTAAAGACAACGAGCCAGCCCATCAGCAGGTAGACCAGGCCACTTACCCAGTGCGGTTGACGCTCGCGCAAAAAGCACTCGAGGGCAATCCCGACGATGGCGATGGCCCACACAGCAAAGAACAGCATAGGGCCGCCGTCGTTTGCGAGCGTGATGAGGCAAAACGGCGTATAGCTGCCGGCAATAAGCAGGTAGATGCAGCTGTGGTCGATGATACGAAACACGCGCTTGGCGCGCGCGGGCTGAATCGCGTGATAGAGCGTGGAGGCCAAGTATTCGAGGATGATACTGACGCCATAGACAATCGCCGCGGCCATGTGGGCCGGGCCTCCGCCGCGCAGGGCAGCGAATACGATCAGGAGCACCAGGCCCGCGATACCCAGCAGGCAGCCGACACCATGGGTGACGGAGTTCATGATCTCCTCACCCACCGTGTAGTGTGGAACGGCCGCGGTCTTGGGTCGCGGCTTAGAACTGTCGCTCGAATCGGACATGCCGGTTACATCCTCCAACGTAAAGAGTTCTCAACACTATATCAAAGCGTCTGGGTGCGTGCGAAATTTGCACCATACGTGACCCTTTGTTTACCCATTCTTTGCCTGTTGACGCATCAACGGTGAACGTCCATAATGCGCTTGCATTAAATGTTGATGTATTAACATCTTATAGGAAAGCTTCTTATGTCTCAAAACGCACGTTCCCATCGAAAGCTCAAGATAGCCGGCATCGTTGCGCTGGTGCTCGTTGTAGCGCTGCTGGGGTTTGCCGGCAACTTCTTGTTCGACTTTGCCCTGAACCCTCGCGCCCCCTACACCATGAAGATGATGCAGGACGGCAAGGACGCCGAAAAGGGTGAACAGATGGATGCCGAGGGAACCGAGGCGCGGGCATGGTTTAAAGAGAACCGCGAGAGCAGCAGCCTCACCGCAGATGACGGAACCGAACTTGCCGCTTGGTATTTTGTCGCCCCAGAGAGCACGCACAATTACGCTATCTGCCTACACGGATACACCGATGAGCCCATCGGTATGGCCCGATACGTCAAGCGATTCCACGACCGCGGCATGAACGTGCTCGCACCTGCCGCCCGCGCCCACGAGCGTTCCGGCGGTGACTACATCGGCATGGGCTGGCCCGAGCGACTCGATGTCGTCGCGTGGATCGGGCGGATCGTTGCGGCCGATCCCAAGGCGCGCATCCTGGTCTTTGGCGAGTCGATGGGTGCAGCGACCGCCATGAATGTAGCGGGGGAATCTCTGCCCGCAAACGTGAAATGCATTATCGAGGACTGCGGCTATACAAGCGTTTGGGACGAGTTTTCCCTGCAGCTCAAGGACGTGTTCGGCCTGCCCAGCTTTCCCTTGCTCGATGTAGCAAACTTAGTGTGCAACGTGCGCGCAGGCTACGACTTTCATAAGGCGAGCAGTGTGAACCAACTCGAACACGCGACGGTTCCCATGCTGTTTATCCACGGCGACCAGGACACCTTTGTGCCGTACGACATGCTCGACCAAAACTACGACGCGTGCGCCAGCAAGGTTAAACAGAAGCTCACTATCCACGGCGCCACCCACGCCAAGAGCGCGCAAGTTGACCCCGAGCTCTACTGGAACACGGTCGACGACTTCCTCGACAAGAATTTTTAAGCAAATAGTACGGTTTACTGGTCTATCTGGCCCCTAGCACTTCCAAAAAGCCGCCCGTGGGCGCTGTGCTCACGGGCGGTTTTTACTAACGTTGCGCTACAAAAGCGCTTGATATGTCCAATAGCTAGGCGCTATTTGACCTCGATGAGCTCGTACTTGCTCGTGCCCAGGCCGATCTTCTCGGCATGCGCGATGCACGCGCGCCAGTCGGTGTCGGGATGCGTGATGCAGAAGGGATCCTTGGCCTGCTCGCCCTCCAGATGCTCGTGATTATGCTCCATCTTGGCCGCGCTGTCGGTAAGCTCGGTGTTAGGCAGCAGCTCGGACGCCAGGACGGCGTCGGCGCAGGCCTGGTCGATGGCGACCGGGTCGAAGCTCGCGAACATGCCGATGTCGTTGACGATGGGCGTGTCATTCTCGGGATGGCAGTCGCAGTTGGGGCTGATGTCCATGGCGAGCGAGATGTGGAAGCTCGGGCGGCCGTCGACGATGGCCTTGGTGTACTCAGCGATCTTGTAGTTGAGTACGTCGGCCGCGGCATCATAGTCGGGCTTGATGCAGTCCTGGTTGCACGCCGCAATGCAGCGTCCGCAGCCCACGCAGCGATCGCGGTCGATGGCAGCCACGTGAACCGTGCGAGTGCTGCCGTTGGCAAGCTCGCGCTCACGCGTACCGTCAAACGTGATGGCGCTGTGCGCGCATATCTTCTCGCAGGCACGGCAGCCAACGCAGTTGGTGGTATCGACGCTCGGCTTGCCAGCGGCGTGCTGCTCCATCTTGCCGGCACGGCTACCGCCGCCCATACCCAGGTTCTTCATGGCACCGCCAAAGCCGGCCTGCTCATGGCCCTTAAAGTGGGTGAGGCTAATCACGATGTCGGCATCCATGAGTGCCTGGCCGATCTTTGCCTCGCGCACGTACTCGCCGCCCTCGACCGGGACGAGCGCCTCGTCGGTGCCCTTGAGGCCGTCGGCGATGATGATCTGGCAGCCCGTGGCGTACGGGGTAAAGCCGTTCTGGTAGGCGGTGTCGATGTGCTCGAGCGCATTTTTGCGGCTACCCACATAGAGCGTGTTGCAGTCGGTGAGGAAGGGCTTGCCGCCCAGCTCCTTCACGACATCCGCGACGGCGCGGGCGTAGTTGGGGCGCAAAAAGCTCAGGTTGCCCAGCTCGCCAAAGTGAATCTTAATGGCGACGAACTTGTTCTCAAAGTCGATCTGCTCAATACCGGCGCGACGGATGAGGCGCTTGAGCTTGTCGAGTTGGCTCTCGCGAGCATGCGTGCGCAGGTTGGTGAAGTACACCTTTGCCGGTGCTGCGGGTGCGGTTGCGGTCATAGATCTATCCCCTCGGTCTATATGGCGTTACAGACATAGAGGATGGTACCCGTTAAAGCGGGGTCGAAGTCAAGCACAACACCGAGTCGTTAGGCACTCATTGGGGACAGACTTAAATGAGTGCTTGCCGCCCGGCCAGCGAGCCGGCGATCCGGCAAAGACTGTCCCCAACGACTAGTCGTTTAAGAACGTCCCCAATGACTACTCCTGCACCTTGAGGGCTTCGGCCAGGCTGACGCGCTTGATAGAGCGCGTGTGCAGCAGCGCCACGACCAGGTAGGTCGCAAAGCCGATGCCGATGCATGCAGCCATGGACCAAGCGGGCACGTAGATCTCGATATTGCCGTTGTAGGCGAGCAGCATCGAGCGGAAGATGGCCGTGAGCGAGCCAATAATGACCGGCAGGCTCAGCACGAGCGACGCCGCCACGCACAGCGTGATCGAGCGGATGTACAGATGCGAGATCTCGCTATCGCGATAGCCAAAGACTTTCATGTAGCTGATCGAACGGGCGCTGTGGTCGATCACCGCCTTGGTCAGCAGGTACATAAACAGCAGGAAGATAAACACCGCGAGCCCGACCATCATGCCGATCATTTTGCTCATCATGCCGATGAACTGGTCACCCACGGCGCGCATGTCGTCGGGCGTGGTGTCACCGGCAAAGTAACGAGCATCGAGGTCGAGCTTCTCGTCGCTCACATAGCCGTTAAAGTAGGCGGCGTCGTTGCCGAACAGCTCGTTAAAGTCATCGATGCTCATATAGATATTCATGTCCGACTTTGAACCCCAGATGCAGTCCTTACCCGCGTACTCAAGAGAATAATCCCGAGCCTCGTACTTGTCGCGAAGCTCGACCTTCTGGCCCTCGCTCCAGCCAAACTTATCGAGCAGACCGCCGCCAAAGACGACGCGCCCGTCGCCGACGTTGAGGTCTTTCCAATAGCGCGAATGAGATGAAATGCCGTAGACAGAGATGGCCTCTGTGCCGTTTCCCTCGCCGCGGTCGTATTGCAGCTGGTAAACGGCATATTTCTCGGCCTGCGCGATTGCGCCCGCGCCGTTGTCGGTCGTGTTGATCGGGTGAATGTCGTCGTTGTCGGTGTCGATCTTAGAGGCCTTGTCGATCAGGTCGATGGCCTCATCGCGGTCGCAGCCGAGGGCATCGGCAAGGTCATCGAGGCGCGCATAAAGCGCATCTTTCTTGTCCTGGACCTTGGCGAGCGCGTCCTGCGCCGCGGCCAGGCTCTCGGCAGACGGAGATGCGGTCGCGGCATCGGCTGCCGTCTGCGCCGCATCGGCCGCGTCGTCAAGCTCGTCATCGGCATCCTGGGCGGCGGAGAGCAGCGCGCCGTCAATCGACTGCAAGCGCTCGAGCGCCGCCCACTGCCCGCGCTCCTCGGCAGTACCCTCAAGCTCTAGCGGAGCCTTGAGCGTGTACTGGTGCTCGGCGACCAGGCTTGTCTCCAGGTTGTCCGCATAGTGCGTCATCGTGGGCAGGATCGCCAGGCCAAAGAGCAGCAGCAGCGAGGCAAACGCAATGCCCACGAAGAGCGTGGCGAAGTTGCCCAGGTTGCGCAGGAAGATGCGCAGGCGAAAGCGCGAGACAAAGCCCATGCGCTCCGGCAGCTGCAGGCCGCGCTTGGTGCCCGATTTGCCGCTCGCCTCGTGACGAAGGAACTGCAACGGCGTCTTGCCCATCTTGCGAAGCAGGCCCACCAGCGTGATGAGGATGAGCGCGGCAGCGGGAACCACGGCGCACTTCACAAAAATCTCCCAGCTCCAGTACACCTGGAAGGGAGGCAGGCTGTACGAACCGTAATAGAGGCCGCGCATGGGCTCGGTAAAGAACGCGACGCCGAGCGCGGTGCCCAAAAGCGCCGCGACCACGCCCACGATGGCGGGAAGTGCCAGGTAGTGCAGCACGATCTCGCGGCGGCGATAGCCGCTGGCGAGCAGCGTGCCAATGATGGCGCTCTCCTCCTCGATGGTGGCGTCGGTAAGGACCACAAAGACGAACGCCATGATCACGATGATAATGTTGAGCAGCGTCATCCACATCATGGAGTCGCCGTCGACGTCGTCGCGCGCGTAGCCAATACCCTGGTTGGAATCGGCGTCGATCAGATCGTCCACGCGCGCATCGGCATCGGTCAGCGCCTCGACCATATCCTGCTCCGCATCGATGCGATCCGCGGTGGGGAGGTCGCGATCGGTAAAAGCAAAGGAGTAGGTGTAGGCAGGTGCACCACCGGCATCCTCGAGCGCGGCAAAGCCGGCGTCGGTGACCTCGGCCACACCATAGGTGATGGTGTTCACCGTAAAGTCCGAATTGTTGAGGAACAGCGCCTGGCTATCGGGCTGGGTCATGATGCCGCAGATGGTGTAGGTGCGGCCCTCAAGCTCAACCTTATCGCCCACGACAAGGTCGTTGTTGGTGGCAAAAACTCGGTCGATAGCCACCTCATCGTCCGTCTTGGGCTGCTTGCCTTCGCAGTAGGACGCGATATCGACCTTGGTGCGGTGCGCATAGGTGCGCAACGTGCGCTTGGTGCCGTCGTCGCCGGCGGTCTTTTTGATGATGGCGTCGATGGAGAAATTCTTGTAGAGCGTGACGCCGCCGACGTCGTCGGCTGCATCCTCGGCTGCCTTGAGCTGGTCGTCGGTAGCCTCGAAGGAGGTGGTCACGCGGCCGTCCTCAATCGTGTACGCATCGCGCATGTCGTCGATAAGGCAACCGATGGAATGCGCCGCGAGCAAAAAGCCCGAGGTGAGAGCGATGCTCCCGCACATAAGCAAAAAGATGCCCAGGTACTTGCCGATATTGCGGCGCAGCTCGCGCGGGAGTCGCTTTGCGAGAGGTGTCATGGCATCGCCTACCAATCGAGCTCGGCGGCCGCAACGGGCGACTCGTTGAGCTCATCCTTGACGATGCGGCCGTCGCGCAGGCGCAGCACGCGGTTGGCCATGCGGGCGATGGCGGCGTTGTGGGTGACAATGATGATGGTGCAGCCGTAGGTGCGGTTGACGTCCTCCATGAGCTGCAGGATTTCCTTGGACGTCTTGTAGTCAAGCGCGCCGGTGGGCTCGTCGCACAGCAGCAGGCCCGGGTTTTTGACGAGTGCGCGGCCGATGGCGCAACGCTGCTGTTGGCCGCCCGAGACCTGGCGCGGGAACTTGTTGCGGTGCTCGTAGAGGCCCAGCGAACGCAGCAGGTCGTCGACATTGAGCGGGTTTTTGGACAGGTGCGCCGTGACCTCGATGTTCTCCTTGATGGTAAGGTCGGGCACCAGGTTGTAGAACTGGAAGACAAAACCCAGCTCACGGCGGCGATACTCGCCCAGATCGGTAGGTTTGAGCACCGTGAGGTCGCAGCCGTCCACCATGATGGAGCCACCGTCGGCATCCTCCAGGCCGCCGATCAGGTTGAGAAAGGTCGACTTGCCCGAGCCCGAGGGCCCCAGCATGACGCAGATCTCGCCGCGGTTGATGGACGTGTCGATGCCATCGAGTACCGTCAGGCGCGCATCACCGTCGCCGTAGTGTTTCCTGAGCCCGCTGACCTGGACATACGCTTGCTTTGTCGCCATGCTATCCCCCGTTGTTAGCCTTCAGCTACTTTTCTAGGGTAATAGTAAACCCAGGCGAACTATTTTTAAGCGACAGGCGCGATTTTTTCCAAACCAGTCATTGGGTACTCATTGGGGACAGACTTAAATGACTGAAACCACTCATTTAAGTCTGTCCCCAATGAGTAAAATCGCTCATTTAAGTCTGTCCCCAATGAGTGGTCCCAAGTGCCGGCAGGAAAGGAACGTCCCCAAAGGCCGGCATATTGGGACAGTCCTTGCCAACCCGGCTGGCGAACCGGCGAATCGGCAAAGACTGTCCCCGATGACTAGTCGTTTAAGAACGTCCCCAAGTGACGGGTTACGGCTAGGCATGGGATTTGGCGCGCGTGAGGGCCAGGCCTACGGCGGCGATGGCGGCGGCGAAGAGCACGGTGACGCCCAGGTCGCAGGCGATGTCGCCCAGCACGGTGAACGTCAGGTCCGCGGCGAGCGCCTTGCCGATCGCGTCGTTCACCCAAAACGTCGGCACAAAATGCGCCACGGCCTGCACGGCCGAGCCCATGAACGACAGCGGCATCCAGGCGCCACCCAAAAACGTCATGAGCATGCCGAGTAAGTTGCCCACACCGTTGAGCAGCTCCTCGCGCGCGCCCAGGCTCGAAAGGGCAAAGCCAACGGCCAGCGGCGTGCACGCCAGGGCAAACGTCGCCGCCAGCGCCAGGCACACACGGCCCACGCCGACCTCGGCGACCGCGCCGGCAAAGCCCACGACACCCATCATGCTCGACACAAACCATATGCAGACGGTGAGCACCGCGGCAGCCGCGAACACGGCAAGCGAACGCCGGCGCTCGGAGATTGGGCCGGCATCCATACGACGCACGCGCTCGGGCTCGTTCATGCCCGAAAACACCAGTCCCACCGACACGATGACCGACGAGATGATCGCGTACGCGCCAAAGTTGAAGTACGACTCGAGCGTGGTAGCAGCAGTCGAGTCGACCTTGACCTGCTCGATCTGGACCTCCGCGCGCTTTGCGGCCGCGTGCTCGGCGGCCCTTGCGACGTCACCGTTGGAGGCAGCGGGTTCAAGCGCCGCCGCAGCGCCCGCGAGCGAGATCCAGCGCGAGGCCTCGGCGGACGAAAGCGCCGCCGCCATGGTGCCGGAACCATAGGTCACGTCGAGCTTGGGCAGGGCCTCCCCCGCACGGGCGGCTGCAACAAGATCGTCCTCAAACCCCTCCGGGATAAAGAACACGCAATCGGCACTGCCCTTGGCGCTGTTGCTCTTGGAGAGCGCGTCGGCAAGGTCGTATGTGTCGTCGCCGACGCCCGTGACCAGGTCAAAGCGTGAGCCCAGGTGCTTGGTAAGCGCCCGCGAAAGGTCGCTATTGTCGCGGTCGACCACGATCACGTTGGTGTCGTAGGGCTTGTACTCGGTAAGCTGCGACGAGTTCCAGCTCACCGAAGCCGCGATGAATACGCCCATGAGCGAGATGAATACCGTATAGATGAGCAGGTAGAACGGGTGCGCCAGCGCCATGCGAAGCGCGGTCTTAAAGGTGCTCATAGCGGCTCCTTCCAAAGATCAGCGTAGCGGCGGCGACAAACACCAGGGCCATCAGGACGAGCGCGCCGGCGCGAACAGCGAAGGGCCCCAGGTCCTCAAAGAAATACAGGCGATTGAACATGTCGCAGATGAGCTTGACGGGGTTGAGCCAGCACTCGACCGGACAAGCGCGGGCGACGTCGTCGGCAAGCGCCATCGCCGGCTCGCCGTAGAGGCCGGCGAACAGGGCGCACGTGGTGGCAAAGCCCGTGAGGATGCCCGACTTGGATGCCTTGCCGCCCTTAACGGGAAGCGTGCCCACAAAAAGCCCCAGGCCCGTGGCGGCAAGCGCGGATGCAGCCCCGCCCAGCAGGCACAACCCCTCGCGCCCGCCAAAGTCGACGCCCACGACCAGGCGCACGTAGCCGATCGCAACCGCCATCGATGCAAAGGAAACCAGCCACGAGCCGACAAAAATGCCGGCCAGCGACGCCGTCTTGGAAAGACCGCCCACGCAGCGGCGCGCGCCGAGGCCGGACAGATTGGGCTGCAAATCGACGACGCTCAAGGCGGCAAACTCGGCAGACATCATCGCGACCAGGCCAAAAAGCGCGTAATAGTAGATGACCGTGCCATCGGGCGTGGCACGAGTCAGGCTCACGCGGCGGGTTCCGCCCTCGAGCGACAGGGCGCGCGCAACCGCCGCCGGATCGGCGAGCGCCGCCGGGTTGTCCTGGGCAATCTGGGACATGAGCTCGGCATTTTGCGTATACGAGCTTGCCACCGTTTCAAGGATGCTGCGGTCGGTAAGCACCGACGAGACGCGCGAGCTGTCGTAACTCGATAGCAGCGTGAGCCTGGGCGTGCCCGCGGCATCAACCGTATAGATGCCCGCGACCTCGCCGGCCTTGAGCGCTTTGCGCGCGGCAGCCAAGTCTTCGTACTCGCTCACATCGAGCAGCTGATCGTCGCCTGCCTTGGCAAGCGAAGCTGCCACATCCTTAAAGGTCGAGGCATCCCAGGCCTCGTCCGCCACGACGGCAACCGGCACCGGGTCGACCGTGCCGTCGGAGCTGAGGTTCGCAAACATAAACATGAACATCGTGGAAAGCGCGATAGGAAAGAGAGCGCCCCAGACCCACGTGCTCGGCCGGCGCAGCAACGTCTTGACTGTGGTGATGATGGTGTTGAACATGGCCGCCCCCTAGTCGCGCAGCTCGCGGCCGGTGATCTCGAGGAACACGTCGTTGAGGGTCGGCGGTTCGGAATAGATGCGGCCGAGCGGCACGTCATGCGAGCGCAGCGCATCGAGAATGTCCGTCAGGTTGTGCGGGCTCGCTTCGCACGAAAACGTGAGCTGTCCCGCCGTTGCCGAAAGGTCCAGAACGTGCGGCAGGCTTGCGACGGCACCGAGCGCCGCACTCGGAACCTCGCCGACCTCGATTACAATCTTCTCGCCCATCTGAATCATGCGCTTGAGCTCGTCGTTAGTGCCCTGCGCCAGCACGCGCCCACCGTCCATGATCATGATGCGGCTGCAGATCTGCTCGACTTCCTCCATGTAATGGCTGGTATACACCACCGTGGCGCCCTCGTCGCGCAGGCGGCAGATGCCCTCCAGGATGGCGTTGCGGCTTTGCGGGTCGACCGCCACCGTGGGTTCGTCAAAAAAGATGAGCTCGGGCTTGTGCGCGATGCCGCAGGCAATGTTGAGCCGGCGCGCCAGGCCGCCCGAGAGCTTGCCGGGGCGGAACTTGGTAAAGTCGCCCAGGCCGACAAAGTCGATCGCCTCGTCCACCAGCGCGCGGCGGCGCTTGCGGTCGTTGACGTAGAGACTGCAGAAATAGTCGATGTTCTCGCGCACGGTGAGCTCGTCGAACACCGCCACCTGCTGCGGCACCACACCGATGCGGCGCTTGAGGTCGTAGCGGGCGGGCGTCATGCGCTCGCCGAACAGCTCGATGGTGCCTTTGTCGTAGGCGAGCAGCTGCAGGATGCAGTTGATGGACGTGGTCTTGCCCGAGCCGTTGGGGCCCAGCAGGCCAAAGATCTCGCCGGGGGCGATACTCAGGTTAAAGTGGTCGAGCGCAATAAGGTCGTCGTAGCGCTTAACGAGGTTTTCGACGTGGACGATGTCTGTCATGAGGCGGCCCTTCTGTTGGTCGTGGCCCGGTACGATTGCATCATCGCAGGAGCGGGCGGCGCGCGCCAGTGAGCTTTGTCACGAGTGCGAGGGTCTTGGTCGTGCGGCCTGCCGACGCCCCCGCTTTGCCACGCGGGAGGAATGTCACGGTTGCGCAGGCGGCCCCTCCACCATGCGCGGCTTCGCGTACAATACCCGTATGAACAGGCTTTTCGACAAATTGATCGTGCTGGCGTGCTGTATTGCGGCCGCCATGGGTCTTGCTGTGAACGCTCACCTGGTCGCGGCGTTTTGCCTTGGCGTTATTGCCACCTCGCTAGCCGAGGTCGCACGGGGGAACCGCGCCCGCCGTGCGAGCGAGGCCGCGAGCTACGTTTACGTCATCGCGGCTGTCTTCGTGCCGCCGTTTGTGCCGTTTGCGCCTCTCGCCCTCTATGACATCGCGCGGCGCGTGCGCCGTGAGCACGCCTGGATCGCGCTGGGCATTGGCGTCGTCTTTGTCTTTGCGCTCGTCGCGGACCTTCGCACCGACGCGCTCACCGCCCGAACGCTCCTGCTGACCGCCATCCTTTCGGTTGCCGCCACCTTGCTATCGCTACGTACCGCCCAGTTAGAGCGCGAGCAGCAGCGCATGCGCCGTACCCGAGACGAGCTGCAGGAACGAGCCCTCGCGCTCGAGGCGCGCAACCGCGACCTTGCCGACCGCCAGGACTACGAAGTCGAGCTCGCGACGCTCGCCGAACGCGCCCGCATCGCGCGCGAGATCCACGATAATGTCGGGCACCAGCTCACGCGTGCCTCGCTGCAGACCGAGGCCCTGCGCGTCGTGCACGCCGACGAGCCCGGCGTCGCCGCCGATTTCGCCGACGTCAAATACACCGTTGACGAGGCGCTCCAGCTCGTGCGCGCCAGCGTCCACGCGCTCAACGACAACGCCGTCGACCTTTCCGTGCAGCTCGAACGCATCGTTGAAGGCGCGCGCTCGGACGGCGGTCCGCGGATTGAGCTTGAAGTTATGACCGAACATGCGCCCGCAAACGTCGCGAACTGCTTTGCGGCGGTCCTGCGCGAGGCGCTCTCCAACACCATGCGCCACGCCCATGCCAAAACCATTACCGTGCGGTGCATGGAGCATCCGTCGTTTTACCAGCTCATCGTTACCGATGATGGCGCAGACGCGACCCCGGCGAGCAGCAGCAACGTCGCAGAAGGCATGGGGCTCGTCTCCATGCGCGAGCGCGTCGAGGCGCTTGGCGGCACTTTCACCGCCGGCCCGCGTGCCGGCGCCGGCGGCTGGCGTGTGTTTGCCACCGTCCCCAAACAGCAAGGAGATGACGCCCGATGAGGCTCATAGTTGTCGACGACGACCGCTTGGTAGTCGATTCGCTCAAGATTATCCTGGGCGCCCAGCCGCAGATCGAAGTGGTGGGCACCGGAGCCGACGGCAACGACGCGGTGGCACTCTACGCCGAGCACGCGCCCGATATCGCGCTGCTCGACATTCAGATGCCGGGGCGCGACGGGCTTTCGGCGGCGCGCGAAATCCTTGAGCACGACCCCGCGGCACGCGTGGTGTTTCTGACGACATTCTCGGATGACGAGTACATTGTATCGGCGCTCAAGCTGGGCGCCCGCGGTTACCTGATCAAGACCGATGTCGCCGCCATTCCGCCAGCGTTGGCGCAGGTCATGGATGGCAAACGCGTGCTCGAGGGCAAGGCGATCGAAGATGTTGACTTTGACGGGATGGGCGACAAGACGGGCACGCCCCGCCGGCCCGCAGCCTTTGCCAGCCTGACCGACCGCGAGTTCGAAGTCGCCGAGCTCATCGCCCGCGGCCTCGATAACAAGGAGATCGCTGCCACCGCCTATATGGGCGAAGGCACCGTGCGCAACCACATTAGCTCGATCCTAGCCAAAATGGGCCTGCGCAACCGCACGCAGATCGCCATCGCCTACCTGCGAGGGTAATTACCCAACAACCGACCACCCCGGCAAAGTAAAATGGCTGCCACCGATTTAATGCCATTTCAAAACTATGCCGGTTTACTACGATGAATCGACCACCTTCGACCACGGCAAATTGCGCGCTTCCAAAACCGCAGGTAGAACGCTTGCAATATTTAGAAAAATGCAGTCATGGTCGGGAATGCCGAATTCATCGTAGTAAACCGACATAGTTTTATTCGCGACGGCCCTGCACGAGTGCCTCCGCAAACCTCACGAGACCAAAATGATCCGTTTTCTTCCGCCCACGGAGATCGGCTGACGGCGCCCACCACGAAATCGGCCCATCTACTACGTTTGACCCGATACCCCTGACCATAGCCGCGTTTCATGAAAAACCGCAGGCGTTCTACCTGCGGTTTTCATTTCGCATTGCTTGCCGTGGTCGAGGGCTGCCGCCTAAACATAGTAGATGGGCCCATTTCGTGGCAGACGGATCACGCGGCAGCCTTCGCAAGGCAAAAATGATCCGCTTTCCTCCGTCCATGGGAGATCAAGAGCTGTCACGGATATGGTGCCATTTCAAAACTATGCCGGATTACGGAGCTAAAGTCGGGGCCCTCATCCATACCTTCATTTTTTGAAAAACGGCAGGCTATCTACCTGCGGTTTTGTTTTTGCGATTTTCTATATGGTCGGAGGTTCGCCATCCAGCCCCGTAATCCGGCATGGTTTTGTTAGCGGCGGCCCAGCCGCGCGTTCAAGCGCGGGGCCGGCGGGGCAATTTTGCCCCGCCGGCCCGTCTACGCGTTATTCCGGCTTAGTTTCTACCGTGGGAGTCTTGTCCGCCGCAACCGGAGTACGGGCGGTGTCCATAGTCAGGCAGTGCTTGGGGCAGCTCTCGATGCACTCGCCGCACACCACGCAGGCGTACGGATCAATCGACCACGTTCCGCCCTTGCGATCGACCGCAAGCGCACCCGCCGGGCAGCGGCGAGCACACATGCCGCAGCAAATGCACACGTCCATGTCGTTGACGATGTGCCCGCGCAAGCGCTCGGGCGCCGTCAGCCCCTCCTGCGGATAGCACACCGTGACCGGCTGCTTGACCATAGAGCCCAAGGCCGTCTTGGCAAATGTCAGCAAACTCATGCCGCGCCTACCTTTCCGTGCAGCTAATGCAGGGGTCGATGGTCAGGATGATCATGGGCACGTTGGCAAGGAGCACGCCCTGCAGCGCATGCGTCAGACCCGCCAGGTTCTGCGACGTCGGCGTGCGCACGCGGAAGCGGTCCAGGTTCTTGGTGCCGTTGCCGCGCACATAGTAGTACGCCTCGCCGCGCGGCTGCTCAATCACAACCTCGCCGCGCGCGCCGTCGGCCGGCGTAAGCTTGGTGCGCCCACCGATACCGTCGTGCGGAATCTTGCCCGCAAGCTCCTTAATGATGTCCATGGCCTGCGTGACCTCGGCACAACGCACTTGGCAGCGGGCATAGCAGTCGCCATCGGTAGCGACGATCGGCTCAAACGCGGCCAGATCTGCATAGGCGCCGTCGCCGAACATGCGCACGTCGTAGTCCACGCCCGAGGCGCGGCCGAACGGGCCGACCATCGACAGATCCAGCGCGTCCTTCTTGCTGATCGCGCCCACGCCATGCAGGCGCTCGCCGCAGCTGTCGTCGTCCAAAAACGTATGCACCAGGGCCTCGTAGTCGGGACGCATGGCATCGAGCGTCTGGACAATGCCCGCTAGCTCGGAGTCCTCAATGTCGTGCTTAAGGCCGCCGATCTCGTTAATCGAAAGGATCACGCGGCCACCGCAAGTGCTCTCGAAGATCTTGAGAATCTGCTCGCGCAGCGTCCACGAACGATAGAACAGCGCCTCGAAGCCAAAGGCATCGGCGAGCAGGCCCAGCCACAGCAGGTGCGAGTGAATGCGCGAAAGCTCGTGCAAAATGGTGCGGATATACTGCACGCGGCCGGGCACCTCGATGCCGAGCATGCGCTCGCAGGCGCTGGCATAGCCGCAGCTGTGGCCCACGGCGCAGATGCCGCAAATGCGCTCGGCGATGTAGCCAAACTGATGCATGTCGCGCTTTTCGGTGAGCTTCTCGAGCCCGCGGTGCACAAAGCCGATCTGCGGAATTGCCTCGATGACGCGGTCGTCCTCGATCACCAGGTCCAGATGAAGCGGCTCGGGCAGCACCGGGTGCTGCGGGCCAAACGGAATAACGGAGCGATGTGCCATGGACCTTACGCCTCCTTTTTCTGCTTGTCACGGGCGGCCTTGGCGGCAAGCGCCGCGCGGACCTTGGCCGCTTTCTCGGGATCCATGGCGGCGAGCTTTGCCTCCAGCTCGGCAGCCTTAAGTGCGGCCTTGGCAGCAGCTTCATCGTGCTGAGCATCGGAGCCGGTAGCCGCAGCGGACTGGGCGACGGCAGTGCCCGCAGCATCGCCGGCACCCGCAGCGCCCTCCCCCGCAGCAGCAGCGGCAGCGGCCTTCTCGGCTGCGGCCTTGCGCGCCTTGGCCTCGGCGGCGGCACGGACCTTCATGGCCTTCTCGCGCGCGGCCTTCACCTCGGGCGTGATGACGCTCATGGGTTCGGCAGTCGAAACCTGGTAGAAAAAACCCTTAAAGTCGATCTGCATGTCGGTGATGGCAAGACCAAACAGGTCGTGGGCCTCATTTTCAAACGGGAACACCGCGGGGTAATACGAGCTGATGGACGGAATCTCCTGGTACTGGTCGATGCCCTCGACCACCAGGTTCTCGATCGCATAGCTGCCGTCCTGCGCAATATGCTCCTGAGCAGCACGGACGTTGATAAACGTATAGACCAAGCGATACGAGCCGTCGTCGACGTTGCGCTCGGCATGCATTTGCACAAAGCGCGCGCCGACGCCCTTGAGCGCCTGGACATGCGGCAGGAGCTTGTCGATCCCGACGGTGATATAGATAGCCTTTTGCATTACTCGACCTCCTTTGCAGCGGCGGGCGTCTCAGCAGGTGCGTCGCCAGCGGCGGGCGCAGCAGGCTTCCCGGCAGGCGCGTCACCGGCACCGTCAGTCCCGGCCCCCGCAGCCACAAACCCGTCCTCGCCCAGCTCAACGCCACCATCCCAAGTAGCAGCGCCGCCCACGGTGAGCGGATCGCCGCCGGCGCGCATCACGGCCTCCTTCTGGTCCAAGATGCCGCACGCCTCCACAATGGCATCGATCACGGTCTCGGGGCGAATGGCGCACCCGGGCGCGTACACGTCCACGGGAATCGCGCGGCCCACGCCGCCGATCACGTTATAGGCATCGCGGAACACGCCGCCCGAACACGCGCAGATGCCGCACGCCACCACGCACTTGGGCTCGAGCATCTGGTTGTAGATCTGGCGCACGACGGGCAGGTTCTGGGCATTGACCGACCCCGTCACCAAAAAGATATCCGCATGCTTGGGGTTGCCGGTGTTGACCACGCCAAAGCGCTCCGCATCGAACAGCGGCGTGAGCGAGGCCAGCACCTCGATATCGCATCCGTTGCAGCTCGAGCCGTCGTAATGAATAACCCACGGCGAGCGCGACATTTTATGATCCATGGATGCCGCCTCCTAAATAAACACGTCGACGAGGATGGGCATAAGGTTGAGCAGGCCAAACACCAGCGCCACGCCCCAGCCGAGCTTAAAGCAGCTGCGCCAGGTGCTGCGCGCGAAGGTGTTGTCGATCAGCACCTCGACAAAGTACGTCGCGGCCATCACGACCAGGGCGACCACCCAGCTCACCGGGTTGTCCCAGACAAAGAACATGCCCACCCACATCAAAAACAGCACGGTCTCGCACCAGTGCATAAGGGTCATCTTGGCCAGCGTGCCGCCGCTCATCTCGGTGGCGACACCCTGGACAATCTCCTGATGCGCGTGATGCGAGTACGAAAGGTCAAACGGCGACTTGCGCAGCTTGATGGTAAGCACCGCGAGCAGCGCGAGGAAAATGGGCGCGCTGTACACGATGATGGGGGCCGACTGCCCCGTCACGGCGATGGAATCAAAGCTATCGGTGGCAAGATACAGGCCCACGCTCATCAACAGAACGGCGGGCTCGTAACTCATAACCTGCAGCAACTCACGATCGGCGCCAACCTGGGCAAACGGGCTTTGCGTCGAGGCGGACGCCAACACCACAAAAATCGCGGCGAGTGTCACCATAAAAGCGCACAGCAGCGTGTTGGAGCCCGACACAAAGATGCCGCCGCCCACCACGGTAAAGATGAGCGCGCACGCCATGTAGGTATCGTCCATGGTGTTTACGCTGGCGGGGGCCTTGCGCAGCAGCTTGGCAACGTCGTAGAAGGGCTGCAGCAAGCGCGGGCCCACGCGGCCCTGCATGCGAGCCGAAAGCTTACGGTCAAGACCGTCAATCAGGCCGCCCACAAGCGGCGCCAGCAAGGCAAACGCCACGGTGCCAATAAATATGCCCACGACGCCCGAGCCTTCGAAATACTTTCCGCGCAGCACCGAGGGCGCACTCATGGCAAGCCGCTCGGGCCCAATCCACGCGCAGCACAGCAGCGCAAACAAGATAATGCTGCAGCACACGACGCTACCCGCGGGGCCAATACGCTTCTCGCCAAGGGCGTCCTCCGAGTACCAATTGCGCTTTTCGGCCTTTACCTCGTGTCCCATCGAGCCGCGGAAATGACGGTAGTTCTCGGTTCCAACGCCCGAAAGGTACACGTTGACGTGCGGCTTATTGCTCACGCGGAACGACGTCAGCAGCACCACGGCGATAAACGCCACGATAACCACCATCAGATACATGGCATCCTTGCCAATAACGTACGGCACGCGGCCAAACACCATGGCCAAGTAAGGCGACACCAGACCGCTCGAGATAACCGGGAACGCCACGCAGCACAGAATCAGCAGCGCGGCGATGGTATTGAGGGCCATCCATTCGGTCTTATGGACATTGACCTCAACGTTTTGAGCCGTGGGGTCGACGCCCGAAAGCTTGGCAAGCCACTTGCCCCAGAAGAAGAACGTCGCGGCCGAGCCAAAGGCAAGCACCATGATCATGAGCACGTTGCCGGTCTGGGCAAACGCCACCAGGGCGCCCCACTTGGACACGAGCATGCCAAACGGAGCCACGAACATGCCCATAATGCCCAGCATCATCAGGCGCGTCAGGTGCGGCATGCGGCTGAACATGCCGTCCATGTCCTCGATATTGCGGCTGCCGATATGATGCTCGGCCGTGCCCACGCACAGGAACAGCAGCGACTTTGCCACCGTATGGAACAGGATCAGGAAGATCGCGGCCCACACGGCCTCGGGCGCGCCGACGCCTAGGCAGGCGCTGATAAGGCCCAAGTTGGAAATGGTGGAGTACGCGAGCACGCGTTTGGCGTTGCTCTGCGAGATGGCCATGAGGGCAGCGAGCAAAAACGTGATGGCACCCACACTCGTGACCATAAAGCCAGTCACGGGATAGATGGCATAGAGCGGGCTGAGCTTGACCATCAGGAACACGCCGGCTTTGACCATGGTTGACGAGTGCAGCAGGGCGCTCGTGGGCGTGGGGGCAACCATGGCACCCAATAGCCAAGTGTGGAACGGCATCTGCGCGGCCTTGGTGAGTGCGGCGAGCGACAGCAGAACGACCGGCATCACCAGCAGCGCGGATTGCGCGGTTCCGGCGCCGGAAAGCTCGATCATGCCCGAGATGGTCAGCGGCATGCCGTTAACGTGCAGGTACATGAGCCCGGCCAAAAACGCGATGCCGCCCAGCATGTTGAGGATGATCTGGGTGAAAGCGTTTTTTATGGCCTCGGGCGTGCGCGTGTAGCCAATCATGAGGAACGAGCACACGGTGGTGATTTCCCAGCCACAGAACAGCCACTCAAGGTTGTCGCTTGTCACGATGACGAACATGGCCGAGAGGAACAGGAACATAAGCGCCAGGAACTGCGGGCGTCGGTCAGGCGCCGTCTGCCCGCGCAGCGCTGCCTCGTGCTCGTCGTGGGCCTGGAAGTCCTTCATGTAGCCCAGGGCGTACACGCAGATAAGGCTGCCGACAATGCCGACGGCAAGCACCATGATCACGCTCATGTAGTCAAGGTAGAGTGGCGTTGCCGTGACGGCTTCGGTCGCGGGCAGCGTCATAGCTGCAAAGGTGAGCGAGCCCACCAGCTGCACCACGCCGAGCACCGTGGTGAGCGTGCTCTTATATTTACGCGCGTTGTACAGGATGACGGCGCACAGGATCACGTCGATGACGGAGCTGATGATCGAGAGCACATGCGAGGTGCCGGGGGCAACCTCGAAGCTCTGCGGGCCCGTGCCAAAAAACATGACGGCGACTACAACCGTCACCGCCATAATAATGCCGGAGCCTACAAGCCCTACCGCATCGCGGGCGCGGTCACCGCGCGCGAGCAGCATGCCCAGCGCCGGTACCAGCGGAAACAGGGTAAGGAAATACAGTAGCGTCATACCATCACTCCCCCATGCAAAAACGCTGCAATTGTTTAACGTTATAGCTCAGTTGAGGAGTAGCGGCGGCGGGTTTTCGGTCAACTGGGGAGTTTTAGGCGTACGGGGTAACGAGTCTGTCCGCTTTGGAGCAGAGAGGCGACGCTCCCCCTATCGCGGCGGCGGGCGCACGGGCCACTGCGCGCGGTTTATTAACCACTTTGGAGGATGTTCCAGTAGGCTCACGACGGTCCAAAAAGTTGGCGCGGCAAGAAAAATGCGCCCCTGTGGGCGCACCATCCCGTTCGCTATTCCGCCTTTTTAACGCGCGGCTTGCGACCGCGCGGCTTATCAACCAGCGCGGACTCACCGCTCTCGCGATACTGGCGGCACCAAACCTTGACCGAAGACTCGCTGGGAATCTTGTGCTTGATCATGGCCTCGCGAACCGTTAAGCCGTTTTCCAAGCGGTCCTTGACCACGGCGAGCTTAACTTCGTACGAATAGGTGTGATGATGCGAACCGGCGTTGAGAACGGCGTCGGCACCGCCTACGGCATACGCGCGGGCCCACTGACGAGCCGTGGCCTGGGGAATGCCAAGCTCCGCGGCGAGGGCGCGATGACCGACCCCCTCTTGGAGGATCTCGACGGCGCGCTGCCTAACCTCGGGCGCATGCGTGCGAGTCCTAGTTGCTTCCGACATACCTGCCACTTCTTAGCCTTAACCGTTAATCTGCTTTCTTACGTGCAAGTTAGATAGTAGCATTTTACTGTTTGCTCAAAGCAGTTAATTAAAATAGACGCGGCGTTATCTGGGCATTTGCCATTTATTTGCGACAGTTCTTTACATTTAATTTACGCAGCTAGTTAGCTCGCAGCTCATTGAGCGTGTTTTACCAACCAGATTGGTATCTTTTTGTTTCGCTTGGTATGGTCTTCATAATTATTAACCCCTCTAGCCTCTGGGCTAGCATGTCAGTCTTCCGCGTACTTTCCAGCTTTCCACTTAACATTCCAGCTTTCCACTTAACTTTCCAGCTTTCTACCCAGCTTTCCACCTTAAGTGTTAAGTTAAGTGGGAAGTTGGAAAGCCTGGTGGAGGGGTCGGGAGAGCTAAAACACCTTTCTCCAACGGCGGCTGGACAGTTAGTTCAGATACGTATTTTTCTATGCTGATAAAGCTGCGCTATGGTCCCCGGAGAGGGTTCTTTGGCGACTCATTGCACGCAAATCGAGCCCAGATAGCTACCGAATCCTAGTTTTGAGCCCCTTTCTTCCCCAAAACGAGCGCCGGATGCGCCTGCTGCGGTCTGGAATTATACGTATCTGAACTAACTGTCCAGCGGAGTCCAAGACTGGGATCGCGCAGACTAGAAAGGGGGCGGCAACCGGGTGGTTGCCGCCCCCTTTGCGAAGCCAGTTGGCTTCGGAACTAGTGGTCGATGCCGTTGAGGTTCACCCTCGTGAGCGTGTAGGTCACATAGTCGGGCGATTGAGGCTTTGCGCTCGCCACGTCACCCTTGACCAAGCTCGCTGTCATCACCAGACGATAGTTCGCGTAGAACTGCTCACGCTGTTCAACCTGCGTGTTGACCTTAACGGTAAAGGGCAGGCTAAACGTCGTATTACCGTTCTTCGTTTTGAACTTGCCGTTCTCCTTCGAGTCAGTGAAGGTGATCGTGCTACCGGAGGGAGCGACCGCGGCAAGCTTACTCTCCGTCACTGTTACGTAGTTGGAGATATCATCCGTTACGCTCTCATACGTGCCGTCGGTTCCGCGGCGCTGAAGCGCGAGCGTGTACACAACAGAGTCTGCGTTCGCAATTGCCTCGGCGGCGTTGCTGAGTCCACCCAGTTCATACGTGGCACCCAGACCAATCGTGCCATTCGCGATCGGACGCAGGTCGTCCACGTTAATACCAAGCTGCGACTTATCTGGCGCAGAAAGCGTAATGGTCGTATCACCCGTGTCCATGCGATAGTACCCGACGTTACCGCGCTTCGTCTGCGTCAGGCTCGAGGTATTAAGGCCTTCCTTACGCGTCGAAAGCTTGGCGGTATAGGACATCTTGGTACAGGCGTCCTCGCCAGACTGCTTGGACAGGGAGATGACCTTGTTGCAGCCGTCCGGCGTAAGGCGAATCTCTTCCACAGCCGTGCGCACGGTAAAGGATCCGCCCGTTGCACGCTTGCGGATTCTGGCGAGGTCACAATCGAGCTTGAGCTTCAGCGAGTCATCGCCCGTATCCGTCACGGTCTGCGTGAACGCAGGCGTCGAAGAATCACACTTCGCCCAATCTTCGCCATCCCACTTATAGTTCTGATTGTCGATGGCAACATAGAATTTAGCGATCGCCGAGGTTCCGCTCGGGAAACTACTCACCCCCGTCAGGGTATTGTTGGCGCCATACTTGCACAGTGACGTATCGAGCTGATAGAACAAAGAGTCCGAGTCAGCATAGCTCTGACTTGGGTTAAACGTAATCGTGTCGGTAACGTCAAGAGAAAGAACGTAGGCGGCGCCGTCCGTCGACTTCGAAACCGGAGTGCGCGCCTCCGGCTTCCCGTCGTTAACTTCCTGCCCGTAATTGGACAAGATGCTGTATGTCGATGCCGTACCGTTTTGATTATCGTCGCCACCGGTGCGCAAGACGTGATGCAGATTCCAAGATATGCGGCCGCCCGAAGAATTCGAGTCAATAGACGAAGCCGTAAAACCGTTGATACTAGCTTGCGTCACGCCGTCGCCCGACTTGGGCACGTTGACAACTAGGTAGACGCTCTCCGATGCACGCTTCTCTCTGCCGGTATCCTTCTCCTTAGGTACCTTTAGCGTATAGCGGCTGTTGCTGGGAACGTCAGCACCCGCAACCTTAAACAGCGTCCACTTGCCATCGAGTTTCGCTTTAGCGGTCGCCTCTGCCTCGTTATCACACACGGTCCATGTGCCGGCGCCATCCTGTGTGGCCGACACATCCAAAATCTCGCTCAGCCATCGCTCCTGATATGGATTGCCCGCAGAATCCTTAAAGCCGTCGTTTCCGCTCAGGGAAACGCTCGTTGCTCCGCCTTCGCCCACCGTATAGTGATACTCTCTGCCACCGGCCCGGCCGTCAACGTTCGCATCGATGAGCGTAAGCTGGGTGCCCTGGGGCAACCTTCCGTCGGCACCATTGAAGAGGATGCTCTTACCGAGCCCCTTCATCGAGCCGCCAGCAGCCATATAGCTGTCCCAGCCAAAGTCGACTTCCTTCCCATTGGCAGAATTGTATGTCCAGGTAAGCAGACCCGTCATCGGCTCGCCAAAGCTCGTAAGCACGTGTGCATCTTTTCCAAGGTTAGCGTAGTCTTTTTCTTTAAATTTGATGCCGTAATCATACGTTGCAGCGAAATCAATCTCGAGCTTGCGCTTAACGACGATCGGCACCTGAACGTTGTAGCTCTGACCCGCCTCGGTAAAGGTAACGGTCAGGAGCGTAAAGCGGCCCTTGCCGTTGTCCCAATCGGAGCTTGGGCTAAACGACATATTGTTCTTGCCGTTGTTCACTACGCGAAGCGTGGGATTGTTCGACGCGTCATCGTCCTTAACGAACACACCATCCTTGAGTTGGAAAACATCTGCTTTGGCCGTCACGTGCGGATTGGTGCCATTCTCGTTATTCAATCTGCAAGCGTCAGAGAAGCCGCCGTTCGTGATGATGTTTAGATAGCTCTTGGCCGTCGTATTATCGGTACCCGAGATCACCAAAACGGGAAAATCCGTTGCAACCTTGCTGTCGCTTGCATCGTTATTCGCATTGAACATGCTCGCCACGGATTTGGCGTTATAGCTCGACGTATTTTGATAGGCGCCATCGTCATTGATGCCGCCGATGTTGGTGTAGGTATAACGGTTGGCAACGCCGGGGCTCGACGGATTCTGGATGGCCGTGGCAAGGCCAACGTTCATGCCGTCGCCGAACAGATAACGGCCGGCCGTGTCAGCATCGGAGGCGCGCACAACAAGGCCACTCGTCGGACTCGTCGTGACGTAGGGCGAAACGGCCACCGTCACATTGCCGTTCGCAGCATCGTTGCCATACAGTGTCGCGCCCTTGGCATCGGAAAGCTTGTCTTCATAGGCAGCAAATGCGATGTATGACTTTTTGTTCACTTTTTTAAGGTCGTCGGTGCCGGAAGAATTGCGCATCAGCTTGAGCGATTCACTCGCACTGTTTGGTCTAATGGCAATTCCTGCGACAAAAACGTTGACGAGATCAGCGGATGAACTATTTCCGAACAAATAGCCCTGGCTAGTTTGCGCCCCAAAGATATTGCGATCCATGAGCACATTTACGAGCCTAAATGAGCCACGGCCATCGCCAGACACGCCACCAGAACAACTTCCCAGCGATGAGTTCCATGCAGCGTTCTTGCTACCGGTAAAGTTATTCTCGCCAATGGTCGAGTTCAAAAGCGTGACAGAGTTCGCCGTGTTACCGATCGAGCCAACAACACCACCAGAATACGAACCATCGACGACCAGTCCAGTGATAGTTGAATTCTTGACCTCGAGGGCACACCCACCTTTCAGATCACCGATTAAACCGGCAGAGCACTCACGAGCACCAAGATAGATGTCTTTTATTACACAGCTATCGAACTTAAATGCACCGCCCGAAGCTGCTTCGCCGACTGCACCAGCAACGTACTTAAGATTATTCGATCCTCTAACACCAAATACCGTTTTATTCTGCACGTCGCCATGGATGCACAGATTGTAGACAGACACGATTCCATTTTCGGACCTTCCGATAAGGCCGCCGGTCCCCTCGGTCGCGCTCGATGCTGCCGGCTGAAGCGTGACATTGCTGATCTCCGCCTTTCCGGCACCCTGCGAAGGCGTTCCAGCGTCATCGGTGTTCACCAGGAAACCACCTCCGGCAAGACCCACGATACCGCCGGTCCTTGCGCTGGCAGCAGTTGACATAATTGTGGAACTCTCGGCAATAGGCATATTCGTTTTTGCCCAAACGCCACCAGCGGAATTTTGGTTCAGCTTGCCGACGAAGCCGCCGACGTTTTGCACGCCAGAAATGTCCATGTTGCTATAAGAGCAATCGTAAAGCTTGACCGGAGAATAGCGCGTGTTCGAATTTGAGGTGTCGTTACGATTCACCAGCAAAGTTGTATCTTTATCAGTCCTGCGGCTACCATAGCCGGATGCGCCGAGCAATCCGCCAACGTTATTGGGGCCATTCACCCTGCAGCTATTCGTGGTAATTCCTGCATATTTGCCGTAATCTGCCAGCGAGCTCGCGTTCGCCGTAGTACCCGCAAGCAGACCGACGCCAACCTGCTCATTACCCGCACCACTGGAGGCGCCGGCTGCATTGATATACGTAAGAGAAATATTGCAGTCATCGAACTTTAGGTTCTGGACGGTATAGCCGCCGTTGCCCGTAGCAGCAGCGCCGTCCGTTGCCGGAGTGCCGATGCTATCCAACACGTTGGTCGAGGTATACGTTACGGTACCAAAGAGAGCGCCCACTCCGGTGAGTTTGTAATTATCATCGGCGTACTCCGTGACCCCATATACCTTGCTGGCCTCTTTGCTACCGACCTTAATTGTTGCACCGTTACCGTTGATGCACGCAACAAGCGGCACGATGCGATCGCGGTCGGCGCCCTTACCGGATGCGCATGCGTTTGAGTAGTAGCGGCCCGAAAGACCCGTGTAACCCGTGCCATAAGTAGTCATGTCGTAGGTTTCACCCGCTTTGAACTGCAAATCCATTCCCGAGACCTGCGCGGCGCAGATGTTACCCGTCTGCCACGTTGCGTATTTCTTTACTAGGTAGGGGGAGTTAACGCCCGAGCCATCGCCTGCGTAGCCAAGCGCGTTACCCTCTAACTGGATACCGGGGCTTTTCATGTCATCGCTTATCGCATTAGCAAAGTCTTCAGCGGCACTCGCCGGCCTTCCAACATGTGTATAGCTCGCGTTGCGAACTTTGCCGTATTGCTTGTTGCCGAATTGGTACACTCCCTTTGCGTTGTTGCCGCCCATGTAGGCACGCGAGCCCGCATACGTTCCATACGCATCGTTCGTGGTATTCGTATTCGCCGAACCGCCGGCCGCACCGCTGCTGATGATGGCCGAGAGTACGAGCAGTCCCTGCGAGTCATTGACGGTTGTGGTTATCGCAGAGCTATTGGCGTCGTCTCCCCTATAGCGGCCCTGCGTCGCATCCGTCTTGATGCACCCCGTCTTCGAAGTATCCAGATTGTTCACCTTGTAGTTACGATCAGTGTTGTCGAGACTCTTATCATCGGTAAGCTCGCTGAACGCATAGCCGTCGATCACGCGGCCAACATATGGGTTGTCGTAGAGAGAAGCGCCAGCGCTATGCCAGTCGTTAAGGGCACCGTCGCCGCGGGAAGAGTTGCGGAAGATGACGCCGCCACCCGCAACAGCACCAACGTAGCCGCCAACGGGCACAAGGTGCGCGCCGCCATTATCGCCTGCTGCCCCAGCAACGCTAAAGCCGCCAGACGCTTTCACCGACACGCCATCGATGATATTGTCACCGCCCATGATGCAACCGATCACGCCGCCAAAAAACGCGCCCGGCACGCCAGAGGCGTCTTTATTCTTATGTGCAATAGAGGCCGCCTTGCCCGAGTATTCAATGTTCAGATTACTCACAACGCTACCGTAGCTATACGGGATCAACCCAGAAAGCGCACCTGTGTCCTTGGAGTTGTGGATCTTGATAGTCGCCTGCGTAGCTGCCTGCGACGAGCCCCTCAGATTACCAACGATAACGCCACGGAACGGGTAATCTTTATTACCCAAGCCCTGAAAAACGGCAGCGTCCAGCTCAAGCGTGTCAGTGCTTTCCCCCTTGTCGTTCTCCGGCTCGATGCTGTAGTAGGCACTCTGGAGATAGCTGTGCATCGTCGTATCGTCAAGCGTGTCATTGGGGTCGATGTCGTTCCCGATCATTCTCACCCATGTTTTGCTCGCCTGCTTGTAGACGTACGTCACTTCATTACTAGCATCCTTGCTGGACGAGCGGCGCTGGCATAGCGTTTCCTGATCGGCCGCAATCGTAACTTCCCAGCCGTCGCTTGGATTCTGAGTATTGATGTACTCAGCAACCGTGTTGAGCTCCGTTGCCTTGGTTATGGTATAGGGATCACCATAGGTGCCGCAGCCTGTCGTAAGCTTGGGCACGCGCTGGTTAACTTTGATTTCATGGTATTGGACTTTGTTTTCGTTGACATTGCCCTTTTTCACATACGGGAGATAACCACCGAATTGCGGAGTATCCGCATTTGCCTCTTTGTTGTCAACGGTGACGAGGCCAGCGCGGGTCCCATAGGTGCTCTCGTTGTAGTACCAGAGTTGCTTACCAGAGTATTCGCCCTTCGAGTCGATCTCGCTGCCGAATGTGACCTTATCGTTTGTCTGGTCATCCTTTATAAAGGTATACACCGCCGAGCCGGTCTTCCCCTCGCCGTAGCCAAAGCTCTCAAGCAAGCTTGCACGGGTAAAGATGGCGTTGTTCGTAGCACTCGGCACGTTGATGGTACCAAACGTCGCCGTAACCTGGTCGGCACTCGAACCCACGCCCAGTCTTCCAAAAAGTGAGGTTGCCACCTTGGTGTTGCGGCCGTATCCCGTAGCCGTGATGTTCTTCGCGCTCAGGTTCACGTACGTCTGCATCTCGTTTATAAGCAGAGGCATATAAGCATCAGCGCCCGTGGCCTCACTAGCGCCATCGACGGTCAAATTGTTGAGCGTAAGGCCATCAATCGAGATTTTTCTAATAGTGGTGGTCGTGCCATTGTTAGACCCATACACGTAGCGACACACCAGCGCGCCCGAAGAGCTTCCACCCGCGGCGGCAATATCATTCTTGCTTCTCCCGTCGTTGACAACGGGCCCAACAGTGCCACCCAAAGTGACGGCATTCACCGTAAGATCGCCATTTGCCACCGTTCGGAAAAGACCGCAGTGCATGTTCTCGTGCTGGGTAGCAGCAGAGTTCAGCTTGTTGCTTTTCTGCTCGGCCTTGATGTCGGAGTAATGGAAGGTGATGGTCGCATTACCAACCGTCACCTTTCCGTTCGGCTGGGTGGGATAGTAACTATAGCCCGTCAAATCAATTTCGACGCTTCTGCCGCTTTCGCCGCCGATGGCCACGGCGTCGTTGAACGCTTGCGGCACAATCATCGAGCGAATTGCGGCTGGAGCATAGCGATAAGCAGACCATAAGAGCAGCTTTTCCGCCGTATCGATTTTGCTAATTTTGGAGCTGCCTTGCCCAAGTGCCGCATAGGCTTTGTCGAGGTTGTAGTAATACCTCGTCCAGGCATTCGTGTTGTGGTTCTTGCCGAAATCGGAACGGTTGCGATAGCTGTTGTCGTTTCCCGGCTCTCCGCTCATGTCGAGCTTGCCGTCATTAACGCCGTCTTTGGTATGAAGCGAAACGACGACATTCCATTCGCCGTCCATGAGTTTGCTGGCGTCTTTATTTCCATAGGCAGGCCTCGTGCTGTTGCCGACCCATTCATCAAACGAAGTAGCATTGTCGTTGCTTTTGATTGCCGTGTTGTTGATTTTCACGCCATTGCCCGCAGCAACACCATTGACCTTATATGCAGTGTCCCAACCCGCCTTGTTCTCCAGATACAAGCCGCTATAAGTTTCCACTCCATATGTTGTGGAATTCTCCGTCCTACCGCCTCGACCGATGAGCAGACCAAGCGTTGTAGCGCTCTCGGCATTGATGGTTGCACCAGAAAGATCGATGGCATAGTTGTTGATAACCCAGTGACCGCTGGCTGCATATACGAGCCCGCCGAGTTCACCTGAGCTGTTTGCTGTTATGGAAGCGTTGTTCGTCTTGAGAGCATACGTGCTGTCGCTGGTGTTTGCGCCATCCCCGATGGTGACAACCGTATTGCCCCAGCTGTAGCCCAAAAGACCGCCAGCGCCGTTCTTCGCGTCACCGTTCTTGCCAACGGTCATGCTGAACGAATTGAACGTAAGTCCTGTGATGTTGACGTTGGTCGTATTCGCCGCGGTGCCCTGAGTGATGCAGCCGATAAGGCCGCCAATCTGGGATTTCTTATTGCTCGCGCTGTCGCCCGCGGTAATCGCATTTTCGCTCGCGGTCGCGTCACCGACCTCGAGACTCGTCACGTTGACGATAGCGACAACGTCCGCCACATAACCGATAGCGCCGCCAATGCGCGTGTTGCCGTTGAGGGTAGCGCCCGTTTTGACGGTCGCTTGCGCCTTCGTGCTGCCACTTATGTTGCTGCTGCCGAAAGTAACGGTTCCACCACCCCTCACGCTACCAGCAATGCCGCCAATGTTGACATCGTTGCCGAACGTATCATCGCAGGTGATTTTCGGCTTGCACGTAACGCCGCTGAGCGTTGTCTTGCCAGTGATAGTTGCCGCAAGCGAACCAGCGTCGACGCCTAAGCCGTTATCGAACTTCATAACGCCATCGACGGTGAGGTTATTCACCGTCGCGCCACCGCCGATAGCGGCAAAGAGGCCCAGACGGCTGTGCCGGTAAATCTTGCCGTTGCCTTCAGTCGAATCGTTTGCGCCAAGCGCATTGCCGTTGCGCGTACCGTAAGGTTCGCCAATCGCCAAGGTAACGGTATGATGGTTGCCCTCGACAGCCCCTACGAAGGCATTAACTTGCCCGGACCCATCACATGCAAGACCTTCAAGGCCTGTACCTCGCAGGTCAATGTCGGAAGTAATTGAGATAGCATTCCCACTATTACCATACCAGCTCGTAATATTAGCCGTGCCGATGCCGAATACACCGCCAAAGTAGCCGTTCGTTTGGACCGTCATGGCAATGCATGCGAATGTATCCGCATCATTAATGAGGTATGTACCCGACTTCCCGTCACCATTTTGGGACCGTAGCTGATAACCCCAAGAGTAGCCAGCACTGCTGCCAGCATCTGGAGCACCACTCAGATTGCACAACGGCTGATAAAAGGTGCTTTCATCAAGTTTAATAAGATCCTTGCTGAGCTTGCCCTCCTCTCCGGTCAGGCGGATAACCTGGTTATAGGTCAGGTCATCGATCCTCGCCGCAGCAGGACGTTTGTAAAGCCAATAATTATCGTTCGTTGCCTCAGCATCCGAGCCTGAACCTAGAGCAAACACCAATGGGGCGCATCCATCCAAGGATCTAAGAATTTGGCTGGTATTACCGTTGGCCTCGAGCTTGCAATCGGATAAATCGGTAGTCCCACGCAAGCGCAAGACGCCGTTCCATGCCGAACCCACAATTCCGGCACCACATGCGATTGATTCGTTTTTATCAGTTTCAACGCGAACGTCCCCGCAGTCCAGAATTCCAAAACGCGAACGCCCGCCCACGCTATAGCCGCTATCCAAGGCGCCAACAACACCGCCAAACCCGCAGTTCTTTCCATTGGCTTTTGGAGAATGGCACGTGACGTCCGCGCCGTCAACGATTACAACGCCTCCAGTATTGTTGCTCTTTGCCACCCAGCCGACCAGGCCTCCTGCCAGTCGCGGCGCGACGCTGCATGTAGTATCAACCGAACAGCGGTTGCCCGCGGCACCCGTCTTTATATGAAGGGTGTTGTTCGACTTCTCTGTGTTGGTCACATCCTGAACTCTACCGACCAGACCGCCATAGATGGAGCTGGAGCCCGTCACCAGTTTGCTAGTATACGAGCCACCTGATATTGCGACATCGCCGTTCGTTGTGTCCAGGAGACCGAACACGCCGCCCGCGCCCGTGTCCCCACTTTGGCCAAGATTCACGCCCTCGCCCGTATCGATTTGGTCGTTGTTGGCAAACTCGACCGGGCCGGCAAAACTAACGTCGCCGATGAAGCCGCCGGAACTTTTGCTGTTCGCATCGCCGACGTTGGCGGGACAGGTGAACTTCTTGTTGTCCGCGCCCAGCGCGAGCCTGGTCGCCTTACCGATGAAGCCGCCACTGGCGGTGGTGCCCTTGACGGTGAGCATGTGCAGGTCGAGAGCCTCCGTGACGTTGACTGTGGCGCCTGTGTTCGAACCGACGAGACCTGCGACACCACCGGCGGAACCGCTTGCAGACTGAACGGTAGCAGCGGGAACATTAAGGGTGCCGACGTTCAAAGTCGCGCCATCCTCGACCGTGCCTACGAGCAGACCGGCATTACCGGAGCTCGTCTCGACGACACCGCCCGCGGCAAGGCTAGCGGGAAACTTAACAGACCCCACCGTAAAGGTTCCGCTCTTGACTGTATTCGCTAAAAGACCGATGTTTCCCGCTGCATTTACGTTGAGCTTCTCGAGAGAACCGGCAGGGCCATAGGTGACCTCTGTAGTAAGGTCACCCATCGCCTCACCCAAAAGGGGCGCCGTCAGAGCGGAAGTCGTATCCGTCCCGCCGGTACCTACGGGATCTGCGATGTTGACCACAGCGTTGAGCGTCTTGCCCCCACCGCTGACCTTCGTAGCGACCATCGGCGCGCTATAGGTAGTTGCGCCTATCCACTTTATCTTGACCGTATTGTTTTGGTCAGTCAGTTTGAAGTTATTGAAAACCGTCCGGTTAGACGTAAGCTCAACAGGGCTATCAACGCCATTCAACGACCTATAGATTTTGCCTTCAAACGGATGCTCATCACTGCCAAGGCCCTGGAAAGACATGCCGTTCTTAGCCGACTCGGTGAGCTTCGCATCGCCCGTGATGATAACCTTGATCTGCGCATCATAGTAAAGCGAAGCGTCGGCGTTAGACAGGACGGCGAACGCCTCCGACGACTTGACATCAAGGCTTCGGATTCCGCTCCTGTCGTCTTTGCGTACGATGTTTTCCGCGCCGTTCGCCTCGAGCAGCTCGACAAGCTCATCGAGATTTGTAATCGTCGCACCCGCCTGGTCCTCAGCGTCCTCCGAAGTCGCATCATCGGCATCTTGCTCGGCGTCGTCAGCGGCGGCATCGTCAGCGGCATCGTCGCCTTCCGTCTGGTCGCCCGTGGAATCGGAACCCGTAGCGTTATCGGTGGTATCGCCTGCTGCAGCGTCATCCTTCGCCGCGTCATCCCCAGCACTGTCGCTTTCGGCGCCGGTATCACTCGACCCAGACCCGGTCGTGACATCGCTCTTGGTCTCGCCGCTCTCGGCTGCGTCCGATGCCTCCGCAGCCGCGGTGGCAATCTCGCTCGAGATGTTCTGCCAGCCTGCCGCCACGGCGGCGACCGTGGGCGAACATGCCTGGAGCACCATGACCACCGTCATGAACTCTGCGAGTATGCGCTTTGCCGTTCTCATCGATTCCGTACCTCTTATCCTAAAAACTCTGCTTCCAGAGTTATTGAGTCTCCGTCGTGCCCGTCAGGGTAGTTCCGCTCACCCTAATGCCCAGGTCACCCCAGTCACCGGGCGTCTTGCCGTCCGCTCGGTAAAAGTTGACGATCATCGAGCCAGGCTCCATGGTGAACGTAACCGTGTGATTTGTTTTATCCGCCGTCACACCATGGTTGGTCTCGAAGAACGGATCGATCTCCACGTTCTCCCCCCACGTGAGCGTGACGTTTGCCGGTGCGCCCGTAACCGTCACACGGTAGTTGTACGCAGCGTAATCAGCAAACTTGCCAGCCTCATCAACCAGCGCGCCCTCAACCGCAGCGGTTTTGACCTCGGCCTTCTTTGACGGCACGACTTTCGCCGCCAGACAGGTGAGCTCGGTGCCGGGGCTCTCCTTCGAAACAACCATGGCCTTAATCACAAAGTAGGCATGTCCCAACTTGTCCTCAGGAAAGGTCACGGTGTAATCGTTCTTGGTAGGCTGATTCTCCGGAAGCTTGACGTTTCCGGCGGGTTGGGGCGCATAGCTCCACGTGGCACCATCGAGCCCATACCCCTCGACCGTCAAGGTATACGTCACGTTTTTATCGTTGCAGAAGTTGCTGTTGCTCAGCAAATAGTTATAGATGCTAAAGGTGAAGCTGCACTGCTTGTTGTTGGGATATACCGTAACGGAGCGCTGGGCGCGGTCGAGCTCGTCGTTGCCAGGCGCACTCATATAGCCCGTGAGCAGGTCGCTCGCAAACAGGCTCTGCGCGGTGCCCGTTGCGGCGACGGACTTTAGAAATCCGTTGGCGGTGTAGGCGGAATAGGTAAAGTAACCACCCGTCACGAGCGCCACGGCGCAAGCAAGTGCGATTGCTGCCACAACCAGCTTATTCTTGGCTAGGCTCTTGCTTTTTGCCAGCTGCTCGCGCTCGGCATCCTGCTGCTTCTCTCGCTTCTCCATGTGCGCCCCCTCTCCTACTTACCGCTCGTGTTGCGCGCGATCAGGTAGATCACATCGGTCTCTTTGGCGCTCTCGTCCCACGAAAGCTTGATGATAAAGTTGAGCGTGTCATTGTCAGTCGAGCCGTCGAGCGTCTTAGCGTTGAGTTCGCTCTTGCCGAATTTCTTGTATCGGTAGAGCGGGCGCGCGTTGCGCTGGACGTTTTGATAGTCCTTGAACGTAGGGTCGCTTGCGCCCTCGCCCGGCACGGCTGCCAGACCGTCGTTCTCCTTGTTGATATATTCGAAGCTCGTAAGCAGGTTCTCTCCGGTTGCTTTCCAGCTATAAGATTTGCCGTCTGCGGTACCGCTCACGTCGGGCGTCTGGAGCGCAGACGTGTTCTCGGCTCTGTACAGCTCAATAGTGAGACCTGTAATGTTGGTCGTATTCGCGAGTTGCAGCTCAAAACCGTCACCGCCCGTTTGCACGCAAAACGCGCGCTTGAGCGTCACCGTGTTGCCAGTCTTGGTATCGCCGTATTCGGGGTTGTAGCTCAGGTCGATCTGCTCTGTTGCCGTAGCGTTGGGGCCCAGCACTTTGAGCTCTGCCGGCTCCTTGATCTTGCCGACGGTGGAGCCGCGATTGGCATCGACGAACCATCCGAGCGTCAATCCCAGCAACACGAGAAGCACGGTAAGCAAGCCCATGATGGCAAGGGATTCGCGACGGTGGCCGCTCACCCAAGCCTTGATACGCTCGATGCGGCCAGCCGGACGCGCTTCGCCGTGCGAGCCGAACCCGTTGCCGCCGGGGTTTGCCGCTCCTTCGTTGTGTTTGATATCGCCCTGCTCGCGGGCATTAAGCTGCTCGTCCATTTATTTATCCGCCTCCTTGGCGGTAAAGCGCACGCGAATGTACTTGACGTTCTTGCCGATAATCTCGTCGGCGTTGTTGTAATAATTGGCGCAGGTTTCCACATCCGCAGAGGACATGCCGGCTCCGACAGGCGGAACCGCGCTAGGCGCCTGACCTGGCACGCTCGTGCTATCGGCGCGGAAATAGCACGCGTGGTTATTGTTGATGTCGCCGACGAGGGTCGTGTATCCCCCCTCGTCGCCTGTGTTAGCGAAAAGGTTGCCACCGTAGCCGGCGTTGCCCGTGCGAACATAGCTCTTGAACTGCTCCGGCCAAATCCAGTAGAGGGTTTTGGTGACGGTTTCGGTCGTATTGTTTGAGCCCTCAGCACGAAAGCTCTTCGCCGGAATGGTAAAGCTCTGTGTGATGACGGTGACGCTCGCTCCGTCCTGGGTCACCGTGGTTGTCGTGGGAACCAGCGGATTGGAGTAAAAGCCAGAGGTGTCTTTGCCCTGGAAAACCAAGATATGGCCGCGCACCAGATTTTTAAGCGAGTTGATGATCTCTTCATTTTTCGATGCGTCCGTAGCAGTGCCGTCCGTGCCCGCAACGCTCGTCTGGACAGAAATCTCCCAGGTCATCTCCACCGTAATATCGTGCAGGTCGTTGCAGAGCGGCTTGACGTTGAGCTGAAGCTGGCCCGCCGACCCCGGAGAAAGACTGCCATCGGCACTCATGTTATTGAGGTTGAAAAGATTGTTCACGGCAAGGCTTGTACTGTCCGACGCGTAGTTGTCCTGGGCGTCGTACTTACCTGCCGTGCCGCCCTGCGTTCCCGAGAGCACAAACCGTGGGCCCTTCGCCCCGATCGTACTCCCCGTGGCACTCACTCGGTTATTCGCGGCAAACCAGGCCAGGCATGCAAAGATGGCAACGATGGCGGCCAGCACAAACAGACCGCTCACCAGGAAATCCTTCCAGAAATCCTTGAGGGTCCGCACATGCTCGTCGGCAGCTTGGCGGTACTCGGCCGCCGTCTTGTGCTGCTGGAGCTCGCTATGTCGGTCCATGCCACTCATCGTTTGCGTTTGCCCTGCTAGCGGGCGTGCCATCCTTTCCGCTCGGTCGCGTTTATCCGTTGTTCGCAGGTAGAGAATTCAGGCAGAATACAACACCGTACGATAAGGTAAAAGAATAGCATTGACCTGCGGCTTGCTCCACAACGCAAGCCTTAATGATGTCTTAAAGATTACGAACAGCAGCCACGCCCATATGCCAAGGACTTGGTGCAAACTAATCTGCCCCCTGCACCAAAACCGGGGTGGGGCCCGCTGTTCTTGCAGGCCCCACCCCGGTTGATGGTCTATGTGCGCAGGGACGCAGTCGGGCGGGGCGGATCCGTGCTACCGCCCCGCCTGGCCGCGAAGTTAACTACAGCTCGTTGGCCGCGTGATACGCCGTGCGAATGGCGCTCGCGATGTCGGCGGTGCGCTCGCCCGAGCAGTCGCCCACGCAGGTCACGGGCACCGTTACGCCGTCCAGGTCAAACGCGTTGGCCTTGGAGCCCACGGCCATCACCACGTAATCGCAGGCGATCCTCACCGGCTCCTCAGTGCCGTCCTCGGTGGTGTGAATGGCCTCCACGCCCTCGTCGGTAATGGCGGTCAGGCGGGTCTTCACGTGCTGCTCCACGTTGTGCTCGGCAAAGTCGCTCATGATCAGCGGCAGAATGGTCTCGGACTCGCCCGCGGCAATCTTGTCGAGCATCTCGACAATCGCCACCTCGCAGCCGTGCTGCAGCAGGTACTCGGCAGTCTCGGTGCCCACCAGGCCGCCGCCGATGACGGCGACGCGGCCCGTAAGCTCCACCTTGCCGGCCAGCACGTCCCAGCTCGAGACGACCTTGTCCGAGTCGGCACCCGGAACGGGGATGACCACGTCGTGCGCACCCACGGCCACAATCGCGGCGTCGGCGGCGTTGAGGTCCGCGGGGCTAGCGGCGTGGTTGAGCTCAACCTTCACGCCCAGGCCGGGCAGAATCTTCTCGTAATACTCAACCGAGCGCATGATCTCGTCCTTGCGCGGAGGCGCGGCCGCCAGCACAATCTGGCCGCCCAAGTGATCGCTCGCCTCGTAGATGGTCACATCGTAGCCGCGCTTGGCCGCCACGCGCGCGGCCTCCAGGCCGGCGATACCGCCGCCCACCACGGCGATCTTCTTGTCGCCTTCGCCCGGCTTGATGGCGATGGTCGCCTCGTCGCCGTTCTCGGCATTGAGCACGCACGAGATGTACTTGCGGTTTTGAATCGCATCGACGCAGCCCTTGTTGCAGTTGAGGCACTCGCGGATGGGCTCACCCGTGGCAGCCTTCAGCGCAATGTCGGGGTCGCACATGAGCGAGCGGCCATAGGCGATGATGTCGGCCGCGCCGTCTTCCAGAATCTTCTCGCCGGCCTCGACCGAGACCACGCGGCCGACGGTTGCCACCGGCACGGAGACCAGGGCCTTGACGCGCTCGGCCACGGGCAGCGTCCAGTTGTAGGGCATGGCGCCCATGGGCGGAATGGTGTCGCCCATGTTGCCGGTGTGGTTGGCCTGCGCGACCTGGATCATATCGATGCCCGCGCCCTCGAGCAGCTTGGCGAACTCGCAGGCCTCGTCGGGCTGCAGGCCGCCCTTGCCGCGCGGCGTGCCGTCGGGGTTCTCCATAATCACGGGGAGCTTGTACTCCACCATCAGCTGCGGCGCGGCCTCCTTAATGGCAGCGACGACCTCGAGCGCGTAGCGGACGCGGTTCTCGAACGAGCCGCCGTACTCGTCGGTGCGCTGGTTGAGGATGGCCGAGCACAGCGAACCCACCAGGCGGTCGCCGTGGACCTCGATGGCATCGATCCCGGCCTGCTGCGCGCGAGCGGCCGAGGCAGCGATGGCTTCCTTGATCTGGGTGAGCTGCTCTACGCTCGCCTCGTTCACAAAGTGCTGCATGTCGTGGTGCAGCTTGGCGTAGGCCTGCTTGCGGATCTCGTTGGACTCGGCCATCTTGGCGGCAAAGGTCTCCTCGTCGCCGGCGGCCTTTGCCTCCTGCGCAGCTTTCGCAGCGGCCATGGAGCCCATGACCATGCGGCCGACGCCGGGGACGTCGTACTCGGGGTGGAACAGCTGCAGCGCGACCTTGGCGCCGTGCTTGTGGACGGCGTCGGCCAGGGCCTTAAACGTGGGGATCTGAGCGTCGGTCGCCAGCTTGGGCGTGGGGCTTGCGGTCATAACGGGAGCGACGTCGCCGATGACGATGTAGCTCACGCCGCCACGGGCCAGGCGCTCGTAAAAAGCCAGGCTGCGCTCGCCGATGGAACCGTCGCGCTCCTCGTAGCCGGTGGTCAGCGGCGGGAACATAATGCGGTTCTTGAGCTCAAGGGGGCCAACCGTAATGGGCTGGAGCAGCTTGGATGCAGGTGCGGTCATGGACATTCCTCTCTTGTAGGCGCGGCGGCGATGGTGCCGCGTAGTTGTCTAGAGGATATGGCATGGGAGCACAGTGGCGCAACGGAAATCGGCAGACAGCAGGTAGCGGCAGGTGGATGGGGCGGGGCCGGCTGCCGGTTTGTCTCGATCTGTAACAGTAAGACCCTATTTTGCCGAGCAACTGTTACAGATCGAGACAAACCGAAACCGTCCCGGCGGAAAATCTCAATCTGTAACATCTACAGGCCAAAAACGACCCTAGATGTTACAGATCGAGACATTCCTCTCGACCCATCCTCAACAATCTAGATCTGTAACATCTGGACCCACTTTTGCCCCTTTACTGTTACAGATCGAGACAAACCAATCTAGCCTGCCGAAAGATCTAGATCTGTAACGGTTACTCGGCAAAATGGGCCCCAGATGTTACAAATCAAGACAAACGGGACCCGCCTGCAAGAAAATCTCAATCTGTAACAACAACTCGGCAAAATCCGTCCCTCATGTTACAGATTTAGACAAACCGTCCAGGCGGGGACTCAACATCTCAATCTGTAACACCTAGCCGCCCAAATCGGGTCTAGATGTTACAGATCGAGATTTTGTTTGAGAGGCCGAGAATTGGACCGAAAATACGGTCCCGGAATAACAAAAAAGCTCGCCGGCTAGGCCGACGAGCTGCAATTTCTTGGTCGCGGGGGCAGGATTTGAACCTACGACCTCCGGGTTATGAGCCCGGCGAGCTACCAGACTGCTCCACCCCGCAATGTCTGGGCGCTTCATGTGCGCAAGAAAGAATATTACGCGGGAGTTCGGTAAACGGCAAGGAAAATCTCGTAGAGCATAATTCCTTCATATTTAACCCCCTCAGCCCCTATCGCCGTAAACGAATCGCAGCCGAGCGCCGTCGACGGCACGTATACAATGGTGCGCGTCCTTTTACACCGACACCTGGAGTAGACATGCTGCTCGCTATCGATATGGGTAACACGCAGACGGCCATGGGCCTGTTTGACGGAGACGAGCTGGTGCAGTCGTGGCGCATGCCCACCGACCGCTCCTATACCGCCGACGAAATCCACGTGCGCCTGATGGGCTTCTTTAAGATGTACGACCTCTCGCTCGGCGCGGTCGATGCGATCGCCTTTGCCGGCGTGGTGCCACAGCTCTCGCGCGAGTGGCACGCCGTGGCCGACCGCATCGCGGCGGACGCCATCGTCATCGGACCGCAGACGGCCGCGGTGACCAAGTTGCGTGCGGCGCGCCCCCAGGCCGTGGGCGCCGACCGCGTCGCCAACGCCGTCGCAGCCGAGACTTTCTACGGCGCGCCGGCGATCGTGGTGGACTTTGGCACCGCGACCAATATCGACGTCATCGACGAGGACGGTTATTACATTGGTGGGGCGATCGCGCCGGGCATCCGCATTTCGATGGACGCACTCGCCGCCCGAGCCGCCAAGCTCGCCAGCGTTCCGCTCGAGGCGCCCGAGCACGCCATCGGCCGCGATACCGAGGAGTGCATCAAGGTCGGCGCCGTGGTGGGCGCTGCCGCCATGGCAGAGGGCCTGGTCGCGCGCATGAAGCGCGAGCTGGGCCGCGAGGATGTCACCGTTATCGCCACAGGCGGTCTCGCCGGCATCGTCGCCGATTCGACCGATGCCTTCGACGTGGTCGACGGACAGCTCACCATCAAGGGTATCTGCGAAATCTACCGCCGCATGCAGGAGCTGGGGTAAAACAGGGGCATAAGTCGAGCACGCCCGATGCCACAGCCCCCGCAAACGTTCGCCAAGCCTATTCCTCAAAAACGAAAATTTTTCAGTTTTGAGGAATAGGCTTTCTGCTACGCCTCGCCGCACAACCACCTCGCCAGGTCCACGATCTGCACTCCGTCGCGATCCGTGGCCTCGTGATGCGTGCGGGCGAGAATCATCTTGGGATACGCATCGCCAATGCTCAGCAGTGGCGAAATCTCGCGTTCAAATGTCTTATCCGAGCTGATATCGTCGCTCACCTGAATGTAGAGTTTCTCGCTCCGCTTGATTGCTACAAAGTCTATTTCCTTTTTATAGAGCACGCCGACGTATACCTCGTATCCGCGACGCAGCAGCTCGATTGCCACCATGTTCTCGTATACGCGTCCCCAATCCATATCACGTGTACCAAGAAGCGCATATTTAAACGCATGGTCCGCCAGATAGTACTTCTCGCCGCTCTTAAGGTATTTTTTGCCGCGAATGTCGTACCGACGAACTTTATAGAAGGCAAACGCATCGCACAGGTACCCCATGTACGTGCCGACCGTCTTGTTCGTAATCTTTAGCCCATCCGCATTTAATGCATCAGTAATGTTGCGTGCCGACGTAATGTTGGAAACGTTGTCCATCATGTAATCGGCAATGCGCAGCAGCGCCGATTCGTTTCTCACGTTATGCCGCTGCACGATATCTCTCACAATGAGCGTCTTGAAGACGTTGGAGAGATATTGATAGCGCTGCTCCTGCAGTGGATAAGGGTAAGAGCCGGACATACCGCCGGTTCTCGCGTACTCATCGAAGTCGCGGTCGACCTCGCCCTCGTCGCCATAGAAACGATACTCCTCAAACGAGAATGGAAAAACCTCGATCTCGAAGGTGCGCCCCGTAAAGAGCGTCGACAGATCGCTCGACAGCAAAAAGGCATTCGATCCAGTAATGAATATGTCGTACTGCTCGGATGCGTGAAGGCTGTTGATCGCACGCTCAAAACCGTCGCACATCTGAACTTCATCGATAAGCAGAAAGTTTTGTTTGCCGGACACTCGATGCTCTTTTACATAGGCGAGCAGCGCGTGATACTCGAGCAGGTTCTCGAACTCATCGAGGTTGTAGTTGATATGGATGACATTCGAATTGGACAGATTTGCCTCCACGTAATCGCGGAGGGCCTCGAGCAATTTTGATTTACCGCTACGACGGATGCCCGTGATGACCTTGATGTCCGGCACGCCAATGAGACTCGTCAACGTGTCCATATATGACGATCTATTGATGAGTTTCATCGGGGCCTCCTCGCGGTCTTTTATCGCTATTCCTCAAAAACGAAAAATTTTCAGTTTTGAGGAATAGGCTCTATAGCGAATATACCTCGCGAAAGACCGAGCTGCCTTAATCCTATTCCTCAAAAACGAAATTTTTTCAGTTTTGAGGAATAGGGCACTGGTAACCCATTCCCCAGATAGGCGGACCCCCCCCGGCACAGGCCGAAGAGGGCTTCGTTGTCATCGTTATCTTTGAGCGCGGGCGCCTCGCGTTACAGTCCGCGAATCCGTACGGCCTCGGGCGGAAACTCCTGCTCGCCGGCATCAGTCTTGATGGTCGCACGGCCCCAGATGTCCAGGCCCGCAAACACACCGACCGCAAGCGGCAAGCCGTTGGGCGACACCGCCGCAACTTGGCGGCCCAGCAGCGGCACCATGTCGAAGTACTCGCCCAGCACGGGAGCCAGCGGCCCTGCGGCGCCTTGCGGCGTGTTGGCAACAACCGCCCAGGCGTCCACGCGGGCCAGCACGGCGGCGGCCAGCATCTCGACCAGAACCTCATCTGCCATATCCACGCCAAGCTCACCCAGCGCCGAACGCTCAATATCCACCGTCACGGCACCGAACATGCCCGCGGCACCGGCACCGCCGTTGACGGCGACGCGCGCGAACGACGCCTCAAACGTGGGCGCGCCGCACACGATATTGCTCGGCCACTCAATGCCTACCTTGCCGGCAAGGCCCAGGCCCGGCGTCGACGCCGTGCCCACAAGCGCGTCCATCATGCCCATCGCAGCCACAAACGGCAGGCCGTGGAAGGCATGCATGTTCACATCGGGGCGCACGACCAGCGAAAACGTCAGCGAAGCATCGCCCACGCTCCACGCGCACCAGCCCGCGGACACGCCCTCGCGGCCCGCATCACGCGCCGCGTCGAGCTCGGTGCCAGCGGCAACAGCATTCATCTCGATCATCTACATACGCCCCAATTCACCCACGATATGACCCACGCGATCCTCGGGCTCCTTGACCTCGACGCCGTTGTAGCGGAAGAACCGCGCCGGGTCGTGCATCAAGTCCTCGAGCGGCACCAGCACAAAATCGCGCTCGCCGATCAGCGGATGCGGCAGGCGCAGCTTTTTGCCGCCGTGGGTCTCGCCGTCCATCCACAGCAAGTCCAGGTCGATGGTGCGCGGACCGTTGGCCTTGGCCTTCTTGGAGCGGTCGCGCCCCAGCTCGGCCTCGATCTTCATGAGCTCATCGAGCAGCACCAGCGGCGCCAGCTCGGTCTTGATCTCGATGACGGCGTTGGCAAACGCGTCCTGGCGCGTCTCGTAGGCCGGCTCGCTCTCGTAAATCTTGGAGGAGTTAGACACGCAGGTGAGTGGAATCTCGGCGATCATCTCGCGTGCGGCGCGGATGTTGTCGCAGCGATGCCCCAGGTTGGAGCCCACGGCCACAAACGCGCGGCGCGGCTGCGGCTTGGCGACGGCCCAGTAACCGTTCAGGAACTGCGCAAAACCCGCGGCGTCGTGCACGCGCACGATGTTGGCACCGGCCTGGATGGCGCCCAGGCACACGCCAAACGTAGCGGCATCGCGCTCGGCGGCCTCGGTCACGCCCGAGACGGCGCCCACAAAGCGCTTGCGTGACACGGCACACATGAGCGGATAGCCCAGTGACGCCATCTTGGCAGTCTCGCGCTGGATGACGATGTCCTCGTTAGCCGACTTACCAAAGCCCGGGCCAGGATCGATGCAGATGCGGTCGCGCGACACGCCGGCATGGATGAGCGTGCGGGCCTGGTCGGACAGAAAGCCCATGACGCGGCGCATGATGGGCGCCGAATCGGGCAGGGTGAAGCGGCGGAGCTGCGAGGTGGGCACGTAGGCTTCCTCGCGGCGGGCGCTGCGGCGCATCATGGCGGCCAGGCGGTCATTGGACTCCGATGCGGCCTCGGTGGCTGCGGGCGCGGCCTCGGGCGCAACGGCAGCAGGGGCAGCCTGCTCGGTAGCCGGCGTCTCTGACTCGGCAACAGGCTCGGGCGTGGGCTCTGATTCGCCAAACGGCAGCGAGGGCTGTACCACACCGCCCGGAAGCTTGGTCTCAACCTTGGACTCGCCCAGCAACTTGCCGCGACGGCGACGGGCTGGCTTCTCGGCCTCGCGCGCGGCCTCGGCGGCCGCTTCGCGTGCCTTCTCGGCAACAAACGCCGCAGCCGAGGTATCAAGCTGCACCGTCGCGTGCGTACGAGCAGGGGCGGCGACCTCGCCGGCGTGCATCACGATAACGCCGCAGGCGCTCGTCTTAACAAACTCGACCATCTTGGGGTCGGTGAAGCCCGTCACGTCGTTGACAATAGAGGCGCCGCAGCGCACGGCCGCCTTGGCAACCGCCACGTGGCGCGTGTCAATCGAGACGATGGCACCCTCTTTGGCCAGCGCGCGCACCACGGGCAGCACGCGGCGAGCCTCCTCGTCGGGGTTGACCGGGGTAAAACCAGGGCGCGTGGACTCGCCGCCCACGTCGATGATGTCGGCGCCGGCGTCGAGTATCGCCAGGCCGTACTCGATTGCGGCATCCGGGTCGAAGTGCTCCCCGCCGTCGCTAAACGAATCGGGCGTCACGTTGAGGACGCCCATGATGCGCGGACGGTCAAAGCTGAGCTCGTACTTTCCGCACCGCCATGTCTTGCTATCGTTCGCCATGAACATCCTCCTCAAATGCCCGCGCCGCCGCGCTCGGGCGCAGGCGGCGGGGTCGCTTTGCAATCAGTCTTTCTATTGTATCCGCGCACACGGGCTAGAACGCAAACGCGGCCGCGATGTCGCAAGAAATCAGCAGGTCGGCATTTGCATCTTGATCGGTGGGAGCAAGATTGCAAATGGCCAGCGTATCGCCGGTAAAGTAGCGCGTAAGGCCCGCCGCCGGATACACCACGAGCGAGGTCCCGCCCACAATGAGGGCATCGGCCGCGGCGATGGCGGCAACGGCGCCGGTCAGCACATGCTCGTCGAGCGGCTCTTCGTATAGCACCACATCGGGCTTGATGCGACCACCGCACGCGGGGCACACGGGCACGCCCGCGGCGTCCTCGTGCTCGCGCGAGCAAATCCACTCGGCGCTATAGACCGCTCCGCACGACTGGCAAATGTTGCGATGGACCGATCCGTGCAACTCAAACACGCGCTGCGAGCCCGCCATCTGATGCAAGCCGTCGATGTTTTGCGTCACCACGGCATCAAGCTTGCCGACGCGCTCCAGCTCGGCCAGCTTGGTGTGGCAGCGGTTGGGCTTAGCGTTAAGCGCGATCATCTTGGTTCGGTAAAAGTCGAAGAACTCCGCCGGATGTGTCTCGTAAAAGCTGTGCGACAGCATGGTCTCGGGCGGATAGGCAAACTGCTGGTGATACAGGCCGTCCACGCTGCGAAAATCGGGAATGCCGCTTGCCGTGGAAACACCCGCGCCGCCAAAGAAGACCACGCGCTTGTGGGTATCAAAAAGCTCCGCCAGCGCGGCGGAGGCCTGCTTGGGATCCGATATTGCCTGCGTCATATGAGCCCTCCGTCCTTGTTGATCGGGGCGACTGCGATTGCGCCGTCGTCCGCGGGGCCCGCCCCGCCCCTGTTGCGCTAATCTTAAGCCTGCCAACCCCGTCGAAAGGACACCATGCCTCAGACTTACACTTTCGCCTCGTGGAACGTCAACGGCCTGCGCGCCGTGCTCAAAAAGGACCCGAGCTTTATCCAGATCGCGCAAGAACTCGACGTCGATATCCTGGCGCTGCAAGAGACCAAGCTGCAAGAAGGCCAGGTCGATATTGACCTGCCCGGCTATCACCAAACCTGGAGCTACGCCGAGCGTAAAGGCTATTCGGGCACTGCGGTCTTTAGCCGCCAGGAACCGCTGCGCGTGCTGCACGCCGACGCGCTGCTACCCTACGCCGACGAAGGCGAGGCTGCCGAGCTCGTTGCCCAAGCCGCGACCGAGGGCCGCGTCTGCGCGCTGGAGTTCGACAAATTCTGGTTTGTCGACGTCTATACGCCCAACGCCCAAAATGAGCTCGCGCGCATCGATGTGCGCATGGCCTGGGACGATGCCTACCGCGGCTTTTTGAACGCACTCGAGCGCGAGACCGGCAAACCCGTCGTGACCTGCGGCGACTTTAACGTGGCGCACGAGGAAATCGACCTTAAGAACCCCAAGTCCAACCGCGGCAACGCCGGCTTTTCGGACGAAGAACGCGGCAAGTTTACCGAGCTGCTCAACGCCGGCTTTACCGATACCTGGCGCACGGCAAACCCCGACGTCGAGGGCGTCTACAGCTGGTGGAGCTATCGCTTTAATGCCCGCAAGAACAACGCAGGCTGGCGCATCGACTACTTCCTGGTAAGCGACGCAATCGCCGACAACGTACGCGACACCGGCATCCGCAGCGACATCTTTGGCAGCGACCACTGCCCCGTCACCCTCACGCTAGAGCCCTAGCCCCAACTGATCCCCTGGGGACGGAGGAAAACGGATCATTTTGGGCCTCGTGAGGGTATCCGTGTGACCCATCCGCCACGAAACACGCCCATCTACTACGTTTAAGCCACCACCCTCAACCACAGCGAACAACGCCAAAAGAAAACCGCAGGTAGAAAGCCTGCGGTTTTTCATAAAACGCGAACATTGTCGGGGGCATCAAGCTAAACGTAGTAGATGGGCCAGTTTCGTGGCAAGCGCCGTCAACTGATTCCCTGGGGACATCTGGGGACGGAAGAAAATGGATCAATTTGGCTCTCTGAGGGCCACGATGCCCGTCATATCAGCCGGCCATTCCAAAACTTTGCCGGTTTACGGGGCTGAATCGCGAACCCCTAACCATACGCAATTCCGAGATAATAAAATCGCAGGTAGACGGTGTGCCCTATTTCGAAAAATGCTGGTATGGTCGGCCCGCGCTAATCTAGCCCCGTAAACCGGCATAGTTTTGAAATGGCACTTCGGCAGTATTGATTCCCGCCCCGGCGTAACCAACCCTACAGCCCGTATTTCACGACGACTCGGTTGATGCGGCGACACCAAGGCTTGTACAGGGCGACCAAAAACACGCAGGTCGCAAGGCCGTGCGTGATATCGAACGGTACGGCGGTGGCAAGACGCGCCATGGCACCCGCCCACGTGAGCGGCTGTACAAACCCAATGATGTCATACGCGTTGATCACAACGCCGTACAGCAAACCCGAAGCAAAGCCGTAGATCAACAGCGCCGGCATACGCACGGTGCCATCGGCGCGATCAAAAGCGCCGGCATGCGCCAACGCACCGCCAACGTATCCCACGAGCCCCCAGGCATACATCTGCCACGGCGTCCACATGCCCTGTCCAAAAAAGAAATTGCTGGTCAGCGCCGCCAGCGCGCCAACCATAAAACCATTGCGGCAACCAAGCGTCGCCCCCGCGATAATGGCGATGGCGCTCACCGGTTTAAAGTCGGGAATGGGGCCAAACAGAATGCGCCCCGCCGCAGCCAACGCCGCCAGAACCAGCGTTGGCACAATCTGGCGTAAGCCCGGGCGCGACGCCTCGTAGCCCGCAAAGAACAGCGCGAGCACCAGCGCCACCACGACAAGCATGGCAAGCGCCGCCTGTTCAACGCCCGCCAGCAACGCCGCAGCCATCACGGCTGGCACCGCCAGCAGCAGCGGTATCTCCAGTTTTGCGAGCAGGCGCGCGACGCGATAATCCGTCATCCCATCACGCCCTATAAAACACGTTGTCGGCAAAGAAGTCGGTCGGCGGCTCCATGCAGGCGATCTCGCCATCAAACATCATGGAAATGTCATCGGCAACCTGCTCGGCAAAGTCTAGGTCGTGCGTCGCCATGACGACGGTGCCGCCAGCCTGCGCATGGTCGCGCAGGGCGCGGGCGATGATGCGGCGGCTGGCCAGGTCCAAACCCTTGGTGGGCTCATCGAGCAATAGCAGTTCGGGGCCGATCAACAGCAGCTTTGCCAACGCAAGCAGCTGACGCTGTCCGCCCGAAAGGTCATAGGGGTGGCGCTCCCCCAAGTCCGCGAGCCCCAGACTCGCCGCGCGCTCCCGCGCCATAGCCTCGTCGTACCCGCAGGCCGAAGCCCATTCCATCAGCTCGTCGCGCACCGTCTCGGCAACCAGCAGGGCCTTGGGGTTCTGCGGCAGCAGCGCCGCCGATGCCGCCCCACGCACCATGCGACCACGCTGCAACTTGACCGTTTTGGCCAGCACCGAGAGCATCGTCGACTTGCCGCAGCCGTTTCCGCCCACAATCGCATGCACCGCGCCAGTCGAAAACGCCACATCGAGTCCGCGCAGCACCCAGCCGGACGCCCGATCGTAGCGAAACCAGCTTCCTGTCAAGGTGGTGGCCGAGCCAGCGTACATTTTTGGGAGTATTCTGCATCCACCGGCGCGCGATGACGCCCCCGAGTCGTCCTGCGGCAAGATTTGCGCCTCAAATTTAGCCGATTTGTCCGTTTTTGGTCCCTTTTTCGCACCCGCAACGTCCGCGTGCGGGTCTAAAGAGCCCTGCCGGCCACCAGCGATGCTGAAAATTCCGTTTTTTGCACGCCGCGAGCCACCCCACCCTGGCACCTCGCCAGAAAACAGCTCTTCGCGATGCCCCAAGGAGGCAATGTCGGCCACCTCGCGCACGCGGCCGCCCTCAATCCGATACGCGCACGTCGCATATTCGAGCATCGGGCGCGGCTGGTGCGTTGCCACAACAACCGTGCAACCCAGCTCGCGGTTCACGCGAAACAGCGCGTGCAGAAAATTTTTCTCGGCAACGGGATCGAGCTGGGACGTGGGCTCGTCGAGCAGCAGCACGCGCGGGCGCAAGGCCAGCACGGCCGCCAACGACAGCAGCTGCTTGCGTCCGCCCGAAAGCGTATCGGTATCGCGGTGGAGCCAATCCTCCAGCCCAAAGAAATAGCTAGTCTCGGCTACGCGACGGCGCATCTCGTCGCGCGACATACCCAGATTTTCCAGGCCAAACGCCATCTCGTGCCACACGGTCTCGCACACGATCTGGTTCTCGGGATCCTGAAACACGTAGCCCACGCGCTCCGCGGACGCCCGGACGTCCATATCGGCAACGTTCTCACCCAGCACGCGCGCATCACCAGTGCGCTCGCCCGCCGGAGCGATCTCGGGCTTGAGCAGCGAGAGTAGCGTCGATTTGCCCGACCCAGTACCACCCACCAGCAGCGCAAACGCACCTTGGGAAACACGCCAATCAAGTCCCTCGAGCACCGGTGCCTCGGCCCCGGGATAGGCAAAACTAAGGCCTCGCACCTCAATCGCCGGCGCGGCCGAGCCATATGCCACACCCGCCGCCGAGCTCCTATCAAACCGAGCCATCAGCCGAACCTCTTCTCATCAATCGCATGCAACGCGCAAGGCAGCACCATCCAGGCAGCGTACACGACATAGCCCGGCCACGGCGCCGGCACCGAGAGCTGCGGATAAAACGAATACTGCGTCGTCGCGGTCCACGCCACTGCCACCGTGACCACGCCAAACAGCGCAAGCCCAACCAGCGCGGCAACGTCGCTGCGCCCCAGCCGATACCGCGCATACGTCGTACGACGCGTCGCGGCACCCCACCCGCGCGAGCGCATCGCGTCCGCGCGCTCCAGCGAATCTTCCATGCCCCAGCCCATCAACACGCTCGACGCCCGCAGGCGCGAGCGTACGGGGTCGGCCGGCGCGCGGCCCGGCACATCAATCGCATCCTGCACCGCCAGCACCGTACGACCGCGGCGCAAAAACTGCGGGATAAGCCGCATGCACATCGAGATCATGAGCGCAATCACCGGTGCGGCATTACCCAGCAGCGCGAGCACCTTGTCGTATTCGAGCATCGACGCCGCGGCCTCAAACCACAGCACGCTCGCCACAAACAGCCCGCCCATGCACAGGCCGTATACCATGCTCTCCAGATACACCGCGCGCATACCAATACGGAACAGCTCCGTCGAGCCCGAGGCGCTAAACAGCGGGTTGACCAGTGCAATGATCAAAATCACCGGCAGCTGCCAGCGAAGCGCGCCCAACGTGCGGGCAGCCCCGCGCGTCGCAAATCCATACGCCAACCCGCCCGCGAGCGACAGCGCGATCAGCACCGGTTGCATCGAGAACATGGTGAGCCCCAGCGTCAGCACCATGTAGAGTGCCGGCACCGCCGGATGCGACATCGCGAATGCCGCGACGGGCTCGTTGCCCGATTCCTCTCGCATGATATCCACGGGCACCCTCATCCCCTCGCTCAAACGCCAACGGCGTAGCGCCGCCGGCGCCATACACAACCAGCGCAAACGCCGCGCCCGCGGCACCGACATCGGCCGCCATGCGTCAATCGTTACGCGCTCATCATATGCCTGCGGTATCATATTGCGCCGTGTATCGTTTCCAAACACACGTCTCTATAACGTAACAGGAGATCACATGGACGCAACCGCAATTATCCTCGCCGCCGGCGAGGGCACCCGCATGAAGTCGAACCACTGCAAGGTTTCGCACAAGATCCTGGGTAAGCCCATGGTCCAGTGGATCGTCGACGCCACCATCAAGGCCGGCTGCAGCCGCGTCGTGGTCGTCATCGGCAGCCACGCCGACGAGATGCGCGCCCTCATCGACGGCGCCTACGCCAACAGCGCCACCAAAGTCGAGTGCGTCGAGCAGACCGAGCGCCTGGGCACCGGCCACGCCGTAAAGGTCGCGCTCGAGGCCTGTGGCATCACGCAAGGCCCCGTCGTCGTGCTCAACGGCGACCTGCCGCTCATCACCGCCGGCACCGTCGCCAAGTTCGCACAGACCGTCGCCACCGGCGAGCTCGCCTGCACCGTCATGACCATGACCCCGCCCGATCCTTTTGGCTACGGCCGCATCAAGCTGGGCGCCGATGGTCAGATCGAGCGCATCATCGAGCAGAAGGACTGCACGCCCGAGCAGGCCGCCGAGCTACTCGAGTGCAACGCCGGCTGCTACGCCTTCGACGGCGCGCAGCTCGCCGCCCACATTAACGAGATCGGCAACGACAACGCGCAGTCCGAGTACTACCTGCCCGACATGCTCGAAATCCTCAAGGGTCACGGCCAGGCAGTCTCCATCTTCCACTGCGACGACTACCGCGACGGCCTGGGCGTCAACAGCCGCATCCAGCTCGCGCAGCTTACCGCCATCGCGCGCGACCGCATCAACGAGCACTGGATGGCCGAGGGCGTCACGTTCATCGACCCCACGCAGGCTTGGATCGGCCCCGACGCCACCATCGGCCGCGACACCGTCGTGTGGCCGCAGACGCACCTGATCGGCCACGTCACCGTGGGCGAGGAGTGCCAGCTCGGCCCCAACAGCCGCCTCACCGACACCACCGTCGGCAGCGGCTGCACCATCGATGAGACCATCGCCATCGAGGCCGTCATCGAGAATGGCGTCGACTGCGGCCCGCGCGCCTACCTGCGCCCGGGCACCCACATGCTCGACGGATCCAAGGCCGGCACGCACGTGGAGATCAAGAAGTCCACGATCGGCGAGGGTTCCAAGGTGCCGCACCTGTCCTACATCGGCGACACCACCATGGGCCCCGGCGTCAACGTGGGCGCGGGCTCCATCACCTGCAACTACGACGGCGTCCACAAGCACAAGACCGTCATCGGCAAGGACGCCTTCATTGGCTCCGACACCATGATGGTCGCGCCCGCCCAGATCGGCGACGGCGCGCTCGTGGCCGCCGGCTCCGTCATCACCGATCCGGTCCCGGCTGACGCACTCGGCCTGGGCCGCGCCCGTCAGGTAAATATTGAGGGCTGGGCCGCCGATTACCGCCGCCGCCTGCACGAGGACGACGAGGTATAACGTTTTACCAAGCACAAAAGGAGCTGCTCCATGGGGGCGGCTCCTTTTTCTATCGTGACCTGCGCAACCGGATGAGTGGTCGGTTCGTGTCCGTTGGCGGTAAAGACGTTATCAGGACCCGATAAACCCCGCCGCGCGGTTACAATGCAACAAGGCATCTATATGGCATTCGATGTATAAAGGAGAAGGGTAATGCCGATTAATGATCCCGAGAAGTCGGAGAATATGCGCAAGTCCATCCGCGTGTATTCCGGTTCCTCCAACCGTCCCCTCGCTCAGAAGATTGCTGAGTACCTTGGGGTCGAGCTTTCGGGCCTTACGCTAAAGCAGTTCGCCAATGGTGAGATTTACGCCCGCTACGACGAGACCGTCCGCGGCGCCGACGTCTTCCTGATTCAGTCCGTGGCCGGCGGCAACGTCAACGACATGCTCATGGAGCTGCTCATCGCCACCGACGCTGCCAAGCGCGCATCCGCCCGCTCCATCACCGCCGTTATCACCCACTACGGCTATGCCCGCCAGGACCGCAAGGCCGGCCCGCGCGAGCCCATCACCGCCCGCCTCGTCGCCAACCTGCTCGAGCGCGCCGGCGTCAACCGCATTATCACCCTCGACCTGCACCAGGGCCAGATCCAGGGCTTCTTCGATATCCCGGTTAACCACCTGTCCGCACTGCCGCTGTTTGGCCAGTACTACAACGACATGCACTTCGACACCGACAACCTGGTTGTCGTCTCCCCCGACGTGGGTCGCGCCAAGGCCGCCAAGAAGCTGTCCGACATGCTCGGCTGCGACCTGGCCATCGCCCACAAGGGCCGTCCGCGCCACAACGCCGCCGAGGTCATGGGCATCATCGGTGACATCAAGGGCAAGACCTGCATCATCAACGACGACATGATCGACACCGCTGGCACCCTGTGCGCCAACGTCAAGGAGCTCAAGGCTATGGGCGCCGGTGACATCTACGTCTGCGCCACCCACGGCATCTTCTCCGGTCCTGCCATCGAGCGTCTGAACGACGCCCCCATCGTCGAGTGCGTCGTCACCGACGCCATTCCCGTCGAGGTCGGCGGCAAGATCAAGACCATCTCGGTCGCCGAGGAGTTCGCCCAGGCCATTTCCGCCGTTTACCACGAGGAGCCCGTCTCCACGCTCGTCGGCGGCGACTTCGCGCTGTAGTCTGCCGCGCATCGCATCATCTTTGTTGCTTTTAAAGGGTCGGAAGCTCGCTTCCGACCCTTTTTCTATCCCTCGCCAACCTTCCCTGGACAATTAGTTCAGATACGTATTTTTTTAAAGCCCCAAAGGGCCGTTCGGAGCCTTCTGAGCTCCCCGGCGGATGCCATGCCGCCCAAAGCTCATCGTTTTCGAGTACAACCTCCGCATATTTACCCTCAAATCGCCCTCAAAGGCCCTTAGAAACACCTCGAACGCCCGCCGCCTTATACGTATCTGAACTAACTGTCCAGTAGCCATCGTCAACCTTCTCGGCAGAGCTCAATTTCCTGCAATCCCCTCAACCGATTCCACCGATTTCCTAACACCCGGCCGTTCATGGCGCCCAGCACCCCGCTGAGCGAAAAGAACGGTATGGCGGTCGCATTCTGCCGCCAACTTAGTACGTTATAGCTATGACGACCGTGATTTCACATTTCTCCGCCCTCCGCGCAATTCGTCGCGCACGACGGGCGTACTCTGCCCTACCCTGGAGCTCCATTGATAGTGAACAGCAAGCACAGGCCTTGGCTAGCTGCATTCCCAATAATGACGCGATAGACTTTGGCGCACTTTCGATACTCGACGCCTGGAATGAAGATGATTCCGAGCTGCTCGATCTTCTCGTTTCAAACGAAGGCAACCGACGCCCCGACAAGCGACTTCTTCAGCATATTCTCTCCGCTCCGCTTCCTGAAGGTGCAATTATGCACGTCGAGGCCGACATCTACGCAACGTCTCCTGCCATGACAGCCATGCTTTGTTCTAAAAATGAATCAGTCGCCAAAACCTTGATGCTTCTCATGGAACTGGTCGGAACTTACTCCCTTCCTCCCGGGGCAACATACCCCATTGCCCATGACGACATCTGGCCCAAGGGCGATGGCTACGAAGCGACGGGCGATCTTGATTGCCTGGGCAACCAGTCAGCGGCCGAACAACAGAACGAAACCCGCTATGAACAGGCGCACTACAAATGCAAGCCCGCCACGACCATCGAAGAGCTCGAGGCGGTCGCACGGTTCGCCAAAAGTAGCTCATACGCCTCGTTTCGCACGGCAGTCAAACTCGCCCGGGCTGGATCCGCATCCCCAGCCGAATCCCTAATGTTTGCCGTTCTCGGAGCGCCCATGCGCTTTGGCGGATTCGGATGTTGCAGCCTGCCCATGGGAGGCCTGCAACTCAACCATCGAATCGACTTCGATACTCTTGCGGTCAACATGTCCTCGGGCATCCCCTATGCCATCTGCGACCTATATTGCCCGGCAGCCGGAGTCGACAACGAATACAACGGAATTGGGCATGAGCTTCAAAACGCTCGCATCCACGATGGCAATCGAAATAATGGCCTCAAGGCCATGGGCATCCACGTCCTGGTTATCAATCGCGACCAAATGAAAGACCTTGTTGCACTCGAAGCCTTCGCCCAAACGATGCATCGACTCGCAGGAGTCCGATTCCGGTACCGTATCAAGGGCTATCGCAAGCGACAGGCCGCTTGGCTCAACGCTCTGCGGGCCGGAACCGGCCTCGCGCCGGTCTAAACGGCGAATCACCCGTGCGCCGTCGAGCAGGGCTGGGCAGTTAGTTCAAATACGTATAAATGGACGCATTGAATTAGACTGTTTTGCAGCTATCTCTATACCATTCGCCCTATTTGAAGGCAGGGTAGACTTCAAAACAGCGCCATATGGACTAACTAAAGCTCCAAAACAACATATCGGCATTGAATTGAGTAATTCGAGTCCTCAGAACTTATACGTATCTGAACTAACTGTCCACCTCGGATTTCGACGGCCGTCCAAACGCCCCCAAACGCCCTCAATTACCCTCCATTTGACAGCGGCAACAGGGTCGCTCACCATAGCAGGCGACAAATCAACGAAAGGATGAACATGGCAGCTGCACAGCCGCTTAAGATTCGCATGGTTGCCGGACTTGGCAACCCTGGCGAGGAATATGCCGAGACCCGCCACAACGCCGGTTTTAAGGCGGTCGACGAGCTGGCCCGTCAGGCCGGCGTCACGTACTGGAAAAACCAGGCAGGCGCCGAGGTCGCGCTCATCAATATCAACGATCCCGAGGAAGAGGGTGGCAAGCGCCAGATCGTGCTGGTCAAGCCGCAGTCGTATATGAATACCTCGGGTGGCCCCATCTCCAAGCTCTGCCGCGAGTACAAAATCAAGGCCGAGGAGCTGCTTGTAATCCACGACGAGCTCGACATTCCCGCCGGCGACGTACGTGTCAAGGTGGGCGGCGGCCACGCCGGCCACAACGGTCTGCGCTCCATCATCGACAAGATGGGCAGCCGCGACTTCAGCCGCATCCGCACCGGCATCGGCAACCCTCCCGGCAAGATGGCCGTCGCCGACTACGTGCTTAAGCGGCTGCGCGCCCGCGAGGCCGAGGATTTCCAGGACACCTGTGCCCGCGCGGCCGACGCCGCCGGCCTGGCGATCGTGCACGGCGTGGTCTATGCCCGCGACCACGTCAACGGTGCCGCCTCCGCCAACGGCAAGCACTAAAACCTATCATTTAGGGGCAGGTTTTTTGGCAGGTTTTACCTGCGGAAACGCCCCAGTTGCGGCATCACGATAAACCGCGCGCCGCCATACACGCATAGCACCCCAAAGGGGGCCGGCCTCATCACAACCCGAGGCCGGCCCCCTTTGCTGTTTTACCTGATAAAACTGACCAAAATAAACCTGCCCCTATTCGGCAGGACGAAGTGGATAAGCCCTTTTCCCAACCGCCGAAGACACACGTAAACAGCATGTCCATGAGGGTATAATTTGCACCGTATGTCTGCACAACGCCTGTGCGCGTACGGTTTTACTCGGGCTACCGTCCATTTCCGTGGAGGCACGGTTCGGCGGCCCTAACAAGAGAGGGGTTCTATGTATAAGATCCTGGAGAAGACGCAGTTCTCTGAGAAGGTGTTCAAGTTCCGCATCGAGGCGCCTGCAATCGCCAAGCATGCGCACGCTGGACAGTTCCTCATGGTTCGCGCCAACGAGACGGGCGAGCGCGTCCCGTTTACCCTGGCCGGCTGGAACGGTGACGAGGGCTGGGTCGAGTTCATCTTCATGGTGATCGGCAAGACCACCGAGATGCTTTCCACCTACGAGGCCGGCGAGTCGCTGCGCGACGTCGTGGGCCCGCTGGGCGTTCCCACCGAGATGGCCGAGGGCCCCTGCGCCGTCATTGGCGGCGGCGTCGGCCTGGCAATTGCCTTCCCGGTCGCCAAGCACCTGGTCGAGACCGGTCACGAGGTCCACGCCATCATGGGCGCCCGCACCAAGGACCTCCTGCTCATGGAGGACCAGTTCCGCGAGCTCCTCGACGAGGACCACATCCACATCACCACCGACGACGGCTCCTACGGCGAGCAGGGCGTTGTCACCGCTCCGCTGGAGCGCCTGCTGCAGGACAAGGCCGTGAGCCAGGTCTTCTGCGTCGGCCCCGTTCCGATGATGAAGTTCTCGACCCTCACCGCCCAGAAGTACGACACCCCCATCACCGCGTCACTCAACCCCATCATGGTTGACGGCACCGGCATGTGCGGCTGCTGCCGCGTCGAGGTGGGCGGCGTGACCAAGTTCGCTTGCGTCGACGGCCCCGACTTCGATGCCACCCTGGTCGACTGGGATGACCTTCGTGCCCGCCAGGCCGCTTACCGTTCCGAAGAGGGCGCGTCCCTCAAGGCCTATGAGGAAAAGAGCTGCGCATGCCACTAGTTAACGGTCGTTTCGTTGCCGATATGAAGTCGCCCCGCACCCCCGATAACGAGGAGCCGGCTGCCGAGCGCGCCTGTGACTTCCGCCCCGTCGACAAGGGCTTCACCGAGGAGATGGCGCTGGCCGAGGCCGAGCGCTGCCTCAACTGCAAGAAGCCGTTCTGTGTTGAGGGCTGCCCCGTCAACATCAACATCCCCCGCTTTATCGAGCAGATCCGCGAGAAGGACTTCGGCGGCGCTCTCGATACCATCCGCGAGGACTCCATGCTTCCCGCCATCTGCGGCCGCGTCTGCCCGCAGGAGAACCAGTGCGAGGGCAAGTGCATCCGTGGCAAGAAGTCCGAGCCCGTGGCCATCGGCCAGCTCGAGCGCTTCCTGGGTGACCGCCCCGAGCTCGCTTCCACGCCCAAGATGGCTCCCAAGAACGGCAAGAAGGTCGCCGTCGTCGGCTCCGGCCCGTCCGGCATCACCTGCGCCGGCGAGCTCGCCCGCAACGGCTTTGACGTCACCGTCTTCGAGGCATTCTTCACCGGCGGCGGCGTGCTGGTCTACGGCATCCCCGAGTTCCGTCTGCCCAAGGCGGTCGTCAAGCGCGAGATTGATGGCCTGGAGGACATGGGCGTCAAGTTTGAGTACAACTCCGTCGTGGGCAACATGGCCACGGCCGAGGAGCTGTTCGAGCAGGGCTTCGACGCCATCTACGTTGCGACCGGCGCTGGCCTGCCCAAGTTCCTCAACGTCCCCGGCGAGAACCTGCCCAACGTCTTCTTCGCTAACGAGTACCTCACCCGCGTGAACCTGATGAAGGCCAACAAGTTCCCCGAGTACGACACCCCCACCAAGCACGGCAAGAACGTCGTCGTCTTTGGTGGCGGCAACGTGGCCATGGACGCCGTCCGTACCGCCAAGCGTCTGGGCGCCGAGCACGCCATCATCGCTTACCGTCGTACCGAGGATGAGATGCCCTGCCGTCGCGCCGAGCTGCACCACGCTAAGGCCGAGGGCGTCGAGGTTCTGCCGCTCGTCTCCCCGCTCGAGTTTGTCGCTGGCGAGGACGGCTCCGTGTGCGCCGTCAAGGTCCAGAAGATGGAGCTCGGCGAGCCCGACGAGTCCGGCCGCCGTCGTCCGGTTGCCATCGAGGGCGCCATCGAGGAGATCCCCTGCGACGTCGCGATCTCGGCTATCGGCACCAACGCCAACCCCTTCGCTGCCAAGATCGGCGGCAAGATGGAGCTCAACAAGTGGGGCTACATCGTTGCCGACGAGGAGACCGGCCAGACCACCGATCCCCGCATCTGGGCCGGCGGCGACATCGTCACCGGTGCCGCTACGGTCATTCTGGCGATGGGCGCCGGCAAGAAGGCCGCCGCTTCCATCACCAAGAGTCTGCTGGGCGAGTAATCACCTGCAGCACTAGCCATCAAACGGCAAAGTCCCCGTCGAGCACACGCCCGGCGGGGACTTTTTCTATGCCGACCGCCCCAACCACCACAAAGGGGACAGGCACCTTTGTGGTGGTTGGGGACTTGGCCGTTCGTTTTGTCTCAATCTGTAACACGTGGAGCCCGTTGAGCCCCGTAGTTGTTACAGATCAAGATATTGCTCCAGCCGCCCACGCCGCATCTCAATCTGTAACAGTTAGAGACCAAATATGCCGCCTGGTGTTACAGATCAAGACGTTGGGCTGACGGCCGAACGGTTCATCTAAATCTGTAACAGTTAGAGCCATTTTCGCTGGCTTGGTGTTACAGATCGAGACTATGCAAAAGCCGAGGATAGGCACTGCCGCCAAGGCCTTCCCCTCGGCCTAAAACAAAAATCACCACAAAGGTGCCTGTCCCCTTTGTGGTGATTTTCTCGGTCGTTTACGGCTAGCCCTCGAGCTGCGCCAGCTTGTAGCGGTAGGCCGCTGCGATGACGTCTTTGCAGCCCTCGCGACCCAGCTTGGCGCGATTGACGACGATGTCCTTGCCGCTCGTCATCTTCCACTTGCCGGCGCTGTAGCGCTTGTAGAACGCCTCGCGCGCCTTCTGCTGCTGCTTGACCAGCTTGGCGCCCTTCTTTTTGTTGAGACCACGCTTTTTGCGCACAATCTCGACGCGGTCCTCAAAGGGGGCGGTCACCAGCACGGCAATATGGTTGGGATTATTGCGCAGCAGATAATCGGACAGACGACCCTCGATAATGCAGCTCTCGGTCTCGCCCAGGTCCAAGATCACCTGGCTCATCTTTTGGAATAATTTGTCCGAGTACGAACGGGCATCGTAACGGTCGGGCAGAAACGCCATGTTCTCCACAGCCAGACGCTCGTCGTAGGCGGCCATCTTATCGAGCGACTCGCCCGCGCGCAGCGACGCACGCACCAGCAGCTCGTTGTCATACAGGGGAATCCCCAACTCGTCGGCAAGTATACGGCCAATCTCGTGGCCCTCGGCGCCAAAGTCGCGCGCGATGGTAATGACCACAGGATTCTTCTTATTCTCCAGATCGCTCATCGCGATTCCTTTCTAACAAATGAGAAATAGGCGATTCCTGATTCCCATTTTGTCACTTACGACCGTCCTGGTTTCCCAAGTGCGGCAGATTGCCCCGAAAGAGGAGCGCCGCGTACTAAATGTACGCAAGCGACGATTGAGGGGCAAGGTGCCGTGCTTGGGGAAGCAGGACTATGCGGCCACGATACGGCGTTGATAAGCCCTCACCAGCAGCGAGATACCAAAGTTGAGCACAAAGTACATCGCAAACACCAGGCCGTAGAGCATAAGCACCTGCGACAGATCGATCGCGTGGGCCATCACGACGTTTGCCGTGTACATGAGCTCGGCCACGTTAATGCCCGAAAGATACGAGCTGTCCTTAATGACGGTCGTGCACTGGCTAAACAGCGCCGGAATGATCGTCTTAAACGTCTGCGGCAGAATGATGTAGCGCATGGTGGCAAAGAAGCCAAAGCCCTGGCTCTGCGCCGCCTCAAACTGGCCGCGCGGAATCGAGTTGAGACCGCCGCGCACAATCTCGGCCATAACGGCGCTGGTAAACAGCGTAAAGGCAATGGTCGAAATCACAATGTCCAAACCCTGCACCGTAAAGTAGATAAACAGGATCCACAGCAGGTTCGGCGTGCAGCGGAACAGCTCGATATAGGCGCTCACCAGAATACGGAATGGGCGGGGCGCATAGCTTTTAACGAGCGCCAGCACCGTGCCAAAGATGAGCGAGAAAAAGATCGACAGCGCCGAGATCTCTATGGTCTTAACAAAGCCGCCCCAAATGTAGAGCAGGTTGGTCGCGTTGAAGATTTCCATGCGCTAGGCCTCCTCTACGTTGTCGAGCCCCAGCTCGGCCAGGCTCACACCGCGCGGACGCTCCTTGGAGCGGCGCTCGAGCCACTGCACCAGCATGGCGAGCGGAAAGCAGATAATGAAGTACATAAGGCAGCAGACGATGTACCCCTGCAGGTAACCGTACAGACTCACAAAGTTGTCGGAACAGTACATAAGGTCGCCGCCGGCCACAAGCGCCAGCACCGACGTATTTTTGACCAGGTTGAGCGCCTGGTTACACAGTGGCGGCAGAATGATCTTGAACGTCTGGGGCAGCACGATGTACCAGTATGCCTGCGCACGGGTGAAGCCCTGGCTCTGGGCCGCCTCCATCTGACCGCGCGGAACCGCCTCGATACCGGTGCGGATGACCTCCGAGATATAGGCCGCGTGATACAGGCCCACGCCCAAGAAGCCCAACACGAACGGCGCAATGCGCACCGGCTGGTCGGCACCGGTTATGGCCTGCAAAAACTGCGGGCCGGCCATGTACATAAAGAGCACCTGCACGGGCAGCGGAGTGTTCTGGTAAAACTCCACGTACACGCGGCTTATGGCGCGCAGCACGCGCGAGCGGGTGGTAGAGAACACGCCCAGCAGCGTGCCCAGCACCAGCGACAGCAGCAGACCGGCAACGACCACCTGCAGCGTCACGCCAAAGCCCTCCCAGAAGGGCCCCATGTTTTGAAATGTCGTCGACCAGCGGTCGGCGTCAAACAATCCTTCGAGCATTTGATTCCTTCCTACGCCGAGCGCCTACACAAGACCCCAGGTCTTGACCTCTTGGTCGAGCCAGCCGTCGGCCAGGCGATCGCAGACAACCCGATCGACCACGGCCGAAAGGTCGCAGCCCTTCTTAGTCGCCACGCCGTAGCCCTGCTCGCCAAACTTGACCTCGGGCTGCAGCAGCTCGACGGTCTCGTTCATGTAGCCTGCCAGCGTAGAGCGGTCCATGGCAAAGACGTCGATATTGCCGGCGTCGAGCGAACTCTTGATGATGGGGTAGCCGCTAAAGGCCCTAAACTCGGGCTTGCAGCTAAAACCGTTGTCCTTGATCATCTGCTCGATCAGGCCCTGCGTGGTGGCACCTTGGCTCACGCCAATGACCTTGCCGTCCAGGTCCTCAATCGAGGTAAAGCCCGAACGCTTCTTGACCATGAGCCCCACGTAGTCGGTGCGATACGGCGTCGAGAAATCCCAGCTCTTCTTGCGCTCGTCGGTGATGGTGTAGGTCGCCGCGACCACATCGAGTTGGCCGTTGTCGATCAGCGGGCCGCGCGTCTTGGGCGTTACGTCGGTAAACTCGACCAGCTCCTGGGCGCGAGCATCCTTGTAGCTCACGCCAAAGACGGCGGCCGCGATCTGGTAGCACAAATCGACTTCCATGCCCTCAAAGCGACCCTTGGCGGTGTCGTAATAGCCGTAGCCGGGAACGTCCTTCTTAACGCCGGCATTCAGATGGCCACGCGACTTGATGGCCGCAAGCTTAGACCCCTTGTCGGAGCCCTCGCCGCTGGTGGAGTTGCCGCAACCGGCAAGCACGGTCCCCGTCAGCGCGAGCATGCCGGCGCCAGCCAGCTGCAAAAAGTGACGGCGCGACACGGCCGCCCTCGTCATATCCGTCATGTCCATCACCGCGCCTAGTGCAGAATCTTGGACAGGAACTCGCGGCAGCGCGGGTTCTCGGGGTTATCGAAGAAGTGCTCGGGCGTACCCTCCTCCAGGATGCGGCCGTCCTCCATAAAGATGACGCGGTCGGCCACCTGGCGCGCAAAGCCCATCTCGTGCGTCACGCAGATCATGGTGATGTCCTCCTGCGCGAGCTCAATCATAACGTCCAGGACTTCCTGGACCATCTCGGGGTCGAGCGCCGAAGTCGGCTCGTCAAACAGGATGATGGGCTGCTTGGTGCACAGGGCACGGGCGATGGCGATGCGCTGCTGCTGACCACCCGAGAGATTCTGCGGATACTCGCCGGCCTTATGCGCCATGCCGACGCGCTTGAGTGCGGCGATGGCGATCTCGGTCGCCTCCTCCTTGCTCTTCTTTTGCAGCTTGATGGGCGCGAGCGTCAGGTTGCCGAGCACCGTCATGTTGGGATACAGGTTGAACTGCTGAAACACCATGGAACTATACTTGCGAGCCATCTCCAGGTGGTTCTTTTTGGTGAGCGGCGTACCGTCGATAATGACCTCGCCCGACGTGGGCTCCTCCAGATAATCGACGCAACGGATGAGCGTCGACTTACCCGAACCGGAAGGCCCGATCATTACGAGCTTCTCGCCGCGCTTGACGGTGAGGTTGATATCTTTGAGCACATGCAGGTCGCCAAAGTACTTGTTGAGATGCTTGATCTCGATCATGTCTGCCATGAATGTCCCTTCCCTGCGTTTACACGAGTTGAACTATTGTACGGAAAGAACCACGTTTCCGCAGCCCACACTACATCCCCGTAAAGAACCCGCAATCTTTCACCTGCTCGTTGGTGCTCATTGGGGACAGACTTAAATGAGTACCCCCCGTGGGCACTCAATTTGAGTCTGTCCCCAATGAGTGCCCTTCAGCTGCCATCAAAAAAGGGGCGCGACCGCAATGGTCACGCCCCCCTCAACATCAACTATGTGTCGGCCGGCACTTACGCCAATTTCGCGCCAACGATCTTTGCTGCTGCCGGCTTATCGAAGTTGCCGCCAGTGGCCTTACCCAGAGCGCCCATGACCTGGCCCATCTGCTTCTTGGACGTGGCGCCCAGCTCGGCGATGACCTGCTCGATCAGGGCCTCGAGCTCCTCGCCCGAAACCTGCGCGGGCAGAAGGCTCTCCAGAATCTTGACCTGCTCGGTCAGGTTGTCGGTACGCTCTTGGTCGGTGCCGGCCTTGATGGACATCTCCAGCGTCTCGCTCGTCTGCTTGATCAGACGCTTGATCATGCTGTTGACGTCTTCCTCGGTCACATCGCGGCGCTCATTGACCTCGATATTCTTCACCTCAGCCTTAACCTGGCGAATGATGGACAGGCGAACCTTGTCCTTGGCCTTCATGGCCGCGATCATTTCCTTCTGCAGCTCTTCGTTGGTCATCTGCAAATCCTCTCTAATAGCGTGGGCGGCACTCGCGCGAGTACCGCCCCATGATTACTCAGTCGTCGACGAATCGTCGGTCGAACTCTTGGTGACGCCCTTCAGGCTGACGTTGTACGGCACGTCCTTGGGCATGGGATTGACGGTGATGTCGGCATCCTTCTTGTACTGCTCTAGCCACTCGCTATACGCAGTGCTGGCCGCCTGCGTCTTCACCACGTTGGAGACGTACTTTTTGATGGCCTTGGGCACCTGGTTGATGTCATCAATCTGATTATCGACATGGAAGTAGTCGGTGCACTTGATGATGTGGTAGCCATAGGTCGACTCGATGACTTCGCTCACGTCGCCCTTGTTGAGCCCCTCGAGCGCCGTCTGGTAGCTGTCGACAAAGGTGGTGAGCTTATCCCAGCCCACATCGCCCTTCTTCTCCTTGGAACCGGTGTCGTCGGAATACTGCTTCACAGCGTCTTCGAAGCTCAGCTCGCCGGAGTTAATCTTGTCCAGGCACTCCTGCGCCTTGGCCTTGGCGGCAGCCTTGTTCTCGTCGGAAGCGTCGGAATCAACCTTGATCAGGATGTTCGACGAGCGGCGGGCGTCGTTGTAGCTGGACAGGTTTTCGTTGATGTAATCGACGATCTCGCTGTCCTTGGGCTTGCTGGTGGGCGCCACGGCATCCTTGAGCTTCTGCTGCGCCAGACTCTCCTTGAGCGAATCCTTGTAGGTGTCCTCGGTGTAGCCGTAGGTCTTAAGCGTCTTCTTAAAGGTCTTGGCGCCGCCCGCGCTCTTGCACGCGTCCTTCCAAGCCTTCTCGACCTCCTTGTCCGACACCGTCACGCCGTTTTCCTTCTGCGCCTGCTGAAGCAGGATCTGCTGCGCGTAGGAATCGATGAGCTGTTTGCGGTACTTCTTGGGCGTAAGGTCGTTGTTGACCAGGTACTGCGCCCAATCCTTGTCCTTGGTATAACCATAGGACGTGCGCATGCTCATGATCTGCTTGGTCACGGTGTCCTCGGTGAGGTTGGTGCCGTTGATGGTGGCAGCCACGCCACCAGTGAGCTTATAGCCCGAGCTGGCGCTTTCGGTCTGCGACATCAGGCCGGAGCACGCCATGGCCGAGACGGAGAGCAGCATCGCCAGCACGCCGATGACCACCAGGACAATCTTGACGGTCTTGGACACGTACGTCTTGCGCTGCTTCTTGCGAGAGCTGGAGGCGGCGCGGGCTTGCTGCTCGGGCGTCGGCGCGACCTCGGGGTTCTTTTTCTTGTTTGCCATGTTTGGCCTTTCACATCACGAATCGAACAAACGCCATTGTGTCACAACGCAGCCCCCGCGACAAAGGGGGCAACCCTGGCACTTGGGGACGTTCCTTTTCTGCCGACAGTTAGGGACAGCCCCCAAGTGCCGGCCTTAAAAGCGGCGGCGGATGGCGTCGACCATGCCCTGCGGCGTGGTCTGGCCGAGCACGTCGGCTGCGGCATCGGCGTCCATAAAGATGTTCATGAGCGCCTGCAGGGCCTCGACCTGGCCGCCCGGCTCGGCGATGCCCAGATTGATGACGATCTGCGCCGGCACCGGAGCGCCCATGCCAGCCATAGCGTTAAATGTCACGGGCGCGGCAGGCTTCACCACCGCGATATAGGGCTTGGCTACAAACCCCGGATCGGTATGCGGGATGGCGATATTTGCCGCCGGCATGGCAAGCCCCGTGGGATAGGCATCCTCGCGCGTGCGGACGGCGTCGAGCCAACCCTCGGCAATGTAGCCGCGCGGGGCAAGCTCGTCCTCGAGCTGCGCAAACACCTCATCCGGCGTCGCGCACTCCCAATTAAAAAACACCAGCTCAGGCGAGAAAAGCGCCTCGGCGTTATCCGCCATACCGTCCTCCAAAGTTGCATGGGGTTCACATTGCCCCATATGATAGCGAAACCAGACAGACAAGGTTAGTCGAGGATCCCGATCATCTCGAGTGCACGCGCGGGCGTCAGGCAAACCTCGGGCATCGTCTCCAACATGCGCCGGTCGCTCGTGACCACGTAGTCAACATCTGCCGTCTCGCCCGAAGCAATGATGAGGTTGTCTTCAAGATCCGGCATACGCTTGCCAAGCATGCGTGCCATCTCGCACTCTGCCAACGAAAGTGGAGAGGCCGTTGCTACCTGCATCATATGCTCGATGCAGGCCCATGACGCCGAGGCAAACGACACGTTAATCCCATTCGCATTCCGCCGGGCCAGACGACGAGGCAGAATATAGAACACATCCTTTGCCGTCGTGGGCGCATACAGAAGGTCGATCTTTCCCGCCTCGGCCAGTTCAACCAATCTTTTCGCTTCGTCGAACGCCCCTTCTTGCAGGTAATAATCGAGCCAAACGTTCGTATCTACCAAGAGATGCTTTGCTTCAATCATCGGCAATTCGCCTCGATGTCGGCAATCATCGCGTCATACATATCATCTCGTACGGCACCCCAGTTGTCCGCCGAAGATTCCGCCGATGCGAAATCCGAAGCGCTTAGCCCCAACGAGGAAAAAGCTAGGCCACACCCCTGCTCGGCCAGGCTCTCCGCACGGGGCGCCTCGCGCTTATCCGCCACCATAAATCCCGGCAACGTTTGGTGTTCGACGAGATAGGCCCAAAGCGCACGAATGGCATCGCTCGGCCCCAATCCATTGCGAGTTAGGACCGCGTCGCCACCAGCCTTGAGCATAGGATCGATTCGCGTGTTGAGCTGCACCGTTGCTGTACCCATAGCGGCTCCTTTCTACGTGCTAGCAGTATAGCAAACTTATTAGGCCACACAAAAGGGCCCCGTCCACGTACGGACAAGGCCCTGTCAGATTGGTGGTCTCGAGAAAGTTGGTGTAGCGCCCGATCCGAAGCGAGTCGGCCTGGCGTCCAAGAACCTAGAATACGGTTGATGCCCTATGCCGCCGACCGGCATATGAAAGACAGCGGGCCAAAAGCCCCATGGCTTCTAGCCCGCAGAAACATCGATGTTTCCAAATGATCGCAGCTTGTGTTTCAAGCGCTTTTCTACGCTACCGGCGGATGCAAATCCCAATCGGGAAAGCAGTTTGCAAAGCCTGAGAGATTTTGAGTCAAAACATTGTTCTCAGCTTGCTTCAGTCGCTCGTCCTCTTCAAACAGACTATCGAGCTCGCTCAATGCATCGAAGTCCTGCATCGCGGCATCGTTATGGTCGAAATCAGTCACTTCATCAGTCATCTATTTCACTCCATTCATGGTTATCGAGTCAATCCTATCGGCTAGGCAACCTTATCGAGCTTAAGCAGGTCGCTGCGCTCGGCCGCCGCTTCCTTCGCGCTCTTCCACTGATTAAGCGCCAGATCGATCTCGGAACAGCCTTCCTGGATCCGTTTGGAGTATTTGGCCTCAATCTCTTCTGCCTCCGCAGCGCGCTGCTTGCTCGAGAGGCCCGTCTTTACTAGACAATAGCCAGCCCCCGCAAGAAGCAGAATGCCAATAACCTGGTTTACAAACGCAAAGAAAGCTACTCCCAAAACAGCGAGGACAACGGCCGCTATCTTGTGGCTCTTGTTGCCCTTCGCAACCTTGACATCAAGCTCAGCGAGCTCCTTTTTCTTCTCTTCACCGACATAGCGAACATAATCGCCGCGCAGCGCATTACCCTCATCGCCGGTAACCGCCCTGCTTGTCCATCCGTCGAAGTCAAGGGTGATCGCCTGCGGAAATTCGGGGATATCGCTCTTGCGATACCGGTTGAAACCACCGTTGATATAGGAACCCAAAAACTGAATCGCGGTCTTCTTCTTATGCACATCCACAGACGCACTCTGGTCGCGCATCGAGCGTGTCATCTGGTCGATGATGTTCATCGTCTGCTGACGCTTCTCATCGCGGCGACGATTGACGAGCTCTCGGGCGCGCTCTACGTCTCCGCCAAATGCCTTGACCGCAAGAAGATACTCCTCCTGGCGGCGCAAATTTCGCTCCTTGGAGTCATCGGAGTTAACGAGCTCCATCAAATGCCTGTCAACCTGCTCGGCAAGCGTCCTCTCGTCAACATCAGAAGCCTTGAGGTCGGCGAAGTCATTGGAGATGCTCTCGATTGCCTCGACTTTTCCGAGATACTTATTGATGTAGTCAAACTCCTTGACCACCACCTTGAGCGCCGGATATCTCGAGCTCATATCCTCCTCGTAGCCGGTAAAGTACTCCGCCCATGACTCTGACTGCTCATTCTCGAACTCAGGGCTCTGATTTCTGATCTGCTCGATCCAGCCCGCCATATAGTCGTCGCACAGGTGCTTTTCGTCGGTTCCGAAGATGCCGTTGATATAGGCATCGATGTAGACCATCGCATCGGCATCGATGCGGGCGGCGTTTTGCGTCGAGAAGTAGCGCGCTAGCCATTCGTAGCACGTAGCCGTGCGGTTATTACGTCTGCAGATCAGAGCCATCGCAAGCGACGTGTGCTCGTTGTCACGTTTGACAGCCTCACGTATTGCGCGCTCCGCAAGATCTCGGTTGTTGTTGATCCATGCCGCAAGGGCAACCAGGACAGGCGCCAGCCAGTAGTCCGGGGTAGAAATCATTAACTCCTCGGAGACCGTCGAAATCGTCGCCTTGCGCACGAGCGCTGCATCGGTTGCCTGGAGAATACCGACCATGGTGTTTCGAACCACCGAGTAGTTGCCGAATTTCTTGTCCATCTCCTGCCGGACGCTCACGAGCTCCGTAGTCGCCTGCTCAAGTGCGGCGGTACGACGCTGTTCGAGCATCATCTCGAGAAAGTCCTTTCGGAGCTTTTTAAGGTCCTTCCGCACTTCCTCCATTTGGGATTCGACCTTATCGACCTTCGTGGTCATCTGGTCAACTTTTGTTCCAATAGCGGCGATCCTGCGCTCGATAAGGGCAGTATCTAATCCCGAATCACTCATCTGTACCACCTTTCAGTTTGAACTGTTTAGATCATCCAATAGCTTTAAGCGAGTAAGCACCCGCCATCCGCTTTATTGAGAGGCCATGCTTCGGTATTGCTCGGACACCTGCTGATAGGCCACAAGAAACTTCTGTTTGTATTGGCTTGCCTTCATCGAATTGACGATGCGCCCGACGGGCTCCACATAGTGTTCGAGAAAGTACGAGGTCCTTCTTCGTAACGCAAACGAACCATTTTTATAGGGGGACCCGGGGTTCTCTCTAATGCCCTTGAGTAGTGCGAGACACGTTTTGGGTATGTTGCAGTTGGCGGCGATATCTTGATAGAAGCTCTCCCGCTCTGCGGTCATAAAGTCTTCCGAAGCATACCGCGCTATGCAGAACGGGCACACAGCATCGATAAAGCTCTCAAGCCGAGACCGATCCTCCATGCTCTGCATATTGGCGACCACGAGCGATACCATCTGAACCTCAAAGTCACGCATGTTGTAGAGCGTCGACTCAAACAAGTCGATCAAGTCACGCACTTCGTCATATTCGAGAGGGATATCTTCGGCCCTTTTAAAGAAAACCGTCATCGAACCCGAAAGACCTTCGCAAAACTCATCGCAGTACGCAACCATAAACTGTGCTGCCGCGTTGTCTTGCATCATATTGAGCACGTCCGCGGCAAATTTGCGGGCCTCCGGAAAGTTACCACCCTTAAAAAACTTGATGGCATTGTCCTTGGCAAACGCGATTTTGCCCGTGGCCCCCAGACGCGCCCGCGAATAGTACATCTCGCGACCGCACTGGTTGCAATGAACCTTTCGAGTTGCGGGGTCAAACTCGACATCGGTGCTGCCGCAGCCCTCACAAGTTATACCGTTGATTTCCAATAGCTTCCCCCACTTCAACCATCAAAGTGCCCTGGCAAAAAGCAGCGCGAGCCCTTATTTGACAGCGGTCAGCGCCGCATTGCGCTTTTTCCAGATATTGCGCGCATCATGGACAAGGCCAACCGTAACATCTGCCGGCTCATCGGCACTCATGGAATTCGAGACCGCCTCAAGCGCGGCGGAGAACTGTCGCTCGATCTCTTGAACATGGGGTTGCGACATGTTGGAACTAAAGGAGATGTCATCCTTAAGCGCTTTGAGTTCGGCTTTGACCTGAGCGTCCCGCGCCACGGCGAGGAGCTGTCCCACATACGATCCGAACTGCGCCGTTTGGACCGTCTTTGCGGCCACGGCAGCAACCTTTTGGTCAACCTGGCGGCCATTGAAGCTTAGACCCATCTGCACAAGGACAAGCACAGCAAGAAGGACAACGTTTACGACGACTGGAATCATGCTGCCGCCCCACCCATATGCCGCAAACACAAAGTACGTGTTGGCCAGAAGGGCAACGACAAAGTAGGCACAGCTGGATGCGACCGGCAAATAATGGATTTCGGTCGTGCTTTTGACCGTGGACTGCTTATCGGACATGGCAGCCGAAATCGAAGCCGCCGCAAAAGCCAAAACCCCAAAGCCAAGCGACATAGCAAAGACGATAGGGTTCATCAGCGCGTTTTTGCAGACAAACATGATTACAAGCCACGCCACCAAGACGATTGCCTCGCCCAAAATGACACGTTTAACAGAACCGTTCATCTTTGTTTCTCCTTATTGGATCTTAGTTCCACAATCGGGGCAGAATTTGGTCCCTTCGGGCAACTCGGCTCCGCAGCTCGGGCACCTTGGCGAGATCAACCGGTTCCCGCATTCCAGGCAGAACTTGGCACCGACCGGGTTAAGATGCCCACACGCCAAACACGCAACACCCTGCTCGAGCTTTTGTCCGCATTCCAGGCAGAACTTAGCACCCATCGGATTAACGTTTCCGCAACTGGGACACACGGGACCGTTTTGCATACCTGCGGACGCGGAAGCCGTTCCAACCATGGGAGCAACAGCGCCCATGGCCTGGTTGGCCAAGTTGGAGAAGCCAGCTCCAAATGCACCGCCCATGCCAACGCCCATGCCGAGTCCCATGCCGGCTCCCATGAGGCCCGATGCGGCACTCCCCTCATTGCCCGCAGCACTCTCCATTACGTCCATGCCGCGCTCCTGCTGATAGTTGTAGCCTTCGCGCGCACGCTTCCTGGCAAGTGCCTCGGACTCGATGTCCATCTGGGCAGCGTTACCCTGCGCCTCGAGAATGCTCCGCTTACGCTGGATCTTCATCTCGTTGATGGCAGCAAGATCCTCTTCGAAGGGCTTGATGCTGTTGAACGAGAAGTTATCGAGCGTGAGACCAAACTCATCGAAATAGTTAACGAGCTTGCCCTGCATCTGAGACGAGAAGTCGCTCAGATGCGTCGCAATTTTAAGAACGGAAACCTCCTGGTCAACAATCGCCTTGGCAAGCAGGTCAGGAACATACTCAAGGATTTTTGCCCGCATAAAGGAAGTAAGTTCTTCTCGCGTATAGCGATCTCGCGTGCCCACGACCTTAACGAGGAACTTCCTCACCTGAATGGGAACCAGGCTCGAGTCATTCTGCTCGATATGCGCGCCAAACAAACCGAAGGCGCGAACATGAACGTTGACGTCTTCCTCAGGGTCTTGGACAATGATGGGCTCGGTCGTGCCCCAGCGCAGCTCGTTCATGTAGTTAGTATTGATAAAGTACACAACGGAATGAAACGCCGAGCTACCGCCGGTAAGCGAATGGGCGGCATTGCGGAACGGGGCGAATCGGCTGTCTCCCGTGTCGAGCTTGATCTTGCACGGACCGACAAACACGCTTACCTGAGAATCGCCGGCACCCGTAGCGTCAGTAGAACTGCCCGCCCCCATATTGTTGGTAAAAACGGCAATCTGCGATTGCGCAACCTGAAGATAGGACCCGTTGGGAAAATCCTCGTAGGGATAGCGGAATGAGACAAGCGAGGCATCTTCGTCGTTGCCAGGCTCCCATTTGATATTGTCGACAGAAAAGGCACCGAGAATTCCGCTGTGCCTTTCTTCCTTTTCGTTATCGCTATGGAACAGTGACATGCTGATTCCTTTCGTTAATCCCAAACCACGCGTTCCGCGTGTCTAATAAATTGTGAACTGCCGAGTCGACAGGCGCATCGAAAGCCTGTGCGCCTCAATCTGTCCCCAACTTAGCTTGGCTAATTATAGCCCTCAAGTCATCTCATTTAGCCACCCCCGATGAGCGGCAATAATGTCGCACCTTTGGTCAACTGACGAAGAACCGGGAGGGTTCGAACCCCAGATGCCCTTTTGGGCATACCCGCTGAGCGGGCGAGCGCGTTCGGCCTCTCGGTCAGCTCTTCGTAACGTCCGTTTTAGCCGCAACTAAACTCGTCGGATGGAACAAGGGGAAAGGCATAAGAGCTGCGCGCGCTGTAATGCCAAAACGGCTCGGTTAAAGTTACCAGCTCTCGTGATAGGCCATAATCGACCGACATGGGTACCCTTCGGAGCCGCATTCCGCAGACGCTACGACCTTTCCGTCTTTATAAAACTCGACGTACCAAACGTACGTTGCCGCCCCCTCCCAATAGTTTGGCTTATCAGCGACCTTGTACGCAATAGAGGCGTCATCTGGCACAATCAACTCGCGCTTGGCGTTTGCAATGAACGCATCCATGTCGGCGATCACGCCATCGCCGCGCGCAGCGGCCTCCCCATCGTCGCTGCTATCGGATGCCGCTTCAGATGGTGCTTGAGATGCGCCAGATCGATCGTCCGCAGTGCCAGAGCCGTCCTTCAAAGAGCCCTCCGAAGGCTCCACCCCTTTGAATGCCTTCCACATATCGCTGCTTGCGGACGGCATTTCAATGTCGGCCTCCGGATACTTCCCGGCGAGCTCGTCAAGAATTCTGCACGCTTCCTCACGCCCCTGGACCATCGCCTCCTGCGGTTTGCCACCATCCTCAACGGTCCTCACCAAGTAGGCGCCATTCTGCCTATCGAATTCCTTATTTTGAATTTGCACCGCGTCTACGACCTCAGGACCCTTTGCAGTAAGCGAAATATAGAAATCTGCCTGGTTACAATCCTGACTACAAGTAAATTTAACGATGCCGTCCTTACAGACAGTAATGACTTGGCTCTCACCCTGAGCAATAAAACCGTCATACTGATTCGTCATATTGCTGGAGCCTTCTACCATCTCTGACGAAGGCATAACCGAAACGGCCTCTCCATCAACAAAGCAGTAGGCACCCACAATCGCCGAAATATCGTTCTGCGCATCGACAAACCCAACAAGCAGCTCGTCAATTCCGTCGCCATTCAAATCATCGAAAGCATAGTAGTAGCTTAAAAAGCCGGGGGCAGTCTGGTTGTTATAAACGAATATCTGCCCCAGTCCAGAATCATCACCGCGTCCCTGGGCCCAGTCGTCGTAGCTGGCAGCACCAGCCCCCTTCCGCTCGCAATAGCCCGCAAAGTCCTCGTAACGCGCAACCACGCCCTCGTAAGCCCTGCGTGCTTTCTTGTTTGTTGCCGCGACTTTCTTTTTAGACGACTTCTCCTCGACTGCAGCCGGCTGCTCCTGCTGCTGCGCTTGAGGCAGCACAAAGGCTTCGTAAGCTTTGGCCAGGGCGTAAGCGACACCAGCGGTAAAGATGATTGCTGCAAGAATGGTGACAAACGTAGGCACAGCAAAACGGCCGATCTGCCGACGCTGCATCATAAAGGCCGCAAAGGACATATGATCAGAGGGCGCCGGAGAAGCGCTCTCTGCACGAGATGCAGCAGGATCGCTTGTCGCTTTTCTATCAGCAGATACCTTTGGTGTACCTGAAGGAAGCGGCTGCTGAGCATTCGCCGGCGCATCATCCACATCCAACGGTTTTCCGCATGCGGAACAGAATCGCGCCCCGTCTTTGATCTTTGCCCCGCAGCTTGCGCAGTACATAAATCCCCCCTAGAACTTCAGCATATCGAAACGGTAGCCCACAGCCTGCAAACAGGAAAGGCCCAGGAACAATTTGCTCGACTGTAAGCCTTTTCTTTCACCTTTCAAATTCGCCTGGCCCCATGCGGAAGGCATGCGACGGGCTACTTGCTAGGCGCGAACCATGTGCAGCTTGATTGCCTTGAAGATGATGTTGGCAACCGAGGCGATAGGCCAGAGCGCCACGATCGTCATCGGAACCGATTCGGGAATAACAGGAACCGCCCCGTGAATCACGCTGCCCAACCAGTAAAAAAGCATCAGAACCACGACAGGAAGGCCTACGAGAACCACAAGCTCGATTAGCATAATCGTGATACCGATAATGCCGCTACCATAGACAAAGGGAAGCCTTACACCGCTGCGGTACAGCGAGATAATCACCTTCCAGGGGCCAATCAGAAGCAGCGCCAGCGGAATCATATTGTTAAGTCCCAGCGAGCCACCTCCCAGCACGTAATTGAAAAAGAGCACATAGAGCAATGAAATCACCGCTGCTCGCCCAAGCGACCCGATGGACTCGTGAAGCGAATCCTGCAGGCAAGCAGCGGCCTCTGCATCCTCCGCCGCTTGAAACTGAGCCTCGACAGACTGGCTCTCAATCGGCTGGGCCTCGACGTAAATCGCATCCCCCACCGCACTGGCCGCAGCCGCGACCGTAGGCGTTCCGCACACGCCGCAGAACTTGGCGCCGTCGTTAATCTCTGCTCCACACTGTTTGCAATGCATAATCGGGTCCTTTCTCGTTACCCCTTTTCTTGACGATCACAAGATACGATTTGTCGTTTATCCGATATAGAGATTTTGACCGGGTAATTTTCCTAAACGTGCTACGCTATTAAATCTGCAGCTAGAGACAGGGGTAACAATGTTTGAGTTCTCCCAAACACGCACCGTTGAAGGTTCGATTCCGTTCAAGAAAGTCAACCTCATAGAGAACGAACCCAATAGGCCCGTTGGCGAGGCCCAGCTTGTCTTTGAACTCTACATGCCCACCGAGCTGGCCGTCAACAAAAGCAACGAAGGGCCCGCACACAGCGAGCGCCATGCCGATCTGATCAGGCTGGCATCATGCATCGAACCCACCGCCGTTAAAGAGCAGCCCTTCCGCGCAAGCCTCTTTAACGTACTTGATTACGCCGAACAGACCGGGCCGCTTTTTGGCAAGCACGCAATAGAATCCGTACGCGATTGGGCCAATGCCGCGATGGCAGCACTTATTGCCATGCGCATCCAGGAATACCTCAACGGGAGCTGCACAATCGCAAAGGTCTCCGCATTGGAAAGAATCGAGAAATCAGTGGTGACCTGCGCGGCAAACGGGTCATCCTTCAAGATCTACACCACTATCCTGAGGGCGGGCGGTGATTATACCGACTCATTCAAAAGCCTGCCCATCGTGCGCAAAATCGAATCCGATGCGGGATATTTCTACGCCTTTATGTTTATGATCGACGAGGAAGAATCCCTCGTTGCACTCAACGTGCTCTCTTTTGAACACGAGCTCACCGCCAATGACTTCAGTGTTTTGCAGGCGATGTTCTACATGGACGAAGACTCCAGCTCGGAGATTTCAGCGCGACTCAAGGTCAGCAATAGCGAGGAGAGCTTCTATGTAATCGACCCTCAAGCAGATATCCAGGAGCGCCGCGAAGAACTTGAAAATGATGACTGCGATGCACTCACCGCTTTGGTGCAGGCACTCGTGATCTCGCATCTCTCGGGCGCGCACGTGGATGTGTTCCAGGGTAACGAGTCCACAGGGTTCCTCTCCTTTGACAGCTATCTCTCGTGGCTCTGGTTTGATTTTTCACGCAAGCTGAGCACCGTCAAAATTGGTTATTGCGAGCAGTGCGGACGCGCCTATTCACTTGCCGGGCATCGTGGCGTCAAACGGCACTACTGCAGCGATCGATGCAAGACCGATGCCAAAAATGAGCGCACGCGCAAGGAGACGGCAAAGATACGCGAGTTGTTTGGAACGGGCACCAGCGTACGCGACATCGCCAACGAGATAGAACGTCCCGCGGCCTACGTGCGCTCGCAGCTCAATAAATGGACCAAGCTCAAGCACGATCTGGATGAAGACATTGAGTCAAACGGCTTTGATAGCTCCGCGCTACTCAAACGCTGCACCGTTGAGAAGCTCGACCTCAACAACCTCCTCAACGCCAAGCGCAAAAAGCAAATTCAGGACTATGCCAAACTCAAGCGCCTCGTTAAGTAGAAACGCTGTCATTTCCTTGCCATCCGATTGACGGGTGGAAAGTTGCTCATATACGTGTTAGTAATATATATGTTAGTAATACGTATATGAGCGAGGCACATCATGTTTGTTGGACGTCGGGAAGAGCTTGAATCCCTGGAAACCGCCTATCAAAAGGGTTCCTTTCAGTTTGCTGTAGTCTATGGAAGGCGTCGCGTAGGTAAAACCAGCCTGCTTCACGCCTTTACACAGGGCAAGCCCCATGTGATCTTCTTTACTGGGCAGCAAACCGTTGCAAGCGAAAATCTCGCGCTGCTCAGCCGCGAGATACTTGGCGATAGCGCCGCAGGAGCAGCGTTCCCCTCTATCCAGGTTGCACTCGAATCCGTCTTCGAACACTCCAAGACAGAGCGAATCGTTCTGATTATTGACGAGTATCCCTACCTCGCCGAGAGCGATCCGGGCATCTCTTCGTGCCTGCAAACGCTTATCGATCGACATAAAGACACGAGCAAGCTGTTCCTCGTACTCTGCGGGTCGTCCATGAGCTTTATGGAACACCAGGTACTAGGACACCAAAGCCCTCTTTATGGACGCCGCACCATGCAGCTGCGCATTGACCCCTTCACCATCTTCGACGCGGCGCTCATGCTTCCCGACGCACCCATCGAAAGGGTCATCGAGCTGTATTCCGTTGTTGGCGGGATGCCGCTCTATCTATCACAGCTCGATGGCACGCGTTCCACTCAATGGAACCTTGAGCATGCGCTGTTGCGTCAAGATGCGTTTTTGTATGCCGAACCCCAGAACTATCTGCTGCAAGAGGTCCGCAGCCCGGCTATCTACAATGCCGTCATAACCGCCATTGCCAACGGCTATGTACGCTCCAAAGAGATTGCCGATGTTACCCACCTCGCAACGCCACAGGTCGCGCGACTGCTCGACGCATTGATCGAGCTGCGAATCGTTGAGCGCGTCACGCCTGTTATAAAGGCAACAAAACGCCAGGTAGTCTATCGGATCTGCGATAACCTGTTTAGGTTTTGGTATCGTTTTGTTCCACAGTACGCAGGAACAATTGAGGAGGGGCTCGGAGCCGCTGTGGCCGCGCGTATCGCCAAGCATGATTTGTCCACCTTTGTAGGTCCTGCATTTGAAGAGGTATGCCGCCAGTGGTTGATGCGGCAGGTTGTTGAGAGCGAGCTGGATGTGCTGCCCAAGGCAATCGGCTCTTGGTGGGGCACGAACCCGAACACGCGCCGGCAAGAAGAGATTGACGTTGTGTTAGAGGGCGCCGATGGGGAGCTCATCGTTGGTGAGTGCAAATGGAGAAACGAGCCCGTAAATATCGATGTTCTTGAAACACTCGAGCGGCGCAGCGCGCTGCTGGGTCGGCCGATCAAACAGTATTACTTGTTTAGCAAGAGTGGATTTACCAAAGCGTGTCAAAATAGAGCGGCTCAAGCAAGCAGCGCGAGGCTTGTTGGACTCGAACAACTACTATAAGAAAGGGGCTTGGAAACAGTTTTCCAAGCCCCTTTCAGTTTTTATTCGATTCCCACCTTTTTGAGCGTATCTTTGGTGACTTCCGCAACTTGATTGGGATCGACGTGGGATTCCCCCGAAATAGAGCCGTAACCTGAGGTTGAAAAATCAAAGAAGTAGTATGTCCGGTAATTGTGCCCATAGCCAAATTGCTGATATAGGGCATTATAGTCCGTCTCGGAAATGCCCTTGCCCTCCGACGCATAATAGTATTCGTAGCCATTGCCCTCGCTCGGCGCAACTCCCCAGGACTCGTAGTTGCTTACAAGCGAAAAAACATCGCCTTTCTTGCCGTATACCGAAGTATTGTCCCCAGCCAAAGCCTGCCTGCCAGCAAGCAATGCCGTAATCGCATTGCTCATCTCATATGTTCTTTGGCTTACGAGGATGCTGCCGTCATCCGCTTTAATCAGCGGAAGAAACATCGTTCCTCCGTTGCTGTTATCAAGCCAATTTTGACTGTAAAGCCTCTTGACGCCACCATCAGCTGCCGACCAAACCTCTACGGTGTAGGACTTCTGAAGTCCCTCTATATCTCCATTCCAAGCACTCTTTAATTCGTCATCGCTCATACCGTTCACAACGGTCAAGAGCTCAGGCTGGCCATCCTGATCAAAATCAACGAGGTCGACAAGACAAAGCCCCCGCATCGCATAGACAGAATCAGTCACCTCAACAATTCGTGGCTCTCCATAGCACGCGAGATATTCCTGGCACTTTTGCTTGTAAGCGGCATACGCAGCGGTATTGTCCGCAGCGGCGCCTCCATCCTTCTTGTCGCCTTCGCCTGTCTTTGTATCGGCCTCGTTGGCCTTAGGCACCTCGAGGGAAACCTCTTTTACGGCATCAGTGGATTTAGAGTTATCGACGACTTTGACGGGAATGCTCCACTCGACTTTTGACTTGGAGTCCCTAACGGTGAGGGTATATTTTCCCGGTTTGATATCGGGAAACTGGCTTACCGTGAAGCCCTCGTCACCCTTAATCTCAGCATTGGTGCTGTAGCCGTTGTCGCCGTTCAGGGTCACCGAGTACTTCTTGATCTTCTCGCCCTTTGCGTCGGTCGGGGTAATCTTGGATTCTTGGGCCACCACGATGGCCTTGTCCTGGCCGTAATGGGCAACGTCGTCGCTGGACTTGCTAAAGAACAGCAGGTAGCTAAAGATGGCAATGGCTGCCAGGCCAACGATGATACCGACGATATAGAGCGCCTTGGGGTCCTTTTTCTGTGCGGATACATTCGCCGCAGGCGCAGGGGCTGGCGCCGCGACGGGCTTGGCGACCGGATTGCTCGGCTTTGGCCGGTCGGCGCGCACGGCTGGAATCGAAGGCGTTGCATCGGACGACACGTCGTCCTTGGGCCGGTCGTCTTCTTCGTCCGCTACGGGCTCGCTCTCCACGGGCGACTTTTCCTCCCCCGCCTCGGCACCGGCGGAAGGCTCCTTCTCCGTTTCGTCACTAGCGAAAATCTCTTCCGCAACCTCATTGATAACGGAAGGCTCTTCTGCCACTTCGTTGCTGGCAGAGTTCAGCACCGCCTTTGCATCTTCGAGTGCATAGCCACACTCGGTGCAGTATCGCAAATCGCCATCAAGCTCAAATCCACAGTTGGGACAGAACATGTTAGTCCTCCTTATCGACTTTCACCGTTGTACCGTCCTTGACCTCATCAGGGGTTACTTCGGACCCAACTTGAGACTCATCATCCCAGGACGCAACCAAAATCTCGCAATTGCCGTCCGCAAAAGTACCGAGCTCATAGTCTTCGGTGCGATACACCAGCCCCTTGGATGTCACATACAAGCATGTTGAACCCTTGATTGAATAGTCTGAAGAATTGCTCCGCATGAGCATAGAGTTGTAGTCAGACGGATACTCTCTGGCTATTTCCGTAAGATACGGCCAAACTGCCGAACTCATAGAACTGGCAAGATCCTCGGTATCAATGCCAAACATGTCCTGAGGACTAACAGTATCACCCGTATGCAAATCAAAAATAACACCAGTCACAACCGTGTCGCCATGCGGGCCCCATCCCGTCGAATAGCGCTCGTCACGGATACAGAAATAGTTCTCATCCATGTACGTAACCGTCACGTTTCTCGATATGCAGGGAAATTCGCCGTCGGGGTACAACTCAGCATCTGATTGCTCATTATCTGATGCTCGATTCGTTCGTTCCGCGTCAATTTGAAGGGGCTCGAAAATCGCCTTGTTAATTTTGTCTGCGGCGTCGTCTTTGGTGGAGCTCTTAAGTTGCGGATAGGACCATTCCATGTCAGTCCGCTCGCCCTGATTGAGCATAGGCTCGACCGGAGCAGACACCGTCAATGACTTTGCCTCCAACGTATAGACAACTTCTTCGACCGCTCTCTCGTCCTTCTTGGGCCTTTCGGTCGCTTGCTCCTGTTGCACGGATTGCTGCTGGAGATTGGGCTCGATGACGTTCTTGTAGAGCATGAAAGCAGCGTAAGCGATGCCTGCCGCGGCAATAAATGCGGCGATCATGATGGCAAACTGCGGCACTAGGCGGTTGCCGACCTGACAGCGTCGCATAAAGAAGTTGTACATCTGGGAGTGACCGCTACTCGCGGTCTTCGAGACCGGCTCGGGGCTCGGTTCTGCTGTGGACTCGGCATTCGCGGATCCTATCGCAGAGTCCGTTTCGGTATCTGTGGGTTCCATTATGACTTCAGCGGACGATGATTCTCGCTCCGACGGCTCGGCCTTGGGCCCCTCCTCGGCCGCAGTCTTGCCCGAGAGCCCGCCCAAAGGCAAGCCGCATTCGGTACAGAACCGCGCATCATCACCAATCTTGCTGCCACATTTGGGGCAAAACATGAACCTTCTTCTCCTATCCCTTTTACTCTCACTGAGTCGCGAGTTACTCACATGCCGTTTGTTTCGTAGTTTAACTATTTCTTAAACAAATCGATGGGTCACTTGAACAGCCGCATACCCGCTCAAGCAACTCTATACCGGCTAGTTATCCTTGCTCACGTTGTAGGTGTCAGTATTAAAATTCCAGTTGGACAGGGATGCGTCCCCCTCGCAGTCCAAACCGACGCTCACCTGAAGCCGTCTTCATCCATCGAGACGGTAAAATCGCCACTGCTATCTTTATCACGCTCACAGTTAACAGCCCTCTCATCTTTTGAAGACAGTCTGTATTTCAGCAACCGCACTGTTTCTGAAGCGTTATCCCATATTTCGTCTTCGATTAGTTTTACAACCAGAGAAAGGGTCATAGACATAGATCAGCCCCGGGACTCATCGATACGATTCCCCATAAACACGTAGCTTCTTTTCTGGGAATGGCACCCGTCACGCTATCCAGAGTCAGAAATCAAAGGGATATTAAAAGCCGCTTGGCGCACATATAATTCCATATGCCCCAAGCGGCTTATTCGATTATTTAAGTCGTAAGTCCCAAAGAGCGCTCAGCGAACGCTCTTACACACGAGTTAACGCGCCGCATCAATTGCGACCTTGCCGCTCTCCAGCACGTGGACGCGGCCGTCGGCGAGCATCTGCACGACCTCAGGATACAGCACGTGCTCAATCGCGTGGATGTGCTCCTCGAGCGTGTCGACATCCCAGCCCTCCTCAACAGCCAGCGCACGCTGGGCGATGATGGGACCGTTGTCGTAGATCTCGTTGGCAAAATGCACGGTCACGCCAGTTACCTTGACGCCGCGCGCAAAGGCGTCATCAATCGCATGCGCACCGGTAAAACTCGGCAGCAGCGCCGGATGCAAGTTGACCACGCGGTTGGGAAACGCCGCCAGCAGCGGCGTGTGCACCATGCGCATGTAGCCGGCCATGACCACATACTCGCAACCGCGTTCGAGCAGCTCATGCGCGATGATCTCGTCGGCGGCAATAGGGTCGGCATAGACATCCTTGGACAGCGTGAGCGTCTGGATGCCCGCGCGCTCAGCGCGCTGCAAACCCTTAGCCGAAGGCCGGCTCGACACCACAAGCTCAATCGAAGCGTTGAGCTTGCCGGCGGCGACCAAATCGATCAGCGCCTGCAGGTTGGTACCCGAACCGCTGATGAGCACACCGATCTTGAGCGGCTCGGCCGTATCGGTGCCGGTCGGACGGGCGTAGGGCACAAAGCCCAGGCCCTCGGCAGCAGCCATCTGCTCGTTAGCGCTCATCGGAGTACACGACCTTACCGGAACCCTCGACGCACTCGCCCACGCGGAACGGCTTCTCGCCCAGCGCGACCAGAGCCTCGGTCACCGCGGCCTCGTCCTCGGGGGCGACGATCAGGCACAGGCCAACGCCCATGTTGAAGGTCTTGCACGCCTCGTTGGGCGCAAGCTCGGCCTGGCGCGACACATAGGTGATGACGGGCGGAACGTCCCAGCCCATCTCGGCACCGTTGCGGGTGACCACGGCGTCGACGTCGTCGGCGAGCGCGCGGTTGAGGTTCTCGGTAATACCGCCGCCAGTGATGTGGGCGATGGCGTGCACGTTGGCGCCGCCGCGGAGCAACTCAAGAATCGGCTTGACATAGATGCGCGTGGGAGCCAGCAGGGCGTCTGCCAGCGATGCGCCGCCGAGTTCCTCGAGCGGACGGCTCAGCTCCTCGGCCTTAGCGGCGGCCTCGGGCGTGCCCGGCTTAATGCCGTCGACGCCGATGACTTTACGCACGAGCGAGTAGCCGTTGGAGTGCACGCCGGTGGAAGGCAGACCCAGGATCACATCGCCCGGGCGGACGTTTGCGGGGTCGAGCATCTTGGGACGGTCGACGACGCCCACGGTAAATCCGGCAAGGTCGTAGTCGGCGGGAGCCATGACGCCGGGGTGCTCGGCCATCTCGCCGCCCACGAGCGCGCAGCCCGCGAGCTTGCAGCCATCGGCCACGCCCTTGATGATCTTTGCCATGTGCTCGGCCTCGATGTGACCGATGGCAACGTAGTCCAGGAAGAACAGCGGCTCGGCGCCCGAAGCCAAAATGTCGTTGACGCACATAGCGACCAGGTCCTGGCCCACCGTCTCGTGACGGTCCATGATCTGGGCGAGCACGAGCTTGGTGCCCACGCCGTCGGTACCGCTGATCAGGATCGGGTCTTCCATATCCTTAAGCGCGGCAGCCGAGAACAGGCCACCGAAGCCGCCGATGCCGCCGATAACTTCGGGACGATTGGTGTCCTTGACCATCTGCTTAATCGCGTCGACGGCGCGACCGCCCTCGGCGGTATCGACGCCGGCGTCCTCGTACGTCACATGCTTGCTGTCGCTCATCTGAGCCTTCCTCTCCCACTACCGTGGCGCCGCGCGGGCGCCAAACGGTGCTCATAATTGCGTTCATTTCGGCGTGTGCCATAACAGCACCCGCCGTCATATCAACAAAACAGCAGGTAAAACCTACCAAAATATACCTGTCCCCATATGGCAGGTTTTAGGCCTCGCCGTGCTCCTCTTCCCAGCTGCGGTCGTCGTATTTCTCGACCACGGCGTCGTCGTCAAAGTACAGCGGCTTGTCCAGGTTGCGGGGCTTAAAGCCCTCCATAAACTTGTCGCGGCCAAAGCTCTCGGGAATCGCCACGGGATAGCGGCCGGTAAAGCACGCGTCGCAGTAGCCGCCCTTGGGCATGACCTTAAGCAGGCCCTCGACCGAAAGGAAGGCCAGCGAATCGGCGCCGATATACTCGCAAATCTCGTCGACCGTCTTGTTGGCGCTGATAAGCTGCGACTGCACGTCGGTATCGATACCGTAGAAGCACGGCCAGATGACCTCGGGCGAGTTGATGCGGATATGAATCTCCTTGGCGCCAGCGTTGCGTAGCATCTTGACGAGCTGCACCATAGTGGTGCCACGCACGATGGAGTCGTCGATGACGACCAGGCGCTTGCCCTCGATGTTGTCGCGCAGCGGGTTGAGCTTCATGCGCACGCCCATGGCGCGCAGCTCCTGCGTAGGCTCGATAAACGTACGACCCACGTAGCGGTTCTTGATAAGGCCCTCACCAAAGGGAATGCCACTCTCATGCGAATAGCCCTCCGCGGGCGGCAGGCCGGAGTCGGGCACGCCGATGACCAGGTCGGCCTCGACGGGCTCCTCGTGTGCCAGCTGACGACCCATGTCATAACGGCAGGCGTAGACGCTCTTGCCGTTCATGATGGAATCGGGGCGAGCGAAGTAGACCTGCTCAAAGATGCAGTTAGCAGGCTCTTCGGCGGCAGGCACGCCCTGCTCGGACACAAGGCCCTCGGCGCTGATGCGCAAAATCTCACCGGGACGGACGTCGCGGACGTACTCGGCGCCCACAATATCGAGCGCACAAGTCTCGGAGGCGACGACCCAGCCGCCGGCGCGGGTGACATGGGTGGTGGCGTCAACCGTCGCGGCGCCGTCTTGCGAGGGCAGCTGCGAAACAGAAGCGGCGTCAGCCTGATCCAGGCCCTCGTCCACGAGCTTGCCAAGCACCAGCGGGCGAATGCCGTGAGGATCGCGGAATGCGTAGAGCGCCTGCTCGTTGATGAGCGTCATGGCGTAGCCGCCGCGCACGAGCTCCATCGTCTTGCGGATACCCTCGCGTAGATGGCCTGTACGCTGAGTAAAGTAGCCGATAAGCTTGGTCGCGACCTCGGAATCCGAATTGGAGAGGAACGGCACGCCCAGCTCGATCAGCTGGCGGCGCAGCTCGTCGGTGTTGACCAGAGTGCCGTTGTGAGCAAGCGCGATAATGACGCTGTTGATGGTGGAAAGATGCGGCTGAGAGGCTTCCCAGCTCTTGGCGCCGGCAGTGCCGTAGCGCACATGACCCACGGCCAGCTGACCGGAGAGCGTCGACAGGTCGGCGTTGGAGAACACGCGGTCGAGCAGGCCCAGATCCTTGCGGACCATAACCGTGCCGCCATCACCCACGGCGATTCCCGCCGATTCCTGGCCGCGATGCTGCAGCGCGCGCAGACCAAAGTACGTCAGTCGAGCCACATCGCGATCGGGTGCCCACACACCAAAAATGCCGCATTCCTCATGCAGCTGGTCGGAGTCCGGATCATACGTCGACATGGTCTTCACCTGTCCCGCGGCACGCTCGGCCGCGTGGATGGTTTCTTGAGACATGGCATCCCCTCAGAGCCTCGTTATTTGGCGTTACCTGCCCTATTATACGCACGGCAAGACAAGCACTCCCGCGCATGAACAGCGCTTTTTAAAAGCCCACCGAGCTAATAATCCGTTTTGCAGCCAAACATTTTATTGGGCAACCGCCTCGGGGCCGACGATCCCGCATACTTCCGTTACGACGCGTCTCGCCCGCCGTTGGGGCTTGCATTGTTGCAATTGGGACGTTCGTCCTGTCTTTTGGCAGGTCGGCGGCGTATCCTTGTACCTACAGCAAAACGAGAAAGGTTATGTATGGATCGAAACGAACTCGACCCCAGCGTCCCCAGCGCCACGGAGGTCAAGAAGATCCCCCTCATCATTAAGGTGTACGCCGTCCTGTGCATCCTGTCCGGCGTGGGCACGCTCCCTTCGGTCGGCGCCTTTATGTGGCAGGTCATCACCGCGCTCATCAACGGCAACGCCGCCGCCAACCTCGGCGACAACACGCTCGTCGCAGTCGGCCTTATCGTCGCCGGCATCATGCTCTCTGCGGCAAGTGCCGTCATCCTAATCATCTTTGGCCTGGACCTTATCAAAAACCAGCGCCGCAACGCCGCCCGCCTGTCCTATATTCTCATCGCATTTACCGTCGTCGAGCTTTTGGTCGACGTGATGCTCCAGGGTATCGGGCCCTTCTTGCTGCGTCCCGCTATTCAGCTCGGCATCCTCATCGCGCTTTCGGCCACCGTCGACCCCACGCTGCGTCAGGAGCGCGAACTGCAGCGCCGCCTGCAGGAGATGCTCGACCGCGACGCCGCCGCCGAGGGCATGCTCGGGCGCGATGAAACCGGCGAGGGCTACATCAAGCTCAACTACTTCAACCTGTTCTGGGTGTTCTTTGTCTGCTGCATACTCGGCCTGATCGCCGAGGACATCTGGCACATGACGGTCGACGACCCGGGCGTCTATCAGAACCGTGCCGGCATGCTGTTTGGCCCCTTCAGCCCCATCTACGGATTTGGCGCCGTGCTCATGACCATGGTGCTTAACCGCTTCTACAAAAAGAACCCCATCATCATTTTCCTGGTGAGCGCCCTGCTCGGCGCCAGCTTTGAGGTGTTCGTGGGCTGGTTTATGCAGACCGCGTTTGGCGTGGTCTCGTGGAGCTACTCGCACATAACGCTGTTCGGTTTGCCCGATCCGCTCGTGGTCCTCACGGGCGGACGCACCTGCACGGGCTTCGCCTGCCTGTGGGGCCTGGGCGGCCTCATCTGGATCAAGCTGCTGCTGCCGAGGCTGCTTAAGCTTATCAACAAGATCCCCTGGAAGAGCCGCTACTCGGCCACCGTCATCTTTACCGTTATCATGCTGGTCGACGGCGTCATGACGCTGCAGTCGCTCGACTACTGGTACCAGCGCGTTAACGGCACGGAGCCGGACATTCCCGTCGCACAGTTCTACGGAGAGCACTTCGATAACGAGTACATGGAAAACCGCTTCCAGAGCATGACCATGAGCCCCAAGGATGCGACGCGCGTATAGCGCTCACCGCGCCCAAAACGCAAAATGCCCGCCGGTATCACATGTACCGGTGGGCATTTTTATAAACGATCCTTCTATCGACGCAATCCTCTATGCCTCGCGCTCGACCTCACTCACGCATTCGTTCTTGATGGTGCCAACGAGCGCCTGCAGTGCATCGACCACGTGTGGGCGAATGTCCCCGCCGATAAGCACGAGCATGATGTCGTCACCTACGGTAAGCTCGCCGCTTGCCAGCCACACGCGCACATAGCCGATACCCGGCATCGCGCGCGTGGCCTCGATAGCAGACCGTACCTTTTCGGCGTCGTAGTCAAAGACCATGCCGCCCACCCTGTGGCCTGGCGCCACGCCATCGGTCTCGACTCCGCGCACCTCGGCCTTGGGCGTCGCGCGCACCACACCGTTATGCGTCAGATACATCCCACAGCCTGCCGCCGAAGCATCGGCCTTGGCCTCGCGCAGCCAAGCATCAACCGAAGGCATCGTTTTGCCATTCTCGAGCATTATTTCTCCCTTACCGTCGTCGAGTAGCCAATTTGGAACGGGGCTTTTTTAGCTACTCTCGAACAACTTATTCCTCGACCGGCGTGAGCACCATGACAGCACGCGTGTTGCTCAGCGATAACGAACGACAGGTCACAAGCGTTACGACCTTCGTTGCCGAAGCGGCGCGGTCGCCTGCGTCGCTCGCCACGGCAGAGGCACCGGCAAGCATCTCGGACAGGTAATTCTTCAGTCCGTCATCGCCCTCAAAGTTGGGCGTGCGCGCCTTGGCATACGTGTCCTCGACCACCTTGGTCGCCAGTGGGCGCAACTTATACGTCGCATCGCGCGTAATGTAGTACACGTATTCCATGCTGTCGAATGTCGTCTGATCGGTCGTACCCGAAATCACGTTGAACATCGAACCGTCGTTCATGTGATGACCGTAAATCGTGGTCTGCTGATCCACCATGCCCGGCGCGGTGTCGTCGCTATCCAAAAAGATGGCGCCCGACGCATTGGCGGTGCCGTCGAACAGCGTGTTGAGGTACTTGGAGTTGTTGTTGGTCTGCACCACGGGGTAGTTGATGTTGGTGCCGGGCGCGTAAATCCAACCCACAACCTCGGGATTTGTCTGGGCAAGCGCATTGAAGTCGATAATCGGCACGCCGCTGGCGTCCTTGTCGCTCACATATTGCTTTTCGATTTTCTGATACGAATCGCTCGCCTGCTTATAGCCAATCTGGGCATTAATAAAAATAGCGGCGGCGGCGACAATCAGACCGATACCGATGATGATGAGCAGAATGGGAATAATGGAGCGGCGCTTTTTGCGCGGCGGCTCGGTGCAATCCGACGGCGCGGCATGCGATGAAGACCGGGGCGGCTTCTTAGCGGAGCTATAAGACGAAGGACGATATGCGGCCGGCGCGTCCTGTCGACGATGCGTCGCCGGTGTCACGGGGCGCGGCGCGCGCGGCTGCTGAGGAGAGGATGTCCGACCCTGCTGTGCCGCACGGGCAGCACCTGGCTTCGACGGATCGGGAATCTGAGAAGCCTTGAATCGTTTTCCCTGATAATCGGACATGGCTCTCCTTATACTGCGGTGAAACGGCGAAACGCTTAGGCGTCAGCCATCTCCTGCTTCATCTTCTCGATAACCTTGCGGTACTCGGGGTCGCAAGCACCCAGAATCTGTGTGGCATAGATGGCGGCGTTCTTGGCGCCGTTGATGGCAACGCAGGCCACGGGCACGCCCGAAGGCATCTGCACCATCGATAGCAGCGAATCCATGCCGCCCAGGTCACTCGTCTTCATAGGCACGCCGATAACCGGCAGCGGCGTAAAGGCAGCCACGACACCACCCAAGTGAGCGGCCTTGCCGGCGGCGGCGATAATCACTTTGATACCGCGATCGGCAGCAGTCGAAGCCCACTCGTGGACCTTCGCCGGTGTGCGGTGTGCGCTCGCAATGACGAGCTCATAGGGCACACCGAACGCCTCGAGCTCGGCGGTGCAGCCTTCCATAACACCCAGATCGGACTTGGAGCCCATGATGATCCCGACAACCGGCTTTTGATCTGCCATAAACAAAGACCTCCTGTTGAGAGCGGTGACGCGGCCAATCCGCGACCCTTAACTGCAAATAATTCAAGTATAGCCGCCGATGCTGATGTGTTCGGCGGGAGACGGAACGCTTTGCGAGATTAAGGCCGAAGGGTCGGAGCTTTCTACCTACATTCAAAAAGCGTGCCCACCGTCCTTGGGTGGGACGGCGGGCACGCTTGCTTAGCTGTTGCTGGGGCTACTTAGCCTTGCTGCGACGATGGAAGAAAGCGCCGATCGCGGCGATGATGGCGCCAAGACCACCGACGGTCGCGACGGTCGCCGCCGTCTGGTCTCCGGTATTGGGAATCGCCGAACCGTTCTTCTTGCTGCCCTGGGCCTTGTCGCCTGCGGGCTTGCCCGCCTGGTTGCCGCCGTTCGAGCCATTGCCGGAACCCTGGTTGCCCGAGCCGCCCTGGTTGCCGGAATCGGCATCCTTGAGGCTCTCAATGGCCAGCTTGAGCTGGCTATAGGCCGCCTGGATCTGGGTGTCGGAAGCATTCTCATCACCCAAGACGTCCTCGGCGTAGGTAATGGCATCCGTCAGGGCCTTGACAGACTCGGCCGTCTTGCCCCTGGTGTCAGTCTCCTTCGCCTGCTTGACCAGGGCCTTGAGCTGCTTCTTAGTCGGATTCTCGACCGGGACCACCGGGGTCTTCTCGAGCGCGTCGCGGGCGCTCTCGAGCGCCCTGAGCGCCTGGTCGACCTCGTCCTGCGTGGCATCCTCGTCGCTCAAGATGGCGCGGGCGCTCGCCAGGGCGTTCTCGAGCGCCGTCCAGGAGGCCTCGGTGTAGTCGCCGGCCTTGAGGTCGCCGGCGGCAAGCTCGGCATCAACCTTTTCGATCGCGGCAGTGAGATCATCCTTCGCCACCGGATCGGGGACGGCCGTACCGTAGAACTTGAGCTCCGCCATGCTGCAGTAGGCATCAACGTCGCCCCCGCCGGCGTGAATCACCTTGACGGTCACGTAGCGACCGCGCGCGGCGCCAAAGCTCATCTGTTTCCAGTCGCCACGGTCGGTGAGCACGCGGCCATCGTTGTCGAAGGCGAACGTACCCATCGACGCGGCGGTGCCCTTCTCATAACCGTCGGCAGTGTCGGAGACCAGTATCTCGGCCTCGAAGATATCGCCGTTAGTGCCGCCGTCCTGGCGCGGCAGGAATGTAACGTCGGTGAGATCGTAGTCGCGGCCCAGGTCGACACTCAGATACTGGGGCATACCGGTCCCATGGGCCCAGTCGCTGTGCCAAAGCGTCCGCTCGTCGCCGTCGAGAGCGTTGACGGCGTTGCTGCCCTCGTAGTCGGCCTCACTCGAGAAGCCGGCCACCTTGACGTTCTTGCGGTTCTCGGGCGTGTTGATGAGAATCTTCTCATCAACAGGGCGCATCTTGAGGCCGTCGATTGCCTTCTCGATCTTGGCTGTGGCGTCTGCGACATCCTTCTTGCTATAGCTGCCCTGGCCGCTGTCGAGGAGCTTCTGAGCCGCCTCGACCGCAGTGGTGAGAGCTGCATAGGAATCCTTGGTGTAGACGGACTCGCTGTAGCCCGCGGCCTTGGAAAGCGCTGCTACGAGCGCAGAGGTATCGACACCAGCCTTGACCTCGACCTCATAGGATGCGGTCTTGGAGGGGTCGAGTACCGACGCCACCGTGATCTTTGCCTTGCCGGCCTTGTTGGCACGCAGGTAGTAGCTCACGCTATCGCCAGCCTGAACAGCGGAGACGCTTACCACAGAGGGGTCGGAGCTCTCGACCGTCACATAGGGGTAGCCAGCGCTCTCAGGCGTAGCCTTGGCGTCGACGGGCGTAATGTCGCCTTCAAAGAACTCGGTCTGGTTCTTGCCTAGCTCGACACCCTCGATGGCCTCGACACCCTGCGTGTAGTTGAAGTTGACCTCACGCAGTGTGAGCATCTGGTCACCCGATGCCTCAAGCGGCGTGACCTCGACCTTGGTCGCCTTCTTGCCCTTGTTCTCGGCAGAGAGGTCAAAGGCGTAGCGAGCAAGGAAGGAATCGTACTCCCCGCCCGCGAACTCTTGGGTCGAGCCATCCTCGAACGTCACGACAGCCTTGATCTTCTGCACGGTTCCGTTGCCACCGTTGCGGTTAACGACCTCGACACTATCGAGTTTCGACGGCGTCTTAAATGCGAATGTCATCGTGGTGGGAAGCTTCACGTAACTCGGAAGCTTACCCTCGCTGTCCCAGTTGCCGCTCCAGTTCCATAGGAACTCAAAGCCGTTGTCGCCCTCGTTATTATCGAACAGCGCGTTATAGCTCTTCTGCTGGATAAGTTTCTCGACGTTGGTCCCGTCGTCGGTCGTGAGCTCATCGTTGGTCATCGTGATGTTGAAGGCGTCCTGACCGTACTCGGCGACCGTTGGCTGAGGAACATCCGGCATCGTCACCGTGCCGTCGCTCGCAAACTCAAGTGCGTCGCATGCCGGACCGATGAGCCAAGATGTCGAGGGCAGTTCGACCTTGCCGGCGGTCTTGGCCTTGAGCTTGAAACTCGCCACCGCGCCGGTACCGTTGTAGAGCTTGCCATCGCCGCGGTTGGCAAAGGCGAGATTGATAGTCTGCGTTCTGTCCGCGAACTGGACCTTCTCGCGAGACAGGTTCTCCATGCCGGCAGTCGAGCCGTCCTGCGCGATGCTCTCGGACACAAACTCGAACTGGTCGCTCTTGAAGTTGACGAGAGCGCCTAGGGCGTTGACGTTCTTGGCGTCGGCCGCATAGACATCAACGGTGATCTCATCACCGGCCTCGACCTCGGTCTTGCTCGGAATCACCGCGAGCGAACCTGCGACCTTTCCCTTTTGTTTAGTGCCGCCGTCAAGACCCGCCATGGTGAACGAGTAATCGTAGACGTCGTAAACGCCGTTATCGTTGAGGTCGGCGAAGTGGTCGCGGATCTGCGAACCGAACGTCGGGGTATCGGGCTCGCGATTCTCGAGGCCCAGATAGTTCTTCATGTTGGAGTAGTCTCCGTCGGAGATCGTGGCCTTGTTGAGGTTGGAGCCCACGGCGAAGCCATCCGTGCCGTCGGTCTTGTAGATGGCAATCTCGGACGCGGAGAAGAAATTGCCGACCGAGGCGAGCGGTGTCATGCGCACGTAACGGGCGGCCACGGTGCCGTCAAACGCTACCGTCTTACAATCAGCGGAACGTGCCCAATCGACCTCCTGGCTCGTCCAGTGGACGCCATCGAGACTCGTCTCAACACGCATCTTGGTCACAGTGCCGTTGCCGGCGTCATCGCGCGGATAGTACTCGAGCTTATCGAGCTTGTAAGCGCGTCCATAGTCAACGGTAAGCGCCTTGCCCAGATCGTTGCCACCGGAGTGGAAACCGCCGTCGCCCGACTGGAACTCATGGTCGAAGGCGAGCTCGGCCTTATGGCTGCCGTAAAGTGAGCCCTCCCAGGTGATTTGCTCGGCGTCGGGGACGTTCCGCCACGGATCGAGTGCGGAGTTCGCCTCGAGCACATCGCTCCAGGCGGAGTAGCCCTCGGCGTTGCGCGAACGAATCTGGTAGGTGTGCTTGCTATTGTAGGCGAGGTCGGTGTGCGTGAACTCGGCCGCATCACCCACGGCGAACACGGTGCCGTCGACCTTAAGGTCGTAGGAGGTAGCACCATCGACCTTTCCCCAGGTGAGCTTGATGCTCGTTGGGGTCGTGACGTCCTCGGGGGCAGCAAGGTTCGTGGGTGCGGAGAGGCTCTCGTTGAGGCGATCGGCTGTGAGCGTGGCGTCGGCGTTCACGAAACCGCCCAGCTCGAGCGTCTGCGCCGCCGCAGCAACATCGGTCTTCGCGAACTTGACGTAGACCTTGGGGTTCGTGGTGATCTTGGTGTTGTTAAAGCTCTCGCCCCGCTCGGCCTCGGTGCCGTCCACATCGCTGCCGTAGTGGTTGAGGTTAGGGGTCTCGCTGTAGAAGTAGACCGCCTGGCCGGCCTCGGGGGTCGCGGTGTCAAAGGTCTCCTGCGAGTCGACCTCAACCACGTTGAGCGCGGATCCGCCGTTCTTGGCGACGACGCTCATGGGCTTGGCGGACACGTTGGCCACGAAGGTCGTGGTGCGATTGGAGTCGTAGCCGTTGTAGCCACCCTGCGAGGCTTCGGCGGTAAAGGTCGCGGTGCCGCCTGCGGCCTTGGATCTGTAGACGGTGCTCACATGCTCACCGTAGGAGATATTGTCGATCGTACCGTAGGAATCGTCCTCAGTCGTGTTGTTCTCGATGGAGGAGCCGTCGTCCTCGTACTGCGTAAAGGTGCCGTCGCCCTCGGTGGCGAAGAACTCGACGATACGCTGGCTGCGGTCGGTACCCTTGGTGTTGGTGTCGCTCACGGCCTCGGGGTTGTTGTTCTCGGCGTACATCGGCACGATAGCGTTGGCCTTCACAAACAGCGGCAGCTTCCAAAGCGGAGCCTCGTAGTTGTTGAGAACCTGGCCGCCGCGATACTGCTTACCCGAGAAGTAATCGATCCAGATGGTGGGATTCTCGTCGGTGCCGTAGTTGGGGAGGTAAATCCCATTGCGAATGTCGTTGCCGTTCTCGTCTGCCTGGGTATCCTGATACACCGGTGCCACTAGGAAGTTCTCACCGAACATATACTGGTACTGCGTCGAGGTGCTTGCGGCGTACTCGGAGTTATCGGAAAGCAGCATGGCGCGGATCATGGGCAGGCCGGCATCGCCGTTACCCGTGTCGATGTTGGCCGCCGAGGCCGCGCTCGTGTAGATATAGGGCATGAGCTGCGCCTTGAGCTTGAGGTAGAAGCGCGAGATGCCTGTGTAGGGATCGCCGTGCGTCATGGGCGATTTACGGTAGGTGCCCCAACCGTCCATGTCGAGCATAGAGGGCGTGAACGTCTTCCACTGGTAGTCACGCGCAGAGATGATGGGGTCGCCGCCAAAAATGCCATCCATGTCGGAGCCGATGTTGGGGTTGCCCGAAAGACTCTGACCGATATACGTGGGGATATGGAAGCGAATGTACTCCCAGTTACCGCCATACTGGTCGCCGGTCCAAATGCCACCAAAGCGCTGCGTGCCGGCCCAACCATCGAGCGTGATGATGTTGGGGCGCTTGTTAGCGCCGGTCGTCACCGTGTCATAAGCTGTCTTGATGCCATTAAGACCAAAGGAGTAGCCAGATCCAACCCAGGCAACGTCGGTCTTAAGGGTAGTGATGCCTCCCGTCTTGACCTCGGCGTCGAAGTCGCGAAGCAGATGCCACGGGGTCTCAGGGTTGCTGTCGGGCTCAAGGTTGGACTGGGTCCACAAGCCCGTGCTCACACCCTTTGAGTTGGCATACTCGGTGAACTTCTTAAGGTTGTCGACGTTGGCACGCACAGCGTTAAGACGGTCGGCCGAGCTCGCTCCGTCGGAGTTGACGCCGCCGGTCTTGTAGTAACCGTTCTGGCCATAGCCGGCGCCGTAGCCGTCGTTCGGCAGGAACCAGCCGAGCGGCATGTCGCTGTCCTCGTAGTCATCGATAACCTGCCGAGCAGAGAACTGGCGGTCGAAATCGGTCGCTTTCATGTTCTCGGTATCAACCGTAGGGCCCTCACCGTTGAGCGTCTCGGCCGCAAGTGTGCCGTCGAGCTTGTAGCCCGTCGACATGCCAGACTCGTACTTAACGTCGCCCTTCTCGCTCGAGGACTTGCTGCCCTTGGTCTCCCACTTCTTTTGACCCGTGGTCGTTGACCAGCCATCACGGTTATAGGCATTAAGATGACCAAGGTAGAACCCGTACTCGGGCAGCAGTACCGGGTTACCGGTCACCTTGTAGTAGTCCTGCAGCATCTCAGTTGCCACGTTCGAAGCTCCCTCGTTGGTCGCCACGAAGTAGTAGGCATCAAACTCATTCTCGCTGTGCAAAGTCGTGACCGTCGATGAGTCCGTGGAACCGAAGTCGTAGGAACCCTCTGCAAACGTGTTTCGGAGCACGCCGTAGCCGTCACTCGTCCAATAAAACGGGTTGGGCGAGGCAACGCCGCCATCGGTCCAGTTGTTCGTGTTGGAGATGGCGATGGTCTGGTTGGTGTGCAGGAAGCGTCCGTTCTGGGTGCCGCCGCCAAAGAAGTTCTCGGACTTCTCCTTGGCGAGCGTCTGGACGGTACCCTTCTTATCAAGGTCGAGGGACGCGGACTCGGAAACCACGACACGGTCGCCTGACTTGATACTCATCTTGCCAGTCGCCTTGTCCAGGATCACGGTCGCCTTTCCGCCGGTGATCTCGATAGTGTCGCCCTTGTCGGCAACCGTCGCACTCGGCTTGCTGTAGGTGTCCGAGGTATCGGGCTGAGCCTGGATCTTAGCCGTGTGGGACTTACTGCGCGGCGTGGCGTACTCGGAAAACTCACCCTTGGGGTCGACGTTATAACGGAAAATACCGTCCTCGAGGAACGTAATACGGCCCTTGATGCCGTCAGCGAAATCGATGTCGACGACATTCGAGGCAGACTGGGACACGGTCGCCGAGTCGACGCCCTTGAGTGGCGTGGCAATCGCCTGCTGGGGATTGGCAAACACGAGCGTCGCTGCAGTGGCAACGAGGACCGCGCTTCCCTTCACCCACCGTTTCGTAAAAATGGAATTCCTGCGCATCTGGTCTCCTTTCTTCCGACATGCTGAGGTGCCGAGGACGCCCCCCCCCGGCAGCATGGGAAAACGTATCAAACGGAGATGTTCGGTACATTCCGCACAATGGGGGCCACCCGTTACCAAGGGGCCAACTGGTAGTAACCAGATAGCCACCTACTAGGTCATATCAACATATGGGAGCACTTGCGCACCCAAGTTCGGAATTCTCCCAGCGGCAGCAAAATAAGCGTCAACGGCAAGGTGGGCTTAATAAGCCATACCAATTGGTTCTTCAGTCAAATACCAATCTAGCAAAAATGTACTGTTTATCTGGTATTACACAGACCATACCTTTCCCTCGGGAACTGGGCTTCGCGAAGTTTCCCGAGGGAAAGGCTCAGCCGCCATCCTGCAACCTACCGGGGATTGCCATGACGTACGTTGGCTGATTTGGTTTGGAATGAGATGTTGACGGTGGCTGATGGGCACAACTGTCCCGGGTGCATTTCAAGATGCACCTAAATGTCTGTCTTTATCCTTATAGATTGTCCAGGTAGTCGTCGGCATCATAGGTAAGGCTGTAAGCTTTATTCAGGATGCGCACGAGCTCCTGGGCATCGTGCTCGCCGAGCGCTGAGAGTTGTTTCGAGAGCGATGCCACACTCTCGGCATTTTTTTTCGCCGCGAAATCACGGCCTTCCTTGGTAATGCTCACCAGCACACGCCGACGATCGTTTGGATCAGTCCTGCGCTGAACGTAACCCTTACTCTCGAGTGAATCCAAGATATGCGACATGCGCGCACGGGAGAATTTCAGCTTCTTGGCAATCTCGGAGGGAATGACATCACCGTCAATACCCGATAGATACTGTAAAACCGGTGCCTCGCCCACACTGGCGCCGCCGGCAGCACTCAAGGATCCCTTGGCAAGGGAACGTGAGTACACAATCAGTTTTCGAGCGACGTCATCGTAATCCACTGGGGATATTGTCCTTTGCAACTCTAGAAGGGCCATAAAACCGTCATTTGCCGTACATTAGTTAACATTCGCAACAATTATTTATGATACCCCAACGCGGAAGTCTATTGCTCGTCCTTCTTGCGTCGCATAAGCTCCTCAACGTCGACACCAGCGGCCTCGAGCATGCGCTCGACATTCTTTTTGGCGTTGGTCGTGCCGACCTTAAGCACGATCGAAAGCGGAGTGCCCACCACCAGGCACACGATGCCCACGGGGACACCCCAGCCGGGGCCGCCCTGCATACCCCACATCCCCATCAAAAAGCCAATCGCCACGAGCGAATAGCCCAGGCGCAGCCAAACATTGAGCCGCTGAATAGCATCGGTCTGCATCTTTGCCTCGCGAATCAAGTCGTCGCGCGAAAGGTCGTGTCCATGTTTCTCGTGCATATGGTCCTCCTCGTGCAAAGTGTGCATCATGCGCAAGTGCATCGTTTGTCGAATACGTCATCTTTCAAGAGCAATATAGCGGGTGTCGTGTAGGCGATGGAGGTCGCTGGCCATATTGCCCTTGAAGGGCGGCGCAAAATCAGAAGGCCGTGCGGTTGAGGCCGCACGGCCTTACAGGGGGCCAGGGGATGATGACTAGTAGCTCAGTGCCGGGTCGAAGAAGCCAATGAGAACGCCCACAAATGCGATCACAACGAGGATCAGCATCATAACGATGGGGTTGACCTTCTTCTTGGTCATCATGTACCAGCAGAAGATGATGAAGACCATGGGCAGCAGGTGCGGATAGATTCCGTCGAGCGTGTCCTGGAACTTACCGCCGCCGGGCAGCACCAGATTGGGGCTGCAGGTGATGGAGACCCAGGTAGCACCGACTGCACCGATGACCATGGTACCGACCATCACGATGGAATCACGCAGAGCCTTGGCCTTGGGGCCGACGAGGGCCTCGACCGCCTTGCCGCCGAGCTCATAGCCCTGGTTGTAGGCAAAGCGCATGCCAAGGAACATGAGCAGGTTCCACACGACAATATAGAAGATGGCACCGAGCGGAGAGCCGCCGGTCGAGAGACCGAGGGCGATACCGAGCAGGATCGGGATCAGGGTACCGACGATCAGCGAGTCGCCAAGGCCGGCGAGCGGGCCCATGAGGCCGGCGCGGATGCCGTTGATGGCGTCGTCGTCGATGGCCTCGCCGTTTGCGCGAGCCTCCTCGAGGCCGGCGGTGACGCCGACAATCATGGTGCCGATCTGCGGCTCGGTGTTGAAGAACGCGGAGTAGGTCTGGAGGGCCTGCTTCTGCTCCTCGGGCGTGTCGTAGAGCTCCTCGACGATCGGAAGCATGGCGCACAGGTAACCGAAGGTCTGCATGTGCTCCTGCGAGAAGCAAGTCAGGTTGCCATAGGACCAGTTGCGGAACGACTTGGCAAGCGTTTTCTTAGAGAGTTTCTTCTTCTCTGCCATTAGATGTCCTCCTCTTCCTCATCATCGGAGCCCGAGGCGATAGCTGCCTTGGGAGCGTTTGCGAGGTCGATCTTGAGCGAAGCGATCTCATAGTTGATCAGGGCGAAGAAGCAGCCGATGCCGGCGGCGGCAATCAGGTTGCATCCCATGACAGCGGACAGGGTGAAGCCGAAGAAGAACGTGAGGAAGTCCGTCGGCTTGGAGATGACCTGCTTGAGCAGGATGGCGATACCGACGGTAGGCAGCAGCGAGCCGACGGTGAACAGCGTCTTCATCGCGATGCCGTCCATGGGCATGTAGGTCTTCATGAGGTCGACCATGGCGGTGCCGCCCATGGTGATGATGAACGTCGGGAGGAACGAGCAGACGATGTGACCGATCCAAGGCAGAACGTTGTTGACCAGGTAGAGCTTGTGGAGGTCGCCCTTCTCGAGCCACTTCCAGCCCATGCCCTGCCATACCAGGTTAATGGTGGCGGTGCCATAGAAGAGCACAGTGCCGAGCGTGCCGACGGCGGCACCGAGGGATGCGGCCATGCCGGCAGCCTCAGCGGAGGCGGGATCGATGCCCGAGTTCTTGATGGCGAGGATCGCCAGCGGGATGCCGATATAGGACACGGCGCGGACGTCGGCGGAGACGGTTCCGCCGGGGGTCACGAGAGCGATGTAGACAACCTGGATGGCAGCGCCGACGAGGATGCCCGTCTGCATATCGCCCATGATGATGCCGACGATGAGGCCGGCGACCAGAGGACGACCCAGAGTGTAGTTGCCGATCGTCGTGCCACCCATGCCAGGCAGTGATGCCAGGCAGGCGAACAGGCCGAACAGCGCGGCTTGGAATGCATTGATTGCCATGCTTTCCCCTTTCTTTATTCCTCAGCCCTTTCCCCCAGGGCTGTAGGTACCAAAATGCGGCTGGCGCCTAACTAGAAGCCAAACTGACCGCGGAACTTGGGCCACTCACCGATGGACTTCTCCTTGATAAGGGCGAACTCGACCGTGTAGCCGGCGTTGGTGAGATCCTCGAGCGCCTGGGCCTCTTCCTGCGTGATCGACTGGTTGTTGCCGAGCTTGGTGGTGCCGGGACGATCGTTGCAGGGACCGACGATGATGCGGTCCATGCCGGGCTTAAAGCCAAAATCGACGAGAAGTTCCTTCATGTCGAGCGGGTTCTTGGTGATCAGGAAGTACTTGGTGTTGGACTTGAGAACCTTCTCGGAGACCTCCTTGAAGTGCTCCTTGGTCCACACGAACGTCTTCTTGCCCGAGGCACTCTTGTAGGCCTCCTTGAGCACGGGGTTGGACGCCGCGGCGTCGTTGACGGCGATAAGACCGTCGCAGGGATACTCGAGGGCCCAACGGGTAACGGTCTGTCCATGGATCATACGGTCGTCAATACGGATGAACGAAATCATACGTTCTCCCCTTTCCTTCATGAGGCCCGCGGTCGCGGCCCCTTCTTCCTAACGTTTGCAGCTAGATGAAACCTTGGTGCGGCCTAGATGTCGTCGTCCTCGTCGTCGGCGTCATCGGTCGGGACCACAAGCTCGGACATACCGTTCTTGCCCTCCTGCAGCATCATCTGCTTGAGAGAATCCAGGTCCATGGTGGCAAGCCCCATCATGGCGGTCATAGCCATGGGCAGATTCATACCGCCGAAGGCAATGGTGTGGGCGAGCAAGCCCTTCTCGGCCATCGTGTTCATAGCATTGGTGAGCGGCGATCCGCCCAGGATGTCACCGAGCAGGACAACCTCGTCATCGGCGGTAACGGGAGCGACCATCGCCTTGACGTTCTCGACATACTCGTCAGCGCCCATGCCGTCCACGAGACTCGTCGACAAGATGTTCGGGGCATCATTGCCGAGCATCTTGAGGACGCTGTGCAGTCCGGGAGCGAGCGTTCCGTGACTGACCATTACCAGATACCGCATGCGGTCTCCTCTCGACCTGCCGTGTATCGCACGGCTTTGCTTTTTGCCGAGATTATTGTTGCGCTGGGGCATGTTCGGTACAAGAAAATAGTTGCGAACGGCAACTATTCATCGGTTAACGGTAGCAACTATTTTTGTGCCTAAATTATTTTTTCTTCCAATTATTTTTAAAATAGCAGGTAGATTGCCTGGTAAATGTTTTATGTTCCTTATGTACCATACATATCAACAAGAATCGGGCCTGATATCACCGGTTTGTCCCGCAGTGTCAGACCATGTCACGTATGCTCACGACATGGAGGTACCCCATGGACATGATCTCGTTTCTCGCCTCCGAACCCTTCGATCGCAGCGGTGATACGCCGCTCTATGTCCAACTTAAACATCGAATCGCTCTGCTTATCGCCAGCCAGGCGTTCGACACCAAGACGCCGCTGCCACGCGAGCTCGAAATCTGTGAGCGGCTGGAGTTATCGCGCGCGACCGTGCGCCGTTGCTTCCAAGATCTCGTCATCGAGGGGCGCGTGGTGCGCAAACGCGGGCAGGGCACGTTCATCAAGCCCCAAACCTCAGCGCCCGGCATCGACCTGGCCCTGAATTTCAGCGCGCGGATGCGCGAAGCGGGACGGGTTCCGAGCTCGCAGATTCTCGCCTTTTCAAGCATACCGGCCGTCCGCGGCATCGCCTCTGGGCTCAAAGTGCCCGAAGGGACACCCGTCTGGGAGATTCGCCGCCTGCGTCTCGCCAACGACAAACCCATGGAGCTCAACTACGTCTATATCCCCGTGTCACTTTGCCCCGAGCTCACGCGCAAAGACGTGGATGGCTCGCTCTACGCCTACATCGCGGAAAAGACCGGCATCCTGCCCGCAAGCGTCGATGCCGTCTACGAGGCGGTCAACCTCGACAAGCATGAGGCGCGCCTTTTGGGACAGAACACCGGTAAGGCGGCGATGCGCATCGTGCGTTCGACCTACGACAAGACGGGGACCCCGTTCGAGGTAGGCGTGCTCATCAGCTGCGACGGTCAGGCAAAGTTGCACGTGCACATCGCCGCCGACAAAACAACCTTCACCGCCACAACCCAATAAATCCAAAACGTGGGCTCCGCCGTTCGGACGAACGGCGGAGCCCACACTCACTTTCTTTTTCAGCCCTAGTCATCGCGCAAAGCCCCTTCGGCAGCACACGGTACAGCCGAGTCACCGTAGGCCGGGGCGGAGGGGGCTGAGTTTCCCACTGAGCGACTCTGCTTGCAGCCGGAGCGAAGGGGGAAACTCAGCCCCCTCCGCCCCGGCCGGCCAGTTCAACCTACACCGTATGCTGCGGCAGGTCCTGCAGGGCGATGACGTCCATGCCCATGTCGTTGGCGCTGCCGTGACCCTGCTGGTCCTCGCGCACGGCCTCGATGGCACTCACGTATGTGTTGGCCGCGGACATCGCCGTCACGCAGGTCACGCCGCGGCGCACCGCCTCGGTGCGCAACAGATAACCGTCGCCACGCGAACCCGGGCCGTACGGCGTATTGATGATCACCGCAATCTTGCCATCGGCGATGAGATCGCCGATGTTGGGACGCTCGCCGTCGTGCGGGCCGCTGATCTTTTCCACGACCTCGCATGTCACGTTGCCTCCGCGCAGCACGCGCGCCGTACCCTCGGTAGAGCAGATGTCAAAGCCCAGGTAGCGCAGGATACGCGCGACCGAAAGGATATGGCGCTTGTCGCGGTCGCACACGCTAATGAACACCTTGCCGCAACTCGGATCGGGCAGCTTGTAGTCGATCGCCAGCTGCGTCTTGGCGTATGCCTCGGGATAGCTCTTGGCGATACCCATGACCTCGCCCGTCGACTTCATCTCGGGCCCCAGGATAACGTCGGCGCCCGGGAAACGACCCCAGGGCATAACGGCTTCCTTCATACAGAACCAGTCCAGCTGACGCTCGTCGCTCGGCAGGCCCAAGCTCGCGATGGAATCGCCTGCCATGATACGCGCCGCGCACTTGGCCAGCGGCACGCCGGTGGCCTTGGAGATAAACGGCACGGTGCGGCTGGCACGCGGGTTGGCCTCGATCACGTAGACGGTCTCGCCCTTGATGGCGTACTGCACGTTGACCAGGCCGCGTACGCCCAGCGCCATCGCGATGCGGCGCGTGGTCTCGCGAAGCTTTGCCTGCAGGCTCTCGCTAAAGCTGAACGGCGGGATGCAGGTCGCAGAGTCGCCGGAGTGAATACCGGCCTCCTCGATATGCTCCAGAATGCCGCCGATGTAGACCTCTTCGCCATCGCACAGGGCGTCGACATCGGACTCGATCGCACCCTCCAGGAAGCGATCCAGATACACCGGGTAGTCGGGGCTAATGCGCGCAGCCTCGGCCATGTAATCGCGCAGATGCTCGGCATCGTAGGCGATCATCATGCCGCGGCCGCCCAGCACGTAGCTCGGACGCACCAGCAGCGGGTAGCCAATGTGCGCGGCCACGGCCTCGGCCTCCTCAAACGAGGTGGCCTGGCCCGCCGGCGGATACATAATGCCCAGCTTGTCGAGCAGGGCGGCAAAGCGCTCGCGGTCCTCGGCAAAGTCGATGGCATCGGGCTTGGTGCCCATGATGTTCACGCCGCTTTCCTCGAGCATGCGCGCCAGCTTAAGCGGAGTCTGGCCGCCGAGCGTCACCACGACGCCGTCGGGTCGCTCAACATCGATGACATCCATGACGTCCTCGTAGGTGAGCGGCTCAAAGTACAAGCGGTCCGAGGTGTCGTAGTCGGTCGAAACGGTCTCGGGGTTGCAGTTGACCATGATGGTCTCAAAGCCGCGGGCAGCCAGCGCGTAGCTCGCGTGCACGCAGCAGTAATCGAACTCGATACCCTGGCCAATGCGGTTGGGGCCGGCGCCCAGGATCATCGCCTTGGGCTTGTCCGCCGGCGTGGTCTCGTCGGGAGCCACGCACTTCTTGGCATCCGGGCTCGTGCGGTAGATGTTCTCGTACGTCTTGTAGTGGTACTCCGTGGCGCTCGAGAACTCCGCAGCGCAGGTATCGACCGTCTTCATGCTGGGAACCACGCCCAGACCCTTGCGATAGGCGCGCACAAAACGCTCGTCCGAGCCGGTCAGCGCGGCGATCTCGGCGTCGCTCGTACCGTACTGCTTGAGCAGGCGCATCGCGTCGGCGTCGATATCCTCCACACGCAGGCCGCGGATGCTCTCCTGGACCTGCACCATGTCGTTGATACGGTTGAGGTACCACGGATCGATACCGCAGATGGCATGGATGCGAGCGATGTCCCAGCCACGGCGCAGGGCCTCGACCACAAAGAAGATGCGATGCTCGGTCGGGGTTGCCACGGCCTGAGCAAGCTCGTCGTCGTTCAGCTTGTCAGCACCCTCCTTGCCACCGGCGCAGATGCCCTGGTGACCGTCCTCCAGCGAGCGCATGGCCTTGCCGAAGGCCTCCTCAAAGGTGCGGCCGATCGCCATAATCTCGCCCACGGCCTTCATGCGCGTGGTGAGCGTAGGATCAGTGCCCTTGAACTTCTCGAAGGCAAAGCGCGGCACCTTGACCACACAGTAGTCGATCGTGGGCTCAAAGCAGGCGGGCGTTGCCTTGGTGATGTCGTTGACGGTCTCGTCGAGCGTGTAGCCCACGGCCAGGCGAGCAGCAGCCTTGGCGATAGGGAAACCCGTGGCCTTGGAGGCCAGCGCGGACGAGCGGCTCACGCGCGGGTTCATCTCGATGACGATCAGGCGGCCGGTCTGGGGGTTCACGGCAAACTGCACGTTGGAGCCGCCGGTCTCGACGCCGATCTTCTCCAAGATGGCGAGCGAGGCGACACGCATGCGCTGATACTCAAGGTCGGAGAGCGTCTGCGCCGGCGCCACGGTGATGGAGTCGCCGGTATGCACGCCCATGGGGTCGAGGTTCTCGATGGAGCACACGATGATGCCGTTGCCGGCGTGGTCACGCATGACCTCCATCTCGTACTCTTTCCAACCCTCGATGGACTCCTCGACCAGCACCTCGTGGGCAGGCGAGAGTTCCAGGCCCTGGCTCACGATGGAGACGAGCTCCTCGTGGGTGTGAGCGATGCCGCCGCCGGCGCCGCCGAGGGTAAAGCTCGGGCGCAGTACGCAGGGATAGCCCACGCGCTCGGCGATAGTCTCGGCGTCGGCCACGCTGTAGGCATAGCCCGAGCGCGCGACCTCCAGGCCAATCTCGGCCATGGCCTCGTTAAAGAGTTTGCGGTCCTCGCCGCGCTCGATAGCGGCAAGGTCGCAGCCGATCATCTCGACGCCGTACTTGTCGAGCGTGCCGTCCTTCGCCAGCTCGACGGCGGCGTTCAGGCCGGTCTGGCCGCCCAGCGTGGGCAGCAGCGCGTCCGGGCGCTCTTTCTTGATCACGCGCTCGATAAACTCGGCGGTGATGGGCTCGACATAGGTGCGGTCGGCAAGACCCGGGTCGGTCATGATGGTCGCCGGATTGGAGTTGACCAGGATGACCTCGAAGCCATCCTCCTTGAGCACTTTGCAGGCCTGGGCGCCGGAGTAGTCAAACTCACAGGCCTGGCCAATAACGATGGGGCCCGAACCAATGACGAGGATACGCTTAATGTCAGTACGTTTAGGCATGTTAGTTCTCCTCGCTCTTCGTAACCTCAGCAAAATTCCAGCCCTGCAGGCGGTCCTTCGCGGTGTCGATGTCCAGGTAGTTCTCCTCGCCGTCCATGAGTCGCGTAAAGGCGGTAAAGAGATAGTGGGCATCGGTGGGGCCAGGCGAGGCCTCGGGGTGGTACTGGACCGAGAAGCACGGGGCGTCGAGCAGCTGGATGCCCTCGGCGGTGCCGTCGTTGAGGTTCACATGTGTTAGGCGAATGCGGCCGAAGCGCTCGTTCATCACGACCGGCGCGATTCCGCGGCGCACCCAGGCGCGCAGATCTCCATCGGCCGCATGCTCGGTCTCGCCGCCGGAAAGCTCGGGGACAAGCTTGCCTAAGCTGGGGAACAGCAGGCCAAAGCCATGGTTTTGCGCGGTGATCTCCACGCGGCGGCTTACCAGGTTCATGACCGGCTGGTTGCCACCGCGGTGACCGAACTTAAGCTTTTCCATCTGGGCACCGCAGGCCAGACTGATCATCTGGTGACCAAGACAAATACCAAAGACCGGCACCTTGCCGATCAGCTGCTGCACCTGCTCGTAGGTCTCCACCACGGCGTCAGGGTCGCCGGGGCCGTTGGACAAAAAGACGCCATCGGGATTCATGTCGAGCACCTCACTCGCGGGCGTATCCCACGGCACGACAGTAAGGTCGCAGCCGGCGCGGACGAGGCCCTCCAGAATGCCGCGCTTCACACCGCAGTCGTAGGCGACCACGTTGTGGCGGGCGGGAGCAGCAGGAGCCAGCGCAAAGTCATGCGTGGCAGGCAGATCGCTCGCGACAAAGACGTGGGGTTCAGGGCAGCTTACGGTCTTGACCAAATTCTCGCCCACCAGCGTCGGCGCTGCGGCCAAACGCTCGGCAAGCTCATCGACATCGAAGATCTCGGTCGAGATAATGCCCATCTTGGAACCATTGTCGCGCAGATGGCGCACCAGAGCGCGGGTGTCGACACCCTCGATAGCGACGATGCCGTGAGCGCGCAGGTACTCCGGCACGCTGACGGCCGAGCGCCAGTTAGAAGGCGTGGCGCACATATCGCGAACGATCATGCCGCGCATAGCCGGAGCGCTCGCAGGGCGCACGGCGTCGCCGGGGAAGGCCGACTGGACGTCGGTCTCGTCGATACCGTAGTTGCCGATCTGCGGATAGGTCATGGTTACGATTTGGCCGGCATAACTCGGGTCGGTCATGACCTCAAAGTAGCCCTCGAGCGAGGTGTTGAAGCAGACTTCGCCGGTCGCGGTGCCCGCGGCGCCGCATGCACGTCCATAAAAAATGGTCCCATCCTCAAGATACAGGATGCAGGGACCGCAGGTGCCCTTGCTGGTTTTGGCCAGCATACGCTGGCAAAGCTCGCTGGGCGCGAAGGTGCGGGCGGCAGCGCCCGCGGTATGGTTGTTCGCCATAATTCTCCTTCCCGGTCTCACAGGACCGGCTTAAAGGTGTGTAGTTAGGCCTCGCGGTATTGTAACCGCAAGCATGCCTCATGGCGTTAATTTCATCGAAATGTTTACGAAATGATAATTATGACTTTCTATGCATAATGATTTTTTAATCCCCGTCCCAGAAAAATCATCCCGCGTGGGCTTGTGGCTCACGCGGGATGATGGCCTCTTACTTTTTCTTGTCCTGTTCCAGCAGATCGGACGGTGAGCGATCGGGCTTGCCGCCGCGGAAAATCTCGCGGCCATGCAGACGATGTTCCAGGTCACGTTCGTCCTTTTCCTCGTCAATCTTGGTCTGGCTCACCACCGGGTCCTCAATCAACGACGACACCGAGTTCACCTGTTTTTGAATGCGCTCGGCGATGGTGTCATCCATACTCACGATGCGCATCTTCCAGTCGATATTCGTGGCGTTGGATGAGCTCTTGGTCCACACGAACGTCAGGATGGCGCTCTGGTGGCCCCGCGCGGGGAACATGCCAAAGAAGGAATCGTGCTGAATGTTGCTATCCTCGTCGATATAGGCGTGAACGTTATACACCACGCGGTCGATCTTATCGTTGAGCAACGCGTTGGTCGCAAGCGCCGCGGCCTGAATCTGCCCGTTGGACAGCAGCTCGAGCTCGTTGGCAGACGATGTGTCCAACACCGTCACCTCGACCGTGCCCGTACGCTCATCGGCTTCATCGACGGTAAAGTCGAGCGGGAACTGCGTAAAGCCGTTGCCCCACTCGAGGCCGCCCTTCAGCGCCGTCGAAACGGTATCGACCGAAACGCTCTCGGACAGGTTGGCGGTGTTCAGACGGCGCATCACGCCGTAGCCAATCTGCATGCCCACGATCAGCACCAAGATGCCGATAACCACGGCCATGGCAGTCTTCGTAATGGTATGGCTCACCTGCGAGCCCGAAGGATCGTCCTCGGACAGCGGGTCGATATGTTTTGCCTGGCTCGCGCGGTCCTCGCTGCGCAGCTGCGCCAGCGCCGCTTTGTCACCGCGCTTGGCCGCAGCCTCCTTCTCACGCATGCGCTCGGTTCGCTTTTTGGCAAGCGTGGGATCCAAGACACCGGATGCATCGATTTCGGAGAATAACTCCGTCACTTCTTCCGGAGTCAAAGGGTTCTTGTCAGCCATAAACTTCCTGTCATATCAATCAGTCGAGCTCGTGCGCACGCGCACCTTCGAACTGCATTCGATAGTAACGGGCATAGGTGCCGCCACGGGCGAGAAGCTCCTCGTGCGTGCCACGCTCCACAACGCGACCATGCTCAACGGTCGCAATCTCATCGGCATGCTTAATGGTCGAGAGACGGTGGGCGATGATGATTGTGGTGCGGCCGCGTGCCAGCTCTTCGAGCGACTCCTGGACCGCCTCCTCGCTCTCGTTATCCAAAGCACTCGTCGCCTCGTCCAAGATCAAGATTTTGGGATTCTTGAGAAACACGCGCGCGATGGCAACGCGCTGCTTCTGTCCGCCCGAAAGACGGCTGCCGCGCTCGCCCACCACGGTGTCGTAGCCCTGTGGAAGCGACTCGATAAAGGCATCGATGTTGGCGCGACGGGCGGCCTCGGCGATCTCTCCTGCCGTAGCGCCCGGCTTGCCGTAGGCGATGTTCTCGCCAATCGTACCGTCAAACAGATAGACATCCTGCTGCACCAGGCCGATGGCACGACGCAGGCTATGCTGCGTCACGTCACGCACATCTTGGCCGTCGATGCTAATGGATCCGGCAGCCACGTCGTAAAAGCGCGGCAGCAGCGAACAGGTCGTGGACTTGCCACCGCCCGAAGGGCCAACCAAAGCGATGGTCTGCCCGGGCTTGATGGACAGGTCCATATGGTCGATAACGGTACGCTCGTCGGCATCGCCCTCGCCCAGCTCAACATCCTCGTAGTTAAAGCACACGTCGTGATACTCCACGGCGCCGGCAGTCACCTGCAGATCCGTAGCGCCCGGCTTGTCCTGGATATCCGGCGCGGTCGAGAGCACCTCGTCCATACGCTTAAAGCCGGCGATAGCCTTCTGATACGTTTCGGCTGAATTGACGAGTGTCTCGAGCGGCGTGCAGAACAGCGAAATATAGAGTGCAAAGGTCGCCATATCGACCGCCTGCAGCTGTCCCTGGGCGACCAGCCAGCCGCCCAGCAGCACCACGATCACATAGAGCACACCCGAGAGCAGACCATACGTCGCGGTATAGACGCCCATGGCGTGATACATGTTCTCCTTGGACGAAAGGTAGCGATTGTTGGAGGCGCGGAACTTGAAGCGTTCGGTCTCCTCATTGGCAAAGCTCTTGACCACGCGCATGCCCGCCAGCGAATCCTGCAGCTGCGCATTGATGCCGCTGATCTTTTTGCGGTTGTCGCTAAAGACCTCGCGCATGCGCATGTTCTGCCAAAACATAATGACCGCAAACGCCGCCGTCACCACGGCCATGGCGAGCGCCAGCACCGGGGCGATGGTAAAGAGGATCACAAACGAGCCGATAATCTCGATGCCGCAGATGATGATCCACTCGGGCACGTGATGCGCCGCCTCGCAGATATCGAACAGGTCGTTGACCACGCGGCTCATCATGTCGCCCGAGCTGTTGCAGTCGAAGTACGCAAAGCTAAAGCGCTCGTACTGGGCAAACAGGTCCTCGCGCATCTTGGACTCCATGCGCGCGCCCATCACGTGGCCCCAGTAGCTCACAAAGTAGCGGCAGGCGCAACGGATGATATACATCAGCACCAAACCCACCGCAATCATGCCGAGCGCCTGCATAATGGCAGCCTGACCCTGGGTAAACAACCCGCCGCTCAGATTGCGCAGAATAATAGGAAACGCAAGGTCAATGGCAGCAAGCACCAGAGCGCAAACAGTATCGGCAACAAAAAGCCCCATCTGGGGCTCGTAATACGAGAGAAACCTTTTAAACATGCAATCCTCGAAGAGAAATAAATAGCGTGAGAAATCCGGTTGAACCGGTCAGGCTGAAAACAAAGCGTCCCAACAAGCATAACGCCGATGTTCTGGCAGCGTCAGCGAAAACGTCCCTAAGCGAGCAAGGTGCCTTGAAAGAGGAGCGACGCGTACTTCGGTACGCGAGCGACGATTGAAAGGCAGATTGCCGCTTAGGGGCGTTTGCAGCGTCGACTCGTTACGCGGTTTGGTAAAACCGCGTAACCTAGAGCTCGGCCCCACCCAAGCGGTGCGCGATGCTGTCGCAGGCAAGCGCGCCTACGACGGTCTTGGCGTCTTCGATCTTGCCGTCGAGCACGGCGTCGATCAGCTCGTGCAGCGGCACCAGGTCCACGTTGACAAACTCATCATCGTCGGGGTTGGGCGCATCAAACTCGAGCTTGGTGGCCAGGTAGATGTGGATAATCTCGTCGCAGAAACCGCAGGTCGTGACAATCGACGTCAAAAAGCGAATACGGCCGGCCCTAAAGCCCGTCTCCTCATGCAGCTCGCGTTTGGCGCAATCGAGCGGGTCCTCGCCCGGGTCGAGCTTGCCGGCGGGAATCTCGACCGTCACGCGGTCGATAGCGGTGCGATACTGACGCACCAGCACGATCTTGCCGGTCTCGGTCAGCGCGACAACGGCCGCCGCGCCAGGATGACGAATCACATCGCGGGCACTGCGGTGGCCGTTGGGCAGTTCAACCTCAAGACGGTGGACGTCGAGGATCTTGCCCTTCCAGGCGCACTCCTCCGAAAGAATCTTCTCGTGCAGCAGCGCGTCATGCGGGTCTTCGTCCCCCAGCACCAGCACCGGCTCATCGGCAACCTCGCCGCCCGGCTCGCCCTCTGCGTGTCCGTACGCGCGGCTGTCTTCCTCGACGATCTGCGCGTCCACGAGCTCTTCGTTCTTATCGTCCATCCGTCTCATTCCTCCCGGATTTTAGGCATCCCAGGCGTCGCGGCCGCGCAGCGCGCGCAGACCAATGTCGTGACGCAGGGTCTTGCCCTCAAAATCGATCTTCTCGCAGGCCTCATAGGCAAGGTTGCGGGCGTTCTCGAACGTGTCGCCCAGCGCGGTCACGGCGAGCACGCGGCCGCCGTTGGTCACGAGCTGGCCGTCCACCACGGCGGTGCCGGCGTGGTACACCGTCACGTTCTCCATGGCCTCGGCATCCTCGATACCGGTGATGACCTTGCCCTTCTCGTAGCTGCCGGGATAGCCCGCACTCGTCAGGACAACGGCCACGGCCCACTCGTCACGCCAATCGAGCTCAATCTGGTCGAGCTCGCAGTTAGCGCAGGCGAGCATGACCTCGACCAGGTCGTTCTTAAGGCGCGGCAGCACGACCTGCGTCTCGGGGTCGCCAAAGCGGGCGTTGAACTCCAACACCTTGGGGCCGGCGGGGGTAAGCATAAAGCCGCCGTACAGGCAGCCGCGGTAGTCGATGCCCTCGGCAGCGAGCTCGGCCACGGTCTGCTCCATGACCTTCACCATGGTGGCGTGCTCCTCGTCGGTCACGATAGGCACCGGGCTGTAAACGCCCATGCCGCCCGTGTTGGGGCCAAGATCGCCCTCGAGCGCGCGCTTGTGATCCTGCGAGGTGGCCATGGGGCGCACGGTCTTGCCGTCGGTAAAGGCCAAAAGCGAGCACTCAGGGCCGGTCAGCATCTCCTCGACAACCACGGTGTTGCCGGCATCGCCAAAGGTGCCGCCAAAGCACTCGCGCACGGCCTCCTCGGCCTGCGAAAGCTCGGTTGCCACGATAACGCCCTTGCCAGCGGCAAGACCGTCAGCCTTCACGACCAGCGGAGCACCCTGCTCGCGCACATAGGCGAGCGCCGAGGCCTCGTCGGTAAACGAGCCGTAGGCGGCCGTCGGGATGTTCGCGCGCTCCATGAGCTGCTTGGAGAACAGCTTGGAGCCCTCCATCTGGGCACCCTCGGCACCCGGGCCAAAGCACGGGATGCCCGCCGCGCGCACGGCGTCGGCCACGCCCACCACGAGCGGGGCCTCGGGGCCGATCACCACGAGTCCGCATCCGTGGCTCTGGGCAAACGCCGCCACGGCCGCAGGATCGCAATCGTCGAGAACCACGTTCTCGCCGCAGCTCGCGGTGCCGCCGTTGCCCGGCGCAATGTAGAGCTTGCCGGCGCGCGGTGATGCTGCGAGCTTGGCCGCCAGAGCGTGCTCGCGGCCGCCGCTGCCCAACAACAGGATGTCGATGGTTTGAGTGTCCGCCTTCAAGGGTGCCTCCTCTATGGATTAACGGCCCGCTCCGCGCGAGCCCTTTGCAAGCAAATATACCCCTCGGCCGCCCGCTTGGGCTGCAAAGGGGTATATCGCAATAACCAAATAGTCCCGATTACTTCCAGAATCGGTTGATGATCTGCTCGCGACCGGCGCCGACGCCAATGAACGTCACGCGGGTGTGTGCCAGATCCTCGATAAACGCCACGTAGTCCTGAGCCTCCTGCGGCAGCTCATCAAAGCTGCGGCAACCGGTGATGTCGCACTTCCAGCCGGGGAGCTCCTCGTAGATGGGCTTGGCATGCTCAAAGCGCACCTGATGCTCGGGCACGCTGGTGTAGCGCTCGCCATCGACGTCGTAGGCCACGCACACCTTGATGGTGTCGAAGGCCGAAAGCACGTCGAGCTTAGTCAGGGCGATATCGGTGAGGCCGTTGACGCGTGAGGCGTAGTTGGCGATGGGGCCGTCGAACCAGCCGCAGCGACGACGGCGACCGGTGGTCACACCGTACTCATAGCCCTCCTCGGTCAGCGTGTGACCGGCCTCGGACTCATAGGAAAGCTCGGTGGGCATGGGGCCCGAACCGACGCGGGTGATATAGGCCTTCATGACGCCCAGCACGCGGTCGACGTTCTTCATGCCCACGCCGGAGCCGGTGATGGCGCCGCCGGCGGTGCAGTTGGAAGACGTCACGTACGGATAGGTGCCGTGGTCGATGTCGAGCAACGTCGCCTGGGCGCCCTCAAACAGCAGGTCCTTGCCCTCATCGATCATGTTGTTGAGCAGCAGGCTCGTCTCGGTGATGTAGGGACGCAGGCGCTCGGCCATGGGCAGGTACTCGTCGCAAATCTGGTCCACGGTGTAGGTGGGCAGGTTGTAGATGAGCTCAAGCTCGGGGTTCACGCGGGCGAGAGCGGTCTCCAGCTTGTCGCGGAACAGCGCCTCGTCCAGCATATCCTGCATGCGCAGGCCAATGCGGGCCATCTTGTCCTGATAGCACGGACCGATACCGCGCTTGGTGGTACCGATGTTCTTCTTGCCGAGCTTCTGCTCAAAGGCGCCATCCAGGTCGATGTGGTACGGCATGATGACATGCGCGTTGCCGCTAATCTTGAGGTTCTTGGTGGTGATGCCGTCGGCCTCAAACATGTCGATCTCCTCAAGGACAACCTTGGGGTTGACGACGCAGCCGTTACCGATCACCGACACATGGTCGGAATACATGATGCCGGAGGGCACCTGGTGCAGGCCGTACTTCTTGCCGTTGACGACGATGGTGTGGCCGGCGTTGTTGCCGCCCGAGTAGCGCACGACGGCATCGAAGTCGCCGGCGACCAGGTCGCAGATCTTACCCTTGCCCTCATCGCCCCACTGGGCACCGACCAAAACGGTTGACGGCATGTTTACTCCTTACATTCATGGACTGTCTACGCGCCACGCCGGCACGCAGAAGCACAAAACATTCCCAGTATACCCGTGCAACGGGCGCCTGTCCTACTCCTCGGCATGTGCCCCATCAAGCTCATAGAACTTGGTGGATGCCGGCAGGAACATCAGGTCGACGTCGCCGATCGGGCCCGAACGGTTCTTGGCCACGACGATACGCGTAACGCCCTCGTCGGGTCGATCGTCGCGCGAGGCTTCGGCCTCGTCGGCGGAGCGGTCCAAGAACATAACGATATCGGCGTCCTGCTCGATGGAGCCCGATTCACGAAGGTCGGAAAGCTGCGGGCGCTTGCCGGTACGGGATTCGACCTGACGCGAGAGCTGCGACAGCGCGATGAGCGGGATCTTGAGTTCCTTGGCCATGATCTTCAGACCACGCGACATCTCGGAGACCTCGACGGTACGGCTCTCGGAGCGGCGTCCCGGCGGAGGACTCACCAGCTGCAGGTAGTCCAGGATGATGATGGCCTTCTCCTTGTTGTGGAGCATGCGGCGGCTCTTGGCGCGAATCTCGGTCACTGTGGTGCCGGGCGTATCGTCAATCAGAATATCGAGCTTGGACAAGGTCTGCGTGGCCTCGTTGATATTGGCCCACTGCTCGGGGCTAATGCGGCCCATGCGGAAGTCACTGATCGAAATCATGGCGTAGGCGCAAATCAGACGCTGGGCAATTTCCTTGCCCGACATCTCCAGCGAGAAGAAGCCGACGGTATAACCGGCCGCGGCAGCGTTGAGCGCCAGATTCAGGGCGAACGACGTCTTACCCACAGCAGGGCGGGCGCCGATGATGATGAGCTGGCCCTCGCGAAAACCCATGAGCATGCGGTCGAGCGACGGGAAGCCCGTGGGCACGCCCGCAGCCTGGCCGCCTGCCTGGCACACTTCCTCGGCCTCGTTATAGGCCTCGACCATAAACTCGGTCAGCGTCTTGTAGCTCGACTTGACCTCGCGCGCCGTGACCTTGAGCAACTTGCTCTCGGCCAGCTCCACGACCTCTTTGGTATCGGTGGGAGCGTTATAGGCCAGCGCGTTGATCTCGTTGGTGGCGCCGATCAGCTCACGCAGCATCGAATCGCGGCGAACGATAGCGGCATGGTGCTGCCAGTTGACGAGCGACAGGGTCTGACCCATCAACTCCAAAATGTAGGCCTCGCCGCCCACGGCATCAAGCTTGTTGATGCTTCGCAGGTAATCGATCAGCGAGATGGAGTCGATGGGAATGCGGCTGTTGTACATATCGACCATCGCGGTATAGATGGTCTTATGAATGGGCCGGTAGAAGTCATCGGGCTGCAGCTCGACCTGGGCCTCTTCGACCACCTCGGGCGATAGCAGCATAGCGGCCAGTACATTGGCCTCTGCATCTTGGTTTTGGGGAAGACCCAACTTGGAGCCGCGGTCCTCAACCGTCAGCCCGGTCTCCCTATCGTCATATGCCATGAGCATCCTCATTCATATCGCTTGCGAGCATCCATAGTATCAGCCACGGTCCCAAAACGCGCCGCGCGCCGCCAATCATCACCGAACCAAACGGATGAACGGTCCTGTGTATAGGACTTCGACGCAACGTTCGCCATGACACTCACTCAGCGCAAATAAAACAAAAGGGCGCCCTGGTTTCCCAGAGCGCCCTTCTTAGAACAAGATTGTTGCGTTGCAGCAAATGCTACTCGGCAGCAGCCTCAGTCTCGACCTCGGCGGTCTCGGCCTCGGCGACCTCAGCGGCCTCCTCGACCTCAGCCTCGGCAGCGAGCTCCTCGGCGGTAACGCCGACGAGAACGACAACCTCGGCCTTGATCTCGCGGTACAGCGAGATGGCAACGGTGTGGGCACCGGCAACCTTGATGGGCTTACCGAGCTCGACGCGCTTGCGGTCGATGTCCATACCGAGCTGAGCCTTGATGGCGTCAGCGATCATAGCGGCGGTAACGGAGCCAAAGAGGATGCCCTCGTCGCCGACCTTGACGTCAACGGTGACCGTCTTGCCCTCGAAGGCAGCCTTGGTCTCGTTGGCGGTAGCCAGACGGACGGCCTCGCGCTTGGCGATGTTGTTGCGACGCTCGTCAAGCTGCTTGAGGTTGCCCTTGGTGGCGGCAACAGCGAGCTTCTTGGGGAACAGGAAGTTCTCAGCGTAACCCTGAGCGACCTCTACGACGTCACCCTCGCCGCCCTTGCCCTTGATCTCATCGAGAAGAATAACCTTCATGATGCGTCTCCCTTCTTAGCCGCGGTCGCGGTTGCCACGAGAGGAAACCACGGGGACGGTGTACGGCAGGAGAGCCATCTCGCGGGCGCGCTTGATGGCGTTGGCGATGTCATGCTGATGCTGCGTGCAAGCGCCAGTGACGCGACGGGGCTTGATCTTGCCACGATCGGTCATGTACTTACGGAGAAGCTGAGTGTCCTTATAGTCGATGAACTCAGTGTTCTCCTTGCAGAACTGGCAGTACTTACGACGCGGCTGACGTGCAGAAAAATCATTAGCCATGTCAAAATACCTTTCATTTGGCAACTTCGGCGAACCGAAGCAGCCTCTCACTCAAAAATAGGTGAACAACCCTTAGAACGGGATGTCCTCATCGTAGACGTCGACCGCGGGCGGCGTAGCCACCGGTGCGGCAGGACGTGCTGCGGGCGCGGGAGCTGCGGGGGCGTAACCGCCCTGATCGTAGCCACCCTGGCCACCACGGGAGCTCATAAACTCGATCTCATCGACGATGACCTCAAGCTTGCTCCTGCGCTGACCGTCGCGCTCCCAAGAGCTGTAGCGCAGCTTGCCCTCGATCGCGACCTTGTTTCCCTTTGCCAGGAAACGGCTCACGGCCTCGGCGCGGGTGCCGAACATAGTGCAGTCGACAAAGTTGGGATAGTCCTCCCACTCGCCAGTCTGCGCGTTACGGCGACGATCGTTCACGGCGACGCCAAAGGACAGAACCTGGGTTCCGCCGGCGGTGGCGCGCAGCTCGGGATCGCGGGTGAGGTTACCGGTGATGTTCACTCGATTGATGCTCATAACTCACTACTTCCTCTTGGGGCACAAGCCCAGTCCAAAACGACAGTCTTACTCCTGGTCGTCGCGACGGACGATCATGTGGCGGACCACAGCGTCGGTGATGCGCAGGACGCGATCAAGCTCGGCGATCTGGGTAGGATCTGCGTGGAAGTTGATGAGGGTGTAGTCACCATCGGTGAGGTCGTTGATCTCGTAGGCGAGCTTGCGCTTGCCCCACTCGTCAACGGAGTCGACCTTGCCAGCGCCCTCAGCGATCGTGGTATCGATACGCTTCATAACAGCGAGACGAGTCTCGGGGTCGAGCGACGGGTCAACAAAGAACAGCAGTTCATAAGCCTTCATATTGTCACCTCCTCTGGGCAAATGTGGCTTCAGGTCGTGAAGGTGCGCCTGAAGCAGGAAAAGACTTGGTAATAATATCTTTCAACCTCCTAGGCTGCAAGAATATGCAGCTACAACCTCATGACCTCCACATATGCCCATACTCACACGACGTTTCATGCGCATTCCAACCAAATGCTGACCAAAAGCTTGACGGATCTGTTGACAAGATACGGTGCCGTGGGGACAAGCTGAGCCAAGCCGCAGGTCAACGGGCACAAGGCTGTGGTCGCAAAATGCATACCAGTGGCCCACAGCACCACCCAAAGATTTTTAAATTCATTGCCAAGTCGCTTATGAATACCCTTTTTTGAACAATTGAGTTGATCAACCACGCTGGTCGGAAGCTGTTTTTTGGCACCTTAAACCCCACTGCAACGTCAAGCGCGGCAAGGCGTTTTAAAAAATGCCAACTTTTCTGTTTGCACTTTGCGATTCCTCGTGTATACTGACTTTCGCATTTAACGGAGAGTTGTCCGAGTGGCCGAAGGAGCACGATTGGAAATCGTGTAGGCGTCAAAAGCGTCTCCAGGGTTCAAATCCCTGACTCTCCGCCAGTTAATTCCAAAGCAGGCCTTCGAGCCTGCTTTGTTTTTACCCCACGCGGAGGGGTGGCAGAGTGGTTGAATGCGGCGGTCTCGAAAACCGTTTGGCCTGTATAAGGTCACGAGGGTTCGAATCCCTCCTCCTCCGCCATTTTGGTTGAGAAAGCTCCCGAAAACGGGGGCTTTTTTTGTTTAGAGTCCCTTACAAGCAAATACGGCGGAGGAGGAGGGATTCGAACCCGCCAGGGCGCAAAGCGTAAAGAAAACGCGCCAGTGGCGCGTTTTTAGCGCAGCGCGGTCGGCGTAAGCCGACCGAATAAATTTTGAGCTCCGCTCAAAATTTGGACATCCCTCCTATTCAACCCGCGCCCGCATCGCATTCAACCCCAGCAATGGGGCTTTTTTGTTATCGGATCCCCTCTCGGCTGCACGCTTCCCCAAACATGTACATCACCCTCCTAAAACGGCACTTTTTGACATCTTTGGAGGCTGATGTGCATGCTTGAAACCTATGACCGTGTCCAGTCCTGACCGTTTGCCGAGCAATAGGGTCGCAATCGTCGCCGAACATGTACTATGTACGGGCATTGTCCAATCCCGTAACCCAAAGGACCCCATCTTGCCCGTCGTCGCCGCTATAACTGTTACCTCACACGGCTCGGATGCCATGGTCGCCATCCCATTTTGGCTCGAGATGTTCGCCGTTGTCGCTGCATCGATCTCGGGCGTGCTGGTTGCGCGCGAACACAAGCTCGACCTGGTGGGCGCGGTCGCACTCGCCGTGGTCTGCGGCCTGGGCGGTGGTCTTTTGCGCGATATGACACTCCAGGTCGGCAACGTCTACATCCTCAACCAGCCAATGGCGCTGCCGCTTTCCATTGCCACGGCAGCCATCATCTATATTTTCCCGGCAATCGTCGACAAGCCCGAAAAACTCATTCCCCTGCTCGACATCATCTCGGTCGGCATCTACGCCGCCACTGGAGCAGACAAGGCGCTGGTCTACGGCTTTGCGCCGGCGGTGTGCATCATGATGGGCTTTTTCACCGCGGTGGGCGGCGGCATGTTGCGCGATGGCTTTATGGGCGTGGTTCCGGGCATTTTCCAACGTACTAACTTTTATGCCATCGCCGCCATCGCCGGATCGACAAGCTATGTGTGTCTCGTTATGAGCGGCATTATGAGCAATGTCGCCGCGCTGGTCGTATGCGTTGTCGTGACCATGGGTCTGCGCTGGCTCTCGCTGCGCTTTGACATCAAAAGCCCCACCGAAGAAGATATCGCGCGCTTCTTGCACCGTAAAAAGTAAACAGCACGGCACGACCCTTCGAAATGCAACCGAGAGGTTCTTTTAGAGCGCCCACGCGTTGGGTACCCTGTTAGGTGTATGTCGAGCATCTGACGAAGGATTCACTATGCCCTGTAATCAATTCCCGTCGACCCAGCGCCGTAAAGCGTGGGTCCGCATCACGATCCTATTCGCGCTCGTCGCCCTAGCGGTCACCGCACTTCCCACGGCGTCGTTCGCCGGCACAGACACCGCAGGCAACGTACTCGCGACCGACAATGACGCCAATTCGTCCGGCGTCGAAGGTGACCTGTACTGGGCAGGTCAGGCCCTCAACTTGGACGATGCGTCCATCGGCCGCGACATAATTGCAACAGGCGAGAGCCTCTCCATCCGCGACTGCACGGTGGGCGGCGCCGTCCGCTTGGCGGCGCGCACCATCGACATTGCCAAGACTACGGTTGATGGCAGCGTGACCGTTGCCGGCCAGCATGTCGTGCTCAATTCCGACAGCACCGCCAACTGTTTCTATGCGATAGGCGAGACGGTTGCCCTGCGCGGCTCTACCAAGTCGGCAGCGCTTGCGGGCGATACGGTGACTATCGATGGCACCGTCGAGGGCGATGTCGAGGTTTGGGCCGACAAGCTCATCCTGGGCAAGAACGCCCGCATCACCGGCACCGTGAACGCTCACGTCTCCGAGGACCCCGAGCGTGCCGCGGGAGCCGAGGTCGGTGCGCTCAAGATCGACCGCACCGAGAACGAAGATACTTCCACCGTTAACGATGTCATCGGCGGTATCGTCGCCGCGGCGCTTTCCACCTGCTTTGTCGCCCTACTGCTCGAACTCGTCTTTCCGCGCGCAACCGCCAGCGCCGCCGGCATGCTCCACCAGCGCCCCATGCCCCTGTGGGTGAGCGGTCTTCTGGGCACGATTGCTATCGTCCCCGCCGTCCTACTGCTAATTATCTCTATCGCTGGTCTGTCGCTTGCCGGAGCCCTCATGTGCGGTGTTATTGGCATCGCGTTGGTGTCGAGCGCCTTTGCGGGGTGCGCGATCGCCCGCATGGTCGGACACAACCAGAACCGCTACGCCATGGCAGCCGCGGGCGGCGTGGCCGCGGGCGCGCTTACGGCAATCCCCCTCGTAGGCGATTTCATCAGCGGCGTGGCCTTTGTCTTCACGCTCGGCTATGTTATCCAGATCATCTGGCGCAACGCTCACCTCAAGTCGCAACAGCCGGCTAATACGCCGGAACTCCCCACCGCCTAGCCGCCAACCACCACAAAGGGGACAGGCACCTTTGTGGTGGTGCAAGCGAACCTGTCCCCCTTGCACCAAAAAGGGCGCCGACCATCGCGGTCGACGCCCTTTCTTATTGGCGGTTATAAGCCCCAGCGCTTATTTGTTGACCTGGCCGGCGCGGACGGCAGCCTTCTTGCGGTCGGTGGCGTTGAGCAGACGCTTGCGCAGGCGAATGTTCTTGGGGGTGATCTCGACCAGCTCGTCGTCGGCGATGTACTCCAGCGCCTCCTCCAGCGAGAAGGTGCGAGGCGGCACCAGTTGGACGGAGATATCGGAGGTCGAGGAACGCTGGTTGCCCAGGTTCTTGGTGCGGGCGATGTTGACGACCATGTCGCCAGCCTTGCTGCGCTCGCCCACGATCATGCCCTCGTAGCACTCGGTGCCCGGCTCAACAAACAGCTGGCCGCGCTCCTGCAGCGTACCCAGGGCGTAGGCAACGGCCTTCTCGGTGGTCATGGAGATCATGGCGCCGTTCTGACGGTTGCCGATCTCGCCGGCGTAGGGGCCATACTCCAAGAAGGTGTGGTAGAACACGCCCTCGCCGTGGGTGACGTTCATGATGCGGTTCTTAAGGCCCATGATGCCGCGGGTCGGGATCTTAAACTCGAGGTGCGTCACGATGCCCGAGGTATCCATGCTCGTCATGATGCCGCCGGAGGTACCGAAGACCTCAACGACCTTGCCCGAGTACTCGTCCGGGCACTCGACGACAGCCTGCTCGACGGGCTCCATCTTGTTGCCGTTCTCATCCTTCTTAAACAGAACGCGGGGACGACCGACCTGGAACTCAAAGCCCTCGCGGCGCATGGACTCCATCAGGACGGACAGGTGCAGAATGCCTCGGCCCGAGACCTCAACGCCGCTCTTGTCCTCGAGCTCCTCGATCTTCATGGTCACGTTGTTCTCGGCCTCGTTGAACAGGCGCTCCTTGAGCTGACGGGCGCCCACGATGTCGCCGTCGCGACCGACGAGCGGGGAGGTTGAGGCCTCAAAGACGATAGACAGGGTCGGCGGGTCGATCTCGATGGGTTCGAGCTCGACGGGGTTCTCGGGATCGGTGTAGACATCGCCGATATCGGTGCGGTCGATGCCCACGACGGCGGCGATGTCGCCGGCGCCGACTTCCTGGCACTCGGTGCGGCCTAGGTAGTCGAAGGTAAAGAGCTGCTTGACGGTAGCGGTGGCGCCGGAACCGTCGTTCTTGACGACCAGGATCTGATCGCCCTGGTGGATGGTGCCGGAGTACACGCGACCGATACCGATACGGCCGACGAAGTTGGAGTGGTCGATAGTCACGCACTGCATGGCCAGCGGGGCGTTCTCGTCAACCTCGGGCGCGGGCATGTCGTCGATGATCATATCGAGCAGCGGATACATGTCCATGTTGCCGTCGTTGGGGTCAAGGCGGGCAAAGCCATTCATGGCGCTGGCGTAGACCACGTGCTCCATGGCGAACTCAAGCTGGTCGTCGGTGGCGCCCAGGTCGGCCATCAGGTCCAGGCAGTCGTTGTAGGCCTTCTCGGGGTTGGCGCCCGGACGATCGATCTTGTTGATGACGATCATGATCTTGAGGCCGGTGTCGATAGCGTGACGCAGCACGAAACGGGTCTGGGGCATGGGGCCCTCAAAAGCATCGACCAGCAGCAGGGCGCCGTCGGCCATACGCAGCACGCGCTCGACCTCGCCGCCAAAGTCGGCGTGGCCCGGGGTGTCGATGACGTTGATCTTAACGTCCTTGTACTCGATAGAGATGTTCTTGGCGAGAATCGTGATGCCGCGCTCGCGCTCCTGGTCGTTAGAGTCCAGGACGCGGTCCTCGACCTGCTGGTTGGCACGGAAGGCGTCCGTGGCACGCAGGAGCTTGTCAACCATCGTCGTCTTGCCGTGGTCGACGTGGGCGATGATGGCGATGTTCCTCAGATTGTCTACGCGCATGTAGTTCCCCTATCTTCTATCTATATACAACCGGCACGCGTATGCGACCCACCCAGCAACACAACGCTCGGCGGGAATATTGAGCCTTTTACCGAAAACTCGTTTATTTTAGCGATTTTAGATAAGAGGGGTTTCCTCGCCTGCAGGTTCAGGGTCGCTCCACATAAAACCATCGCCGGCGCCCACACCCTCGTACAGCACGTATGCCGAAAAGCCGCTCTCGAGCGTCGTCTCAAAGAAACTCACGAGCAGGGCGTCATGGTAGCCGCCATCGATTTCGACACAACCGGTGTAGCCGATGGCGTAGCGGGCGATTCGGCCCAGGCCCTCGTCCTTAAGGCCCATCTTGTGCTCGGAAATAAAGTTGGTGGCAGCCTCGAGGCATGCCTCCTCGCCGTCTTCGTCGAGTGCCGCCAGATAGCGATTGGACGCGGCGTCCTCGATCGCAACGACAACGCCCGGATTCTCGCCAGCAGCAAGATCATCTAAAAATGCCCCGATGAGGTCGCACACCATGGCGTCGAGCTCGGCGGAGACGTTTCCGGCGTCCTGCATATCCTGTGCCATTTTTAGACCTTCCCATCGAGTCCGGCGTCGTTACAGTTCTTGTGCCTCGGCAGCGATCTTGGCGGCGGCATCGCGAGCGTGCATCATGTCTGCCGCGCGCTTATCGAGCACCTTAATCTGGTTGGTCAGCATCACGGCATCGACCACGCCCCAGACTACCAGGCCCGTCGAAATCGAAAACCCAAGCGCACCAACTGTACCACGAAGGCGCGACGAGATTGCCGCGACAAGAGCAGAGACGGCAACCATCTTGATAAAGGAGGTGCGGCGCTCGCGAAGCGTACGGGCCTGCGTCACGTAGGCAATGCGTGCGGCCTCGGACGCCTCCGAGCGCATCTGGGCCTCGCGGGCAATGGCGGCAGCCTCGGCAGAAACGCCACGCCCCATCAGCGCACACTCCGTCTCATGGCTACCCGTCATTTAGAAATCATCGGGCGAGAGCGTATGGACGAACTCGTCGAATTTCTCAAATTCCTGCTCGTCATCGACTTCTTCGGCAACCGGAGAGACGGTCCCCAGGCGGTTCATGATGTCGTCCTCCACAAACATGGGGGCATTGCTGCGCACGGCGAGGGCGATGGCATCGCTCGGACGCGCATCGATCCTATGCTCTCTATCGCCGGCCAAAACGACGACCGTCGCGTAGAACACGGGAGGCTCGGCGCGGACAATCTCGATACGCTCAAGTTTTGCATCCAGGGCATCAAGCGTATCGAGCAGCAGGTCATGGGCAATCGGACGCTCGGCGCGGCCGCTGTCGATACCGCGGCTGATGGCCGCGGCCTCAAAAGAACCGGTTTGGATTGAGAGGGAACGCAGTGGCGCGGGCGAGTCCGATTTGCTGCAGCGCTCGCGAAGCACGATAAGCGATGGCACGGGACCGGCGGCCATGACGATGGTCTCTATGTCGACACGAACCATGGAACACCTCCGGTACGTAGCGGTTAACACGCGGCAGCCCGCCGCATTGAATAGCTATACTACCCAATCTTTCGCACAGCACACAAAACCAAAATGAGATTTATCGCAGACAAGAAAAAAGCCCCGAGGCAACGCCCCAGGGCTCTTCACAGTTTTGATGGTGGACCTGACAAGATTCGAACTTGTGACCTCCCGGTTATCAGCCGGACGCTCTAACCAACTGAGCTACAGGTCCATCATGGTGGAGGTTAGGGGGATCGAACCCCTGACCTCAGGCTTGCAAAGCCCGCGCTCTCCCAGCTGAGCTAAACCCCCACGGAGACAGTAATAAACACCCCAGCGGCGACTCGGCTCTCGCTGGGGTGTTTATTGCGAAAGAAAATGGTGGACCTGACAAGATTCGAACTTGTGACCTCCCGGTTATCAGCCGGACGCTCTAACCAACTGAGCTACAGGTCCATCGCGCAAGGGATATATTAGACGAGTCGTTACGCGCGCGTCAACAACTTTTTTGAAAATCTTTGGGAGGGATGGTCGCTGGGCCGGCGAGATGGTTTTGGTTTGCTGCTCGGACAGTCCTGCACAAGACGAAGGCCACATTAAGTGGCCTTCTTTGCGTGCGGAACTCGCGACAAACCAAAACCATCTCGCCGGCCCAGCGACCATGGGATCCCAAGGTTTTCAAAAAAGCGGTCGGCGCGCAGCGCGCCGACCGCCGATATAAGGGGTCTGATGATTTTTACCAGCTAGGGCCTCTTACTCGTCGAGGAGATCCTCTGGCATGTCGTTGCCGTCGCCTAGGTCGACTGGGGCCTCTTCGGTATCGGCTGCGGCCTCGACACCTTCGCCTTCGGGTTTTTCCTTGGCTGCTGTCATGCGGGCTACGGCGCAGATGCGGTCGTTGTCGTCGACGGTCATCATCTTGACGCCCTGGGTGGCGCGGCCGGTCTGGCTGATCTCGTCGGTCTTGACGCGAATGACCGTCGCGCCCTCCGTCACGATGAACAGCTCGTGCTGCGGGCCCACCGTCTTCATGGCCGCGAGGTTGCCCTTACGCTCGGTCATTTGGATGGTATAGACGCCCTGGCCGCCGCGATTCTGCTCCGGGTAGTCCGCGACCGGCGTGCGCTTGCCGTAGCCGCGCTCGGTAATGACGAACAGATCGCCGTTGCCGTTAGTGACTTCCATGCCCAGAACGCTCACGCCGTCCTTCATGCCGATACCGCGAACGCCGCTGGTGTCGCGGCCGGTAGCGCGCACCTGCTCCTCGGAGAACATGATTGCCTTGCCCGCGGTGGTGGCTAGGATAATCTTGTCGCCCTCGCGCACGCGGCGCACGTTCAGCAGCGCGTCGTCGTCACGCAGGTTGATAGCGATCAGGCCGTCGCGGCGGCTGCGGTCGTATGCGCTCATCACGGTCTTCTTGACCATGCCGCTCTTGGTGGCAAACATCAGGTACTCGTCGGCGGGGAACTCGCGACAGCTGATGACGCTCGCGATCTTCTCGCCTTCCTCAAAGGGCAGCAGGTTGACGATCGCGGTACCGCGCGCCTGGCGCGTACCGACCGGCAGCTCGTGCACCTTCAGGCGATAGACCTTGCCCTTGCTCGAGAAGAACAGCACGTACTCGTGCGTGGATGCGATAAACATCTCGTCGATGACGTCATCCTCTTTAAGGTTGACGCCCGACACGCCCTTGCCGCCGCGCTTCTGAGCACGGTAGGCAGCTACCGGGATACGCTTCACGTAGCCGGTGTGGGTAATGGTCACAACCATGTCCTCGTCGGCAATGAGGTCCTCGACATCCAGGTCCTTCTCGACATGGCTGATCTCGGTGCGGCGTTTGTCGCCAAACTTCTTCGAGATCTCGCGCATCTCCTCCTTGATGACGCCCAGGATCTTCTCCTCATGCGCCAGCAGGTCCTCGTAGTAGGCGATGGCGCGGCGCAGGCCGTCCAGCTCTTCCTGGATCTTGTCGCGCTCCAGGCCGGTCAGGCGGCGCAGCTTCATCTCGAGGATGGCCGTGGTCTGCTCGGGCGTAAAGCCAAAGCGCTCGATCAGGCGGCTGCTGGCCTCGGAGTCGGTCTGCGAGGAGCGGATAATGCTGATGACCTCGTCGATATGGTCGAGAGCCATCAAGTAGCCCTCGAGGATATGGGCGCGCGCCTGGGCCTTCTTAAGGTCGAAGCGGGTGCGGCGGGTGACGACGTCGACCTGGTGGTCGATGTAGTGCTGCAGCATCTCGCGCAGGCTCAGGCATTTGGGAACGCCGTTGACGAGCGCCAGGTTGTTGGCGCCAAAGGTCGTCTGCAGCGAGGTGTACTTATACAGATTGTTGAGCACGACCTGCGGAATGACGCCCTTCTTGAGCTCGATGACCAGACGGATACCCTTCTGGTTGGACTCATCGCGCATATCCGAGATGCCCTCGATGCGCTTATCGTTGACGAGCTGGGCGATCTTCTCCTGCAGGGTGCCCTTGTTGACCATGTAGGGGATCTCGGTAAAGACCAGGCGGCTACGGCCGGTCTTGGTGGACTCCACATGAGCCTTAGCGCGCACGGTGATGGAGCCGCGGCCGGTCTCGTAGCTCTGCTTAATGCCGGCACTGCCCATGATGATGGCACCGGTGGGGAAGTCCGGACCGGGCATGATCTGCATGAGCTCGTCGACGGTGGCGTCGGGGTTGTCGATCAGGTAGCACGTGGCTTCGATCGCCTCGGTGAGGTTGTGCGGGGCGATGTTGGTGGCCATGCCGACGGCGATGCCCTGGCTACCGTTGACCAGCAGGTTGGGGAAGCGCGCAGGCAGTGCCACGGGCTCGGCGAGCGATTCGTCGTAGTTGGGCTGCCAGTCGACGGTATCCTTCTGCAGGTCACGCAGCAGTTCCATGGCGGGCTTGGCCAGGCGGCTCTCGGTGTAACGCATGGCTGCCGCGCCGTCGCCGTCGATGTTGCCGAAGTTGCCGTGACCGTCGATAAGCGGCGTGCGCATGGAGAACCACTGCGCCAGGCGAACCATTGCCTCATAGACCGCGAAGTCGCCATGCGGGTGGTACTTACCGATAACTTCGCCGACCGTCCAGGCCGACTTCTTGTGCGGGCGGTTGGGGTAGATGCCGCTCTCGTTCATCGCGTACAGGATGCGGCGGTGCACCGGCTTTAAGCCGTCGCGCACGTCCGGCAGGGCGCGCGCCGTGATGACCGACATCGAATACTCGATGAACGATTGCTTCATCTCGCGACCGAACTCCGAAATCTGGAGCTGGCCGCCGTTGATATCCTCGCCGGCCGAGGCGCCACGGTCGACTTCGCCAAAGCTCTCCTCGAGCTCGGCGTCGTCGTCTTCTTCCTCATCATCATCGGCATCGGGGTTATAGGCGTCCGGATCGCCGTCCTCGCCCTGCTCAGCACGGGCAAGCAGGCGCTTCAGATCATCGGGCATACCAGCATCGCCGGCCTCGTCCATACCCTCGTTATTGTTGATATCGTCTGCCACGTTACCTCCTCTTAAGCGTCAAGGAAGCGTGCATCATGTGCGTGCTTCTCGATGTACTCGCGGCGATAGCCGACCTCGGAACCCATCAGCTCGCGCACGGCGCGGTCTGCCACCACGGCATCCTCGATCGACACGCGCTGCAGGATGCGGGTCTTGGGATCCATCGTCGTCGAGGCAAGCTGCTTGGGGTCCATCTCGCCCAGGCCCTTGTAGCGCTGGACGGTATAGCCCTTGCGCTTCTTGGTGATCTTGCCGTCCTTGGCCTTGCCGTCCTCGTCGTTGTCGTCGGGGTTCAGGCCCAGACTCTGGATGGTGTCGCGCAGGATCTCGTCTTCGGGCTGGCGGCCGTTGGGATACACGTAGTGGATCTTGTTGCGCACCTTAATGCCAAAGATGGGCGGGCAGGCAACATAGACGTAGCCGGCATCGATCAGCGGACGCATGTACTTGTAGAAGAACGTCAGCAGCAGGATGCGGATATGCGCACCGTCGACGTCTGCATCGGTCATGATGATGATCTTGTGGTAGCGCGCCTTGGTGATATCGAAGTCGCCGCCGTCGCCGGCGCTCGTCGTGACGCCGCAGCCGATCGCGGTAATCAGCGACTGGATGGTGTCACTCGAGAACGCGCGATGGTCACCAACGCGTTCGACGTTCAGAATCTTGCCGCGCAGGGGCAGAATCGCCTGGATGTCTCGGCGACGGCCGTCCTTGGCCGAACCGCCTGCCGAGTCGCCCTCTACGATGAAGAGCTCGGTCAGCTCGGCATCGCGCACCGAGCAGTCAGCGAGCTTACCGGGCAGGGACGCCGTCTCGAGCAGGCTCTTGCGGCGGGTCGCCTCGCGCGCCTTGCGGGCGGCGTTGCGCGCCTTGCAGGCCTGTTGCGCCTTCTTGACGATCTCGCGGGCGGGCTTGGGATGCTCCTCCAAGTAATCGGCGAGGCCGTCGGTCACGATCTTGAGCGTGAGCGCGCGCATATAGGAGCTGCCGAGCTTGGCCTTGGTCTGCCCCTCAAACTGCGGATCGGGCAGCTTGACCGAGATAACGGCCGAAAGGCCCTCGCGCACATCGTCGCCGGTCAGGTTGGCGTCTTTTTCCTTGAGCAGGTTCTGTTTGCGCGCGTAGTCGTTGATCACGCGGGTGAGCGCGGTGCGGAAGCCCTCAAGGTGCATGCCGCCCTCGGGAGTGTAGATGTCGTTGGCAAACGACATGACGTTCTCGCCGTAGCCGCTATTCCACTGCAGGGAAACCTCGACCTCGCCCATCTTGGCCACGGGAGCGTCCGGGTCCGATTTGCCCTCGATGTAGATGGGCTCCTTAAAGGCCTCGGGGACGTCCTTGCCCTCGTTGAGGAACTTGACGAAGTCGATGATGCCGCCCTCGTAGCAAAACTCCTCCACGTGGGGAGTCGCCTCGCGCTCGTCGGTCAGCACGATCTTGAGGTTCTTATTGAGGAACGCCGTCTCCTGCAGACGGTTGTGCAGCGTATCGAAATCGTAGATGCAGGTCTCGAAGATCTCGTCGTCGGGCCAGAAGGTGACGGTGGTACCCGTCGAATCCGAGGTGCCCACGACCTCCATCTTCTTGACGGTCTTGCCGCGCGAGAACTCCATCTCGTAGGTGTTGCCATCGCGACGAACCTGAACGACCACGCGCTTGGACAGTGCGTTGACGACGGAGATGCCTACGCCGTGCAGGCCGCCCGAGACCTTATAGGCCGAGTTATCGAACTTACCGCCGGCGTGCAAGATCGTCATGACGACCTCGAGCGTCGGGATCTTTTTAACAGGGTGCTCGTCGACGGGGATGCCGCGCCCGTTGTCGACGACCGTGATGGAGTTGTCGGCGTGGACCGTCACCTGGATCTCGGTGCAGAAACCGGCCATGGCCTCGTCGACGGAGTTGTCAACGATCTCCCACACCAGGTGATGCAGACCGCTGGCGCTCGTCGAGCCGATATACATGCCCGGGCGCTTACGAACGGCCTCGAGACCTTCGAGAATCTTAATCTCGCCGCCATCGTAATCGTTTTCGTTTGTCACACGTCCTCCTTCAGTCAAGAAAATGTGTACAGCCTTACTAGTTTATCGTAAAAAAATACCCTCGGGACCGAGGGTATTTGGCTCTACAAGGCCACCAGATGCGATTTAAGGCTCTTTTTTGCTTTGCACGCCCTTGGCCCACTCGGCACTGGCTCTCATGGCATTCTCGAGGGCCTCGCGCAGTTTTTGGTCTTCGATGGGCGCCACCTGGCGCTCGATCTCGGTGCACTCGGCCTCACTTAGGTCGGCGTGCGGGGCCGGCGGGCGCTCGGTCGTCGCCGGGCGCAGGCGCTCCTTGGCGGCGGGTGGCGTGTGACCGGGCGCGGTAGTTTTGAACACCAGGCCGTCCACATGCGCACCGGCGCGCTCCATGCGCGCGCGGATGATCTCGCGCAGCAGCGTCATTTCCTGCGTCCATGAGGGCGAGTCGAGATACACCAGCAGCTCATTGGACTCGGGCAGGTAACGCAGCCCCGTCACATGCCGCCCCTCGCGCGTGCCCGAGCACACCGCATTCCAGGCGCGATAGACCGCACGAGACTCCTCTGCAGCCTCCATCTGCGCACGACGCCTAGGCGTTGCAGCCGCCAGGATGCGCTGGCGCTCTGCGTTCAAAAAGCCACTGAAGGCGACCGTTTCGCTCTCGCGCTCGTAATCAGCACGTCTCACCCATGCTCACCACCTTGGCTCGATCAAGCAGGTCATCGGTAAAGTACCCCAGGTTGGTCGTAGTTATGACCGTCTGGATATCATCGCCGATCAGCCGCAGGAAAGCGCCGCGACGCTCGCCGTCGAGCTCGCTCATCACGTCGTCCAAAAGCAGCAGCGGGGCGGTGCCCAGGACATCGCGAGCCACGGCCACCTCGGCCACCTTCCAGGACAGTACCAGCGTGCGCTGCTGTCCTTGGCTGGCAAATGAACGGGCGGAGCGACCCGCCACGGTGAACTCGATCTCGTCGCGATGCGGTCCCACCAACGTCACGCCGCGGCGAATTTCCTCGTCGGCATGCTCGTCAAGGGCGGCCAGCATGCGCTCGTACGCCCAACCCTTCAGCTCTTCGCGATCCTCGACCTGGGGCAAATCCCCCAGCGTGGACGCATAGGTCACGTTGGCAGCCTCGCCGGACGCCACTTGCCCGTAGGCAGTGTGCACATGGCCCGCCAGCCGGTCGAGTAGGGCCAACCGGTGCACGAGCAGGGCCGAGCCCGCGCGAGCAATCGAATCGTTCCACGCGCCGAGCATCTCGCGACAGCACCAGGTCTCCTTGAGCAGGGCGTTACGCTGGGTCACGCAGCGCCCATAGGTGCTCGCAAGATCGGCATAACGCGCGCTCAGCTGCATGCCAAAGTCATCGAGGGCGGCGCGGCGCACACTGGCGCCTCGCTTAACCATGTCCAGATGGTCGGGGCAAAACAGCACGCTCGGCAGAATCCCGCGCACACCGGCGGCAGAGCATCTCTTGCCGTTGCGACTAAACGAGCGCTTACCGTCCTCCGCGCTCAATCCCATATCAAGCACGCGGCCGTCGCCCTCGAGCCTCAGCTCGATCTTGCACGAGCCCACGCCGTCATGGACGAGCTCGGCTGCGGTCGGATGCCTAAACGAGGCGCCGCTCGTCAGCAGCTGCAGCGCCTCTATGAGATTGGTCTTTCCCGCCGCGTTGGGTCCCGCAAGTATCGTCACGCCCTCGTCCAGGGCAAGGCGATAGCTATCGAAGCTGCGGTAGTGCGCGACGGAAAGATCGCGGGCGAACATGGTCATGGCGCAGCGCTAGATGCGGACCGGCATGACCAGGTACAGGTAGTTGATCTTGTCGTAGGACTTGAAGATGCCCGCCTGCGAGTAGCTCTTGAGCTCCAGCGTGATCTCCTTCTCCTTGGACAGGGCATTGAGGCAGCCGAAGATGTAGTGGTAGTTGAAGGCGATGGTACCCGACTCGCCCTCAGCCTCGACATCGATCGTCTCCTGCGCAAGGTCCTGGTCATTGGAAATGGAGGACAGGCCCATCTGCCCGTTCTCGACATCGATCTCGAACTTGACGGCGGGGTTGGCGCTCGCGATAACGGCCACGCGCTTGAGGGCGGCGTTAAAGGCGGCGACATCGATCTTGACGCTCGTCACGCACGAATCGGGGATGAGCTGCTTGTAGTTGGGGTACACGCCCTCGATGCGACGCGACACGTAGGTGGTGTTGCCGGCCTCGAAGACGACCTGGGTGTCGGTAGCCCCGATCATGATGGTCGCCTGGCTGGCCATGATGTTCAGCGCGTCGTTAAAGGCGTCAGCCGGAACGTTGAGCTCAAAGGAGCCCTCGAGGGTCGAGGTCTCGACCTGCGTATCGCACACGGCCAAGCGGAAGGAATCGGTCGCCACCAGGCGTACGGTGTTGTTCTCGACCTTCATGTGCACGCCGCCCAGGATGGGGCGAGCCTTGTCGGTCGAGGTGACGCGCCACACGCGGCCGACCATTTCGGACAAGACATCGGTCGGCAGCTCCACGGCACTCTCGATGGCATAGGCCGGAAACTCGGGGAAGTCATTGGCATCGAGCGTGTTCAGCCTAAAAGAGCTCTTCTCGCAACCAATCAGCACCTGGCGCTCGGACAGCTCAAAGGTGACCGGGGCATCGGGGAGGGTCTTGGTGATATTGGAGAGCACCTTACAGGGGATAACCATCTCGCCCTCTTCTTCGACATGCGCCGCGATGCGATGACGGATCGAGATAGTGTAGTTAGAGGTCTGGAATTCCAAGATGCCGTCTTGGGCCTTAACGAGCACGCCCGACAGGATGGGAAGGGTGGATGCCGAAGCGACACCCTTCATAACGACGCCGATGGCTTGTGTAAGCGAGCTCTGGCTGACGGTGAACTTCATCTTTTAATACCTTTCTATAGATATAAATATCTTAATAATAGTAATAGCACTGACGAAACTGTTGATTACTCCCAAAGACGCAGGTCAGACCAAGAAAGAGAATCGACAGCAACCTGTGTGCAACAGGGGTGGTTTTCCACGTTCAAAACCTGCGCAAAACTTTTCATCACCGCGGGTTGGGTTTTAGACACCTTATGCCCGTGGTTTCGACAAGTTTTCAACAGGTGTCTCTATTTCCCTACGAGCGCAGTGTAATTTTATCGCGCAGCGACTTGAGGTCTTCGGTGACGGTGCGGTCTTCCTGGATCATCTTCTGGACCTTTTTGTAACTCGTGCTGACGGTCGAGTGGTTGCGGTTGCCAAATTCGGCGCCCACCGCCGTGGTCGTCATCTCGCACATCTCGATGGCCAGGTAGATAGCGATATGGCGTGCTTTGGCGATATTGGCGTTGCGACGCGGGCCGATGAGCTCCTCGTGCGTCACGCCGTACTGCTCTTCGATGACGGACTGAACCGTCTGGACGTTGATCTTTTTGGCCGATGTGTCAAAGTACTGGCTGGCGATGGCGTCGATATCGTCAAAGGTGAGCTCCCCGCCCTCGCGCTCGCGGTCGCCCGCCTCGCCGGCGCAGCGCTCGCAAAAGCTCTCGAGTTCGCGGATGTTGGTGCCCGAGACCTCGGCCATGTGTTTAAAGTGCTCGTCGGTTAGGTGCCCGCCGTCGCCCCCATAGGCCGCCAGCAGCGAGTCGTCGCCTGCCTCGGGAGCGGCGACGATGGTGTTCTCGTAATAGCGCTGCAAGATCTTGTATTTCATTTCGTAGCTGGGCTCTGCGACCAGGCAGAGCATGCCGGCGTTGAAGCGGCTGGTTAGACGCTCGTCCATGCTCAGGTCCTTGGGGGCGCGGTCTGCCGCGATGACGACCTTCTTGTTGTTGCGGATGAACTCGTCCATGAGCTGGAAAAAGTAGTCCACGCTCGCGCGCTTGCCGATGATGTTTTGGATGTCGTCGATGATGAGCACGTCCACGCCGTGGTACGCCTGCATGATGGGGGCGTTGCTCTTCTTTTGGCGGTCGAACTCGGTCATCAGGTCGTCCAGATATGCCTGGGAGTTGGCATACTTGACCTTGATCTCGGGCAACTTTTCGGCGAGCTCGTTTTTGATGGCAAGCAGCAGGTGCGTCTTGCCCAGGCCCGATTTGCCGTAGATGAACAGTGATGTGCACGTGCCCCGCTCGTCCGCGAGGGCGGCAAACTTGAGTGCCGAGCGATAGGCATGGCTGTTCTCGGGGCCGTAGACAAAGTTCTCAAAGGTAAATTTTGAGTTCGCGGCGAGCGGGGCTCCATCCGTATTCTGTTCGGCCGGCGCGGTCGGTGCTGGCATGGGTGAAGCGGGGGTCGCGGCTTGCGTGGATTTAGTTGGCGCTCCGCCCTTCATCTGGTTCATCATGCGGCGAAAATCATCGGCCGAGAGCGTGTTCTTGATTGCAATGCCCGAATCCGCGCCCGTCGTTGCGTCGTGAGCGATGGGCATGTGCGTGACGGGTGCGTTCGTTGACGTCGCCGCCGCGGTCGGCAACGGTGCCATGGTTTCACGGGAAACATCGCTGTGCTGGTGCTCGATTGTCGGCACGTCGCCTGCGGAGGCCGGCACCGCCGGGGAAGCTGCGGGAGCCGTGGCAGGCGCCGTCGCGGCAGCGGATTCCGTCGCGGCGCCTTGCGGTGCCACGATGTCGAGCGCGATCGGTGCAAAGGCGATTTCTTCCAGATAGGCCTCAATGGTCGGCTGATGCTTTTTGAGCTGCGCGATGGCAAAGCGCGAGGGGGCCTCGATCGTGAGCGTATCTTCGGTCAGGCTTATGGCGCGCGATTGCCCCAGCATGTTGATGAGGCGTGCATCTCGGCCGTCGCGCTGGCAAAAGGCGATGGCATCCCCCAGGATGATGCTTGCTTCCTCGTCCACTGTCTCTCCCGTTCTTTAGCTCTGAGCTCGCACGCGAGCGGCGCCGAGTTCGGTCAGATGGTATTTCTGGCCATGCTTGATGACCAAGCCGGCCTGCGCCAAGTCATTGAGCGTGCGTGACCAAGTGGGGGCCGAGTTTCCAAACGCCCTCGCCAGATCGGTGGCACCGCACGCTTGATTTTGCGCCAGATAGCCCAGCGCGGCGTTGCCGCGATCGCTTACGAACACGTCCGGTTGTGGCTGCGCATACTGATTTGCTGCATTAGGATACATCATTTGAGCTGCTGGTTGTTGAGAACTCTGCATCGGCGGCATTTGCTGTTGAAAACTTTGAGGCCACTGTTGGTAAGGCTGCGGAGGCATCTGCTGGGCCCAGGGGTTGTACTGCTGCTGCGGCATCTGCTGGTACGGCTGCTGATATCCCTGCCGGTACTGCTGCGGGAACTGCTGGCCATACCCCAGTGGCGGCATCTGCTGATATGGATATCCCTGCTGGTACGGCTGATAGCCCATTTGCTGGCCGCCCGGTGCCCCCGTCGCCTGCTGCATTGCTGCTGCATCCTGATCCGCCAGCGGCATGGCCTCTGGCACGTTTGGCGGCATCGACATCGATGCCGCCTGGGGCTCTTGTACAGGAAGCATTCCGGGCTGCTGCATCTGTCCCACGCGGGGCTGCATCTGTTGCGTTGCCATGGGCTGCTGCGCAAAAGCTCCCGGCAGGGGATATGTGGGCTGCTCTGTCTCGGGCCGCACGGCAGCGCCGCGTCCGCCGGCGCGTTCGATTTCCTGCACGCGTTTAGGGTTCAGGCTTACCGTAACCACGGTGCCGTTGCCCATATTGTCCTCGATGGATACGGCACCGCCGGCGTTTTCCAAATACTCCTGCACCATGGGAAACCCTGCTCCGGTTCCACGGATGTAGCGCTTCATCTTGCTGTTTGCGCTGGTAACGCCAAAGTCGAACGCGCGCTCCTTGTCGTCGATGCCGGGCCCCTGATCGGCAAAGCGGATGGTGTCTCCGCCGTCCAGAATCGAGATGATGGGCTCGGCAAAGTGTGCGTGGATAAAGTTTTCGACAATCTCGCGGATGACCATGAGCGAGATATGGCCACCTTGTTCTTTCATGCACTGGTAGACGGTGTTGGTGGTCTCTTCCAAATACGTGCGAACATCTTGCGGATCAATGACGATCACACGCGGTGTCGACAGCATGTCGTCATAGACGGCGATGCGCGCGGCGTACATGGCTTTTGGCGCCTGTGTGGTCGCCTGCTCGCCTTCCTCACGCTCTTCGCGCACGCCGGTGATGTGCTCGTTGTCGGGTGCCGGGTCTCCGGAATCGACCATGGTGTAAAAGTCGTCAGACATGCCGCTCGCAATCTTCCAAAAGGTTTCGAACAAATAGTAGCTCACCGTGCAATGTTTCTCATCTTTCGACAACTTTTCAAAACCTGTTGAAAACTTTGGAAAACGGACGAAAAGTTCTCAACATTGCCAACACGACCTGTTGAAAACTCGATGAAATATCGTGAAAAGTTGCCATGCACCACTAAATCGAGCTCGGCTTATGGGGGAACCGTGTGAACTGCGCAACCTTTTACCTTTGATTTCTTGACATTTGAACATTGATTTCCCTACAATCTTCAAGCTCACGTGTCTATATCTGCGTCCGCGCCCCCGCGGACACTCGAAATGCAGCAGGAGGAACTTAAGATGAAGCGTACGTATCAGCCTAATAAGCGTAAGCGTGCCAAGACCCATGGCTTCCGTGCCCGTATGGCCACTAAGGGTGGTCGTGCCGTGCTCGCCCGTCGTCGCGCCAAGGGCCGCAAGCGTCTCACTGTCTAGCAGCGATACACACATCTCGCATGAAGACTATTAAGTCTCGGCAAGATTTCGAGCATGTGTTCAGTCAGGGGCGTCGTTTCAATCACCCTCTGATTCGAATGACCATATGTGAATCGGTTGGCGAAGGCGACTCCGGAAGGGTCGCCTTCGTTGGTGCTAAACGGCTCGGTTGTGCTGTCGTGCGCAACCGTTCTAAGCGTGTGATGCGCGAGGCCGCCCGCAGCTGTGGATTTCCCGTTGCGGGTTATGACATCATCTTGTTCGCAACTCCCAAGACGAGGGTTTCTTCGCCTCAGGAGATGGACAATGCATTGCGTTCGCTTATGAAACGCGCCGGCGTTGCCGGGGAGGAGCGATGAGCAATCACGTTTTGCGACGTGTTGCCATCGCTCCTATTCGCATATATCAACAGGTTATTTCGCCCTTATTGCCTGACGCCTGCATTTATTACCCAACGTGCTCGCAATACGCCGTCCAGGCGATTGAGAAGTACGGTGTTTTGAGAGGCTGCTGGCTTGCCGTGAGGCGCATCGCTCGCTGCAATCCCCTGCACGTCGGCGGTTATGACCCTGTGCCCTAGCGGGCACTCGCTATCGGAGGAAAACTTACATGTGGGATTGGATCGTTAACATCCTTTTCGAGCTGCTCAAGCTCATCCAGACCTTTGCGGTCGACTGGGGCCTGTCCATCATCATCCTGGTGGTCATCATCCGTCTGCTGCTGACGCCGCTTATGCTCAAGTCGACTAAGTCGACGGCACGTATGCAGGTGCTGCAGCCCAAGATGCTCGAGATCCAGGAGCGCTATGCCGACGATCCCCAGCGTCAGGCCGAGGAGATGCAGAAGTTCTACAGCGAGAACAAGTTCAACCCGATGGCTGGTTGTCTGCCGCTGTTGATTCAGATGCCTGTCCTGTTCGCCCTCTTTACGCTGCTGCGTAACCTGCCGGACTACTTTAACGACGGCACGTTCTCGTTCTTTAATATTCTGCCCGATCTGACCACCACGCCGAGTGCCTCCTTTGCCGATGGCTTTATGGTCGCGCTGCCTGCGCTGGTCTGCCTGATCCTGTTCGCTGTCCTGACCCTGATTCCGCAGCTCTATATGTCGCGCAACCAGACCGGCCAGCAGGCTCAGAGCATGCGTATGATGGCCGTTGTCATGACGGTCATGATGCTTTGGATGGGCTGGAGCCTTCCCGTTGGTGTTCTGCTGTACTACGACGTCTCGTCTGCTTGGCAGGTTATCCAGCAGATTTTTGTGACGCAGAAGGTCATCGACAAGGCGAAGGCCGATGAGGAGGAGCGTCTTAAGAACGCGCCGCTGCAGGTTGAGGTCACTCGTCGCGAGAAGAAGCCGCGCCCGCACAAGAAGAAGTAGTGGGATATCAATCTTATTTAGGTACCTAACTTTTGGAGTACGTTATGTCTGAAGAGATCATCGAGGATATGCTTGAGGAGGTTGCCCCGCAGGTCGCGGGCGATTATCCCGAGATTGCACAGCGCTACAAGGCCGGTGAAGAGCTGACCGATGAGGAGCTCGACACCATTGCCGATGTTGCGATTTCCATCCTGCGTTCCATCCTTTCGCACTTCGATGCCGCCAACTCTCCTATCGATGAGTATGAGGGCGACGAGGGTGAGCTGATTTTGGATGTAACGGCTCCCGACCTTGCTGTTCTCATTGGCCGTCATGGTCGTACCCTTGATGCCCTTCAGGTTATGTTCTCATTGCTGGTGAGCCGCAAGCTCGGCTTTAGGTATCCGGTTGTAGTGGACGTCGAGGGATACAAGAGCCGCCGTCAGGACAAGGTTGCCTCCATGGCTCAGTCTGCTGCCGAGCGTGCCGTCCGCACTCATAAGAGTGTTTCGCTTCCGCCCATGAATGCCTACGAGCGCCGACTGGTTCACATTGCACTTCGTGGCAATGATGCCGTCGATACTCATTCTGAGGGTTCTGATCCCGATCGCCATGTGGTGATTGTTGCTCGATAATCTACTCGAGCTTATGCTAAGGGGACGTGGTTTCCACGTCCCCTTTTTTTGTCAAAAGTACTCGATACATTGATTTTTGTCAGAAAGGAGCTTTCGTTGTTAGTACTTACTGATCAGCAGGCTGACGAGATGTTGAGTCGTCTAACTTCCTATTGCAAAGAGTATTCCTTGAGCGTAACTGATGTTGAGCTGAGGAAATGTATTCAGCATTTGGATTTGGTTCTGGAAACAAATAAGACAACCAATCTCACTCGTATTCTTAACATAGAAGATGCTGCGGTACTACATATTCTCGACTCTCTTGTTTTGCTCCCTTATATCAATAAGGCTCCTGAGGGAGCTTTGCTCGATATGGGAACAGGTGCAGGCTTCCCTGGTATTCCTTTAACCATAACCACGCATCGTAAAGCTACTTATATTGACTCCGTTGGCAAGAAGGTTGATGCTGTCAATTCTTTTGTTCATGATCTTGGATTGAAACATGCTCATGCGGTTCATGATCGTCTTGAAGAATATGCTCGAAGCCATAAGAAGCAGTTCTCTGTCGTAACTGCCCGCGCACTGGCTCCACTACCGATTCTTGTTGAGTATGCGGCTCCGTTCCTCAAAGATGGAGGGCTATTTGTTATCACCAAGGGTAATCCTTCGGATGAGGAGCTCGCTTCCGGCATGTCAGCAGCTAAGATTTGCGGCTTCACTTTGCTTCTGAACGACGCAATCGATTTGCCTGAGGGCTTGGGCCACAGGGAGTTCGTTGTTCTTAAGAAGAGTCATCCAGCATCCGTTTCATTGCCTCGTGCAAATGGCATGGCAAAGAAGAATCCGCTTGCCTAGATGTTTCACGTGAAACATAATGGATACTAACAACTTGCAGTGTTTCACGTGAAACATGGCGGTTGATATCGAATCGGAATGTTTCACGTGAAACATCCTCCGTTTGACAGCTTTAATACACACCAGGAGGGACCGTGGGATTTCGCGACGTTAAGCGTTCTAAGAGCGCAAAAGATACGCGTATCATTGCAATCATCAATCAAAAAGGCGGCGTCGGTAAGTCAACGACGGCTGTAAACCTTGCAGCAGCACTGGGTGAGCAGGGTCGTAAGACACTGATTGTCGATTTTGATCCACAGGGAAACAGCACCAGTGGATTTGGAATTGAAAAAGAAGACCTTGATCACTGCATCTATGATGCATTGTTGAATGATGTGCCGGCAGAATCGCTTGTTCTTGATACAAATTGCAAAAAGGTATTCGTAATTCCAGCTACGATTCAGCTTGCAGGTGCCGAAATTGAGCTCGTAAGCGCAATTGCTCGTGAAACCCGCCTCAAAGATTTGCTTGAGCCGATTCAGGACGAGTTCGATTTTATTTTCATTGACTGTCCTCCTTCGCTCGGCCTGCTTACTATCAATGCCTTGACCGCAGCAGACAGCGTATTGATTCCAATCCAGTGTGAGTATTACGCACTCGAGGGCGTTACGAAGCTGCTTGAGTCAATGAAGATGGTCAAATCACGTCTGAACAAAGGCTTAGACACCTATGGCGTGCTTATGACCATGTATGACTCACGTACTTCATTGTCGAATCAGGTTGTTGAGGAAGTTCAATCGTACTTTGGTGATAAGGCGTTTAAGACGCTGATTCCCCGTACTGTTAAAATCTCTGAAGCCCCGTCTTTTGGAGAACCGGTAATTACCTATGCACCTCAAAACAAGGGTGCAAAAGCGTATATGAACCTTGCAAAAGAGGTGATCAAGCGTGCCTAGAGCAAAGAAACGTGGTGGATTGGGACGCGGACTCAATGCTTTGGTCTCAGAGGCTGAGTATGAGACCGGTGGTTCTGCCGCATCTGCTTCAAATGCCGTATCTGAAACAAAACTACCTATTGAGGATATCGTTCCCAACCCTAATCAACCGCGAATTCACTTTAATGAAACTGAACTTCGCGAGTTGAGCGAGTCAATCCAAGAACATGGCGTTCTGCAGCCGCTCTTGGTTCGCAAGCATGGAAACGGCTATGAGATCATCGCTGGTGAGCGTCGTTACCAGGCGTCAAAGCTTGCTGGTCTTGAGGAACTGCCTGTCATCATTAAAGATGTTAATGATGAAGAGATGCTGGCTCTTGCTCTTATCGAAAACCTTCAGCGTTCTGATCTGAATCCCGTCGAAGAGGCTAAGGGCTATCGCCAGCTCATCGATGCTAGCGGTATGACCCAGGAGGCATTGTCGAAGGCCGTAAGCAAGTCACGCTCTGCAATTACAAACTCGCTGCGCCTTCTCGATCTCCCCGAAGTAGTTCAGCAGATGATTTTTGAGGGTAAACTTACTGCTGGTCACGCACGTGCGATTCTTGCAGTTCCCTATGAGGATGCTCGAATTCGACTTGCAGAGAAGGTTGTTGCGGAGGGCCTTTCCGTAAGAGCGACAGAAAATCTTGCTCCATTGTTTTCTGCCGGAGAGACACCTAAGACGCCGCGGCCCGCAACGCCTCAGTCTTTTAAAAAGGCTGCGCGTGTACTTCGTCAGGTATTTAATACCAACGTGCGTGTGAAGAGCTCGCGTGGAAAGAATAAGATTGAGATTGAGTTTAAAGACGAGGAAGAGCTCTCTCGTATTCTTGGTGAAATGATTCAGTTTGATCAAGGAGGCCAAGATGAGGAATAAGATTTTTACTGCGATTGCATTGGTGACGACTGTCGCGGCTGGTGCCTTTGCTGGCTATAAGATCGCGACAGACGATGAACTTCGAGGTCGTTTGCTTCGTGGCGCGCAAGATATCGTTGATACATCCAAGAAGAAAATGGATGTTATGACAGAAGATGTTGCCATGCGCACTGCTCAGGTAACGAATAATCCTAAGATTAATCAAGGTTGGGTTAGCAACCAATGGGAAAATGTAGGCTATTAGGTACCTAACAATTACTTTGCATATTTTGAGGGGACCTTGTCTGATTCATGAGACAAGGGCCCCTTATTTTGTCCGTAAAAAATGGGAAAGGTAGCAGCTGGTCCAAAATTGAGGTCAATAAATGAAACGGCCCCGGTTGCATATCCTGCAACCGGGGCCGTTCGATGTTTCACATGAAACGTTTTGGAGTGCGACTCCCCTATGCGTTCTTCTGAACTTTGAAGCGCTGTTTCAGCTGTCCACAAGCGGCGTCAATATCGTTACCACGGGAGTTACGAATCGTGGTCTCGATGCCACGGGACTCAAGACGACGCTGAAGATCCTCAACCTTATGAATCGGCGACGGCTTGAGCGGGCTGCCCTCGATGTCGTTAAGCTGAATGAGGTTAACGTGGCACAGCGTTCCCTCGCAGAAGTCGCAGAGCGCCTGCATCTCGGGATTCGTATCGTTGACGCCTTCGATCATGGCATACTCATAGGTCGGGCGGCGGCCAGTCTTCTCGGTGTAGAGCTGAAGCGCCTCGTGAAGGCGAAGCAGCGTGTACTTCTTGACACCGGGCATGAGCTTATTGCGTGTCGACTGGATGGCGGAATGCAGGGAAACTGCAAGAGTGAACTGCTCGGGGATATCGGCAAATTTGCGAATACCGGGAATAACGCCGCTGGTAGAGACGGTGAGGTGACGAGCGCCGATACCGATGCCATCGGGGTCGTTTAGGATACGCAATGCCTTGAGAACCTCGTCGTAGTTGGCAAACGGCTCGCCCTGGCCCATGAAGACAACGCTTGTGGCACGCTCGCCAAAGTCGTTGGATACATGAAGCACCTGGTCGACGATCTCTTGAGCGGTCAGAGAGCGCTTGAGGCCGTTGAGACCGGTAGCGCAAAAGGCACAGCCCATGCCGCAGCCTGCCTGGGTGGAAACGCAGACGGAAAGCTTGTTGCGACGGGGCATGCCGACAGTCTCGACGGAAATGCCATCGTGGTACTCGAGCAGATACTTGCGCGAGCCATCTTTGGAAACCTGCTTGGTGAGTTCAGTCGGCGTATCAAAGGCAAAAGCCTCTTTAAGCTGCTCACGGAAAGCCTTGGGAAGGTTGGTCATATCGTCAAACGAACAAACGTTCTTCTCAAAGACCCATTCGATGAGCTGCTTCGCGCGGAAGGCGGGCTGGCCAAGTTCGGCCACGAGCTCGCGAATATCGTTTTGGCTCAAGTCGCGAATGTCCTGAGATTTAGTCCTGGGATTCATGGAAGCCTTTCGATTTTGGGGAAACGTAGAGGGTATCGCTACAATATGGTATCAGCTGCAGAAATTATAGAGGAGGAGTCTGCCCATGCCGGGTAAAAGCCTAGAGAACATGCACGTAGCGGTCTTGGCGGGCGGTCATTCCGCCGAGCGCGAGATCTCGCTCGATTCGGGAAAGAACGTTGTGGTGGCACTGAAGGAAGCCGGCTACACCTCGGTGGAGCTGCTTGACACGGCCGCTGATGACTTTATGGTAACCATGGCGACCGGCGGATTCGATGTGGCATTTATCGCCATGCACGGCGCCGGCGGTGAGGATGGCGCCATGCAGGGTGCCATGGAGACCCTGGGTATCCCCTACACGGCCTCGGGCGTACTTGCCAGCGCCTGCGGTGCCGACAAGGAGGTCTCCAAGCTCCTATACGCCAAGGCGGGCATTCCCATTGCCCCCGGCCTTGCGCTCGAGGTGGGCGATGAAGTCGATATCGATCATATCGTCGAGGTTTGTGGCGAGCGCTGCTTTGTGAAGCCGGCCGTCAACGGTTCCAGCTATGGCATTTCCCTGGTCCATGAGCCCTCCGAGCTGCCCGCGGCAATCGCCAAGGCGTTTGAGTACGGCGACAAAGTGCTGGTCGAGAAGTGCATCGAGGGTACCGAGATCACCGTCGGCGTATACGGCGAAGATGACGTGCGCGCCCTGCCGATTGTCGAGATTCGTAAGCCCGAGGACTGCGAGTTCTACGATCTGGACGTGAAGTATGTCGACCCTACGGATATCCATCGCATTCCGGCTCAGATTTCACCCGAGAATTACGCTCGCGCTCAGGAACTTGCCTGTGCCGCTCACAAGGCCCTCGGTTGCCTGGGTATCTCGCGCAGCGACTTTATTGTGAGCGAGGACGGCCCCGTTATCCTCGAGACCAATACCATTCCCGGCATGACCGATACGTCGCTGTATCCGGATGAGATCCGCCACACCGACGACATGACGTTCCCGCAGGTCTGTGACAGCCTGATCCGTATGGGCCTTCGTCGAGCGGGCATTGCATGCTAATCGAGGACGCGGTTTCGTCAGGAACGCCGCAGTTTGTCATCGACTCCTATGCCACGCTTGCCGACCGCGCCAAAACGCAGTCCTTCGGCCTTATCGAGGAAGATGTGATTGTCCTCGATACCGAGACCACGGGTCTTTCGGTGCAGGACAACGAACTGATCGAGATCTCGGCGGCCCGTCTTTCGGGCCGCGAGGTCATCGACCGCTTCGATACCTTCGTGCATCCCAAGCAGCTGATTCCCGCCGAGATTACCGAGCTCACGAGCATTACAAATGCCGATGTGGCAGATGCCCCGTCGGCGGTTGAGGCCGTCGCCGCTCTCGCCGATTTTGTCGGTGGCTGCCCGGTGATCGCACACAACGCCACGTTCGACCGCTCGTTTATCGAGTCGGTCAAAGGCGGCGTCAACGTGAGCGATATTTGGATCGATTCGCTGGCGCTGTCGCGCATCGCGCTTCCGCGCCTGGCCTCGCACAAGCTGTCTTTTATGGCCGACCTGTTTGGCTGCGACTCGGTATCACACCGTGCCAATGCCGACGTCGACGCCCTGTGTGGCGTATGGCGCGTGTTGCTCGTGGCGCTCACCGACTTGCCCCAGGGCCTCATGGCGCGCCTAGCCGACATGCATCCGGACGTGCCTTGGTCCTATCGTCCTATCTTCTCATTCTTGGCAGGGCAGAACCCTGGTTCTATCTTCTCTCTCAGCGCCGCTCGTGCTGACGTTCTCAAGGCCGATCGCGCCGACGATCGGGTGGACGCCGATGAACTGCCGGTTCTCAAGATGCCGAGTCGTGAGGAGATTGAGGCAGACTATGCGCCAGGTGGCCTGGTCAATCGCATGTATCCCACCTACGAGCCGCGTGATGAGCAGGTCGCGATGGCGCTCGAGGTCCGCGATGCGCTGGTCACGGGCACTCATCGAGTAATTGAGGCAGGCACAGGCGTCGGCAAATCGATGGCCTATCTGGTGCCTTTTGCCGAGACAGCACGCCGTAACAACATCACGGTTGGTATTGCGACCAAATCGAACAATCTTGCCGACCAGCTCATGTACCATGAGCTGCCAAAACTTGCCGAGCAACTGGACGGTGGTCTGTCATTTTGCGCTCTCAAGGGGTATGACCACTATCCGTGCCTGCGCAAGCTTGAGCGCATGAGCCGCGGCCAGGTCGAGATTACCACCAAGCGCGATCCGGCGGACACGCTCACGGCGGTCGCGGTCATTATGGCGTACGTCTGCCAATCAGCCGATGGCGACCTCGACTCGCTCGGCATTCGGTGGCGCAGCGTCAACCGTCCCGACTTTACGACGGCCTCGCGCGAGTGTGCTCGTCGCCTCTGCCCGTTTTTCCCTGATAAATGTTTGGTCCACGGTGCTCGCCGTCGTGCGGCGCATGCCGATGTGGTGGTCACCAACCATTCCCTGCTGTTCCGCAACGTCGCGGCCGAGGGCAGGATTTTGCCTCCGATTCGTCATTGGGTAATCGACGAGGCCCATTCCATCGAGCGCGAGGCGCGCCGTCAGTGGGCGCGTGTGGTGTCGGCGGACGAATCACGCGTTCTGTTTGAGCGTCTGGGTGGCTCGAGCACCGGCGCGCTAAGCCAGGTTTCCCGTGATTTGGCAACCTCCGAGGGCTCTACGCTTTATCTGGGCCTTACTGCCAAGGCGACGTCGACGGTTGCTCGCGCGAGCATGGCGATCGCCGGCGTGTTCGATGGCGTTCGCGAGCTCGGTCGCCGTGCCCGTGGGGGCTATGACAATGCCAATCTATGGATTGGCCCCGAGCTGCGCGAATCTGACGACTGGCATGATTTCTTACCGTCGGCCTACACTGGCATCGACGCATTGGAACAAGCTGACAAGAGCGTCGACGCGCTGGTGCAAGCCGTCGCCGCCGACAAGCCAGAGGTTGTTGTCGACCTGGGTGATATCTCGCGCCGCCTGCACGAGCTGGCCGAGAACCTCAAGCTCATCATTGATGGTACCGATGAACACTACGTGTATTCGCTGCAGGTCAATCGCAGGCTGCGTGCCGGCGGAGAGTCTATGACCGCAGAGCGCATCGACATTGGCGAGGCCTTGGCAACCGAGTGGCTGCCCGAGGTTCACACGGCTATCTTTGCCTCGGCGACCATGACGGTGTCCAAAAGCTTTGAACACTTTAACCACGCGGTCGGCCTCGATCGCATCGGTGCTTCAACATCCTCATCACTGCACTTGGACTCGAGCTACGACTTCGATTCGAACATGGCTGTAGTCGTTGCGGGCGATATCCCCGATCCGCGCGATCGTGAGAGCTATCTTACGGCGCTCGAGCGCGTGCTGGTCGACGCCCATCTTGCCATGGGCGGATCGGTGCTCACGTTGTTCACCAATCGGCGCGACATGGAAGACCTGTACGCCCGCGTTGAGCCCAAGATGGCCCGTGCGGGTCTGGAGCTCAACTGCCAGCAGCGCAACTCATCTCCTCGTCGCCTGCGCGACCGGTTTATCAACGAGCCAACCTCGTCGCTTTTTGCGCTTAAGGCCTTCTGGGAGGGGTTTGACGCCAGCGGCGAGACGCTGCGCTGCGTCATCATTCCCAAGCTGCCGTTCTCGAGCCCCACGGACCCGCTCTCGTGCGAGCGCAACCTGCGCGAAGACCGCGCTTGGGCGCGCTATTCGCTGCCCGAGGCGGTGCTCGAGGTTAAGCAGGCGGCCGGTCGCCTTATCCGCTCGTCGACCGATTGCGGCGTGCTGATTCTGGCCGACCCGCGCCTGGTGACGAAGGGCTACGGAAAGAAATTCTTAACGTCGCTGCCCACGAGCTCCTACCAGCGCATCGAATCGGCGCAGATCGGTCACTATCTGCAACTGTGGCGCGCACGCCACGAGCGGCGGCGCTAAAGCGGACAGACGAGGGTTTTTGCCATATCGCACAGACGCTTTGACAGGGTGGGGTCATCCAAGATGCGGATGGCTCCGCCCGCTGCGATTATCTGGCTCAGTAGCCAACGCTCGGAGCCGTAATGCACGGTTACCGTTGCCATGTCTGCCCCGCTGCGCTCGATGAGGGTGATGCCGGCCCAGTCCAGATGCTCCGCCATATCGAATGACATCAAGAGCTTTGCGCTACGCTGCGTCCGGGCAAGGGAATCGTGGAGGGATGCAACGTCCGGTGCGTGAGGCACGACGGAGTCTTCCGTCAGGGCGAGTCCCTCGATTTTATCCATGCGATAGATGCGCTGCTCATCGACTGCGATGTCCCAGGCAATCAGGTATGTTTGGTCGCCGTTTGCCGTAATGCGCAAGGGGTCGACCAGACGCTCGCGTGGCCGCGCATCGTCCATCGAGCGATACGAGACACGGCAGCGAACGCCGTCTTGAATGGCGCAGCTCAGCTGCTGCCAGTGCGACCCACGGCTGACGGTGTCAAAGACGCGCTGGTTATAGCCGAGCTCTTCGGGTAGAAGAGCGTGTCGAATCCGAGCTGCCGTCTGCGGCTCGATCCCCAACGATTCAAGTTCGTGGTTGAGCACAGCGCCCTCGGCGGCACTCAAGCGCAACGGTAGGACACGTCCGGCGTCACCGGTGAGGACCACACGCTCGCCGTGGCATTCGCAGATGATACGCGCACCCGATTCTCGGTCCGCGAGCGTCGAGACGATCTCGAGAATCTCGTCGAGCGACGCCCCCGTGATGTCAAAGCGACTGCAAATCTCGTTTCGAGTCATGCCGTTCTCGCCGGCGGCGTAGAGGGCCTCCATGATGTCGATGGCGCGCGAGAGCCTCTGTTCGCTGGTGAGTTTACGCACGGGCATGCTCGTGCACCGTCCTTTCGATGAGGTGGTTCCACGCCTGTTTGAGCGATTTGGGGGCCATGGGCCTCATGCCGTCCATGGCGTGGGCCATGCAAAATGAAGCGGCGGCTTCAAGGTCGCGCACGTCAACGGTCCAGATCCATCCTGCATCGGTGTGTGCGAGCTTACCGCGCCCGCGCGTGAGACCGTTGATCATATCGATCTGCGTCTGAGGGGCGAATGAGAACGTAGCTGCAACGGGCGGCCGGTCGGCAAAATCGAATTCAAAGAACAGGTAGTCGTTGAGGTTGAAGTCCGCAGGGATGGTGTAGGCCTTCGAAGGACGCCAAGCGCGAACGATACGGTCGCAGCGGAATGTCCTGATGTCGTCGGTGGCATTGTCGAGGCCGCAGAAGTACGCCACGCCCTCGCGCTCGAACATGCCGTAGACGCAGACGGTACGCTCTTTTTGCTCACCGCGTCCGTTCTGATATAAAAATCGCAGCGCGCATCGCTCGGCAAAGGCGCTCCATACCGCATCGACGGTGGGAGAGCGGCTGATTGTCGCCTCGTCCGCCGTCGTCCTGCCGGTGAGGTAGGCAATTTTGGAGCGAATATCGGCAAGCGGCGCGGCAAAGGTGGAAGAGCCGCTTGCAAGCGTTTGGTCGATGGCGTTGAGTAGGATGTCAGCGTCGTCTGCGGTGATGAGGCCGCCTGCCGCAAACGTGTGCTCGCGGTCGATTGTCCACGAGCTTTCCTCGGTCTCCTGCGCGCCGGCAGGGCGAACCTCCTTGATTAGGATGCCGCGTTCGAGCAGTTTGTCACGATCGCGCCGAAACTTGCGCTTATCCGAGTCGATGTTGCCCGAGCCATATCCCAGGTCAGAATCCAAGACGATCTGCTCGGTCGTCAGCGGTTCGGGGGAGCTGTTGAGCACAAAGAAAAGATTGAGGATGCGCTGAGCCGTTTTATCGAAACTGGGCTCCGAATTCCCCTTTTTAATTGTCGCGGTCGCGTCGCTTGCCGTCATAGAGTCCTCGCATGAGAAGGTGGTTTGCTGCCATGATTTTAGTCCGATATGGAGATTAGGCTATATCCTTGTCCGCTCGGGGCGTTAAGATGGCCCGAATTCGGTCGTTTGCGCTCGCTCGGGGTATACTTTCGACTATATACGGTTCTAATGTGCATGCATTGGGCCTATTTGTCGGATTATGGATGTGGAGCGCACATGGCGAACACCCAGAACTATATTAACCACCTGCTGCAGAACACCGGCATTACGCCGGCATGCAGCGAAGAAGAGCGCTTGGCTGCCGAGGATATCGCTCAGATCTTCCGCAACCACGGCTTTGATCCCGAGGTTCAGGAGTTCAATGCCCCGGCGCCCAGTAGGTTGGCATTTGCCGTTACCGGTATTCTTGCGTTTGCCGGCGCCCTACTGATGGGCATCGGCGGCGGCATCGGCTTGGTCGGCACCTTGCTGGCCATTGCCGGCGCCGTTCTTTACGTGCTCGAACGCACGGGCCACCCCGTGGTTTCGCGCCTGGGCAAGACGGGCGTGAGCCAAAATGTCATCGCCTACCACAAGGCCTCGGGCCCGCTCGCGTCTCCGCGCAACCGCCCGGTGGTCGTTGTCGCACACTACGACTCTCCCCGTGCTGAGCTGCTCGCCCGCGAGCCCTATGCTTCTTATCGTGCGCTCATCGCCAAGCTGTTGCCCGTTGCCACGGTTGCCCCTGCTGCCGTTGCCATCTTGCGTATCCTGCCGCTCCCCGGCGCGCTCAAGGTTCTGCTGTGGATTGTCGCGATCCTCGCTTCCCTCGTTGCGCTCGCCAACGCGGCAAACATCATCTCTAACCGCCACATTCTTCCCTATACGTCCGGCGCGGTGTGCAACAAGTCTTCTGTCGCCGCTATGCTCGGCGTTATGGACAACGTTGCTCCCTTCCAGGGCGAAAACGAGTTTCCCGACGATGTTCCGTTCGATACCTATTTTGGGGAGCAGAAACGTCGTGCCGAGGAAATGGCGCGCGCAGCGGCGGAGTATGCCGCGGCCCAGCAGCAAAACGACTACGGCAACACCATCGAGTACGAAGAGCCTACCTACGCCGAGGACGAGTTCGGTCAGCCGATTGCTCCCGACGCTCAGACCGAGCCCGAACAGGGTGAGGCTTTCGGCGAGCAGATCGAGGGCTTTGAGGGTGCGTCTGCCGACGAGACGCTGATTGGCGCCATCGTGCCCGAGGACCAGAATCAGGCTGTCCAGGCCGAAGAGTTCAATGGCGAGGTTCCCGCTGCCGAGCCGGCGGAGGAGCCTGTCGCGGCCGAGCCCGAGCCCAAGCTCTATCGCAATACCGCCGGCAACATCCGCTTTGGTTCGGATGCCATCCGTGCGCTCGGAATGCTTCCCGAGTCCTGCACGCTCGATTACGAGGAAGGCGAGGAGCCGACGTTTGAGCCCGAGCCTGCCCCCGTCGTGACTGCACCTGCGCCCGTTGTCGCCGTGGATGATGAGTCTGCCGCGGTTACCGCTGCCGTTGCCGAGCCCGAGGCGGTGTCCGCGATCGATCCCGCGGCAGGACTGGACATTTTGGCTCCCGCCGCGCCGGCGCAAGACGTTGCGGACGAGTCTGACGACGATTACGTTGAACAGCCGAGGCGCCTGTCTTACGAGAGCGATACTGATTTCTCGGCCGAGATTCCCGCGGCAACGCCCCATGCCGATATTGCATCTGCGTTCTCTTCGATTGGCGCCAGCGCTTCCAACTTCTTTAAGGGTGCGCTTGCAAAGGGCAAGAAATTTGTCGACGATTTCGAGGAGAAGCGCGCTGCCGCACGCGAGGCTGCCGAGCAGGAGGCTATCGCTCAACAGCAGGCAGCCGAGGCGGCACGCGAGCGCGCAGCGCAAGAGTTCGAGCAGAACGAGGTTATGCAGTCCGTGCCCGTCGACGCTGCCGAAGCTACAACGTCCTTTGAGTCCCAGCAACCGGCGTCCGCGGATGTTGTTGAGGCGACGACGTCTTTCGAGGCTCAGCAGCACGTCGATAGCACCATGTCGTTTGATGCCGCGCAGTTCGATTCCACGATAACGTTTGAAAAGCAAGGCACCGCGATTGCCGAGCCCCTTCCTGTTTCCGATGAGCAGGGCGACGCGGCAGACGATGACGAGCCTATTGATGCTGCCGAAATCCAAGATGCCGCCGAGGACGAGGTCGTCGAGGCCAACCCTGACGAAGAGCAATACGCGGCAGCCGAGCAAGATGATTCGGCCGAGGTCGAGCAGGAGGAAGTGCCTGCGGTTTCCGGGGCTTCCGAGACAGATGAGTCGAGGCCTTACTCCACGCAGATTTTCACCATGCCGGCCCCGAGTGGTTCCGGTGCCACGGTTGCCGATGTTGCTCCCACCCAGGACGAAACGGTCGATTCCCTTATGGCCCAGATTTCCTCCCAGGCATCACCGCGTCCGCAGATGAATGTTCCCGATCCGGCGTCGGCTCCGTCGCCTGCACCTTCCTCGTCTCCGCTGGCTTCGGTCCCCGATCCGTCGCTGCCGTCGATGAAGCAGGCAAACGTTGCGTCTCGCACGTCGCTGTTCGACCTTCCCGACCCCTCCGCACAGGTCAACGACCCCTTTGCTACCGCTCAGGGTTCCGAACCAACATCGGCACCCGTTGCGCCTCCTAGGCCCGTTGCGTCGGGCGCTCAGCCGATCGAGACCATTTCGGCTCCCGCCCCGGCGGCACCCAAGTCTCGCAAGCGCGGCCTGGGCGGCCTGTTCGGTCGTAAAAAGAAAAACGAACAGGACAGCATGAGTGATTGGTTGGGCGTCGAAGACGATTACGATGCCAAGAAGTCCGGTCGCGGCATCGGTTCGTGGGATAATTTCGAGGACGATAACGATGGCTGGAAGGGCGGCGCTACGTCTTCCGACGGCGCTTCTTCCGAAGATATGCTCTCGGCTGTCGCCTCTATGGGCGACGATGAACTGCTCGGTCACGATATCTGGTTTGTGGCAACGGGCGCCTCGGATTGTGATGGCGCCGGTATGAAGGCCTTCTTGGCTTCGCATCGCGATAAGCTCCGCGGCGTCTTCTTCATCAATCTTGAATCCGTCGGCGCCGGTAGGCTTTCGGTGGTGACGGTTGAGGGCGAACAGCAGCTGCTCAAGGGCGATCGCCGCATCATGAACCTGGTCAGCAAGGTGTGCAAGTCGTTCCATGTCGATTGTGGCGCGCTCGAGATGCCCTATGCCAAGACCGATGCCTACGCCGCGCTCGAGGCGAGCCGCCGAGCCCTCACCATCGCCGGCGTGGACGGCACGCGTCTGGCTTGCGCTCGTACCGAGGACGACCTGCCCCACAATGTCAACCCGACGAACATTGCCACGGTATCCGAGGTCGTGACCGAGGTTATCCGCCGTTCGTAGACGGAGCTCTAAGGAGTCAACGTGTTTTCGTATATTAAGCGCCATTGGCCTGTCTACGTGATTTTGACCTTGATTGCCATTGCGTTAGGGTTTGGAGCTGCCTACATCGTGGGCGCGAAGGGCTCGACCCCTGCCTCCGCAATCAGCGAAGAGGTGGAGCAAGAACAGAACACGGGTGCCGATGGGATTCTTGAGTCCGAGCAGGCAATCGTTGATGGTGGATCTTCGTCTGCAGAGTAGATACGGCGATTTAAATGATTGAAAGCGGGCGAGCCGGGGGACTGGCTCGCCCGCTTTTTCATCGCGCTAGCGCTTCTTTGGGATTGACCTAAGGCGAGCGAACCATAGGGCTGCGGCACCCGAGGTCAGGAGCGCGGTGATGCAAGCGGCGATGGGAGCTGATCCTGTTGCCGGTAGGTCCTGCGGTAGGGTACAGCGTTGAATGACACGGTCCTCGTCATGTGACTCAAGTTTATCGCCGCCGCCGTTGCGGCAAAGATCGACGCGCGCGCTGTTGGTGAGTGCAGTTTGGGGCGTATAAGCCGACGTTGCCTGCATGTGCACGACTGCGCCCCGAGCGTCTGTGCCAAGGATTGCATTGGCATCGTCAAGGTCGTCGTGCTCATCTTTGAGATCATCGCGGGTCCAAGAATCCGTATCGCTTCGAGTCGTAAAGTCGGCGGCTACCGCACCGTATTCAATGCGAATGCCCGTTACGACGGTATTGGATGCAAGGTCGAGTTCTTTCGCCTCGAGTGTGGTGGGTTCCGTGGTCGAGACATCCGCCTTCCAGAGGTGCCAGCCGTCGTAATCGACGAGGCGGCAATCCTCACCCAGACTCTCTTTTACTTCGTCGGACTCAAGCCAAGGATTTTCGTGCCCATCGTCAAGCGTCGCGTTTGCCGGCTCATCGACGTCTGTCGAGTCCAACGGCGTCGTGCGATACCACACATTGCACAGACCGTTGAGGTCGCCGATGGCGACGGGGGTTTCGATTGAGACGAATCTCGCCGTGCCGTCTTTGGCGCACTCAAGATCATCGGTAATCGTAAACTCATCAACCCAAGTAGCGGAATCGTTTCGAGCATCGATGGTATAGGAGAAAAGCCCATCCGTATTGGTTTGCATCGCGGCGCGGTTTTTTCCATCGCCGTTAGCCAACAGATCCTTCCCGATAGGTTGGACAAGTTCCTGACGCTTGTCGACCTGTCCTTTGATCTCGATGGGCGCATCCTTCATCGCGACGGATTGGACTTCTCCCGTATCCTTTATTTCAAACGTTATCTCCTCGGCAAGGTCATAGGTCCGCGGAGACATCGTTTCGCGCAACGAGTAGGTGCCGGGTGCAAGATGTTCGATACGGTGCGGCTTGTCGGATGAGGTCCAGGAGTCTATTTCGGTTTTATCGGGACCATATAAGGTGAGCTGTGCGCCTTTCACTTCCTGCTCTCCGCTTGCATCGACCTTGGAGATATCAACCTTGGTGTAATCGTCGGATACGTTAAGCCGCGCTTCCACAACGGGTGTTTTCTGGTCGGCATAGGTAAGGTCGACGATATGGTGCGTCCGGTCGAGTAAGAAGCCGGTCGGCGCTTGAGTCTCGACAACCTCGTAGCGTGCGGTGCCAGATCCCAGCGGGAGGTCGTCCGCGCGTGCTTCTCCAGTTTCATCCGTCGTGACGGTAGTGACAGTCTCACCGTCGAGCGCGGCAATGCTACCGTCGGGGCGCACGATATCACCTGAGGCACGGATCTCAAAGATGGCGCCCGCGAGGCTGCTGCCGTCTACGGCATCGGTTTTAACGATCCTGATGTTTCCGGTCGCGGCGTGGTCATAATACGAGACGATTGCAACGGGCGTTAGGTTTATATCGGCGGGTATGTTTACCTCGATCTCTCCGCCGACAAGATAGGGCTCTTTGGCCGAGGTTTCGCGTACATAATAGGTGCCCGGCATGAGCGATTCGGGCAGTGTGACGGTGCCGGTCGCGTCAGTCGTAAAGGTGTCCATTACGTTATATGCTGGATACCAGCATGTTTGTGAGACAGGTTTGTGATTGCTGTCGAGGAGTTGGAAGGTGAATCCGGCTAGGGGAACAGAGGCGCCTGTTTGGGCATCGCGTTTTACAATCTGGAGATGCGTCGACAGGGCGTGGTTGTCCACGATATATTGAAGCTCGGCGCCGTCGGAAATCTGATTGGCCTCGACGGTCCATTCCCCCGCACGTTTAAAACCCTCGGGGACGGTTTCCGGAACCTCACGAACCGTGTAGCCGGCGCGGTCGTATGGGACGGCTCCGTGGACACCGGCTGGTCGCTTGCCTGTGCCGAACCATGCTTCGGGCTGGTCTTTGGTGGAGGCAAAGCCATAGATGTTTGTAGTCAGTGTGCCAACAACCTGCTGAGAGCTGTTACTGACAACCTCAAAGACAACATCTCCTGCCGGCTGCTCCAGGCCGGATTGATCGCTATTGCCGTAGTCCTTGAATTTGGAAATCTCAAGGTCAAACGCAATGGGGATATTGGAAACGCGAGATTCGATCTCGACCACGCCTGAATCGCCGAGTTGGTCGGCTCCAACGGTGTAAGACCAACTGTCACCGGAGGGCAAATAGCCCTCGGGCGCCTTCGATTCATAGATGGTAAAGGTTCCCAGGGGGACATCGGTGAGGGTAGCTCGACCGCTTTCATCGGTCCTGAGAGTTTGTGTCCATCCAGGGGTTGATTGCGATACGCACACGAATTCTGCTCCTGCGAGCGAAGCTCCAACTTGGGGGCCTGCATTCGTTGCGGCGTCGAGCTTTACAATGCGCAAGGTAATGGTGCCGGGTTGTTCATCAATGGTGACGTATCCGCCGTTATTCGTCGTGGTAAAGGCAATGCGATCGTGCAGGGAGATATAACCAGCTGGCGCTGTTGTCTCAACTAGGTAGTATGCCGTGTTGGGTAGGAGTGTTGCCTGCGCTCGACCGTTGCTGTCCATCTGGACGGTGCCGACACGCGCGCCGCTGGCGCTCTCAAAAACATCGAATGTTGCCCCGTCAAACTGATAAGTATTGTTTCCGCTGGTAATGGCAGCGTTTGCAGACTGCTTTTGGAAGGAAACAGAGACCGCCGGCAGTACATAGAGCATGTCTTGACGTTTGCTGCCGCCCGATACGGTTCCTATATAGCGCCGCGCGCGGTGCGGAGCGGCTTTGATGCTTCCTGATTTTGCGCTGTCGTGGAGCCACCGCGCAGCCGCCACGACTTCATTGTCGGCGGTAAAGTGCCCGCTCTTGGTTTTGCCCTGAGCGGTCGTGTAGGAGTAGGTGCCGTCGACATGGGTAGTGCCGTTGAGCATCCATACGGCAAGCTGGGTGGCGGCGCGGGCGCGATCGGGTGAAAGATGGTAACCGCCAAACGACGCGGCGGTAGGATATCCGTGACAAACGATTGCTGCGAACTCGTCGTCGAGCCACACCCAGCCTTGATCAAAGTTGAGCCATGGGCCGCCCGGCTTGGTGGGGCCGGGACGCTCCTGGTTCATGCAGTAGGCAATCGAGGCGTCTTGAGCTTCATACTTGCCGATAAAGAAGGGCCCACAATTATCGCTGATAGTGCGGAAGCCGAGCTGGTCGTAGCCATCGACGGCAAATGCGGCTCCCGGTGCCAGGCAGCCGAAAAGCAGGAAGAGGAGCAGGAGCAGCGGACCTGTTGCGATTGCGCTGTGGACAGAGTGCGTGGGTGCGTTGGACATGGCTGCTCCTTATCCCTCGTGCGCCGCACGGGGAGGCTGCGACGCGTAGGATGAGGCTACCCCCGAGGTTCATGCGGGTAAGTACCGGAGCCTGACCAAAAGCTTGCCCAATTCCTGACAAATTGAGCTCAAATACAACAATCAAGCAAAAGCGCAGGTAGAAGATAAGGTGAACAGGAAGTCAAAGGTCCTCATCTCCACAATTGACGCGATTTTCAAACGAATCTCCACAGCTAAAACAAGCATCACCACCCTTGTATCGAACAAGACAACCGCGTTATACTATCCCCCACATATGCGGGCATCGCCAAGTGGTAAGGCATCAGCTTCCCAAGCTGACACTCGCGGGTTCGAGTCCCGTTGCCCGCTCCATTCGAATTTCAGGCACGGTAACGTTTCGTTACTGTGCCTTTTTCAATAAAGTGCCGGGACTCGAACCCGACAGGGTGCGAGCGTTAAATAAACGCGAAGCGTTTATAGCGAGCAGGCAAGGTCGCCGATAGGCGACCGCAGCCGGTGCGGATTTGCGAAGCAAATACGCGGACGTCCCGTTGCCCGCTCCATCGAGCGCGGGAGACCTTGGGACGGCCAATTCAACAAAGTCTTCCCCATCGTCTCCGTGAATCCGAGGAGATCGACCGCAGCCGGTGCGGATTTGCGAAGCAAATACGCGGATGTCCCCATGCCCGCTCCAATTCCAAAATGTTAGGTTCATGCCTGCTGCCCATACTTGCACCTGCGCACGGTACAATGGTTGGGTTACGACCAACGTGCCAATAACCAAAAAGGAGCCGCTATGATCGATCGCTATACCCGCCCGGAGATGGGACACATCTTCTCCCTCGAGAACAAGTACGCCATTTGGCAGGAGATCGAGGTTCTGGCCTGCGAGGCCCAGGCGGAGCTCGGTAAGATCGGTATTTCCAAAGACGAGGCCCAGTGGATCCGCGATCATGCCAACTTTGAGAAGGCAAAGGTCGATGAGATCGAGGAGGTCACGCGCCACGATGTCATCGCCTTCCTGACCAACATGAAGGAGTACATCGACGCCGATGTTCCCGAGGGCGACCCCAAGCCCAGCCGCTGGGTTCACTACGGTATGACCAGCTCCGACCTGGGTGATACTGCTCTGTGCTATCAGCTTACTCAGGCGTGTGACCTGATTATCGAGGACGTCAAGAAGCTCGGCGTGATCTGCAAGCGCCGCGCCTTCGAGGAGCGCAATACGCTTTGCGCTGGCCGCACCCATGGCATCCATGCTGAGCCGATGACCTTCGGCATGAAGTTTGGCTCTTGGGCATGGGAACTCAAGCGCGACCTTGATCGTCTTGAGGATGCTCGCAAGAACGTTGCCTTCGGTGCCATCTCCGGTGCCGTCGGCACCTACAGCTCCATCGAGCCGTTCGTCGAGGAGTACGTCTGTGAGCACCTGGGTCTGGTTCACGACCCGCTGTCCACGCAGGTCATCAGCCGCGATCACCACGCCTATCTTGCCGGCGTGCTTGCCACTACAGCGGCCACCTGCGAGCGCATCGCGACCGAGGTCCGCAACCTGCAGAAGACCGATACACTCGAGGCCGAGGAGCCCTTCCGCAAGGGCCAAAAGGGCAGCTCCGCCATGCCACACAAGCGCAACCCCATCACCATGGAGAAGGTCTGCGGTCTGTCGCGCGTCGTGAAGTCCAACGCCCAGGTCGCCTTCGACAACGTCGCCCTGTGGCACGAGCGCGACATTTCGCACTCTTCCGCCGAGCGTGTCGCCCAGGCCGATAGCTTCATCGCGCTTGACCATATGTTCCAGTGCCTCATTCGCGTTATCGACGGCCTGCAGCTGTATCCGGCCCGCATGATGGCCAATCTCAACAAGACCCGCGGCCTCATCTTCTCCTCCAAGGTCCTGCTTGCCCTCGTCGATACGGGTATCACCCGCGAGGATGCGTACGCCATTGTGCAGGAGAACGCCATGGCCACCTGGCACGAGGTGCAGGATTGTGTCTCTGGCCCCACCTTTAAGGAGCGTCTCGAGGCCGATCCGCGCTGCACCGTCAGCCAGGAGAAGCTCGACGAGATTTTTGATCCGTGGGACTTCCTCACCCGCATCGATACGGTCTTCGATCGCCTGGAGCAGCTGAGCTTCGAGTAGGGTTAACCTAATTCGACCGCTTGCGGATGCATTTCAACCTTTGGCGCCTTGCCCGTCTTGGGCGAGGCGCTTTTTTTACTGTCGCATATGCGCCCGGGTAATAAAATGAACTCCGACTGCTGTTTCGATGAAAGGGGGCACGTGCCCAGACGCATCAAGCGGGCCACCATCGTCTCGTTTACGCTCATACTCCTTGTTGCCGTCTGTGCGGGCGCCCTGACGTATACCGTTCGAAGCAGTTCTTCCTCCTCGAATGAAGCCGATAGAGATCTCCCGGTGCTCAAAATCGGCGTTACGGATAACGACCCCTATGTGTATGTCGATACCACGGGCGATTACGCCGGTATCGATATCGACATCGCCCGCGAGGCCTGCAAGCGTGCGGGGCTCAAGCCACAGTTTGTCGATATTGACTGGAACGATCGCGACCGGCTGCTCAAAAACGGTGATATCGATTGCCTGTGGTGTGACTATTCTCCCTGTTATCGCGAGGATAAGTATTACTGGACCGAGCCGTATCTAACCGTGACGGTCTCGGTTGCCGCCAAGAAAACGAGTGGCATCAAGTCCTTGGCGCATCTCGATGGAAGCAAGACCATCGCGGTGATTGCGGGCTCGGTGAGCGAACGCCGATTGCTCGCAGGGGATCTGGAAATCTCGCCGGACGTGCAAATCAAATCGTATGGTTCTGCCGAGCTCTGCAAAGCCGCCCTCGCCAAAGGGTATGTCGACTGTTGGATGGCGGACGTTCAGCCGCTTGATCGACTTGTCGCCCAGTATCCCGGCCTTTACCGCGTGTTCGCTGACAACGTTATGACGGTTGACCTTGGCGTCGCGTTTAAGGACGGCTATGAGGGGGAGTACGTCAAAAACCTCAATACCGTGCTGTTCGAGATGGATCGAGATGGCACGATTGAGCGCATTGTGGGCAAGTACAAGGCGGGGGCGACGACGGACGGGCAAGGAGCGGAATCATGACAAATGATGAGCGCCGCTTACGCCGAAAGGCATTAGTCACCGTGGCTATCTGCGTTGTGGCCAGCGCTGCTTTGTTGGGTCTGCTGTATGTGGTCGGCACGCATCGCTGTCTCGATAAAACGCTTGGGTTTGGCCAGGAAACCATGGTGTTTTTAAAAAACGCCTGCGAAAAATATGACCGATATGAACAGGGAAGAAAAACCGAGGCGACGCACAATTTGGATGCCGCGCTCGAGTCGTTTGCGACGTTCTTGCCACCTGATCACGTTGAAGTCAACGATGACCTCGTCGAGGAGTACGTCCATACCGAGCACCTTTCGGGAATGTTGGTCATGGACGCCGACGGTCATATGGCCGCTCATTACGATATCGACGGTCGCGATCCGCTGATGCTATGGCGAGAGGAGCTTGCCTGTTCGTCGGTCGCATCGATGTACCGAGGCTCCAAGGTGTCCTACTCGACGGTCGTTGAGCGTCGAGATGTCGACTTTGCCGTGAGTGTTGTTCCGTACGGTGATGGCGTAGCGCTGGGGTATCGATCGCTTGCGCCCGAGCCCGCCGATGATTATTCGTATACGATCGCCGACGTGCTCGTGAACAACACATTCCATCAGAGCCCAACGGTGTTCGTGATGCGCGATGCACAAATCGTTTCTTCAAACGATTCGACCGTCGATATAACTCTCGCCCGGCTTCTTGCCGATAGCGGAATTGATTGGAAAGACGAAGGCTTATCACGTGTCGAATATCGGGGAAGTACCTGGTATGCCGTGCGTGCGGCGTATAAGGACTATCGCCTGTTTGCGCTCTATCCCAAATCTGAGGTCATGTCGGGCAGGATTTCATTTATCACTGCCGGCGTACTGGCGTTCCTGGTGTTTTTGGTTGTAGTGCTGTTGGTGCGTATCGTCGCCGATCGTCGCAATTTGGCCGAAAAGGACAAGCAGCTCGGCATCATCAATGCCATCAGTTCCACGTATGAGTCGACCCTCCTGTTGCATCTCGACACGCTTGAGATCGAGGGGATTAACATGTCGCCATCGGTGGCGAAGATATTTGCCGAGCACTCCGAGGCATATGACTTTTTTGCAACGGTTTGCCGAGACATTGTGAGTCCCGAAAGTCGCGAGGCGGTCATGGAACTCTTAGATATAAAGACGCTTCGGGATCGTATGGAGGGCGTGCCGTACTTGGATGCCGAGGTACGAGACTGCCGAGGTACGTGGTATTCGCTGCAGGTTGTTCCACAGCGCCGCGATGAGCGGGGTCGACTGGAATCGGTCGTCGTGGCAACGCATAACATCTCGATGACAAAGCGCGCCGAGGAGCTTTCTTTCCAGGACAAGCTGACGGGACTTCGCAATAGAAATTACCTTGAGTCCCTTGGCGACGACCTGGTGAACGAGTCCCTGCCCGTGAGTGTGATCATGATGGACTGCAATTTCCTCAAGCGTACCAACGATCTCTACGGTCACGAAATGGGCGATGAGCTGCTACGGCGTACGGCGTCTGTATTGAGGCGGGCGGCAGGCGAGAAATATGTGCCTATGCGCATTGGTGGCGACGAGTTCTTGCTGATTTGCCCTCACACCGATCACGAATCCGCATGTGAAGTAGTGCAAGATCTTCGCCTCAGCCTTGCTGCTGCGAGCGATGAGGTGCTGACAGTCAGTGCGTCGTTTGGCGTCGCGACGGCAGAGGCACCCGGTTATACACTGACCGAGATTTACCACATCGCTGACCACAACATGTATCAAGAGAAACGAAAAGTCCACGCTCGGGAAGCAGATTGCTAGTATTGCTGTTGCCGGTTTGCGCATTGGGGAATGTTGAATCGGTGCCCGCGATACTTTATCGGTTCGGACGGGGATAATAGACGTCTGAAATTGCTTTACGAGAGGTGAACGCAATGATTAGTTTTGATTACAAGCCTCAGGGCGTATGCGCTCGCAATATCCACCTTGACCTGTCCGATGACGGCAACAAGGTGGTGGGCGTCGAGTTTACCGGTGGCTGCAACGGCAATCTCAAGGCTATCTCTAAGCTGGTCGAGGGTGCTCCTGCCGATCGTGTAATCGAGGTTCTCGCTGGTAATACCTGCGGTATGAAAAAGACCTCCTGCGCCGACCAGCTTACACGCGCTATCGAGGCCGCTCGCGCCGAGATCGCCTAATGGGTATCGCCGACCACGTCAAGAACGGAATATCGCGCCGCGGCTTTGTGCTCGGAGGGGCTGCCGCGGGCGCTGCCACAGTGCTTGCCGGATGCTCGAAAAAAACGGGCACCAGCGATGATGCCGCCGGCGAGCCGCAGGTTATCAAGGACGATTCGAAGATTGTCTCGATCACTGATGAGTACGAAGCTGTTGATATCGATCTTGAGCCGGCGGCGTCGTGGACGCTGCCGCTGGGCACGCTGCTGTACTACTGCGATGGCGACTACGCCGCCGCGATGATGGCGCCTGCTTCTGCTCTGCATGCCAATACGCTTGGTGTGCTCAACCTGGGCGATGGCTCGCTTACCACATTAATCGAGGATCCTATCGAGGGCACGGGATATGCTTTTTACGATGTCCGTGCCGGCGATGGCGTGTTTGCGTGGGTTGAGATGAACTTTGCCAATTCATCGTGGAAGCTCTACGCTCAAAATCTGTCGGGCGCTTCGCTCTCTGGCGACGTGGCTGAGCTCGATCGAGGTGGCAAGGACTATGATCCGCCCCTGTTTACGGCGTTCGGGTCATCGGTCATCTGGTATAAAATGCCTTCGGCAGGCGGCAATAAAACGAGTAGTGATTCGTTTTGCTATCGTCGCTCGCTTGATGAATCCAAGGCCGAGGTAATTTGGAAATCGATGGGCCGCTTTGCATCGGCCCCGCGCGCGAGCGACGGCATTTTGACCATCTCGCCGCGTGTCCGCAACGACGAAGGCGTCTACTATGGCATAACGGCAATCGATCTGACCGATGGCAACAACACCAAACGTGCCCAGCTAGTCCTTCCCTCGTCAGTCTCGCCTTTCGAGGCCGTATATATGGGCGATACCTTCGTGTTTTCTATCGAGGCGACCTATAGTGACGTGGGCAGCCTGGGCAACATGGGCACGTATATCGGTAATGAGGGAGGGCCATACCTCTTTCTGTCCCGCGAGCCGCTCGCATGTGCTGCCGGCAAGAAGAATAAATATCTCGTTAAGGTACAGGCATCGCATTTTCTCATCGACACCTCTGCCAAGACCTATGGCTCGCTGTTGTCGCCCGACCGCGCTTTGGAATATGGCGATTATCCAGCTACGGCGGGAAAATCGGACTCATTCCTTACGTACGCCACGGTGCGCAACAGCCAGGGTATACCCGAGACGGTCACCGCACGCCTATTCTCTCTTTAAGCTTAGAGGGGTTAAAAAGGCGCCAACAGGGGAATAAACGCGTTGTAATTGTGAGTACCGCCCGCCGAGCTGCCGCGTCATAGTGGCATCCGGCGGGCTCAGGTGCGTTAAAATGGGCTTGTTCTTAGCTGATTGAGACAGGGGGGCCGTGTTATGGCTTCAGATGCAAAAAAGATTCTGCTGGTCGAGGATGAGAAGGCAATCCGTGACGCCGTCGCTGCCTATCTCGAGCGCGAAGGCTACTGGGTTGTGGGTGTCGGCGACGGCCAGTCCGCGATCGAGGAGTTCGAGAAGCATCAGTTTGACCTGGTCGTGCTCGACCTTATGCTCCCCAAGATCCCCGGCGAGCGCGTTTGCCGCACCATTCGCGATACCTCGGATGTCCCCATCATCATGCTGACTGCCAAGGGCGAGATCGAGGACCGTATTATCGGTCTTGAGCTCGGCGCCGACGACTATCTGATTAAGCCGTTCTCGCCGCGCGAGCTTGTCGCGCGCGTACGCGCCTTGTTCCGCCGTGCCCATCAGGCCGACGAGCCAGCCGTCGAGGTACTCGACTTCGGCGATCTGGTCATCGATATCTCGGGCCACAAGATTTTGGTCGAGGGCAAGGAAGTCGACCTGACGGCTTCCGAGTTTAAGCTGCTCACCACGCTTGCCCGTCACCCCGGTCGCGTCTACAACCGCATGGAGCTGGTCGAGAAGGTGCTCGGCTACGACTTTGAGGGCTATGAGCGCACCATCGATAGCCACGTGAAGAACCTTCGCGCCAAGCTGGGCGATGATCCCAAGAAGCCCAAGTGGCTCTACACCGTCCACGGTGTCGGCTATCGCTTCGAGGCTCCGGCCAAGACCGATAAGTCGGACGAGAAATAGGGAAATCACATATGACACCTGCGCGCTTTGAAATCGGACAAAAGCACAAGCAGGAGAGCGAGGCGGGTTCCAAGGCTAGTTGGAACACGCCTCGTTCCGATTCACGGCCAACGATGAGCTATCCCTCGCGCATGGCACTTGCTTTTGCTCTGACATCGCTCATGACGGTATTGGTGCTGGTGGGCGTGGTCTCTGTTGTGTGGGGCACGGTCTTTTCGGATTACACGCGCTCCAATATCGTCGAGATCGCCAATTCTGCTGCCGAAAAGCTTGCGACGTCGTATGAGGAAAACGGCAACTGGACTGCGGGCGAGCTGCGCACGGTCGCGACATCGAGTTTGGTATCCGACGACCTGAGTATGCAGGTCGTCAACAAGAAGGGCGTTGTCGTCTATGACGACTCATGGCCTTCGGCAAGCGCGACCGCCGATGTGCGCGAGAGCGAATCGGCGTCGAGCAGCTCGAGCGGTAAAAAAGCATCGCATAGCCCGGTCTCGTCTGCTCCAACCGACTCCGATAGCGTTGCCAACGTCGAAATCATAACGTCTTCGGGCGAGCATGTCGGACAGGTAAAGCTATGGGCCATCGGCTCCGATGCCTTGCTCACCAAGGCGGATTCTGCATTTAGGGAGAAGACCTTTAACGCCATGGCCCTCGCCGCGGTTGTTGCAATCTGCATTTCGGTCGTTATCGGATCGCTCGTGTCGCGCATGCTCACCAAGCCGATTCATCGTATTACGAGCACGGCCAAGCAAATTCGCGATGGCGATCTGTCCGCTCGTACTGGTTTGCGCGGTGATGACGAGATTGATCAGCTGGGTGAGACCTTCGATGAGATGGCCACTTCGCTCGAGAAGGATATGAAACACGAGAAGCGCCTGACCTCAGACGTGGCTCACGAACTTCGTACTCCGCTTATGGCCATGCTCGCGACAGTCGAAGCCATGCAGGATGGCGTATATCCTACCGACGATGAGCACTTGGAGACTGTTGCTTCCGAGACGCGTCGCCTGGCTCGTCTGGTGCAGCAGATGCTCGACCTGTCGCGCATGGAAAACAGCACGGCTCCGCTCAACCTTGAGCCGGTGGACATGGTTCCTTTCGTGCGTTCCATCGTCAATGCCCAGGAGCGCCTGTTTGTCGACCGCGATCTGCGCTTGCGCTTTGCTGACGAGACCCAAGGTCACGACGATGTCGTCGAAGCCGATCCCGACATGATCACACAATGCGTCATCAATCTCATGAGCAACGCCATGCGCTACACCCCCGAGGGCGGTTGGGTCGTGGTGTCGGTGCTCAGTGACCGCAAACACGTCAGCATCGCCGTTTCTGATACCGGCATCGGTATTGCCAAGGATGACTTGTCGCGCATCTTCGGCCGTTTTTGGCGCGCCGATGCCAGCCGTGCCCGTGAGGCGGGCGGTCTGGGCGTGGGCCTCGCCGTGACTAAACAGATCGTCGAGCGCCATCACGGCTACATATCCGTGGAGTCGGAGCTTGGAAAGGGTACGACTTTTACGATTCATCTGCCTCGCGAGCACACGGCGGACGCGGCATCTACTACAATGGAGCACTAGCTTTTCGCTATTCGGTGAAGGAGGGGTTTCGTCCCTGCCGCTCCGAGTTTGCGAAAACGTGCGGGAAAGAACCCGCATTACTGTCGTATTTTGGTAAGGAGTGACTCACGTGACAACGATGGAGCGTCGTCCGGATTCCCGTGGCAAGGTTCGTGATATCTACGATGCCGGTGAAAACCTGCTGATGGTCGCCACCGACCGCATTTCTGCGTTCGACTTCATTCTTCCCGACGAGATTCCGTTTAAGGGAGAGGTGCTCAACCGCATCTCGGCATTCTGGTTCGATAAGTTTGCCGACATCGTTCCCAACCACCTCGTTTCCATCGACCCGGCGGATTTCCCTGAGGAGTTTGCTGAGTATCGTGACTACCTCGCCGGCCGCGCCATGCTGGTTAAGAAGGCCCAGACGATTCCTATCGAGTGCATCGTCCGCGGCTATCTGACCGGTTCGGGCAAGAAGACCTACGACGAGAACGGCACCGTCTGCGGCATCCAGCTGCCTGAGGGCCTGACCGAGGCTTCCAAGCTTCCCGAGCCGCTGTTTACGCCGTCCACGAAGGCCGAGATCGGTGACCACGACGAGAACATCTCGTTCGAGCGTTGCTGCGAGATCGTGGGCGAGGACATCGCCACGCAGATTCGCGACCTTTCCCTCAAGATCTACAAGGCCGCTGCCGAGTACGCCGCGACCCGTGGCATCATCATTGCCGACACCAAGTTCGAGTTTGGTGTCATCGATGGCAAGGTCACGCTGATCGACGAGTGCCTCACGCCCGATTCCAGCCGTTTCTGGCCTGCTGCCAGCTACGAGGAGGGCAAGATCCAGCCCAGCTACGACAAACAATTCGTCCGCAATTGGCTCAAGGCCAACTGGGATATGACGGGGGAGACCCCGCACCTGCCCGCCGAGGTCATCGATGGCACGTCCGAGCGCTATCGCGAGGCCTTCCAGATCATCACTGGCTCCCAGTTCACAAGCATGAAGGAGAACGCATAAGTGAGTACCCGTAGCGCCACGAACAAGCGCACGCAATCCCACGAGGTTACCGGGGTTGCGCGCAAGTCCGCCGCATCCGCTAAGCCTGCCCGTCAGGCAGCGAGCTCTGTCCGCGTCGTGCCGGCTTCGTCTAAGGCACGCCGCAAAGAGCTCGAGAAGGGCGAGAACCTCGAGGGCCTCTCTAAAGAGGAGAAGCGCGCCCGCAAGGCTAAGCAGCGCGCCAAGGAGGACCGCATCTACACGGTGTCGAATATCCTTCTCAAGCAGGATGAGGACTACACCAAGCGCCGCCGTATTTGGTGGGCTGTGCTCGCTATCGGCATGGTGCTCGTCGTGGCAATCGGGGCTTCGCTCTACTTCGCTCCCGGCGGCACGGTGTCCAGTCCTGTTCAGATGGTCGGCATCGTTTTGTCCTATGTCATCATCCTGGGTGACTTTATCTACGACTTCGTTCGTATTCGTCCCTTGCGTAACATGTATCGCGCGCAGGCCGAGGGCATGTCCGAGAACAAGCTCAACGCTCTTATCGAGCGCGCAGCTGCCGAGGAGGACAAAAAGGACTCCAAGAAGAAGTAGCGTTTGCATTCACACTTATCGCTAAGATATAAGGCGTGTCGTTTTTGCGGCGCGCCTTATTATTGTCCTATAGATAGATGGAGTGGCACATGATTCGAGCTGCCCTGACGGTCGAAGAAGCTCTGGAGGGCATGAAGGCCCTGGAGCCCAAGATTAAAAACTATGCGCGCCTGGTTGTCCGCAAAGGCGTAAACGTCAAGCCCGGCCAGGAGGTTGTCGTTCAGTCTCCGGTCGAGTGCGCGCCTTTTGCCCGCGTGGTGGTCGCGGAGGCTTATGCCGCCGGCGCTGGCCACGTGACGGTCATTTGGGCCGATGATGCCGTGACGAGGCTCACGTACGAGCATGTCGATAAAAGCTATTTTGAGCAGACGCCCGAGTGGAAGCGCCTGCAGCTTGATTCCCTGGCCCAGGATGGCGCCTGCTTTATCTTTATTGAGGGTGCGGATCCTGCAGCCCTCAAGGGCATCGATCCAGCCAAGCCGGCCGCGGCATCCAAGGCGAGGAATACGCAGTGCAAAGCTTTCCGCCGTGGACTGGATTACAACATCAATCCGTGGTGCATCGCCGGCGCTCCGGTCGTGGCTTGGGCGCACGAGGTGTTCCCGGGAGACGCCGATGAGGTTGCAATCTATAAGCTATGGAATGCGATTCTGCACACCGCTCGTGCCGATGGCCAGGACCCGGAGAGCGACTGGGAGCTTCATGACGCGGCGTTCGAAAAGAACCTGCGTTTCCTGAACGACAATCGTTTTGACCGCCTGCATTACACCGCGGAAAATGGAACCGATCTGACGATTGGCATGACGAAGGGTCACGAGTGGGCCGGCGGCAAGGGCAAGACGCCCGATGGACACCCCTTCTTCCCCAACATTCCCACCGAGGAAGTCTTCACCTCGCCTGATCGTATGCGCGCCGACGGTATCGTGTACTCGGCCATGCCGCTCATTCACCACGGTAACAAGGTCGACGATTTTTGGATTAAGTTCGAGGCCGGCCGCGTAGCGGACTACGATGCCCGCGTGGGCAAGGCGACGCTTGCGAGCATCATTGACACCGATGAAGGTGCCGCTCATCTGGGTGAGGTCGCGCTTATCTCCAAGAACACGCCGATCCGTGAAAGTGGCGTTTTGTTCTATGACACGCTCTATGATGAGAACGCCAGCTGCCATCTCGCGCTAGGTGTCGGTTTCCCCGAATGTATCGAGGGTGGGTATGACATGTCCAAGGAAGAGCTCCTGGAGCATGGCGTTAACGTCTCGAGCACGCACGTCGATTTTATGATTGGCACGGACGACATCGATATTACGGGCATTACGCCTGATGGACGTGAAGTTGTGATTTTCCAGAACGGCCAATGGAGTTGGGAATAGTCCCAGACCGTGGTACAATGCCACCCGCGGGCCGTTAGCTCAGCTGGCAGAGCAGGGGACTTTTAATCCCAAGGTCCAGGGTTCGAACCCCTGACGGCCCACCATAGAATGGAAAAGCGACTGGCGGATGCCGGCCGCTTTTTTGTTGCCGCGACGCGGGTTCGAACCCGAAAGGGCGCGGAGCTGAGTAAACGCGTGAGCGTTTGCCAGCGCAGCGCGCATGGCGCGAAGCGCCGCAGCGGCCGCCTGCGGCGCAGGCTGAACCCCTGACGGCCCACCCAAAGTAAGGAATGCGAAATGAAAACAAATAGATATGGAATTAGCGGCAGCACATTAAAGATAATAGCAGCCATTTCGATGGTTCTCGATCATGTAAGCAGGATCGTCCTGACCAATGGAATCATGACTCACGCATCGTACAGCCAGATATCAGACGAACAGTGGGCGATTCTAAGCGAGGCTTCGGATGTGCTTCATGTTCTTGGCAGAATTGCATTTCCCTTATTTTGCTTTTTGATAGTTGAGGGATTTTTGCATACTCATGACTTAAAGAAGTACCTGCGAAATATGCTTGTCTTCGCAATCATTGCGGAGCCCATATACGATTTCGTCCAAACCGGGCAACTATTTGACCTTCGGCAACAAAATGTTATGTGTGAGCTCCTGCTTTCCTTGGTCTTTTTGATTGTTCTGGAAAAGATACAAAGTCTTTCAAAACGGAAAAGATACATCGCAGAAACTGCTCTGATTGTTTTGACAGCACTGGCAGCTGAATACACTAAACTAGATGGCGGTGTGTATGGCATTATGCTTGTGGCTGCATTCTATTTATTCCACGACAGCAAGGCCAAGATGTTCTTTGCTGCAGTATGTGCAGTGCTCCTTTCGTCATGCCATATAGTTGGCGGCGGATTTGAGTTTGCTACAGCTAATGTATTTAATCCTGATGTTGCTGCCGCGGTCGTTTCGTTGCTGCTTATCAATCTTTATAATGGTAAGCGAGGGCTGAAGCTCAAATATTTCTTCTACATTTTCTATCCGGCACATCTTGCTCTGCTTTATGGTGTCTCACTTATTGTTTTGAACTGTCTTTAAAAACTCTCAAACAAGTCTCTGAAAACGGAAACAAATTGACTCTAAGACTGCTTGTGAATTTCCGGAAGACCTGAGAGATGCGAGGATAGGCAACGAGGGCTGCAGAGAGATGCTTCTCAGTTCTCTGGCAGATCGCACGTATCTGTATGAGGATCACTTCCACACACTCATTAATAACAGTGATAAACACGGCAGATCCTCAAAACATGAGGCTGTGGAGGTCGAACGATGCTTCGAAAGCATGAATGGCAGCGAGAAAATGAGTTCGGAAGCGCCCTCCGGATGATCCAGCATAGAATAGAAAGCGATCGGCTCCGGCTGGTCGCTTTTTTGTTGCCGCGCCACGGGTTCGAACCCGAACTTCTCTATATATAAGAACGCTTGGCGAACAAAACCTGCCTTTTACCGACGGGAAACAAATAGCTGATGCTTTTGGAGTAAAGTGGCGCTCCAGAGATGACCGATGCCTTAACACCTATAAACCAGCTGGTCATCGCCAATATCAGAAGCCAATGCTTCAGTTTTAACCTCAGTGATGCGACTGAGGGACCTATTCATTTGTGAACAAAATATGGAGTGCGCGATTCCCGCCCCCGGCGCCCCTCCGGTCTGGCAATATATCTCCTTGCCGCGCGGCCCGGTCGGACCGGA
>QRFC01000014.1_pt1 | contig 199592 bp, 233 predicted proteins | sample 1861061 | NCBI WGS metagenome assembly QRFC01 (sample SAMN09711282, study PRJNA482702) | Human gut metagenome, whole genome shotgun sequencing project.
ATTTTTTCATACGATCATCTCCTTCTATATAATTTATTTGGATGTCGAACCTTTTAAATTATATCACAAGGAGATATTTTTTCTATTACTCTGCTCAACGCTAAAAGCTTTCCTGAACCACATGCATAGCATGTGGATTTCTCTAATAACAACAAAAATATAGTGCATAAATTTTATTATTTTTAAAATTTACACACTATATAATACACCATCAGATTTATCTTTTTTAATGTTATTATTTTACCAAGAGCCGCCACCGCCACCGCCAGAGCCGCCTCCAGATAAACCTCCACCAGAAGAGCCACCACCGCCACTTGAGGATCCACCAGAAGAACTAGATGGACTTGACGACATAGCACTTTGAGCAGAAAGCATAGTAGAATTCATAAATGTTCCAAAAGAAGAAACATCAAAACCATTAGAACTATCATACCAAGATGGGGCTTGTAATGATATTGATTCAAATTTTTTAATCCACTTATCAGATACACCTAAAACATAAGTATATGGTAGAATATCATAAAAATAATTTGGATTTTGCATAACTAATGCTTCTAATCTTTCTTTTTCTACAGTTTCTAGAAAGTTTTTAAATCCCCTTAATTTTCCTAGCATTTCATTACCATACTTTGTTCTTTTTGGAAGATACACTAGACACAATATCATTCCTAACACACATATTATTCCTACGACATAACCAATTAGATATGATATATCTTGAGTTATTGCGGGTAATACCATAAATGTCCAAGGCATTCCACCAAATCCCAATCCCCAAATTAAACCAAATATTTTAACCGGAATAGGTGTCTTACCAAATAGCATTCCAAATAATACCGAAAAACCAATACCTGGAAATAGTAATGCAAAAATTAACGTTTCAGGTTGGCCATAATTAAGTATTGACGGTATTGTAATCAAACAATAGGTAGCAATTATCATTAAAATAATTAGAAATTTTTTGCTTGTAGCAGATTTTTCAAATATTTTATCCATATTTTGTTTGTTGTTAACATTATGCAATATTTTATTATTTGTTATATAGAAATTATTGTATAGCATTTTATCTGTAACTTCTGTTCTATCATATTCAAACAATCCATCCATAAACCATTGCTCATTTACATTTGTTCCATCATAATCTTTTAATTTTCTTATTAAAAACTTATTTTTTCTATTTAGACCATTAATTGAAGATTTTAGTCCATATTGTTCATAATCAATTGGATTATCAATATTTTTATAAATATCTAACATATTTTCATAATACTTAATTTTTTTAGAATTTGGATTATTTATTCTTTCTTCATTTATTTTGTTTTGCAATTCAATTATTTTTTGATTAGCACTATTTTTTGAATCTTGATTTAAATTTATCTTTTCAGAATTTAAATCAATTTTTTTGTTATTAATTTCAAGATATCCCTTATTTGCTAAAAATATCAATAATGATGTTATATCTTTATTTTCAGCTTTACCTTTATATAAAAAACCAACATCTAAACTATTTAAACCTTGCGGTGGATAAAACTCAACCGTTTCTACAACTTGATCATCACGACCAAATTTATACCACAATAATGTTGCTATTGCTAAAAATATAATAGGAATTAAGAACATAATATAATCCATTATATTTATAATTAGCCCTGCACCTACAAAATATCCTTCAGGCAATTCACATCTAACAGTTAGTGCTTGTCCAACACCAAGAATACCATTATAGCTTCCTGTTATTTTGTTTCCACTAACATTATAATTAACTTTACTATTATCTGTTGAACCTATATTTCCTGATGAAAAGCCTAATTTACTGGAATCAAAGTCCTTAGGCATGGTAATTGAAAAAGTTATATTACCAATGACTGTATCCCACTCATTTCCAATTATATTATAATATAATTCATCATAATTTTTCGCAGGATCTTTTCCTAAATTATATGTATATTTAATGACATATTTTTGCTCGCCAGTTAACATGCGATTAGCAGGCCCAATTTTTAATTTATAATTACCATTTTCTCTGGATGTCGTATATTCATTATCAACACTAACATTTGTCACTTGAGTACGGTTAGTTGATGTTGTACCATCTAATCTTGTAATTGTATTTTTTAATGGAATAGTTCTCAATATTCCATGTTTTGAAACATTGAAATATGCTGTAATTGTTTCAGTTATATCAAAAGTATTATTTTCATTAACAATAATATTAATATCATACTTATCGATAACATAATCGTAAGACCTATATTGATAATTTTTACTAGGTGTTAGACTTGATGAATTAATAGTGTCAGTTATATTAATTGATAAACGATAATAATATATTTCACTAATACTATGTTCCCCTAAAATACTTAAATTAGACATTTGATTAAAATTACTAGTTCCTGAAATTGCAGTACCTGAATTATACCCTTGCGCTATTAAATTATAGTTTGAATCATAATAATAAGCTGTCGAAGTATAACTAATAGTATCTTTAGAACTATTAGCAACTACACCCGTTAATCCAAATGCTTGAGTGGAAGTAGAAGAATAATTCCTAAAGGAAATGCTTGAGAAAGATAAACTTCCGGCTTCTAAATTTTGTGTATTATAAATACTTACATAAGATGTTTGTTCAGTTAGTGCATAAATATTTGAAGGATAAACAAATATTAGAGATAGTGAAATTACAACAAATAAGACAAATCTCTTAATAATTCTTTTCATCGTAACCTCCCTAAACTATAATTCAACTTTTACATTTTCTCTTTCATTTGCACTTGCTTCAAACATTGCTTTTGATTTGTAACCAAACAATCCTGCAAAAATATTACTTGGAAACATTTCAACTTTATTATTATAAATTCTAACAACACCGTTGTAATATTTTCTTGAATTAGCAATATCATCTTCAATTTTTGTTAGTTGATTGCTTAAATCTTTAAAATTTTCATTTGCTTTTAATTCTGGATATGCTTCTGCTAAGGCCATAATTTTATTAATACCACTAGATAATTGTTCATTTGTCTTAATTTTCTCTTGGTCAGACATTTTTTCATAAGCACTATTTCTCAATTCTACAACTTCTTTTAAAGTAGCTTTTTCGTGCTTAGCATAACCTTTAACAGTTTCAACAATATTTGGAATTAAATCCCATCTTTTCTTTAGATAAACATCCATAGTAGAAAAAGCCTCTTTTACTTTATTATTTAATTGCACAAAACTATTATATATAGCTAAAGCATAAATAACAATTAAAACGATAATTGTAATGATAATGTAAATCCACATAATTTCACCTCCTATTATAATTTGATTTTATCATATTTCTGTCTTTTTTTATATATTATATGAAAATTTTCTTTCAAAAGTATTGTAATAATTTTTATATTTACTATTATTTATTTAATTGATTTAATCAATCTTTGGAGTATAAAATTTCGAATATAAGTAAAGTTATCGCTCCATTTGAAAAAACTTACGGACTTAAAAGTTCGTAAGTTTTTATTTTATATAAATAGTTATCAAAAAAATAAAAGCTTTGTATAACCAGCATAGAATTTGTACTTCCGTACAAATTCTATTATTGTAAATTTCAAAAAAACTTTTATAAATTTTCTTTTATTTCTGGAAACAAATCATACAAATTATATCCTAGTAAATTATCAAAATATTCTTTTAATTTATATGTTTCTTGAATATGATATTGAGTGTTAGAATAGGCACCTCTTCTAATCATTATATCAATCAACCTTTTATCAATTGTAAATATTTTATTTCCTTGTGGACACATCAAGTCACATAAATTTATTAATTTTTCTTCTATTGTGTATTCATGATTTTTTATAAAATTTGTTAAAAAAGGATTTTCTTTTGGATTTGGAACTCCTCCAGCTGTACATACTATATCATTATTTAAATATGAATGAGTAAGACAAATATTAGCATATTTATCATCATAACCTTTATTTTTTAAGTATTCATATCCTCTCATGACATGTCCATGTGACTCACTATTATACTTACCAATATCATGTAAATATCCTAGAGTAATTGCTTTATCTATATCTACATTTATTCCTTTTTCACATAATGCTTTTGCAATTCTACCAGCACTATCACCTACAGATATACAGTGTTCTATCCATCTATCATCTGTTGTGTTTTTTCTTTCTATTTCTAATAATGTTCTTGCTTTTTCACTTGTTATTTTCATAAATTATCTCTCTATCTATAACTTTTTTTCATATATAAATGCTTTTTCTTGATATGCATTTCCTAATTTGTTTGATTCTTTGTTTTTTATAACTGTTTCATATATTTTTTTACAACCTAAATTTTCATAAAATTTATAGTTACATGATTCATCAGTTACTATTTGAAGGTTTACCATATTATCATTTTTAGCAAGTTTAAAAACATCTAATAATAACTTTTTTCCTATCCTTCTTTTTCTATAATCTTTATCTACTATTAATATAGAAACCTCTCCGTCAAAATAATTTTCTAAATTTTTAGGAGTATAATTATAATTTGTTTCATACTGTTTAAATGCTTTTAAATTTTTGATACTTTTACTTTTATATAACCTATTTTTAATAAATTTATAAAATTTCTTACGTAATTTATATTTAGTTGAAGAATTTTTAGAATAACCACAAAATCCTACAAGTCTATTCCCATCCTTATATTTTATTATTGTTTCACTTTCTTCTAAAATATCAAACAAATATATCCAAGCACATATATCATTATCTGCCTCTGCTTCTTTTTTTCCTAAATTCCATTCTTTACTTAATAATTTTACAGCTTGTTTCATTTCATTATAATTCATATTAATTATTCTCCCAACTTTTGAAACAAATCTTTATATATTTTGTTTCTATTAAATTTTGTTACAATGATTATATTATGTTTATTTGTAGTGGGTTCATAAGAAATATCTTGTTTTATATTTTGACAATTTATTTCCTTTTTTATAAACCATTTTCTGTTTATCATATATGCTACTACCACTATATTCCAAATAGTACGACTTTCTTGTATTCCATGATATCCATCATTATAAAACTGGTCAATTAAATAATTACATAGTTCTGATTTTTTCTAATTTATCTTTTAAAGTATTTATATCTATTTTTAATTCAAATACTACATTTTTGTATAGAAAAATAATAAGATTAACTTTTGATTATTAGAGCAATATTAGTAATAGTATCAATTTCTAATATATAATTTTTATTATTTTTTAAAGCAAATTCTGTATTTTTAATTAATAATTTAATCCTTCTCTTCTTTTATTATTTGAAAATTTATTACAGCAGTAGATATTATTGATAATAAAAATATCAAATAAAAAATGTCTTCTCCAATATATTTTGAAATTATAGATAAAATTGCAAATATCACAACCTCTGCAAAACATAAACTCATTTGACCTACCGCAGATAATAAATCATGATCTCCTTTTGACTCTTTAATCATATTTTGTATAGAAGTTTGTATTGATGTTTCGTAAACTTTTTCTAAGTTATCACTGACTGTTTTATTTACAGAAATTACAAATTTATTTTTTGCAAAAAGGTAAATTGAAGTTATAATTAACCTTATTAAAGATACTAGGGTATTAGCCTTTTTTATATTTTTATCAGTATATTTTCCAATTAGTGTAACTGTAATTATTTGAAATAGTAATGATATTACAACTACAACAGAAAATGCTTTAAAATCTTTTAAAGCTATATATAAATATAATGGAACAAATAATCTTTCTATTATGTGGTTTGCCCTTAATGCGTATATAATTTTATATTTACTTTTACTATGTAATAAATATTTAATACTAGACTTAAATGTATTAGTTTTCTTTTCTGGTTTATAATCAATTTGTAAAATTACAATATATTGTAATATATAGAAAATAGTAATTATACTCAATAACACAACCTTATTATTACTTATTATTCCCCACGCTACTAAAACACTAGCCAAAACTATTCCTAATATTTTACTTATAAAATATATACTATTAAATCTTCCTCTATGTTTACTCTCTACATATTTATTAGAAAGTGAGTCAGATGATGGATTTGAAAGTCCCATTAATCCCATTGCTATTATAAAAATTATTATATTAGAATATAAATTCTCACTATTTAGCATAAAATAAGAATTTATAATACTAAATATATTTGAAATTAATACGCATTTTGCCACTCCAATCTTATTTGATATTGTTACAAATAATGGTGTTATCAATCCTGTAATAAGAAACCTCATACCATATATTAATAAAATCATATATATTGGCAGACCTGCTTGATATAGCATAACTGTCCCAAAAGTTTCGATTAAAGCATTTGCAAAGTTGTAAAAAAATATGCTAGCATACATATATTTATATTCTCTTTTATAAAAATATTCCTTCATTGTTACTCCTTAAATTACTTTATTGACTTTATTTTCATATAAATATCATACCAACTATACACTCTGGTAATATTGTCATGATTTATATCTCTATTATATCTTGTATCATAATATAATACTTTCACTACTTTTACCAGTTCATCAATGGTTGTTGGTGAATCTTCAATCATTACATCTATCTTATTTTCTAGAATTTCCTTTATCTTAGGTGGCTTTGTAAATATAATTTTATCATATTCTATATTGTTTTGTAAAAGCCAATTTAAAGTACACTCTTTTACACTTTCTCCATTTATTGTCCCATTTTCAGCTGTTTTATGTCGTGCAGATATAATAAAAATTTTATTTCCATCTTCTCTTAATTTTTGTATAACTTCACTTGCAAATTTTCTAGTTGGTTCATTTTTTACATAATTTAAAAAATATTCCTCTCTATAACTATTAATTGTTTTTTTATCCCAGTTTAATTTTCTATACTCATACAAATTAGCATTATCAAATCCATTTAAATTGTTCTCATAACAGTATTTGCTAGTAAAATCTAAAATATAATCATCATCATTAGTTAAAACACCATCTATGTCTATACCTATATTCATAACATGTACACTCCCATTTTTTATTAAATTTTAAGTAAATATAAATTACCATTTAGAATACAAAATAATGTATTGCTCTTATTGTTCAATTAGCTCTATCAGATATGACAATAATAGCACCTATTTACACCAGTTATATTTTAAAATAAAAATGCTTATTATATAATATTAAACTATAAATTTTGTATATAAATTCATTTAACTAATATTAATTAATCAATAAATATATTATTTTTTTCTATATATTCAAAATTTTTGGCATTTTTTAGTATATTTGTTTTATTTTCAATAAAAGTATTACCTGTTAATACTATGTTTTTACATTTTTTAAAATTTTTATTTATATTATTATCTTCATTTCCAATACAAAATGCAGCTTCCTTAGAACCTTTTATAATATTACCATTAAATATTATATTTTTAGCCCCATAGTCTACATATAATCCGCCATTATTGTCATATATATTGTTAGAAGAAATCAAAACTAAATCTCCTCCTCTAATGCCAATAGCATAGTGTCTACAATTTCTAACAATGTTATTAGAAATTATTTGGCCTTTAGGAAAGTTTTCTTTATTATGAAAAATACCCTGATCTTCTAAAAATATTCCAAAATGTCCACATGATACACAGATGCAATTTCTAATAATATAATTTTCATTTTCCCACAAGCCAGTACCTATTCCAATTCCGGCACCTCCATTGCCACCATAATTCCAAGCTTTTCCACCTTCATAAATGTAAATTGAATCAATAACTACATTATCTAACATATCTATTCCCAAAGCTGTAGATGGTGTAGAAATAAGGCGCAAGTCTCTAAAAATACAATCTTTAATGCCACTATAATAAAAAGCCTTTCCCCTATGTGTATACTGATTTAAAGTAGCTTCAGACATATCAACTGTAAAATTTTGAGCATTTGAAGAATGTAATATCTCCTTTGAAAATTCGCTATTATAGCAAAATAAAGCTGAGCCTTTTTCTGTATTACCGACAACTTTTAGAACTGTGTCAGTTAAAGATTCTCCAATTAAAGATACATTAGATTTCATTTCACAAATTGCTGTTATATTATTAGTCATATTCCATGAACTTTTTGCAGAATCAAAAATATAAACTCCTATAGGAATAAATATTACTCCTCCTCCATTGTTATGTACTAAATTTATAAGTGACTGTAGCTCTTCTGAATTATCTTTATTTTTTTGATTTAATCCGTAATCTATTGCATTATATACTTTTTTATTTTCTTCTAATTTCTCCATTTATTTCTCCTTTTTCTAAAAAGTCTTCCACACTTCTTTTTATTTTTTCAAATTCAAATCCATCTGCCCTGCACGTTTTCCATTTTCTTTTATTTGCTTCATCTATATTTATCTGCGTATCATCAATAAATAAGATATTTTCTGGATTAATTTTAACAGTATTTTCTATATATTCAAAAGCCTTTGAATCAGGTTTAGCAAATCCCATTTTATATGTTAAAAAAATATAATCAAATAAAGATAAATTTACTTGTTCATTAATTCTTGCTTCATCAAGTTTTACTAAACTTGAAAACATGGCAATATAGCATTTATCTCTTAAACTATGGGCAAATTTAACAACATCTTTATGATATGGTATTTTTTTACCATATTCATAATATGCATTTTTATATTCATCATAATTGCAATCTATATTTAACTTACCTTTTATCTCATTAAACCAATCTATAGTTGTTTGTTCATCATCATCAATAAATGTATTAAACAATTTCCCTCCATTGGTGCAAACTTCTAGTATCTTCTGATCTGTTAATTTACATTTATATTTTCTCATAATATCTATAATTGCTTTACTAATATTATAATAAGATTGATTATTGTTTTCAATCACTCCACCCCAATCAAAAATTACAATTTTATTACACTTTTCCATATTTTATTTGCCCCTAATTTCTTAATAATCCCTTATATATTTATATTTGTTTTTTCCGTAACGTCTGCTTTAAAATTACATTTTGATCTGTTGTTATCATTTTACCTCAACACCTCAAAATGTGCTACTTGAATTTATTACCAAATCCAAATATATAATCTCATTTCTTAAATTATACTTTACTTTTTTCTCATATAGTCATAATTAAATCTATTAAGATTATACAATAAAACGACAAATTTTACTATAGTAAAATCAAATTGCATATAATAAATTTATTTAAAAATTATATTTAAGACACTACTTTTTGGTATTATAGAAAAAAGAATAGATTTTTTCATCTATTCTCTTCTAATAAATTTTAAATTTATATATATTACGCCCTATTTATTATCACTTATCATTTTCTTTCTAAATACTATTATAGAAACAACCAAAGTAACTAAAAGGTATACTATAAGCACTACAATATTTCTTAAACTTATTAAATCAAGCTTATTATTCATTACTCCTTTTATAATAGTTACACAACTATCAAAAGGTAAGTAATCACATACCTTTGAGAAAACATCTCCTAACATATCTTTTGAAAAATACATTCCACTTGTAAAGCATACAAGCTGAACAACTATACTTGATATGCCAGATGAAGCTTTTTCACTAAATATACTTCCTATTAATATACCTATAGCTATAAACAAAACGGCAATTACAATTGAAATTAAAGCTGCCCATATAATATTTATACTAAAATTAAGTCCTAAAATAATTGCAAGTATAAAGAATAAAATATTTTGAATTATTATTATCGGAATAATAGAAATAATATATCCAAATATATAATCCATTGGTTTCATTGGACTTATTCCAAGTCTAATTAAAAGCGAAGTACTTCTATCTTTAGATATCAACATTGCTGTAAACAAAGTTATAAAAGAAAAACTAAATATTATAATTCCTGGTGTAAAATTCTCAATTTTGTAATTGTCAGTAGGAATATCAAATTGTTGAAATATAAATAGTAAAAAAAGTGGTAAAATTACAGCAAAAATTATACTTAAAGGATCTCGTATAATTTCCTTAAAATTTCTCTTTGCAAAGTTTAGTGTTCTCACTATAACTCACCTCCTGTTGCAATTTTTACAAAAGCGTCTTCAAAGTTTTTCTCGCCAGATTTTTTGATTAATTCTTCTGGAGTACCGACATCGATTAAATTTCCACTTGCCATAATTCCAACTCTGTCAGATAAACTTTCTGCTTCTTCCATATAATGTGTTGTAAGTATAATAGTCATTTTATTTTTTTGTTTTTCTATAACACTCCATAATTCTTTTCTTGCAATAACATCAAGTCCAAGCGTTGGCTCATCTAAAAATAATATTTTAGGATCATTTATTAATGCCATAGCAATTGATACTTTTCTTTGCCAGCCACCAGATAAAGTTTTTGCTTTTTGGTTTAAAACATCATCTAATTTAAGCATAGAAATTAATTCTTTCATTTTTTCTTCTTTGTTTTTTATCTGATATACTCCTGCCATAAATTCAAGATTTTCTCTTACAGATAAGTTAGGTGCAATAGCTGTTTCTTGTGGTGAAACATTTAAAATTTCTTTTACTTTTTGTCTATCTTTTATAACATCCAAGCCATTAATTTTAACCTCACCACTTGTAGGTAAAATTAAAGTTGATAACATTTTTATTGTAGTAGTCTTTCCTGCTCCATTTGTTCCGAGTAATGCAAATAATTCTCCCTCTTTAATCTTCAAACTAATGTTATTTACTGCAATTTTCTCTTTAAACTTTTTTGTTAGATTTGAAATTTCAATTGAATACATACTTAATCATCTCCTTTTGGAAATATTTTACTTGATAAATCTTCAATTACATCTGACTTTACTAGTGCAATTCCTTGAGCTTTATCACAAAGTACAATTATAGAATCTCCCGGTTTTATATTAAACATATTCCTTGCTTCTTTAGGAATTACAATTTGTCCCTTTTCTCCAACTTTACAAATTCCCACATATTTATCTTTTTCCATAGCTCCTCCTTTTGTATAACTAGTTATACTTTTCATACTTATTATACTACTCTGCTATTAAAAAATCAAGTAGTTATATAATTATATAATATATTAAAAAATTCTATTGTATATTTTTTCTAAAAGTGGTATAACAAAAAAGGAAATTTATATTAAAAAATGGAGATGAATAAAATTGAAAAACCAAAAAAATGAAACAAATATAATTGCTTCATACAAGGAAGACTGTTCTATTTCTAAGGAAGAGTTTATAAAAAAATATAAAGTAAGTGAAAAAGGCCTTTCAAGCAAAGAAGCAAATTCTAGAATTCAAAATCTAGGTTTAAATGAAATAAAAAAATCAAAGCCTAAAAAATGGTATAATTATTTCTTAAAAAGTTTGTTTGCACCATTTAACTGTATTTTACTTGGAATAATATGTATACTGTTATATACTGATGTATATTTATCAAACCCTCCAAGCTATGCAAATATAATAGTTATACTAATACTTGTTTTTGCAAGTACTTTACTTGACTTTTTTGAAGAATTTCGTTCAAATAAAGCTGCAGAAAAATTAAAGCAAATGGTTGCGACTACAGTAACTGTACTTCGTAATGGAAAAGAAGTAAAAATTCCAGTAAACAAGGTAACTCTTGGCGATACTGTGCTGTTATCCTCTGGAACAATGATACCAGCAGATTTAAGAATAATTGAGTCAAAAGATTTGTTTGTAAATCAATCTTCTCTTACAGGAGAGTCTGATAGTGTAAAGAAAAATAGTATATCTGAACTTTCAAAAGAGCAGTTAGATACAATTTCTGATTTAGATACTATATGCTTTATGGGAACAGATGTAATATCTGGTAGCGGTAAGGGTATTGTAATTAAAATCTCTGACTCTACATATTTTGGAAAAATTGCAGATACATTAACTCTTGGTAAACCTAAAAATGCATTTCAAGTTGAAATCGAAAATATTAGTAAGTTATTAATAAAATTCATGTTAATAATGATTCCAATAGTTTTTGCACTTAATATATTTAAACATGGAAATATTACTGCTTTTACATTTGCAGTTGCTATTGCAATTACAATCACTCCTCTACTTCTTCCTGTTATACTATCTTCTAGTTTATCTAAAGGTGCTGTAAGAATGTCAAAGAAAAAAACTATTGTAAAAAAATTAGATTCAATAGAAAACTTTGGTGCTATGAATATTTTATGTACAGATAAAACAGGTACGCTTACTGATGGGAAAATAGTTCTTGAAAGATATTTAGACATAAAAGGTCAAGAAGATGACAGAATTCTAAAGCATGCATTCCTAAATTCATATTTTCAAACTGGTTTAAAAGATAGTATGGACGTTGCTATAATAAACAGAGCAAAGAAAATTAAACTAGATGAATTATCTACAAATTATACTAAAATAGATGAAATACCTTTTGATTTTTCTCGCAGACGTTTATCTGTAATTGTAAAAGATACTAAGAAAAAACAGATGATAACTAAAGGTGCTGTAGAAGAAATACTAAATATTTGCACTATGATAGATTACAAAGGAAAAGTATCTCCTATTACTAAGGATGTAAAAGACAATATAAGGAAGATGACTAAAAAATTAAATGAAGAAGGCTTAAGAGTTATAGCAGTATGTCAAAAAAATGATATAAATGAAATGGATAACTTTTCTGTTGCAGACGAAAAAAATATGGTATTAATGGGATTTATAGGTTTCCTTGATCCTCCAAAAGAATCGGCCAAAGCATCAATTGAAGCACTAAAAGAAGCTGGCATTAGAACTATAATTTTAACAGGTGATAATTCAGATGTAACAAAATGTGTTTGTAAAAAAGTAGGTATTGACTCAAGTCATATTGTTGTTGGAAGTAAACTTGATAAAATGACTGATACTGCAATACTTAGACTATTAAAGAAAACTAGTGTATTTACTAAACTTTCTCCTATTCAAAAAGCAAGAATTGTAAGAATACTTAGAGATTCAGGAAATGTAGTCGGATATATTGGTGATGGAATTAATGATAGTCCATCTCTTACAAATTCAGATGTTGGAATATCTGTTGATACTGCAGTAGATATTGCTAAAGAAACCGCTGATATAATTTTATTAAAGAAAGATTTAAAAGTATTAGTAGATGGTGTTACAGAAGGAAGACGTACATTTGTTAATCTAATGAAATATATTAAACTATCAACAAGTTTTAACTTTGGTGAAGTTCTATCTGTAATAGTTGCAAGTGTGGTATTACCTTTCCTACCAGAAACACCTATACAACTGCTAGTTGAAGGCCTAATTTATGATTTTGGTCAGATGACACTACCTTTTGATAATGTTGACAAAGAAACTCTTGAAAATCCAAAAAGGCTTTCAATAAAAGATCTAAAACGTTTTATGCTATTTTGGGGACCAATTAGTTCTTGTTTTGATTTAATTATATTTGCTATATTATGGTTTGTTCTTGGAGTTAAAAGTGCAGCACTATTTCAAACAATTTGGTTTAGTTATAGTATAGTTTCAAACCTTTTTGGAATGCATATTATACGTACATCTAAAATTCCATTTATACAAAGTAATGCAAATAAAATGGTATATGCTTCATCTATAATACTTATGATAGTAGGACTTATCGTTCCATTTACAGGATTTGGAAAAATGCTTGGACTAGTTCCTATGAAATTAATTCATATTGGACTAATTTTTGCTGTAAGCATTATATACTGTATTATAGCAAGTTTTGCAAAAAGAATATATATAAAGAAATACAAAGAATGGATATAACAAAAATTCCTGATACATTTTATTGTATCAGGAATTTTCATATATTTTTCATATATGTTATTACATTTTTACTTAGTCTAAAGTTAAAATCATAGGTGTATCTTTTGTAATTACAATTGTATTTTCATAATATGCTGTCATTTTTCTATCGCGAGTTGCTACAGTCCACATATCTCTTTTTACATAAACATCAGGTTTCCCTTCACATATCATAGGCTCTATAGCAATAGCCATACCTGCTTGAAGTCTAGGTCCTGTTCCTTTTCTACCAATATTTGGTACTCCTGGATCTTCATGCATTTGTTCACCAATTCCATGGCCTTGATATTCTCTTAAAAGTGAGAATCCATGTTTTTCAACATATGTTTGAACTGCGTTTGAAATATCTCCTATTCTATTTCCTTCTTTTGCAACATCACATGCAGCAAAAAAAGCATCTTTTGCTACTTTAATTAATTTTTTACAAACTGGAGATACCTCACCTACTGCATATGTACGTCCTGCATCAGATGCCCAACCATTTTTGTATGTTCCTAGGTCAACTGAAACAATATCGCCTTCTTTTAAGACAACCTTTTCGCTTGGTATTCCATGTATTATTTCATCATTTACTGATGTACATATTGCCCATTTATATGTTTTTCCACCTCTATATGGACATCTTTCACCAATAAAAGCTGGAATTGCTCCATGTTCTCTCATTGCTTTTTCTGCAACATCATTTAAAAACATAGTTGTAACTCCTGGGCGTATATTTTCTTCAATTGCTTTTAGAGCTGCCTTTAGGGCTACAGCAGATTCTTTCATAAGTTCAATTTCTTTTTCATTTTTTATACTTATCATCTATATTCACGCTTTCTATTAATCTTCTAAAGCTTGTTTAACAATTTCTTCAGGATGAGCTGAAGAGTCAACAGTTTTTAGAAGACCTTCATTCTTGTAATATTCTAAAATGTCTTTTGAATTCTTTTTATATGTATCAATTCTTGCTTTTAGAGTCTCTTTTGTATCGTCAGTTCTAACAAATAGAGGTCCTCCACAATCATCACATACATCATCAACTTTTGGTGGAAAATCTATACCATACATTTTTCCACATTTTTCACAACGTTTTCTTTCTAATATTCTTTTAAATACTAGTTCGTCTGGTGCTGTAAGTTCTATAACTTTATCAATTTTTCTTCCAAGTTCATTTAATAAATCATTTAATAAATGAATTTGACTTAATGTTCTTGGATATCCATCAAGAATAAATCCTTTTTTACAATCTTCTTGTTGCAATCTTTCTCTAAGTAAATTAGTTATTATTTCATCAGATATAAGCTCGCCCTTAGCAAGTCTATTTTTTATATCTTCGTTTGTTTTTGCAACTTCTCTTAACATATCACCTGTAGAAATATGAGCAATATCCAAAGCTTTAGCTAAAATATCAGATCTTGTTCCTTTTCCTGTTGCAGGTCCACCTGTTATAATATATACCATAAAATCACTCCTTTTATTATCATATATTTTATATATTTATATAACATATATATTATCACACAAAGTTAAAAAAAAATCAAGTGGAAAAATCCACTTGATAAATAGTTATATCCTATTAGAAATATTAAATTGTACCATAAGTATGTCTTCATCTTCAAGTTCAACAATTTCAAAATCATCTTTTCGTAATAATGCAATATGATTATACATTGCCCACACTGCAAGCTCCTCTTTAAAAAGATCGATTTTTTCATTAAAACTAAAAGATTCATAATTAAAATATATGTTATATATATCACTTACAGGTATGTCAATTATAATCTCCATTGTTTCATAACTTGATATATCAGTAAAACAAAACTCATACAAAATATTTTTAAGTAAATATAAATATATGTACTCAAGAATATTGCAACTAATTGCATAATTATTAAGATAGATATCTATTAGATTTGATTCCTCTTTATTTATAACACTTTTTATTGTAATGCCTTTTAGTTTTTCCTTAAGATTCAATTTTTCTATTAAATCCATATACAAAGAATCGACATCATTAAAAGATAAAATATTTTTATCGTCGATTAAATATTTGTATAAGTTTAAAGGGGGAATTGAGAAATTAAATATTTTAGAAAGTTTTTTTACTTCCATAACTCCCTTTAGTATATCTCCATACGGTATCCGAGTTTTTAATACAAAAGCTTTTAATTTGGTAATACTCATATTATTCACTCCTACTTATTTAATTAAATCCTAGCTTTTTTTATATTCTTTTTACCATTTTATCATCCTAAAGGTACAAAGTCAACACATAATATTTATGTTTTGTTATATTCTAAAACTCTATATCAAATTCTACATCTGTACTATTATTTTCTAAATCTTCTGTTTCATTTATAACTTTAACACTACCATTTATAAATGCTGTCACATCTATCTTATCCCCATTATAGAATAAGTTTCCAAGCATTTCATCTTCTAGTAATTTATATTCAGAAAATGTTTTACACATATCAATCCTTTTATTCAATTTTTCATTTCCAACATTTCTAATGTTATTTTTTTTAAGAAAGTAGGTAACAATAACATTTTGAATAATCTTTTCTCTATACTTAATATAGCTATTTATTTTTTCTGTTGGAATTGAAAAACATTTTGCATGCCAGAATATCTTTCTATCTTTATATGCGTTTACAAAAAAATCATAAAAATACTCTGAAAATACTGAAATAGTTTCTTGGGAAAAATAACTTGTATCAGACTGAATATCTTCAAATAATAATTTAGGATTTTCTAATATAAAACTAATTTCATCTGTTCCACAATAAGCAAAACATCCATATTTTTTAGAGAAATACTTAGCAGCATCTTTTAAAGCAGATAAAAAGCTTCCTTTATGGGAATACAAAAAATTAATATTTTCATCTTTAGTTACATCTTTTCCATCCAATCTAATAACTAATGTTTTATTACTTGAAAGTTTCATTGTATATTTTTTCTGAATTTCATTAAAATAATCTATCCACATATTATCCCCTTTACAAAAGGTAGGATAAAATCCTACCTGATATATGTAATAAAATTTCTATAACTAAGTTCGTGGAATACGTTCCAATACTAAAATTACATATATAAATATATTATACTAAATTGCAACTTTAGTCAAGGAAAAATATCTAAGATATTATTACCTTATTCTATACATTTTAAATAAATTACTTACTCATCTTTAATAACATTATACTCACAAGCCCTAAGTAATCTGTTTTCAATAGCTATTCCTACTCCCTTTTTTTCTACTCCTTCAATAATACAGAAATCACAATTGTTATTATCTAGCATTCTCAAGCTTTTAAAAATATTTTTAGATACTAAATTTAAATCTGAGTTACTACCATATGAAATATAACGTACATTTTCAAAATACTCTTCATCTTCATTAGATCCAATTATAAATATATTGTTATAACTATTCTTTTTTTCATCTATTATTTCTTTTATTTTTGATATTCTTTTTTCTTTATTTTTTATACAAACCAAGACAGCCTTTGCATTTGGAGCGTAATGTCTATGTTTCATTCCTGGAGATTCAACTTTTTCTCCGTCTTTTACATCACTAAAAATATGAGAATCTATATGTACTTTAAGACCTATTTTTTCAAAATCTTCTGGCGAAACTTTTCCAGGTCTTAATATATTTACAACATCTTTTTCCACTTTTATAACAGTAGATTCCACCCCTATATTACATGCTCCTCCATCTACAATATAATCAACTCTATCTTTTAATTCTTCAAATATATCATCAACATTGGTACCACTAGGTTTACCAGATATATTAGCACTAGGTGCAGCTATAGGGACACCTGATGTTTTTATTAGTTCTCTTGCAATAATATTTTCTGGCATTCTTATACCAACAGTTTTAAGTCCACATGTTACGTTATCTGGTATACTCCCCTTCTTTGGCAAAATAATAGTTATAGGTCCTGGCATAAAATTATCTATAATCTTTTTTTCAACATCTGATATTTTTTCTACAACCTCACTTAACATTTCTTCATCACATACGTGTACAATAAGTGGGTTATCAGTTGGTCTTCCTTTTGCTATAAAAATTCTATTTACAGCATCCTTATCAAATGCATTTGCTCCAATTCCATATACTGTTTCAGTTGGAAAAACCACAATTTTTCCTTTATTTATTGCCTCTGCCACCTCAAACATTTCTTCTTTATTTATATTATCTTTAAAATTAATTATCTTCTCCATAATTTCACCATACTTATTATACCACATTATGCAAGTAAAAAGGTTGCTAATTAAATTAACAACCTTTTTTATTAAAACTTAAATTAATAAATTATTTTTAAAATAAATTTATAATTATTTTCTTCAAGTTTTTCAATCTTCTCAATATTTCCTAACTTATGAAAACTAAGCCATGCACTTAATTGCTTTTCAAAATTTTTTAAAGCATCTTCCTCATTCTCACATTCAACAAATTCTATGATTTGCGAAATTGAAATACGCATTCGAAAATAAAAATATTTATTAATCCTACTTAGGCTATCTATATATGCATTAATAATAGCTGGCCAAAGTCTTTCACTTAAAAATGAAAATAGCTTAAGATTTATACAATAATCTCCATCCTCATATTTTTCTTCTTCTATAAGATTTGAGCTTTTGACATTATTATAAGATGAAGTATCAAAAACACAGACATTTATGTTTAACAAAACCTTTAAAATTGAATATAATTTTCCAATACTATCTATATTATACATAAAGTATGCATTAGATAAATATTTATATAATTTTTCCTCATCTATTGATATATTTAAATTTCTTAAAATATCACACATCTTTTTCATTAAAACTAACGACTCACCAAGCCGTAGTTTTTCTTTTCCTGCAAAACCAAGATAAATCTTATTCAAAACGAAAGCCTCCTTGTAAATATTAATCACACAAATATATTATTTATATGTATATATATAATATCACTTTTTCTTATTTATGTCAAGAAAAAAGAGCGTATCATATATTATGATAGCCCTTTTTGATATTTATTCTTCAACGTCTTCAGTTTCAACTTCTACAGTTTCACTTCTCTTTTTGCCTATATTTTCATCTTTAACTTTTCTACATTGTCTTTCAATCTTACTAATTAAAGACTCTACCCCATAATATAAATCTTCTACATCATCTTCTGCAAGATATGTATGTGATTTATATTCAATTCTCATATCTACATGTTGTTTTCCTTTTGTAGGAGCAGTATATGTAACATGGCAAAGAGTATCTTCGTCAAAAAACTTGTTTAGCTTTTGTATCTTTTTGTCAACAAATTCTCTAATTGAATCTGTAACTTCAATACGAAGTCCTGTTAAATCTAATTTCATAGTATCACCTCACACTTATATTATACAATAAATTTTTAAATTTTCAAGTATATATATGTTTTTCATAAAATTTTCACTTTATTATTATAAACTACATGAACAAAAATTAACGAAAAAGACATTTATTGACATTTTTTTCCACAAGTAATATAATATTTAAAAATACACATATTCCATAATTTATTAATTAGGAGGTAGTTAATTTGAAAAATCAGGGAACTTTACTTCAACCAAGTAACATACACCTTTCAAATTGGGAAGAAATTTTTCTTTTTTTAAAGGGATATGCTATATCTAAAAAAATGCGAAATACATTAATAGCGCTAAGCGTTGCATATCAACTTCATGCAGGCCAAAAAAGAAAAGGTGGAGCACCATATATAATCCATCCTTTAGAAGTTGCATCCTATTTAATAAATTTAAATATCGATGATGACAATATAATATCTGCTGCTATTTTACATGATGTTATTGAAGATTGCAATATAAAAAATCCATATCAAGATCTTGGACAAAAGTATGGACTAAACAAAGAGATAATTGATACCGTACTTTTACTAACCAAACGAAAAGATTACAAAAAATCAGATCCAAAACAAGAGATTTATTACTCTAAAATAAAGGAAAATAAAAAAGCAATTATCATAAAACTGTCTGACAGAGCAAATAATTTATCAACTATTGATGCTTTTACTAAGGAAAAAATGATAAGCTACGTAAATGAAACAAAAGAGCTTGTTTTTCCAATATGTAAGTATGGAAAATCATATTACCCTGAATACTCAAATGCAATTACAATTATGAAATATCAAATGGTTTCAATATGTGAAACTATTGAATCATTATATGATATTTCGCCTATTCCTACCAGTCCAACCAAGTATAGAAAAACTTTAATCTTCATACGAGGCTTTGCAAAAGGCAAAAAAATGCCAAATACATTAAAAGCTTTAGCCCTTTCAGAAAGACTACATGAAGGTCAAAAAAGAAAGTGTGGTGATCCTTTTATTATTCATCCATTAAGAGTGGCTTCATACCTAATTTCTTTAAAAATATATGATGACACCACTATAGCAGCTTCTCTTCTTCACGAGGTATTTAAACATTGTAATATTAAAAGAGATTCTAATGATTTAGTATCAAAATATGGTTTAGATCCAGAAGTTCTAGAATTAATTAGGCTTGTATCCAAACCAGATAATTTATCTAATGAGGAATATTATAGCAAGCTAAAATTAAATTGTAAAGCTCTACTTATAAAATTATCAAATAGGGCTAATACCTGCACAAGACTAAGTGTTTTAAACAAAGATGAAAGAAGTGAGTATATATTAGAAAATCGTAAATATATATATCCTCTTTGTACCTACGGCAAAGCATATTATCCTGAATACTCTGATCAGATTGTAAATATGAAATATCATATTTCTTCAATTTGCAGAGTTGTGGAATCAATTACTAATTAAAAAAATACCCAGTATAATTAAAATAATTATACTGGGTGTTTTTCACTATAAAAGATTTAATTATGATTTATATCATAATTTAAATATAATGTTCAACTCCTTCATAATCTTCTGTGGGATCATACTCGTCCTCGCAATGATTGCAATTGCCCCCCAATATTGAGAACATATTTGAAATACGTTCCTCAATAGCAGCAGTATTGATTTTTGAAAGCATTTCATTTATGTTTACATGCTTAAACTCACCTTTTTTATCTTCAACGGAGTTTTCCCATGATATCTCATAAATTATTACTTTCTCATCCTCAGTTATTTTGGTAACATCAAAGCCATCTGTAAGTAACATGTCAATTGTGTCATCACATAAAGTGGAAATGTCAACAAGAATTTTAGCCTCAATATTCTCACTTTCAAAGTATTCTTCAATTATACTCATTACATAGTCGTACTGTCTTTCAACTGTTACTTTTTTTACTTCAGATGCATACATAATAAAGTCTCCTTTTTAAGTAAATAGTTATAAATATATAGTAATCCTTCTTAATAGTAAAGGAAGTTTCCTATACATTTAAATGATTGCGAACATTTATATTATATCAAATTTTACATAAATGTCAATACTTAACATAAAAATAGAGTAAGTTTTTGTATAGCTACTTACTCTACTTGCTCTTTTTAATTATCCTAACAAATCAAACATATCCATTTGTTCAGAACGTGGCATTCCATCAAGGCAACCATTTTTTTGAAGTGTCTCAAGTGCAACTTTACCTATTTTTGCCTCGTATAATGAATATATAACATTATACGAGACAACAAATATGGACGTACAGAGGAAGTACTTGAATGTGAAGATTGCAATAATTGTAAATACAAAAACGATTGTTGCCCTAAGGCAAAGAATAATAGAACAATAAGAATAAATAGAGAATTAACATCAATGCATGAAGAAGTTTTAAGAAATCTTTGTTCTATACATGGTGCCCTACTTTGTATGAATAGAAGTATACAAGCGGAAGGAACATATGGAATTATAAAAAATGATAAAGCATATAAAAGAATAAAAAGACGAGGAATGAATAATGTTATTTTAGAGTTAACATTAATTTCTTGCGGTTTTAATTTATGCAAATATCATAATAAAAAAATGAGAATTGAAAAGTGCGCATAGAACATATAACTTACATAAAACAGATATGACTGATGTCATACCTACTGTTTTTGTGCTTTAAAAAGAAAAAATTATAATAATTTTAGTAAATTCTTAGTGAATTTTGTAAAAAATAATAGCCAAGTTCAAAATTGAACTTGGCTATTATTTTTTATTAAAACTTGAATTAATATATTATTTTTAAATTAAACCGATAATTATTCTCTTCAATTTTTTCAAATCCCTCAATATCTCCTAACATATGAAAATCAATCCAATCATAAAATTGCTCTTCAAAATATTTCAAGGCATCTTCCTCATTCTCACAGTCAACAAATTTTTTAGTCTGTGACAATGATATTTGCATTTTAAAATAAAATAATTAATTTTTTTTGTTCAAGTTATTTATAAATGCTTTAGTAATAGCTGGCCATAATCTTTCACTAAAAAAAAGAATAGCTCATATATTTATCATTGAAATATTTTAAAATTTTTTCATGATTTAGTCCTGCTTATTATATATTATAATAGCTCTCTTAAATATTTATTCTTCAACTTCTACAGTTTCACTTCTCTTTTTGCCTATATTTTCATCTTTAACTTTTCTACATTGTCTTTCAATCTTACTAATTAAAGACTCTACTCCATAATATAAATCATCTACATCATCTTCTGCAATATAAGTATGTGACTTATATTCAATTCTCATATCTACATGTTGTTTTCCTTTTGTAGAAGCAGTATATGTAACATGGCAAAGAGTATCCTCGTCAAAAAACTTGTTTAGCTTTTGTATCTTTTTATAAACAAATTCTATAATTGCATCTGTAACTTCAATACGAAGTCCTGTTAAATCTAATTTCATAGTATCACCTCATACTTATATTATGCAATAAATTTTTAAATTTTCAAGTAAAAGTATTGCTTTAATTTAAATTTTAAAAATTTAACAATATAATTAAAAGTATAATATTTTATTTACATTTAATCTATTTTTGATATATTTATATTTACTAATAAATCTGTGTAATATCTTTTAATTTATTATATTTTATTTTTAATTTAAAAACACTTGGTGAATTAATTTTTAATATTCTATCTTTATACTTTAGTTCACAATCTTTATTAAGTGTACAAAATTTACTTAAATAGAACTTAATAGCTGCCCCGTGACTTATTACAGCTATGCTCTTACAAGAATTACTAGAATTAATCAAATCATTAAAAAAATCACTCATTCTACGAGAAACTTCTATATTACTCTCACCATCTTCATTTTTTAATTTTTCATCAAGTAATTGCTCCTTAGTATATGATAATTTTTTATTTTTTTGCATTTTTTTTAAATTTTCTAAATTTCCGTAATTTCCTTTCATTCAATCTTTCATCAATGTTTATATCAATATTATTAATTTTAGCTATATATTTTGAAGTAGCAATTGCTCTTACGTAATTACTACTCCACAAAGTATCAATATTATTTAATTCTTTTAATTTACAAATTTCTTTTGCCTTTTTTTCTCCCTCAATAGACAAAATAATTTTCTCATTTTCTATTTGGCTACTCTCTTCTACATTTTTTATTCCCTTTAATTTTAATTGTTCCGAATGCCTAATCAAAAAAATATCCATGTATTCTAACCCCCATTGAATCTTTAACAACATAATATTATATGGTAAATATTTTATAAACACCTACCATATATAATTTATCCTAACAAATCAAACATATCCATTTGTTCGGAACGTGGCATTCCATCAAGGCAGCCATTTTTTTGAAGTGTTTCAACTGCCACTTTACCTATTTTTGATTTCATAGCCATATCTTCTATTGACGTAAACTTACCATATTTTTCTCTTGCTTGAACAAGTTTATTTGCATCTACCTCTCCAAAACCTGTAAGCTTTGAAAGTGGAGGTCTAAGTTTATGTCCCTCAACTTTAAATTTCTTAACATCAGATTTGTATATATCTGCAGGTAAGAATTCTATACCTCTTTCATTCATTTCAAGTACTAATTCAAGTATTGGATACATATTTTTATCTTTAGGTGCTGCTTTATTCCCTTGTAAATCAATCTCTTTCATTTTAGCTCTTACTTTTTCTTTTCCATATAGCATAGAGTCACTATCAAATTCATCTGCTCTTATAGACATGTAAGCTGCATAATATGCTTCAGGCATATGAACTTTGTACCATGCAATTCTAAATGCATTTGTAACATAGGCTGCAGCATGAGCTTTTGGGAACATATATTTTATCTTTTTACATGAATCTATATACCATTCTGGCACACCATGTTCCCTCATTTCTTCTTCATATTCTGCCCATTTTACAGGATCTTTTAATGCCTTACCTTTACGTACAACCTCCATTATTTTAAATGCATGTCCAGGCTCTAATCCTTTATCCATTAGATAAACCATTATATCATCTCTACAACATATTGCCTCTTGAAGTGTGACTGTTCCATCCTCTATAAGTGACTGAGCATTTCCAAGCCACACATCAGTACCATGTGAAAGTCCTGATATTCTAATAAGTTCATCAAAAGTTGTAGGTTTTGTATCAACTAACATTCCTCTAACAAATTTTGTTCCAAATTCTGGTATTCCATATGAACCGACTTCAGAATTTATTTGTTCAGGAGTTACACCTAGAGCTTTAGTTGATGAAAATATTGACATTGTTTCAGGATCATCTAGTGGTACCTTAGTTGGATCTTTTCCTGTTATATCATATAGCATCCTAATTACTGTAGGATCATCATGGCCAAGTATATCTAGTTTTAATAGGTTTTTATCAATTGAGTGATAATCAAAATGTGTTGTTTTTATTGTTGAATATGGATCATCGGCTGGATGTTGTACTGGACAAAATTCAAATATTTCTCTTCCTTTAGGCACAACTACAATACCTCCTGGATGCTGACCTGTTGTTCTTTTTATTCCTGTGCATCCTACAGATATTCTGTTAATCTCTGCTTCTCTTTGCTGTATATTTCTTTCTGCAAAATAATTTTTAACAAATCCATATGCTGTTTTATCAGCAATTGTTCCAATTGTCCCAGCTTTATATGTAGTACCTCTACCAAATATAACCTCTGTATATTTATGTGCCTCAGCTTGATATTCTCCTGAAAAGTTTAAGTCTATATCCGGTTCTTTATCTCCATTAAATCCAAGGAACGTTTCAAATGGTATATTCATTCCATCTTTATCTAATTTATGTCCACATTTTGGACAATCTTTATCTGGAAGATCAAATCCATTTTGACATCCATAATCTGAAAAGTCTGAATATTTACAATTAGGACATCTATAATGAGCTTTTAAAGAATTAACCTCAGTTATACCGGTCATATATGCTGCAAGTGATGAACCAACAGATCCACGCGAACCAACAATATATCCATGATCATTAGAATCCCAAACAAGCCTTTGTGCAATAATGTACATAACTGAATATCCATTTGAAATAATAGAGTTTAACTCTTTATCTAGTCTTTCTTGTACAATTTGTGGCAATGGATCACCATAAAGGCTATGTGCTTTTTCATATGCTATATTCCTTATTTCTTCCTCACAACCATCAATATGTGGTGGACATTTTTCATCAGAAATTGGACTTATTCTATCACACATATCTGCTACTTTATTTGTATTTGTTACAACTATCTCATATGCTCTTTCAGGAGTTAAATATGGAAATTCTTCTAACATTTCTTTTGTAGTTCTAAAATATAAAGGGGCTTGCATGTCCGCATCATCAAAACCTTGACCAGCTTGAAGTATTCTTCTATATATTTCATCTTCTTTGTTTAAGAAATGAACATCACATGTACCAACTGTAAGTTTTCCAAGCTTATCTCCTATATCAATTATTTTTTTGTTAATATTGATAAGATCTTCATGAGTTAACTTAAATATAGTATACTCTTTATCCTTATCATCCATTTCTTTATTATAATTTTTATTTTTCTTTTTTATACCTCTTGTATAAAATTCATTATTTCCAAGTGGTTGTATTTCTAAGTAATCATAATAACTTGCAACTTTTTCTAATTTTTCTTCACTTTCATTTCTAATAATTGCTTGATACAGTTCTCCTTGTTCACAAGCACTTCCTAAAATTAATCCCTCTCTATACCTGTTTAACATAGATTTAAAAATCTTAGGTTTCTTTTTAAAATAATGTAAATGAGAATATGATATTAATTTATATAAATTTTTAAGTCCAACATAATTCTTGGCAAGGATAATTATATGATAAGCTTTTTCACCTAATATATCACCAATAATTTTTTCAGTATGAGCAAAACTATTTATTTTAATACCTTTTTTCTCTAAATCTTCATCCATCCTAATAAATACCTTAGCTGTTGCTCTTGTATCATTTATTGCTCTGTGGGCTCCTTCTAGTGAAATTCCAAGTTCTTCTGCTATAGTACCAAGTTTTTTGTTTGGAAAAGCAGGATATAGCTCTTTTGCAATCATTAAAGTATCTATTATTGGATTTTTAAATTTATCTTTAAGGCCTTCTTTTTCAACAAAGTAGTTTAAAAATCCTATATCAAAATCTGAATTATGTGCAACAAGTGTACATCCATCCATAAAATCCAAAATTTCTGGTAATACTTCTTCGATTGTTGGTGCATCTTTTATCATTTCATCAGTTATATGAGTAAGCTCTTGAACCTCTTTTGGAATATGCCTTTCTGGATTGATAAAAGTGGTATATTCATCTATAATTTGTCTGTTCTTTACTTTACAAATTGCAATTTCAGTTATTTTATCCATTTTATTTGGATTAAATCCTGTAGTTTCTAAGTCAAATACACAATAAGTATCTGGAATATTTGCATCTACCTCAACATCATCAACCAAATATCCCTCTATTCCATATATTACCTTTATTGGTGCGTTATCCAAAATATCTTGAGTAGATACTTTACTTTTACCAGTTTTTTCTTTAGCTAGTTTTTCGTAATTATCACAGATAACATGATTTGCTTCTGGAAAAGATTGAGCAACACCATGGTCAGTTATAGCTACTGCATTATGTCCCCATCTTATTGCTTGTTTTATTATATCAGTAGCACTACTTACTCCATCCATTGCACTCATTTGAGTATGCATATGTAATTCTACTCTTTTTTCCTCTGCATCATCTGTTCTTTTTTCTTCATCACTTCTATCTGCTTTTACAATATTATGAGTCATTATACTTAATTCATTTGAAAAAGTATCTATACCAGCCTTTCCTTGAAGTAAAATATAATCTCCTTTTTTTAAAGCTTTTTTCTCTGTTAAATTTTCTAATTTTTTCTTATCTACAAATATTTTACAACAAATTGTACTTGTTTTATCTGTAACATCTATAGAAATTAAAGTTTTACCATTTTTAAGCTCTCTATCTTCTCTTCTAAATATTTCTCCCTCAATGCACACTCTTTGTTCACTAGGTGCCAAATCTACTATCTTTTTTATATTTTTATCTCTAATATCTACACCATATATTACATTATCTGGTTGTGGTTCTTTAGCAAGTTTTCTATCTAATTTCTCATCTTCAGTAAGTGGTTTTCTAGGTGTAAATGCTTTCTTTTCTTGAGGTGGTGGAGTAGGTATAGCATTTGGATCTACTATTGGTCTTTCAACCTTTACGAATTTTATTTCATCTGATATATTACTTTTAACTCCTTGCTTTTCTTGTATTAATACGTTTGTTTCTACACCATATTTTGTTTTAAAATCTAGTGCCATATATTTATCAATCTTTTTTAATTTAAGAAAATTTGCATAAGGAAGACTTAAATTAATTTCAACATTATCTGAAATATTAATATCTGAATTATTAAAAACATGTTTAGTAAAATCATATTTTTCTTTTACATCATTAATAACAGAATTAACATCATCTAATGTTATATTCTTTTTTTCTCCTAAAAATTTATATTCTATTTTAAATGAATTAAGTTCATAAGTTTTTTTGGCTTCTAGTTCAAATCTCTCAATTTCTGGAAGTGAAATATTATCATTACTTGAAGTATATAAAATTACTGAATTAAGTTTTTTTGAAAATTTTATTTCATCGACGTTTGCAAGTGCGAATTTATCTACATTTGATACACAGTTAAAAAAAACATCTTTTACATTCTTTGGCAATTTTTTCACTTCCTTTTTTCTTTTCATATTATACTATTTTTTGACAAAAAAGTCCATATATTTAAATCAAGTAAATATAAATTTAAATTATTAATTTTTATATAAAAAATATGTAACTAATATAGACAATTTTTTCAAAATTTTTAAAAAACATCAAATTGTTCAATACTTTTTTCATTTTTGTGTACAAAAAATACTAGAATAACCAATTAGTTATCCTAGCATTTACATTAAGTTATTTATTAGAACTTTTTTTACCTTTATTTTTACCTTTATTTTTATTTAAAATAACAAGTGTAACTATTGAAATTACAATCATAGAAATTGCAACTACAAGAATAACATCTCCTGTATCAACATTTGTAAATATTTCTTTTTGAATTTCATTAGATATATCAATGCTAATATTTCTATTGTCTTTTGTTATCTCAAATTCATATGATTTTTCATTTAGTTTATATCCTTCAGGTGCTTCAATTTGAGTTATTCTATATTTTCCAACTAAAAGTTCATTGAAGTTTAAAATTCCACTTTCACCAACTATTTTTTCAATAGTTACAAATGTTTCATCAATACTTCCATCTTCTTTTAATTTTTCTAGTTTAAATTTAGCTCCTGATAATATTTTACTACCATCTGAGTTATCAATATTTTTCAATGATAAATTTCCTTTAATTAATGAATAAGTATATGTAACAACTGTAGGTTCTTCTTTCATAGTACCAGAAACATTATCTGAATTTTGTTTTAATTCATATCCATAAAATTCTTTATTTTGTGCTTCATAGTTATCTCCAACTTTTCCATTAATTATAGTTGATTCTTCTAATTTACTTCCATCCTCTAAAATGTAATTTACAATAACAACAGCATCTTTTCTTTCAAATTTAACTACAATTGATTTATTATCTACTACATTTGTAAATTTATCTAGTGTATATGTACCATCAGCATTCGGAGTAAATTGTATGTCAATATCATTTACTTTTATACTAGAAATCTTATAACCGTAATCTGGTGTTATTACAATATCCTTTTTAGAATTTCCGTAATATGTAAGTGTTTCATACACTTCATCGTTTTGTCCTGATATTTTTCCACCATTACCATCAACTTTTGTTAAAATATTATACTTTTTAATCACATTTTCAACATTTAATCCATTTATATTTTTATCATAACCAGTAACATCTACACAATCAACTGTATAGGTTATAACATTACCTGAGTTATCATATTTTGGTAAATTATCAAAAGTATGTGTTTGACTATTTGCTGTTGTGTTTGTAATAGTATATGTACCTACAACGTCATTATTATTTTTTAGTTTAAAAGTAAAACTATTTGGTCTTACATTATTTTCGTTATTATTATCATTCCAAGTATTTGTAACTGTCACACTTACTTTATCATCAGGTACGGTAAATTTATTAGTTATTGTATTTGTCGTAGAATCAATTGTTTTTGAATAAAATTCAAAATCTCCTTCATTTACTTCTTTTAAATTTATTGTATATACGATTTCATTTCCTAAATTATCATATTTTAATAGATTTTCAAAAGTATAACTTTGTGTATCAGAAGTTGTATCTGTTAGAGTATGACTATTTTTTAATACCCCATTTGCATACAACTCAATTATAACACTACTTGGTCTTTTTAAGGCACTATTATTATTATCATCCCATTTATTAGTAGCAGTTATATTTATTTTTTCATCAGGCACAGTAAATTTATTTGTCACTGTGTTTGTAGTATCATCAACTGTTTTTGTATAAAACTTAAGATCACCTTCATTTGCCTCTTTAACATTTACAGTATAATTGTATTCATTCCCATTTACATCATATTTATCTAAATCTTTAAAAGTATAACTTTGCGTATTTGTACTTGTGTTAGTTACGTTATAGTTTTCTTTTAAATTTCCATTTTGATATAACTCAACAATTATACTACCAGGTCTTTTAGCAGCTATATTATTGTTATCATCCCAAACATTTGTAACTGTCACATCTTTTTTATTATATTCATAATAGTAAATAACAGTTGTATTTTCTTCCGTATATACTCCTTGAGTATTATTACTACTATTTCTATATATGTATCCTGGTATATCTTTCTTTTGTGTTGTATAATTTTCTCCAATTTTACCTGTTAATTCATATCCATAACTCTTTTGTATCTCATTACCACTAGTATCATAATCTTTATATGTAATTTCGTTATTATTTAAATCTAAATATTTTACTATTATTTTTGAGTCTTTTACAACTAAACCTGCATTTTCATATTCTTGTTTAAGTACTGGACTAGCAATTGAATTTAATTTTGTTATAACTGAACTCTGCATTTTGTTATTTACATTATTAAATTTACTATTTATACTTAAATCACTACCAACATTTGATGTTGTAAGTTTATATTTGCTATCAGTTGTAATTTCAACTATGTAATCATCTTTTGGAATAGATAAAAATTCATATTTTCCATTTTCATCTGTTGTAGTTTCAAGAACTACAGTAGTTGAGTCTGATTTCTTTAATGTCACTGCTACATCTTTTGCATATGATTCGCTAGCATCTTTTATTCCGTTTTCATTTGTATCATACCAAACCATACCAGAAATCTTTCTTGTTACGACATTTGCTCCAACTGCAGTAGTTTGTATTGGATCTGTATTTTTACTTGTCTGAGCAGATGCTATATTTACATATGAATCTCCATCATTATTATCTGCTGTTTTTAAATATACATCAATTTTCACAGATGCTTTTTCTCTTACTTCACCTTTTATAGCAAAACTTGTTGCCTCTTCATTTAAAGTATTTCCAATAGCTTTTTCTGTCCAAATATCTGAAATGCCTATATTACTATCTTTTGCATTTAAATTTCGTGCATCAGGATTATTTGTTATATATAGTTGCAAATTATCATTTGAAATACTTGCATCATTTGATGTTTGATGTATATCAATATGATCAAGTTTATATGAGCCATTAAATGAACTTCCCTTAGTATCACCATTATATGGTAAGATATCTATAAGTTGAAAATCAGGGACTGTAGAATCTGTTTTGTTTAAATATGTAAGTGTATATTTTATCATTCCATTTTTTTCTATTACAGGAGTATCTACTTCTTTATACAATCTATGTGAAGCTAAATTTGTAACTTGGATTGTAGAGGATGTCGTTCTTTTAGAAACTTTAGGATTTCCTACCTTATCCCTATCTGCATATATTACAGCTGTATTTGTAAGTTTAGTTGAATTCTCTGTTTCTTCATTGATTTTTGCCTTAAATTTTATAGGAGAAATTTCACTTCCAACGTTACAGCCATATATTTTCCACACTAGAGTTGTCGTTCCATCTGAATTCAATGTAACCTCTGGATCAGAATAATTCTCTGTACTTCCCTGTACATATGTAAGTCCTTTATCAAGCTTATCTGTTATTTTTACAGTAACTCCAGAAATATCATTATTTGCTTCACTATATTTTGATAGAGATGGTGTAATTTTATATGTAACTTCACTTTCATTTCTACCCAAATCAAATATATTTTTAGAGTTTCCTGAATTATCTAATGAATCTATAGAAATATTTTGCTTAGCTCCCAATACTAATAATGATGTTCCTCCTCTGTAATCGTTATTATTTAAATAATTTCCTTCATCATCATATTCTGATTTTACGTAGTTAATATTACCAGAATCGTATATAGGAGTTGGATATGTAAACGGTTCATTATTTTTAATTGTATAAACACTTCTATCTAAGGAATCAATCCACATTTGTGTTTTTTCAGAAAATCCGTATACAATTCCTGCCTTAGTATCATTCTTTATTCTTAAAGGAATATTAACCATATTATTCCCACCTGAAGAAACAGCAAGATTTCCACTAGTAGATTCTAAATATACTCCTATACAAATCTTATCAGAAGGTATATCTGAGATATTTTCATACCAGTCTAAATCTTCAACATTAGCATTATTCATTTCCTCTTGTGAAAACCAATTTGTTCCATCTTTTTTCGTTAAATACACAACATTAAATTCCATACTTCCATCAAAATTTCTTTTAATATATTTTTTTCCATTTGGATCAAGTCTCGGTTCAACACAATTTCCATCAAATTTTACTAGGTTATTTACTGCATTTACATCTGACTCATTTATTTGACCTAATATAAGTTTTGAAGTTACATAAATATCTTGACCAACATATCCATAAGCATCACCTATGGTTTGTTGTGTTGGTAATAATCCTAATAAATTATCTGCTGATAAATATACTAATTGTGAATAAGTTCCTGCTTTTGTTATATCATGTTTTACTGTAGACTGGTCATCATCATTTTTCATTTGATTTGTTATAACCTCATTAGAAAGTGAATTTATATTCATGTTTGAATCAGATACTGTTAGTTTACACTTTCTATTTGCAATAGTTGTCTCATCATTTAAAGGAACAAATACTTGAAAATATCCTGCTGAAAAACAACCAATGTTATCTGTATAATCTATTTTACTATGTAAGCTTCCTGAATAATCATAATTATATTTTGGAAATATGCCATCAAATGCATAACCATTAATAGTAGTACTAATTTTTCCACCATTTTGAGTCATGCTGATTTCTCCAGAGTTATATATTGATTCATCTCTATTTGATGTAACCATACCTAAAGGTATTGCATTTCTTGCGTATCTTGCAGAAGGAATATTAAAGCTCATATCTCTACCGTCTATATTTCCATCAGATTTTTCATTATTTATTTTATAATTCCATAACACTGGTGTAACTGTTGATGTTATATCTTCTAAAGCACCACTGTCATTTGGTCTTTCTAACTTTAGGTCAATATCAAAGTTTATATCACCCTTAGGTACTTCTAGTCCCTTTATTCCTTTTGCTTCATCTTGATTATATAACTGCAATACTATTCCATATCCATATATTCTTCCAACTTTATCTTCACCATCGTAGTTTACTGTTACTTTATTTGAAGTAAATGTATTTCTTTTTAATTGAATGTTATAATTTGGAGCTGCACTTGCTTTTATAGTATCTATATCATTAATAACGACTTTTTCTGAATCATCATTTCCCTCAATCCATAACTTAAATTGTGGAGTAATCTCTAAATCATTTGGTGCACCTAAAACATCTAATACAATTTCTATATTTTGTTTTCCTGGTACAGTTACTTCTTGATCACTCATATGGTATTTTGCAGAAAATACCCTTCCATTTTCACTTACACTAGACGTTCCTTCAGTCCATGGCATTGAATCTATATCCCATGAAACTACACCTACACAAGACTCAGGCAAGGTAACTTCTACATTTATATCTCCACCTGTTATACTTGTAGCAGTTTGTCCGTCTTTTATCTTCATTGTATTTTCTATTGTCCAGCTTACCTTATCAAAGCTTCTTACAATATTATCTGTTTGACTTACATCATTTCCTCTTCCTTCAGTTGTATCAAAAGGTGCTGTTCCTGTTTTTCTATTAGTTATAACAGCTGATTTAACAATACCTTGTCTTCCAACTCTTTCAACGTCGCCAAACTTTTCTCCTATTTTTCCAGAACTATAATTGTAGCTTAACTTAACACCTGTTAAGCCGCAAACAACAACTAGTACCGCAACTAGGCACCACGTTATCTTACTTTTAAATATTTTTTTAGTCTTCTCACGTGGCATAAATTTCTTTTTCTTTCCTTTCATATGATCCTCCTCTTTAATTTAAAACATATCAAAATAAGCGTATTTATTCATACTATATATATTTTACAACTTTCTTCAAAAATATACAATATTTTTTTAAAAAAATAACATATAACACAGAAAAAACGTACCTAAGTACGTTTTTTAAAAATTTCTAATTTTTGTTGCATTACCAGAGTTTAACATTTCAATATGTTCAAGAGATTTTCCCGTTCCTATAGCTACACACGATACTGCATCTTGAGCTATCATAACTGGAATCCTAGTTCTTTCCTCAATTAACTTATCTAATCCATAGACAAGTCCACCTCCACCAGTTATATATATACCTCTTTCTGATACATCTGCAGCAAGTTCAGGAGGTGTTTCTTCTAAAACTGAATGTATGCCATCAACTAGTTGTTCAGCACATCCATTAAGTGCTTCTAATGCTTCATCAGATGTGAACTCAAACTCAACAGGAAGTCCAGATGCAAGATCTCTTCCCTTTACACTCATTCTTTCAGTAACAGTTTTAGGATACATACAACCAATATTGATTTTTATATCCTCAGCAGTTCTTTCTCCAATTACAATATTTCTATTTTTCTTTATATATTTCATTATTGCTTCATCAAATTTATCACCAGCAATCTTCAATGAACGGCTCTTTACTGAACCTCCTAAAGATATTACAGCAATATCTGCAGTACCTCCACCAACATCTAAAATCATACTTCCATATGGTTTAGTTATATCAAGTCCAGCACCTATCGCAGCCGCAATTGGTTCTTCTATAAGATAAACTTTTCTTGCTCCAGCATGGGTTGCAGCATCAATTACAGCTTTTCTTTCTACCTCAGTTACACGAGATGGAACACATACCATTATTCTTGGAGAAAATACAAATTTTCCACAAACTTTATTGATAAAATATTTTAACATTTTTTCAGTTACAGTATAATCTGAAATTACTCCATCTTTTAATGGCCTTATTGCTATAATGTTACCAGGAGTTCTTCCAAGCATTTTTCTAGCTTCTTGACCAACAGCCAAAACTTCTCCTGTCGTTTTATCTATGGCAACTACAGATGGTTCTCTTAGCACAATTCCTTTTCCTTTTACATATACAAGTATTGTAGCTGTACCCAAATCAATTCCAATATCTTGTCCAAAAATCACTATTTTCTCCTCCTATTTTCTGTTACAATTATATTACATTTTGGTTTCAATTGCAATATATTTAATAAAAGTTAGTAAACTTTTTACAATATATAATATCTGTAATTTTTTTTTAAATATTCAAAAAAATATAATTTATATAATATATTTTTAAATTTAAATTTATTTGTAAAAACATGTAATAATTATAAAAAAAATAATATATTTAATACTTTAAATCTATACGATTTTAAATAAATTTATATGATAAAAAAAATAAAAACTATTTCATATGTATTGAGAAATAGTTTTTAAATTTATTTATTATTTTTAACTGGCTTTAGGATTTTCATGACTATACTTACGCTTTGTTGCCATACCTCCTCTTATATGTCTTTCCGCTTTGTTTATTTCTAATACCTTTTTTGCATCTCTTGCAAGTGAAGGATTTACTTTCTCTAGTCTTTCTGAAATATCCTTATGTACAGTTGACTTACTAATATTAAATTTTTTTGCTGTTTGTCTTACTGTACTTTTTGTTTCAATAATATACGTTGCAAGCAACTTTGCTCTTTCATCAATATCTGACATTTCAAAATCTCTCCTTTTCTACAATTTATTTATACTAGTATTCTATTCTAAGCAATTTAAATTTATTCATAAACTTACAACAATATTATTTAAATATATATGTAGGATCTACATTATTGTTATCCTTAAAAAGTGTAAAATGTAAATGTGCTTCATCCTTTATTTCCCCTATAGATGTATTTGAAACTTTACCTATTACCTGACCTTTAGTAACTGTTTGTTTTTCCTTTACACTAACTTTAGAATTTAAATTAGAGTAACTACTTTTATACCCCTGTCCATGATCAATCACTACAGTTGTTCCATAGAATGAGTCATCATATACCTTTTCAACTGTTCCTTTTTCAATTGATTTAACATTTTCACCTATTTGAGAAGAGATATCAATTCCATCATGTGTTTTCCATAATTCTAAAGTTTTAGAATAAATAACTTTATCAATAGAATATGGCTTTTGTATCTGACCATTCAATGGCTTAGAAAAAGATAGTGGCTTTACAGTTACTTTATTCTGTGTCTTTGTTATATTAGTATTAGAAGAACTTTTAGTTTCACTTTTTTTTGCTTCAGCTGCATTTGAATTTACTAAATTTCTGCCTTCATTTGCATTTTCATCAATACTGCTTATTGTAGATACCACGTTATTTTCCTCGTTATCACTATTTTGAGCATAAAGTTCATAGTCCTCCTTTGCAAATAAATTATATGCCTTAAATGTTATGGCAACACTTGCCGTTCCAAGTACAAGCATTCCAAAAAGCAAGACATAATACCCCTTAGATAAATTACCTTTATTTCTAAAAAGATTTTGAAAACATTCTTTTAAACTTATTTTTTTATTATCTTTCACGCAGGCACCTTTTCTTCTCCTTTTTATATTTTCTTCATTAGTATCTGTTTTTTCCTCCTTTTTATTATTTTTAAGTTTAATTGTGCCTTCCTTATTAAATACTTTATTAATTTTTATTTTCATACCTAAATATCTCCTTTGTACATTATTAATACATCTGTAATATATAAAATGTTGTCACCTCCAGAATTACAGATTATATTATATATATATTCATAACATGTCCAAAATATTACTGTTTGTCCCAAAAGATATAACAAAAATCTCTAAAGTACTTATTTTAATACTTTAGAGATTTTAATTTATAAATTGATTTTCAACAAAATAATATGGTATTTAATATAGCTTAAATTCTATTTTAAACATCTTTTTTTAATTTATTTAATTCATCCTTTGGAAGGTCTGTTACTTTTGAAATAGTTTCTATATCCATGTCCATTTTAAGCAATTTTTTTATTAGCTTTTCTTTTTCCAACTTTCCTTTAGCAAGGCCGACTGCATAACCCTCATCATAACCTTTCTTTTTAATATTGCTTATTCTTTTCTTATAATCTAAATCACATTCTTCTTTTATTTCCATTACATCTCTTTCAAACCTACCCTTACTTACCACATTTAATACGTGTTTTATATCTAATATCCTATTTTTAGACAGTCCAGTAACTTCTGATATTGTGTCTATATCCATGTTAATCTTAAATAAATTTTTTATTAATTTTGCTTTATCATATGGATTTATTCTAGTATTAACTTCATCATCAGCACTAATTACTTCAACTCTACGATATAAACACCATTTTTCTTGTCCTTCTGTCACCTCTTTTTCTAACTTATCATCATTTACCATATTATCTACTTTTAATTCTTGATTTTCTTTCATAACTACCTCCAACTTTTACTATTTTTTCCAACTATTATCACAAGCAATTGATTTAACTTCTTATGTATATTCAAATTAGCTTTTTCCATATTAATAAATGTACTTTTTCTTATGGAAAAACAAATAACTAAAAGTCACATCATTTTTAATAGTACAATTCATTTGTCCACTTCCTATCGTATTTCCTTTTGCTGTAAAATTAGTATTTAAAGTGTTGATTCGTAAAAATATTAAATTTATATACAAAAAACATACACTATGAATTTGATTATAGTATCTGGAAATCATAATTGATTTTTGTTAGATTTCTTTTTTTAATTTTTCTAATTCATCTTTTGTAAGGCCTGTAGCTTTTGAAATTGTTTCTATATCCATGTTCATTTTAAGTAAATTCTTTAATAAATTCTTTTTTTCTTCTAACTTCCCTTCAGCAAGACCAGTAGCATGACCTTTAGAAATTCCTTCAGCAAGTCCGGTAGCATGACCTTTAGCAATACCTTCAGCAAGTCCGGTAGCATGACCTTCAGCAATACCTTCTTTTTTAGCGCAACTTATTCCTGCTTTATAATCTAACCCCCATTTTTCTTGTGCTTCTATTAATTCCCTTGCTAATTTATCATCGTTTACAAAATTGTCTTTTTTTATTATTACTTCTTTTAACTTTGGATTTTCTTTCATAGCTACCTCCAACCATTTTTCGTTTTCTGTATCTATTGTCGCAAGCCATTGATTTAATTTTTCATGTATATTTGGATTACTTTTTCTAAATTTTTCCAGTTCTAAAAAGTGTATCTCTAGACCTTTTAATGGCTCATGTTCTAAATTTTTGTTTTCTCTTAATTTCCAAATAGTATGAAAATCTTTTATATCTTTAAATAATGTATAATCAATTATATTTATCATTATTACATTTTTCATATATTCATATGATTCCCCTCTATCTAGTTGTCCTCTAAGGAGACCTCCTGTATATAGCAATACTCTTTTTACATAGGAATCATCCTTTTTTCTTTGCATTTCTAAATCTACATGTGCTTCATCATTTATTATTGCTTTTATATCAAGTATAGCTCCTTTATTTCGTATATCAAATTTTTCTAAAGAAAACTGATTTGATACTTCTACTTTTTCTATTTTCTTATTTAAACAAACCTCTAGAAAATCTTTTACTATATCTTCTTGCGAAAACAGATAACTAAAAATTACATCATTTTTAATAGTATAATTCATTTTTCACCTCCTATTATACATCTTTAATTTTAAAAAATCAATATCTAATGTATAGTTTTTGGTGAAAATACACAAAAAAAGAATAAAAAATGTACGATTAAAATATACTCAGAAAAAAATACCCAGATAAAAATTTATAAATTAAAGGTAAAAACATTAAAACATACATTTTTAATTTTGTAAATGCATATTTTTAAATTTCAACTCATCCGACAAAACTAGTTCAAATTTGATAAAAAATATTAAATTTTAATTATCAAATTTATATATAAAAACAGATACTATAAATTTGATTATAGTATCTGAAAATCATAATTGATTTTTGTTAGATTTCTTTTTTTAATTTTTCTAATTCATCTTTTGTAAGTCCTGTAGCCTTTGAAATTGTTTCTATATTCATGTTCATTTTAAGTAAATTTTTTAATAAATTCTTTTTTGCTTCTAACTTCCCTTCAGCAATACCTTCTTTTTTAGCGCAACTCACTCCAACTCTATAATCTAACTCCCATTTGTCTTGAGCTTCTATTATTTCTCTTACTAAGTTATCCTCTTTTACAAAGTTGTCTTTTTTATCTACTACTTTTTTTAAATTCTGATTTTCTTTCATAACTACCTCCAACTATTTTTCATTTTCTGTATCTATTGTCGCAAGCCATTGATTTAATTTCTCATGTATATTTGGATTATTTTTCCTAAATTTTTCCAATTCTAAAAAGTATATCTCTAGATCTTCTAATGGTTCATGCCTTAAATTATTGTTTTCTCTTAATTTCCAAATAGTATGATACTCTTTTATATCTTTAAATAATGTATAATCAAGTATATTTATCATTATTACATTTTTCATATATTCATATGATTCCCCTCTATTTAGTGATCCTCTTAACGAACCTCCTGTATATAGCAATACTCTTTTTACATAGGAATCATCCTCGTATATCAAATTTTTCTAAAGAAAACTGACTTATTTTTCTATTTTCTTATTTAAACATACCTAAAAAATCTTTTACTATATCTTCCCACGAAAACAGATAACTAAAAATTACATCATTTTTAATGGTATAATTCATTTTTTACCACCTATTATACGCCTTTATTTTTAAAAAGTCAATATTTAATGTGTGCTTTTTGACAAAAAAATACGACTAAAATATACTCAGAAAAAAAATACCTAGATAAAAATTTATAAATTAAAGGCAAAAATATTAAATTTTAATTATCAAATTTATATATCAAAACAGATACTATAAAATTACTAATAGTATCTAAATAGCATAATTTGTTATAATCAGTTATAACTTATATATAATTCATCACAACTTATTTATATTACTAAATCTATGATAATGGTAATAAATTTTAATTGCTACTAAGAGTTGTTATTTCAACTCCTGTATAATAGTGTTTTATAATATCTTCATAACTATATCCTTTATTTGCATATGTATCAGCTCCTACCTGGCTCATTCCAATTCCGTGCCCATATCCAGTTACATTGAATACTAAGTTGTTATCTTCTACATCTAATTTAAAATCTGTAGATTTAAGAGAAAACAATACTCTTAAATTTTCAGCAGATATAACAAGTTCTCCACATTTTATATTTTTAATCCTACCACTTGTAGTATATTCATTTATACAAGCATTTCTACATTCATCATCAGTTACATTTTTTCCATATTTTTCCTTTATTTTTGATTTAAAATCATCAAATGTTACTTTAACACAGCTTGTTCTGTTTTGATAGTCTTCTTTTTCCTCATTTTCCACTGATACTAAATATGGTAATTTTTCTCCACCCCATATTTGATCAATATTTTCAGTTTTATACGGACTACTTGCATGAAAAAATGCTTTTATATATTCTCCATTATATGTTATAACCTGATTTTGTGTAGAAACGACTGCCTCATTTATTTTATTCCAATATTCCTTAATTAAGTCTTCACTAAATCCCCTTTTTCTCCATATTGAAAACAAGGTATCCTTATCATAAAAAGCCTGACAATGTGTATGGTTATCACACATATCAGCCTCTTCTCCTTCACCATGTGTCATCATTTTTTTATACGTATATGTTCTTGCAACTATCGCTTGCGCTTTTAGTGCTTCAATATTATATGAAGGGGGCATTTCTGAAGGAACAACACCTCTTAAATAATCATTTATATCCATAGCAACTACATTTCCAGTTTTGCTATACTTTACCCTTATAGTTTGATTAGCTTTATACTCAATTGTACTCTTTTCATCAAATTCTTTATTCTTTTCTTCTTCCAATTTTTTTGAGCTTTCTTTTTTGGTTATAAGAGAATTTATACCATAAAGTACAACACATAATATAACAATTATTACTGTAAAAAATTGTAAATAATGGTAATTTTTTTTCAATGTCATCACCATTAATATTTATATGTATAACTAAAAAAAATATATCTGTTTGTCCTAAATAAATAAGATAGAGAAATATCCAATTTATATTTTTCTCCATATTTTAACATACATTTATCATATACAACGTTATATTTTATAGTTTAATTACAAATTATATGGCATTTATCCATATAATATGCAAATTTAAGCCCCTTTTATAACATTTCTATTATATTTTATTTAATAATAAAATTAACTTATTCATACAATAAATCTTAATATCAATTATATTATTAATTATTTTCAAATTTTATTACGGATTTATAATTTGTAATTTTTTAATGTTTCACACAAAATACTTACCGGAAATTTTTCCACAAATTTCCAAAAACATTATAATGCATGCAAAAAAATCCCCCTATCAAATGATAGAGGGATTAATATACTTATTTATTGGAAACTTTTTCCTTTTTTCTTCTGAATAAAATAACGCTCACACCTGTAGTGGCAGACATGATAATTATACTCAAAAGTAAAAGATTGCTTGCTCCCAACATATCACCGGTAGCAACTATCGATGAATTATTAATGCTAGCTGACGAACTTCCCGAACTTGAACCTGAATTTGAATTTGAACCTGAATTTGAATTATTATTCGGTGTATCAGGAGTAGCAACTGATTTAGTTGGCTCAACTTTATCTGTTGCAGATTCAACTGTTGTTTCAGGTGGTGCTACTGTTGTCTCAACTTGTTCTGTAACTGTAGGAACTGGAACTGTTGTCTCAATCGGTTCTGTAGCTGTAGGCTCCGGAACTGTTGTTTCAATTGGCTCTGTAACTGTAGGTTCTGGAACTGTTGTCTCAATCGGTTCTGTAGCTGTAGTCTCTGGAACTGTTGTTTCAATTGGCTCTGTAACTGTAGGTTCTGGAACTGTTGTCTCAATCGGTTCTGTAGCTGTAGGCTCTGGAACTGTGGTTTCAATTGGTTCAGTAGCTGTAGGTTCTGGAACTGTGGTTTCAGGTGGCGCTACTGTTGTAGATTCAGGCTCCTTAACTAATGCATAAACACTTAAGTGATCAGTTGTAAACACATAATTACCATTTTCGTAAATTGCATTTACTTCAACTTTAGTGCCATCATCTTTAACCCAGAACAATTTACAATCTTTAATTTCTGAAGGAATTGAAATTGTAATTGTACCGGAAGGCTGAATAACATCTCCATCTTTACGTAATGTGATATCATATGTTGCTACAGCATCTTCTACTGTACTTTCAACTTTTTCAACCTTAAGAGTTGTATCAGGATCCATTGTTCCTTTTACTTTTATTCCTGTACCTTCGTCAACGAGATCTTTTTCAATTGGTGTTTCTTCCATAATCACGTATGCAAAGCCATGCTCTTTTGCCCAGTTAAGTGCGTATGAATTGTTATAAACATAAAGAGTTACATTACAAGATTGATTAAAGTCCTCGTCATTCATCCATTTTACATCTTTACTAATATATACTTTAGTTAATTTTTCACACCAAGTAAATAGATGAATTTTTGATGAGGGCTCCGGATAAACAGGATATTCTGCTTCTTCAATACTGCCATTAAAAATAGCATAATCTCTAACTTTTTCAAGCGGTGAACTAAATTTTAAAAAACGTAAGTTCTCAGACTGTGAAAAAGCTGATCTTCCAAGTTTCCTTACATATTCAGGAACAATATATTCTTCTCCTGCTTTCTTTCTGGGATAATATATAAGACTTGTAAAATCTTTACTAAACAAAATTCCTGCATCAGAAGAATATACTGAGTTACTTTCATCAACGTTTATTGATTCCAAATATAATATTCTGTTTAAACATCTATACTCATCGTTATTTAAAGTATTAGAGAAGTCTCTAATATTTTTTGAAATAAAAATACTTTTTACAGTATAATTACGTCCGTTATAATCATCTTCATTATAAAAACAGAATTCGTTTACTTTGGTAACTGGCTTTCCATCAATTTCCTCAGGAATAATGGCATAACTATCTGTTCCAACATACCTTGTAACTTCAATTGTTCCGTCATCAAGTAAAGTATATTCAAAATTACTTGATACCTCAGCAGCGCTGACTACAAAACTAGGTAAAGTACCTAACAAAAGAAATATAGCAAGAAAAACTGATAACGGCCGTCCAATAATTTTTTTAAATGTATTTTTCATATAGATTCTCCTTTAAAAAGTAAATTTTAATTTTAATTGCTGACTACGGAGATCCACTACTCTCCGTATTATTGGAGAGTAATAAAATATACTCACAAAAGCATTATAACATATTATGTATATCTTGTCAACGCTTTTGACTTATTTTATTAGTATTTTACAATTTTAATAACTTTTTTGACAATTTTAGACAAAAAATATCAGGGATTTCCCTGATATTTTAATCAAAATCATTTGATGCTCTATTATCTGTATCATATAATACAACTGTACCCTTTATATCTTGATACCTAGAATTATCAATTTTCCAATCGCCTTTTTCAAGTTGTAATGTTATACTATCTACTTTATTTCCATAATTGGTAAATCCAAGATAGCCTTCATAATCCCACTGTGTAGTATTATTTTTCTTATCATCATCCGCATTATTATTATTATGGTTATAACTAATCTCACGTATAACCTTACCATTGCTATCTTTATCTATACTTGTTATATTAAATACAACTCCAATATATCCATTTGTGTATGGCTTTGAAACATCGCTAGCTTTTACAGCTATCGTTGAATTTGGTAGTTTAAATTCTCCATACCAAGCTTGTATAAATTTATTATCAGCTGTACTCATCATTTTTGAATTTAATGTAAATCCTGAAGCCGAACCTACTGCAAGAGGTTCTAATTGGTCAGACATTTTAGATATATTTCCAGCTGTTACAGAATTGGCTACTGATCTGTATCCATCTTTTGGCTTAAAGTATATTGTATAATCACTTCCAGAGAATTTTTCATACTTTCCATCTGAATTTTTATAATATAAATTTATACTATTATCGAAATTTGTTCCATCTTTTGATATATAATAATATGATGGTTGTATAAGTACTTCTCTAGTATATCCACCTTTTCCATCAAAAAATCCACTAGTTTTTAAATCAAAGCTAATTCTATATCCCATTTTCGGAGCATTTACATAAGATGTATTTGTATTTTTATATGGTCCAAGAGGTAATATTTTTTTAGCGGAACTTCCACTTATATTAATTTCTCCTCTATCCTCTAATGAATTTATTTCATTAGTATAAATGTTAAATGATTTTACGCCAGAAAAATATTGTACTCCTGTCAATTCATTTACTTTATTTGTAGTTGAAGTTTTTCTAAACACAGATTTATAATCTATATCAGAGCAATCTGTTACTTTAAAATCATAAATTCTTCCTACATTAGTTGTTTCTACTTTTGCCATTGCAAAATAATAAGCATCTGAATACATATCATGATTACTAGTATATTGTTTCTCATGATAATGTATATTTTCAAATTCAGTATCACAGTAATTTGCAAAATTTATTCTATTTGTAGAAATAGTAGTATTTATATATTTTTCTTCAATAGTATCATTTTTTACTACATATTTCTTAACTGCATTAGAAAATACTAAATTTTCCAGGACTTCTGAAGGCATGTTATTAGTAACACCTATTAAAATAACATTATTCTGCACTTGTGATACTATATCTTTTCCTGCTTTATTACTACTTGCAATAGCATTAAATTCTTTATCTTCTTTATTAATTTTAATTAATGAACCTGCCTCAACTTTAGAACCCGATGATATAGTTTGTAAATCTGTAAACCCAGTATCAGTACGTTTCCTTACTTGATAATTTGATTTTAATACAACATCTATATCAAATATTAAATAATAATAATCTAGATAACTTAAAGTATCAGTAATTTGAGTATATTGTAAACTTCCTTTTGTTCCAAAACTAACAGTAAAATCTGCATTTTTTTGTATAACATTTTGTTCTGATGATGAGGATGTAGTATGATCAATTATTTCTTTTGAAGTAACTTTTATTGTATTAAGATCTAATGGATTATATACTATAATATTTACTTTATTTTTCACATCTCTATATCCAATACTTCCACTTGTTAATCCTCCGCCATTCATGACATTAATTGCTTGATAATTTGCGGATAACTTTGGACTTCTTAAGCCATTATATTTTTTTTCTGGTATAAATTTGTTATTCTCTTCTCTATCAAAATCATTAAAAGATGATTTATTGTTTTCATTTTTTACAAATGAATCTATAGTAGCTTGAGATGGTAATGATCCATTATTATTGGAATTTTTAAAAGCATTAGCATAATTTAGACTTGCTTCCTTACTATTGTCAGTCACAATAAAATTACCACTTGTATCAGAATTAAATAATGTATAATTTTCATTTCCAAATATAGTTCCGGTACCTTCAGGAGATGCATCTGGATTATCCTCAATTTTACCTCCTACTAATTGCTGTACATTAAAATTATCAATTTTATACCCAACATTATCACCATTTTTTTCTAATTTGTATTTCAAATCTTTAAGTAAAATCCTATTTGCATTTAAATATGGCTTTATATTTTGGTTTGTAGGTGTATATTTTTGAATACATTTACCACTATTATCATCTGAAGAAAATTCAGTATGAATATCTCCTGTAGGTGGATCATTATTATCATCAGTTGGAGGATATCCAGGTACATCAGCTTCATCATAAACAAATGTAACAACTGTAACCGCTTTATCATCAGAATTTCCACCAACTTCAAAAGCAGAATCTGTTTTTTTGTTACTATTTTTATTTATATCATCATTATTAGCTGCATCTGTATCAGTCTTAGCACTTGAAACAATTGCGTTTTTGTACTTGTACATCTTTCCATTTGAAGCCATAGTAAGTGATCTACTAACTTGCAATTTTTCTCCCAAATTAATTTTATAATACTCTTGATATTTAACTTCAGTTTTGTCACTTCTTTTTATAGTTTTCTTACCTGAATTATTAATTACACTTTTAGTGTTATTTGAAGATACCTTTATTTCAGATGAATTAGCTATATCTAATAAATTTCCTTTTGAATCAACATGCCTAATATATACTTCTTGAGGAGTGTAAAATTCATTAGGTAATATTAATGTATTATCAAATAAGTTCATAGCAGACTTACCTGGCTGTTTATCCAAGTCTTTAACCTCTCCGCTCGTATACCAGACAGTTTTCCCATATGTTGCAGGATCCCAACCTCCATCACCAGAAATATTATCTAACATTTGATATGAAGTATCCCATGTTCCAGTTCCACTATAGGCCGGTAATGAAAAATAAATTTTATTGTTATTTGAACCAAGTGAAAACGTTTCCTTTAATTTAGTTATAACATTTTCTGATAAATACCAATCAGAAACTGTTATAGTTTCCTTAGTATTATTTGATTTAATTATCCTCATTCTAGATAAATAAAAATTTACATTATCCCTATTATATTCGAGAGTGTTCTTTTCATTAAAAACTTTTTCAGAATAAATTTGTTCATTATCACCAACTACATATGTAGGTTCTACCTTTAGCCTGCTAATTAACGTGTCATCATTTCCTAAGTCTTTACTATTTATTTGTGATTTACTATCCTTTAAAGTATCATACCCAACATAAAAATTGCTATCATCTGCTTGGGTTGCATATATTGAAGATAGTTCATTATGAAATACAATTTTATATGTTGCATAAGAACTAGAGTCATAACTTATTTTATCTTCTCCTTTTCCAATATCTATCCAAGGTCCAGGATTTGCTTTACCGTATGTTTGTCCATATGTTCTAACTTTTGCTCCGTTCTCCATATTTCATCGCTTTAAATTTCAACGTATACCCATAAACATTATTTCCTACAAAGGAAATTGCAATAAGACATATAAAAGTTAAAAATAGTTTTAAAATTTTATTTTTTTTCACTGTTTCACCTACTCTCTTACCATAACATCTTTTTGATCTTTAAGTAATAAATCAACTATAGTTGAATTGTCATTATATAACGCTGTAGAACCTCCAAAAGTACCTCCCATTTTAGCATCTATATATACAGTATACTTATCATTTTCATATTTAACCTTTGTATTTTCACTATTTATAAGATCCATATATAACAAATTATAATTAGTATCTGAGTTTTTAATTTCAAACTCTAGTTTCATTCTCACAACATACTCAAGTCCATCAAAGTATATTGTTGGAAACATTACAGTGGACTTTCCTTCAATTACAATTTTATGCTCTTTTACGTAATTTACATAGTCATCTAAACCTTCTGTTCCATATAAAACATACTGTAAAATATTATCTTTCATTTCATCATAATTTATCGTTTTATAATCAATATTTAAAATTGAATCATAATATCCTTCAGCTATTTCTTGTATTTGTGAATAATATTCTTTTTTGGTTGTATATAAATCTTTTGGAGATTTAAAATTTTCTTCGTCATCTACATAAAATTCTTTTTCATACACACTCTTATCTACACTAGCAAGTGTATATGGATATTGATCTTTATTAGATGGTTCTTTGTCTTCACTAATATTTATTTTTTCATCATTTATTGTAAGTGTATTATACTTAACAACATAGTTTGATATTAACTCATTCATTTGGCCTTTAAAAATATGTTTTTTACCATTTATTTTTTTGGTATTTATAGTTATTATTTCATTTTCTATCATATCTTCTATTGCTGTTTGTTCATCAGTTTTGTATTTATCAAAATCTTTTACTTTTAAATTAATTGCTGAATTTAATTCTTTTCCAACAAGTTTTACCTTTGCATTTGCAAGATAACGTATTACTTCTATGTATGTTGCTTTATCATCTGCATTTTCTTTAGTAATATCACTTTCTCCTATTATTCCTCTATATTTTGCATATTCAACCCATATTGCATTATCATAATTTTCCTCAGGAGTTCCTGCAAATCCTGATATGTCATACATGTTAAATGAAGCTGATAAAATCATTTTTATTGCCTCAGACTTTGTTATACTTTCACCAGTTTTTGTACTCTCATTATTATACATTTTATCAAAACCATATGTTTTCATTGTTTCTTCATATTTTTTATATGGTTTAAATTTATTATAGTTTATCAGTAAATTTATTCCAAATACAGCTAGTCCAATAATAACTGCTATAGATATAGCTAAAATAATAATGAATCTTTTTCTCTTATCATACTTATCTAATTTTCTTTTTTCTTTTTTAGGGCTTGTTTTACCTTTTTGTTCATATGATGGAATTATTTTCTTATTTTTATTTATATTTTGATTTTTATTTATATTATTTTTATCATTTTCTTCTTTTTTTATTTTTTTGCTCATGTTATCATTTTCCACTTACATCACCTCTTTATACACAAATCTAAAAAACTATGGATTACATATTGGGCAAGGATAAAATCCTTCCAATGTAATATATGTATTACCTTCCTTTAATACTGCTTTTACTGAAGCTGCTTGTTGTTTTGTAAAAAGAAAACTTGGTGTAATATTTTCATGTGTAGATACTCTATATTCTGGACAATTTACATCTTTATGATATAAATTTAAATTATATTTTGAATAATTTGGTTCACCTTCATTTTTATTTACTTTTGGAATAGATAAATAATAACGTGTTGTTTGTGTAAGTTTAGCTGTACTATATGCTCTTACATTTAAGTATCTATTACCAATTGAAATTCCTTGTACTAAAGCCATAATTCCAACGTTTTGAATTTGACTCTCCATTTCTCCTTCTTCTAAAGTTGGGAATACAAAATTATATCTTATTCCAGCCTGTGATGCATAAGAATTGTTGTTATTAGTAGCATATTCCATCTCATCTTGTATAGAATTAATTATAACCTGTTTTCTTTTATTTTGTAAGTTACTAACTACATTTTTTAAAAGCTCTATTTTGCTAGTATCACTAATTGAATTTATATCTCTATTTTTCTCATCTATAAGGGCTAAATTATTTTTAGTATCTGAGATATAGAAACTAGAAACAGGTATCTCAGTAACTTTTCCAGATCTTTTATTTATATATCCTCTATGAGTTATATAGTCATCCATTGTAAATTCAATTACATGAGTTGAACGTAAATTAGATTTTGCCACTTCATAATCATCTGTATAACTTAATTTACCTGCATTATTTACATCTGTATATAAATAATACGTATAAGAATAATACTTCTTTGGTTTTAATACATGTTTTATTACATTTTCCCCATTTTCTGTAAATTCTTCGATTGATGATACCTGAACTCCATTATAATCTATTATTGCTATAGCTGGAATAAAATATTGTAAATATTGTTCTGCTGTTTTATTTCCTTTTATATTAAAGTTATTATATAGTGAATTCATAAAAGTATCAACTGCTATATTTGCATTAACGCTAATTTTGTTATTACTTTCTCCTGAATAACCATAGTCTATTTTATTATCCTCATTTTCAACCTCTTTCATTTGATCTGAAGCATCATTCAAAGCAGAATTTATAATTTTTTTATAATACATTTCTTGTTCTTCTGCTTTTATAGTAAAGGAAACATTTACATACACTGTTATTATAATTGGTAAAGTAATTCCTACAAAAATCAATGCAAAATCAGTTATTTTCATAAATTCACCCCGTTTTCTTTTAGTGATTAGATATAATAATTTGTAAAGCTGTTATATCTAAAGAATCAATTTTTCCATTTCCATTTACATCTGATCTATTTTTTTGATCTTGTGTAAGTGATGAAATATCACTTATATATTTATTTAAGATACTTACATCGGTTATATCTATCTTTCCATCATTATTTAAATCTCCAACTATATAACCATTTGTTATATAACTATTTATATAATTAACATCTTTTTGATCTATTAAGCCATCTCCATTTATATCGTATTTGTATTTCTCATCATCAGATAATGTAGCATTTCCCTCAACATAATTTCTAACTTTTTCTAAATCTGATTCATTAAACATCTTTAAGTTTCCTTCTTCTAATACATTTGTTATATTAAGAGTAAATACTGTTTCGTCTGATTTATATCCCAAAGTATCAACAGCATATACCTTAATTTTATATGTATTTCCTTCTGAGAAAGCATCATTTCCTCCGCTTATACTGTTACTCTCTATGTTAGTACTCGTGTTATCACTTTGTTTTATTATAGTCCAAAAATATTTTTCAATTTTATTATTCACATTTTCATTTGATGCAAAAGCTGTAGATACTGCCTCAAATGAAAGTTCCTGTAATTTAGTAACCTGTACTTTAACTTCTGAATTTTGCTCTATTTCATTAGTACCTAGAGTAACTTTTGGAGCACCAGGGGCCTGTATATGTCCTTTGTATGTAGCATCAACTTTAGCCCATGCATTATTTTTTACAATTCCACCATAATTTACCTGTATTCTTGTTTTATTTGAAGTAACTATTATAGCGTTAAATAAAGAACCTGCAAGTGTTGTATTACTATTTTTTACTTTTACATAAATTTCATCTTTTTCATTTAAAGGATATATTTTATTTTTTAATGTTTTATCCATTATAGAACCAGAGGTTGTACTATCTATAGCTTCAAATATATCGTCATTGTAATCAATATAACTTTGTTCAATAAAATTACCAGATGCATCGGAATCTTGAGTTAAAACTTTTCTATGAGCTTCTATTTCTATATCATAGATATTTCCAGTATTCCCTAGTTCATTTACAAAATTATTATACATTAATTGATCTATATATCCATTATTCATAACCTGATCTGCAAAATTTGTAGTTGCTTTTAATACTAAATTATATGACATATCATCTTGTCTTTCAAAAAAGTTATATAAGGGAAATAGCACCATAAGAAGTACTAAAACCATTATTGTTATAACAATACTCAAGTTATCTTTCATATACCACTATCTCTCCTCCTTTTATTTTAACTACTAACTTATTTTTAATTTAATGTTATATCTATATTCTTATCACCTTTATATCTTAAAATATAACTATCAGTACCTATAGCTTTTAAGGCATCAGAATAACTCATATTACTACGTAAATTTCCTGATTTTGTTGTTATTGTAACATTATAACCGCTATCAGAATTACCTTCATCATATAAATCTTTTTTTACATAATTTACAAAATATGAAAAAACATCACTACTTGTTAAATGAGATTGACCTTTTTGTGATTCCTCAAGTCCTGTTGTCGGAGTATTAATAATAGAGGAATTTAAATCGGTTGTATACGAAAAAGCAGAATCAGCATAACTATTAACACTTAAAAATAAAACAATAGATAAACTAAGAGCTATTACAAAAATTATAACATAAGTTGCAGTGTACAATAGTGTACTAGTTGAATCATCCATTTCTTATTCCTCCTTTTTACTTTGTTCTAAAATATATTATCTCATTATTTTTCTTTAAAAGAAATTATTACTTTATTGTCATTTTTTTCTACATTAGCTATATACATGCTAGATGAAAATGTAGTATCAATAGAAATTTTTTCATTATCTTTTTCTATTTGCAAATAAATTTTTAAATTGTCTATTTCTTTGTCTTTTTCCTCGACTGTTGTAAAATCAATTGAATTATATCTAATTGTTACATTGCTATTATTTCTATATTTTTTTATTGTATTTAAGAACTCTAACAGAGTTTTTTCAGTATTATCATATGAGTCAAACTCATCAAATGTATTTTGAATAGATGTATCTGTCTCATATACTTGACCATAAATAGTTGTTACTTGATTTATAATCAAAAGTACTGCACTTGCCACTGTCATTGTCACTATTAAGCTTACAGCAATTATCAAAGCTTTATTTGACATATAATCCATATAGTTTAACTCATCTCCTTTTTTTATAAAACAAATAATATATTCAATGAAAGATGTATATTTAATGTGCTATTTAGTAACATCTAAATTTTTGTACTCTTCTTCCATTATAGTACCGCCATAATTTATATATATACGAGTGTTATTCTCAGTTCCACCTATTCCTAATGTAAATGCATTGAATATAACTGTTGCAATAGTAACATTCTCGTTTTTAATTCTTACTGAAAATTCATCTCCCTTATTCATAGTGTATATTCTGTTTGAATTATCAATTTCAACATTTCCAGATTCATTTTCTTTGTAATTTGCATACATATATGGAATTAATGAAATTGAACTCTTATCCATATTTCTATACTCAGATAACTCCATTTTTGAATAAGCAACTGTATCTGTTTCATCAAACACTTTTAATATCTGATCTTGTGTATATTTTATTTCAGATGTATTATATGATAATTTTATATTTTCCTTCTTGTAGTTATTTCCAGATATTGTTACATACTTAGTAGTTGTTTCCTTTAACATATTTGCATATAAAGCATAATCTAATGTTGCAAGAAGTTTACCGTCATCATCATACACATAATATGCTGGTTCATATTTTTTTGAAACATGTTCCATTTTAATGTCATATGTATTTCCTGTAACTGACAATCTTGAAACAAAATTATTATACATCTCTTCCGATATATATCCTTTTGCTGTTACTTCGTCAACAAAACTACTTGTAATTTTAAGTGCAAGAGAATATGATATATCATCTATTTTTTCAAAAGTAATATACAATGGTAGTATAAAAAATATAAGTACAGAAATTAGTATTGAAAAAAATCTTTGTAAATTATCTTCCATATTCCCTCCTTTAGTTTAATCGGCCCCCATAATTGTAATACTAGTACCCTTTTTATCTCCACCAATTGAAACATTTTCTTCAATTTTTATTGTAAATTTTTGATTATCCATAATTTTTTTCATAGCAAGTTCATAATTAGTTGAATTCGCATGAGTATAGCCTAAATTAATTTTAGATACCTGTGGAGTATAGCTTTCATATGAACCAATTAATTTAAAATTTATTACATCAATTCTCACATCTTCACTATTATAAAAATAACTAAGTAAATTTTTTACATCTGCACCAGTAATATAGTTTGTTCCAGATACATTATATGTCCCAGCCGTTAAAATGTCTTGAATACTTTGTTCATAATTTGTAGCAAAATCCTGGCCACGTCCAACATTTGATGCCATTTGTTTTGCTGTGTTATAATACATTAAAACTGCAGAAATTGTTGCAACTGCAAGTAAAGTGCTTACACCTATTACAATAGCTCTAATTGGAGCACTTTCGTCCATGATTTTACCACCTCACTTTAAATTTATATATATAATATACACTTTAAGAAATTAATTTGCTTTAATTATACACATTTTCCACATTAAATTAATTTTTTAAACTATATATTAGTAGTAAAGGTATATAACTATATATTCGTATATAATTATATACCTTTAAAAATATTTAAAATACTATTTTTTAGTAAATGTTACTGTAACCGCTCCATTAGAATTTGTTACAGATCCTTCAAATTGTGAAGTTGTACCTAATTCTTTTATTTTTGAATTAACTGCATTTGTAACATCATCTGTTTCCTTAGTATACGATTCATCACCAATTGTGACTGTAATAGTAGCATCGTCTCTATTAACTAACTGAACAGCTGCTGTTCTAACCTGAGCACCAGACATTCTTTTTCCGTCGTATTGAGCAACTAAATCGTTCATTAAACTTTCAGAAATACCACTAACTTGAGCTTGACCTTTGTTTAGTAGGTTTTGTCCCATACCAGTGATTAGCATTACTGCTGCAATTATTATGATTGTGATGAATAGTCCAACACCAATCATGATCGCTTTTTGTGCGTTATCCATAATTTATATACCCCCTTTTAAATAATTATAAACATATATGTTAAACACCTTATGGACATGGTGTTATAACCTAATTTATTTGTCTTTTAGAAAGACATTTTTGTAAAGTAATTCATCATTTGCATTATTGATACAATCATAAGTGGTGCAACTAAATATCCACCTATAAGTAGTACCATTGGTGTAAATCCAAGTACTTTACCTATTGCTGTTTTCTTTTTAATTAACCTTTCATTTCCTTCTTTTCTTCTTTCATGGAAGAAAGCTCTTTCTGTTTCAAGCTCATCAAATGCATCTCTTATTGGTATTCTCTCAACAGCCGATTGTAATTGTTCTATAATTCTTTGGAAATCCTTGTAAGGTACATCTTCTTTTAAATCTTCCAATGCTTCATATGCACCAGATTCATAATTGTTAAGACATGTTGCGATTGGTTCTTTAAATGCATAAGAGAATCTACATAACCATTCTAGAATCGTTTGTACATCAATTCTGTCTATATACATAAGCATAAGTATAATTGACTGGAATTGCATAATTTCATTTTCTTTTTCCATCTCACGTATTTTGTTACGTATAAATAATATAATTGATGGAACATAGTAGGCTATAAATGCTAGAACAAACGATGTAAGTACTTGCCAGAACTTAATATATGAATTTTTAACACTTTGTATTTTATCATATACTCTTGCAACTTCATCTGCATCAGCTTTACCCGTTACAGGATCAGCAAATTCCATTTCAAGTTGTTCCTTTGTAACATTTTTATTTTTATATTTATCAATATACGTTTTATCTCTATCATTAATAGCTTGTGCAGCTTGTTCTTGTTGTTCTGTAAGCTGTCCAAATGATAAAAATTCATCACTTATTTTGTTATATGTGGCTTTTACATCTATTCTTGTTACATTAAACATAAGTATTAAAGCAAGAATAAATGTAACAACAGCTGCTGTTATTTTATTTACATACAACCATTCAATAGTAAGATAAGAATTAGTATTTTTAATAAGCATTGTTTCTTTTCTATTTTTCTTTGTATGTGGTCTTGATTTAAATGCATCTACCACTAATTTTACAATTGTAATTTTATATAGCTTTTCTTGCCATTTTACGCTTGCTACTCTATCAAATTTTATTTGTTCAGAATCTTCTTTTACAATTCTTAACATTAAATATGATACAAATATTGATATTATTATAAGAGACTGCATTATAAATCCAAAACTACTGTTATAGAAGTTTGAAAGTGCTGGGAAGTTTGATTCAGCCCATGCTTGTAATGGTTTTATACATACAATTGGTACTACAGCAATAATATTTAAACTTCTAAACATATAATTTATTTTATCTTGTTTTAGTATTTCAAGATATATATCTTGTAAAATATTGTTTAAATTTTTAAGATAAACAGAAGTTCCATCAACCTTCCTATCACCTAGGTCATAAGTAAGATATGATATACCGGCAAACAATTTAAGAAATCTATTTGGAGCTGTATCATAATATTTTTCAAGCTCAACTTCTGGATTATCAGATATTATAGCTTCTTTTATCTTCTTTAATTGAGGCCCTATTTCTTTATCACCCATTTCATCAATTGCTGTATTAAAAGCCTCATCAATCATTCCATGTTCATGAAATGCATGTCTTATTGCAGTAAATGTATCAGGCATTTGCCTTAATATTTTATTTGAAACAGATGTTATACCAAGGTCTATCATCTTTTCTGCAATAATTAAAACACCAACTATAACTATAAGTGACATGTATAAATCATTTACCAGATTTAGTAATACAAATAACGAAACAAAAATGAATATTACTGCAATTAGCATATATTTACCAGTTCTTTTTCTTATTTCATATTCTGTATAATCATTTGTCATTTCAAGTTTTAGTCTTGTTTTCTTTGTATAATATTTTATTACTGGCATTTTAACAAATGTCATATATACCATTTGATATAATCTATCAAATATATCTTTAAAACTAGATTTGTTTTTTACTACTAGATTATCTTTTGCAAAAAGCGCAGAATTTTTCTTGTATTTGTGTTTTAATATTCTAAGATATACAAGTAGTCCAGTTATTCCAATTACAGAAACAGCTAGTAAACCTATTGCTATATAAGTAACACTCATTTTATCACCTCCAAGCTGTATCTATGAAGTTATCAAAACTTTTTACATCTTCTGGTGACATATTGTCTCTCATAGATTTAATATTTTCTTCACTTATTGGATTTACAAATACATACTTTCCATCGTGCCATTCTACAATATTTTTATATGTATAATTACTTGTTTGAGTCATATGCTCAAAATATTCTACTGCGTTATCCATAAAGCTGTCTAACTTCTTGTCCATATCCTTATAATTTTTGTAATCACTATTATATGTAAACTTTTTCTCAAGAGGAATACATTCTGTTATTCTTTCAATATATCTTGTACCATCTGTTCCTCTTTTTAAGTGAATATCAAAGTTTATAACAGATACAACCTGTACCTCTGCAACATCTTCAGATTGGAACATACCTATTTTTAAAAGTGAGTTTCTAAGTGCTGTGATTAAGTTTGGAAATGTTTTAGCATGGTGAGTAAATAGTGTAAACTTAGAGGCAACCTGTGCCATTTGAATCATCCATGCAGCAACCGGATCAGTTGCAACCTCACCTAGTATGTTAACTCCACCATCAGTTTTCTTTTGAACGTCTAGACCTTCTTGTCCATTTATAGTTTCAGTTTCTCTAAGTGACAAAATGTTGTGATAAGGATAAATTTTTCTTAAGTGTAACTCGAATGCTGTTTCCTGTACACGAATTGTAATTGTTGGGTATAAATATTTCATTATAGCCATTAGTAATGTTGTTTTACCACAACCCTGTTCACCAGTTATTGCTGTTACTCTTGCGCCTCTAACTAAATATTTTAATAGCTCAATTACATTTTCTTTATTTTCATGTATTAAAAGCTGTTCTGCAGAAATAAGTGTTGGAGGAGCAAATTTTCTTACGAAGAATGCCCATGATTCTGAAAAGTTTGGACGTAAAACAACAATACGAGAACCATCTTTCATTTCATTTATTTTATAACCAACAGACTCAGACAATTGTCCTGGGTTATTATATTTATATATATTTTGACACACTCTTTTAAGTTCAGACTCACTACCAAACGATAAGAAAGATAAGTAAGTTGATTTACCTTTATAGAATATCCAAACACTGTCATAAGACATTGGTATCTTTCTCTCATTCATTTGTTCTAGGTAATCTTCCATACCTACAACTTGATCCAAGAATGATGGAGGTATACCAGATACACCACCAGATACACCATCAATATTCATGTCACGAATATCATCTACAACACTGTATCCTTTATATCCTTGATAAACTCTTTGAACTACAATTTCTAGTTTATCTTCGAAAGATAGAGTATCAGGAGTTACTTCGTTTTGAAATATTTGATGTATTTCAGAAGCTGTTATAACATAAGATGGAACCTCTGGATCAAATTCATATTTAGGTTCATCCAAATTATATTTTGTAATAATTTGTGTAAGTGCCTCTGCTTTAAATTGCTTTTTATATAAATATAACAATATTTCAAATTCATCTTGTGGTGTAAGTTCATCAAATTCACTAAAAGGAATTGCATTATTAATATTAGAGTTGTTTACTTTATATGTATTTCTTAACAAATCAAACATTAAAGTCTTTACATATTTTTTATCACTAGCATCAGCATAACCTGCTCCCTTTAGTGCTTTTTTTAATTCATACTTTACATTTTTTCTTCTTTCAAATTCTTCTTCTGAAAGAGCCAAATCGTAAAGATTCATTCTTGTGATTTCATCAAATTGTTTTTTTATAAATGCTTGCATACTTGCTATACTATACTTTTCTTTTGTTCTTTCAAGTTCAGAACGTCTACTATCTTCATCAGGGCTAGTCTTTCTTACTTTGTAAATTATAAAAAAGGCAACAAATGCAACTAGTAGTACGATAAGTATAATATTAAATACAAAAGCAACTGACATACTTTCCACCTCTTATTCTATTATTTTTAATTATCTTTTATTTTTGCAATATTTACGATTTCATTTACAATGTTTAATGTTTGAAAAATAAAATTACCGTTATAATCTTTTGGATCAGAATTAATATTCTTATATAAAAAATCTATAACAGTTCCAGAATTACACGCATCACTAAACATATAATTATGTGGTATTACATATATAGGATCTTTAACTTTATATTTTAATTTTATATTCATAACATTAAACTTTGAAGCTGCTTCATAATCAGCTATAACAATAATCTTAGTTTTGTCTTTTAAGCTCTCATTATTTGAAAGTGTAGTAAAGAAATCACTAAACTTTACTGCATCCTGATTTACAACACATACAACTATTTCAGCATCTGCTACCGTATCCATAATGCTCTTTTTATCTAATGATTTTGGCATATCAACAAAAACTAAATCATATATTTCATCAGCTTTTCTTGTCATGTATGGAAGATTGTCAATAATTTGTTTATATCCATCAGGATCATCTGCACTCATTCCATACAAAACATCTAATCTTTCTTTCAAAACAGGTTTAGCATAGTTTTGAATGGAATCTGATGTAAGTTTATTACTAGAAATAAGTCTAATTAGAGCATTTATTCCAATATTTGAATTATTAAATACACCACTTTGTTTTAATTCTTCATATGGAGTAAAAGAAGATTCCATTTTTCTTGAATTAAAGTTGGCTTGCATAAGTAAACTTGTCACCTTATGTGTCATTCCCATTAACGTACTTATAGCAACTGCCGTATGCGTATTTCCTGTCATGTTTTCATAAGGACTCCAAAATACAATTCTTGGCATTAATTTTTCCTCCTTTTTATTTGAGTTAAAACTTTTTTAGCATTAACATCACCTAATATTTCAGCAGTAAGATCTGCAAGTGTAGCAACATATAGTTTTGTATGTTTTCTTGTATCAATTATTCCACTAAACTGTGAATCAATATCTACTAATTTATCCTGTTCCTCAAGAGGGAATTCATAACTTGGTTCTTTCCAACTTACATCATAGTCTTTAATTTTTTGTTCGAAATAATCATTTGCCGCTCTTGAGACATATGATCTATACATTATCTTTGTCATCTCAAGTTTTGAATCCTCTTCACTGCTATACACTCTCATTGCTTTTATAATTTCTTTATTTTTTGCTACTGAAAGTACACTAGTATCAATAAAAAAGTATACTTTATCTAATCCTCTTGTTCTAAAAAATTCATATGATCTTGCACTATCCATATCAATTAAAACAAAATCATATAACGCAATATTTATACTTTGCTCTGCCATATAATTTTCTACATCGTGCATACTATCAAATCCAACAGCAAAGTCAATATTATTATATTGAGTAACATAGGCCCTGCCTATATTATCTAAAGCAGGTACTATGTATTTTAATTTTCTATCTAAAGTTGCATCAACTACAAGGACTGATTTATCCATTATATTGATGGCTCTTGCAAGATTTAATATCATATCATATTTGTCTACATACCCTATTAATCCAATTACTTGCATTTAATTTCCTCCTATTTTACGGTTCTATTGTTCAGTTGTTCCGTTTAATAAAGCTGTTCTTTGGTTTTGTTGTGTTGTTATAGATGTTTGAGCTCCACTTACAATGTTACTATAATTTTCTTTATTATCAGCTTTGTAACTGCTAAGACCGCTTTCAATTTTTCTTCTTGATTCTTCACTTAATTTAGCTGTAGCTTGATCTAATATATTATCATTTGATTTCATAAGTTGCATTACTTGTGAATTTGGTTGATAATTTTCTGTTATTCTTGTTGCTGATGATGCGAAGTTTTTGTATTTTATAATTAGATCAAACATTTTTTCTGTAAATTCATCGGCATCTGCTTCTTGTAAAGTACTTAGTTCTTTATCAATTTCTTCAGACACATAACCTTTTGCTGTTGTAGTTGCTTCTTCTGATAAGTTAGTTTGTGATGTTGCATCTGTATATTTAGTTGCATATAATTTTGAACCTTGATTTAAATAGGAGTCAACTGTAGCACTGTTAAGAAGTAATCTTTCATCTTCTGCTAAATCCATCCAAAAAGTTGTTCCAACAATATTTTCTATTTTCTTTTGCGCTAAAACAACATAATCTGTTCCGTTAGGGAACATTATTCTTATATCAACATAATCACCAATATTAAGGTCAGTTGGCATAAGAACTGTATTTACTTCTTGAGATCTTACATCAGCTGCAACTATTTCAGAAGTAACCATAGTACTAAGGACTGGGACATTAGCCGCAATATTATACTTTGCAACGCTTCCAACTACTTCATTTGTGCTTTTTGCAGCTCCATTTGGTATTGTGTTTTTATTTATGTTTTTAGCAATAGTAACCATATCATCAGTAATAACCTCACCTTGTATTATATCTCTTTTACAAACAACAACATCTTGTGTATATTTTTTATTATACCCATTATTTGTTCCATTTTGATAACTCTTTACTGTACTTATTGACCACCATAAAGAAAGTCCAATTCCAACTACACCAATTCCAAGGCCAATAAATACTCCTTGCATTGTTTTTTTCTTAATTTGACTCATTCCAATCATATGTTTCAACCTCCAAAAAATTAATTTTTATCTCAAAATATATTTCATAGAAATGAAAATATACTATATCATATCTAGTATATATTTTTATTAATAAAAAATCAACACTGAGATAAAAATTTTTTTTAACAAATCAAAAATGAAACAAAAGTGAAACATTAATGAAATTTTAATGAAATTTAACGAGCGAATTCTTGTAAAAAAATGTCAAAAGTTATTACAAATATTGTAAAAACCTTTGACACTTTTAAATAATATATAATATATAATCTATCCTTTATTTATAAGATAAAATCTTGCAGCTTCCTTAATATAATCAACTAAGTTTGATTTTGGAGCGTCCTTTAATATTACAAGTTTACTCTCTCCTATCTTTTCATTTGTATCTTTATTAAATATTTCAATATTTCCTACTTCATCTCCATTAGAGATAGGTGCTATTAAATTATCATTATATGTTATTTTTTCAACTGTATCTATTTTTGCACCTTTATCAGCAAGAATTGTAACACCATCTTTTATAGCTACTTCAAAACTTTGATTTACACATTTATTAACATTTATACTACCAGTCACAACTCCTTTTTCACAAACACTTTTAACTTCATAATTTGCAAAACCATAATCTAAAAGTTGTTTTACTTCCTCAAGTCTTACTGCACTTGACGGTGCTCTCATTACAACCGCTATAAAAGAAGTCCCATCTCTTGTAGCAGTACCTGATAAGTTAAACAATGCTTGTGAAGTTGAACCAGTTTTAAGACCAGTTGCGCCCTCGTAAAAACGAATTAACTTATTTGTACTATTTAAGCCAAACGTTCCATTCCTTAAAGTATCTTGCCAAATAGATGTATATTTTAAAATATCAGGATGCTTTGTTATAAGTTCTCTTGACATTATTGCGATATCTTTAGCTGTTGTATAATGGCCTTCTTCATCTATTCCATGTGAATTTTTAAAGCAAGTATTTTCCATTCCAAGTCCTTTTGCCTTATCATTCATCATTTTAACAAAATTTTCTTCACTTCCACCGATTTTTTCGGCCATAGCAACAGTAACATCTCTATGTGTGAATTTCTAGCATGAAAAAAATCTAATTAAATAAACTTAAATTTATAATTTATTACAATTTCATTTTTAGAAATTAATATATTATAAATAAGTTTTTCTATCAATTCTTCTTTTATATTATTATTTATTATATTATTTTCTTGTTGTATATTTTTTTTCAACTCTAATATATTTTCTTCATTTATATTAGACTTTAAATCATTATATTTATTTATTTCATTTTGTATATTATCTCTTTTTTCTTTTAGTATTTTAGTATCTTTTAAGTAGTCTTCATCATTTATTAGATTATCAAGTTTTTTCATATATAACGAATCTATATTATCATTAACTCTATTGTAATCATAATTTAACTTCTTTAATTTTTCATCTATATTTTTTAGATAGTCTTTATTTTTCTTTAATATGATATCATCTTCTGCACTTACTAAATCAAACAGTTTTTTATAATGTCCTTTTATATTATTAATTATTTCTTTTTCTAATTTAAAATAATTATAATAATATTTCCCGCAGCAATTCATATCTGATTTTGGGCAATTAATTGTTACAACTTTATCACTTCTTACATTAAAATTTAATTTTCTTCCACACTTTGCACAACGCATATATGGTCTAAATAAATAATTGTGTACTTTTACATTTGTCGTTTTTCTCTTACTATTTAATATCTCATGTACTTTTTCAAAATTACATTTATCAATAATAGGTTCATGTGTATTTTTAGTAATTATCCATTCGTCTTTATTAGTTTGCCTTTTTTTCTTTTCTCTATATGAAACTTTATTAACAACATTTCTTACTGTATTGCCTATATACACCTCATTTTTCAAAATTCTCAAAATTTGTGTACGTTTCCAAATACCATACATATTTGTTTTCTTATTTGGTGTAATATGATAATATTCTGCAGGTGTTTTGATCTTTTTTGAATTTAAGTATTTAGCAATATACTGTGAACTTTTTCCGTCTATATACATATTATAAATTTTCTTAACAATTCTACTTGAATTCTTATCAACTACTAATTTACCTTTATTATTTGGATCTTTTTTATAACCGTAAGGTGCATATGTTCCCATATACAAACCTTTTTCCATATTACTTCTTTTACTTTTTTTCAATTTATCAGAAACATCTTTAGCAAATTTTTGGTTGTTATATAACTTAAATTCTATAAGTACATTGGCTAAACTATCCAAATAAGTATCTATATTATCAAGCACTGCAATAAATCTTACATCATGTTCAGGAAAAAATTTTTCTATATATTCTGATGCCTCTACACTTTCCCTTGCAAATCTAGATAAATCTTTGACTATTAGAGTATCTATTTTTTTTAACTTAACATCTGATATCATTTCTTTAAATTTAGGTCTATTAAAATTAGTTCCACTATATCCATCATCAACATATTCTTTATTAATTTTAATTCCTATATCTTCTGCATATCTTTTTAAAATTTTTCTTTGATTAGAAATACTTTCACTCTCTGCCTTATCACCATCATCTTTTGATAACCTCATATATATACATACATTATTAAAGAAGTCCACTAACTACATTCAACTCCTTAAAATTAAACATTATTTCTATATTTTTTTCCTTATTTATGTATATATTATCAATTAATAATGTTAAATCATCCTTTTTTAATATAGTTGATTTCAATATGTGTTTTACAGTTTTCTTTAATTCTTCATCTTGTAATATTTTATTATTATCTATATTATAATTTTGTCCCTCTACCTTTGTTTGAGTTAATGTTTTTTCTAATTCTTCTCTCTTTTTTATCAAAATATTATATATTCTATCATAGTCAATATTATCAATAATGCCATCTAATTTATCAAGATAAGCTTTATCTATTTTATCATTAATACCTTTTATATCTAATTCTATTTTATCTATTTTTTGGTTATAAAGGTTTATTTTTGCATTAATCATTATAGAATATTTTTCTTTTATCTTAGTAAAATCAATTTTGCTAAGATATTTTTTCATAACTTTTTTTATTTCTTCTATAATTACTTTTTCTATTTCATCATAATTAATATATGTTACACTACACTTTTCATTACCAACTCTTGGTTTACTAGCTGATGAACACATACAATATCTTCTAATAGTTACTTTATCTTTATACTTATCTTTTTTTGTTATAATGGCTAATTTTCTACCACATTCTTTACATACCAATAAACCTTTTAAAAGGTAATTATGCTTATTTACTTTGCTCGATTTATTATTGCTTAATAATTTTTGTACTTTTTCAAAATTGCATTTATCAATAATAGGTTCATGTGTATTTTTGTTAATTATCCATTCATCTTCTGGTGTATTTATTATTTTTTTACTTTTGTAGTTTATCTTCTTTGTTTTTCCTTGAACAGAATCTCCAACATACACTTCTTTTGAAAGCATCCTTCTTATTGTTTCAGGATTCCATTTATTACTAATAGTTGTAACATTTTTTCTTGAAACAGCCGGAGGTGGAGTTCCATCATTATTCAACTTTTTAGTTATTTGATATGTTCCCATACCACTTAAGTACATTTTAAAAATATCTTTGACTATTCTACTTTCCATTTCATCAATAATCAAGTGTCCTTTTTTGTTAGGATCTTTTTTATAACCATAAGGAGCTTCTACTGATATATACATACCATCTTTCTTCTTATTATATAACATAGCTCTAAATTTCCTAGATGTATCTTTACAATATAGGTCATTCATAACTGCTCTAAGTGGTAACATATCATCAGTTTCTGTTATTGTATCAATTTCATCATATATAGCAATAAACCTAATATTATTTTCAGGAAAATATCTTTCTATATATCTTCCTACCTCTGAATAATCTCTACCTAATCTTGATAGATCTTTTACTATAACCATATTTATATTCTTTTTCTCAATATCCTCTTTCATTTTATTAAGCCCTGGTCTATCAAATTTTAATCCTGAAACACCGTCATCTATATATTCATTACATATTTTTAATCCGTTTTCCAAGCAAAATCTATTTAATATAGTTCTTTGATTGGAAATACTTTCACTTTCTACCTTATCACCATCTTCCTTTGATAATCTAAAATATAATCCTACTTTATAATCTTTGTTATTTTTATAGATATTCAATCCATACCACTCCTAACAAAGCTATTTATCATACATAATAATATACAAATTCAATAATTAATGTCAATCCCTTTCAAAAATTCTTTCCATAATAAACTCCTCAATTATTTCTTGAAAAGTTTTACCTTCATTATTAAATTTACAAATTATATTTATATTCTCCATAGCTACCCCCTAATTTAATATTATTAAAATATTAATCCTTTAGAACTTTTCTTCTTCTCTTTTCTTTAATTCTCCATATGCAACCTTTCCATAATCTACAAATTTTTTTCTTTTTTCTTCACGTCTACTACACTCAGAACTAACCTTCAACATTGAATATATTATTAAAGTAACTACACCCAATATACATGATATAAGTGCTATTAAAATATGTTTTATCATTTTATTCACTCCTTAAATATTTTTAAAATCATAATTCGCTCTAACAGCCATACGAATTTCACGTTCCCTAGGATCTCTACGGACTGCCCCTTAACCTACATTAGCCAGACAGAAGTTTCATTATTTGTTATTATGATTTTTATTCATTTTTCAATGTACTCAGAAAGTTCTTTATGACCTTTCTACTAATTAACAGTGAATACATATAATCAATTTGTCACATCCTTTTTAAATTTTTTTACATTTTCTTCAAATTTATATACCAACCACATTTTTAATTCTTTTTTATCCAATTTTTTATTAAAACTAAAAACTATACCATCTATCATTGGCATATACGTTTCTAATAACTTGTCCATTGCTTCTCTATCTCCTAATTGTGCTTTATCTAATAATGTTTCAAAATCATCCATTACTTTCCCTCCATTAATTTTTTTATTTTCTTTTTTATTCTGTTAATTTTCGTAGTTACATTTGTTGTTGATATTGACATTACTTTTGCAATTTCCTTTGATGTATAACTATCTAAATATAACAAAATAATTTTTCTTTCTTCTTGGTTCAATTTTTCTATTGCCATTCTCAAATCTAAATTTCTTATAATAGATTTATCAACATCAAAAAAAGAAGTGCCAATTTCACCATTAAGTGAAACTGACACTTCAACAGAATCATATGAATATGATTCTCTAATGTTTTTATTTACTTTGTTTAATCTATAAAAATCAATAGCATCATTTTTTAATGCAATTTGCATATATTTTGTAAAATATGCCTTTAATTTGCTCATGAAAACACCCCCTTTCGTAAGAAATAGGTATGTCTTCATTGGTACAAAATAAAAAAAAAGGCAAACATACAAACTAAGAAAAAACTTAGTTTATATATCAACCTTAACTTTATTCTATCTTATGTTTTTTTATTTACCTTTTATATATACTTATACCATAACTAATATATATTTTTTGTAAAATTTTGTCGAAAGAAAAGAATAGATTTATTTAAATGTGTCATCTTTAACGGACATATTGTAAAAAAACTTGATATAATTTAAAAATAGAGGTGGATATATTATGACACTTATCGAAGCAACACGATCAAGGATCATTTCGCTACTTAAAAAAAAGCATTTTACACAAAGTGAATTATCAACAAGAGCCTGTGTTTCAAAAACAACTATAAATGATTTTTTGAATAGAAAAAATTCCAACATTACATTAATAACTCTATTCCATCTTTGTGAAGGATTAAATATTGATTTAGAAGAATTTTTTTCAGATAATATATTTGATAACGTAGACGATGTTTAAAAATCCTATTTTCAAATTAAATTGAAAATAGGATTTTTTCATACATTCATACATATATTTAAATAATAATTATATAAACTATTTAACATAAGAAATAATATCATTTTTTATAAATTTCCACTTTATTATTAATATAGTATTCTCTATATAAATATCTCGAAAATATATTAGTACATAAAGTAATGATAATAATAAATAAAATGGTAATAAAATTTTCATTTATAATTCTTTTTAATTTTCTCATATTTGTTCTCCCTTGATAAAAATATTTTTACTTTCATCATTACATTTTAATATTTTTTTATTCATTACAAATATATCTTGCAAACTTAAAACCTCGATCCAAAATTGCATTTCTAAATTTCTACTCTCTTGATTTAAAATCGATAAAGAGTTTTGCAAACCTTTTTTATTTACAAAGTTCATAATTTACCTCCATTATAAATTGGTTCTATATAAATGTTTAATTAAAAATTGTCAATAAAAATTATACAACTTTAGCGGAACAAAGTCAATATTTGTATTCATTTTACGAATACAATTTTCATTACGAAAATAATTACATTAATAAAACTATAAATAAATTATAATAATAAATATAAGGATAAACTTAAGGAGGAAGTTATGAAAAAATTTATAGTCCCTAAACCACCAAAAGATGTTACAAAAACCATACGTATAAATGAAGATTTAGCGAATCAGGTTCAAGAACTTGCTGATAAACAAAATGTTAGTTTTAATAAAGTAGTAAATGAAATGATTAAATTTGCTCTTGAAAATCTATAAAGCAATATTTTATAAAAATTTTAGTAAAAAGAGTAAAGATTATTTTAAACTCTTTGCCCTTTTATATTAATATATTTTATCTAAAATATTTAATATAAATTTTTCTGCCTTAACATCAGTTGACTCTAGATTTTTAAGGTTATCACATCCATACCAAATTGATAGTGTATATTTATAAGTAATAGTATAAGATTTTAAGGTTATTTTAATAATCAATATACTTAATAATCTATATTATAATTCTGATATAAAATAGAAAAAAGTAGAAAGATTATATAATAATATTATACTTTTTTTATTGTATAATTAATAAAATATGTTATAATTATAAAGGGTGTATAAAATGAAAAAATCATATATTATCATATTAATATTAATAATAACTATTTCATTGGTAATCCTATTTACAAAATTATTAATCATACCTAATTTAATGTATAACAAGGACTTAAAACAAGACAAAGAGAATAAAGAGCAAAATTCAGAAGAATTAACTAAAGTAATAAGCCAGTACAACAATCCAGTTATACCTGATGGATTTAAAAAAGTAGAAACTGATAATGCTAGTTGGAACTTAGACGAACAAGGAAATCCCAAAGGTTGGAATGATGGATTGGTTATTGAAGATGAAAAAGGAAATCAATTTGTTTGGGTACCATGTACTATAGATGGAATTAATAATACAGTAAAATATAGTAGATATATAGTTAATAATAAAGATTTAATGCCTGTTACAGATAATAAATTATACGATAATATACTTAATCAAAATAAAGCCTGTTATTTTGTAGAATCAGATCAAATAAATAATGAAATTTATAAAAGTATAGAAAAAAATCAGGGATTTTATATAGGGAGATTTGAAACAGGAATTGAAAATGGTGATTTGCTACCTCTAACCAATGATTATACAAGCGATTCATTTACTTTATGGCAAAACGGAACTCCTATAATAAAAGCAAACTGTAAAGTTTGGAACTATATAACTAGATATAAAGCCGAAGAAATTTCAAAAAATTTTTATAATTCTAATAATGTACAAAGTAGCCTTATAACTTCCTTTTGTTTTGATACAGCATTAAAATGGATAAGTAATAGCATTCCTGACTTTTGTATTAATAGTCAAAATTACGGTAATTATAACGATATAAAAAAAGATGATTCAGGGCATATACTTACTGGCACTGATAAAAAATATATGTATAAAAATATTTATGATATGGCTGGAAATATGAGAGAATTTACCACAGAAATTTATATTGATAATAGAACTTCTACTCAATTAAACGTTTTAAGAGAAAATCACGGTCATGTATTTGGTATTACCAATATTCAAGATAAAAAAAGCTGCATTTCAAGATTAGCATTACCTAAAGAATGGTATAATATATCATGTTCTTTTAGAATTGTTCTATTTATTAAATAATTTATGGGGTGTCAAAACTTGACACCCCTTTCTTAATTATGCAAAAGTATCTATATAAATTGATACTTTTGCATTTAAATATCTTGGATCCATTTCACCATACAAACCTGCATCTGCACAAAAATACTTAAATCTATAAATACTTTCAGTACTAGTATCCATCAAATCTGATTCATATTCATAAATATTGTAATGTCTTTCTTCTCTCCAAACAGTTCCTATTCCTTTCTTTTCTAAATTTACGTCTAAATGTGGCATAATACTCGTTCCATCAAGGCTCTCCCATACAACTCTATATTTCATTTTTTTAGCATTTACTCTAAACCACTCTCCAGTATTTTCTTTGAAAAATTGAACATCCCCAAAATGATAATTTGTTACATTAGCAGGTATTACTCTAGTTTGCATATCTATAAATGATACCACTGGAAATCTATTAGAATAAGACACTTTATCTATATCCCAAGAGCCACTAGCCGTTGTTACAGAATATTCATGAAATTGATCCAAATTCCAATTATTTGGAATTTTAAATCCCATATTACCAGAATATCCTGTAGACATATCGCTTACAAAACAAGTTTCTGCATATCCTGCTCCCATAACTTTTGTACAGGCATTTCTTGTTCCATAAATTCCTACTTTGTACTGACCTATAGCACTATTTATTCCGTTAAAATAAGGAATAACGTATGACGAAATCTCGGAATCTATTGGGTCAAAATCAATTGCAAAATAAATTATTGTACCACTTGGTATTCCTAACTCCATTGCTCTATTTACAGCTTTATTAGCATCAGATACTCCCAAATTATAATTATACTTACTTACAGTATCTGTATAGAGTGTTTCTTGGAATATCGGAAAGAATGAGAGTCCATTATCTAATATTCTTTTCGGTTCATCATCTTTTAAGCCTTTAGATGATCCGGTTAAATATCTTCCTACAACAGTATAACCATTTGATTTAAGATAATCAAGCCTTTCTTGTGTCATTTCAAATCTTGTATCACAAGCCGTACAACTTCTATCAGGATTTCCTTTACTAAGTAAAAGTGCCATCCAAGTATCTACATTCATAGTACCTGTCTGTTCAATATTTAGATCAGCCTGAAAGCTCTTTACAACATTTGAAAGACTAGTATTCCATTGTACATTAGACAAATTAATACTATCTCCATAACCATTACAACACAAACAATATTGTACTAACTTAATACATTTTTTATATGTTTCATATTGCCCTGTCCATGAAGAAGAAGTTTCAAAATTTAAAGGTAAATTTGCCTTTGTTCCTGCTCCAAAGTTGCCAGTTGCATCATCTACAGAGTATCCCTCAATAGCTTGTAATACTTTTATTAAGGCTTTATTCATTTGTCTTCCATAAAGTCCATCGCATGGTATAATTCCAACATAATCTTCATATTCACGATTTAAACTTTGTTGTACTAGTCTTATAGAATCATCTCCACCCGAAACTTTAACGTACTGATCCATTGATAGTAGACCTTTCATAACATTTAATGTTACGGTAGAATTCGGATTATTAAAACCCATATCTTCCTTTAATTCTTTTATAGCATTACCAGTACCATCGTAAAAATGTTTAGTTATGCTACTTGAACCTGTAGAATACCCTTTTGTCCATAATGCACACTGAATAATTCCATACACTTTATCTTCTTCTGTTGATGGGTATTCTTGCTGAACTATACCATTTTTATAAGTTGATTTAAACAGTGATTCTGTTCCTTGACCAAAATTATCAGCAGTATTAACTATGCCAAGCCGAATTTGTAATGCCCTTATACAACCATTTACTGTTGCTCTTCTGCTAGTTCCATCCTCTGGTACACTACCAAAAGCACTATTAGAAGAAAAGTTTTCATTTAACCATTGTTGGCTTTTTAAAAGCATTGAGTCTACACTTCTAGCACTAGAGGTAGTATCGGCAGCGAAAGCTACTATATTACTACAAACTAACATGGTTACAACTAACATAGTTGAGAGTATAACTTTAAAATATTTATTTTTTAGCATTATTATTCCTCCTGAAGTTATAAAATATTTTTACTTGTTATTACTTTAAAAATTTGGTGACCGTATGTGCTCCATAATTAAGCTCCTCCTTTATAAATGTTAATTAACACTTAATATAAATTTAGTGTAATATACATTATACATCACTAAATATTAGAAATAAATAAAAGTGGAAAAAGATAGAAAAAAGTAGAAAAAAGTAGCTTAAATTTATTACCATTATTATTAATATAATTGATTTTGCATTTAAATTGCTATATAATATCTAGCATTGTGATTTTAAATGTTAAAAATATTAATCGTTGATGATAATTTAGAGCTTAAACAACTTCTTTTTAACCAAATAAAAAATTACAATGAAGATGAATTTATAATCACAAACATTTCATCTAATGGTGAGGATGCATATAACTATTTATTAACACATTCTCCTGATGTAGTATTATTAGATTTACAAATGCCCAAACTTAATGGTATTGAATTAATTTCTAAATTAGAAGCTCAAATATCACTTCCTAAAATAATTGTTATAACAGGTGATACTAGCTTATTACCTGAAATTATTAAATTAAATATAAAACTTGAAAATATATTCACAAAACCCATAAACTTTAATTCTTTAATTGAAAATTTAGAAAGAATAAGAAAAGAAAAAGATAATGATGAGGTAGAATTAAAAATTAAGGAACTACTAAAAAATTTCTATTTTAATAAAAGTAGTCCAGGTTACCGTTATATTATTGAGAGTATAAAACTGTGTGTTAAAAACAAGACCCTAATTACTCCTTTAGAAACAAATTTATATGAAAAAGTGGCCGAGAAAACTAATGCAAAATCAAACTTACACGTAAAATGGTCAATTGACAAATCTATAGATGCATTAAACAAATATACTAACCCTGATGCATTAAATAAATTTTTTTCATATAATAAAGTTACGTCGAAGTCTTTTATAAATGAAATTTTTCAAAAAACAAATAATGAAATACTCAAAAAATAATAATCTTACATGTGTTGCAAGATTATTATTTTTTATTTTATAATTAAATATACTCTAAAACCTGTTTTTGAATTTGCCCAAGCATGTGTATATGTATCCATTTTATCTGAACTATCATAATATCCACCACATGAATAACAGATAAACTCGTTATTTTCTCCTATACTTTTTGTACTTTCGCCAACATTTCCAAAATAATCATATATGTTATTTACTTTAAAGTGTTCGACGCCTCCTGTAGTTATTATTATATTTTCATTTTTTTCTTGTAAATTATTTTCTAACTTATAATTCTGCCCTAAATCATTAGAGTAAAAACAGTTAAATATAAATTCAGAATTAGAATAATTTCCATATTCTTTTAGATTATTAAAGTCATATCCTGAATTTTTTAACCACTCATCAACAATTGCTCTTTGTTTTACATTAAGTAAATTTCCATCTACATATACATTGTCTTTATACATTAAATTAGCATTTTTATTTGAATTCTCTTTGCTTATATAATTCCAGGGGATGACTCCTTTTTTACTCACAGGTACTCCTTCATTATCACTAATATCAACAGAAATATTTTGTAAAGTAGTTTGCCTTTCTACGGGAACACCTGCCTCAAATCTTGCAATATAAAAGCCTCCAAATTTTTTTATTTGTTTTTTTACTTGAAACTCATCATCTAAATAATCTTTTAGTTTATCATACCCATTTTGGTAACTCTTATCATATGGCACCCAAACGAACTGGTTACCTATATCATCCTCAATGACTAGTCCATTATTCCATCCTCTTGGATTTCCTTCTTCATCTAATATCCAACTTGCACTGTCAGTTTCTACTTTATGAAATCCATTTGGAATAATAGGATTATTGTATCTACTTACTTTTTCTATATTTTCTAAATCTTCACTTACTTTTTTTAATTTACTATTTAACAAACTCTCTTTTTTAAAATGAGACCAAGTTAAAACAAAAGCTACACAAAATAATACTACTGCCAAAATAACAATTAATATAATACTAATTACTTTCTTTTTCATTATTTACACCTTATATATAGTTATACCACACCTTTATATATTAAACAATAAATAATTCTAATTTAATTATATATTTTATCTACTTTCTTCTATTTTTTTCTATCTTTTTCCATTTTACTTTAAATATTAAGTATTCAAATATATAATATAAATACATTGGTTATTTATTAAATATTAATTAATATTATAAAAAGGAGGATTCATTAATATGAACCATGTCAGAAGCCCTAATGTCTAATTTTATATTTCATATTACTTTAATAAATTAGGAGGAAAATCAAATGAAAAAATCCAATCAAAAATCTACAAAAATAATATTATCATTAATCCCCTCCTATATCATAAAAATTTTCTAAATCATTATATTCTCTTTGGATGTAACTTTTATATCTATTGCTACTTTTTTTAGAAATACCTTCAAGTTCTCTTCTTTCATCTCTTTCTACTTTAGCTACTACCCAATTTAATATTGCATTATAATCACTAGCATACACTTTACCACTAGACTTTTTATATAAATCTAATGCTACAATTATTTTAGCTGTTTTTTCATTACCATATTGTTCTACTAGATTATTTAGTTCTTCCAATTTTAAGGAAACTCTATCTGCGAAAAAAATTTTTTCTTGCTCATTAGAAATATTTAAATTAGTATTATTTATATCAGTATTATTAGAGTTCTCTTTTAAACTTCTAGAAATTCTATTTAGAACTTCTTGAAGTTCTTCTTTTGAACTTCTGAAAGTTCTATCCTTAAATTTTTCTAAATCTTCTGATTGCATTTTACCTATATAAATTCTATTTGCAAGCCCTTGTCCTAGTCTTTCTTCCTTTATAAGATTGCATTTTTTTAACTCATTAAATACTTTAGAAGCAGTTGCCCTAGATATTTTTAATTCATTTATAAGTTCTTGTCTTGTATAAATTAAATATATTTCTCCATTTTCGTTAAACCATTTATTTAATCTTGATAATTCTAATCTATCAAGTAATAATGTATAGGTTACTTTAGCCTCTAAAGATAATTTATCTTTATATAATGGATTTCTAAATAATTCTTTGGGCATTTGATAAAACCTGTATGTTAGTGTTTCATTTATCTTAAATAAATCTAATTTTATCTCATTTTCACTATCCATACATCTCCTTTCAAGCAAAAAAATGATGAAAACTATATTTTTCATATAATTTTCATCATTGATAAATAGCTTATTTTCAACGTTTTTCTTTCCTGCTATAATTTCAACGTAACATCATTTGCAGAAACTACACATATAGCTTTTAAAGCTTCATCTACAGTCAGTTCTTCATTTTCTTTAAACCATATTTGTGAACCTCCCATTTTAGATGCTTTAGTACTGCATTTTACTTTATCTTGATAAGTCATTTTTCCGTGAATCTATTTGTTCCATTGTAAGAAGCATAGTCATAACTTTAGTTACAGACGCAGGTAATAACTTTTCATTCTCATTATTGGCATAAAGGATTTTTCCAGTTGTAGGCTCCATAAGGACCTGAGCTTCAGACTGAAAATTGAACTCAGGAGAGGATGCAAGTGTGCTTATACTACTTATCTTTGTTTCTTTATTTTTATTTACAGGATATGTATATGTTGCTGCACTAACTGTTGTAAATATAACCATTAAAAAGTATGTAATCAAAAAGTTTATTTGTATTTTCTTTTTCAAATTAACCACCTCAAAAAAATCGAATAATATAACTATTACATTATATTATTCGACATTTATTTTATGAATCATTATATTTTTGTTTTGGGTTAATTTATATTTTATTACATCTTAAGCTCAATTTTCAAGGTCATCCCCTTTTAATTTATAATAATAATTATTATAATGAAAGTTTCAAATATACAAAAATCTATAAAAATTATTTTATGTATAATCTAATACGAAATCCTATACTTCCCCTAGCACTGTTACCTAGACTTCTACTTGTAACTGAATATCTAGAACCACTATCTAAGCATGAGCCACCACGAAAAACCTTATCACTATTACGTACTGCTGCCACCCATTCTCCAACATTTCCCGCTAAATCATATATATTTTTTACTTTCCAAATTTCACTATACCCAGTTGTTTTTATACTACCATATCCATCAACATTTGCAGGAGTCGTAGAATCGGAATAATTTCCGTAACTTCTACTATTGGTTATACTTAACACTTTATCACTTATATAAACACAAGTAGTATCCCAATCTATAGCGCTCATAAGTCCGCTTATTACAGAATTAGATACTTGATTATAAAGTCCTTCTGCACTATCCTTCGCATTTATATAAGATATATTATTCCAAACTATTCTATCTTTTTGAATCGTTGGCACACCTATTCCATCTTTAGCACTAGAATCGCTAATGGGTATTCCACATTCATATCTTCCGATATAAAATCCTCCATATTTTTGAACATCCGTTTTTGCATCTAAAACTCCAGAAGGTAATGTGTCTAGGCTAGTAGTGTCACCTTCTATTTTTTTATATGAATCAATACTATCAACGGCTATCCATACAAATTCATTTTCTGTGTTCTGATCTTTTATAACAACACCTGTATCTTTTGTACCAGTCACATAATCAAATCCTTTTGGAATTGGCACTCCATCGCTAGTAACTTTACCAATATATTGTTTCCACTCAGTTTTTACATTAGAATCTGTGGTAGTACTACCATCTGAACTTCCTCCATTATTATTTGAGCCATCAAAATTTCCATTTACAACATCTTCAAACCATTTTTTCTCTGTTTCATCAGTTCCACCATAAACTAGCTCACCTTTTGAAATGTATAACTTTTTGCACCACTTCTCAGATATGTCTTCTATATATTCCTTCATTTCTGAATAATTATCAAGTGAAATATTAACATTTTCTTTTTTGTATGATAAATTATCATAGGCCTTACTTGCATGAGTAGCTAACAATTCTTCCCTAAATCCTTTTACATCTGACTTAAATTTAACTTCGCTTGCTTTGGAAATTGGATTACTTTTAGAAAAACTCATTACTATTATTGATACTAATATAAGCATAACTACAATTGTTATAATTAGTACAATTAAGGAAATTCCCCTTTTTGTTTCTTTCATTTTTATCCACCTCTTAACATATAAAGTATACCATATATATTTTTTTTAATCAATACTATTTTTCTGAATTATTCATAATTTTCGCACAAATCGGACATAGATATCTATATTTAATATCCTTACCAATGTCCAGTGAATAATTTCTACATCTCTTACACTCTACACCATCAGCTGTTTCAATTTTAATATAGCTTTTATCTGATATATTTGTTTCAAGTACAGATACATTAAGTGATCTTAAAAAGTCCTCATGATTTAAATCGATAAATTCTTTTGTTTTTTGATTTATTCCTAGTATAACTTTGGCTTGTAAAGAATTTTTAATTTTCTTATCTAGTATCTCTTTTTTTATCTTTATATTTACTTTATTTACAATAAAAAATATATTGTTCCATTTTCTTATTGCACTTTCATATTGATGTATGTCTACTGGCATCAATTTATTCCTAAACAACATTAAGTTATTTTCTTCCTCAGCATTACTGTGCCAAATATAGCTCCATGTTTCTTCAAAAGTAAATGGTAAAATAGGCTCCAAGAAAAGTAAAAGCGTCATAAAGATTTCATATAAAGTTGACTGTGTACTTTTTCTTTTTTTATCATTTGCATTTAATACATATAATCTAAATTTTATAACATTAAAATACTCATTACATAAAGATTCATTGCAAAACTTAAGTACGTTTAAATATACTTTATATAAATCAAGGTTATCGTAATTTGCTTCAACCTCTTTTTTCATTGCCATTAATTTTATGTACATATATTTATCCAAATCATCTCTTTGATCAATGCTTAGTTTGTCTTTATTTGGATTAAAATCATACAAGTTTGATAAAAGGAATTTTATAGTTCTCCTAATTTGTTTATATATTTTATTTATATATATAACATTAGATTCACTTAGAACAGCTGTATTTTCAGAACTTCTCTGTACACACCAAAGTCTTAAAACATCAGTACCATATTTTTTCACAACACTTGACATATTAAAATTATTATTTAGCGTCTTCACTTCCTCTTTTTTTATATCTTTTTCTTTTGTTTTTTCTTTCTTCTTATTCTTACCTTTTTTATTTTTATCAATTTTATCTTCTGTGCTATCTTTTTCAGCCACTTTTTTTATTTTCTCTTTTGCAATATTTACTTTTGGATGTAATAAAATTTTGTCAATATTTCGGATCTCTTCAAGGCTCTCATCATCGTAACTTATTGTTTTCATTTTTCTAATAAATGTATCTGTATTTTCAATACAAATATTTACTTTATCAACTCCATTTTCGCTAGTTAAATTGCTAATAAGAGGTACACACATAAGCTTAAAAAATTCATTTAAAGATGTTGTACTCTTAAACAAAAAGGAGCATCCACATTTTTCACAAATAACTTCGCCCTTTAAAATTTCCTCTGGAGTTTCTTTATACCAACTTTCAATCCCCTTTGTACTAAATAACTCTTTTAAAATAGAAATTACTCTATCATTAACTACTTCACTTGAACACTCTGCACAATAAAATACGGGTATTGGTGTTCCAAATGCACTCTCATTAGATATGATTTTTTCCTTGTTTTGTATACTTTCATATAACTTTTCTTTTATATATGTTTTTTTAGTTTCTTTACAATCGTTTAATTTAGATATTATATTATCAAATGAACTTTTTAATTTTTCATCATTTTCATTTTTCTTTATATACCACTCAAGTTCATTCCTATATACAACATCTTCTCCACATTCTTGACATTTTGGCATTTTTATTTTTACTAAATCTGTACATAACAAGTATTTTTTACTTTTTATATTTTCTAAAACTTTTTCGTTTACCTCTTTATAATACATATTTTTAAAGTTATATGCAAGCATCGTAGTTTTGCCCTCTTTAGATAAATTGTTGTTTATTTTTACACCTGAATTTTCATTTGAAACCAAATAATCAACATAAGTATTTCCAGAAGAAATTATAGCAATACCAGATGAATGTTTTGGATTTAATACTACATATTCTCTTTTTGCTGGTATAACATTCAAATCCTTAGTATTTTCTAATGCATTATTACACGTCATTCCTATTAATTCTTTACCATGTATTTTTTTCTTAATATCGTATTTAATATAAAAAGCTATCTCCATTATATAATCAACAAATTCAGAAGCTATTATATAATTTACATTTTTATCCTGTTGCTTTATTTGAACTACACTATATTCCATATCCTCAACTACAGCAAGACTGTTATCAAAGTCTAAAATCCAAGGTCTTATCGTACTTGCAACAAAATATGTATCATCAAAATTTTCTATATCGCTAAATAATCCTTTATCATACTTTACTCTAAAATTTAAAAAATAGTTTTCAACATCTTGTTTTTTTCTTGATATATTATCATTTTCAAGAGCCCTCTTGCATTTTGGGCACCAGTTAACAGGTCTTAAATCATGATATATCTTTTTTTCTTTATATAATTTCCAAAATTTTTCTATTATTCTAGATTCAAATTCTTTATTTAAAGTTGAACTATTAAAATTACTATAATTTATTATTGTTCCTAAATCTTTTATATTTTGAACTTGTTTTTTTACCGTTTCAGTTAACTCTTTTCTCCTTGCATCTCTCTTTTTTATAACTTCTTGTAATTTAGCTGTTTTTTCTTTTTGATTTTCTAGCATGTCATCTATATGTATAAAATCTAAATTATGATTTACCTTAGCTCCACTAAGCAGTCTATATCGTATAACCATATCCTTTAAAATTTTATTTTGAATATACGTTGGAGATAATTCATTTCTAATTACCATTGGATTTTCTAGTATATTGTATATTACATTACTTAATTTATTTTTACTTAATACCTCTCTATATCTCCTAACATCTTGGATTCTTGCTAAAAAAAAGCTTTCCTTTTTTGTGAGGTCAGCATTTGTAGATATAGTTTTTTTAGGTAAATTCATATCACTTGAAAAATCAACCTTATCATTTATTTTCATATCAAATCCCTCTTAACTATATTTTCTGTTTTATTTATAAAATTATATCAGATATTAAATATTATTTCAATAATTTTAAATTATTTTAAGTAAAAGAAGAGAATATTGCGCTACTATATAAACTAAATGTATTACTTGTTTACGCATAGTTTACCAGAATATGTCTGCAATAATTGATGAGTAAATATAATAAGATTTTACCTTAAATTTACTATCTTCTATCCTTGTCAAACAAAATGACCAGGATTTTGATTTTTTCCTGGTCTTCTATATTATACTAATAATTTTGATATGCATATCATATTAATCATGGTTATTTTTCAAGTAACCAATCTATTACATTTATTTTTGTTATTCCATCATAGTCAGAAGATAGATCCATATCCATTGTTATTAAATATTTAGGATAATGATCTCCTGTTCTTTGTAATGATCTTAACTCTCTTTCTAAAACTTTTGCATCTCTTACTGTAAGTGATACTTGAAAATATTTTAAGCCACCTTGATTTTCTGCTACAAAATCTATTTCCAGATCATCAACTTTCCCAACATATACCCTGTAACCTCTTCTTAAAAGTTCAAGATAAACAATATTTTCAAGTATATGTCCCATATCACTGTTTGCTTTTTTTCCAAGTAAATAACTTCTTAATCCTGTATCTACAGAATAATATTTATAATCTCTTACTAATAAGTTTTTACCTTTAACATCAAATCTTTCTACTTTATATATTAAATAACTTTCTACAAAAGATGTTATATATTTATCAACCGTATGATTACTTATAGTCATTCCTTTACTTGTTAATGTATCACTTATTTTTTTAGTTGATATTGGACTTCCTATACTATCAAGTATAAATTTTATAATATTTTCTAAAATTGTTTTGTCTGTAATTTTATTTCTAGCCATTATATCTTTAAAAACAACTGTTGAAAAGATACTATCCAAATATTTATTTATATCATTTATTCCTAAATCTAATACGCTAATTGTTCCAGGCATTCCACCATTTTTCATATATTCTAAAAATAGTGATTGATAATTATTATTACCAGAAAATGCTGAAACATATTCTTTAAATGATAATGGCAACATTTTTATTTCCACATATCTTCCTGTAAGCAAAGTTGCAAGTTCACCAGATAATAAAAACGCATTTGATCCTGTAATATAAATATCTATGTTCTTTTTTATATATAAACTATCTACTGCTTTTTGAAATCCTTCAATATTTTGTATTTCATCTAAAAATACATAATATTTTTTATCATCTTTTATTTTACTAACGACATAAAAATATAAATCCTTATAATTTGAAAAATTATATTCCAATGATTCCAAATTAATTGATACTATATGCTCTTCATCTATTTTTTCTTCTTTTAAATATTCTATAAATAATTCAAGTAAAGTAGATTTACCGCATCTTCTTATTCCTGTAACTACTTTAATTAAATCTTTATCCTTCCACTTTTTAAGTTCCTCTAAATACTCTATTCTTTTTATCATACTCATAAATTTCGCCTCTTTATATATATTATATACATTTTTTCATAATTTATCAATAGTTTTGGAAATATTTTTCCAAAACTATACGCTTTTCGAAATTTTTGGAAATTTTTTTAAATCAAAAAAATATTGCTTTTTTATATTATACATGTTATATTTTAAATATGTAAAACAAAGGTGGTAGTTAAATGATAAATAAACTAAAGAAAATAGATTTTAAACTTTTTGGAATAATTACTGTTATTGTTACAATACTCTGTAATGCTTTTTTACAAATGCATTATTCATCTGATACATTTGTATTAATGGATCTTGGGTATATGAATTATCCTCAAAAATACTTTTTATTAGATGGTAGAATTATTTCTGCCGCAGTATGCTTTTTAGCTGGAATTTTACATATTCCATATAACGCATACATAATTTCGATGGACGTAATTGCTATATTTTTCGTTTGTATAAGCATATATGTTACATATATAACAATATATAACATTATACAGCCAAAAACAATTTCAAAAAAATGTCTATGTTTAATGGCTAGCTTTGTGTTAATTTTAAACCAATTCTCACTTGAATACCTACTATTTCCTGAGTCTGCAGTTATGTGTTTAGGTCAGATGTTATGTGTAATATCCGCTTCGCTTGTATTATCTAACAACAAACATAAATATTTAAAAATTGGGTTAATGTTGTTTATTGCAGTATTTTGTTACCAAGGCGTTCTTAATATTTTTCCCGCACTTGCTTTACTATTTATATTTCTAAATCAAATAAAAAATAAAAGTAGTATAAAAGATAATATAAAAGAAATATTTAAGAAACTGTTAATTCCCGCTATAATATGCATTCTTGCTATTATAATTAATGTTATTGCAGTAAAAATCGGATGTAAACTCTTAAATGATAGTAGCTATAGACAAATTAAATTATTAGACTTTGAAAGTGTACTATTAAGGCTTAAAACCATTGGCATCTACCTTGATAAGATTTGGAATCAATCTCTAGAAATGCTACCTAAATATACTAACTGGATAATACTAATAATTACATTAATATTACTTAGTTTAAATAATTTAAGACTAAAAACAATACCTAAATATTTATTTTTACTTGTAGTAATTTTTATTTCTTGCATAGTTCCAATGTTTTTCTTGAACACTGGACCATGTGGAAGAGTAAACATTCCAATTAGTCAAATCATTGGAATATCATTATTATTTATCATAGCTACATTAGAAAATTTAAATACAAAAAAATATTTAAAGTACATATCTTATATTTTTATAATTTGTACATTTATATTAAATAGTATAATGATACTTAGAAATTCAAATGAACATATTGCTGCAAATAAAGTTGATGAAAATATGGGAAGAAGTATTAAATATATTCTTGAAAAATATGAAAGCGATACTGGAAATAAAATAACAAAATTTTCATACGTATATGATCCAGATCCTCAGCAATACGCTCCTGGAATTAAACATATAGGCTCACTTACTGAAAGAAAACTTGCTTGTTCTTGGTGTATATCTCAAGCCATGAATTATTATTGTGATAGAAAAATGGAAAAAGTAAGAATGCCAATTAAAATATATATTGAAAAAATAAAAAGAAAAAATTACACAGAATTTTCTGAAGAACAAGTAATATTTGATAATGATACAATGTATCTTTATGTATTTTAATAATAGATTTTAACCTCCACTTTAGTTTAATCTAAAAGTGGAGGTTCTATTATATATAGCTTTCTTAACTATTCTAAATCTAAATATAGAATATATAATTTTTTTGAAATTAAAGGGTACAAGTGTGTATATAAAACAAGCACCAAGTATTGTTTTATTAGCAACTAGAACAAAAGGGGCCGTAAAAAAAGTCCAATAAAAAATTTAGTAAGAATTTACTAAAATTATTATATTCCTAACTTATCATATGGAATTAGCACCTCAAAATCACCAAGATAATATGAAGCTACACTATAATTTGGAAAGAATAAAATTATTCCTTCTTTAGAAAATACAAAACTCTCAAAATTATCTTTTTTAGCAAAAGTTCCTATTTTTAACATATCCTCTTTTTCAAGTAATTCTGTTTTTTTACTTAAATTTTCATAAGAGTATTTAGAGAAAACCTCAATTATATTTTTATTATTTTTTAATAAGGTATCTATTGTTACAAACTCTTTACTTTTTTTGTTATAGTTAACTGTTTTTATACTGCTATCTGGATGAGCCCCACCAAAGTCACAAGAATAAGTAATTAAGAAAGATAAATAATCATTATATTCGTAACCATTAAAATTAACGGTAAGTGTGAATTTTTTATCATTTCCAAGTAATTCTAATGACTCTGTTTCTTTTATGAAATCTTCTATTATTTTGTTATATATACTACTTACCTTATCATCTAAAATATCAACCCCAGTTACAGGCATATACGCTTTTACTACATATTTTTCTTCCTCTTTATTTATTTCTGTAACTTTGCAACTTTCATTTGATACCACATCTTTTACATTTACAGCAATATTATCTGAACTTAAATTTACAAAATATGTAACAATAATTAATGTAAAGCCTAAAAAAAGTGCTAAGATGTAATTCTTCCACATTTAAATCACCTATTACATCATATGCACTTTTTCTAAATATATAATTTTATTCTACCAATTTATATGGTCTATTTAAATAATCTACTAATTTTTTTGATTCTATATTTCCATTAATATATGATATTATTTCCACATCTGGGCATATATCTAACATATATTGTAAACATACTCCACAAGGAGAGATGTTATCCTCTAAATTATTAGCTCCTTTTTTTCCACCTACAATTGCAATTTTTAAGAACTCTCTTTCACCATGTGACATCGCATTTTGAAATGCAACCCTTTCTGCGCAATTACTAAGTGAAGGTATTGTTTTTTCTTCAATATTTGCTCCTATATATACTGTACCTGATTTTGCAAGTAAAGCTGCTCCAACTCCAAATGATGAAATACCTGTTACAGAGTTTTTCCAAGCTAATTTTGCAATATTAATTAATTCTTCATTTGTCATGTTAATTTTCTCCTTTATATTATTTATTTAAAATATTATGCAATATATCTGATAGTTCCGGTTTCATAAGAATTATTTGATATATAATAAGAACAACAAGAACACCAATTATCGCACTTATAATCATATATATTGGTCTAATTTTAGTATTTTCAATTCTAATTTGCGCAATTATTACACTAAGTATAAGAGCAACTCCACCAACTAAAATACTTTTAGTAATTATATATACATAAGTTGTAAGTCCAAAAGCAAGTGCAACCCTTGCACTAGGATATGCTTGAGAATATTTTGAGCCTTTTCCAAGAATTCCTTTTAAAATAACAGCAAGAATTACAACAGCAAAAATAATTGTAAAAAGTATATACAAATTTGAACTAAATATTGTTGAAATAACAGAAGTAGTTGCCATTGTAAGCTTATCTGCAAATAGGAAAAATGCAACAATAACTGCAACTATTGATGAAATCAAAACACCTCCTGCTGCAATATCTTTAGCTGCCTTTGCCCTATCATCATATTTATCTGTTATAAGGTCAACAATATACTCTACTGTAGAATTTATCATTTCAGCAAATATTACAAAACCTATAGTAAGGCATAAACACGCAAATTCTGTTTTGGAAAAATCAAAAAATAAACTGCATAACAAAACAAAAAGCCCTATAATATAATCAATTCTTAAATTTCTTTCAGTTTTAAAAGCCCTAATTACACCATCTAAAGCATGTCTCATTGCTGTAAAAAAAGTTTTATTTTTCGTATGCTTTAATTCGTCAAGCCTTTTTTGTTTTACTTCCTCTTTGCTAAGCCTCGGCTTTTTTGTTGAAGTTTCCTCTTTTTTCATATCATTTTTATCCATCTATTTTTCAACTCCTAATTCATTCAATACTTTTTCTTCTAAAGCACGCATTTCTTTTCTCTCATCATCCTTAATATGATCATATCCAACTAGATGACACATTCCATGAGTTATCATGTATAAAAGTTCTCTTAAAATTCCTGTTTCATACTCAACAGCTTGTACTTTTACAACATCAAGACAAATTATAATATCTCCAAGTTCAACTTCTTTTATTTTCTTTTCATCTTCTTGTTTTTTCAAATTATTTAATTCATCTTTTGTAAATATAGGGAAAGATAACACATCTGTTACCTTATCTACCTCCCTATATTCTTTATTTATGTTTTTTATTTCTTCTTTAGAAGCACTTGTAATTGAAACAGCTATTTCATCAAAGTATAATTCTTCATTTTCTGCCACACTCTTTACAATCTTTTCAATATACTCTTGAATATTTACCTTTTCATCAATGTTTTCTTTTGAGAAGTCAATAATTCCTTCATCTAAATCAATATTTATCTTGCATTCTAAACTCATTAGTTTCCCCTTTCAACAAATTCTCCAATTTGTTCATTAATTACATATTCCACTTTTACCTTTATACCATCTTGTATATCAGATATATTTTCCGTAGTATCGACAACCGTTGGATTTACACACTGTGTTAATACATTATTTTTTAAATATTCGTCCATATCAATCTTTGCTATTTGTTCTATTTCTTCCTTTGTCCTAAATACTTCAACCTCGTTATATTCACTACATTTATATATATCAAAAGAAATCGTATTTCCAAATATTTCAAACTCTTTACTATTTTTAGTTATATCATATTTCTTCAATTTATTCAAATAATTTATCATATTTTCTTTAGAATTAATAGTAATTCCAAAAGTTGTCCTTTTTTTGTTAGTATACTCTTTATTACAAACTTTATACATATACTCTTTTTCAAATGTATATATATTATCTACTCTTGCATATCCTTTTGCTGGTACCTCACCTATAATTTGCTCATTTCTATCATATACATTTCCCTCTATCAAGGTATCTCCTTTATTTACATAGTCTAAGGCTTTAAACTTGGAAGTACCACTTTCACTAACAAGTTTTGTTATGACACCAGACTTTGTAGCTTTTATATCACCTATACTTGTTTGTTGAATATTTTTTTCATCCATTCTTGTTTTTTCCACAACTTTAACTATTGCTCTTGTTCCGTCAATTTCAATACCAACCCAAGACAATTCATTTTCCATTGCTCTAAGTTCATTTACTACTTCTTTTTTATCAAGTCCAATTTTATTTCTACCTATATATAGTCCACTATCTTTCAATTTAGATATAATAATTTCCTTACTTACTCTCTCATTTCCTACAATATCTATGTCCCATATAAAAGTTGAAAAAGCTATACTAAAAACTATTATTAAGAATAGAAATACAAAGATTAACTTTCTTTTTCTATATTTAAATAGTGTAAAGTACAACCCCTTTTTTTCTTTTATACTGACTTTGCATTTTGTCTTCTTTGTAATACTTCTTAATTTTTTAAAGTCAGCTATATTCATTTTAAACCTTATTACACCTTTTACTATATTCCTAATTTCCCATATTTTTATGTTATTAATCCTACATAGATTTATAAACCTTTCTGTAAAAAATCCCTCTATTTGTACTGTTATAATTCCTGTCATATTACGTATATTATTTGTTATCCCCATATTTATCCCTCTACTTTTGATAATTTATACTATAAATATCCCCTTCAACAACTAAATCAAAGTCTGTTATTTCCTTAATATCCAAATCTTTTCCGTCTATTAGAATATCCATATTATTAGCCCTTATTTTTATATAATCATCATAATAATCTATAATTTGTCTATATCCCTCAATAAGAACATTATTATTTTCTATTGAAGTTAACTTTGTAGATTTAGATACAACCTCTCGAGGTAATTCTAAAAAACATGAAAATTTTTCCTTTGCATCTGATATATTCTCTTTTACATGCATATTTTTTACTAATTTTCTGTACCACCTATTACCATTATTTTTTTTCCTTTTCATGCTATTCCTCCTTTTACATTATATTATATTAAACTCTTTTTATTCTTAAGGAATATGTCGAATTTTGTAAACATGTTGTGTCACAAAAGCTTACAAATTAATTGACAAAAGCTTTTTTTTGTAGTATATTTATTTTATGTGTAAAAAAATGGAAGTTAAGGAAAAAATATGATAAAAATTGGAATGTGTGATGATAATTTAAATAGTATAAAGATTGCATCAAAATTATTAGAATCAGAAACTATAGAACAGAATTTAGATGCTGAAATATCAATAATTTCAAGCAATCAAAAAGAAATTTATGACGCTATATATGAAGGTAAAATTGATATATTATTTCTAGATATTGATTTTAAAAATAATGGAAAAAATGGTATAGAATTTGCCAGAGATTTAAGAAAAATAAACAAAAAATTTTATCTTGTCTTTTTATCTGCTCATCAAAGATACTTGCACGTATCTCTTACCACAAAAGTTTTTGACTATTTGGTAAAACCTATCAATAGAGAAACACTCAGAGAATTAGTTGCAAGGTTTAAAGATGAATTCGAAACAAATAAATCTATATTTTTGCACCTAAATAAATGGGAATATGTAAGGACTAACGATATCCTATATATTGAAAAAGATGGAAAGAAATCTATTATATTTACTGAATCTCAAAAATATACAACAAACAAAAACTTAAACAGCTTATTATCTGAACTTCCAAAAAATTTTTTAAGATGTCATAAATCGTACATTTTAAATTCTAATAAAGTATTAAGCATTGATAAAAAAGAAGGACAAGCCTTTTTCGGAAAGGATTTTTCTTGTCCTGTTAGTAGCCAATTTGAATTATAGCATAAATGTATATGAAAAAGGGGATTTTTATATGGAAAACACAATCATGTTAATTTTATCTATTTTAATACAATCAATAACTTTAACCTATTTTACTACTTATTGTTCAAAATTAATAGAGAACATAGAATATTCTACTAAAAATTATATTTTAAATTTTATATTTTCTTTATTAGCTGTAGTAATTCGGAGTATTAACAAAAGATTTATTACCATTTCTAAACACCATACTTGCATGGGCAATATTATTTATAGATTTTAAATTTATTTTAAAACTACCTATATTAAAAACAATAATTCTTATTTTATCAACATATATACTTTTAATGGTATCAGAAGTTTTTGCATTACTAACATGTACAAAAATTCTAAAAATTACATCAAATGAATTATTAAATTCCAACACGTTAAGGTTTTTAGTGCTATTATTACAAATGCTAATTGTAGTTATTACAGTAACTATTATGAGACTAATAGTTAAGAAAAAATTAAACTTTAAAGAAATATTTTCATGGTATAACAAAAAGCAATTAATAATTATTATATCATTAATTTTAATTTGTTTATTTCCACAATTTGTTGTTTTTGTATTAAATGAATATAACTATCCTACATACTTTTTAATACTAAACTCAATCCAAATTATTATTATTTGCATTGTAATATTTAGCTCATTTAAGAATGCTATGGAAAAAGAAAAAGCTAAGAGTGATTTAACTACAATAACATTGCATAATAAAACAATGACTGGAATGGTTGATGGAGTAAGAAAATTAAAACATGATTACAATAATATAATGCAAGCTTTAAATGGATATATGTCCACAAAACAATATGATAAACTACAAGCACATATTAATTCTGTAATTGGAGAATGTAGTGATATAAATAATTTATCAGTCATTAATCCAAAGATTTTTAATGATCCTGCAATTTATGGAATAGTTGGCGCAAAATATTTTACTGCAATTGAAAAAGATATAAAATTTGAATTAGATATTTCTACAAATATTGCAAATATTAATTTTTCAATGCCTGACCTTTCGAGAATACTAGGAATTATACTTGATAATGCTATGGAAGCAACTACAAAACTTGAAAAAGGAAGATATATAAAGCTTGAAATGAGATTTGATAACAAAAAATGCGCTGATATTATTCGCGTATATAATACTTACGATACAAGCATTAATATTAATACAAAAGATGTATTTAAAAAAGGATATTCTAGTAAAGAAGTAAAATCAGGAATAGGTCTTTGGGAAGTCAAAAAATTAATTGATAAATCTGGAAACTCTCAAATATATGCTTCAATTGAAAGAAATCAATTTATTCAAAATATAATAATAGAAAAATGATGATATGTTTAAACATTATCATCATTTTTTAATGTAAATATATCTCCATACTTTTATTGTACGGAGATATAGAATGTGTAAAAAATTATTTTTGTATTAAGCATCTTGGAGCTTTAGGTTGGTGAATTATTATCATAAAGCAGCTATTAGTTGATGATCTAGCATATTTTTCGACCATTTTTTTGAAGAATTTTTTCATTTCTTTCCCCCCTTATATTTGATATACCGTACAAATTATATTACTAACTTTGCACTATTAGATAAACTTTTTAATTTATATTTCATACTATTTCATTTAAAATAAACAATATACTATCGTATATATAATTAAAAAGCAATATAATAAATACAATATATCTAATATTTAAAGAATAATATTTTTATTATACTATTCTTCATTTTCATTATAGTATTCTTTGAATTCATCTGACTCATAACTATGTTTGCATCTTAAAATTTTATACATAAAGTTACTAGTAAAAAAATCAATTAAAAATACTGTGGAGATTACTATTCTTGCGTATTGTTCATTAAATCTTGTTAATACCAATGTTGAAATATATATGAACACTATTGAAACAATTGCAGATATTTTATACTTCTTTCTTTTACCTTTATTTAAAATAGGTATTTCTTCCGTATCAGCAGGGACATGTTTATATATTACATATAATGAATAAATAAAAATTAATGCTGACACTATATATAAATAAATTACAGGAACATTAACAAATTTTCCAATAATTACTGGTATAAAGAAATATAGTGAAGTAAAAATAAAACATTCTGTATTTGTTCTTGCGTGTGCTCCTCCAACTAATACTTTATAAAGAATTGTTATTAGCAATACAACACCGACTTGAGGTAAAATGTGAAAGAATAAACTTACTATAAAAACAAATAGATATTTAGGTACATCTTCTACTATTCTTGTTATCCCAAATAACATTATTTCTCGTTCATTTCCTTCTACAGTTTCGCCTCTATACAAGAAATGATCTAAAAGGTAATTGCTAACTTTATCAACCATTAGCCTCACCACCTAACTAAATTATATATTATTTTTTTGAATATATTTAAATTTAGTCTTAAAATGTCATATTTTGGATTTATAATCTATAATTTATTTTTTTAGGTCACTTTTTAGCTGGTTTAGGACATGCTATTTTTCTTATTTTGTAACAAAATATTTTTATTTATCATAATATACAAAAAAGGAGGTTATATATGCAAAATGATAATTTAGAAAAAAGTGATAGATTAGATTTTATTATTAATGACAACTTAAATGAATGTTTACATATAGGTGATAAAGCACCTTTATTTAACGCAAAAACTACTTTTGGAAATATTAAATTAAGTGATTACGCTGGGAAATGGCTTATACTTTTCTCCCACCCACGGTGATTTTACCCCCGTCTGTACAACGGAGTTTCTAGCTTTTGCAAAAATGTATCCAGAATTTCAAAAAAGAAATTGTGAATTATTAGGACTTTCAATTGATAGTACCCCTTCACATCTAGCCTGGGTAAATAATATACAAAAGTCTACAGGTATAACGATTCCATTTCCAATAATAGCAGATAGAGATATGCAAATTGCAAAAAAATATTCAATGATTGCTCCAAATATTGATAATACGCAAACAGTAAGATCAGTCTTCTTTATTTGTCCAGATCAAACAATTAGAGCTATTTTACAATATCCTATGGCAAATGGTAGAAATATTGCTGAAATATTGCGACTTCTTGATGCTATGCAATTTACAGATGAAAACAAAATAATGACACCAGCAAATTGGTTACCAAATCAACCTGGTATAACACCAATGCCAAGTACTTACGATGAACTTGTTAAAAAGCAAAATAACTTAACTGGATTTAATTGTATTGATTGGTATCTATGTTTTAACACAAATATACCAAATGATATTCTTTCTGATAAATAAAAAGAAAAATTTAGGGAGGTATTGATATGAATAATAGTTGTTGTTCAAGTTCTGGAAATGGCCTTTTTGGTGGCAACTGTTGTATTATTGTTGTTCTTATAATAATAGTACTATTCTGTTGCTGTTCAAACAATGGAAATTCAAATAATAATTGTTGTATGTTATAACAAATTAGCCCTAGCATTTTTAGCTAGGGCTTAATAAATATATATATTTTTATTTATTAAATAATAATACCCTAGTAAGTAACTATATTGTCTTAATTTTTATTCCATTTGAATATCATAAATATTCTCAATATTTATTTTTTCGCCTGATTCTAATAATATCCTTTTTTTATACTCATCTATTTTTGTAACTAATCCATTTGAAATAAAATATTTTCCACCACTTTTTTTCAAATCTTTTACAAAATATATAATTTTTACATATATATTTTTTTGTATATTTAATTTTATATAATTTAATTTTTGATCAATTATACACTTTAAATTATCATCAATAATTAACATCTCATCCGTTGTTCTGACTGTTTCATCTATTGCATCACTATATCCGGTTAATGCTGCAAATGGTGCAAATTGAAAAGCTCTATTTGATATACTCATTTTTTCATGTTTACTTGAGACATGATGTTCTAGATTTATAATATCACTATAGTCATCATTTATTAATTCAAACTTATTCACTGTGTCCACCTATCTGCCTATTTCTACTAAGCGTAGTTGCTCCTTCCTCTAAATTAAACGCTTTAATAATTGCATTTTTTCCATATTTATTTTTTATACCTATAACAGTTTCTTGTAATTTCTTTTCTTTTTGTAATTTTTCATCTTGTTTTAATTTTTCTTCAATATCTGTAAAAAAATCTAATTGCTCATATGATGTTGATATTTTATCCTCTCTTAATAAATTTCCAACACAAATATTAATCTTTCTAATTAATAAATCTTTATTTACTATTTTATCAAAAAGCTTCAAAAATCCATCCATAATGGTCATAGTAGAAGATGTCATATTTTCTAGTCTAAATGTTCCATGTGCAGGTTTTGGCACCATTCTTCCATATCTATCTTCCTTTAGCTTTCCATTAAAATTGCTATTATACTTTAAATTTTCCACATCATAATCAACTGTCAAAACTAACATGTCTGTCAAATATTTCTTACCAACCATATCTAATACAAGTAAATCTACCATTTCTTTTAATATCAACCTACTTTTTTCATAATTATATGGACAGCTTAAAACTTGACCAGAACTTATACTTTTACTTTCAGGTTTGCATCTCTTTATATCAGATATAGTTGTACATTCCCATCCCCAACTATGATCAATTAAAAGTTCTGCATTAACTCCAAATAATCTATATAACAAATCTTCATTTAAAATAGAACATCTTGCCACATCTCCCATTGTATAAATACCATATCTTTCAAGACTTTTGCTATATCCCTTTCCAACTCTCCAAAAATCTGTAATTGGAGTATGTGACCATAATTTTTTTCTAAAACTTCTCCCATCTAATATTGCAATTCTCACCCCATTACAATCAGGTTCAGCATGTTTTGCAAGTATATCCATTGCTACCTTACACAAAAACATATTTGTACCAATTCCAGCTGTAGCAGTTATACCAGTTGTTCTATACACATCCATAATAATTTTAGATACCAATTCCTTAGCTGTAACATTGTATGTTTTTAGATAACTTGTTAAATCACAAAACACCTCGTCAATCGAATACGAAAATATATCATCTGGAGAAATATATTTTAAATAAACATTATATATATCAGTACTATATTTCATATAATAAGCCATTCTAGGTTTAGCAATTATGAAATCTAATTCCAAACTGTTATTGTTTTCTAATTTTGTATCGTCATATGATTTACCAATAAATTTGTTATTATTTGCTTTTAATCTCCTTTTAAAATTTACATTTCTAACTTTTTCATTAACTTCAAAAAGTCTTGCTCGTCCTGGAATTCCATATTTTTTTAAACTAGGTGAAACTGCTAGACATATAGTTTTTTCCGTTCTAGAACTATCAGCAACCACAAGGTTTGTTGTTAGAGGATCAAGGCCTCTTTCCATACATTCTACTGAAGCATAAAATGATTTTAAATCAATAGAAGCATATACTCTTTCCACATTTTTCACCTCTTAATTAATAAATTAAAAATTAGGCACATATTTTTCCTCATTTTTTCCAAGTCTTTGAAAATATCCATTTTCAAGGCCTAAATCATACATATACTTTTCAATAATATGATATTCTTTTTTTGTTATTTTCCTATTTAACTCATTTATATTTTGTGCTTCATTTGTTGGGAAATACTGTGCCATAATACTCACATAAGCCTCTTTACCAATATTTTCTACAATCCATTCTAATACATTCTTAGTATTTTTAGTATTATTTGGAAGTATTAAATTTCGTATAATTAATCCTTTTTTTATTATACCATTATTATCAAATATAGGATGTCCAACTTGCCTATACATTTCAAGAATTGCACTAGAAGCAAAGTCAAAGTATTTATTTACACCAGAATATTTAAGTCCCAATTCATTACTACAGTATTTAAAATCTGGAAGATAAACATCAATAAGGCCATCTAATTCCTTTATAGTATCTACATTTTCATATCCACTAGAATTATATATTACAGGAATATTAAGTCCATTTTTCTTCGCTAAAATTAAAGCCTCTTTTATGTGTAAAGCATAAATGGTAGGTGTAACTAAGTTTATATTGCAAGCACCTTCTTCCTGTAAATTCAGAAATATATCAGCAAGTTCTTTTATTGAAATTTCTTTTCCTTTTCCCTCTTTACTTATTTTATAATTTTGGCAATAAACACATCTCAAATTACAATTAGAAAAAAATACTGCTCCTGAACCTTTAGTTCCACTTATACAAGGTTCCTCATAAAAAAATTTTGAGCTCAGTGCTATTTTTACATTTTCTCCTGATTTACAAAAACCTCTTTTTTTATTTTCCCTATCCACTAAGCACATATGTGGACATAAATTACATTTATTTAAACACATCATAATAATATAATTATACAGTAATTATATTATAAAAACAAGTTTAATAGTTAGAATTTCTATACTAAGCAAGCCACTTTTTTTAGCTCTCTTGCATTATCTAAAGCTATTGTTGTAATAGTACCAGACGAAATTCTTGCTATTTCTTTTATTGCCATATTATCATCTAAAAGTTCTATTTTAGATGATGTATGATTATTTAATGATTTTTTAGAAATATAATAGTGATAATCAGCATAAGCTGCAACTACAGCTAAGTGAGTAATACATAGTACTTGATGATTTTTTGAAACCTCTTTTAATTTAAGACCTACAGCACTACCAGATTTTCCACTTATTCCAGTATCTACCTCATCAAATATTAAAACAGGTACACTATCAGTTTTTGAAAGGACGTTTTTTATAGCTAGCATTATTCTTGAAATTTCACCACCCGATGCAATTTTACTAAGACTTTTATAATCATCACCTAAATTTGTTATTATTTTAAATGAAACATTATCTAATCCCCTACTTTTAAAATTTCTATCCTTACTAAATTCAACATTTACTTTAATCCTAGCATTTTTCATTTCTAAATCACTTAGTTCTATATTTATTTTTTCCTGTAATTTTTTGGCCATATCTTTTCTTGTACTACTCATTTTACATGAAAGTTCATACATTTTTTCTTGTATATTTTCTAATTTTTTTTGAACCTCATTTAAATGTTCTTCCATGTTTTCTATTTCCTCTTTTTTTGCAATATTTGACTCTTTATACTTTAGTATTTCTTCAATATTATTTCCGTATTTTCTCTTTAAAGAATAAAGTAAATCTAGTCTTTTTATAACATCATTATTATAATTTTCATCAAATGATAATTCCTCTTTATAATTAAATAGTTCCTGTGACATATCTTCTAAGTCATAATATATTCCTTCTATTCTATCACTTTGTTTCTTATACATATCATTAAACTGAGATATCCTATTTAAATTTTTTACAACTTCATTTATATTATTTAATATCTCAGATGATATTAATTCTTCTGAAATATTAAGTGCTTCATTAATTTTTTCAGCATTTCTCATAATTTTTGATTTTTCTTCTAACTGTTCTTCTTCACCAACTTTAAAATTTGCCTCTTCTATTTCATTTATTTCATAATCTAATAGATCAAGCATTCTCTTTCTTTCTTTTTCACTTCCAAAATTTTCTTTTAATTCAAGGCTAAATTTTAAATACTCATTATATAACTTAGTATACTCTTCTTTATCTTCTAAAAGTTCATCTTTAGCATATGCATCTAAATAAGTTATATGGTTTGATTCATCTAATAAATTTTGATTATCATTTTGTCCATGTATGTTTATAACATGACTCATATATTCTTTTAATTCATTTACTGTAACAAGTCTTCCATTAATCTTACATTTATTTTTTCCACTTACACTTATTTCTCTTGAAACTATATCGTTTTCGGTATTAGAATCTTTATTTATCATAATTTCAACTAAACAATAATTCTCACCTGTTTTTATTACATCCTTAGAAAATCTAGAGCCACAAATTAGAGATAAAGCATCTACAAGCAAACTTTTTCCAGCACCTGTTTCTCCTGTAATTATATTAAGCCCTTTTTTAAAATCCACCGTTATATTATCTATTATTCCTATATTTTCTATGTGCAAAGTTTCTATCACAATACCACCTCATTGAATAAACGTTTGTTCTTAAATATTATATCACATTTTTATATTTTGTCAATACATTTGTTCTTTTTTGAAGTAAAATTATCTGTGACTCCACATACAATAATCAAAACGAATGAAAACTTGCTTTATTATCCAATTTGTATAAACACATCTTTAATATCATCATATTTGTATAATATACTTTTTTTAATTCTTTTTAGTACTTCTACTGTAAACTTTAAATTTTTTGAGTCATTAATAGCTAATACAATTAGCAATATATATTTACTACCTATAGGCTTTGCACATATTTTATCTATTTTTAAAACTTCTTCATTTTTTAAAATATCTTTTTTTATTTTGTTAATATACTCTTTATTAATATTTTTATCCATTAAGATTTCAAATGAAGATATAAACAATTTAATTCCTGTATACCCTATCCATAAAGCAATTAATATTCCAATTATGTTATCAACAAAAGTTATCCTAAAATAACTAAGTATAATTCCAATCATTGTAACAAGAGATATTGCTACATCATTTCTACTATCTAGGATACATGATTTTATAAGTATACTTTTTATTTTTTTATACTTTATTTTAGAATATATACACATAAAAAATTTTAAAATAATTGTTACTAAACAGACAATTAAAGAAATATATGAAAATACAACAACATTCTTTGTGATTATATTTTTAATAGACGATATAACCAGCATAATGGATGTTACAATCATAAACACACTAATTAAAAGTCCAAAAATGTATTCTGATTTTCCATAACCAAAACAGTACTTGTCGTTTTGCTTTTTTGCCGAAATTTTAGCTCCTATAAACGATAACACAGATGCTGTCATATCTTCAAAACTATGCAAACTATCAGCAAGTAAAGCATTACTACCAGATATAACTCCTGCAAAACATTTTACAATAATTAAAAATAAATTAATTATTATTCCTAGTATACTTATTTTATTTATAACATGACTTCTATTATTCATACTTTCCTCTTATTTACATTTAAACTTTAATATAATATTATATTAAATTCCTTTAGTTTTGACATATATTTTTATCCAAAATTTGACAATTACCTTTATACCGTGCTATAATTTTTTAGTAAAAAAGGAGATTTTTTCTTATGGAGGATCAAAATAAAATTATACAAGAAGGTTTATCATCTGATGATGTGAAAAAAAGGCAAAAAAAAAACTTAGTAAATTATGATACTTCTGTTCCAACGAAAAGTATCAAAAAAATTCTATTTGATAATTTCTTTACTATATTTAATTTTTTAAATTTATTTTTAGGAATTATAGTATTTATGGCAGGATCATTTAAAAATATGATATTTTTAAGTGTTGTAATTATAAACACAGCAATAAGCACTATACAAGAAATTCATTCAAAAAAAGTAGTAGACAGATTATCTGTTCTTGCAAGTAGTAAAGCTCATGTTATAAGAGATGGAAAAAGACAAGAAATATCCATAAATGAAATAGTAATTGATGATGTATTAGAGTTTAAAACAGGAAGCCAAATAGCAACAGATAGTATAATTTTAAACGGTACGGTACAAGTAAATGAATCATTTCTTACAGGTGAACCTGATTAGTATAGAAAAAAAAGAAGGAGATGTTTTACTTTCAGGAAGTTATATTGTTAGTGGAAATTGTGCAGCAAAAGTTATACATGTAGGTGAAGAAAATTACACTGCTAAAATATCTAAAGATGCAAAATATGTAAAAAAAGTAAATTCTGAAATAATGACTTCATTAAATAAAATAATTAATTTTTTAACATCTGCAATTATACCAATTGGTATAGCACTTTTTATTGTTCAACTAAATGTAGAGAATTTAAGTCTTCAAAGTGCCGTGACTAAAACTGTAGCTGCAATTATTGGTATGATACCAGAAGGTCTTGTACTCCTTACAAGTACTGTGCTTGCTGTAAGTGTTGTGAGGCTTTCAAAATCTAAAGTTTTGGTTCAAGAACTATATTGTATAGAAACATTGGCAAGAGTTGATACCTTATGTTTAGATAAAACTGGTACTCTTACTGAAGGGATTATGGAAGTAAAAGATTATATTCCAATCAATGACTCTGATACTAATATGAAAAATATTCTTTCAAACATAGCAAAATTTTCAGAAGATGGAAACTCTACTATAAATGCCATAAAAGATTATTTTAAAGATATAACAAATGAATTTATACCGGTTAAAAAATATGCTTTCTCATCAAAAAATAAATGGTCTGCAATTACATTTGAAAATCAAGGTTCATATATTATTGGTGCACCGGAATTTATTTTGAAAAACAACTTTAAAAAATATGAAAATACAATAAATAAATATACAAAAGATTACAGAGTACTGGCTTTAGCACATACCCAAAGTAAAATAGAAAAAGAAAATTTACCTTTAGATACTAATATAATTGGACTACTTCTTATTACCGATAAAATTAGAAAAGAGGCAAAGGATACATTAGAGTATTTTTACAAACAAGATGTTAATATAAAAATAATATCTGGAGATAATCCTATTACTGTATCTAAGATTGCAAAACAAGTTGGAGTTAAAAATTATGATAAGTATATAGATATGTCTAAAATAACTGATAAAGATAGCATGTTGGATATAGCAACAAATTACACTGTATTTGGACGTGTAACCCCAACTCAAAAAAAGGAATTAGTACTTGCACTAAAAAGCAAGGGAAAAACTGTAGCCATGACTGGTGATGGTGTAAATGATGTTTTAGCATTAAAAGCTGCTGATTGTAGTATTGCAATGCAAAATGGTAGTGACGCCACAAAAAATGTTGCCCAATTAGTACTTTTAGATTCTAATTTTGCATCAATGCCTAAAGTTGTAGCTGAAGGAAGAAGAACAATAAATAATATACAGCGTTCTGCATCTTTATTTTTGGTAAAAACAATATACTCAACAATACTCGCTCTCATGTTTTTATTTATGGGAGAAGCATATCCATTTGTTCCAATACAACTTACATTAATTAGTACTGTTACAATTGGTATTCCATCATTTATACTAGCTCTTGAACCAAATAACGCTCGTATTAGGGGAAATTTCTTAAGAAATGTTATTTCCAAATCATTACCTACAGGTATGACAGTTGCACTCAATATTCTTATAATATCTATATTAAATAAATGTAATATCATTAGTAATGAGCATTACTCTAGTCTATGTGTAATTGCAACTAGTATATGTGGATTAATTCTTCTATTTACTCTTACTAAATCTAGGAAAAATGAAGATACTATATTTCCTTTTTCTATATTTAGAATGCTAATTGCTCTATCTATGTCTGCTCTTTTAATATTTGGGGTGACATATCTTGGAAAATTCTTTAACATTGCATATATAATTCCAATATTAGATAAAATTGCTTTTATTGTTATAGGATCAATTATAATATTTATAATACTTAATTTAATATTTACTAGAACGCTAATTATAAGAAAAACAATACGTATTGGAAAAAAGTTACAAAAAACAGTAGGGAAATAAATTCCTTACTGTTTCTTATACTGTATGTGGATTTATATGCATAATAACATCACATATAAAATCATATTGATTCATTAAATCATCTTTTATTTTTCCACCAATATTATGAGCATTTTCTAATGTCAAATTTCCATTCATAGAAATTTTAAGTATTATTATATACCTATTTCCAACAGGTTTTGAAAGTATCTCATCTACATGTAGGACTTCTTTTTCATTTTGAACAATAGTTGTTATTTCATTATATATTTTTTCGTCTAAACTAGTGTCCATAAGAATAATATATGATTCTTTTAAAAGCCTTATTCCAACAAAAATTATCCATAAAGATATTAATATACCAATTACTCCATCTATAAAATAGAAACCAAAATAACTAGCTAGAATACCTATTAAAGTACCAAGAGTAACAAACATATCATTTCTATGATCTTCTTTACTTGCCTTTATAAGTATGCTTTCTGTTTCTTTATTTTTTCTATATGCATAAAGAAATAAAAATAACTTAATTAATATAGTTACTATACATACTAAAACTAGAAAGATTGAAACATTTACTCTATTTTTATTAACTATACTTTCTATTGACGTTTTTACCATAATTATTGAAGCAATTATCATAGATATACTTATTAAAAACGAAAAAATATACTCTGCTTTTCCGTGACCATAGGGATGATCATCATCTTTAGGTTTTGAAGATAACTTTGCACCAATAAAAGACATTATTGATGCAAATATATCTCCTGCACTATTTAAGCTATCTGCAATCATCGCCTGCGAATTTGAAATAAATCCTATTATTCCTTTTATAACAAGCAAAAATACATTTGCACATATTTCAATGATACTTACTTTTTTTATATTTTTATCTCTAAAAGTATTTTCATTTTCTCTCATAAACTCACCTCTTATTATTTTGAGTTAAGTTCTTTTATTCTCTTTTCAATATCATTTAGCATTTCTTCATATTTAATTACTTTCATTTTTTCTTGTTCAACAAGATTTGCAGGTGCCTTAGATACAAACTTCTCATTTGACAACATAGATTTTGCTCTGTTTAATTCCTTTAAAACTTTTTCTTTTTCATTATTTAATCTTTCATTTTCTTTATCTAAATCAACTGCTCCAAGTAAATCTAAATATATGCTAATTCTTGGAAGTGTAATAGAGGTATAATTGTTATTTGCCTTTTCTTCTGTATCAATATACTCTATATTCTCTATATATCCAAGTCTTTTTATATAATCTTCGCAAAGTTTAAATAATTTTTTATCATTTTCATTTTTTAGATATACTTGTGCGTTTACTTTTTTTGATCCATTTATACCTGAATTTAATCTTTCATTACGTATATTACGTATCATATTTAAAAATAATTCTATAATTTCAGTTTCTTTTTCAAAGTTATAATTATCACAAGGATACATATCCTTCATAATTGAATTTTTATCAGTATGTAAATTTTGATATATTTCTTCAGTTATAAATGGCATATATGGATGTAGCATTTTAATAACTTGTACTAAAACATGATTTAGTGTCCATACTGCAACAGAATATGAAAATGGATTTGTTTCCTTATCATATAATCTTGTTTTTACTATTTCTATATACCAATCACAAAAATCTGACCATATAAAGTCATACAATTTTTGAAGTGGCACACCAAGTTCATACTTATCTAAATTATCTTTTACTTCTTTTTCAAGTTTTGATAATTTTGTTAATATCCATTTGTCAGCAGGTAAAAAGTTTTCAACATTTTCCACTGCTATATCATCTATATACATGTTTACAAATTTAGCTGCATTCCAAAGCTTATTTGCAAAATTTCTAGCAGTTTCTAATTTTTCAGGCATATATCTCATATCATTTCCAGCTGATATATTTTGAGTAAGTGAAAATCTAAGTGCATCAGTACCATAATTTTCAATTACTTCTATAGGATCAACGCCATTTCCAAGCGATTTAGACATTTTTCTTCCTTGTGAATCTCTAACTAATCCATGTATATATACATTTTCAAAAGGAATTTTATTTGTATAATGAAGCCCTGAAAATATCATTTTACTAACCCAGAATGTTATAATATCATAACCTGTTACAAGTACTGAATTTGGATAAAAATAGCTATAATCTTCTGTATTATCAGGCCATCCAAGTATTGAGAAAGGCCATAATGCTGATGAGAACCAAGTGTCTAACGTATCTTCGTCTTGAACAACTTCTCCTCCACATTCACATGTCGTTATATGTTCTTTTGATACTGTAATCTTACCACACTCTTTACAATAATACGCAGGTATTCTATGTCCCCACCATAACTGTCTTGATATACACCAATCTTCAATATTTTCCATCCAATTTAAATATATCTTTTCAAATCTTTTTGGAATAAATTTAATATCACCATTTTTAACAGCTTCTATTGCTGGTTTTGCAAGTTCTTCCATTTTTACGAACCATTGATTTGATATATACGGTTCAATTGTGTGATGACATCTATAGCAAGATCCTACATTATGTACATGTGGTTCAATTTTTACTAAAGCTCCAATATCTTTTAATTCCTTAACAATTTCTTCTCTTGCTTCTAACGTTGTCATTCCTTCATATTTTCCAGCTTTTTCATTTAATGTACCGTCTTCATTTAATATATTTATAATCTCTAAATCATGTCTTTTTCCAACTTTAAAGTCATTTGGATCATGTGCTGGAGTAATTTTAACAACACCTGTACCAAATTTCATATCTACATATCTATCAGCAACTACAGGAATATATTTATTTACAATTGGAAGAAATACTCTTTTACCTACTATATCTTTGTATCTATCATCATTTGGATTTACAGCAACTGCTGTATCTCCAAGCATTGTTTCAGGTCTTGTAGTAGCGACAACAACATAATCATCACTATTTTCTATTTTATAACGTATATGCCATAAATTTGATTTTTGTTCTTCATATTCAACCTCAATATCTGAAATTGGAGTTTTACACTCAGGGCACCAATTTACAAGTCTTTCACCTTTATATATAATGCCTTCGTTATACAATCTTTCAAAGACTTCTAAAACTGCCTTTGAGCATCCTTCATCCATTGTAAATCTTGCTCTTTGCCAATCACAAGAAAGGCCTAATTTTCTTTGCTGCTCTATGATTTTCCCGCCATATTCTTCTTTCCATTTCCATGCCTCTTCAAGAAATTTTTCTCTACCAAGACTTTCTTTAGACTTTCCTTCTTTTTTTAATTTTTCTACAACTTTAACTTCTGTTGCAATACTTGCATGATCTGTACCTGGTACATATAGCGTTGGATCTCCAAGCATTCTATGATAACGAATTAATATATCTTGAATTGTATCATCTAATGCATGTCCAATATGTAACTTTGCTGTTACATTTGGAGGTGGCATAGATATTACAAAAGGTTTTTTATCTTTGTCAATTACAGGTTTAAAATATCCATTTTCCTCCCAATTTTTATATATTTCATTTTCTCTTTTCTTAAAGTCAAAATTTTTATCCAACTTATATTCCCCCTATCTCATATATATGTATATTATTCCAAGCATACACACACTAACAACATATCCTGCTATTTTTATAACTTTTGTAGCTTTATTTTCTTCAACATTTTCAAATCTTTTTCTTGCAATAACTCTTGCGTTAAATATACTTATTACACAAACAAGTACCACAAGCAAACATATAAATACAATCATATTTTTTACCATATTTATCACCACTTCTTTTACTATTTTTACTATATAAAAAACACAGTCTTATCCTTAATTTAAGGACGAAGACTGTGTTCGCGGTACCACCTTAATTCATGCTTATGCATGCTCTTAATTACAATTAACCGATTGCTTACGGAATATACTTACACATAATATATACTTCAGTATATCAGCTCCAAAGCTACCTTCAAATACATTAGTGTTAGAAAACTTTTCAGCCACGAGTTTTCATCTCTTATTTCTATTTGTATTTTACTCCTCTTTATCATCGCTTTTTTATTAAATTACGTTTAAAGTATACCATAATCTGCTACAAAAATCAATAAATATAGTAACATTTTTTATTCTATTCTTCTGGTTCTGGAGCCTCTACCGGACAAACACTTCTACAAACTCCACATTCAATACATTTCTCAGGATCTATTACATATTTATCCTCACCTTGTGATATTGCCCCTACTGGACACTCCAATGCACATGCACCACATGAAATACATTTATTAGTTATTCTATATGCCATAAATTTTTCCCCCTTAAATTCTTATACATTTTATTTTTCTAAACTTCTTTACTTTTGTTATTTATGATCATATCTGCATTATACATTTCAAATCTTTCATCTTCTTTATCTTTGCCAAATTTTACTTTAACTTTTTTTCCTAATATATCAACAGATACTACCTTTCCTTCTTCTCTTTCACCTTTTACTTTTACAAAGCTTCCAACTTTAGGTAAATATTTTAAATTTTCTTTATATGCCTCTTCTTCATATCGTAAACAACACATAAGTTTTCCACATGCACCTGAAAGTTTTGACATGTTTATTTGTAATCCTTGTTCTTTTGCCATTTTAATTGTAACAGGATCAAAATCTTGTAAAAAAGTTCTACAACAAACTTCTCTACCACACATTCCAAGAGTGGGATATGATTTTATCTCGTCCCTTGGACCAATTTGCCTTAACTCTATTCTTGTCTTGTATTTTGAAGCCAAACTTTTTACTAGTTCTCTGAAATCAATTCTATCTTCAGCCGAAAAATATACTGTAAGTTTAGTACCATCTAATATATATTCGGCGGCCAAAATCTTCATGTCAAGTTTTAGTCTTTTTGCTTCTTTTCTACAAAAATCTGCTACTTCTTTTGCTTTAATCTCTCTTTTTTTTAACTCTTCAAAATCTTTTTTTGAAGCAGGTCTAAGAATTTTGTTTATCTCTATTTTGTTACTTAAACTATCCTTATCTAATATCTTAACTACTCTTCCTATTTCTTCTCCTCTTTCAGTCTTTGCTATAACACTATCGTTAATCGAAAATTTATATTTTAAAGGATCAAAATATTGCATTTTGCCTGTCTTTTTAAATCTAACTGCTATTATTTTATTTTCCATATTCCCTCCTTATATTTCATCTATTATTTTTAAAATCATATTATCAATTACTATATCATAATTTCCATTTCGTTTAAGCCTTGAAATAGCTCTTTCTACAACACAAACGCCGTTATATATTTTGTTAGAATACAAAATATATTCTAAATATTCTAATAATTCTAAGTTATCAAATTTTATATTCTGTGAAATTTTCATTGCAGATACTGAATCTTTTTTAATAACGAAATCTACCATTTTATCTACTTCTTCAAACTGCGTCATAAGTTCATTTTCTACAATATTTATAGCTTTTCCAACAGAGCCATTAATATACTCTAATATATTAGAACTTAAATTAATATTAAATTTATCTTTTATATATTGGTTTACGCTCTTATTATCTAATCCTTCAAAATTTATTTTATTTGTCCTTGAAAGAATTGTTGTAAGTATTTTATTTATATTAGAACATATTAGTATAATAACAACAGATTTTGGCGGTTCCTCTAAAGTTTTAAGTAAAGAATTTTGAGCTGCAATATTCATATAATCTGCATCATTAATAATATATACTTTATGATCACCTGAAATTGGTGCAATATACACATCATCAATTATTTCTTTTCTAATTTGTTCTATTATTATATCCTTTTTGTCTTCTAACCTTGAAACCAATTTAAAATCAGGACAACTATCTAAATTTGATGTATTTAATATATACTTTGCAAGTTCCTTTGCAAATGTTAGTTTTCCTATTCCATCTTCACCAAAAAAGATATAAGAATGTGATATATTATGTTTGTTTATAACCTCTTCAAAATATGTCTTTTTTTCATCATGTCCCATTATATTCTCAAACATCATATATCACCTCTATTTTTATAATTTACCAATTTTATTTAATGGCCATACCCTAATTACAACATATCCATTTACTTTTTCAATAGGTACGCAACCAAAGAATCTTGAATCTTTACTTGATAATCTATTATCCCCCATCATAAACACAGTTCCAGCAGGAACTACAACATCGTTATATTTATCTTTATTAGTTACTTGCTCATTTAAATATGGTTCATCTAATTTTTCACCATTTCTATAAACGAAACCATCATCTCCTATTACTATATGATCTCCTGGAAGCCCAATAACTCTTTTTACATAACTAGACTTTCCAATTCCCATAAAGTTATAGAAGAATGAATCAATACCTGTTTTTTCAGTATAAGAGGCTATATTATTTTCATTAACTTCTAAATCATCTTCAAGTGGAGCCTCAAAAGTTACAATATCACCATATTTCAAATCTCTTTTAAATATAGTAGGTCTTGAAATAATTAATCTATCATTTTCTTTAGTAGTTGGAAGCATTGAAACCTGTTTTACCCCAGATATAGTACCAACAAAATAATTTATTATTAAATAAAGTACATATGCAATAACTAAACATAGGACCCATTCTAATATTTCTTTTATAATTGCCTTACTATTTTTCCTAACTTTAGCTCTAGTTTCATTGTTTATCTCGTCTGCTCTTATTTTATCATTTACATCTATATCATCATAAACAATTTCTTCTTTTTTAGGTGCTTCGTCTTTTTGCTTTATTTCTTCTTTCTTCTCTTCAACTTTAATGTCATTATCCTTTTTTTCTATATTTTTCTTTACCTTTGTAACTTTTCCGTTCTCATCTATATCATCAAATTCAATTTCTTTTTTTTCACTTTCGTTATTATCCATATATTCCATTGCTAAATAATATTAGCAACTCTCCTCCTCTCAATATATCAACATAATAATTTTAACATAAACTTAAACAAAAAACAATATATAACTAAAAAATATACAAATTTAAGGCTGCGTAAAAATTACGCAACCTTAAACATATGCATTAATGTATCCAAAGCCAAATTATAATTTTCATCAACAATTTCATAAGGCGGTTTAAATGACTTAACCGTTCCGTCTTCATATTCCTTAATGGTATCAAAATACCAGTATATAGTTTTGTTTACCTTAAAAATATACCGCTTATTTTCTCCATTATCAATCATTGACAAAGTGCATGTTACATTATTTTTCTCTCTGATAGCTAATAATTTTTCAGTCATATAACATAACCTCCAAAAAAGTGATTTTTAGTTTCATATTAACTCTATAAAAGGATTATAACATACATCGGCTATTAATTCAATAAATTAATGAATATTACTTCCATTTTCTAATGAGCCCTTATTATTATCTAAAGTAAGAAGTTTTACAACATCATAATCACCTGCTGCAAGAAGCATTCCATTTGATTCAACGCCTCTAAGTTTTGCTGGTTTTAGGTTTGTAACAACAACAACTTGTTTTCCTAATAACTCTTCTTCTGTATAAAATTCAACAAGTCCTGAAACTATAGTTCTTGGTTGTTCCTCTCCTACATCAACACTTAATTTATACAACTTATCAGATTTTTCTATTCTACTTACTTCTTTTATTTGACCAACCTTAAGCTCAACTTTATCAAGTTCATCAATTGTAATTATTCCTTTTTTATTTTCTTCAACTTTTTCTTTTTCTTCATTTTTTTCTACAACTTGTTCATTCATTTTTTCTATCTCCTCTTTAATATCAACTCTTGGAAATAAATTATTACCTTTTGTTACAATTGTACCTTCTTTTAGAAGGCCAAAATTCTTTGCACTATCCCAACTTGTTATATCTTCATCAATTCCTATTTGTTTAAAAATTTCACCTGGGACATCAACCATATATGGTCTAAGTAAGATACCTATTATTCTTATACATTCAACTAGATTATATAGTACTGTATTTAGTCTATCATCTTTTCCTTCTTTACCAAGTACCCATGGCATTGATAAATCAATATATTTATTTGACTTATCAATAAGTTTCCAAATTTCTGTAATTGCGTCATTTATTTTTAATTTGTCCATTGATTCTTCAACCTTTAATGGTACTTCTTTTGCAAGTTGAATCAAATCATCATCATAATTTTCAAAAGATTTTCCTTTTTTTATTACTCCATTATTATACTTAGAAACCATTGCAGTTACTCTACTTACAAGATTTCCTAAATCATTTGATAAATCTGAGTTAGATTTTTCCAAAAATAACTCTTCTGAGAAATTTCCATCTTGTCCTAAAGTCATTTCATGAAGTAGGAAATACCTTACAGAATCTCTTGAAGTTGCATTTATATATACTCTTGGATCTTTATAATTTCCAAATGATTTTGATATTTTATTTCCATCAACTACAAGCCATCCATGACCATATATTTTCTTTGGAAGTGGTAAATCAAGTGCCATTAAAAGTGCTGGCCATATCATTGCATGGAACCTAAATATTTCTTTTCCAACTAAATGTAGATCTGCTGGCCAATACTTCTTAAATTTTGATTCGTCACCACTTAAATATCCAAGTCCAGATATATAGTTAGTTAAAGCATCTATCCAAACATATACTGTATGTTTTGGATCAAATGGTACCTTTATTCCCCATTTAACGCCTGTTCTTGAAACACATAAATCCTCAATACCCTTTTTAAAGAAGTTATTTATAAGCTCATTCTTTCTTGAAATAGGCTCTAAAAATTCAGGATTCTCATCAAAGAACTTAAGTAATCTATCTTGATATTTTGAAAGTTTAAAGAAATAACTTTCCTCTTTTACAAGTTCAACATCTCTGCCACAATCAGGACATTTTCCATCTACAGCTTGTGTTTCAGTCCAAAACGACTCACATGGAGTACAATATAGTCCTTCATATTCAGATTTATAAATATCTCCCTTATTATATAATTTTTCAAATATTTTCTTAACACATTCAACATGTTCTTCATCAGTTGTTCTTATATACTTATCATATGTTATTCCTAAATCATTCCATAATTTCTTTGTATCTGTTACGATTTTATCAACATATTCTCTTGGAGTAACACCTGCATCTTTTGCTTTTCTTTCAATTTTTTGTCCGTGTTCATCTGTTCCTGTCATGAAAAACACGTCATATCCTCTAAGCCTTTTATATCTTGCAATTGCATCAGCTACAACTGTACAGTAACAATGTCCAATATGAAAGTTACCACTTGGATAATATATAGGTGTTGTAATATAATATTTCTGCTTTTCCACTTTAATCACTCCTTATTTACTTTTACTACTACTGTAGATATAGCATTATCCTTTACATGAGAAATGCTAACATCTATTTCTACCTCATGTTTATCACATGCTTTTTTTATTTCTTCATTTAAAATATATACCTTTGGTCTTCTAGATAGTTCCTCTATATTTAATATTTCTACATCTAAGTAGCTTATTGTTAAATTGTTTTCTATTATAAATTTAGACATTGCTTTATATATTGCTTCTTTTGCAGCAAATCTTCCAGCATATCTTTGATATTTTATATCAGATTTTATTTTGTCTATATTTTCTATTTCATTTTTTGTATATATATTTTCCTTAAATCCTTTTGTATTCTTTACTGCATCTTCTATACGAGATACCTCAATTATATCAGTTCCACAATATATTTGCATAAAATTCCCCCATTAAAATTTCTTTTCAAACTTATGCTTTATCCAGCTTGCAATAAGATATGTTGGATAACTTAAAGCTGAAAAAACCATTGCTATTATTATATATACTTGAATATCCTCTAAATTTATTACATTTGTTAACATTTGAATACCAGAAAAACTTATATTTATAACATAAAAAATCATAAGTATCATATTTATCCTTGATTGATTATTGCTTACAACATAATCATAATATTCTAAATATTCTTTATGAACCTCGTCATAAAGTTCTGGAAGACCAAATGCTTTTTGCCATAATTTCCAGATATCCATTCCGTGTTCTGAGTTAGTAATTTGTCCAAACCAACTTGAATTTGTAAATTGAGTTAAATTTTTCTTTAATTTTTTAACTGCAGTTTTATCTTGTCTCATTAAATTCTGCGAAAAATTTATAAGACTGATTCTTTGATATAGCGCTATAAGCACCATATACAAATATCTTTTTTCAAAATTATATGGCATTCTTGTTATATCATATTTTTCTTTATCAGATACAAATACAACTCCACTCTCTCTTGAAAATCCAAACATTGAGTATTTCCATCTTGAATAAACGTTATCAAAAAGTCTATCACATTCTTCATTAAAAATAGCACTACTTTTACTATGCATAACGTACTGAAATTTATAGAAATCATTTTGCATTTTATAAAAATCTGTATCTTTCTCCCAATTATCTACACAAACATATGAATATGTAAACATTTTGTCAAAATACATTTTATCTAAACTTTTGCTTTCATATTCAGAAGTTATATTTCTTATAAATTTAGGAATATTAACAGTTTTACTATTTTCAACTATTCTATTGGTTGCACTTCCTTTTATTCTAGGTGTTAAATTTCTAAAATAATGGTTAAAATCTAATATTTTATTAAAGTCAATTAACTCACTTTTCTCATCAATTTGTGTTTTAAAGTCTATGAAACATATACCACCTTCAAAACATATTATTTTAATATCCGATATATCATAATTAATAACTTTACCATCGAAATCTGTTATACTACCTTTTTTTATTCTAGCCATATTATATTTAAACGTTATACATGTAGTTTTACTAAGTTCTAATGATCTTCTAAAAACTCCTTGCGTTTTAAATTTTTTTATATACTTTTTATCCCAAAATAAAGAAGGAAACAAAAATTTTCTCATATATGGCAAAAAGAAATCGTACGACTCTTCATCGCTTTTATATTGATGATATACCATAGTCCACTCTTTTGTTTTCTTTAATATGCTTTCTATAAAATATGGATATTTCTCACTCTCTATTACAAACGGATATAGAAAATGAGTATACTGATATTTGGCTTTAATATGCATATTACCACCTCTTTTGTTATACATATATATTATACTGTTTTTTACATAAAGTCAATATTTTTACAATAATTTTAACATAAACACTTGATTTTTGAAACTATAAATGCTATAATAATTTAGTACTTGATGTATCGGGGTATAGCTCAGTTGGTAGAGCGCGTGGTTTGGGACCATGAGGTCGCACGTTCGAACCGTGTTACTCCGACCAAAAATATTAGGTTCATACCATTTGTATGAACCTTTATTTATTCTTTGTAAACCTACAATTGCAAGTGCTTCAAGGTTTTATAACTTCATTTAAATTTTATCGAAATTCATTCAAATTTTATGGCGTTGTTGTAAAATTGTTGTAAAATTGTTGTAAAGCAGCATAAAAAATAATTGCCTATTTACATTTAATATGTTATAATAAACACAAGATACATTATGTTGCCGATAGTAAGAGAAATCTTACTATCTTTTTTACAACTAAAGAGCAGAACTAAATCTGCTCTAATTTATTTTGTAATTCATCTATTTCTTGACTTATATGTATACTTGTATATATCTTCGACAAAAGTAGACAAATTTTACAATTCTTTATTTACATGTACCAAAAACTTGACTATTGTCTAGTTTTCTTCTTGCTATATAATTCCTATTTCCAGATTTTCCTATGTAGCTTACCCATCTGTAGCCCTCACTATCTATATAGCTATCATATTTAACACTCTCTCCTTTGTTGTATTGTGCTACAACTTGACCACCTAAAGATGGACTTCTTCTTACATTTAAATTGTTAACACTTGATGTAAAAGTTCCATTTTGTGCGATTCTACCATCGTTATTTTGTACTGGTTCTACAATATTTTCTTGATTTTTTGGTCTTAAAAATACAATAGGTGCTAAATAAGTATAATTATGATTCTCTTCAGTAAGCTGTTGAGCCTTCCAGTTTTGGTCTAAACTTCTAAATGAATTTACATCTCCTATACCTAAGCAGATGGCAACATGACCGTAAGTTCCACCAGTCCATACAGCTATATCGCCCTTCTTTGGTACAAAACTAGGAGTATTATTTATTCTTGTTACATTTTGCATAACATAAGAGTTATTTAATATTTTTTTAGCACATGTTGCTCCAGTTTTTCCATCTTGCATACCAAGTACTTGTACACAATAATAATTAAACAAATCCATACATTGTTTTCCATACATTCCATCTTTGTCAATTCCACCTTGGGCTTTCATCTTATTTACAAACTCGTTAAATTTCATACTAATCATTCCTTTCCTTTATTAATTTTACTAAAAAATCAATCTCAAAGAAAATTTTGTCATCTAAATAGTTACTTTTTTCTTCAAACATTGATTTTTCAAAATCTTTTTGATAAATTTTTAATATTTTTATTATATTTTTAGATATCCATTTTTTAGCAAATTTTTGCATAAAAGTCGACCTCCTATACGCCAAAATAAGCCATTTTTAAAAGCAAGGTATAGTAATTACACCTCGCTATTTTTCGTTATTTTCTTGATTTTTAGTTTCTACATTTTTCTGATATTGTGTTCCAAAATAAAATGCAATTATTGTTGTATATATTGTTAAAAATTCTTGTGATATAATTCTTTTTAATGTTAATATACAAAATACAACTGTAAGTAATATTGTTATTATACTTTTTACATCTATTAGATTTTTTAGCTTGTCTAACATACTATCACCTCTTTTCTACAATCCCACTTTGGCTAAAAAATAACCCAAAATTGCTGTTACAATTCCGAGTCATTATTAAGCTCATAACTTTATCCCAATTTTTGGCGGGTTTATCTTCTATTGATTTCACTCTATCATCAATCTTATTTACATCTTCTCTCATAGCTTTAGTTTCTGTTGCTATTTCTTTTACAGATGATGTAAGTTCGTATATATTCTCAACTTTATGCTCTAGTGTATCAATTCTCTTATGTGCTTGTTTTGTAGATTCATCTACTCTTACTAACATTTCAGTTTCCATTTGCTACACCCCGCTTTCTTCAAATTTTAGTACTTTATATTTTTGAAATATTTTATTTTCTTTTTCTTCGTAATATACTTGTAAATACTCTGTATCTAAATTGTAAGAAAGCTCTTCAGTTTCAATTAGTTCTTTATATCCAGCTGCTGAGAAATCTTCATCACGCGGATTTATTACTTGCTTATTATCATATTCTAGTATTCTATCATAGTTGGCATATATTACTGCTGTTTCATTTATATATTTTACTAACATATTAACTCTCCTTTTCTCCATACAAGAAATTTCCTGTTCCACTATTGTAATAGAATTTTTGAGTTATTTTATCAAACATACAAGGAGTATTTTCACTATCTAAAACAGGAACTAAGTGTTGTATAAGTACATCTCTATCATATACTTTAAAATCGTAAACTTTTCCTTTAAAACATCTAGTATCTGCTGTATCTGAATTGTTCCACGTAAAAAGATAAATATTATAAAATTCTGTAAAAGTTCCTCGGTTTGGCAAAATTTGGTCAATGCCGTCAATTGTATATAAATCATTTGATATTACAATTGTATGTTTATTATTATCAATTGTATTTATAGTTGTGTCATTTCTTTGCGTATTTCCTTCAAATCCAGAGAAAGCATAAGTTTTATTATTAAATCCCCAAGTTAAGCTATTTTCCCCATTACTTTTTCTACCTCCAAAAAGAAGCGTTGATACTTGATTACCGCTGAAAGTACATTCTATTTTTAAACTTTGTTTAGTTTTTATTTCAGTGTTTATGTACTGTGTGCCTGTTGTTTCAAGATATTCTAGCTCTGTATAATTATCTTTTTCTTCATATAAAAAATTACCTGTTCCGCTTGTTATAATAAAACTTTTTATTTACTTTGTCATACATACAAGCTACGCTGTTCTTGTCCAAAACGGGTATCATATCTCTAATTAATACATCATTATCATATATTTTACAATCATATATATTCATTTTATTTGACTTTGTAATAGTCCCGTGCTGTATTTATTCCAAAAAGTACTAGATTATAATCGCTTTGAAATTTTGTTGTAAATTTTGATTGATATTCAACATTATCAAAAAATAATTTTCCTTTATCGATTTCAAAATAATGAATATCATTATCATTATTTGTAATTGTTACTACTCTATTTAGTGCTTTTGAATAATCAAGTCTATAATAACCTGAGTTTGCTGCTTGTCTTTCCATTAACCCAGCAAAAGTTGAATTTGCGGCTGAAATCCTAGCACCAAAGACAAATGTAGTCATAAAGTAAGTCATTTTTGCTCTTGCAATAATTCTTGTGTTACTATTCGGTTTAAATTCAGTATCAATGTATTGCGTACCATTTGACGCCAAATATTTTAATTCTGTATATTCATCTTGCTTTTTCACAGACATCATTAGTCTTCTTCTAAAACTAGACATTTGACACCCCCAAAAGCACACCAATATTGTTTACTATGCTACATTGATATATTTTGTTTGATTCAATAGATGGAGTTTCTAGCCATTTGATTGCGTTTGGTAAAGTTAAAGTTGTAGCTGTACTACCGCTTATAAACTCAAACATATACTCATTTAATTGTGTTGTATCTGTTATTGCTGCAAGTGTGATATTTAAAGTTGATACTTCTCCAAATTTATAGAATTTATTTGTCTGTATTTCTTGCGTATTTGATGTACTTTCTACTATTTCTACAGAATAATTTTTACCATTAGTTCCATCTTTGCCTTGAACCGTGGGTAATTTAACATACTTACCAGTGTTTAAATTCTTTATATATATACAAGCCACTATTAAATTTCCTCCTCTATTTCAATATAATTTTCTTCGCTATCATTGACTCCTAGATATATCTCTTTTGATTTAATAGCATAATCTTGTGTGCCTTTTTCATCTTTTTGTACTTTTTCTTTGCTAACTATTATCTTTCCATCTTCTGCTTTTAAAACTTTTAAATTTATATTTTTATTTTCTATTATCATTCTTCCACCTTCTCTACTATCGACCATCCCTTATTAGTTGCAATTGCTTTTTCATCATCTGATAATAATGCCAAACTTTCAGAGCACAAACATATACTTTTTGTACTATTGGTTGTAGCTAATGCATTTATTATGTTTATCAAACTATCATGTGTTAAATTACTACAATAACTAAAATCAATTTCAACGTTTATACTTCCTACAAAACTTAAATTTTTAAGACTTACACAGGCACAAAAAATGTAATTTACTGGTGAATCCCATTCATCATACTTTTTGTCTGATACAATTGAAGATATATTTAAATTTATAATTGTATGCAATTTTCTATCATAATTAAAACACGCAACTGCAGAGGTTGTTTTGTTTAAATTTATATTTTCTAATTTCTGTAAATTATCACATTGATTAAACATATAATCTGCTACTTCAATATTAGAATAATCCATTTGTGGAAATTCTGTTATTCCTGAAAAATTAGAAAATAAATGCGTTCCTCCAACTACATTACTTATATCAATTTGAGGAATTTTTTTTATATATAAAAGAAGTGCTCTTTCAGCATATATTGAATTTGCCTCTATTTCTTGAGGAAAATAGTCATATATATTTTCTCCACCACTTATAGTATCTATTGTTGAAACTAAATTTGATGAATCTTTGCTTGTTGGTATTGTTGCACCTTTTTCATTTAATTTTTCATATGCATTTGAAATATTATCTTTTATTCTTTTTATCTCTGTTGTTATGCTCATATTACACCTCCGATAGTAAAGTTTCTATATTGCCAACTAGTTCGTTTACATATCCTTTTGTTGCATAATTTGATAAATCTTGATGTTTAGTTAAATAACCTGAGTCATTATTAAATGAACTAACATTTTTGGGTATAACTGGAATTACAGTTGAATCTGGTAAGGCTCCTACTTCTTCTGCAGTATATTTAGGTTTAGTAGGCGATTTTGCCCATTCTGGAACAGTTGGGTCTGTTTCAATGGATTCTGTAATAGAAGCATTCAAAACTCCATCTTTATCCATATATAAATTTTTTCCCACTTTTATTAATCCTAATTCAGTAGAACTTGCCACGCCTGGTTTATCTTTTAAATCATTATACGAACCTGTAAATGTATCAGGGGTTTCGTCTGGATTAACCCATATAACATTATCATTTGAAGTAGGCTCAGTTGCTTGTACAACAACGCCAGCATTTCCTTTTTCTCCAATATCTCCTTTTGGCCCTTTAAGAGCTGCTAACTGTTCTTCAGTAAAGTCTTCATAAACAAAGGCACTTCCTTTTTCACCTTTTGGGCCAGGAACACCTTGTATTCCTGGTTCTCCTTGAGGACCTTTTAAGTCAACTGAACTTGTTCCACTTGCAGATGTTATTGTAAGTATTGTTCCATTCCAATTATGAGTTGGTGATTTTCCATCCTTCCCATTATCTCCATTTTTTAGTTCAGTAGATGTGGTACCATTTTTATCAGTAACAGATATTAAAGCTCCTTTATCTGTTGAACTAATTTCTACAATTGGACTAAATCCATCTTTTCCACTATCTCCTGAACTTCCTTTTTCTCCCTGCGGTCCTTGAGGCCCAATTTCTCCTCTTTCTCCTTGGGGACCTTGAGGACCTGGAGAACCAGTTGCACCAGGTTCCCCCTTTTCACCTTTTAATATATTACTAGTTATACTTGTTGTTATATCTATTACTTTTTCTTCTTCAATTCTTATTTCCATATTTTCACCCACTATTCATTAGCTTTAAATGTTACTTCATCTGTAAGCTCAATGTTCCCAAGTATTAATGTTTTTACTAACTCTCCAGATACAAGTTCAATATCATATACATACGAACCATATTTTAATTCAGCTGTATCTTCATGGCCTAAAGTTATAAAATAATAATCTCCTTTGTTAACAATATCTCCATTTGAATAACGTTTTTGTAATACTATATTAGTTTGATTATAATTATTTTTAACAGTAAAATATAATTCATCTTCCCCTGTTAATTTTAAAATATTATCCGCGGAATCAACTAATTTAAATTTAAAGCTAAATGTATCACCTCTAATAAATTCAAAATCCATAAATTTCTGTTACACTCCCTTCCTATTTAAATAATCAACTAAATAGTCTAAATAATCATATATTTTTTTATTATCTAAATCATATTTTTGTATTAAACCCTCAACAGAAGTTGGTTGCAATCGGTCTTGAGCAATAGTTTTATTATTTCTTACTGCTTTTTCAATCATAATTTACCTCCTAAGACAAACAAAGGGACTTTTTTATAGTTCCTTTATTTATATAATTCATTCCATATTTGTTCTTTTCTTTCCTTACTTATTTTTAAGTTATTAATATATGTATGTATTTCTGATTTATAATTTTTTCCATAACTACTGTTACACTTTGTAAATAATATTTTCTTTTGGGTTGAACTTAAACTTAAAGAATTTATATAGTTAAAAATAGCCTTCTTTTTACTTCCAGATATAGTCTTTCCTTTTGAGTTTTTAATTCCCTCAATATCTCCTATTTCATCGTAATATTTATTTAAAGTTGTAACTGGTATACCAGCATCAATATACATCATATATTTATCTCTAGCACTTACTCCTTTATCATCTTTTTTACCTGATTGTTGCATATATGTAAGATAATTTCCATTTAATTTTTTTAAATCTGATACAGTAGGTTTTGTATCTGTATCTGTTAAAAGTGATAGCATCATATCTTTTTGATTATCTTTAGTATCCATATTCATTATGTACTTTGCTTTTTTTGCATTACTTGAACCTGATATTGCTTTTTCATCTTTTTTATCACCTTTGATACTATTAACTTGTGTCTTATATATATATGCATTACCGTATTCAAGTCCATTAGTCACTAGTTCATCAATTTTAACATCTGTATCTGGCCTTTCATATTTTAATTTTTTCTCTTTTGCTAACTTTTCTTTAGCTAATTCGTTTGAATCACCAGCTATTTCAGTTAATATTTTTGCTTTTTCAGCAGCTGATAATTTTTTATATGTGTTACTCTTTAATAACTCATTTACAACTTTATCTACATATTTTCCTGTTATTTTTTGATATTCATATCTTTCCTGGGATGTAAGTGTTATATTATTACCATCAATTGTTTGACTATATCCTGCTTGTCGTGGAAATATAGTTTTATCTCCTGTTTTTTGATAAATTTTGTATATTTCTGTTGCCACTTTTCCTCCTTTACCAGAATTTACATTCGCAGGATTAATAAAAGTATGAAAAGCATAAAGGAAAGGATTTGTTTCTCCTCCATACTTTTTTATATCGTTTCCTAAAGTATCTGATACCGGGGTTAGTTGTTTTGACACCCCAGGCACTTTTGCTTTTACTTTATTTACTGCTGTTTCTATTGGTTTACCTTTTTCATAAGTTGTTCTTTGTGTGCTATCAGTCATATCTACGATTTGTTTCATAAGTGTAGGAATAGCTCTCGACGGCAATTCAGATACTGCCTCAAATAAACCATCTGCTGGTCCGCTATTGTTTGTTAATACTGTATTTATACTTTGCATAAAAGATTGTTCAAGAATGTTATTAAGCGGTACGTTTAAAGTACTAGTGACTTTTTCTAATAAGTTTGCCTCTTTATCTGATTTATTAACCAAATTTGCCATCATAGAAAATGGTGCAGCTACTGGTTGCGCCCAATCATAAGTAAAAGATTTGTTTCCTATTTTTACTGAATACTGAGTAGTTCCTAACGTATTTTTCATAAAATTTGCTACATCTTTGTCATCATCACTTTCACCTGATGTTATACCAACTTTTGCCAATGCATAACCTAAAACATATAGCATTGTGCCGGCTGTTGCTTTTCCTAAATCTTGTACAAATCTGTGTTGTTGTTGTACAGTAAAATCTCCCCTACTTATTGCTTTTCTTAAATTATTTCCTTCAAAAAGTGTGTTAACCAAACCCACTGGTGAATAATCTACGATTGCTTTTGTAAGGTTGGCTGGAGTTTTTGCAAAAGGTATCAAAACATCTCCTAATCCATATCCTTTAACATTTACTTTGTTAAGAGCATTTCTTGTAGATAAAACAAACTTTGTATAATTATTATCATCTTGCCAAGTTCTACTTAAAGCCTCATTTGTTGCTATATCTATCATGTCTTTTGTTACTATATCTGTATTATTTAATACTAATTGATTATTTATAGAATTGGTAAAAGTAGCTTCATAAAAAGGTCTATCTCCAACATCTAAAGCAAAGTTTAATATATTATCAATTTTATTTAAAGCCTTTCCTAATCCTTTATTCTTAAAAGATTTTCCTTGACCTATCTCAAATTTATTTCCTTCCATATCTCTAGTGTTTAATCCTTTTTTAAAATCGTTATACGATTCGTATATACCTTTTCCAAATCCTTTGACATTACTTACTGGATTAGACAAACCTGTTGTTCTTACACCAGTTTTCTTTGATATTGCCTTATCAGCAATTGTAGAAAAAACATCACCTACGGCATTAATTGGAGCTACTACTGCATTTCCCAATATGTTTCTGACTTGGGTTTTAGGATTAAATAACATTGATATTCTCATCCACGACTTTATCCCTGCTCCTCTTTCGGGTGGCAATTTATCAGTCATAATCTTTTGAATTTCAGCAAGTTTTGTTTTCTTTTCATAACTATTATTTGGCAATTCTTGTGCCTCTTTTACTTTATCAATTATAGCCTGAGTTTCTTCTGGTTTTAAGTCAAAATCTTGCCTATGTTCATCTATCCACTCTTGAGTTTTATTTTTAGAAAATCTTTCGAAGGCTTCTTGTAATTCAGATTGAGCGTATTGAAACATCCCCTCAGGTGTTAATCTAGCTTGTATACTATATGCTTGCAATGCTTGACCTGACTTAGTTGCCATATCTCTCATTTTTTTTGCTACGCTTACGGCAGATTCATAATCCCCTGAATCTTGATACTGTTTTAATAATATCCATCCTTCCGCCACTTCTGCTGCTGAAACATTAGTATTTTTATCAGATAAATCTTTACTAAACCATCTTAAAGTTTCTTTACTTCCGTCTTTTTGCAATCTTTCATTTGCCTCTCTTAATGATTGTGCATTAGTAACACCTTCATAATATTTTATATCATCTTGATTTTTTATGATTTTTCTTAAATCATCGTTTAGCATACCAGTTTTATTCATTAAATTATCATAAAAATCACTTTTTTTACCTTTATCTGTTTTATATTTAATATCAGGTAATTTAGGAGTAGTTGTAACGTCATTTTCTGTTAAGTTTGATATTTGTAACGGATTTAATGTGTTTTTATTTATATATTCTTTTGCAATTGCTATATTATTTTGACTTTTTTTCAATTTTTGTCTATTTTCTATCCATTCTTTTGTTGGTAGTTTTATATCTTGTAAGTTAGTTCTAATTCCTTCTGATTTAAAGTTCTTTTCTAAATATTTTTGCCATGATTGATTACTTTGAGAATATTTTTTATTATCTATTTCTGCATATTGACCTTGTGTTGGATCTATCCATGCAACATCATTTATATTTACCTCTTTAGAATATACTTTACCATTTCCAGAGTAACTTTCTGCTTCCATTCTTGAAGGACTAACAAAAACTCCCTGTTTAATTGGATAGGAAGAATATACTGTTATTTTGCCTGCTTTTATTGCGTTTTCAATATCTTGCCTACTCAAATCTGGATTATACTCGTCATAAGCTGCCCATTCTTCATCTTGTATTGTTTCTTCCAAAGTTTTTATATCTTCTATAGTTCTTATTCCAGTATGATAATCGTCTTGCATTGGATTATTCTTATTTATAACTTCTAATTGCTTTTCTTTCAAATTAAAAGAACCTGAATTATTTTCAGATTCTTGAATAGAATATTTAGTAATAGTATTGACATTATCGTTTGATGGTGCTATACTATTATTAATAAAAGGATGTTGATTCAATAGAGATTTTTCACTCTTAGTTTCAACATTCTTTATTTTTTTGGTAAGTTCATCATTATATTCAAAATATTTTTTTGCATAAGCAACTTTTGTACCATCTTCTAAAATAGCTATAGAAAAATCTATATTGTATGCACTATTACCATCATAAAATTTCACTGTTCTTGTATCAAAATTATTTATTCCTTGCTTTTCATGTCTTTTCTTATAATCTGGAACGTTTTGCTCTTTCATTTTAGAATTTTTCAATAATTCCTTTATATTTTCATTCACATTTGTATTTAATAATTTCAAATTTTCGATATTATTATATTTACTTGGATACCTTTTATAAAGTTCATTATACATATCCTTACCAGGTAATCTTTTGATAATCTTTGCTTTATCTCCATCACCAAAATCTATTATGGAGCCAACTAAAGATTCATACATTTCTCTTTCTGACATTTTTGTCCCATCTGATTTTAAAAACTGATTTTTTTCCGCCTCTATATACATTGTTCCATCTGATAATACTTTTTGACTATAATATGTATTATTATCCAAATTATTATTTTGTGTTCTATAAGCTGTTTCCCATTTATTTTTTAAATCTTTTACAAATAAATCATATCTACTATTACCTGTGAATTTATTTGCTAATTCTATTATTTTATTATATATTCTTTTAAATATATTAGGTTTTTCAACCGATAAATTATTTATAAACTCTTGATTCCCAAATAATTGACCTGATATATCTGCTACTACTTCGGAGGAAATATCATTTGTTTTATATGTTTTCTTTAAATTTTCTACTGCTTGATTAAATTCTTTATTTTTACTTGCATAGTTTACTATTAAATTTCTTATTTCAGGGGTTTCCACTGCATGTGTTACTTCATGCATTAACAAAAACTCTCCCACATTTTGTGCATTTGGATTAATTTTTATTTCTACTTCTCCATTCTTCAAAGTCGTTATTTGTGCATTTACTGAAGTTCCCTTTTTATTTATTGTATCATCTAATCTTATATTGTAGCCTTTATCACTTATTACCTTCTCTATAACACTTCCCAAAGCTCTTGCTTCGTTTGTATCTTTCCAATATTTTGACATATCTTGTCTTAATGCATTTATTTTACTATTATCGCTTTCAATATATTGATAATTTCTTATAGGTAAACTTGTTTGTGTTATATTATTTTTACTGTTATTTTGTGGTACAATATTATTAATGGAATCATCAGTTGTATTTCTAGGCAGTTGTGACATTTCAATATTATCAATATCTTTTGTTATTATTCCAGTATTATTTTTTAGCTCTTGAGCATTTTGTTTATAAGCTTTTTTCGTATATCCTCCACCTATAGTATTTAACACTGCAGTTGATAATAATGTTGATAATGCTGTATCACTCCAATCCTTTATCGAATACTTAATATTAGGGTCCGTTGTTCCTTTATCCAACATAGTATTTAATATATCCGATACTGTCTCTTCTCCAATTTCACCAGCAAAATCATATCCCTTTTTTGCGATAAAATTAAGTACTTGATTTTTGACTTTATTATCTATTCCCCTTTTAGCAATATCATCTAAGGCGCCCTTACCGAAGAAATTAATTCCTCCGGTTAAAAGTTCTGTTCCTGCTTCAATTGCCCCTTTTGTATTACCTATGTCTATAGCTTTCTGTAACTCTTGTCCTTTTTCTCTTGCTTCTTCTGTGCTTTGACCTTTCACTGAATACCCCATAGTTGCTAAACCTATATTAGGATTTTTAGTAACAGCTGAAGCAACAATAGATGGCACCATATTACCCAAACTATTAGAAACATTAAATAAAAAATTTTCAACATTTCCGAATTTATTGTTATCTTTTTGAACTTTTTCATCATACTTTTTAAATGGTTCATCAACCTTATTTTGAACATTTTGTACTTTATCAGATAACTTTTCTGAATTATTTTGACTTAATTTTCCAAGTAATTCAATACTTGCATCCAAACCTTTTTTCCCAGTAGTCGAAGCATCTACTACATCTGTTACACCATTTGTTACTATATTTGCTACTTTTTCATAGTCACTTTTATTTTTGTCTTTTAATATATTTGTTGCATTTTTATTACTTGAAATTATATTATCGATAAATGAAACATTAGGATTTAAAGTGTAAGCAGTTGATTTTAAAATGTGTTGCCACAAATTTTTATTTGAATTTTCTCCTTTTTTTAAATTATTTTCTGTTTCTTGAAAAGGAACGTCCATTATTCCTCTAATTCCATTTCCAACACCTGATATAAAATTTTTTCCTAAGTTTTTTGTTCTTCTTTTTATCTGTATAAAGTTATCTTTTAATTGTTCTTTATATGTAGGAGCACCTGTTATAAATGTATTAAAAGCTGGTTGGTTTTCTACATAATCTTGATGTATTTGTGCTGATTTTTCAGTATGTTTTACTGTATCTCCTTCTATATTCATACCTGCTTGTTCTTCTTTTTGAGCTTGTGACCCTTCATAATATGGATTATTTTGTTTCATTTTTTTATATATTTCTTCTAGTGTCATATTTACACCTCTTTATAATTACCAAAGTCCCATTTTTTTATTAAATTCAACCGCATCTGATATACCTATACCAGTAAGTGGATTAACATTATTTTTAGAATTTTGCACTATCTTTTCTGCCACAGTTTTATTTGACCTTTTTACTGTATCATTATTAGTTCCGCTAGCACTATTTGAAAAACTATTGCCACTATTGCTGAAAGTATAATTTCCACTAGAACTGCTCTTTTTTGCAGCAGTTGCTGCCCTATTAAGTGCATCTTGTTGCTTTTGATATTCAAACTGTTCCCTTGCAAATGCATTAGCTATTTCATCTTGTTGTTTATTATAGTTAAATTCATCTAACCATTGATTATAACTTACTTTATTTTGAGCTAATGTTGTATCTAAATTTAATTGATTCCATAAATTTGTCATTTTTGTTTGTAACTCATTTAATGCTATTTCAGCAAGTTCTTTATTTCCACTTAATCTTGCCTGTGTAATTTGATTATTAAAATCTTGTTGTATTCTATCTGCACTAGATTTTGCTGTAGCATATCTATTTTGATATGTATTGTATGCATTTAATCTAGAAGTTTCACTATATCCACTTCCACCAAGTCCATCACTTGCAATTTGTTCAGCTTGTACACCATATGGATTAACAACTTTCATATAATCCGTATATGCACCTTTTGCCTCTTTATTAAAGTCCTGTTGTGCATAATCTTTTTGCTGATTTATTTCATTTATTGTTTGATTTGTGTTTGCTTGTGACTGTTCCTTTTGAATTTGACTTTGCTGTGAAAGCATATCATTTTGTTGTTGTAAATTATTTGCGTATTTGTTTTCTAAATCTGCATATGGATTTTCCATTAAATTCCCCTCCTATATCCTGATGTGGTTCCAACAATAAAAATCCCGGATTTATTTCCATTTTCTGTTCCTACCCATATAATTCCTTTTTTGTTTACTCCATTATCATTTATTATCACTGTTTTTATTCCACCACTTAATTTTATTGTTATATCTTTTCCATTCCATGATTTATTGCCATTTTGAGTAGACCTTATATAAATTCGTGCTAATTTACTTTCATTGTCACCTAAAAATTTATAGAATTTTTTTATATCCTCAGTTGAAAATTTCATTATTGTATTATTTGAATACTTTTTATAATCAATTATTGGGGTCTTACCATCTGTTTGAAATATTCCTATTTCAACAGATGCATTCGATGGATTAGAATACTGTATTAAATAATCTTTTCCAATTTTTAAAGTGCTAATAAAGTTTGTAAATTGTGCCATATCCAATGTATTTGTATATAAATATCCACTTTCAGTCCACAATCCATTATCAGCCCTTCTTATCCTAGTTCTAATGTTATATGAAGTATTCGGTAAAAGATTGGAGATAGTATATGTTGGATAACCTGATGCATCGGTCCATCCACCACCATTTATGGAATATTGTAAATAATCACAATTTGCATCTGCTCCCCAGTGAACTCTTATCGTATTCATTGTTCTTGATTCAACATAATGATTAGTAAAATTAGCATATCTATTCAAATGGTCACAATAATAAGTCCAACTTCCACTTGCTGTACCTAATCCAACACCTGTAGCATGGGAGCAAGAAACTCCTATACTTGCATCTCCATTATCATTGTGCCACACTTTTGTATCCCATGTACCTAATAACAATAATTGTGTACCTGCACTAACTCTAGCATCGAAGTTTACAGTTCTATTTGTATCATTCCCGTTTATTCCAACATAAACATTAGTACCGTAATTATTGTAATATCCCCAGTTAGCATTTACTCTCATCCACACATCCGCTCTTTCAACAGTATAATTACCAGATGCGCTATTTTCTACTGTATATACATGTAATCTTAATGTTGCACTTGAATTTGCATAACCAGCATCATACCAAGCTTCAGCCATTTTATACTCACCTACTCCTCATCAAATATCTGTATAAAAATTTCACCATCAGATAACGTAGGAACTGTTGTTCCATATCTGATGGCGTTTTGTTTTTTTGTATTTAATTCTTTTCCCATTTCAGCAGTTAAAGCACTTTTTGTTCCACCTGACGTAAGATTATTTATTAATGGAATTTCTCCATTTTCTATAGATGGAATTAAAATTGTATTAATATAATCTTTTATTGTATTACCTGCCTCATCAAATTTTGCTTTTAAAGCTGAAACTTCTTGAGTTGGTTTATCTGGCAAATTTGATATTATATTTAAATTTGAATTTAACTTATTTATAGCCATTTTTTATCCTTCCTTATCTTTTAATATAACTTCCTTGGTAAGCTTCTATCATCGCATCATATAACCCAAACGGCTTATCCAATTCATCACTATAGAATTTAAGTACTAACTCTGTAAATTTTTTCTGTTTTATTTTATACACTACATAAGAATTATTCTTTGTAGTAAATGCAAAATTAGAAAAATCAATATTAGAAAAATCAAATCCTGTCGCACTATATGTTGTTACTAACATTTCATCCTTCTTATCTGTTCCAACAGAAACTTTTATTTGGCCATTTGGAATTGTTTTTATTTTTGCAACTCCGCCTCGCTTATTAGTAGTTTTTAAATGATTTTCATTTCCAAATACGTCATTTGGCATTGTCCAACATGAATATATAGTGTTCCCATTATCATTTGTACCATCAAATTTGAACACGTTTCCTTTTTCTGTACCAGCATACAAATTCCCTTTATATTCCTTTAATATTGTTATTTTTCCGATATCTTGTCCAATTTTCCAATAGTACCATTCATATTCATATCCATTTATCCCTTGAAACTTTTGCCTTGAATCTGCAAGATAAATATTTCCATCTACCAAACATAATAAATAACCAGCCCATTCACATAATTCTAATTCGTCAAAATTGTTTTCATTTACAAATTTTGCATCTATTAATGAACTTCTATGGCTTAATATTTGTTCTTCATTAATATTTGTTCCTATTCCTTCAATTCCTTGCTTGCTTACAAAAACAATATCATCATTAAAATTGATACATTTGGCTACACATCCTGTAGATATATTACCTTGTTTACTTGGATATATTTTTCCAGATTCACTATCAATCGAAGGAACATGATAAAATATAGTGTCATTTTGCTGGCTTGATTCTTTAAAAACCCACAAAATATTATTACCTACCGTCATACTTTTTATCATACTATCAGAAGTACCATCTTGATAATATGATAAATCACTAATATACGCCGGATTTCTCAATTCGCAATGAAATATAGCATTTCTAAATTTGGGATTACCAGTAAAAAATATTCTATTATCAAATGCAAGGTTTAAAGTACATTCTGAAATTCTTGTAATATAATCAGTTCCACTTTTAGAAAATTCAATTACTACATTAGCTTGACCAGCTGTGTCAGGTGCTGTAGGTGCATTGTTAAAAGTTACTTTCCCCAATGCTTTATTTACTGTAAAATCTGTTGTCTCTATATCATTTATCCAAACTTTTACTTCACCATCAGAATCAAGTAAAATAGTATCTAAATAATATTCTTTGCTATCACCATCTGCAACAAAAGTATTTTTTCTCTTACCTGTTAAAACATTAACATCTTGGTATAGTTCTCCTCCTCCAATCGGATTTCTTGCAATTGTAGTAGTGGGAACAAATGCAAGTTCTGATACATCATTTACATTTTCTCCATCATATACCAAATAATTTTTTCCATCGTTTATATATAGCTTATCCTCAAATACTGTCATTGAACTTTTTTTATTATTCATTTTTTCATACAGAACTTTATATCCTAAACTTGGAAATCCATACCATTCATATAATTTTTGACCAGCATGTACAATAGCTCTCTCACTTTCAACTCCATATATATACATACCATTAAAATTATCTTTAAAATTTTCTAAAAATATTAACCCCGGCCTTGTTTCAACACATTCTCCTTGTGTACTAGAATAATTTTTCCACATATTTGTACAATTTGGACTACGATTTAATTGAACTTTACTAGGGTCATTAGTAAAATCTACACCAGCCAAATTGCTATATAATCTTTTTATAGGCGTTATCATGTATTACCTCCTAAAAATCATACTCACTTTCGACAACTGCAATAGACATTGATTTTCTAGTGTCCAATCTATTTAAAGCATCTTCAAATGCTTGCCTAAAAGCAGAATAGTCAGCGCTGGGGTCACTTTTTAATAAATTATCTGCAACTTTATATGAGAGAATATTTTGAACATCTTGGTCAATTTCAAGTGAAAAATCATTTTCAGTTTCTTCTGTTATTATCGAAGGATAAGCATAATATTCTATTTTATATTTAGCTTCAGATTTATCATTTATATATATTTTTTTTGCTCCTTCTATAATATAATAATCACCTGGAACAATTTTGTTAGTTTCCTCGTCAAACGCTATAACATTTTTTAATTGATACATATTAGAAGGCAAACTGTATTCTCTATAATAATCTGTATCACTATACGTTTTACTTATTTCTTTGACTTTGCTTATTTTTTTATTTGTGATAATTCTTGATATGGTTGGTTATATAATATTTTTATTTTATTCTGTATGTCTTCATCTTCTGTATACAAATTAGTACTTGAAGGTGCGTATTCATCTATAAGACTTAGTACAATTTTTATATTTTCTTCTAAAGTCATTAATTATCCCTCCAATAAATTTAAATCCCTTATTGCATCTTCTACTGTACAGACTTTCATTTTTGGATATATATAGCCATCACCCTCATTATATACAAGTATTGTTCCTTCTTTATAAGTAGATTCTAAATGTGATTTTTCCTTGTTCTTTACGCCAAATATCTCAATTTCAGAGTAAATATCTGTTATTATTGTTAAACCTCTTACACTCTGTTTAACATGTATCTTTTGATTAATTTCTTTATCTTCTATAGTTTCATCAATTAAATCTTTTTCAATTAGTACTCCATTTTCATCTTTTTCTTTAACAACATACCCATCAAAAAATTGTAAATTTGGTTTAAATACATATTTATTTATTTTATTCATTTTTATTCTCCTTTCACTATTGCTAGAATCGAACTAGCATATCCCTTAATAGTGATACATATAGCCAGCAAAAGCTGGCCACAATTAATATAATACTGCAACTTTGGCAGTTGTTGCTGATGTAATTATTTTTACTTTTTCATTTTTATCAGCATATACTGCACTTTCAAGCCTTATAATAGCATACTTTGAAGCCGCAATTGATAATTTTAAGTCATCTCCAGCGGAAGCATAGTGTCCATCCACAGGTGCTTTCACAGTCACTGTTGCTGCAGAAGCTCCAGAGTTATAAACTACAACTTGAACATCTTCATCTTTAGCTGGAAATATAAATTCACATCCATCTGCAACTGCAGTTGGGGCTTCAAAATCAAATTCTTTTATTTCATTATACCCACATTTAGTAGGTGTTAAACTTTTTACTGCCATTTTTTATTCCTCCTTTTTTTTAGGCCTTATGTGTCCTTAACACACATAATTGCTCTGGTCTTTGTATTTTTGCTCCATACACATGCAAACCTTTTACAATATCTGCAAATCCTTTTTCTTTTCTGTCAGTTTCTACCTTATTTATAGAATTTGCAAAGGCTATTGCTTTTTTAGTTCTAAGCATATTATAGTCATCTGTTCCATCATTGTATAAATTATTAGATATTTTAACTAATGCATTAGAATATTTTCCTACAATACCTTTTCTAATCATTTCAACATTATCAGTATATACTTCTGTTAAACCATTTTTAGCATATCTATAAAAATCTGGTGAACAAGCAAGTTGTAACTCTTCATTTGTTTTTACGTTATTTTTATATAATATAGTCAATCCATCATCAATTATATCTGTTGCGTTTTCTTTTGTTACTGCAACTGAATCTAATTTATGTTTAGCTTTAGCAGCTAAACTACCAACATATGCATCTGCTTTTTCTGCAAGTGCAGTTTTTGCTTCATCCATAGATACATTCATCCAATTTTTCATAGATTGAGCTTTATCTATATCATCGCATTCAAAAGCAAAATAATCAGCTTGGTCAATATCTAAGAATTGAGAATTGTCTTTTAATTGTTCAATCTCGATATCCTTATATGGTACATATTTTTTTACTGTAGGTTTTACTGCACCAACTATTTTTAGTCTAGCCCCCTCTTTTATTTCTCCTTCATACTCGTAATTACAAAAATCTGCTAATATTAAATCTTTCTTTAATTCTCTTTGTATGTATTTTGACCAAAATACAGGTTTAAAATTTTTAGCGGCCATATTTATTCCTCCCTTTTTTTATTTTTTCCATTTCAACATTGAATCTCTTACAATGTCTATTAATTTAGGATTTTTATCATAATCAGCTTCTGTCAAAGAATCAACTTCTTCTGGAGTATAAAAATCCTTTTCTTTTTTTGACTGTACATCTCTTGCACTGCCAGGGCTTGCCGGTTTTACTTTTACTAATTCTTGAGCATCTCTATTAGAGTCCATTTTCTTATAGACATCATAAATTTCAGAAATAGGCGTAGAAACATTAAATTTGCTTGCAAAACTTTTAAAAGATTCATCATCTAGTACTTTTTCATCGATACCTTTTGCAATTAATTCTTTTTTTGCTTTTTCTTGCATAGCATGTTTACCTAATATTTCAAATATTTCTTTTTCTCTAATGCTCCTTTTCTCAACAGGTTTTTCAAAAATTCTATTTGCGACTCTATTTACTTCATCATCACCAAGTTCAATAATTTCTTCTGCATCTGCTCTACCAAGGATTTTCTCTTCTCTTTCGTTATTCACCTTGTTGTCTGGTATATTAATTCCTTCGCTTTTATAAAAGTTAGCAAACTCATTTTTTATATCTGTTAAATTATCTTTACCTGTTCCAGCTTTTAATAGATTAGCTAATTCTTCATATTGCTTAAATTCCTCTCTTTTTTCTCTTTCAGCTTTTCTATATGCCCTCGCTTCTCTTTCTTTAGCTATTTTTTCAGCTAAATCATTTGCTTCTTTTTCAGTAAGCATTTTAGGTTTTTCATTTTCTTCATCTACATTGCTAGCATCTGTATTATCCGAAAACTCTCCTAAATTTTCATCGTCAACAACTTCTTCATTGTCAACATTTTCTATAACTTCTTCAGTTATATCTTGATTTTCTTCATCGTTCATAATTGAACCCTCCCTTGTTTTAAGTCATGCCTGACTGTTTTCTTGATAGCAGTTTTTTGTCTTACACATGCTTTGGACAATAAAAAAGAAGAACTAAACTATTTTAATTCTTCTCCCATACTTAATTTTTTATATTCTTTTTCTATTTCCTCAACTGTTTTTTTTACTGTTTTTTTGCATCTTTGACATTCAAGAAGAAATACATTATTTTTCACACTCTTTACTTTCATATCTACTAAACATTCATCACATTGCATCTTGCATTCCTCCTGTTACTTGGCTAATCATCTGATTTCCAGTTGACTGTATATTATCTATATTATCATTATTAACGTTCTCTTCTAATTGTCTTTGCTGTAGTAACTGTTGTATTTGATTCATCTGACTATTAGCAATTTCAGACTGCATTTGTATCTGTTTTTTTGTTTCTTCTCTTTGTTTTATAATTTTCTGTAACTTGTCCTTTGGCATTGCACTATGTTGAGGCAAAGCATCAACATATTCTTCAAATGTGATTTTGCCTTGTAAAAATAAATTTTCTAATGATTCTTCTTGTGCATAAATATCAAAAGACGTGACTGGAGTTATATCTACTTTGATATTTGCTTTGACTTTTTGTAGTTCTTCTTGTGAAATAGTAACTGGAACTTTTACAGTTTGAATAATCGGCATACCAGTTTTTTCATCTTTAACCTGAATTTCTTCTTCTGTATACAAAATTAATCCATTTATTTCATATGCTTTCCACATATCAAGCCAAATTTTTGCTTCTTCTTCTAAAAATTCTTTATATCTATACTGTTGCTCATTCAAAGGTTGTTGAGTTGCTTGTTGTACTGCAAGTATAGCTTTTCCAGAGGTTTGCGTAGGGTCAACATTTCCACGTGCTTCATCTGTAGTACTACCATTTAGATTTTGAGTATAATTAATCAACTCCTCTTGTACAGCTCTAGAATCGGAAGACATACTAGTAGCATTTAAGTACCCAACTTGTTTTCTAACATCTTCAATTCCAGTTCCGTTTTACTTTTATTATAGCTCCTACTTTATTAAGAGAAGATACATTATTTATTAAATCTTCATTTACAACTAACTTTGGATGCGCACAAAATTGAACAGAAATAATTCTTCTCATAATAGTTTTGTTTATTTCTATTTGGTTAGGAATTAATCTCCTTACTTCACCTATTCCCCTTGCACTTCCTTTTTTTTCTTCCCACAGAAAATGAGCCACTGGATATAAATTCATATCAGTAGATTTATTTTCTTCCAAAGTAACATACTTTGTACATTTAGTATAATAAACTTTTCCATTTTTTTTATAATATTTTAGAAGTACTAAACACATAGGTGTTATTTCTTCATATTTAACTTCCATGCCTGCCTGTTCTTCTACATCATTATCTGGTAATATATATTTTATTTCATCTTCATCTAATTTATATATAGTTCTCGCTTCTTCTCTAAGTTCATTTACATTTTTTCTAAATGATATTATGATATAAGGTTGTAATTGTATATTGCTTTCGTTCTCATTTCCAAAATATATGTTATTTTTATCAACAATTTCAACTTTTATTTCGTTTTCATTAGTATCATAGTAATTATGAAATATAGACTCATCATTTATACATGCGTCTTTTATTATTGTTCTTGATTTTTCATCTATTTTTTCATTTTCAAATATACTATCAGACTTTTCTGCAAGCATTGTACAAATTTTTTCAAATCTTTCATCTTTAGAATTATTTGACAAAGCATTGTAAATTACTTTGTACGTATTTTGTGATAAAACACCGGTTTTATATTTAACAACCGTATTTATTACATTAAAACAAACCTTTTCAATATTACCAAGTTTTGCATTTTTCCATTGGTTTCCGTAATAAAAATCATAATTATCTTCTGTATCATCGTATAAATTCATCATTCTATTATACATGACACCTTTTTCATAATCTTTCCAGACGTCTGTTATATTTATATCATCTAATTCATTAATTACATCACTTTTTGACATTTGTTACAACACATCCTTCTGTTTTGAGCCTCTAGGCTCGTAATTATTAATATTTTCCAATAAAGTATTAAATTTTTCTGTTTCTTTACTTTCCTCTTTATCGCCTTTCTCTTTAAAATGCATTTTTTCAAATCCTGATTTTATATCTTCTTTTTTTATCATCTTGATGGCGTTCTTTATTCCAAGAGTATAAGAATAAATAATTAATAACATTGATACTAAACTAATAATTAACAAATACTCCATAATTTTTTCTCCTTTTTTAAATATAGACTTCTTCTTCCCCTACTTCAAACTCTTTTTCTTCTTCTTTTTCAAAGCTAAAATTAAAGCTTCTATACTTTTCTCTTTCATTTTTTTTAATAATATATTTTTGTTGTGGCCTTATATAATGTGCAATTGCTAATGCCATTATTAAATCATCATGACATCCTAATTGTGCTTCTGCCTTTCCGTTTTCATTTCTTATGAAAGTAAGCATTTCTTCTAATGTTTCTATGTCATTAATACTTTCTATCATATCCCTTGCAACTTGTACTAACTCTGCTATTATAATAGGTCTTGTTTTTCTATTTGTATTAAACCCAAATGCCTTTTCAGTTTTATTTGTATATGTATCCTCCTTCATTCTTATATAAAAATTAGGATACCTCAATCTTTCAAGTTCTTTCTGAGGATATGTACTAAAATTAGTTTCTACTCCTATCAGTGCTTTATTATAATAAATTCCTAAGCAATACATTTGCCTTGCATATATATCTTCATCAAATTGATGTTTTAAAACTGCAACTTGATTACCCGTTATATTATTTAAAACCTGTCCTGTAAAATTATCTGAACCTTCGCCAGATGTATCTCCGCCTATTACGTAAAAATAATTGCGCTTTGGTAATTCATATAATTTTATAAAACCATTTTCGTCATCTTTCCAAACTATATTTTTTATTTTTATCCCATCGTAATCGTAAGTAAAATATCCTACCTTTTGTGGAGCTTTTAATTCATCTATTCTTCTAATTATATTTTCTTTATCAAATATACAAGCTCCTGATGCAACAAAAGCTTCTTCTTCAGAACACGGATATTCTTGTTTTATGAGTTCTTTATCTAAATAAGACATATATTTCTTATAATACCAATATAGTTGTTCAAGTTTTAATTTTTTACAATCTTTTAGCCATTTCAATCTTTCATATATCCAGTCTTTTTTATGTTCTATGTTATATATAAAGTCCCTCTTTACGGAGTCACTTTCAAAATTAGTAAAATATTCTTTTGTTTTCCACCATTCGTAAAAGCAATTTATATGTTGCCCTGACTTCCACATATCTCTGTATTCATTAAAACCATTCGCTGTTGTTTCATATATTTTTATACAATTTTTTGTAAAAGCTTCTCCAAGCCCTGCTTGAGTAACTGCTATTCCATCTCTCCAAAAAGCACATTCAGAACCATGAAAAAAGTTTATTGTTCGCGAACGACCCATGTTTTTTGTAGCTGTATCAACAGCCCAGCTTGAATTAAGCTTTTCAAATAATAGCTGTCTTTTATTGTTAAATTTCTCAGTAGGTTTTATTATATCTGGCAACATATCATATGGAAATTTTGCTTTATTTTGAAATATTGCCTCCGTATTACTGCTTTCATCCGCTACAGTTAAACCTTGAAAGTTTTTATTTAAAAGTATATTAGCAAGTTGATAAGCTGTAACTAATGTAGTAAAACCTTGCTGTCTACCTTTCAGTATTAAAAATGATATCTCTGTTATTTTTCCATTCTCATAATCCTTTTTGGCATTATTTATCTTATTTATAAAATCTTGCTGAACATCGTTAAAAAAAAACGGCATAGTTTTTTGATTTTTATCAACAACTATAAATAGTAATTCAATAAGTTTCTCAGGATTGTATATCACTTCTTTTAATAATTTATCATTTTTTATCAATTCTTCAGCTACAACTTCTCTAAATTGTTTATCTCTTTCTATATTTTTATCTTCTTGCCATCTCTTTTTTCTTCTATTTATTAAATAATCTACAGTATAACTCATAATACATCTTCTAACTTTAACTTCCCACTATGTTCTACCTCTTGTTTATCTTTATATCCTAAGCAATTTTTACCAAAAAATTGTGCAAATTGTGCATTATATAAGTTTGACATACTATTTACAAGCCAAATCTTTTCTTGCAACTGTTTCGCACGCATATATGCTTCGGAAAATTTAATATGTTTGCTTTTCCATTCGTGTAAAGTGTCTATATGTACACCTATTTTATCTGCATATCCTTGAAAAGTTGGAAATTGATTTGCAGTTAATATCGGCGTTTTGCTTTTTAGCTGGCCATTTTGGAAATATTCTTCTTTATACATACAGAATTGTGGCTGTATATTAAAATAATTTATTATATCTTGACAATATTCTTCTTTATACTTTGTAGGGCAACCTGCTTTTGCCATATAATCACTCCTTACATTTTCTGCATTCTCTACAATTTGTTTTATTACACATAAAAATAGATACATATTCAGTACATTTATATACTTTGTATGTATCTTTATCTAATTCACATATATTTTCTTTACAATTGTATCTTATACAATGTTTACATAGATAATTTTTATATTCTTCTTTAGTCATAGTATCACTACCTTTTTATTACTCATTTCTTAAAATAAGCATTAAAAAAGCAGCCCAATCTTGGACTACATTGTATTTTTTTATTGTCTGATTTTGTTGATAACAGCTCCCATATATGTTATAATATCTTTGTCCCTCTTTCATATGGAAAGGTGGTGAATAGCAGTATGGAAGATGTTACAACATTGTTAAACGCTGTAGCTTATGTTTTGTGTAGCTTAGCTATACTTATAAAAGCTATTAAAAAGCGTTACTAGTTTTTATGATCTGTGTCCCAGCACAGGTCATTTTTATTATATGCTATTAATTACAACTATATACAAAAAGAAGATAGATTATCCCAGTCTATCTCCTTTTTTTCACAATATGCGACTTTACAACATTGTTTTTAATACAGCAGACAAACAGTACAAAGCTATTTGTCATGGCTCAATAAGATTACATAAATTGTTTTCTTATTGTACCTACATTATAACATTAATGATATACATTGTCAAGTGTTGTATGTAATCTTGTGAAAATTGTTTGACACCTCATGAAATTTGTATGAATAATAATAGCACTACCATAATAGATAGTGCCAAGAGGTTGATTATAAAAAAACTAAGGTTTCCCTTGTTTGCATTCAAAATAGCAATTCTCTCAAGTCTAGAACTAATCGTCTTTATTTTTTTGACGATTAAGAGAGAATTGAAAAGTAAGTCAGTTACTAGTCTATTCTTACTGTAAATGCCCTTTTTATTTTATGGGCTTGGTGGTAGTAATTAGCGTACTACCAATGCTTTTTTAATCAATTTTTTATTAACAAGAAACTTGAATAAGATTTAGTTAATTTCCTTGCTCTTCATTCTTGTAGCTATTATATATTATAACTCCGTAATCCCCAAATTTCAAGCATTTAGTGGGAACTAACTGGGAATATTTCGGGTCTTTTTTTATATTTTCCTTGCAATTCCTCTAAACTTTTCTTTAACTCTTTATTTATATTTCTTTTTGTTCTATATAATATAGTAGCTACTTGTAAAGAAGTCTTATTATATTTATATTTTAATTCTATTATTCTCTTATGATAATCATCTAAAGTATTTATTAAACTATCTAAATAATCAATATGTGCTTGTATTTTCACTTTTTGTGCTTCAAATTCTTTTATTTTATCTGTATTATTTATTACTTTTCTTTCTATATTAGAGTTCATAAATCCGCTTAGGCCTTATATCTCCATTTACTTCAAAATTGCTTCCAGAAATTGTAACTTCTTCCAATTTTAGTTTTGCTATATCTCTGTCTATTCTTTTTATATCAGACTTATAATCATTATAATTCTCTAATTCTTCTTTAATTTCCATATACCTACCTCCATTTTTTATTTATTTATTTCAAATCTAGTATCTAAATTGTTTGGTATATTATAAGTATCTATTACACTTCTAAAAGCGTTATTTTCTTCTTTTAATTCTTTTATTTCTTTTAATAAGCTTGTCTTCTCTTCTTGTAAACTTTTATATTCATTTACTACATAATCTAATTGTTTTTTATCTGCTATAGCATTTATTATAAATAGTATTATAAATATAATTAGTATTGATATTGTGTAGATGTATTTTTTCATCATTATTCACCTCTTAAAATCCTGTTTTTACTGCAAAATATAATAAAGTAATTCCTATAATTTTTGCAATTAATGTAGACCAAAAATTATCTTTTACTATTCTTTCTTTACCGTGCCTTGCTAAATCAATTCCAAGTCCCATAAAATGTAGCATCATTAAAATTATAAAATATATATTCATATTACTTGTCCTCCTTTTTTCTATTATATAAAAAAGCTTTTATATCTCTTTCAAATTCTCTACTTTGTATATATTCATGACAATCAATTATACAATGTGTATCTACAACAGTATGATTATTTATTTCTAAAAAATAACGTCCATACAGGTATCTGACATTGATTTTAGCTTTATATTTTTTACTTAATTCATTTATTTTTTGTTTATCTAAAATTTCATACAGTTTTTCTTTTAAATCTTTTATTTCTATTTTTGAATCTTTAATTTCATTTTCTAATTTTTTTATTCTTTTAAACATATTACTTGTCCCTCCTATCTAATAACATATTTTCTAATAGTTGAACTACTTCTATATCATTCCATTCACAACCAACACATCCAAACGTAGAATTATTTATTATTTTTCCTTTTAATGTCATAACTACACCTCAAACTATATTATTTTGACTAAATTTTCCCAGTCTTTTCTAAAGATTAATTCAATTTGTTTTTCGGTCATTTGCTCTGTTTCATTAAAGAAATTCCAAATAGTGTCTACTATTTCATCATCTTCATCATAATCATAAAAATCATCACATACATATACTTCTGTTTCTTTAAACTCATATTCGTCATTTAAATCTTTTGCTATATCTATAATATTCTTTATTACAAAACCAATGTCTGATATATTACCTACATATTTACCATTTACAAATATTCTTTCTGCATGATTATCATCGTTAAATCTTATTAAATTAAATTTATCCATATCTATTCCTCCAATATTTTCAAATAACTTTCTATAAGATAAATAACATAATCATCAAATTGTTCCGTTTTGTCAGCATTCATTTTATTTATTACTTTATTTATTTTATTATTTAACTCTTTTATTTTTTCATTTATTCTTTTATTTTTAGATTTTAATTCTTCATTCTCTTTTAATACTCTTTTATAATCTGATAAAATATGTTCTAACATTCTTGCTAATTCTACAATTTCTTTATTGTAATATCCGTGCCAACCATTTTCTTCTTTATACTCTTTATCAGTTTTTATAGAATTTATAAAACGTTGTGCATTTATTATATCTTCTTCTATATTATCTTCTTTAATTGCCATCCAAATCATCTCCAATTCCGTATTCTCTTAATATTAAGTAACATTCTTGAGCAATTTCATTTATACTTGCTTCTTTTCTATTTTTTAATAAAGCAGCATTATGTAATTTATTTATTATAAAACTTAAAGCTATATAATAATTTTCTATGTTTTTATATCTTTCTTTATCTATGGATGTACTTCCATAAGGTTCTATTTCTCCTAATAATTTATATAATATTTCTTCAATGCTTAATCTATTTTCTTTCACTTAAAGCACCTCCTAACTAGCACTATTTAAAATTATATTATTTTTTATTGCAATTATTTTTTCCATTAAAATGTCTATAGTTTCAATTTTATAAAAAGTTAACTCTATTAATGGTTCAAAATCTTTATCATTTAATGGTACTTTATCTCCAATTTTTAAAGTATCGATTGTTGCTTTATCTAAATATAAAGAATTTCCTATTTGTGTCATTAATATCGAACCTTTTCCGTTTTTGCTAAAGTCTATTTTTAATCTTTCTTCCATTATGTATCACTCCTCTCAAAATACTTTTTAAAATCTTCTTTATAAATTACTTCTGCAAGTACTTCTTTCTCTCCACAAATAATCATTTGTAATATTTCAACTTCTTTTACTTTTTCTAACCCATCATTGCCTCTACCAACCAAATCATATTTACTTATAGAATAGCCGTATCCTGGTCTATAATAGCAACCTTCTTTTCTCAATATTTTATCAGCCATATTGCTATTTAGAGAGAAATTTATGAACCAACTCTCTTTATATGTTTTGTATATTCCACCACTACAAGCATTTATTTTCAAATTTGTATTTCCTGCATTATAAGTATTAAACATATCTTATTTACTCCTTACTTGTTATCATATCCTTTTTATTAATTTTCTTATAACTTGTTATAGCTATACTTGTACCATCTTTCATTTCTCCCCAAGCACCACTATATCCAATTCTAACATCTTTACAATAAACTATATTGCTATCATAATCTGAACATTCATATATATAATTATCACCATTATCCAGAATAATAGCCACTACAATTATTAATATAAAAAACAAAACCATTAGAATTGTCCCAATTTTATCTTCTTTCATATCTTATTTACTCCTCTCAACCAAATATTCACATGTTACCATTCCATTTAATATTAATTCGCACATAAAATCTTGTGCTGTTCTCCTATCACTGTATCTGCAATTAGCATTTTTGTGTATTCGTGGGTCTGTATCTTCCCATTTATCAATATCTATCATTACAGGACTTAAAAATATGTATTGCATTCCTCTTGAAAAGCATAGATAATAACAACTATCATAAGGTTTTTTACATTTTTTAAATCCAATTTTTTCAAATTCTTTCATATCTACTATTGGTACTAGCATATCTTATTCACTCCTTTACCACTAAATCTGCTTTGATTAAATCGTATATTACATCTAATTTTACAGTTTCTTTTTTTTCAACACTTGAAAATCTAATTATTCTATCTGATATTACAACGTAAATACACATATCAATTCCTGCTATTTGAGAATATATGTCATCATATTCCAGATTTTTTTGATAAACTCCTCCTGTTTTATAAAATCCGATATTTTTCAAGTTCTTTTAAATCTACATCATCTCTTATTTTTAACATATCTATTCTCCTCCTAATAATTAACTCTAATTATGTAACCGTTAAATTCAGGTAGATAATCTATACTCAGTTTTAAATCTTGCATTTTATCAATTTCATATCTTTCTATTTGCATTCCACCTCTTAAATTTCCCATATGATTAGTTATTGCAAACTTTACTATATTTTCTAATTGCCTAGTATAAACACTAGATTCGGTTTGTTTATCTAATTTTTGTCTTAATCTTCTATTTGATAATCTTTCTGTTTCTAAATCATCTCTTAATTTTATAAGTTCTTTATTTAATCTTTTCACTTTTCCTTTAACACTCATCTTCTCCTCCTAATAACTCTGGATTATCATATATATTTCCAATTACTTCAAATCTTTTGTTTATTTCATAGCAAGCAATACAATGTCCATTTTGTGGATGCGTAAGTATACTATCCCAATATGCTACAAATTTGCCATCTATAAATTTAATTATTGCTTTTGCTTTTCCAAATTTTGTTTGACAATATACTATATCTCCCTCGTATATTTCTTTTCCGTTTTTATCGTGTAGTCCTGTGTATTGCATTAATAAAAGACTTGGTTGATACGGTATACTCATTCCTATAAAGCCTCTATCGTTCGGTTCAAAATTCCAAGTACCTTCTTCAAGTGTTATCTGACCGATTTTAAACATTTTCTTTAAATCTTTATGCCATGCTCTAAACTTTATCTCTCTATTCATCTTTTCCTCCTATCTTTTCAAATTTATCCTTAGCTCTATTTGTTAAAGTATAAACCTTGCAAAATAGATAAGGAGTAGATTCAGTATATAATCCATTATCATATTCCTCAAAAGCAGTTGGAACCTTCTCTATTTTTAAATATCCTTCTTCTACTAATTGTTTATAGGCTTTTCTTATCTGATATATAGATGTTTTCATTCTATAAGCTAAAAACTGAGCTGAAATTCCGTCTACCCAACACCCTGCTTTCCAAAATTTAGTCTGTAAATCATAAAACATTTTAAGGACTTCTTCTTTAGATACTTTTTTATATTTTTTCATCTTCTCCTCCTACATTAATTGTCAAATCACTAATTATCATATCACTTATATTAAAGCCATGATTTGTAAAAAGTCTAATATATTCGTTTGAATTTTCACAATCTATATTCATTCCATATGCCTTTTTGTTTTCTAAATGAATTACATCACCTTCCCAATGGCACCAACCTATTTTTTCACCTTTTGCATTCTCAAAAACAAAATCATATGATTTGTATCCATTTTTACCCCAAAATCCGATTATAAGGTTTATATGGAATTATATATATACCATTTATTTGACATGTTGGTTTTGTTTTTAGTTCTTGTAATTCTTTTCTATATTTTCTATTCATCTTTTCCTCCTACTTTTTTATAACAATCTTTTATATTACTTTCGCAAGTTTTATATAATAATTTTTTATTTTTATATATCCCATATAAATTATATTTTTCATATTCTTTTATTAATTTTTTCTCAATCATATTCTACCTCTAAACTATTTCCAAATTCTGCAATACAAATGCTATCTGCTTCATCGTCATTTACATTAATGTTATAAACATTTTTAACATGTTGTATTGCATTTTCTTTTAACTCTTTCCTGCATTTACCTTTTATTCCACACACTTTACGCCATTCACTAGGTCTTACTGTTACAACCAAAATTTCTCTTTTCCTAAATTCTACAAGCAAATCGTATAACAATCCAGACAGCGCTTTAGTTGTTGCTGCACTTCTTGTCATCGCTAAATCTTCTATAACTATAAATTCTACCTCTTTAGCTTTTATAATTTGCTTTATATGTTCTTCTATGTAGATGATTTTATCAATTAAATCGGCTTTTTTGGGCGTTTTTATAGTTCCATAGCTAATCAATTTATCATTATCCAGAACTGCATATCCTGTGCTTGTAGTACTTGTATCTAAACCCAATATTTTCATTTGTTCCCCCTCATAAATAATTTCTTCCAAATATTTGTATAAATTCTTCTATTGTTTTATTGTAATATTCCATAAATGCTTTTTGACCTATTTTTTGCCACTCTCCGCATAACTCTTTATCAAAATGTATTCCTTTGCAAGCAAATTGATTATGATGTAACTCCACACATAAAGGTATCACTAATCCATAATTTTTACTTAATTGTCTATTAGCAGTACCAAAAAATATTTCGTGCTTATTTACATTAGGTCTTCCGCATATAATACAATGTTCCAAATCATCTGTTAATATAGAATATCTTCTATTATCTGATACTTTTCTCATTTAAGATAGTTCCTCCAAAATCATTCCTCTTTCTATTAATTTATTGATAATTGGAACACCACTACAAGCTATGCCGTTTATTTTAGGATAATATGCTCTTAATGAACAATTATCTCCTCCTCTAGAATGTGTTAACGGCAAAGAAATTTCTATTATATCTCCAGCTTTTAAATCTTTAAAAATATTTGCATTCGTTTTAGGCATTGCAATAACTTTATATTTATTTTTTAAAACTAAGCTATTCATTTCCATTCCTCCTTATATCTTGCTATTTGCTCTGGTGTATCCGTTGGTATACCTTGCAACTTACAATCTTCTACTATACTATCTATAAGTCTACACATTTGTTTACTATCATAAGTAGAACTTCCATAATATGCTTTTACGTTTGTATATCCATCTATTTTGCTATTTCCTATTACTTCACATGGCCATCCAATTCCATTTTTTTGCCATGCTTCAATAAATTTTTCTACTGCTGCATTTTTTATTGGTAATACTTCGTATACTCCTATGTCTTTTATTTCCATCTTGTATATTTCTTCAGCCTTTATATTCATTTTTTCTGCTAATTTACCAAGTAACACCCAACAATATGCATTTGCATCTAGCGACCTTTTATTTCTATGTTTCTTAGCTTCTATATCTAATAATTCAACGTTTTCTATTTCTTCTAAACTACTTATTTGATTATTTATTAAAAATGTCAATTTTGGTTTTCTTGTTTCAAAATCTATACTTATATCTGCTAGTTTTCCTTGTAGTTTCATATTACACCTCATTGTTCTGGATATTTACCTTGTTTTAAACACTGAGTTAAATATTCTAATTTGGGTAAATATTCATTTTCTATAAAATCTTCATCATATTTCACTTCTATTAATTGAAGTCTTTCTTTGTTTATTTCATTAAAATAATTATTATAATCATTTTCTTTTAATCCGTATGCAACTATATATAGCCTGTGTATTCCACTTGCATACATTTCAACTTGTGCTTGTCTCCAGTATTGTTTTGATACTTTAAAATCTTTTTCAATATTGTGTGTTTTTACTTCATAGATACAAGTATCTGTATTTCCATCTAAATTAGCCCTTAATCTATCAATTATTATTTGTTTATCTTTTTCTAATCCATCTATTTCTAAGCTGTCTAATATTTTATGTTCGTAATTGTTACCAGCCTTAGTTGCCTCATTAGAAAAACTATTTTTATTAAGGCCAAGTTTTTCAAGCCACCACTTTTCAAATGTTTTTGTATTCCAATTTCCTACTACCATACTTGTATCTGAACAACCTATGTAGTAACTTCTATCTTGACTTTGTATCAATGTTTGATAAATCCTTTTCAAAATTGTTTAAAGTATCAAAATAACTAAATAAAGCCTTAACTTCATCTTCAGTTTTATGAAGTCTTTCTGCGATTTCTTTTACTGATAATCCATCTTTTAATTTTTTTGTGTAGATTTGTTGACACCTTTCTTTAATTTTGAAAATATCGTGTTTTGATAAATCATCTTCCCAACTATCTTTTTCAGTTTTTAATTCATCTTTTAGCCATAAATCAAATCCTAAGCCCGTTCTTAATGCCACGCCTTTAACAAATAATCTAGTTTGACAATTCCATAATCTTTGTTGTGTCATACTATTATCTTTGACTGGATTACTGCCGTTCGTTACTGGTCCTCTTTGAGTAAATTCTAAATCATCTATAACTATTTTTACTTCAGTTTCATATACTCTATTTGTCATACCATTTTTATCCGAAAAAACTTGCTCTGTCATATATAAACTACTTCCAGTTAATTGATTCACTACAGGTTCAAAATACACTTTTTCAGCTCCATTTTCATGTAATAAATCAACTACTTTAGCCCAATTTAAATAATCTGCCCCATCTCTTTTATCTATCCATTTACTTACATCTATATTTCTCATTGCTTTATAACTTTTTAACATCTATAACACACTCCTCATATATTCATTATTTTGATATTCTAGTTCCTCATCACATTCTCTATTAAAAGCTTGCATATATTTTTCAACTGTTTCTTCTAACTTGCTTTTTGCTTGTTTTAGTGTTTCTAATATTTCTTTATATTCATCAACATCATTTAGTTCATCAATTGCTAATTGTATGTTGTCGTATGCATTTGCATATATTTCAACTAGTTCTCCATTAGTCCATTTCATTTGTTTTCCCCCTCTTTTTTTATGCTTGTTTGTAGTTCATATTTTTCACATATTACAATTAAATATTTTTTTAATCTTTTTATATATTCTTTCATATTCATATTTTAATCAAACCTCTTTCCAAACATTGCTTCTTCAATTTGCTCACGTGTGTATAGTATATTATTATATATATTATTTGTTTCATTGTTGTTTGTGTTCACTCGTTGTTCACTCGTTGTGCATTCGTTGTTCACTTGTTGTGCATTTTGTTGTTCAATTTCTTGATATTGATACCAATTTATTATTGTTATAAGCCTGTTTTGAGAACTTGTTTGTTGTTCAATTTGTTGTTCGTTTTCAAGCGTTTTTAAAATTCTTTGCACCTTGCTTTCATCAATCTTAAATTTTTTTGCTATACTTTTTCTACCAGTAATTAATTGCCCAGGTAGTAATACAATTTTTTTACCTTTAAACAACGCACTCGTTTTTTTGTGTGTGGCTGATAATAATAAATAACACCATACAGCAAAATAATCGCTATCTTTACAAATTATAGGATTTTCTAATATTTTTCTATATAAACAAACCCATCCTTCCATATCAGCCCTCTTTTCTAATTTGCATTTTTCTATATTTTGTGTTATACTTATATATATAGAATTAACCTAAGTTGTTTTATATGTTAGAAGCTGTTTTACTTTCCACGGTAGTAGCTTCTAATTTTTGCTTTAAGTTATATACTTCATCTTTATATCTAAATAATTCTTCTGCTAAACATTTTTCGTATCTTTCTGACGCTTTAATATGTTCTTGTAGTTTTAAATTTTCTTCTATTAACATTTTCTTTTCTTGGTGTAATTTAGCTTTACTCTTTAAATAATCAAACATTACTTTTCACCTCTTCCTTTACTAATCTATATACTGTAATTTCTCTATTTGTAATGTAATCGTAAGTTTTACCTATTTCTTCTATTTTTCCTTTATCTTTTAATTCTGTACACCTTGGTGCTATATAATTTCTTTCATTAAAATTTAAATTATTCATTAATTCCCTAACAGATAAACCTTTAGGATAAACTTTTTCTAATTCATTTATTATTTGTGAATATCTTATTTTTCTTTTCACTTTTAAATTACTCTCTGCTCTTGTTTCCTTAGTTATCATATATTCACCTATCCTTCTAATACAAATTTTTCTATCTCATTATATATACTGTAGCCTTTTCCTTTTATTTTTTTAGTAATTTGATATACAACTGTTTGTACTGTACATGCAAATATAACCGCAATTGATATCGCTCTTACACTTGCTATTAATATTGCTATTATTAGTTCTCTGTTACTTATTAAATAATTGTACATTTATATCACCCCCTTAAACATATTTTAGTTTTACTCCATCAGTAAACATCTTATCTATATGTACCTTAGCCAATCGTTGACATTTACCAATATCAGTAACTTTATCTTTTAAAATTTTATTGTATATTTTATCTACTTCTCTTTTACTTAGTTTATAATGCTCTTGAGCTTCATCTCTTGTATAAAAAATGTCATCTCTTTGCAAATCTAACTTATTGTTTATTTCAGCTAAAAGTTCAACTATCTTATCCACACTTTCCACCTTCTTTCTTTTTCGTCATAATTTTATATATTTTTACATTTTTTTATGCTATAATATCACCATAAATTGGAGGTGATTATTTATGCCCATATCTGATACTATACAAATTATTTCTATAATTTGTACATCTCTTTTTTCTCTAATAGCTATAATCATATCTGTTTTAACACTAATACAAAATAACAAAATGTTAGAAGAATCAAGTAAGCCAGATATTTCAATTTTTAAACATGTTATTGATATAGCTAAACCATATAATTACTTTGTAATAAAAAATTTTGGTCAAACTGGTGCTCAAATTATAGATATCAAGTGTAATGTTGATTTAGATAAATACTTATTGAGAAATCCTTTTAAATATTTAATTGGTACATATATTGCTCCAAATCAAAGTTTTACTTGTGCGTTTGATTTAGACAAATTTGAGTATAAAATATTAAATTTTAAAATAAAATATTCTAATCCAAATGCTAAGTCTAATAAATATTATATTTCAAATATAACAATTGATTTAAATCAAGATCATGGCAATTTATATACAAAAGTTACAACAAAAAATGAAGAATTATCTATTATATCAAAAACACTACAAGAGTATTTAGTACAAAGGCTTTAAACAATTGCATATTTGCCTAAATCTTTTATTTTTCCTTCTAAAATGAACTTATTTATAAAATAAGTTCGTTTTTCTTTTATTAGTACTTCTATTATTTTATTTCTTTCACTTTTTCATCAGTGGCATGATAAATACCAATTTTATATATATTCATCTTCTATCTTTTGTTAGCTTTACGCAACTAAAATATTAAAAATATATTTAGGTATCATATCTGTTTTTATACCTAAATAGTCAATTATAAATTTAGCTTCGTCTATATTGAATATTGATTTTCCATTTATTTTGTCTGAAAAAGAACTAATTGTTATATTCATTGCCCTAGAAATAATTTCATAAGTTATTTTCTTTTCTTTTAATAGACCTTTTAAATAAATCATTTCTTCACCGTTTCATTTTATCACCTCTCTTTTGCGTTTCGCTACTATGTCTATATATTATCATATGAATTTTTGTTTGTCAATAGCTTTTTGCAAAAAAATATAAAAAAATTAGTTGCTTTTTGAAAATTATTATGATATAATAGAAAATATATAAGTGAGGTGAACATAAAAAATGCAAGAAAAAATTATACAAGAAGAATTTTCAAAAAGATTAAATGATATTATTATAGAAAATAGTATAACACCTGAACAATTAAATGAAAAATTAGGTTTTAAAGCTAAGAGCACTATATATAGATATTTAAAAGGAGAAATGTGTCCTAAAATAACTACTGTTAAAATTATTTCACAAATGTTTAATATTAATCCTGCTTGGCTAATGGGATATAATGTCAATAAGCAATTAACATATTCTAAGAAATCAATTAGAATACCAGTATTAGGCTCAATTCCAGCAGGCATACCAATTGAGTTGATTGAGGATATATTAGATTATGAAGATATTTCAGAAGAAATGTTAAAAGGCGGTAAGGAATACTTTGCTCTTAAAGTAAAAGGCGATTCAATGTGGCCTAAATATTTAGATGGTGATACAATTATTATATTAAAACAAGAAGATTGCGAATCGGGTCAAGATGCAATAGTGATGGTAAACGGTGATGACGGTACTTTTAAGAGAGTTTTTAAATCAGATAAAGGAATTACACTACAGCCATTAAATAATGAATATATGCCTATGTTTTACTCGAATGATGATATAAAAAAGCTACCAATTAAAATATTAGGTATAGTTAAGGAAATTAGGAGAGCAGTATAATGAAAGATAAAATTTTTAGTTTTTTACTAAGTTTATATTATATTTTTGCTTTCTTATCATCTCTAATCATATTAAACCAAATAATAGCTCACTATGCTTTATATAATTATTCATCCATTATAAATATTCTTTATATTGCTTTATGTGGATATCTTTTAATTTACAAAAATCAAGTTGAATGTAAAATAAAAAGCGACTATGAACAAAAAAAAAATTCGACAGCTATTTTAATAGATAATATAAACAAATTTAATTACAAAGAATTAAAAATTATAAAAAATATTCAATTACATTTTTTTAAAATAAAAATTACTTTAAAAGATGATATTTCTCATTTGTTAAATTATGAAGATTTATATTTTATAAAGTCCGAAAATGATATAATTGATTTTGATGATTACATATATGATAATTATAATAAAGAAATAAATGAAAAAATATCAAATAGTGATAAAAAATATGAAGATTTTTATATAAAATCTATAAAAGAAAATATCTTATTTCATTTATGTATAGGATATAATAAAAAAAGATAATGTACAACATCTTGGCGGACACGTACATTATCTACACAACACACTTGAAAAGTGCTTATACATATATTATATAGTATATTTATGCTCTTTTCAAGGAACAAATGTTTAGGAAGGAGTATTTTTTATGGGAAAACGTGGAAATGGAGAAGGTAGCATTGTCTATCACAAAACTTTAAAAAGATGGATGGGATCTTATACTTACAATGGAAAAAGAAAATCTGTATATGGTAAAACTAGAACTGAAGTAAAAGATAAATTAAATAAAGCATTAGTTAATATTGTAGATAATAAATATGTAGACAAATCAAATTATACTTTAATTGATTTGATTAATATAAATATAGAAAGTCAATTTAATAGCAATAAAATATCAGAAAGCACATATAAAAGAAAATTAAATACAAAAAAAATAATAGAAAATTTGTCTATATCTAACTTATATATTCAAAAAATATCTGCTTCTAATATAAACGAAGATTTATTGACATTAACAAATTATTCTAATTCTGTAATTAAGAAAGTGAGTCAAATGATTAGAAATGCATTTGATAAAGCATTAATTTTAAATATAATTCCGAACAATCCTTTTAATATAAAAGGATTAATAAATATCCCAAAAAGTATTAAAGAAGATAAAAAAGTAGATGCCTTAACTACAGATGAACAAAAATTATTTATAAAAGAGCTAGAAAAAGATTATGACGAATATACAGATATACTTTATATTGCAACATACACAGGTATGCGAATAGGCGAAATACTAGCCCTTTCAACTGACGATATAGACTTAAAAAATAATTTAATACATATACGTAAAACATTAACTCAAAATAAAGACGATAAATATATAATTGGAAGTACAACTAAAACTTATGCTGGCACACGCGATATTCCAATAACAAAACTAATTGAAAATATATTGATAAAAACTTCCAGAAACAAAAATAATCTACTTTTTTCGCAAAATGGTAAAATTATAGCTCCTAACACAATAAATGCTCATTTTAAACGAATTTGTAAGAATGCAAACATAAGAGTCATAAACACAAAGAAAAAAAGGCACAAAAATGATATTGAAGCTGGTAATTTAAAATCTAGTAAAGTAAATACACATATGTTAAGGCATACTTATGCTACTAGATGTATAGAAAGTGGAATGAGTGCAGTTGTTTTATCAAAACTATTAGGTCATGCGGATATAGAAACAACACTTAATACTTATACTTCTGTGTTTAATAAATTTAAAGAAGATGAAATACAAAAATATTTAGATTACATTTCACAGTTGTTGTAAAATTGTTGTAAACATTATGTGAAAACGCCTTTATATAAAGCTTTTAAAAGCTATTATATTTGGTTACTCCGACCATATTTAAGCAGTAAATTCAATTTACTGTTTATTTTTTGTTGAATTTCAATAGAATTTATAAGAAGTTAAAACCTAGTAAATATGCTATTTTCAAAGTAATTTTGAAGATCGGCATATTTTTTTATTCTAAAAAAATTATTTTAACTGCTTATAAATTCCAGAAAATTACCCTATTTTTCTCTGGAAAGAATTTCTGGAAAATTTTATATTCATTTCTGGAATTTCTGGAAAATCAAAAATTGTTTATTTCAAGCAGATTTATAGTTTTCCAAAAAATTGAAAGGAGAACTGAATTAAATGGAATTTACCCCATATAAAATTACAGAAACATTAGAATATATGTTTTACCAAGTTCCAATGGAATTATTTTTTAATGCTAATTATAAAAATAATTTGTCATTAGAAGCTAAAATGCTATATGGACTTCTACTTAGTCAATTAACTTTATCTATAAAAAATAATTGGCAAGATGAAAATGGAGATGTTTATATAATACTTACAAGAGAAAAAGTACAAAAAATGCTTAATATTTCTGATAAAACTGCTACTAAAGTTTTTAAGCAATTAAATAAATGCAAACTTATTTATGAAAATAAGCAAGGACAAACAAAACTTAATCTTATTTATGTTGGAAAAATTAATCATGATGATACTATTCAAAATATGATTCGTAAAAATTTCGATTCTAGAGTCGGAAAAAATACGATTCATGACTCGGAAAATTTACGACCTAACTATAATAATAAAAACTATAATAATAGAACTAAAAGCAATCGAAACAATTTTGAGCAAAGAGATTATCAAGAAGGAGCATTATATTATTTATATGCTAATAACTTGGAACAATTATATGATAATTAAGAAATTTTGCCTTTTTTAACAAATTTATTAATTTTTGTGGTATAATAACTTAATAATTTAAAACTAGGAGGATTAAAAAATGTCTGTAAAAGAGGAAAATGAAATTACAATTAAGATAACTTGTTCAAATGAACAATTAATTAAACACTTAACAGATAAAGGATTTTGCGAGGGAAGAAAATTTACACTAGATGATTATTATTTAATTCCAAAAGATTTGAAATTAGATGATTTAACAACAAGAGATATTTTATCTAAAGCCGTAATAATTAGATATATTGTCGATGATGGCAAAATAATTCAAAAAATAACATTTAAAAAGAAAGACATTAATGGTAATGGTGAAATTTTGAGTCAAAAAGCAATTAATTGCGATGTATTGGACTATAAAGCAGGAATAAATTTATTTAATGAACTTGGATATTACCAAATTATGAACATTAAAGAAAGTGATATAATTTATTATAAAGATAAACTTGAATTAGCAATAAAATTCATTGAAAATAGTAATACTTTAATAGAAATTGAAACTGATGATAATTTTAAGACAATTGTTGAATTAAAACAATTGGTAACTGAATTAGAAATACCAATTGAAAAAGGTAATTATTTTGTAAAAAAAGCAGAAAATGAATTGAATAAAATTTTAAAAAGATAAAAACAAATTATAAAAATGTTAGGCTTAGTAATATAAAGGAGATTATAATGTACAATAAAATTTGTATAATTGGTGTGTATATTTGTCAATGATGCTTGATTTTTCAATTTTTGCATTTTTATTGATTTTATAAAACCTTTTTGATAAAATAATAGAAAGATTTTTGTTATGGAAGATATAAGTGTTATGTTAGATGGATATAAATTTAATTATAGAGTAGCTGCTATAATAAAAAAAGATGGTAAAATTTTGTTACATAAAAGTAAGAAAGATAATTTTTATGCGATACCGGGTGGACGTGTAAAAGTTGGAGAATCATCTATTAAAACTTTAAAAAGAGAATTTATAGAAGAAATGGGAAAAGATATTAATGTTAAAGATTTTACTGGATTAGTTGAAAACTTTTTTGAATATAACGGAAAAAAATATCATGAGATAATGTTTCTTTTCAATGTGGAGTTTGTTGATAATGATTTATATAATGTTGAAAAAATTACAGGATTAGAGGAAAACGGTAAAATAGAATTTATATGGAAAAATATTAATGAATTAAAAAAGCTAGATGTGAGACCTGTATTTTTAAAAGAAAAATTGTTAAAAACAGAGGAAATAGGTCATATTATAAACAATAAGTTATAATAAAATATGTATTTTTGTATTTTAATTAAATTAGAATTTTATTATTCAAAACATACATTAATTATTTTTTGAAAATACACATAATTCAAAAACTTTAACTGTTATTTTACAATGTTCTATAGAATAAACAGCGGCTTTATACCTAGTTATTCCCATTAATGACATTTTGCAACAAATACCATTTTTGGATAATTTTTATTAATTATATATTTTCTTAGAAATTGATTATTTAAAAAAATGTTAAAGAAATAAAAAATATGTAAGGAGAGTGTATATTATGAGAGCACCGTTTCAGGTTTTAGTTATACCATATAAAATAATAAATAACGAAATATTATATGGAATTTTTTTAAGATCAGATATGAAAGTTTGGCAAACAATATCTGGAGGTGGCGAAGATGATGAATCACCAATAGAAGCAGCAAAAAGAGAAGCAAATGAAGAAGCCGGTATTGATTATAGTGCTAACTATATTAAGCTGGATTGCACTTGTACTATACCAGTCGAATTTATTACAGGAAAATTCACTTGGGGAAAAGATGTATATGTTTTAAATGAATATACTTTTGGGGTAGATGTAACAGATAAAAACATTGTATTATCTGATGAGCATGACGATGTAAAATGGTTAACATATGATGAAGCTAAAAAGGTTTTAGAATGGGATAGTAATATAAGTGCTTTGTGGGAATTAAACAAGCGCTTGTTAAGAAAATTGGGAAAGGATCTTTAGCAACTAGTATGAGAAAAAAGCAAAAAGCTATAAAAATTTTGGCATGGTAATTTCAATATGACTTTACTATTATATAAAAAAACATTCGCAATTACTTAAATAATCGCGAATGTATTTTTTATTTAACTGTGTATGGTAAAAGCGCAATATGTCTTGCTCTTTGAATAGCATTTGTTACTTTTCTTTGGTGTTTAGCGCAAGTACCTGTTACTCTTCTAGGTAATATTTTACCTTTATCACTTACGTATCTTTTTAATTTTTCTACGTCTTTATAATCAATTTCATCTATTTTATCTACGCAAAAATTACAAACCTTTTTTCTTGGTCTTCTATAAGGTTTATCATTTTTTGAATTTCTTCTATTTCTAGCGTCTGCCATTTTCAATTGTCCTCCTTTCAACAAATATAACTAAAATGGTAATTCTTCTGTATCATCTATTGTTATGAATTCACCATCATCTGTTGATGCAGGTGTTGAAGCATTATTTGCCATACCTGCATTTGACATGTCTGCATCTCTTCTAGAATCTGCAAAATATGCATTTTCTATAATATAATCAGTTGCATATCTTTTTTGACCACTTTGGTCTTCCCAAGTTCTATTTTGAATTCTACCCTCAACTAAAACTTGTTGTCCTTTTCTATAGTATTTAGAACAAAATTCTGCTAACTTTCCAAATGCTGTTAAATTAAAGAAATCTGCTTTTCTTTCACCATTTGCTTCTGCAAATCTTCTGTTTACAGCTATTGAAAAAGTTGTAACTGGTGTATTAGTATTTTGAGTAAATCTTGATTCTGGGTCCCTTGTTAATCTCCCCATAAATTGAAATTTGTTCATTAAATTTCCTCCTTGCGTACTTTATCAGTACAAATTAGTTATCTTTTTTTATAACCATGTGTTTTAAAACTATATCTTCTAATCTTAGAATTCTTTCAAATTCAGATATAAATTCTGGTTTAGCAACAAATGTAAATAGGATATAAACACCTTCAGTTTCTTTTTTTATAGGATAAGCTAATGTTTTTTTACCCCATTCATCTACATTTGTAAGTTCGCCATTTTTTGATATCATTTCTTTCATTTTTTCACCGAAAGCAACTGTTGCTTCCTCTTGTGCTTTTGCAGAAAGAATTATAACTGCTTCGTAATTATTCATGACTAAAACTCACCTCCTCTTGGACTTCTGACTCTACGACTTATGTAGAGTAAGGAAATTAACTAGAAGCATTATATCATACATTCTGCTTTTTAGCAACATTTTTTTCATAATTTAAAAAAATTACATTAATAATTAATTATATTTTGTGTTATACTATTATTGCATAAACATTGACTTTGTAACTGTTTAATTATATAATACATATACTGAGTATAAGAGAGCAAATATTTTTTCAGGAGGTGTAACTTATGCAAATTGAAAAAATAAATAAAAATAAAGTAAAAATAATATTAACTCTTGAAGAACTAGAAAAAAGAGACGTTAATATAAAGGATATAGAAAAAAATAATGAAATTGCAAAAGAATTATTTTGCGATTTAATAGAGGAGTCAAATATTGATGAAGAGTTCGAATTTGACAACTCACAACTATTAATTGAAGCAAGTTCAGATAATAATAATTTATTTATTGTAACAATAACTAAAGTAGATAATATGCCGGATTTAAAAAAGTATTCTTTATTAGAAAAAAATTCAAAAGGTAAGAATAGATCAACTAAAAATTCAATTGACTACAAGGTAGATAGCTATATATATTCTTTTGAGAGTATCGATAATATTTTAGAAATGTGTACAAAATCACAATCAGAACTTTTATTTTGGGGTAAAAATAGTCTTTATAAATATAATGGTCTTTATTATGTTATTTTTGCTAAATCAAGTGTAAAAAACAAAAAATTCTTGAAGACTTTTATTTTCTTATCTGAATATTGCCAAAACTATTACTCTCAAGATATTTTCGCTACTGCTATAAAAGAAAAATCAAATCTTATTATTGAAAATAATGCATTACAAAAATTAAGTAAATTTTAAAGGTAGTTTTTAACTATCTTTTTTTACTGGAATTTTATAGGTTGTGTTCTCTTTGTATTACCTATTTTTATAATTTTAAAAGCAATAGATTCAACTTTTGATCTTAAATAATATACATATGGAGTTAAATCTAAACATCCAACAATATTTGCAGATTTTAAATTTGATGTTAAAATTATTAAGTCACTATGTTTATATTCTTTAGTTTTAAAATTAAAACTATTTTTATATATAAATTCAAGATCATTAGATATTATAATATATAAATCAAATTTCTTGCAAGTTTGTGAAACAAAGTTTATTTCAAACCCCTTATATTTATTTTTTTTAAGTTCACTTTTCAAATTTTTCCTAAGTTCTAACAATTCATTTTCTTTCTGGCATACTATTTTTAAATTCATATATTCCCCCTTACTAATTTATTATTGATATTTTAATTTTTTCTTTATCTTTCAAATTATTTATTGCCACAACCTTATCTCTTGGAGCATAAAGCATTATTTTGGATGCTTTATTACTACAATGAATACTATTTGCATTATCATCAAACACATCAACAATCTGTACATTTTCTAAAACCATATTAGTTTGAATCTTATTGTCAAATTCCTGAGTAGAATATATATTAATAATTAAATTTTTACTTAATTTACTATTAGTAACTATATCATCCTTATTCAAATCTAAAGAAATTAGCTCCTTTTCTTTCATATATTCGTACTCTTCCTTACTTATAAACATATCATTTGTAACAACTTGCCATTTAGTTAAATTTTTATTTAATAAAAAATTATCACTAAAATTATTTTTTATCATATTTATATCTTCATTATAACTTTTCTTTAATATTTTAATTTTAATAACATCATTATTAGAGACACTATTTCCTCTTAAAATATCTTTATTTAAAACATACGCATCTATATAATTATTTCTTATTATGATATTTTTATATATAACATATGTAATAATATAACAAAAGAAAAAAACTGATATAAAAGCAATTAAAAGCTTTATTCTTCTCATCTATAAAACAAAAGTCCTCCTTTCATTCATAATAAATTTAAAATGGATATAAAATAGTAAAATATTTAAGAAAAAATTTTCTTAGATTTTAAATTAATAAGTATTAAAGAAAAAATGTTTAAAGATACAAAAAATGAAAAAATAAATATTATTATATCATGTATTTTATCACCTCCCTTAAAAAGAATATACCACTCATTTATGCTAAAGTCAAGAAAATTTCATCGCATATTATGACACAAAATTTATAAATTTAAAAATCAACAACTACATATAAAATTTTATCATATTTTGTCGTTTTTTATTGAATAATTTACTACATTTTGATATACTCTAAATACTAGGTGATATTATGAATCAAGACAATAAAAGATCAAAGATATTAATTATAGATGACGATGTAAACATGATGGAAATGCTTTCCATAGTTCTAAAAAAATATAACTGTGATGTATCAATTTACACAGAACCTGTATCTGCAATAGAAGAATTAAAGTCAAATGAATACGATATACTTCTACTTAATTTCTTAATGTCTCCAGTTAATGGAGATAGAATTGTAAAATTAGTTCGTGAATTTAATAAAGAAATATATATCATTCTAATGTCAACTCATTCTGACCTTGCTCCATCTATTGAGTTAATGCAAAAATTAGAAATACAAGCATACTTTGAAAAAAGTTCAAGGTTTGATGAATTAATTATGCTAATACAAGGTGGCTTAAAATACTTAGAACAAGTTGAAAAAATTAAAAACTACAGCTTAAGATTAGAAAATTCATTAATTGATTTTGCAAAAATATTATTAAATACTATTGGTGCTAAAGATCATTATACAGAAGAACACTCAAAAAGGGTTTCTTTATTTGCGGAAAAATTTGGAAAATATATAGGATTATCTGACAATGATATAATAAAATTAAAAAGAGCTGGACTTTTTCATGATATTGGGAAAATAGGAATTACAGATTCTATTCTTTTAAAAGAAGGAAAACTTACAGATCAAGAATATGAAATTATAAAATCTCATCCTATAATTGGAGCAAATATTTTTGAGTCTTCTTCATTATTTAAAGATATTGCTCAAATTATTTTATCACATCATGAAAGAATTGATGGAACAGGCTATCCAAATAAATTAAGTGGAGATGAAATTCCATTTCTTGCTAAAGTTCTAACATTATGTGACTGTTTTGATGCAATTGTTTCAAAAAGGCCATATAAGAATGAAACTACAGTGGAAATTGGAATTGATCAAATAAAGAAAGGTATTAATACACAATTTGATAAAGAACTTGCAAATAAATTTATTAAATTTGTAAAAAGTAACCGTATTACAATCGATGAAATATTAAAAATATAGCATACTTTATATTAGTATGCTATTTTTTATTCAATATACATTGCCAAAGGTTTTACAACTTTTTTTGAATTTTCTAGGCAATTTATAATATAACCAACAACATTTATTTTACAAGACATACTACTTAATAAATTTATATCAGCATGAAGTTTTTCTTTATCATACCATATACATGTATCATCAATTCTAAAAAAGCCATCCTTTTCAAAGCTATTATTTTCTTTTACATTTTCATCTCTTGTTTCATAGATAGTAATAAAACCTGAACCTTCGTATAATCTATTATTGATATCTCTATTTTTCATTTGTTCTACCTTTATTATTAATTTATGATAAAAGCCAATATTTTTCATATCGCTTATATCAGATATATTTATATATTTTCTTTCTGTTTGAATATTACAAGACACACCTTTATCCATTCCAAATCTTATTTTTTCACTATTAAAGCTTCCCTCTTTATTTTTGCTTTTTTCAGTATCCTTAAATATCTCACAATTATTTCCATTCTCGATACAAGGATCAACCACAAGTTTATTGTTATTAGAATAACTTTTTATAACAGAATATTCAATTACATCTATATCAAAATCAAGTTCTCCTATTGAACCAAGTATAGTTCTTAAAAAAGGCTTATCTAAATATATATAGTATCTCATATTTTCACCTATTACAGTATATGAGGTCTTAAACGCATATATAATCTTTTATATTATTAAACTTTGCTTCTCCAATTCCTGGTACATTCATTATATCCTCTATCTCCTTAAATTTATTTTTATTTCTATAATTTATTATTTTATTTGCCGTTGCTTCACCTATACCATTTAAACTTGTTAGTTCATCTTTTGTAGCTGTATTAATATTTATTTTTTCCTGTACATTTATATCACTTTCATTAGTATCTTCAATACTCTCCGTATTTAAATTTTCTTCCTTTTTAGGAATAATAATTTTATCTGAATCATTTAATTTTTGAGCTGGATTAATTTTAGATACATCAGCCTCTTCAGTAATTCCTCCACAAATATTAATTAAATCAGTTATTCTAGAGTCTTTTTTTAAATAATACACTCCTGTATTTTTTACTTCTCCTGAAATATACACACCTATTCTATCATCATTTTTTGAAATATTGGATGAATTTACAGAAAAACTTGCTTTTCTTTCATTATCTTGAATATATATTGATATACCAGATATTATAAATATACATATAAATACAATTTGAATTTTATATTTCAGTATAAATTTTATTATTTTTGACATGCAATCGCCTCCTTTTTATTTATTTTTTTTAAATTATAATATATAATATTAATTAGTTTGAGGTGTAAAATGAATATTAAAAAATTTAGAAAAAAGATGATCCTTATATTTTCTTTACTATTTATATATTTTTATACTTGCAATATAGCATATGCAGATACTATTCCAGAAAATAATCCAAGATTATACTGTAATAACAATATCTTAATGGATGCAGAATCAGGAAATATATTATATGAAAAAAATGGGTACGCTAAAATTTATCCTGCAAGTACTACAAAAGTATTAACCGCTATATTAGTTTTAGAAAATTTACCATTAGATGAAAAAATTGTTGCATCTAAAAATGCTATAAATTCTGTTCCACTTGAAAGTTCAGTAATGGGAATAAAAAAAGAAGAAATTTTTTCCGTCGAAAATCTATTATATGGTTTACTTTTATCATCTGGAAATGACGCAGCAATTGTTCTTGCTGAAGCAGTAAGCGGTAATGTTAATGACTTTGTAACTTTGATGAATACAAAAGCAAAAGAAATTGGTTGTCTTAATACACATTTTTCAAATCCACACGGATTTTATGATGATAATCACTATTCCACTCCATACGACATGGCTTTAATATTAAAGTATGCTATGAAATTTGATGAATTTAAAAAAATAGTTGAATCTAAATCATTCGAATTACCTAGTACAAACAAAACTCCAAATACAAGAATAATAAAAAATACAAATAAATTAATTGATGAAAATTCTAATACATTCTATAAATATGCTTTAGGTGGTAAAACTGGATACACTATAGAATCAAGAGGAACGTATATTGGTTATTCAAAAAATGGTAATAAAATTTTAATAGTTGGTAATTTTGATGGCTCACAAAATATAAATGGGAAAAATGCAAGATTTCTTGATGCAATTAGTTTATGTGATTATGGATTTTTTAATTTTGATAAAGAGAAAATAGTTACAAAAGATACTTTTAATTTTTCATTTATAGATAAAAATACTAATACAAAGTCATCTATTTCTCTTAAAGATGATATTTATTCACTGACAAGGAAAAACAACTATATTACTATTACGCCGACACTAAATTTATCAGATACAAATAATATTAAAATCAATTTAAAAATAAAAGGAAATAATTTAGATATAAATAACACTTATGACTCAATTTGTTCTTCTTCAAATTATTTTTCTTTAAAAAATATTTTAAGCGAAAACTTCTCATACATAATACTTAGTATTTTAATAATTATATTATACATATTAATTAAAAAACTAAGAATAAATAATAAAACAATAAAGAATAAATATAACAATAGAACAAAAGTTAAATAAATATATATATATATATATATATATTATTCAGTCTGCCATTAATAGTCTAGCAGACTGAATATATTTTTAGTTAGCAGTATTACTCTGTGTTGTCGTTTCTTCAGAAGAATTATCAACTAATTTATTTTTTACTAATTCTTTAGTTTTTTCTTTATCCATAACAAAATATGAAATATTATTTATATATTTTGCTTCACCAGGTGCAGTGCATGATGAAATGTTGGAAGTATCTATCTTCATAGCATCTGTTGAATACTTAAGAGCTTCTCTAGCTGTAATATTTGTATCAGTATTATCTAAAGCAACGTTTATTAAGTCTGGAATTTTAGTCAAATTTTTTGCAGATAATACGGTAGATATAAAATTCTTGATAAACTGCTGCTGTACTTCAGTTCTTTGTAAATCTCCTCTAGCATATCCTGAACCATCATTTCCCTTTCTATATCTTACAAATTGTTCTGCTTGTTTTCCATTTAATACCTGTGTTCCTTTTTTTAAGTCAATATGTAAATTCTGAGTTGGATCATCATATTTCATTCTAACCGGAACATCTACTTCAACGCCACCAACTTTATCAACAATGTCAATCAACATTTTTGAATCAAATATTAAATAATAATCTATATCTACCCCTATTAATTCTTCAATTTGCTCAACAAATGCTTGTGTATTTTTCCCTCTATATAAAGAATTTAATTTGTGCCCTACACAATACTCATTAGTAATATATGTATCCCTTGGAATTGACATCATTGCTACCTTACCTGTTTCAACGTTATAATTTACATACATCATTGTATCTGTTAAATTTTGATTAGTTCCTACAATTAAAGCATTTATTTCACTTTTCTTTTTTGTTGATACTTTACTATCATTACTTCCGGCTTGAGTAGCAAGTGAATCTTCACCTATAACCCTATTTACTGCATATATACTAGTCCAAAGGACTACACCAATAGCAAAAATAACAATAAAAAACGTAGTTAATTTTTGATATATATTCTTCTTTTTCTTTTTATTTTTCTTACCCATATCTAAATATTAAACTCCTTCTGCATTGTCAATGTTATCTGAATTTGTACCATCACTTGGAAATTTGGTTTTTATTATATTCTGAGCTTCAGATTTGTTTAATATATAAAACGACATCCAATTTGATGATTTATCTCCCACATCCTTTAAATCACCTGGAGCAGTGCATGAATACATTCCTGATATATCAATTTTTGAGGCATCTGTAATGTATTTTGTTGCCTCCCTAGCAGTTATATTAGTTTCTGTATTCTTTAATCCTATATTAATTAAATCAGGTATTTTTGAAATATTCTTAGCAGATAAAACTTGTGAGATAAATGATTTTATAAAATCTTGTTGTACTTCTGTCCTTTGAACATCTCCCATAGGATAGCCAACTGTCATATCATTATTATGTCTAAATCTAACAAAGCCCTCAGCTTGTTCGCCATTTAAAACCTGTTTACCAGGTTGCAAATCAATATGCAAATCTTGACTTCCATCGTCATACTTCATTCTAATTGGAACATCAACTTCCACTCCACCTATAGCATCAACCATTTCTTTTAACATAGAAGCATCAAACACTAAATAATAATCGATGTTTACATCTAACATGTTTTCAACCTGGTTTACAAGCGACATTATTCCTTTACTTTGATACATATAATTGATTTTATATACAGAGCTTAATGTTGGATTAGATACAATGGATGTATCCCTAGGAATTGACATCATTCCAATTTTTCCAGTTTCAACATTGTATTTTAAATATATAATTGTATCTGTCAATTCTTCATTTTTTCCACATATAAGTGCGTTTATAACTTTTTTCTTTGATGATGAACTAACGGTAATAATATTTCCGTTTTCATCTAACTTTTCATCTTCTCCAATAATTGCGTAATTTACAGCATATATTATTCCCCATAAAGCCATGCATATTATACTAACAATTACGAGTATAATTGTTATAATTTGTATATAATTTTTTTTAGATTTTACTTTCTTTGACATAAATACCTCTTTACACCTTTATATTTCTATTAATAATCTTTAATAACACGTTATTATTATACATCATTTTTGTAATATTAGTTTGTTCTATTTTATTTTTAATTTGCATTTTACTTGATGGTAATTCAGATAAAAGGGCAACGGCAGCTAAAATAATGTATATTATAACAATCGTCTTTAGTGTACCTAAAGCCAATCCTCCAATTTTATTTATACTTTTTAAAATTGGCAAATCAAATACCAAATTTAAAACTGATTTTAAAATAAATATTATAACAAATGATATTACAAATGTTATAATAAAGCTTATACCTCTTAATATAAACATCGTAATATTATTAGCCTGATATTCCTTTTGTTCATCAGATATTATTCCATTTATAATCTTGCTATACATTGTATTATCTTCAGTTCCATTTTTTCTGCTTTCAACTGTATCATTTATACATTGATATACATTATCATAAATATTTCTTCCAATATTACTATTTTTAAGTGCATTTGCAACAGGATTTTGTAATATTAGTGATAATATAATTGCAATTATTATTGCCACGAAACTTACTAAAACGCTTATTAATCCTTTTTTATATCCTAAATAAGCTCCTAGTGAAACAATCAAAATCAAAACTACATCTATAACCATAATTAACCTCGTTTTACATATTTACACAATATATTTTATTTGAATATATTAAAGCTATTGATTTTCCGTTATTAAAAGTTATAACGTTTTTAGGTGGTAATTCAAATTTAATATTTTTAATTTCTACTCCCCATTTGTTTATAACCTGTAGGCCATCTTGATAAATTAAATAATTAAGTACATTGGTATTTTTAAACATTTTAGGCGAATCTGTTATTTGGCTTGTACTTATGTTAGTATTATCTAATCTATTTGAAATTAAAGAATATCCACTATCTTTATCATTTTTTAACTCTTTTGATATTATAGAATAATAATTATTTGATATACTTACATACATTATTTGTGATGTATCAAACCTGTATATATCTTCCCTATCTTTTGTATCAATGTTACATTTTACTATTTTATCATCCAGTAACATTATAATATTTCGGTTTTGAATAGTCAAGTCATATAAAAAATTATTATCTAGTGTTGCAATTGTATCAATTTTTTCTCCATTTGAACTATCTATAAGTGAAATAGATATTCCTGCCTTAAAAGTCTCCGTATTTGTTTGAACTACAATAAGTTGTCTTGCATTATTTAGCATATTAACACTTACAATAGGATTTGATGACAAATATGCATTATACAAATTCTTTCCCTTTTTAGAATATACTCCTAAAACTTTTTTATAACCACTAGTTGAATATTCAACAACGTAATTTCCACTTTCGTCAATAAATATTTCATCAATTTCTCCATCAATCTTAGTATTTAGTATTTCTTTCTTATCTTCAAACAAATAAATTTTTCCATTGGAATTATTTGACACGGCCATAAATTTCCCTTGTATATATATGTTAGGGGTAAATTTTGTACTAAGCTCGTATTCCCAAGTTTTCTTTCCTCTAGAATTATATGTTGTAATTTTTTGATTATTGTATATTAATAAATCTGAACAATATGATTCATATATATCTGAATCAGTTGAAACTATATCAATTTTATTCTTATCATCTATACCACTACCTCTATTAATACTTATACCAAATAAAGGGCCATAGTATAAAAATACAAATAACAATATAAAAACAATTACACATATTAAACATATCAAAAGTGGATTGGTCCTTTTATCTTCTCTTGTATTTGTTTTATCTATATCTCTTTTTATTCTCTTACTTCTTTCAATCTCTTTTTGTGCTTTATGTTTATTGGCTATCTCAATCCCCTTAGATAAATCCTCATTATTAATTTCAGAATTATTTATTCTTCCTTTTCTCATAATTTTTCTCCCATTTTTTTGGATTATAATATACTTTATCCTTTAACTCATCTGGTAAATATTGTTGCTTAACATATCCATTTTCAAAATCATGAGGATATTTATATCCTACACCATATCCAAAGTTTTCCATTCCACTAATTTCAGCATTTCTGATGTGCATTGGAATTTTTCCAACATCCATGTTTTTGACATCTTCTATAGCTTGGTTTATTCCTAAATAACTTGCATTGGATTTTGGACTCATAGCAACTTCTACAGCTGCTTGTGCAAGTATAATCCTTGCTTCTGGCATACCTATTTGATGAACAGCTTGCATTGCCGCTACAGCCACAATTAAAGCTTCATTATTTGCTGCTCCTACATCCTCTGATGCTTGAATAACAATCCTCCTTGCTATAAACATAGGATCTTCTCCTCCTTCAAGCATTCTTGCTAAATAATGTAGTGTTGCATCCGGATCAGAACCTCTCATAGATTTTATAAAAGCACTAATTGTATCATAATGAGAGTCATCTGACTTATCATATATAACCTTCTTTTGCATAATACAATTTTTTATAACATCCATGTCTATAACTATCTTTCCATCTTCATTCATATTAGTTGTTATTACTGCAAGTTCCAAACTGTTTAGTGCACCTCTTACATCTCCATTAGAAATATATCCTAAATATTCTAAAACTTCATTTTTTATATCAAGGTTATATCCTCCAAGTCCATTTTCTTTATCAACTATAGCCGCTTTTAGAATTTTAACAATATCGTCCTTTGAAAGTTCTTTAAATTTAAATACAGTTGATCTTGAAAGAAGAGCTTTATTTACACTAAAATATGGATTTTCAGTCGTGGCACCAATTAAAATTACAGTACCCTTTTCAACATAAGGCAAAAGTGCATCCTGCTGTAACTTGTTAAACCTATGAATTTCGTCTACAAAAAGTATTACTCTACCAGTTGGATTTAAAAATATATTCTGAGTTTCTTCTACAATTTTTTTTATATCTGCAACACCTGCAGATGTTGCATTGATACTTTCAAATTTATTTTTAGTTGTATGCGCAATTATTCTTGCAAGGGAAGTTTTGCCACATCCGGGTGGTCCCCAAAATATTGCAGATGTTAATCTATCTGACTTTATAAGTCTGTATAACAATTTATCTTTTCCCACAATTTCATCTTGACCATAGAAATCATCAAGTGAAGTAGGCTTCATTCTATATGCTAATGGTTCCATATAATCCCTCTTTTTTGTATAATTTTACTTATTTATTATATAATAAAACCTAACTATTAGCAATAGCTAATAATTAGGTTTTTACATAGTTTATTTCAAAAGATTAAAATAACAGGAGTAAAAAATTATAATATATAAGAAACATATATTTTTAATACATTGAAACTTCAACAACTTTAAATGTAGCATTTTTCATTGCTTCAACTTTATCTGAAGATACATATGTAAATATTTTAAATTCTTGTGTTTGTCCAGACGTTAAATCATTTGCATAAACATAACCATCATCAATTCTTGCTCCTGTACTATCTACAGCTTCTATGTGAATGTCAAATGATTTTTTATCAGATGTTTTATTTTTTACTTTAACTTTTAACTCTGTACTTGTTATTCCATATTTGCCAACACTAACTTCAAAATTTCCTAAATTTACATCTACATCATTTTTTAGAATTTCTTCTGTACTATTTCCAACTGCTTTATCTAATTCTTTACTTGTTTTATCAAGTGAATTAGATAAACTATTTTGCATTGACAAAGTAATAATTACTGTGAAAACTGCAAGAATTATTGCTGCTGCAGCTTTTCCACTTCCGGCCTTTTTTACTAATGCTATAATTCCAAATATGAACGCTATAATTGCCATTATAAACGATAAATTATTTATAAATGGAATAAATGAAGTACAAATACCAACTATTCCTAAAACCATACCAGCAGTAGCAAGTCCACTTTTCTTTTTTTCTTCCATAAAAATTCCTCCAATCAAAACTAATATCAGAATAAAAAGTATAAATAATAATATTTATATATTTTGTATATATAATAAATGTAGTTTTTTTCTTGTTATCTAAGTACCCCTTCTAAAACTAACAAAGCAATAATTACCGTAAAAGTAGCAAGTATTACTCCAGATGCTGCTTTTCCACTTCCAGATCTTTTCAATAATGATATCATTCCAAATATAAAAGCAATAATTGCCATTATAATTGATAATATGTCCACAAAAGGAATAAATGACGTTCCAATACCAACTATACCCAAAACCATACTAGCAGTTTCAAGGCCACTTTTCTTTTTATCTTCCATATGATTTCCCCCAATCAAAATTAATTTTTAAATAAAAACTACAAATACTATTTATATATTCACATTATACAATATATGTAATTTTTTGTCAACGATGTATCGTTAAAAAATAGCAAATAATATTGTTATAATGTATTTATGAGGTGTAAACTATGAATATCTCTGAAGCAATAGCTAAAAGAATAAAAAATATTTGTAAAGAACGAAATATAAGCATTAATAAATTAGCAAATCTAAGCTGTCTTACGCAATCAACATTACAGTCCATAATTGATGGAAGTAGTAATAATCCAAAACTGCTTACTATTTTTAGAATTTGTTATGGTTTAAATATTACAATATCAGAATTTTTTAATGACAAAATATTTGAAAATTTAGACTTAGATATATAATTAAATTTAAAATTTAATATATTTTACACGTGGAAAGCCCCTTAGCAAAATGCTAAGAGGCTTTCTACTATTACAAATCTAAAAATTTTTTATTATTTCCTCTTTAGTAATACCATATATTTTGTATAAATTCTCAATATCGCCAGATTTACCAAATTTATCTTTTACTCCAAACTTTATTAATTTTTTTGGATATTCTTCAGTTAAAACATTAGAAATAATACTACCAATTCCGCCAACTATACTATGATCTTCAATTGAAATTAATTTATCAGTTTCTTTTGCACATTTAATTATGGTTTCTTTGTCAATTGGTTTTATACTGTATAAATCAACAACACGTACATTTATACCTCTTTTTTCTAATTCTTTTTTTGCCTCAAGAGCTATCCATACTGTATTTCCAACAGCAAAAATCGTACCATCATTTCCATTGCCAAATGTGTTTGATCCTCCAAGTTTAAATATATCAAGATCACTATATACATCTACAGCTTTATTTCTTCCAAGCCTTATATATTTAGGTCCTTTTTCTTGCATACATATATCAAGTATCTTTTGTGTTGCGACATCATCTGCCGGGCAAAATACTTTCATATTTGGAATTACATTCATAAGTGCAATATCCTCGATGCATTGATGAGTAGCACCATCTTCTCCTACTGCAAGTCCAGAATGTGTAGCACATAAATTGATATCTATATTTGAATATGCAGCTGTATTTCTAATTTGTTCATAAGCACGTCCTGCAAGAAACATTGCAAAACTAGACGCAAACACTTTTTTTCCTGTAAGTGCCATTCCACAAGCTGTTCCTACCATATCTTGTTCTGAAATTCCCATATCAAAATGTCTATCAGGAAATTCCTTTTTAAAAAGTTTAGTACAAGTAGCATTTGCAAGATCAGCATCAAACACCATAACATCTTTATTTTCAAAACCTTTTTTTACAAGATATTCTCCATATGATTCTCTTGTTGATTTCATATATTTCCCTCTTTTCTTTTACTTTAATTCAGCTTTAGACAAATTATATTCTTCATCTGTAAGCTTTTTACCATGCCATTCGGCTTTATTTTCCATAAAAGATATTCCCTTACCTTTTATTGTATTTGCTATTATTACATTTGGCTTATTTGACTTTTTAGCGTTTGATACAGATGTTAAAATTTCATCAAAATTATGCCCATTAATTCTTTGAACATAAAATCCAAAAGAATTAAATTTTTCTTCTAAGTTATCCACATTTTTAACATCTTTTATAGTGCCATCTATTTGTAATCCATTATTATCTACAAACAAAATTAAATTATTAAGGTTATATTTACTTGAACTCATACAAGCTTCCCATATCTGTCCTTCTTCTATTTCTCCATCTCCGACCAAGCAATACACATTTCCCTCTTTACCTGATACTTTTTTAGAAATGGCCATACCATTTGCAATTGAAAGTCCCTGTCCTAAAGATCCACTTGAAACATCTACTCCATTTATTTTTATACAAGGATGTCCCTCAAGATAACTATCAAACTTTCTAAATGTTTTTAAATCTTCATGTGGTATATATCCCTTACTTGAAAGCACAGCATAATAGCAAGATGATGCATGACCCTTTGATAAAATAAATTTATCAATTCTACTCCCTTCATTATCTAAATTTAAGTTCATTAATCTATGATATAAAGCTACTAAGATTTCAACACAAGATAGACTACCTCCTGGATGTCCTGAACCTGCACTATATATCATATCCACTATATCATTTCTAATATCTTTTGATATTTTTTCTAAATCTTCCATATATCCCCCTTAATTTATATCTTTAAATCCTGTTCCAATCGCTTCATTTACTGTTGTTATATACATTAATGCTTTACTATCATTTTCTCTAATTAATTCCTTTAATTTTGCTATCTGTGGAGTAGTTATTATACAAGTAATTGTAGTTATCTGTTTTTTACTATGAGCTCCTACACTATTTGTTACAGTTGCTCCTCTTTTTAAATCATTTAATATTGCTGGAATTACCTTATCACTTTTATTTGTAATAATTGTTACAACTTTTGTATAATATATTCCTTCAAAAACTACATTTACTACCTTTGTTGAAATTGCCATAGCAATTATCGAATAAAGTCCAACGTTTATATCCTTAAACACAATAATAATAGCTGATATAATAAAAAATTCAATTATTAATAGAACTTTACTTACACTTTGTGCTTTAGTGAGTTTATATATAAGTTGGGCTAAAAGATCTGAGCCACCAGAACTTGCTCCTGCCTTAAATACTAATGCAAGTCCTAAACCTACTATAATTCCACCAAACACACAAGAAGTAAACATATCTAATCCTCCGAATTTTATAAACACCCCATCTTTAAATATTTCATAAAATAGTGCAAGTATAATTGTTGTAAATATTGTTTTTAAATTAAACTTTATTCCAAGTTTTATTATTGAAAAAATAAAAAGAGGAATATTTATAAAAATTATTGTAAGACCCATCGGAACATTAAAAATGTAATAAAATATTGTAGCTATACCACTTGCTCCACCTGTTGTCATTTTGTATGGTAATAAAAACCAGTTCGTTCCAATTGATATAAGGAAAGAGCCTAAAATCATATATATTAAGTCTATAACAACATGCATTATAAAAAGTTGATCTTTTTCCATATTATTAAATTTCATAATAACCACCTTTTAATGATTATTATTTGTATTTAAAAATAAATTATATCTCTTTTCTTAATATATCAAGAAATTTTTCACTTCTAGAATACTTTTTTGGAGTAAATTCTTTTAACTTTTTAACGTAATCATCAAAATTTTCTCCATCTTTATACATAAGTAAATATCCTTCTTTTTCCAGTTCACCTGCAACTTCTAGTTGATGATCATTTATATGTTCGTTATATTTCCCAAGTCTTGGAACAACAAGTACTCTTTTATTATTTTCTAATGCATTAAAAATTGTTCCAACTCCACCATGACATATGACAAAACCAGCTTTTTTAATATATTCATTAAATTTACTAGTATCAATTGATTTTATCATTTTTATTTTTTTACTACTAAACTTAGTATTTCCAGTTTGTGCAACTATTTCATCATCTTTTAAAGCTTCAGAATTTTCTACCATATTAAAAATTCTTAAAAATTGTTGCTTTTGGGTACCAACTGAGACGAAAACCATTACATTAACCTCCCTAAATATTCAGCCTTTTTATATTTTTTTGCTAAATCTTCCCATTGAACATAAAATTTGTTTGCAAAAGGATAAACCATTTTACCAGTTACAGATAAACTATTTACTTTAGCAAGAGATTCAATATATATAACTTTTTTACCAAATAATTTTGCAAAAAAGCACATTATACCACCAACTTGTGCCCCGGTTGTTAAAACGGTTTTAGGTTTAAATTTAATAAGTATGCTTATACTCTTAAACATATTGTATATAACGGCCCCTATATACTTTATTTTATTTTTATTTGGTCCATATTTAAAAAATTCCATGTTATAATTATCAGATAAATTTTCTGTTATTTCAGTTTTTTCTGTTACTAATAAATAATCATATTCGTTAAACAATTTCTTTAACTTTAGCATTTCACTTAAATGTCCACCAGAACTACATACAAAAATTACTTTTTTCACTTATTTTCTCCCTTTATTTTTATATCTATACCATACTTTTCTTTTAAATATTTTTTATTTACCTTTTCAGGTCCAACAATTATAGAGGCATAGTTATTATTAGTATATATATTCATTTTCTTTTTTATATTTTCTTCATATTTTATATTATTTTTAGATATATATTTTTCTATGTCATCTAATACTATTTTTGACAATACATATTCAGCAAAATTATCACAAACAGGTCCTAATATTTGTGAATTTGATGATGTTATTTCATCTGTTGTTTGAAGTCCTATTCTAATTATCTTAACATCTGTTTTTTTACACTCTTTTAAAATATAATATACTCTTTCAATAGCATCATCTACACTAAGTGGTGTATACTCTTTATTCTCATACATTTCATATAATTTACTATCCTTTAATACATATACTGGATAAATTCTTAAGCATTTTGGATTAAGTTTTAATACCTTTTTTATGCTATACACTTCCGTATCTAAATTACTTCCTGGAAGTCCAACCATAATTTGAATACCTAAATCTATTCCATATAAATGTATTAATCTTGCAGCACGTATGACATCATTCTTAGTATGCCCTCTTTTAGATATTTCTAATACCTTATCACTCATTGACTGTACTCCAAGTTCAATAGTTTTTACATTATATTTTTTTAAAAATGATAATATTTTAGGTGATATATAATCAGGTCTTGTTGAAAGCCTAATACTATCTACTTTTCCTTCTTCAATATAATTATTTGCAATTTTTAAATAATTTTCCTGTAACTTTGTAGGAATCCCTGTAAAAGATCCTCCAAAAAAAGCAATCTCAATTTTTTTGTTATTTTTATTATTTTTAAAATAATCCAAATGCTCATTAATAATGTTATCCACATCATCAACAGTTACACTTGTATCTATTCCTGTTATTTTCCTTTGGTTGCAAAAAACGCACTCATTATTGCAACCTAAATGAGGAATAAAAATTGGAATTGTGTATTGATTATCCTTATTTGTTATATTATTTAAAATTTTATTTATATCAAGTTTTAAATTATATTCTTTTAATGGCATATGCTGCTGCTGCCTGCTCTGCACTTTTTTTATTTTTTCCAACGCCCTCACCTATCTTTTTGCCATTAAACACAACTTCTACATAAAAAGTTTTGTTATGTTCTGGTCCTTCTTCCTTCAGAAGTTTGTATTCAATTTTTACACTGCCATTTTTTTGTAAAATTTCTTGTAACTTAGTTTTGTAATCTGTGTTAAAGTCTTTTCCTTCTAATACTTCTTTTATTTGAGTACTTAATTTTTTAAGTACAAACTCTTTAGCCTTATCATATCCTCCATCTATATATATGCTTCCAAGAATTGCCTCAAAACAATCAGCAATTATTGCATCTTTTTTTGCAACTAAACTTTGTGTTTCACATTTGCCTAAATATATATAATTTTGCAGTCCAATTTCTTTTAACGCTAAACTTAAAGATGTTTCACACACTATAGCAGCCCTTTTTTTTGTCATTTCACCTTCGGAATAAACCTTTTTATCATTATATAACATATCTGATATTATATGTTCTAAAATTGCATCTCCCAAATATTCGATTCTCTCGTTATAATCATTATTACTTGTAATTCCTTTTTCATAAGCATATGATTTATGTGTAAGCGCTAGTTTTAAAAGAGAAATATCGTTATATGTATACCCAATTAATTTTTCAACTTTTTTTAGTTTTTGTTCATCAGTCACTTTAAACACTTCCTTATTATTAATTCACATATATTATACCTAAATAATATATTTTTTTCAAGTAAAATGAGATTTTTACTTTACATTTTATGTAAAGTATGATATAATAATTATACATTAGTAATTGTAAAATTTATTTTAATAAAAAAATTATTATTCTAAATTCATTTAGAAGTATATATACATATTAAAAAAGAAAGAAGGACTTACTATGAATGAAAAAATCTTTTTTTTGATTGCTTTTACTGTTATTATTGAGGGACTTTTGATTTTAACAATTAAGTTGGCAATAAAAACCAGCAAACGCACTAAAGAAAAAATCATAATTTCAACCAAATCTAACGGTACATATGAGATGAGAATCTCAAGCAAACAAAAAGAGGGAACATTTTTCATCTTCGAAAGAGAAGACGAGATTATAAGTTTTTTGCAAAATAGGTATCACTTAAACACCTGCATATCTTTCGATGGCGAGAAATTATCATTAGCCGACCTTAAGAAAAATTTATTAAAAAAGCAACAAAATCCTCAGACTTAATTGTCTGGGGATTTTATTATACTCTATACATTTTCTTTTATATAATCAACTACATCTCCAACAGTAGAAATTTTCTCTGCTTCTACTTCTGGAATTTCCATATCAAACTCTTCTTCAAATGCCATTATAAGTTCAACAACATCTAAAGAGTCCGCTCCTAAATCATCTATAAAAGTAGTTTCAGATGTAATTGTATCTAAATCATCAATTCCTAATTGTTCAGCTATAACATCTTTCACTCTACTGAAGATTTCATTTTCGTCCATATAAATTACCTCCTCAATAAATTTTACATCTCTATTATCTAATATTTACGTAATATTGTCAATAGTATTACATATATTTTTTTATTTTTTATATATTTTACTTTTTCGACAAAATTTATTATATCTACTTTACTATATGAAAGAAAAGAAAAGTTGTTAAAAAAACAGAGCATAAGCTCTGTTTTTAATTATTCTATTATGTTAGATACTGAACCAGATCCAACTGTTCTTCCACCTTCACGAATAGCGAATTTTAATCCTTTTTCAATTGCTATTGGAGTGATAAGTTTAGCTTTGATTGTTACATTATCACCAGGCATTACCATTTCTTTATCTTTTGGTAATTCGATTACACCTGTAACATCAGTTGTTCTGAAATAGAATTGTGGTCTATATCCTTGGAAGAATGGAGTATGTCTTCCACCTTCTTCTTTTGTTAGGATATATACTTCAGCTTCAAATTCAGTATGTGGATGTATAGAACCAGGTTTAGCGATAACTTGACCTCTTTGGATTTCATCTCTTTGAACACCTCTTAAAAGTAGTCCAGCGTTATCTCCACATTCAGCTTCATCAAGTGATTTTCTGAACATTTCAATACCTGTTACAACTGTCTTTTTAGGAGTATCTACAAGACCAACGATTTCAACTTCTTCACCAAGTTTTAATACACCTTTTTCGATTCTACCTGTAGCAACTGTTCCTCTACCAGTAATTGTAAATACATCCTCAACTGGCATTAGGAATGGTTTATCAGTATCTCTAGTTGGTTCAGGAATGTATTCGTCTATAGCATTTAGAAGTTCTTTAATACAAGCGTATTCTGGAGCCTCTGGATCTTTAGATTCACATTCTAGAACTTTAAGAGCAGAACCTTTTATTATAGGAGTTGTATCTCCTGGGAAATCATATTTAGATAATAGATCTCTTATATCCATTTCAACTAATTCTAATAGTTCTGGATCGTCAACCATATCACATTTGTTCATGAAAACAACTATATATGGAACACCAACTTGTCTTGCAAGTAGTATATGCTCTCTTGTTTGAGGCATAGGACCATCTGCAGCAGAAACAACTAGGATTGCACCATCCATTTGTGCAGCACCTGTGATCATGTTTTTAACATAGTCAGCATGTCCTGGACAGTCAACGTGTGCATAGTGTCTCTTATCTGTTTCATATTCTACGTGTGATGTAGAAATAGTGATTCCTCTTGCTTTTTCTTCTGGTGCATTATCAATTTGGTTATAATCACTAAATTGAGCTTCACCTTTTAAACTACAATATTTAGTTATTGCAGCTGTAAGAGTAGTTTTACCATGGTCAACGTGACCAATAGTACCAATATTAACGTGTGGTTTAGTTCTTTCAAACTTTGCTTTTGCCATTTTAAAATTCCTCCTTAATTACTACTTTTAATGCATATAGCATTAACTTTGGTAATATTTTACTACATTTTAAATTAATTTGCAATACATTTATTCGTTTTTTATGTTTTTTTTAATTTTTAGACATTAATTGTCTTTTTTTGTTCTTTGTGCAACAATTGTTTCAAGAACAGATTTTGGAACTTCTTCATAATGAGATGGTTCCATAGAGTAAACTCCTCTACCTTGTGTTCTAGATCTTAAATCTGTAGCATATCCAAACATTTCAGATAGTGGAATAAATGAGTGAATAGTTGTAGTTCCTTGAACTGTATCCATTCCTTCCATTCTACCACGTCTAGAGTTAACATCTCCGATAACATCTCCCATGTATTCTTCTGGAACAATGATATCAACTTTCATTATTGGTTCTAATAATACTGCTCCACCTTGACGGCAAGCTTCTTTTAGAGCCATAGATCCAGCAATATGGAAAGCTGCTTCAGATGAGTCAACGTCATGATATGAACCATCAACAAGTGCAACTTTAATATCTACAACAGGATATCCTGCTAAAATACCAGCTTTCATTGCATCTTGAACACCTTCGTCTGTTGGTTTAACATATTCCTTAGGAACAACACCACCAACAATTTTAGATGTAAATTCATAACCTTTTCCTGGTTCATTTGGTTCAACTTCTAACCAAACATCACCATATTGTCCTCTACCACCAGATTGTCTTATAAATTTACCTTGAACCTTAACAGGTTTTCTGATAGTTTCTTTATATGCAACTTGTGGTTTACCAACATTAGCTTCTACTTTAAATTCTCTTTTCATTCTATCAACTATGATATCAAGATGTAATTCACCCATACCAGCGATGATAGTTTGACCAGTTTCTTGATCAGTATATGCTTTAAATGATGGATCTTCCTCAGCTAGTTTTTGTAAAGCTAAGTCCATTTTATCTTGGTCAGCTTTAGTTTTTGGTTCAATTGCAACATCTATAACAGGTTCTGGGAACTCAATAGATTCAAGTATTATTGGAGCGTTTTCATCACATAAAGTATCTCCAGTAGATACATCTTTTAGTCCAACCGCACAAGCTATGTCTCCGGCATATACCTTTGTTATATCTTGTCTGTTATTAGCATGCATTTGAATAAGTCTTCCTATTCTTTCCTTTTTGCCTTTATTAGCATTTAATACATAAGAACCACTTTCTAATGTTCCTGAATAAACTCTAAAGAAAGTTAATTTTCCAACATATGGATCAGTCATTATTTTGAAAGCAAGTGCTGCAAATGGTTGATCGTCTGCTGAAATTCTTTCTTCTTCAGTTCCATCTTCTAGTACACCTTTTATATGAGGTATATCAGTTGGAGCTGGCATATAATCAACAATGTTATCAAGTAATTCTTGAACACATTTGTTTTTATATGAACTTCCGCAAGTTACTGGAACTATTGTATTAGCTATTGTTCCTTTTCTAAGACCTTTTTTGATTTCTTCTTCAGTAAGTTCTTCACCCATTAAATATTTTTCCATTAATGCGTCATCTTGTTCTGCAACAGCTTCTACAAGTTTTGTTCTATATTCTTCAGCTAATTCTTTTAAATCATCTGGAATTGGTTCACGTCTAACATCTTTTCCAAGATCGTCATAGTGAATACAAGCATCCATTTTAACTAAATCAACTAGTCCTTTAAAAGTATCTTCTTTACCAATTGGTATAGCAATTGGTACTGCATTAGCTTGTAATCTTTCTTTTAATTGTTTTACACAGTTAAAGAAATCAGCTCCTGTAATATCCATTTTATTTACATATACCATTCTTGGAACGTTATATTTGTTTGCTTGTCTCCAAACAGTTTCAGATTGTGGTTGAACTCCACCTTTTGCACAAAGTACAGTAACTGAACCATCTAGGACTCTAAGAGATCTTTCAACTTCTATTGTAAAGTCAACGTGTCCTGGTGTATCAATAATGTTAATTCTGTTATTATTCCAGTAACATGTTGTAGCAGCAGAAGTTATTGTTATACCTCTTTCTTGTTCTTGAGCCATCCAGTCCATTGTAGCTCCACCATCATGAACTTCACCTATTTTATGAGTTTTACCTGTATAAAATAGAATTCTTTCAGTAGTAGTAGTTTTACCAGCATCAATGTGTGCCATGATACCGATATTTCTTGTCCTCTCAAGAGGATATTCTCTACCTGCCATTTATTCTTCCTCCTTTTTATCTTAGGATTACCATCTATAATGAGCAAATGCTTTGTTAGCTTCTGCCATTCTATGTGTATCTTCTTTCTTCTTGAATGCTCCACCTTGACCGTTTATAGCATCCATTATTTCTCCAGCTAGTTTTTCTTCCATGCTATGTTCATTTCTTTTTCTAGCGTATTCAACTAACCATCTTATTGCTAAAGATTGTTTTCTATCAGCTCTAATTTCCATTGGAACTTGGTATGTTGCTCCACCTACACGTCTAGCTTTAACTTCTAGTGCTGGTGTAACGTTATCTAATGCTTGTCTGAAAGCATCCATAGCTTCTCTTCCTGTTTTTTCTTTTACGATATCAAATGCACCGTATACGATTTTTTGAGCTGTAACTTTTTTACCATCCCACATTACTTTATTTATAAGTTTTGTAACAACTTTTGAGTTGTACATTGGATCTGGCATTACTTCTCTTTTAGCTATATGTCCTTTTCTTGCCACTTTTCTTCCCTCCTTTTTAACATTTTGAATCATACTAATTCAAAAAGGTACTCAAAAACTTTAATTTCTGTAAGGGGCTAGAGTTTAATTTATTTTAAACTTAAGCACCTACTCTTATTTTATTTTTTCTTTGCTCTTTTTGCACCATATTTTGATTTTGCTTGTACTCTGTCTGCAACACCTGCAGTATCAAGTACACCTCTTACAATGTGGTAACGTACACCTGGTAGGTCTTTTACTCTTCCACCTCTAATTAAAACAACACTGTGTTCTTGTAGGTTATGACCAATTCCTGGAATATATGCTGTTACTTCCATTGTATTAGAAAGTCTAACTCTGGCTACTTTACGTAAAGCTGAGTTTGGCTTTTTAGGAGTTTGTGTTTTTACAACTGTACAAACACCTCTTTTTTGTGGAGAAGATTGATTAGTAGCAGATTTTGTACGAGAATTGTATCCTCTTTGTAATGCTGGTGATTTTGATTTTGTTACTTTATCTTGTCTTCCCTTTCTTACTAATTGGCTAAATGTAGGCACTCTAAGTTCACCTTCCTTTCCTTTTTACTTGCATTACACAAGTAGTTTAATTATACTCTAAAATACATAAAAAGTCAATAAAAAATAGGAAATTTATAAATTAATATAACATAACATTTACATTTGGTTCCTTTATAACAATACCGCACTCACTCAATACTTTATATGTGGTGTTTTTTAAAAAAATAAAGGTAAAAGTTATATTTAAAGATGTTTATATACAATAATTTTTAATGTATAATTTTATTGGTGGTAATATGAAAAGAATAGAAGAGCAAAATGTTATAATAGGAAAAAAACTAAAAGAATACAGAGAAAATAGAGGATACACGCAAGAAGAAGTTGCAAAAGAAATAGAGGTAAATCCAAAACATTATGGAAGAATAGAAAGAGGAGAGAATTCTTGCACAGTTTCAAACCTTATAACTCTATGTAATTTACTTGGTATCAGTACAGAAGATATTATGGGGTCTCTTACGTACACAAAACCCGATAACGGAATAAGTAATGATTTTCAAAAATTAACCATTGAAGATAAATTATCTGTATCAAATTATATAGAATTTTTAATTTCAAGGTATAAAAATTAAAATTTCTATTATTGTGGAGGCTTATATTTAATGTTAATAGATGTAAACCAAACTATATCAGAGAAAAAAAACGAATTTGAAATATTGTATGAAAATAAGAGCATATATACTGCAACTCTACCTTTTATAAACATAATCGGAAGTTTTAATTTAGAAAATCTTAGAAAAATAAAAGTATATGATAAAAACAGTAATTTAAAATATAAAACAGAGTATAATTATGTTGATAATCAACTAGAAGAATTTATTCCATTTAAATATTTAATAACCAATTCTCAAAAATTTTATCAACTAAAGTTCATTAATCAAAATAATAATGAAAATGATGTGTCAATTTTTTGAAATGAAGGAAGTTTGGAATGGTTATTATGTAATTAAATACAAAGATGTATTTATAATTGTTTTTCAATTGAAGATGGATACATTAGACATATATGTATATATAAAGATGAAATTCAAATAGCTAAATTATTAAAGCCTAATGTAGTAATAGACGGGAAGGACGAATATAGAATTTATTTAATGGATGAATATAATTATTTAAGTGATTCTTTATCGCTATTTGCTTTATATTTAGATAGAACCGAATATAATTCAAGTTATTTAAAAATTAATAGTAAGATTGTGAGTAAAGAAATCTCATATTCAAAAGTGAATAAATATTATAATCCAAATTGGGTAAAAAACAATATCAATGCAGAAGATTACTTTAATAAAATAAATCAAGAAGTCAACAAAACAAAAAATGAAATCATGAAAAGGTTTAAAACGCTAATGATAATGATGGGACTTGGATTTGGAATATGTATAATCATTACCATTTTATTGTTAATTATATTATTATAAATATGATATTTAGAAAAAATCAACTTATTGCAAACCAATAAGTTGATTTTTTTGTTATAAATTAACGTCTATATTAGGAATACTTACTGAAAGACTTACCTTCTTATCTCTGTATGAACACTTATATTGATAACTATTTTTATTGTTACCATCTAAGTTGTTATATAGCTTTGTTCTTTTAACATCAATATACTGTTGATTTCCTCCATAATTACTATCATATACTTCAAATTTAATATGATTATCATCGTTTATATCTATTAAAATTTTCTGTAAACATACTGTGTAATTATCATTTAAAACAATTAATGGTACTTCGCCTTTATTCATAATATCTACAATATAATTAAAGGCTTTATCAGGTTCGCTTTCAAGTGACAATCTTTCATCTCTATTTTTTAAGATGTCAAGCCTATAAATAGCATTTACAAACTCTTTATCTTCATCTTCAAGAGTACTTTTATCTTTTTCATTTTCATTATCTGAAAAATCATTATTTAAAATATAATTTTCATATTTTTTAAACCCTGAATTAGAATCTGAATAATCTAAATAGTAATATGAGAATCCATAATCATTCAAGTCTTTTTTATAATCTTTAGATATTTCAAGTACTCCATTATTTACAGATGTAGACATGAAATCTTTTGGAACACTTTTCATGAAAGATAAATTTTCTAAGTCATACTCATAAAGTAAAGAATATTTTGTATCCTTATCTACTTCGATTTCATAACCTGAAGCTTTTTCAGTTTCTCCAGTTTCTCTATTTTTTACAGATATACTACTCATTTTTGAAGGTAGTTTATTTTCAAAGTATAATTTTGAAAATAATGACATTCCATAAGTAGCTCCATAATTATTAGTCGTAGTTGAAAAGTTTTCTATAGGCATTCCATTCTTTTTAGACAAGAATTCATTATTTTTATATATTATACAATCATCATTTGAATCTTTATCAAAATCTACAAATCCATAGTTTATATCTGATGCTATAAGTTCAAACACATCTTCAAGGACTTCTGAACTTGATGCGTAATAATATTTTCCTCCTGTTTGGTTAGATATTTTTTCTAAAACCTCTGTATCAAGCTCATCTCCAAGTCCAATTGTAAACACCTTAACTCCTTTTAATTTAGCATCTGCTATAGCTCTTTCTGTTTTTTTCTCATCATATCCTGATACTCCAGTAGTATCTTTACCATCTGTAAGCAGAATAATATATTTTCTTGTATCATTATTTGTTGTATTAAATTGTTTTAGTCCTCCTTCAAGTGCATTTCCGATATACGTTCCTGTAAACTTTTCTGTTAATGTTTTTATACTATTTATTTTTTCTTTAACTTTTTCTTTATCATTTGTTAATGGACAAAGTTCTTCATACTCATATGTAAATTTGCCAGCTCCAAATTTATAATTACCTTTTAATTTATCAATTATTCTATTTGATAAATCTACTCTTTTAAACTGAGTATCATTTTCTTCACTTCCATCAACCATTTCTTGAGGGTACATTGAACCAGAATTATCTATAACAAACATTAACTCCGTTGAAACATTTTCTTTCATTTTTGAAGAGTCTGCTATAAAATACTTTCCTGAATCAGTTATACTCGCTGTTACTTTACTATTTGCAGTATCAACTTTAGAATTTTGTTTTACAAATTTATTAGAATCTATATCAAGTTTATATATTGATAACGAATTTTCATCTAAACCTTTGCTAGATACTATACTTTTATCATAATTAATTAATAGATTAGCTGTATTTATTGTACCATAAGTTTTTACACTATAGACTTTAGAAACTACAGCATCAACTTCATTTATAGTTTTTAAATCATACATATCAACTGTAGTATTAGTTATATTATCTGTTCCATTAATTTGAACTTCAGCCCCTATTTTTTCCAATTTTAAATCATAGTTTAGATTTCTTTCATCATCTTGAATTCCATCACTTTTACTTTCTTTCTCACTTGGATTTAATCCTAATACCGTCTCAGTTCCATCATTTACAATATCGCCATCTGTATCTAAGCTATTGGCATCTGTATTTGTTTTTTCATTTTCATAAGTATCACTTAATCCATCTTCATCAGTATCAATATATTTAATATTTTCGTTACTTTGTAATGTAAGATCTCCTAATTTATTAGTTAAAACTGTAACATTTTTAGCTTTTACTTTATTTCCCGCTGTAACTTTAATTGTGTATGTTCCCTCTTCTTTTGGAAGCTCCCAAATAACTTCACTTCCCTTTGTTGTATTTAATGATCCTGCTGACACTTGCCAATTAAGTTCAAATTTGTCTTCAGATTTATTTTTAGCTTGTGCCCCAATTTTTATTTCATTAGACATTGTTGCAATTATTCCTGAATCATCACCCGTGAATGATATTTTTATAGGGTTATATACTGCTGAAAAAATAACAAGTCCAATAATTAAAGCTGCTATACAACCAACAATAATTAAAATTATTTTTTTATAATCATCCCATATTTCTTGTATTATTTCCATAATTTCCTCCTACTTATTTGCAAGTAAAATATATGTATTTAAAACGTTATAATAGTTAAATCTACTTGCATTTTTGTCTACATATTTTTCATACTTATCGTCCTGAAATACATAAACCATTTTATCAGGAACAGAATTTACTTTTGAATCTACAGCAAATTCAATCAAGTTATCGTTTTCATTTTCATCTAAAATTTTTTTCAATTTAGAAACAAAATTTTCTCCCGAAGTGATATACTTTCCTTTTTTTATATAATAATTATATTTATCTGAATTTGCATGTGGTAAATTTTCCTCCTTATCAATAGTATTACTGCTCTTTATTTGTTCTGTTGTTATGTTAAAATACGAATGAATAATCTCTTCAGAATTATTTGTTTCGTTTTTCACAGATTTATTCGATGTAATATCAACATGATACCACTCGTCATCTAAATTTACCATATTCCATTCATGTGCCTGATCTTTAATATTTCCTGTGATAACTATATTTTTAATTCCAACTTTATCTAATGCTATCATTAATGTTTTAGATAATCCATCACATACAGCTTTATGTGATACTAAGCATCCATATATACTATGACATTCGTCAGGCACCTGGTTTATATCTGTATATTTATAATAAGTAGCAATTTTACATATTTGGTCATGCAAATATAATTCTGCATCAAATTTATCCATTGTTTTTGCTTCAGAAATAATTGGATTTAATATACTATTTATTTCTGCTATTTTTTTATTTAATTCAAGTTCATCTGAAATGTTATAATTAATTTCAATTTCTATCCTTTTTGAACTGACTAAATCAATAGTTGAGACTGTATATTCGTTATTTACGTAAAAAACCTCAGGATGGTCTAAAAAGAAATTTTCCATTGCTTTTTTTGCATCAGTCATAATATTATTATCATCAATATAATTATATTCTTTTACCTTTGCTTTTTTATTTAAGTTTTTTACAGCTATTGCTACTGCTTTATATATATTTTTTTGATTTTCATTTAATAAATTATAGTAAAAAGTAGAATTTTCAGGTTGCAGTTCATTAATCTTAATTTCACTAACATCCTCTGGTATTTCATAATCCCCTGTTACTTTATCATACACATCTTCAGCACTTATCACTATTTGATTTGCAAAGTTTTTATTTAATAAAATAAAAGCTGTAAACAAAATAAAAAGGAGTGTAACTATAATTGTAAATATTTTTTTAATCATATCTTCACCTACATTATATATTTTAATATATAATTAAAACAAATTCAATAATTTATCAAAATATATAACAAAAAGATGGACTTTTGTCCATCTTTTTGTTATTCAACTTCGTCAACCAATTCTTCATCTGGTATAATATATTTTTCAACTTTACTATTTTCTTCGTTCTTTATGCTTTCTAAAGATTCAACTTTAATATCATTGTAATCTACAACACCAGTTCCAGCTGGAATTAGACGACCAATTATAACATTTTCTTTTAATCCTTGTAATTTATCTACTTTTCCTTTAAGAGCTGCATCTGTAAGTACTCTTGCTGTTTCTTGGAATGAAGCAGCAGATAAGAATGAATCAGTTTGAAGTGCAACTTTTGTTATTCCAAGTAGAGTTTTTTTACCTTTTGCAAGTTTCTTTCCTTTTTCACTTGCAAGTTTGTTTTCAGAATTAAAGTCTGTCATATCAACTGTTGATCCTGTTATTAGATTAGTTTCACCTGAATCTTCAACAAATATTTTTCTTAACATTTGACGTCCAACAATCTCAATATGTTTATCATTAATATGAACACCTTGAGTTCTATATACTTTTTGAACTTCTTCAATTAAGTAATTTTCAACAGCTATATCGCCTTTTATACGAATAATATCATGTGGATCAAGAGAACCTTCTGTAATTCTGTCTCCAGCTTTTATTTTTTGTCCATTTGATACTGATATTCTCATTCCAAATGGTATTACATATCTTTCTGTATGTTTATCATCAGATGTAACTATTACTTCTTTATTAGTTGAATTATTTCCTATTGTTACAGTACCATCAATTTCAGTTACCATAGCAACACCTTTTGGTTTTCTTGCTTCAAATAATTCTTCAACACGAGGAAGACCTTGTGTAATATCTGAACCTGCAACACCACCACTATGAATTGTTCTCATTGTAAGCTGTGTACCTGGCTCACCTATTGATTGTGCAGCAATTATACCGACTGCTTCACCAGGAGTAATTGGCTCACCTGTTGCAAGGTTTTTACCATAACATTTACTACATACTCCTCTAACAGATTCACAAGTAAAGGCAGAACGTATTTTAACTTTTGTAATTCCATGTTTAGTAATATCTTCAACAATATCTGGAGTTACATATGTATTTCTTTCATATAATACATTTCCTTTTTCATCAAGAAGATCTTCTGCAAGATATCTTCCTTCAATTCTTTCTTCAAGTTTTTCTACTGGCTCTCCACTTTCCATAATTGCTTCAACTTCAAATCCATGATGTGTTCCACAATCATCTTCAGCAACAACAACATCTTGGTTAACATCAACAAGTCTTCTTGTCAAGTATCCAGAGTCAGCTGTTCTTAAAGCAGTATCAGCAAGACCTTTTCTAGCACCATGTGATGCAATAAAGAATTCAAGGACATCCAAACCTTCTTTAAAGTTTGATTTAATAGGTAACTCTATTGTTCTACCCATTGTATCTGCCATAAGTCCACGCATACCACCAAGCTGTCTTATCTGAGTTGGGTTACCTCTGGCACCAGTATTAGCCATCATTTGAAGTGGATTCATTATGTTTGGATTATTCATAATTTCACTTTGAATTTCATCTGTAGCATCAGACCAAATTTTAATAATTTCTTTATATCTTTCATCATTTGATATAAGTCCACGTTTATAATTTTTTAATACCTTTTCAGCCTCTTCTTCAGCTTTAGCAAGAATTTGTGGTTTGTTTTCTGGTATTTCTATATCTGATACTGATACTGTTACACCAGCTTTTGTTGAATATTTATATCCATACTTTTTAATATTATCAAGAACTATTGCAGTCTCTGTAATTCCATGTTTAGCAATACACTTATCAACAATTTGTCCAAGTTGTTTTTTCTTAGCTTCGAAATCTATTTCAAGTTTTAGAAGATTTTCTTTTTTAGATCTATCAACAAAACCAATGTCTTGTGGAATAAAGCTATTGAATATTAATCTTCCTACTGTTGCCTCTATAATTCCAGTATGAACTTTTCCATCAATTTCTTTTGATACCCTTACTCTTATTGGTGCATGAATTCCAACAACACCTTGATCATAAGCCATAAGTGCCTCATCCATATTTGAAAAGACTTTTCCTTCGCCTTTTTCTCCTTCTAATTTTACTGTAAGATAGAAACTTCCAAGTATCATATCCATTGATGGAATAGTTACTGGTTTACCATCTTGTAATTTTAAAAGATTATTTGAAGCAAGCATTAGCATTTTTGCTTCTGCAACAGCCTCAGGAGAAAGTGGAACATGAACAGCCATTTGGTCACCATCAAAGTCAGCATTAAATGCTGTACATACTAATGGATGAAGTTTTATAGCTCTACCATCAACAAGTACTGGTTCAAAAGCTTGAATACCAAGTCTATGAAGTGTAGGTGCACGGTTTAGCATTACTGGTCTATTTTTTATAACATCTTCAAGTACATCCCAAACCTCAACTGCAGTTCTCTCAACCATTCTCTTTGCATTTTTTATATTAAATGCCATTCCTCTTTTTACTAGTTCCTTCATAACAAAAGGTTTGAATAGCTCTAAAGCCATTTCTCTTGGAAGACCACATTGATAAATTTTAAGTTCAGGTCCAACAACAATAACAGAACGTCCTGAGTAGTCAACCCTTTTTCCAAGTAAGTTTTGTCTAAATCTTCCCTGTTTTCCTTTCAACATATCTGTTAATGATTTAAGTGCTCTTCCACCTGCACCAGTAATTGGTTTGCCACGTCTTCCATTGTCAATTAAAGCATCAACTGCTTCTTGTAACATTCTTTTTTCATTTCTAACGATTATATCAGGTGCTTCTAATTCTAGTAATCTTTTTAATCTGTTATTTCTGTTTATAACTCTTCTGTATAAATCATTTAAGTCAGATGTAGCAAATCTTCCACCATCTAATTGAACCATAGGACGAAGATCAGGAGGTATTACTGGTAATACTTCTAATATCATCCACTCAGGTTTATTTCCTGATTCTAAAAACGCTTCAACTGTTTCTAATCTTTTTATAATCTTAGCTCTTTTAGCTCCAGTAGCTTTTTCAAGCTCTTTCTTTAATTCACCTTGTAGTTTTTTAAGATCAATTTTGGAAAGCAATTCTCTAATTGCTTCTGCACCCATTCCAACTCTAAAAGAACCATAACCATATTTTTCTTCAGCTTCTCTATATTCTCTTTCACTTATTATATCGCATACTTTGAATCCAGTATCTTTTGGATCTAATACAATATATGAAGCAAAGTATATTACTTTTTCTAAGGCCTTTGGAGAAATATCAAGAAGAAGTCCCATTCTTCCTGGTATTCCTTTGAAGAACCATATATGAGATACAGGGCATGCAAGCTCTATGTGTCCTAATCTTTCACGTCTAACCTTTTTCTTTGTAACTTCAACGCCACATCTATCACATATTATACCTTTATATCTTACTTTTTTATATTTTCCACAGTAACATTCCCAATCCTTAGTTGGTCCAAAAATTTTCTCGCAGAATAAGCCATCTCTTTCAGGTTTAAGTGTTCTATAATTTATAGTTTCAGGTTTTTTTACTTCCCCTTTTGACCATTCTCTGATTTTTTCAGGGGATGCAAGAGCTATACTTAATCTATCAAAATTATCCATATCTTGCATGTTACATATTCCTCCTTATACCATTATTCTATTTCTGGTAAATCTTCTTCGTTAAATTCCTCAAGTTCATCAACTTTTTCATCTAAGTTTTCGTCTCCATTTTCCAAGCTCATTCCAGACAAATCCGAATCTGACATTTTATGTCCATCTTCAAGTGGTTCACCAATAAGCTCTGGATCTATACCATCAGGATCGTCTTCCATTGATTCCTTAAGTTCTAACTCTTCCTCTTCTTTATACATTTTCAAATCTAAAGCTAAACTTTGAAGTTCTTTAGTTAAAACTCTGAACGATTCTGGTATTCCAGGTTTTGGAATACTTTCACCCTTAACGATCGCTTCGTATGTTTTTAATCTTCCAACTACATCGTCAGATTTTACAGTTAACATTTCTTGAAGAGTATATGATGCACCATATGCTTCAAGTGCCCAAACTTCCATTTCACCAAATCTCTGTCCACCAAATTGTGCTTTACCACCTAATGGTTGTTGAGTTACTAGCGAATATGGTCCAATAGAACGAGCATGTATTTTATCATCAACTAAGTGATATAGTTTTAGCATATACATGTATCCAACTGTAATCTTAGCATCAAATGGTTCACCAGTTCTTCCGTCATATACAGTTAATTTACCTGTTGGATCTAGACCTTTATCTTTATATAATTTTTCAATGTCAACTTCTTTTGCGCCATCAAATACTGGAGTCGCAACTTTCCATCCATACATTTTAGCAATATATCCTAAATGAGTTTCTAGTAACTGTCCAACATTCATACGAGAAGGTAGTCCTAGAGGGTTAAGAACAATTTGAAGTGGTGTTCCATCTGGTAAATATGGCATATCTTCTCTTGGAAGAATACGTGATATAACACCTTTATTACCATGACGACCAGATATTTTATCACCAACAGATATTTTTCTTTTTTGTGCTATATATATTCTTACAACCTTGTTAACACCAGTAGCAAGCTCATCACAATTATCTCTTGTAAATATTTTTACATCAACAATTGTTCCTTCTTCTCCATGTGGAACTCTAAGAGATGTATCTCTTACTTCTCTTGCTTTTTCACCAAAAATAGCTCGTAAAAGTTTTTCTTCCGCTGTAAGTTCTGTTTCACCTTTTGGAGTAACTTTACCAACCAATATATCTCCAGGTCTTACAACTGCTCCTATACGTATAATACCATTTTCATCTAAGTCTTTAAGAGCATCATCACCTACATTTGGTACTTCTCTTGTAATTTCTTCTGGTCCAAGTTTTGTATCACGTGCTTCACAATCATAATCTTCAATATGAATTGTAGTTAAAACATCATCTTTAACTAAATCTTCAGATATTAAGATGGCATCTTCATAGTTGTATCCTTCCCATGTCATAAATCCAACTAATATATTTTTACCTAATGCAAGCTCACCATTTTGAGTAGATGGTCCGTCAGCAATTACATCACCTTTTTTAACAGCCTCACCTTTTACAACTATTGGTTTTTGGTTTATACAAGTACCTTGGTTTGATCTTTTATATTTTATTAAATGGTATTCATCTTTACCTTTTTTAGTTTTAATTATTATCTTATTTGCATCAACATAATCAACAACACCATCATTATGTGCTATTATTACTATACCTGAATCTATTGCAGCTTTATATTCAATTCCTGTTCCTACGATTGGACTTTCAGATCTTATAAGAGGAACAGCCTGACGTTGCATGTTAGAACCCATAAGAGCACGTTTTGCATCATCATTTTCTAGGAAAGGTATCATTGCCGTAGATACTGATACTAATTGTTTTGGAGAAACATCCATTAAATCAACTTTATCTTTATCCATTTCAAGTATTTGATCTTGATATCTAACCTTAACTCTCTTATTCAAGAAATGATTTTCTTCATCTAAAGGTTCATTTGCTTGAGCAACAATGTAATTATCTTCTTCATCTGCAGTAAGATATACTACTTCATCTGTTATAACTCCATTTTCTTTGTCTATGACTCTATATGGAGATTCTATAAATCCATATCTATTTATTTTTGCAAATGTAGAAAGTGAAGAAATAAGTCCAATATTTGGTCCTTCTGGAGATTCTATAGGACATAATCTTCCATAGTGAGTATGATGTACGTCACGAACCTCAAATCCTGCTCTATCCCTTGTAAGTCCTCCAGGTCCAAGAGCTGATATTCTTCTTTTATGTGTAAGTTCTGCAAGTGGATTAATTTGATCCATGAACTGAGATAATTGCGAACTTCCAAAGAATTCTCTAAGTGATCCAACTACCGGTTTTATATTTATTAATGTTTGAGGAGTTGCAGCATCTAAATCCTGTGTTGCCATTCTTTCACGAACAACTCTTTCAAGTCTTGCAAGTCCAATTCTAAATTGGTTTTGAATTAATTCACCAACACATCTAACACGTCTATTTCCAAGATGATCTATATCATCAGTCATACCCATTCCAAATCTAAAATTAACAAAATAATTTATTGAAGCTATAATATCATCTAAAGTTGCATGTTTTACAACTAATTTTTCTCTATTTAATCTAATTTTCTTTCTTAATTCTTTTTCATCAACATCGCCAATTTTTTCAAGCAATTCTTTTAAAGCAGGAAGATAAACTTCCTCTTTAATTACTTGTTTGTCTATATCCATTCCAAGATATTTAGAAATATCTACAGTATTATTTCCTATAACTTTAACTTTTTTGCCTTCTTTTTCAACATAAACAACATTGATACCAGATTGTTTTATATCTTCAGCTATTTCCTTTGTAAATACTTCTCCTTTTTTTATAAGAAGTTCTCCTGTTTCTGTATTTACAACATCTTCAGCTGCTACTTCATTTACAATTCTATTTGCTATACTTAGCTTTTTATTATACTTATATCTTCCTACTCTTTCTAGACTATATCTTCTATCATCATACAATAATCCATAAAGTAGTGATTTTGCAGCATCAACATGTAAAGGTTCCCCTGGTCTAATTTTCTTATATATTTCAAGTAATGCTTCATCCATAGTCTTAGCAGGATCTTTATATATAACTTGATTTATCAAATCGTCTTCAAACAAATCCATAATTTGTTCATCAGACTCAATACCAAGTGCCCTTATAAGTGTAGTAAGTGGAACTTTTCTAGTTCTATCAACTCTTACATATAACATATCTGTAGAGTCTGATTCCATTTCAATCCATGTACCACGATTAGGCATAATAGTTCCTTCGTATAAAAATTTACCTGTTTTATCTCTTGATGATGAAAAATAAACACCAGGTGAACGAACTAATTGAGATATAATAACTCTTTCTGCTCCATTTATAATAAATGTACCTTTTTCTGTCATTAAAGGTAAATCGCCAAAGAAAATTTCTTGTTCTTTTATCTCACCAGTTTCTTTGTTTATCAAACGAACTTGTACTTGTAATCTTGAACAATAACTTGTATTTCTTTCATTTGCTTCCTCAATTGTATACTTTGTTTCATCTTCCAATCTATAATCAACAAATTCTAATAATAGATTTCCTGAAAAATCTGTTATTGGAGATGCATCTGAAAGTACATCTTTAAGTCCTGATTTCAAAAACCACTCATAAGACTGTTTTTGAATATCAATTAAATCAGGCATTTCAATTACCTCTTTAATGTTTGAAAAACTCATTCTAGTTGCTTTTCCATTTTTTACTTCATGAACCATTTTTATACCCCCAAAAAACATATTAAAAAAGACGACAAAAAGCCAAATTAGTTTACATAATTTGAAAAACTAATTTGATTCTTATACTATTTTATTAACTTATTTTTTTACATTTTACCACTATTTCAACCACCTTTTGAATTCGAGTTTACATAGTATTTTGCTTTTGAAACAATTTATAATATTATAACATATGTCTTAAAACAAGTCAATAGCTTTTTGTCTTTTTTATAAAGACTTTAAAAATTCAAAAATTGAATATTGAGTATTATATATACACAAATAATAAAATATCAAAAATAATATAATCATAAATACCAAGCATGCAACTATTGTTCTACTCGCAATCAGTTTTGATTCATCAGTATTATCAATTTTCATAAATATAATTCTTAAAATTAAACTTGTAATCAATATAACTCCTAACAAGCCAAAACAAATAACAGTAGTTTTTATTAAATTATCCATAGTTACAGTTGTAATACTTAATATTCCATCAGTTCTTAAAAACTTAATTATAAAAATTACTAAAGATACAATAAACGAAATAATACTTAAAATTTCTAAAATCAATGTTATCTTTTTAAAATCAATTTTTTTCATATTATAATGCCCCTTCTTTTAACCTATCTGCCTTATCTGCCGCTGCAAGAGCATCTATCATTTCATCTAAATTACCATTTAAAAAGCTCTCTAATTGATAAATTGTAAAATTAATTCTATGATCAGTTACCCTACTTTGAGGATAGTTATATGTCCTTATTTTTTCACTTCTTGCACCGCTTCCAACTTGAAGTCTTCTTTTGTTTGTAAGTTCTTTGTTTTGTTTTTCTTGTTCTATTTCATATAATTTTGATCTAAGCATTTTCATTGCAGTTTCTCTATTTTGAAGTTGTGACCTTTCACTTTGGCAAGCAACAACAACACCAGTTGGTATATGTGTTATACGTATTGCTGATGAAGTTTTATTTACATGTTGGCCACCTGCTCCACTTGCTCTATATGTATCTACTCTTAAATCATTTTGATTTATCTCAATTTCTACATCTTCAACTTCTGGTAGTACTGCAACCGTAACTGTAGAAGTATGAATTCTTCCACTTGCCTCTGTTTCAGGAACACGTTGAACTCTATGTACTCCACTCTCAAATTTTAATTTACTATAAGCACCTTTTCCTTTTATCATAAATGAAACTTCTTTAAGTCCACCTATACCTGTTTCATTTATATCAATTACTTCAACTTGCCAGTGTTTTAAATCAGCATACATTGTATACATTCTATATAAGTTATATGCAAACAAAGCAGCTTCTTCACCACCAGCTCCTCCTCTTATTTCAATAATAACATTGCTATCATCATTTTCGTCCTTTGGAATTAACAAAAATTTCAACTCTTCCTCTATATTTTCAAGTTTTTGTTTTGAAGAATAAAATTCTTCTTCAGCAAATTCTTTCATTTCTTTATCGTTCATAAGTTCTTTTGCTTCATCCATATTTTCTTTTACTTTTTTATATTCTCTATACTTTGCAACAACATCTGTTAAATTTGAGTGTTCCTTCATATACTTTTTAAAAAGTGATTGATTAGATATTATATCAGGATCAGATATTTTTTCAGTTAAATCAACGTACTTTTTTTCAATTTCTTCAAGTTTATCAAACATAAATTACATCCTCTCTTCTTTTACTGGTATATTTTAACACATTTTTAGCACTCTTGCAATACATAAATAAATAAAAAGGTCCAAAATATACATTTCGACCTTTTTATTACTTATTTCAAATCTTCATCTTCATTTAAAATTTTTAATTGTGCTTCAAGCATAGAACTTACTCTTATACGATAAATTTGCATTTGTTTTTTCTTATCTTCTAATAGTTCTTCTTTTCTTCTTATTTCATTGTTAAGCTCTTCAATATGCCTTCTTGCATCCGCTTCTGCTTCCTGTTTTATAGTTTCAGCTTCTCTTTTTGCAACTTCTTTCATATTGTCAGCAGTTGATTGAGCATTTTCAATAGTTTTATTAATACCTTCTTCTACTGATTTATAATAAGAAATTGATTCTTGCATAGCATTAAACTTGTCCTTTATTTCTGCATTTTCTTTATATAATGCTTCATAATCTGCAAGTAACTGTTCAAGAAAATCTTCTACATCATCAATATCATAGCCTTTCATTTTAGATTTTTTAAAAACTTTGTTTTCAATATCATTTGGTGTTAACATATATATAACCTCCTTTTTTAATAAAAAGCAGACCAAATTTAGCCTGCTTTAAGTAAAGTCTACTTAAGCCAAGAAAAAGACATTTTCTGCTTGTATTGGCTTTTTTCAACATCATTTTGTATTTCAACATCTTTTGGTGTTAGTAAATAAATAAGATTTGACACTTTTTGGATTGTACCTTCAACCATAAAAGTAGCTCCTCCTAAGAAATCTAATATTCTTATTGCATCTTCTTTTCCAACGTTTTCTAGATTAATAATTACAGATTTTCTTAATTTTAAATACTCTCCTATTTCCTCAACATCAGCATAGCATGTTGGTTGAGTTATAACCATTTTAGATGATGATACGGCTGTATTCATAGGTATAACTTTAGTTTGATTATTACTTTTAGAATATGGATTTGAAGATTCAATATCTCTAAAACTTCTTCTTGCTTTTGGAACTTCCCTATTTTCTACCTCATCTTGTTCTTCTTCATCATAGCAATCTACTTCATCATCATATTCGTTATCTTCATCATTTTCTCCTATTCCCATCATACGCATAAACTTATTTACTATTGCAGCACTCATATCATTAACCCCCTACGATAAAATCATATTTACATTATCTAATAAAAATAAAAATAAGTCAATAGTTTTTTCATATTTTTTGCTTTTTATGTAATATTTTTTGTTTTTTAGTTAAAAAATTGCATTGGATTTACAGCACTTCCATAAGAACTACTCTTCCTTACTTCAAAATGCAAGTGAGGTCCTGTTGAATTTCCTGTGCTAGCTGTGTATGCAATTAATTGACCTTTACTTACAGATTGCCCTGCTGATACAACTTTTTTATATTGCAAATGTCCATATAAAGTATAATAATCTCCATGGTCTATCATAACATAATTTCCATAACCATCTCTGTATGAGCCATCATAATTACCTGTTAAATAATACTTAGAAACTACAACTTCCCCCGCTGCTGCTGCATATACAGGAGTACCAACTGGAACACCTATATCAATTCCATCATGTCTTGTACCATCAGAGTATTTTGGAAATGTAGCAGTAATTCTATTCTTACCATATCCTTTTAATGGCCAATCAAATTTTCCATTAGAAGCTACAATTGATGATGATCCATCAGATCTTGATTTTGATTCAGATTTCTTTTTTTCTCTGGCAGCTATTTCAGCTGCAATTTGATTATTTAAATCTTCAGCTTCTTTATTTAAAACAGTATTTACAGCTTGTAATTTTTCTTTAGATTTATTTAATTCATTAACTTTAGCTTGTTTTTGTGATTTTGCATCATTAAGCGTTTTAGTTGCCTTTTCAACATCATATTTTAGTTGATCAAGTTGAACCTTTTGAACTTCAATGTCACTTTTTACATTATCAATATATTCCTTTTCCCCATCTATATTATTTACCATTGATTTATCATACTCAACTACACTTTGATATACATTTAATTTAGAGAAGAAATCTGTTATACCTTTAGATTCAAAAAGTATATCTATTACATTTGGCATGCCATTTTCATATATTGATCTAAGTCTTACAGCATACAAATCTTCTGCACTACTGTATCTTTGAGATGAATTTTGTAAATCATTTTCATATTCTCCAATCTTTTTATTTACGGCATCAACCTTATCCTCAAGATTTGATAAGTTATTCGTATATTCAGATATTTTTTTATTTAGTTCATCTACCTGCTTTAAGTACTCCGTTGCTTCACTTTCTGTACTAGATATTTTTTTATTATTGGTTGTTATTTGATTTTGAATATTTTGTTTCTTTTGTTGCGCATCAGATAAAGAGTCAGCACTTATACAATTAATACTTGTCCACATTAATATTGTGGCAGATGAAGCTGCCATAATTTTTTTTAAATTTTTACCGTACATTTTCATTACTCTCCCCCCTTTTCTATTATCTATAATCAAAGCTAAGTGATGGATACTGTACTAATGGATCTGTTATCTTTCCATTTATTCTCATTTCAAAATGTAAATGCGGTCCTGTTGAGTTACCGGTACTTCCAACATAAGCAATCGTTTGTCCTTTAGTTACTTTATCTCCTTTTTGAACAGCTAAAGCACTTGCATGTCCATAAAGAGTTATATAATTATTTCCATCTTGCGTACATTTTCCATGATCTATCATAACATAATTTCCATAGCCTCCAGCATTGTAACCTGCAACTATTACTGTTCCAGATTCTGCAGCAACTATTGGTTTACCAAATATATTTGCACCAGCAATATCACATCCTGTATGGGCACTTCCATTTGGATTAACTAAATAATAAACAAAACCAAAAGTTGTTGTTATTGTGTTATACCCAGGTGCTGGCCAAGCAAAATTACCTCCTGTAAATTCTGTAGCTGCTCCTGTACCTCCTTGATTATTATTTGGATTTAAAGATGCTCTGTACGCTTTTTCTATTTCATCATCTATTTTCTTTAATGCATCTTCTCTTTGCTTTGCTAATTCTTCCGAATTTGATTTTAATTCACTTTGTGAATTTTGTAATCCATTTACAACTTTTTGTTTTTCTTCTAATGTTTTATTTAACAATTCTATCTTTTTATTAACATCACTTTCAAGTTGCGATATGTCCATTTTTTGTCTTTCTACATTTCTTTTAACATAGTTTATATAGTTCTTTTTACCTTTTGCGTTTGTTACAATATCTTTATTATACTCTAAAACATTTTGGTATGTATTCATTTTTGTAATAAAATCAATTACATTCTTTGATGAAGCTAAAAACTCAAAAATGCTTGGGAAACCATTTTCATATACTGTTCTTAACATATCTTCATATGTTTTTTCAACCCTATCATATAATTTTGTAGAATCTGCTAAAGCTTCTTGATTTTCCTCTAAACTTTTATTCAAGTTGTCTTTTTTGTTTTGAAGATCAGCCAGATCAGATGTTGCTTCCATCATTTTTTCATCTAGATCTGCAATCTCATAGTTATACTCCGCTATATCCTTTTGTATTCCAGTTAATTTACTAGCATTTTCTTTTTCCTTTTCTTTAACCTCTTGTAATTCTTTATTATATTTTGATAAAGTACTTTCCGCATTTATATTACTTAATGTTGTTAAGAAACAGCTAAATAATGAAACAATTAAAACACTTCTTATGATCTTTCTTTTTTGCATTACTCTCTCCTATGCTTTTAGATACTTCTTTATTGATATACTACTTCCAAGTATTCCAATAAATAGTCCTAAAACTATATATATTGCAAGTATCATCCACCATAATGATGTGTATGGTATAAATCCAAAAACACCTAAAGATGATCCTACTTTTGGAATTCTTGCGTATATAACTACATAGGCAATTGATATTAGCATAAATGAAATTAATGCTGATACAATTCCCATTATTGCTCCTTCTATGACAAATGGTTTCTTTATAAATTTATTTGTTGCTCCAATATATCTCATAATAAATATTTCACGTTTATTTGAATATACTGCAAGTTTTATTGTATTTGAAATTATAAATATACTAACTACAAGTAAAACAACACCTATTCCAAGTAAAAATATATTTGCTATTTTTGATATTGAAATTACTGCATTTATAGTAGATGAATTATATTTAACTTTATAAATTCCATCAATTTTCTCTATTTGAGATTTAATATTATCTGCTTTTTCTATATCTGCAAATTTAACAACATATGATGCTGGAAATATTTGGACTTTATCCAAACCTTCTAAAAAATATTCCTGATCTTTAAATACATTTTTTGCATCTTCATAAGCTTCGTCCTTACTTATATAACGTATTTCGCCAACACCATCAATTTTTTTTATTGCATCTTTTATATATTCTATATCAGCATCTGTTGCTGTATCTTCAATAAAAGCTTGTATTCCTTGTTCAACTTTTACTGTTTCAACATTTTTGTTAACATTTGTAAACAGTATCATAAAAATCCCAAGAACTAACATTGTGGCACAAATTATAAGCATAGTTGAAAATGTTTTTGAACCATGTTTTTTTAAGTTTTCATACCCTTCTTTAATTAAATATGTATTTGTTGTCATCTTTAGTATCCTCCCTTCATGTCATCTTTTACGATTCTTCCATGGTCAAGGGCAATTACTCTTTTCCCCATTCTATCTACTATATCCTTTGCATGCGTTACTACAAGTACTGTTGTTCCTCTAGCATTTATCTCGTTTAACGTTTTAAAAATATCTCCTGCAGTAGCTGGGTCCAAATTTCCTGTTGGTTCATCTGCAATTATAATTGGTGGCTTTGTTGCCATAGCACGTGCTAAAGCAACACGTTGTTGTTCACCACCAGATAATTGATTTGGATATGCATTTTCCTTACCTGTTAATCCTACCATTTCAAGTACAGCTTTTTTTTGAGTTTTTATTTCTCTTTCAGATGATTCAATAACTCTTAAAGCAAATTCTATATTTTCAGCTACAGTTCTATCATATAATAATCTAAAATCTTGGAATACAAATCCTATCTTTCTTCTAAGATATGGTACCTCTTTTGGTTTAAGTTCACTAACATTACTTCCGTCAATTATAACTTTTCCTGAAGATACATCTTCCTCTCTTATCATTAGCTTCAAAAATGTTGATTTCCCTGAACCAGATGGCCCAACCAAGAAAACAAATTCTCCTTTATTTATCTTGATATTAATATTATCTAGAGCTTTTACTCCGTGATTATATTCTTTATTAACATTTATAAACTCTATCATATGTTTTTTCCTTTCATATTCAACCCATATAATAATACTATTATACCCTTAAAATCATATCATAAAACATAATTTTTGTCTACATTTTTTTACTATTTTTGCATTTCTTTTAATATTAACCTAATTATATCTTCAACCTTTTCATCAGATATATTTATTCTTTCTATTACACCAGTTATTTCACGTTTTGAATATCCTAAAACCTCCAAAGCAGTTATAGCTTCATTAATATTTTTAGCATTTTTTACCTTTATATTTTCTTTTTCTGTTATATTAGTTAAATCCTCTTTTTGAACTTTGTCTTTTAGTTCAAAAATTATTTTTTGTGCCATCTTTGGGCCAATTCCAGGAATAGATTTTAATACAATAATATTTTCTGTTGCAATTGCTACGCACATTTCCTTTGGTGTGATATTAGATATTATGCCAAGAGCCATCTTTGGACCAACCCCACTAACATTTATTAGTTTTTTAAAAAAATTTAAATTATTACTTGATTTAAATCCAAAAAGTTTCATATCATCTTCTCTTACATGTAAATATGTATATATTTTTATTTTATTTTTTTCTTCCTTTAAACTTAATATCTCACTTTCAGGCATATATATTTCATAGCCTATGTCATTTACATCTAAAATTATTCTATCTTCAAATATTTCTTCTATATTTCCTTTAAAATGTGAATACATAAAAACACCTCTTTCGTATATATTTTATACAAAAGAGATATTTTTGTCAATTATATTTTATTTCAACATTGCTTGCTAAATCATAAATATTAGAATAATCACCATTTTTTAATTTATTGATTACATCATTATAATTATCATTTGTAAATTCTGTTAATTTTACAATTATTTCATTATTTTTTTTAGTTCTATCAATATAATAATATTTATTATAAAACTTACAATTATTTTGTTCTACAATTGTAACCATCGTAAAAATAAGTCCAAAACACGCAAAAAGATAAATTAAAATATCTATAAACTCCATAATTATCACCTATTTTATTATATTAATTTTATAAAAAAACGTTATAATGCATTTATATTATTTTTAGATAGGTTTAGCATATATTTCTTTACCATTTTGTGTTTTTATAGCAAACCATCCTGTTTTACCATTATATACAGTTTTTCCCCAATACCAATTATTTCCATTATAAAATTCACTTACATCAACTTCAGTATTGTATGGAATAGCCGTAATTTTTGCTGAATTTGTTGAGTAACTATTTCTTAAATTAATTCCTAACTTTGTTATAATTTTATATCTATTAGTATTTGAATTGCCACTTCCTGTTCCAATTCTATAATTAGCGCTATCAATTGTTGTATAAGTATTTGGAACACCCATATATGATGCTGAATTTAAAATTTTAATTAATTTACCATTGTTATTATATTCTCTTATTTCAACATGAGTATGAGGACCAGTAGAAAATCCTGTACTTCCCATTGTACCAACAATAGTAGCATTATTTACTTTTTGTCCTGCAGTAACATTTATACCATTTAAATGTGCAAGAAAAACCTTCTTAAAACCACTTTGTGTTTCATCAAATTTTATTGAAACATATTGTCCAAATCCTTGCTTTTTGTTATTTACATTTTCCCAACCGGCATAACTTACAACACCATGACAAATAGCATATACATTCTTGTTATTCATACCAACCATATCTATACCCTGATGATATCCACTTTTATAATTATTATCTTTTACACCATAAGGATATGTTATTTTTATTTTACCTTCAAAAGGTAATTTTGTAATATAACTCATTTTTCAATATCCTCCATTTCTGCGAAATCATCCATTTTTTCTATTTCACTATCCATGATTTATCAATCCTTTCTAATTATTTTTGTTTCGTTCTTCATTTTCATTTTTTTGGTACTGTGTTCCAAAGTAAAAAGCAATTATTGTAGTATATATAGTTAAAAATTGTTCTTGTATTTGCCCTTTTAAAGCCATTAAACAAAATACAATTGTTAGAGATATTGTAACAATTGATTTAACGTCAATTAATTTTTTTATTTTATCTAACATTTATCTTTTCTCTCCTCTAATTTAACAATTTTGATTTCTTGTTCTTGATTTTTATCTTTTACAGCTTGTAAATCTTGTTTTATTTGATTAATATCACTGCCCATAGTTTTTATACTGCTTGTAAGAGAAGTAATAGAACTATTAAGTTTTATAATTGGAGTTATAACTGCTATAAAACTGGCTAAAAAACCTATTACAATTATAATTATATTATCTATTTTTATCCCTCCAAACTGCTTTATTTTTTACATAGCACATAAATACATACATAATTCCTTTATATATATTATGAATATAGATTATATAATGTGAAAAAACGAGCCCAACAAGAAAAGTTGGACTCGTATAAAAAAAAGAGAGGTATTACCTCCCTTGATATGGCTCCTTTGCGTAGGACGTATTCGAAAAAAATAACGCAAAAAAGTTACTTATTTCCGTTTCAAATGTAGTTATAGCAATAGTTTACAAGAATGTATACACAAATCGGTGTTTTTGTTCTATAACTATATTTTTAATTTAACATAAAATTTTGGGTTTGGCAATACATATCAACAATTTTTTATCATTTTATTTTACTAAATTCAAATCTCCATTTATAACTATTGGAGAAAAACCTGATATTTCATCATATAGCATTCCTTCTGGAATATCATTATACAAGTAAATTTTCTTATTTTTCATAAAAGCTTCATATATTTCAATAAATGTAGCTCCTCCAATATAGTTTTTCTTTCCATTTTTATCAAAATTTAATGTTAAAACTGCGTCCATTGTTGCAATTCTTTCTTCACTCATTCTAAACATTCTTGCTTTAAATTCTGCATGTTCTTTTTGCCCTAAATCCCAGCTTTTCTTTTCAGCATCTGGCTCATAATAAGAGTTTGGTAATTCCACTATATGTCCCATTTCTTCTAATTTTTGTTTTATTGGTTCTATGTCCTTATAAAATGCTTTACTACAAATAATTAATATTTTCATTTTTAATAACCTCCATCAACTTTTATTATTTCATCATTTATAAAATCTGCATCATTACTAGCTAAAAATGTAACTACTTTTGCTATTTCACTTGGTTCTGCAAATCTTTTTTTATAAATTCTATTAGTTTCTTCTTCAACTAATTCTTTACGCAAATCTTTATTCATATCTGTATTTACCCAACCTGGTGCAACACAATTTACATTTATATATGGTGCAAATTGAATTGCTAAATTATGAGTTAAATTAATTAAGCCTGCTTTTGAAGCATCATAATCTATACTTGTTGGAAAAAATGCATCTATTCCATTAGTACTAGATATATTTATTATTTTACCACTTTTACTTTTTAACATTTCTTTTCAAACATATTTACTTACAATAAATGGTGCAATTAAATTTACATTTAGAGTTTTTTTCCAATCTTCTACAGTTCTATCTTCAAATTCTTTATCAATAGCAATACCAGCATTATTTACCAGTACATCTATCTTTCCAAATTCATTTATAATATTTCTTATCATATCTTTAACTTCATTCTCGTTTGAAACATCTGCCTTAATACATAGTGCTTTTATTTCATATTCTTTTTCTAGCTCCTGTTTCAAATTTTCCGCTTCTTCATTTTCTTTTATATAATTTATAACAATATTATACCCTTTTTTAGCGAAATCTTCTACTATTGCTTTACCTATTCCTCTTGAGCTACCAGTAACTAATGCAACCTTGTTCATTCTTTTCCTCAAATATAATTATTTATTTTATTTTTTATATTCTCTATAATACTATCCAATTTGCTTTTTTTATACATTTTTTCTATACTATCTATTTCTAATATATCTCCACTTGTGAAATTATAAAGATATTCAAAATCAAAATATAAGAACTCTATGGGGCTCTACATAAGCTAAATTGGTATGCTAAATAATTCTTAGACAACAATTTATTATTTGTGGCTGTTTCTTTCCTTTAAATTTTAAACGGCATGCCCATTCGATTTTAGAGAGTAATTCTTTACTCATATTGATTTCTTTTTTTGTTATTTGTAACATAATACCACAAAAACCTCCTTTTTTCAATATTTTTGGTCAAAAAAAGACCGTTTCTTTTGAAACGGTTTCAGTTTTTGTGTTCATCAAAATTATTGTAATCTTGAAATTAAGTTATACCAAGACTTTCAAAAAGTTCGACGAAAAATCTTTATGGCTCCCACTGTAGGGCTCGAACCTACGACCCTGCGGTTAACAGCCGCATGCTCTACCGACTGAGCTAAGTGGGATTATATAAAAAAATTGGCAAC